>Ga0180219_1000007_pt1 | contig 603629 bp, 565 predicted proteins | sample eDN3rd30CBELigMG_FD_151338 | JGI IMG/M metagenome (GOLD analysis project Ga0180219, IMG submission 151338) | Enriched Miracle-Growth compost microbial communities from Emeryville, California, USA - eDNA 3rd pass 30_C BE-Lig MG (version 2)... ... | reverse complement strand
AGACGCAGAACGACGACCAGAAGGTCGGCATCGACATCGTGCGTCGCGCGCTGCAGGCGCCGGTGCGTCAGATCGCGGAGAATGCGGGCCAGGACGGTGCGGTGGTCGCGGGCAAGCTGCTCGAGAGTTCGGACACCAACTGGGGCTTCGATGCGCAGAACGAGACCTACACGGACCTGATCAAGGCGGGCATCGTCGATCCGATGAAGGTCGTGCGCACCGCGCTGCAGGATGCGGCCTCGGTCGCCGGCCTGCTGATCACCACCGAGGCCATGATCGCCGAAAAGCCCAAGAAAGAGGCACCAATGCCCATGGGCGGACACGACCATGACCACGGTATGGGCATGATGTAAGTCCACACCTCGGACAAACGGAAAGGGCCGCACCGATGGTGCGGCCCTTTTCATATGCGTATTGGCCGAAATCCATGTCATAACATCTGCGGCGAAGCTCAACCCGTAACGAGATCATTGTCTCTGCTATGAACCAGGACCTCTACAAAGTACGTCTCGATGTGGCGACCGTCGCGGCCGCCGCCTTCGCCGAAGCCATCGAACCCTTCCTCATCTCCGTCACCTGGACCGCCGATGAGGACGATCCGACCTCGATCGTCGTCGGCTTCAACGAAACGCCGCCCGACGCGGAGGCGATGACACGCGCCGTCAATGACGTAGCAAAGGCATTGGATCAACGCGTGCCCGTGCTCAACATCGAACAGGTGACCGGCTTCGACTGGCTGAGCGAAAACAAGCAGGCCTTCCCGCCGATCCGCGAAGGACGCTTCTTCATCTATATCCCCGATTGGGAGGGCGTCGTGCCCGCCGGCACAGTGGCGCTGTCGATCCCTGCGGCCGGTGCATTCGGGACGGGGCGGCACGGCTCGACACAGGGCTGTCTTGCCGGGCTCGAAACCATCCATCGATTGATCCCCGGCGACATCCTCGACATGGGCTGCGGATCGGGCATCCTGGGTTTGGCCGCGATCAAGCTGTGGCGCCGCCCGGTGCTCGGCTCCGACATCGACAACCACTCCGTCGACGGCATGATCGACAATGCGCGCACCAATACGATGCTGCCGTTCGTGCACGCCGTCACCGCGCGCGGCTATCGTCATCCGGCGCTGTACGGGAAGACCTATGCGCTGATCTTCGCCAATATCCTGGCCAAGCCGCTCACCGACATGGCGTCCGATCTGGTGAAGCACCTGAAGCCGGGCGGCATCGCGATCCTGTCGGGTCTGCTGCCCGACCAGGGCAATTGGGTGGCGGGCCGCCATCGCGCGCTGGGACTGAAACTGATCCGCCGCATCCATCGCGACGGCTGGCTCAGCTTGGTGATGCAGAAGCCCTATGCATAGGAAAAGCGCGTAACGAGCTAGCCGATAATGGCCAGCATCTCGTCGATGCGCGTGAACTTCTCCTGCGGATGGCCGCCTGTGGCACGCGCGACTTCGGCTGCCGAGATCTTCTTGAAGCCGGGATAATCGACAGCACGCACACCGCGCGATTTGAGCAGCGCCATAACCGCGTCACCACCCGGCTTTCCACCGACCTTGGTTTCCGCGATGACGCGCTGCGCGACGTCGCGCGATTCCGGCCCGTTGGTCGGGATCGTGCCTGACGGCCCGCGCTTCGACCAGCCGACCACCCAGAGGTTGTCGACCACCCATCCGTCGGCATTCGTAATCGTACCGTTGCCGTTCATCGGAACGCCCACCGGCGCCTTGGAGAAATAACCGATCGCCTTCACCACGGCGCCGCACGGCACATCGAACGTTTCGCCGGTTCCAACCGCCCTGCCGTTCTCGACCTTGGTGCGCTCCATGCGGATCGCTTCGACGCGGGTTGTGCCCAGGATCTCCTTGGGCGCCGCGTAGAATTCGATGTCCAGCGTGATGGGCTTGGTTCCCGGTTGATGGCTTGCGAGTTCCTTGAAGATCGCGAGGTTCTTTTCCTTCACGCCCTTCTCACGGCCTTCGAACTCGCCTTCGACCTTGTCCGGCAGCTGCGCGGGATCGATCACGGCGACGGCGCGTTCAAGCTCACGCAATTCGCCCAGCTCTTTCGGTGTGAAGCCCGCCTCGATGGGGCCGCGCCGTCCGAACATGTGCAGATTCTTCAGCGGCGCCTTCTGGATCGCTTCCAGCGCGTGTGCCGTGATGTCGGACTCCTGCATCTCGGCAACCGTCTTGGCGAGCACGCGGCAGACGTCGAGCGCCACGTTGCCGACGCCGACAACGGCGACGGCGTCCTTGTCCAGCAGCGGCTCGAGGTCACGGTAATCGGGATGGCCGTTGTACCAACCAACGAAGGCGCAGGCACCGTACACACCGGGCAGGTCCTCGCCAGGGATGCCGAGCGGCCGGTCATTGTAGGCGCCGATCGCCAGGATCACGGCGTCATAGGAAGCCTTCATCTCGTCGAGCGTGATGTCGCGCCCGACCTCGACATTGCCGAAGAAACGCACGTTCGGCAGATCGAGCGTGCGTGCAAACTGGCGTGCAGTGTTCTTGGTCTTGTAGTGATCCGGCGCAACGCCATAGCGGATCAACCCGAAGGGTGCCGGCAGCCGATCGTAGACATCGATCCGGCAATCCGGAATTCCTTCGAGCAACGCGTCCGCAGCGTACATCCCGGAGGGACCGGAGCCGACGATGGCGAAGTGGGCAGTCATCGTTTGAAACCTTGGGGGATTCCGATCACGGCGTCAAGAACGGGGCCGTCACGGAGTGACGCTAAACCCGCTCGATGATGGCGGCGACACCTTGACCGACGCCGACGCACATGGTGAGAAGCGCGCGCTTTCCACCTGTCTCAGCGAGCTGATAAGCCGCCGTCGTCGCAAGCCGCGCGCCCGAACAGCCGAGCGGATGGCCGAGCGCGATGGCACCGCCCAGCGGATTCACACGGGCATCGTCATCCGCTACGCCCAGTTCGCGTAAGACCGCCAAACCCTGCGCGGCGAAAGCTTCGTTGAGCTCGATGAGGTCGAGGTCATTCATGGTGAACTTGAGCCGCGCCAGCAGCTTCTGCGTCGCCGGGACCGGGCCGATCCCCATCACCCGCGGCGCCACGCCGGCCGCCGCCATGCCCAGGATGCGCGCACGCGGCGTAAGACCATGTTCCTTCATGCCCGCTTCGGAGGCGATGATCATGGCGCAGGCCCCGTCGTTGACGCCCGACGAATTGCCGGCCGTCACCGTGCCACCGGCGCGAAAGGCAGGCTTGAGCTTTGCCAACACTTCCACTGTCGTGCCGGCACGCGGATGTTCGTCGACGGCGACAGTCGTCTCCTCGCCCTTGCGGCCGGGAACAACGACGGGAACGATTTCGCGCGCGAGCTTGCCGTTCTCCTGCGCCGCGATTGCCTTCTGCTGGCTGCGCGCGGCGAAGGCATCCTGGTCGGCGCGGCTGATCTGATAATCCTGCGCGACATTTTCCGCCGTCTCGCCCATGGCATCGATGCCGAACTGCTTCTCCATCTTCGGATTCACGAAACGCCAGCCGATGGTCGTATCGTAAAGTTGCATGTCACGCCCGAAGGCGCTGTCGGATTTGGGCATCACGAAAGGTGCGCGCGACATGCTTTCGACGCCGCCCGCGATCAGCAGATCGGCCTCGCCCGCCTTCACCGCCTGCGCCGCAGCACCCACCGCGTGCAGGCCGGAAGCGCACAGCCGATTGACGGTGACGCCCGGCACGCCTTCGGGCAGGCCCGAGAGCAGCAGCGCCATGCGCGCGACGTTACGGTTGTCCTCACCGGCCTGATTGACGCAACCCAGGATCACATCGTCGATCCGGCCCCAATCGACGCCCGGATTGCGCGCCATCAGCGCCTTGATCGGCACGGTCGCCAGATCGTCCGGCCGGACCTTGGACAACGCACCCGCGTAGCGGCCGATCGGTGTACGGACGGCATCGCAGATATAGGCTTCGCTCATGGCGCGGGCTCCCGTTGGTGTTGTCGTGAAGGCGTACTTGGCGGCGTTGTCTTGGCGGTTTTCCGCGCCAAACTTATATGATCGAATATGAAGCTCAAGACACCTCGCATGTGAGGCAGCTTAGGAGCGAGCCATGGCAGACGAACTCTCCGCGAAAACCTGCGTCCCGTGCCAGGGCGGCATCCCGCCGCTCACGGAAGCAGAGGCCAAGAAATTGATGGACCAGGTGCCGACCTGGACGCTGTCGCCCGACGGGCACGACATCCACCGCAGCTTCAATTTTCCGGATTTCAAGGAAGCGCTTGCTTTCGTCGACAAGGTGGGCGCTTTGGCCGAGGCCGAAGGCCATCATCCGGAAATCGAATTCGGCTGGGGCCATTGCACGATCAAAACCTACACGCACAAGATCCACGGCCTGCACGAGAACGATTTCATCCTGGCCGCCAAGATCGACAAGATTCCCCGCTGATCGTCAGCACGTCACGTTAAGGACATCATCTCTATGAAGCTTTACGACTATTTCCGTTCGGGCGCGGCCTACCGCACGCGTATCGCCCTCAACCTCAAGGGGCTGGAGTACGAGCAGACCTTCATCCATCTGACGCGCGGCGGCGGCGAGCAATTGAAGCCCGACTATGTCGCGATCAATCCGCAGAAGCTGGTGCCCACCCTGGTGGACGGCGATCTCAAGATCACCCAATCCATGGCGATCATGGAATATATCGAGGAGACCAAGTCCGGCGCGGCGTTGCTGCCCAAAGACGCGCAAGGCCGCGCCCGCGTTCGTGCGCTCGCCAACATCATCGCGTGCGACATCCACCCCATCAATAATCTGCGCGTACGCAACTATGTCCGCGACGATCTGAAGGCCGGGCCGGAGGGCATGAACACGTGGATCGAGAAATGGATCCATGCGGGCTTTGAGGCATACGAAGCCCTTGTCGCCGGCAATCCGCAGACCGGAACCTTCAGCCACGGCGACACACCGACCATGGCCGATTGCTGCCTGATCCCGCAGCTCGCCAACGGACGCTCCTTCAAGGTGAATTATGACAAGTTCCCGACGCTGTTGCGAATCGAGCAGGCGTGCTTGAAGCACCCGGCCTTCATCAAGGCCGCGCCGGAAAACCAGCCGGATGCGGAATAAGGCACCGCAAGGACGCACGTAAGGCGGGATCGGACGACAAACGCACGCGATAGTGACGCAGGTCACAGGGAAGCATCTTTGTTGACGATGCGAATCCTGTAAGCTCCATTACAGTTGTAAAGTCGTCCGCCGCCATGAAAGAACACGAGATTCGTTTTTCCGTGCCGCAAACATCGCGCGACGCCGTCGCGGACTGGTTTGGCACGCATGGATCGACGAACGAAGCCTGCGAGACGCTGTATTTCGATACCGACACGCGCGCGCTGCGCGCGGGCGGATACGAGTTGCGCGTGCGGCGCATCGGCGACACCTTCGTACAAACCATCAAGACGGCGGATGCGGGTTCGCCCTGGGTGCGCCAGGAATTCGAAACACCGGTCGCCTCGTTCGAGCCGTCACGCGCGCATCTGTTCGATCACTTGTCCCAAACCGATGACTTAGGCGGCGATGCGGATACGGCATTTGGCACGCTCAAGCCCGTCTTCGAGACACGGCTGACGCGGCGCCGGCTGCGCCGGACACGATCCGACGGCACGGTGGAATCGGTGTTCGACGACGGCCACATCCTGGCAGCGGGACGATCACGCCCGATCCTCGAGGTTGAACACGAACTCAAGAACGGCAAGCCGTCGGCGCTGTCGAGTTCGTGTCTTGAATTCCTCGATCGCAATCCGTGCGCCATCGGCGTCGAAGGCAAGGCGGCGCGCGGTTATCGCCTGTGGCAGGGTGATACGGCGCAGCCGGTCTATCAGAAGAAGGTCCGCATCGCGCGCGACACGCGGCTGCCCGAGGCGCTGCACCGCATCTTCGCCAATAATTTCTCGCATGCGCTGGCCAACCTGCCGGCGCTCGCCGATACGGGTGTTCCCGCCTCGATCCATCAGATGCGCGTCGGCCTGCGCCGCCTGCGGTCCGCGTTTTATGCCTTCAAGCCGGTCCTGTCCGGTGACGGCGTGCGCGATCTGAACGGCGGCACCAAACGCATTTTCGCGCTGCTGGGCGAGGTGCGCGAGGCCGATGTGTTCCTCGCCGACACCTTGCCCAATGTGCCCGCGAACGTGCTGCCCGCGCGCGGCCGCCGCCTGCTGGAACGCGTGGTCGCGGCGGAACGCGATGCCGCGCTCGCGCGCTTGCAGAATTGCCTCACCGGTAAGGATTTCGCGCGCCTGGTGGTCGAGATCGACACCTGGATCGAGGGCCGGAGCTGGCTCACCTTCGCGCGCCCCGTGGACCGCCTGCTCGTCGATCGGCCGATCGGCGAATTCGCCGCCGCGCGATTGCAGAACATGCACCGCAAATTCATCAAGCTCGGGCGCAAGGCGATCGTCGGCACGCTGGACGATTGGCATCAGGTCCGCATCATGGCGAAGAAGCTGCGCTATTCGGGTGAACCTCTGCTGGCCGCGCTCGATGACGAGGTCGATCCCGATTACGCCAAGAACCTCGCACAACTGCAAGAAACGCTGGGCCACATCAACGATTCGCACAGCGCGCGCGCCTTCCTGGAACGCATCCGCGCGAGCGTGCCGGCGCGCTCGCGCGCATCCTTCGCCGAAGCGGCCGCCTATTGCATCGGCTGGGGCGCGGCCTCTGCACAAGCGGCGAGCCGCGTCGTCGCCGATGGCTGGCGCGCCTTCGAGGCGACCGGCCCCTCCACGCGCCGCTAGACGGATCGAAGCCTGATGAGCGCGACGATCTGCGTCATCAACAGCAAGGGCGGCTGTGGCAAGACGACCGTCGCCACCCATCTCGCCGCGGCACTCGCCTCCTCCGGCCTCGCCACCACACTCGCCGATTGGGACCGTCACCACGGCGCGACGCATTGGCTGAGCTTGCGGCCCAAATCGGCCGCACGCATCGGCTACGTCGATTGGCGCAAGAAATTCGGTGAGGAACCCGCCGGCACGCAGCGCGTCATCGTGGATTGTCCTGCCGCACTCAAGAACAAGCGCGTGCGCGACGTCATCTCGGAAGCGGATGTCATCGTCGTCCCGCTGCTGCCGTCCGTGTTCGACGAACATGTGACGCAGCAATTCCTGAAAGAGCTCGATACCATCAAGCGCGTGCGCAAAGGCCGCGCCAGCGTCCTGCTCGTCGCCAACCGCACGCGCGCCGGATCGCTCCGCGCGCAGAAAATGGAGAGCTTCCTGCACAAGCTCGGCTATGTGCCGACGGTTTATATCGCCGACCGTTCGCTTTATCCCGGACTTGCCGCGCAAGGGCTGACGGTGTTCGATCGCCAGACCGCCTCGATGCAGGCGCGCCAGGAGGAATGGATGCCGCTGATCGCCGCCATCGAACGTGACGTGAAACGCGACACGAACGCCTAAAGGGGGAGCGCTCCGTATGAAATTCTACGATTTCCAGCCGGCTCCGAGCCCGCGACGCGTCCGCATCTTCATCGCCGAGAAGGGCCTGCTCGACAGGATCGAGATCGTTCCGGTGGATTTGCGCGGCGGCCAACACTTCAAACCGGAGTTCGAGCGCATCAATCCGTTCCGCACCGTGCCGGCACTCGAACTGGATGACGGCACCTGCATTTCCGAATCCATCGCGTGCTGTAAATACCTCGAAGCCGCCTTCCCCGATCCACCCTTGATGGGCCGCACGCCCAAGGAACAAGGCGTCATCGCCATGTGGGAACACCGCTGCGAATGGGACGGCTTCATCGGCGGCGCGGAAATGCTACGCAACACGGCCCCAGGCATGAAGGATCGCGGCCTCACCGGCCCCATCGCGTTCGAACAGATTCCCGCACTTTACGACCGCGGGCGCAAACGCATCGGTTGGGTGCACGATTTCCTGGATAAACGTCTGGGCGACAGCGAATTTGTCGGCGCAGACACCTTTTCGGTGGCGGATATCACCGCGCTCATCTCGATCGATTTCGCCAAGCGCCAGAAGATCGACATCCCCGAGACGCACACGAACCTGAAGCGCTGGTACGACCAGGTTTCGGCGCGCCCCTCAGCGAAACTGTAAGCCGCGAAGCCCTAGCCGCCGAAATAGCCGAGCGCACGGCCCCACAGATAGTGGAGCGGCAGGACGAACAGCAACGCGAAGACCATGTAGGCGCACAGCAGCGCGCTCACCCGCCCGATGCGCAGGCCGGCGAGCGCGACCGCCAGCACCACCGGTGGCGTCTGATAATAGAACGGAAAGACCGACCAACTCGCCACCGGAGCCATTAATACACTCATGAGCGGCCAACCCGCCGCATCCGCCATATGCTGGGCAAGCGGCACGATGACGGACGGTTGCGCGGGCAACGTCGTGAAGATGCCGACCACCATGCCCACTGCGATGACGATGGCGTAGTTGAGCGCATCCTGTCCGGGTGCCAGCGGTACCACGCGCAGCACATGGTCGGCGATCACCGCACCGAGCCCGGTCTCGGTCACCACCGCGCCGAGGCCGATGATGCCCGCGACGAACAGCACCGGGCCGTAATCCAGATCGCGCGCGAGCGCCGGGATGGGCAGCGCACCGATACGCGGCGTGACGATCAGAAGTGCTGCGCCCAACGCCACCCAGGCGGGTGAGATGCCGTGCCAACGGTCCGTCACCCACAGGGCCAGCGCGAGCACGAGAATGCCCAACAGGCGCCGTTCCGTGCCGTTCCACGGTGCCGGCGGCTCAATTCCGTCGTCATGGGTCGGGCGTTCGCGGAACAACGCCCAGATGATCAGTGGGTAGAAGATCAGTGATGCGATGCCGAGCACCGGGAAATTGAGCAAGGTGTAATCGGCGAATGTCAGATGAAGGCCATAGATGCTTTCCGCCGCACCATAAAGGCCCATGTTCGGCACGTTGGACGGCAGGATGGAGAAACCCGGCGTCATGGCACCCATGGTGGCGGCCATCACGAGGCCGGTGCGCCCTTTCGAGTCAGGCCCGAATCCCAGCTTGCCCGACAGTGCGATGACCACGGGAACGAGCAGCGCGACACGGCCCGTGGCCGAGGGCACGACCAGCGTCATCGCCGCAGCACCCGCGAAGATCCCATAAGCGAGCGCAAGGTAGGAGTGCGGGAACAAGCCGAGCATGCTGCGCACCAGACGCACGTCGAGCCCGGTGCGCTGCACACCAAGCCCGATCACCAAGCCCCCGAAGACCAGCCAGGTCGCGCCCGCATGAAAGCCGGAGAACACGACGTCGGCGGGGGCGACGGCCAGCACCATCGTCGCGAACAGGAACAGCAATGCGCCGAAATAAGACGGCAGCGCGCCGGTGGACCAGATGCCCAGCGCCACCAGGATGATGGCGGCCGCGCGCATCATGACGGGCGTCAGTCCGGCGGGTACGGGTATGATCAACAGCAGCGCACCGACGATGGCGGCCGCGATCGCGGCAAGATGCGGAAGGCGGAGAGTCATGCGGGATAGACGACCTCGGTGAGATAAAGTCCGTCGGGCGGTGCGGTCGGCCCGCCCTTGGTGCGATCGGCGGCGTCGCGGGCCGCTGCGAAATCATCGAGCGTCCATTTACCCTCGCCCACCAGTTTGAGCGTACCGACCATGTTACGCACCTGATGATAGAGGAAGGAGCGCGCCCGTGCGCGCACATGAATTTCCTCGCCGACCCGCGTCGCGGTCAGTTCGTCCAAGGTCTTTACGGGTCCGTCGGACTGGCAATTGGCGGCGCGGAAGGTGGAGAAATCGCGCCTACCCGGCAGCAATTGCGCCGCCGCGTTCATCGCAGCGACATCGAGCGGATAGGATACCCACCACACATGGCCCTGCGCCAACGCTGGCGGCGGGCGGCGATCGAGGATGCGATAAAGGTACGCGCGTTGGATGGCGCTGAAGCGCGCGTGGAAATCCGCAGCGACCGGCTCGACCGACAGGATCGACACGCGGTGCTCGCCCAGATGGAAATTGACCGCGCCCTGGATCTTGTCGGGCGTCGTGTCCTTGGCGATGTCGACATGACAGACCTGGCCCAGCGCATGCACGCCCGCATCGGTGCGCCCGGCGACGAAGACCGGCGCCTGTTCACCGCAGAACTTGGTGATCGCCTCTTCGACCACCTGCTGCACGCCGAGTCCGTTGGTCTGGCGCTGCCAGCCGACGAAGCCCGTGCCGTCATATTCCAGCGTGAGTTTCCAGCGCGCCATGTCAGGAGAGCTTCGTGCCGGATGGCAAGGCGTAGCCGCGCAGGAAATCGCCGATGGCCATGGGGCCCTTGCCTTCGCGCTGCACACGCGTCAGCACCAGTGCGCCTTCGCCACAGGCCACCGTCGGCAAAGCATCGAGCACGGTACCGGGCAGGCCCCCCGCCCTGCTTGGGCTCGCCGCCAGAACCTTGATGCGGTCGGCGCCGTTCTGGAACCAAGCTCCCGGCACCGGAGCAAACGCCCTCACCTGACGGTCGATCTCGGCTGCACTTCGGGTCCAGTCGATGCGCGCTTCCTCGCGCGCGATCTTGGCCGCATAAGTGACGCCATCCGCGGGTTGCGGCGTCGGTTTCAGTGATCCGTCCGTCACGCCCGCTACCGCCGCGACGATCATCTCGGCACCCAAATCGGACAGCGCATCATGCAGCGTGCCCGCGTTGGTACCGGCCAGGATCGGCAGCTTTTTGACCGACAACATCGGACCGGTATCGAGGCCTTCGTCCATCTGCATGATGGTCACGCCGGTTTCCGTATCGCCTGCCAGGATCGCGCGCTGAATGGGCGCCGCACCACGCCAGCGCGGCAGAAGCGAGGCATGGATGTTGAGACAGCCGAAACGCGGCGCTTCCAGAATCGCTTTGGGCAGGATCAGACCGTAGGCGACGACGACGGCGAGATCGAGGTCAAGGGCAGCGAAGGCGGCCTGGGCTTCGGCATTCTTCAACGAAACCGGCGTGCGCACTTCGATGCCGCGCATCGAGGCGGCGTGATGTACCGGCGAAGGGCGTTCCTTGTGCCCACGGCCCGCCGGGCGCGGCGGCTGGGAATAAACGGCGACCACATCGTGGCCGGCATCGATCAACGCGGTGAGTGCGGGGACGGAAAAATCGGGCGTGCCCATGAAGGCGAGCCGGAGACGGTTCGTCATGCGCGCCCCTTGTCAGGCGTCGGCCATTGCCTTCGCGGATTGGGCCTTCGCGGATTGCTGCTTCTTCGTCTTCTGGAGTTTGCGCAGGATGACGTTGCGCTTGAGCTTGGAGATGTGATCGACGAACAGCACGCCGTCGAGGTGGTCGATCTCATGCTGAAGGCAGGTGGCGAGCAGGCCGTCGGTCTCGATCTCCTGCGTCTCGCCGTCGCGATCCATATAGCGCACGCGCACGCGCGCCGGCCGCGTCACCTGGGAATAATGATCGGGCAGCGACAGGCAGCCTTCTTCGTATTCGTTCAGCTCGTCGGACGCCCACACGATCTCGGGGTTTACGAGCTGCATCGGTTTCGGAGCGTCCGGGTCCTTGGACACATCGACCACGATGATGCGCTTGAGCACGCCAACCTGCGGCGCTGCGAGCCCGATGCCCGGCGCGTCGTACATGGTCTCCAGCATGTCGTCCATCAGACGCACGATCTCGGCATCCACCTTCTCCACCTTGGTGCAGGGTTGGGAGAGGCGCGGATCCGGCGCGACGATGATGGGCAGCAGAGCCATGAGTGATCCTAAGAGACCGACAATTCTTCGATTCGCGGATGGAGATAGGCCAGCGCCCCAGCCGGGTCAAGATTTCCCCGAAATTATGGGGGTTTAGCACCCCAAATTGAACGGTTTCAGCCACTCGGGCAGGATGGGGGCCGGAGGAACAGATATGGAACTTATCCTGGGCGGCCTGGCGGCCGCGGCACTGGCGGCGGCGGTTCTGTTCGCACTGCGCTGGAAAGGTGTGACCGCGACACTCGGCGGGCTGGAACAGACCATTCAGGCCCAGCAGGCCGAAATCGCACAGGTCACCTCTATCGCCAATGAACGTCGCAGCCAGGCCGAGATCGCGGATGCCAACTTCAGGAACGCGGAAACCCGCAGCTCTGAGATCCGGGCCGAGCGCGATGCAGCACTGAAGGCCCGTGACGAGACCCAGCGCGAACTGAGCGAGTTGAACGCGCGCCACGCCAAGCTGGGCGAAAGCCTGCTACAGGAACGCAAGCAAGCCGAGGAAAAGCTCGCGCTGCTCAACGCCGCGCGCCAGGAGATGAAACTGGAATTCCAGGCCCTGTCGCAGGAGATCATGAAGGGCCATTCGGCGAGCTTCGCCGAACAGAACAAGGAGCAGATGAACAACCTGCTCACGCCGCTTCGCACCCGGCTGGAGGAATTCCAGAAGTCGCTGCACACCGCGCATACCGAAAGCAATCGCGAGCGCATCACGCTGGCCGAACAGATCAAGAGCCTGACCCAGACCAGTTCGCAGATGATGACCGAGACCACCAACCTGACACGCGCCCTGAAGGGCGAGACACAGACGCAGGGTGCGTGGGGCGAAATGATCCTGGAAAGCATCCTGGAACGTTCGGGCCTGCGCGCGGGCGAGGAATATGTCACCCAAACCAGCCATGCGATCGAGGGCGGGCGGGTGCGCAGCGACGTGATCGTCAACCTGCCGAACGGTCAGCGCGTGGTGATCGATTCCAAGGTCTCACTGACCGCGTTCGAGACCTTCTGCAACGTCGCTGACGATGGCGAGCGCGCCCAGCATATGAAGGCGCACCTCACAAGCTTGCGCGGACATATCAAGATTCTGAGCAGCAAGGATTACCAGACCGCTGCCGGATCGAACCTCGATTACGTCATCATGTTCGTGCCGATCGAAGGCGCATTGGCCGCCGCGTTGCAGCAGGATTCGGCGCTGACCGGCTATGCCATCGAAAGCAACGTCCAGATCGCGACGCCGACCACCCTAATGATTGCGCTGCGCACCATCGCGAACCTATGGCAGGTGGAGCGGCGCAATCGCAACGCCGACGAGATCGCCAAGCGCGCAGGCCTTCTGTACGACAAGTTCGTGGGCTTCGCCGCCAACCTGGAAAAGGTCGGCACGCACCTGGAACGTGCGCGCGACAGCTATACGGAAAGCGTGAAGCAGCTAAGCTCGGGCCCCGGCAATATCGTGCGCCAGGTCGAACAATTGAAGGATATGGGCGCCAGGACTAACAAATCGATCCCAACGGCGCTGTTGAGCGAAGCGGACGACGATCTACCGCTGTTGCAGTCGCCCGCGGCAGAGTAATCCGCTTGTACCGTCCCCTTAGCGTCCCTGTTACCGTCCGCGGGCCTTGCCGATCAGGAAGAAGATCAGCCAGATCGGCACGACCAGGACGGCGCCGACCAGGATCGGCCCCATCGCCCACTGGACGAAATCGCCGAATACGCCAAGGATGTCGCGAAAGGAATGCACGAGCCACCGCAGAAAACCAACGGCGTCGAGGTCCATCAGGTTAAGGATGACGCCGACGACCAGCGAGGCGATCAGCAGCTTGACGATGGTTCCGACGACATTCGACATGAACAGGCAGGCTCACCGTTGAGATTTTGCACGTCCGACTGGCATTATATACCGGACGGGTTAAATATAACTGCCCGCACGCCGAAGGCTATCATTTCCGCGTGTCTTCCCTGATTAGGATACGAACACGATGTTGTACCTGGTTGCCATCATCCTCCCGCCGCTCGCCCTTTTGATGGTCGGCGCCTGGTTTCAGGCGATCCTGAACCTCATCCTGTTCCTGCTGGCGAGCATTCTGTTCATCGGCACGCTGACCTTTGCGAGCGCAATCACGTTCCCCATGTGGATCATCTGCGTGGCCTGGGCGGTGATCGTCGTCTATCGCCATAAGGACGAGGTACGCACGCGCCAGATCGTTACCGACACGCTGCGTAACCATAATCCTGATAGATAACCGGTAGGGATCAGACCGCGCGGCGATCCTTGAGCGCGGATACCAGCGTCCCGTCGTCGAGGTAATCGAGCTCACCGCCGACCGGGATGCCGCGTGCCAGCGCGGTGACCTCGGCCTGTGTGCCGACCAGACGGTCGGCGATGTAATGCGCGGTCGTGCGCCCATCCACCGTTGCACTGGTCGCCAGCACGACCTCGGTGATCACGCCCGCCTTCACGCGCTCCACCAGATCGGAGATGGCGAGATCGTCGGGGCCGACACCATCGAGTGGCGACAGCACGCCGCCCAACACGTGATAACGCCCTTTGAACGAGCCCGTGCGTTCGATCGCCCATAGATCGGCGACCTGTTCGACGACGCAAATGGTGGCGTCGTCGCGTTGCGGATTGGCGCAGACCGCGCAAGGGTCACTGGTATCGAGGTTGTGGCAGGTCGAACAGGTCCGCACCGTCTGCGCCGCGCGCGCCAGGGCATCGGCAAGCGGCTCGAGCACCGCTTCCTTGCGCGTCAGCAGGAACAACGCGGCCCTGCGCGCCGAGCGCGGCCCCAACCCCGGCAGCTTGGCCAGCATCTGGACCAGCCGATCGATCTCGGAAACGGCCATGAAATCCTAACGGTCTTGTGCCTGACGGCCTTGCATCAGAAGGGCAGCTTGAAACCCGGCGGCAGCGGCAAGCCGCCGGTCAGTTCCGCCATCTGTTCGCCCATGCGCGCCTCGACCTTGCTGCGCGCGTCGTTGATCGCTGCAACGATCAGGTCTTCCAGCACGTGCGCTTCGCCGGCATTGAGCATCGACGGATCGATCTTCACGTGTTTCGCCTCGGTCTTGCCGGTCATCGTCACCTGCACCATGCCGCCGCCGGCGGTACCGGTCACTTCCGTTTCCGCCATGCGCGCCTGCATCTGAGCGAGGCGCTCCTGCATCTCCTGCGCCTGGCGCATCATCTGGCTGAGATTCTTCATGCGTACACCTTCATAGATCGAGATCGCCGTCGGGATCGACGTCGTTGTAATCGCCGTCCTCATAACCCTCCTCACCGGGCTCGGCATCGGAGGACGGATCAGCGGGCGAGGCGGTGAAGGCCGCCGGCAGTTGCGCCGGGCCGATCTGCTTCACCTGTTCGAGTTCCGCACCGGGAAAAGCATCGAGGATGGACAGCACCAGCGGATGGCGTTTCAGTTCTTCGCGCTTGGTGCGCGCCTGCGCGTCCATCTGTTCGCCGACCGTCTCCGCGCCACCGCTTTGCGTGACTGTCACCATCCAGCGCGAACCGGTGGCGTTGGTGAGGAACCGCGAGATCCGATTGGGCAGATCACGCGGCGCGCCCTCGGCCAGGCGAACTTCAAGATGGCCGGACTGGAACGCCACCAGATGCACCGCGCGCATCAGTTCGGCACGCAGCACCTGTTCGCCGTTCGCCTGCGCAAGCGCGATGATGTCGGCGAAGCTGCGGATCTCCACCACAGGGGCTGTTTGGGGCGCGACAGAAGGCTGGACCATGGCGTGCGGCTCGGCACGCACCATCGCGGTCGGCCCGCCCATATGCGGTCCTTGCGGCATCTGCGTGCGTGGTTGTGGCGGCGACATGGACGATCCGGACGGCGCCCCACCCGAAGGGGCTGCGCGCGACGGTGCGGGCCCGGATGACGACGACCCACCGGGCTGCCCATTCGACTGCACGTTCGCCAGGGCCTTCGCCGCATCGCTTGGGCTCGGCAGATCGGACAGGTACGCAAGCCGGATCAGGATCATCTCGGCCGCCTGCAAAGGCGCTGGGGCGGATGCCGCCTCGCGCACACCTTTGAGCAGCATCTGCCAGGCACGCGTCAGTTCCGCCATCGACAGTTTTTCGGCCAACGCCTTACCGCGCACCCGATCAAGCTCGGCGACCATGGGATCGTCGGCAGCAGACGGCGCAACCTTGAGACGCGTAACCCAATGGATCACGTCGAGAACGTCCTGCAACAGGATCAGCGGATCGGCGCCAGCAGCGTAATCCTCAGCCAGCGTCTTGATCGCGCCCGGCGCATCGCCGCCCATCACGCGTTCGAAGATGTCGAATGAGCGCGCACGATCGGCAAGGCCCAGCATGTCGCGCACGGCATCTTCGGTCAGTGTCTGGGATTCGCCGGCGCCCACCGCGATCGCCTGATCGAGCAGGCTCATGCCGTCGCGCACCGAGCCATCGGCCGCGCGCGCGATCAGGCGGATCGCGCCGTCCTCGACCTTCGCGCCTTCGCGTTCAGCGACGCCTGCGAAATATGTCATCAGGGTTTCGACATCGACCCGGCGCAGATCGAAACGCTGGCAACGCGACAGCACGGTGACCGGCACTTTGCGGATTTCGGTCGTCGCGAAGATGAACTTCACATGCGCAGGCGGCTCTTCCAGCGTCTTGAGCAGCGCATTGAACGCGCCCTTCGACAGCATGTGCACTTCGTCGATGATGTAGACCTTGTAGCGCGCCGCGACCGGGCGATAGCGCACGCCGTCGATCAGCTCGCGCATATTGTCGACGCCGGTGTTGCTGGCGGCGTCCATTTCGATGACATCGACCAAGCGGTCTTCGGCGATGGCCCGGCACATGTCGCACACGCCGCAGGGATTGATGGTCGGCCCGCCCTGGCCGTCGGGGCCAATGCAGTTGAGCGCGCGTGCGATGATACGTGCCGTCGTCGTCTTGCCCACCCCGCGCACCCCGGTGAGCACGAAAGCGTGTGCGAGACGGCCGGATTCGAACGCGTTGGTGAGCGTACGCACCATCGCGTCCTGGCCGATCAGCGCCTCGAAGCTCGACGGGCGATAGGTCCGTGCCAGCACCCGATAGCCGGCAGAGGCGTCCTTCGCGGTCGGTTCTGCGGATTCACTCATCGTGCGCCGTAGTGCTGGAGCGGGAGGGAAGTGGGAGACCGGACAACGACCCGGCCGAAACTCGTTACGGCTGCTTCCTTCCGGACCTGACCGGGTTGGCGAGCAAGCCGTCCACCGCCGGCCTCCCAACCAAACTATATCAGATCGCAGGGGTGAATTTGCAAGCTCTTAAGCCACGCCCCACCACACGCAGATCGCGTGCATTAATCTATTGCTCGACGACGAAAGAGCCGATCATGCCTTCGCGCGCGCCGCGGCTGAACGGGGATCCGTAATAACCGGTGAGAAACATGCCGGGAAACAGCCCCGACGGCTCGCCGCCTTCGAAATCGTACCAGCCGTCGCGCACGGGGACGAAATGGACTTCCTTGATCTCGCCGGGCTTCAGATTGAGCGCGATCAGGTTCACGCCTTTGATCTCTTCCTTTTCGGTCACGATCTTGCGGATCGCGGTCGTCCTGAAGAATTCGGGCGCGGCGAACAGATGCGCGGTATCGTCGCGATTCTCGACCACCATGATATAGGGTTCGCCCTGGAACAGATGGACGATCATCGGGCGGAACTCGTTCTGGCGGATGTCGATCTGGAATACCAGCGCCTGGTCCCAGTCGACCGCATCGACGATTTCCTGCGGTTTCATCACCGTGCCGCCGGCATCGATGTATTCGAAGACGTCCGAGTTGCCGGTGACGCCCGAGCACGCGCCCAGCATCAACGATCCGAGGATCGTCGCGGCAGCCGCAGCCCGGCCCAGAGACGACACCAGGGACGACGCCAGGAACGACGAAAGACGGGAAGACGAAAGATGAGACACGGGTACCGTCGTCCTTTTGCTCTCGGCGGCGCTGACAAACCGGCGGGTTTGCCGCCCCGCATATAGGGATGATTCGCCCCCATTAATCAATGAAACCCCGCCTTGTCACCTTGGGGTGATCCGGCATTCCAACGCCAATGCAGGACCGTATCACACCCAGATGACGCCCAAGCTGTACTGAGCTGGCCTAGGCTCCCAGGGTTGCCCAGAGTTGCATGAGTTGCAGCGCTCGCGCCCGAGTGATTTAACGTGATCCAATGACCTTTCGATTTTATTTCGACGGCATCCACATCGACCGCGCGCCCCATCTGCGCCGCGAGCCGGACTGGTCGGCGGCGGGTAGCAGCCGGGAACGGGTCGTAGCGCGCTTCCTGCCGATCTGGCGCGACCAGTCATTGGTCCTGGCAGGCGATCAACCCCAAGCCGTGTATCTAGAATTGGAAGCAGGGCGCGCGATCTGCGAGGCCGGCTCGTGCACCGTGTTCCTGGGCCTCGACAATGGCGCCGCCTATTACGCGGTCGATCTGTCCCAATACGACGATCCGACGCAGCTTCCGCTGCCCAGCGGCACCGTGTTCGAGGATCTGCGCCGCCTCGCCTCCACTATCGATCAGGTGGAGGCGGGCAAGCTCGCCTATGGCCGGGCTCTTGCCCATTGGCACCGCATGCATCAATTCTGCGGCGCCTGCGGTGCGCCGACGCTGCCCAGCAAGGGCGGCCATGAACGCGTCTGCACCAACGAGGCCTGCGCCAGACGCCATTTCCCGCGCACCGACCCAGCCGTGATCATGCTGGTCACCCACCCGAATGGCGACAAATGCCTGCTCGGGCGCAACAAGCGGTTCCAGGGCCTGCGTTTTTCGACACTCGCGGGCTTCGTCGAGCCGGGCGAAACCCTTGAACAAGCGGTCCGGCGCGAGGTGAAGGAAGAATCCGGCGTCGTCACAACGGACGAGACCTATCAGGCATCGCAGCCCTGGCCCTTCCCGGCCTCGATCATGCTGGGCTTCCGCGCGCGCGCGGTGACCACCGAGATCAATTGCGAGGATCAGGAACTGATCGAGGCCAAGTGGTGCACGCGCGACGAGGTGCGCGCCATGGCGAGCGATGGCGGCATATTGCCGCCGCCCGCCTATTCGATCTCACGCTGGCTGATCGACACTTGGCTGAACGAGGGCTGACGCCTTCGGAGGTCGAGTCTCCAGTCTGCGGCTAAACCCCGAACAGGCCGATCACCAATCCCTGCAGCAGCATCACGCCGAGCCAGTGGCCACCGTCGATGAAGGTGCGCGTCCGTTTGCCGCCTTCATAGGCGTGATTGACCGCCATCGTGGTGATGATGAAGCCCGCCCACAGGATGAGACCGGTGATCACACCGTTGCGCGCCGTCACCTGGCCGGGTCCGAGATGGCCGAGCGCACCCGCCAGCACCCACGCGATGATGAGTTCGCAGACGATGGTCACGACGAACGGCGTCTTGGAGGAATTGGCTTTCAGTTCCTCTTCGGTCTTGCCGATCGCCGCCATCCAGGGTTTGGCCAGCGTCATGTAATAGAGTGCGCCGAAACCGAAGCTCGCGAGCGCGGCGATCACGATGGCCAGGTAGTTTATCCCTGCGAAAACCATGTCATTCGGCCGGTATATGCTGCTTGCGGAACGGATGGGCCGGATAGACGCCGAGGATGTGCACCTCACGCGAGAAGAAATCGAGCTCTTCCAGCGCAAGGCGCATGTTGGTGTGGCTCGGATGACCATCCACCTCGGCATAGAACTGCGCCGCGATGAAACCGCCGCCGACCATATAGCTTTCGAGCTTCGTCATGTTGATGCCGTTGGTCGAAAAGCCGCCGAGCGCCTTGTACAGGGCGGCCGGCACGTTGCGCACACGGAACACGAAACTGGTCACCACATCGCCCGAATCGGCCGGAGCTTCCTTCGGTTCGCGCGCCATGATCAGGAAGCGCGTGGTATTATGCTCGGCATCTTCCATGTTCGGGCGCAAACAGTCGAGGCCGTAAATCTCGCCCGCCAGTTCGGAGGCGATGGCGGCATGCGCCTTTTCACCCCGCTTGGCGATCTCGCGCGCGGCGGCCGCGGTATCCACATGCACCATGGGGGTGAGCCCAAGCGATTGGATCGTGTTGCGGCACTGGTTCAGCGCATGCACATGGCTGTGCACATATTTGAGCTCGGCAAGCGCAGCCCCCTTGACCGCCAGGAGCTGGTGTTCGACCCGCTGGAAATGCTCGCCGATGATGTGCAGGCCCGATTCGGGCAACAGATGATGGATATCGGCCACCCGGCCGGCCACCGAATTGTCGATCGGCACCATGGCGAGCGTGGCGTGGCCTTCGCGTACCGCCGCGAACATGTCCTCGAAGGTCGTGCACGGCAAAGGTGTGAAATCGGGGTAAACCCGCCGGCAGGCGAGGTCCGAATTGGCGCCGATATCGCCTTGGAACGCAATCGATTTGGTGGGGTCGGCCATGGGGGACTTCCGAGTGGAAACCGGGCCCTTTTAGACCCATCTCCCCGCGCTGTACAGGACGGGCGGCATCCTCTATACACTGCCCAGCACGCGAACCGTTTTGTTGAGGAATCCTGCCGATGTGGGGCAAAGGTACCAATAATGTGATGGGCGCTGTCCTAGTAGCCCTGTGGCTGCTGTGGGGCGTCAATGCGCTTGGCAATTTCCTGATCCCGCACGTCGAGCCGGCCGAATCCGAGGGCACCGAAACCGCCGCTGCGACCCCGGCGCCGAAGGCCCCGGCGGCGCCGGTCGAGCCGCTGCCCGTCCGCCTTGCCTCCGCCGATATCGAGAAGGGCAAGACCGTCGCCAAGAAGTGCGTCTCCTGCCACACCTTCGAGAAGGGTCAGCCTGCCAAGGTCGGTCCGAACCTGTTCAACGTCTTTGGCGGCCCGCATGCCCATATGGAGGGCTTCGCCTATTCCGACGCGATGAAGAAGAAGGAAGGCCCCTGGACCGCCGAGGACCTCGATGCGTTCCTGACCAAGCCGTCGGCCTACGCCCCGGGCACCAAGATGGCCTTCGCCGGCCTGCCCAAACCCGAGGACCGCGCGGCCATCATCAAGTACCTGAACAGCCTGTCGGACGCGCCGAAGCCGCTACCACAGCCGCAATAGCGTAAACGTCGGCGAGGCAGCCGTGGCCGGACCCGAGGATTTTCTCGATCTCGCGCTACGGCTCGCCGACGCGGCGGCGCCCATCGTCAAGCGTCACTTCCGCAGTGGCGCCCAGATCGTCGACAAAGCCGATCTCAGCCCCGTTACCATCGCCGACCGCGACAGCGAAGCGGCGATGCGCGAGCTTCTCGCCAAACATGCGCCCGATCACGGCGTGTTGGGCGAGGAATGGGGCGCCGAGCATATCGATGCCGAATATGTCTGGGTGCTCGACCCCATCGACGGCACCAAATCCTTCGTCACCGGCAAGCCGCTGTTCGGCACGCTGATCTCGCTCACCCATCGCGGCCGCCCTGTCATCGGCATCATCGACCAGGCGGTATTGGGCGAACGCTGGGTCGGCGTCGCGGGGAAACCCACCACCTTCAACGGCCAACCGATCCGCACCCGCGCCTGCACCAGCCTCGCCGAGGCCTGGCTGTACGCGACCACGCCGCAAATGTTCGAAGGCGACGACGAAACCGCCTATAGGCGCCTCGCGGCGGCGGTCAAATTCCCGCTTTATGGCGCCGATTGTTACGCCTACGGCATGCTGGCGGCGGGCTGGACCGATCTGGTCTGCGAAGCCTCGCTCAAACCTTACGATTGGTGCGCGCTTGTTCCTGTCGTTGACGGCGCAGGCGGGCGCATCACGGACTGGGACGGACGCCCGCTGACCATCGAACCGGTCGGCCGCGTGCTGGCGGCCGGCGATGCGGCACTCCACGCCCAGGCGCTCAAGCTGCTGAACGGCTAGAGCATATATCTCGCCACAAAATAGCCCCACCCAAATATGACATTGGCCAAGGGCTTGATCGGGGCGGGTAGCCGCCACCACAATACCCTTTACAATCGGTATCGCGATTTCGACTTAGTTTCGACTTGGGCGGCATGGAGAGGACCCATATGCGCGGCGCATTCAAAACCCTCGGCATTGCCGGCTCGCTCGCTTTCGCCCTGACGACCACTTTGGCCACTATTTTGGTTGGCGCCATTGCCTTATCGCCATCCGGCGCCCAGGCCGAGCCCGTTCATGCCTATGCCATGCATGGCGAGCCCAAATATCCGGCCGATTTCAAGCATTTCGACTACGTAAACCCGGATGCGCCGAAGGGCGGCTCGGTCAAGCTATCGGCCATCGGCACCTATTCGACCTTCAACCCCTTCACGCTGAAGGGTGTGCCGGCCGCCGGTTCGACGCAGATCTACGACACCTTGATGGAAGGCTCCTCCGACGAGGCCTTCAGCCAATACGGACTGCTCGCGGAATCGATCGAGGTGCCGGAGGACCGCTCCTGGGTCGCCTTCACGCTCCGTCCCGAGGCGCGCTGGCACGACGGCAAGCCGGTCACGGTCGACGACGTGATCTTCAGCCTCGAAACGCTCAAGGAGAAAGGCCAGCCGTTCTATCGCTTCTATTACAAGGACGTCGTTAAAGCGGAAAAGATCGGCGAACGCACGGTCAAGTTCACCTTCGCCGCCGACGGCGAGAACCGCGAACTGCCGCTGATCATCGGCCAGCTTCCGATCCTGCCCAAACATTACTGGCAGGGCCGCAATTTCGACGAAACGACGATGGAGCCGCCGCTCGGCAGCGGACCGTACCGGATCAAGGAATTCGAAGCGGGGCGCAGCGTTACGCTGGAGCGCGTGAAGGATTATTGGGGCAAGGATCTGCCGATCAACAAGGGCAGGTACAATTTCGACATCATGCGCTACGACTATTATCGCGACGCGACCGTGGCGCTCGAAGCCTTCAAGGCCGGCGAATACGATTTCCGCCAGGAGAACGCGGCGCGCGTCTGGGCGACCGGATACGATTCGCCCGCGCTCAAGGCCGGGCTGTTCAAGAAGGTCGAGATCAAGAACGAGAACCCGACCGGCATGCAGGGCTTCGCGTTCAACACGCGCAAGGACCTGTTCCAGGACCGCCGCGTGCGCGCCGCCCTTGCCTACGCCTTCGATTTCGAATGGACCAACAAGAACCTGTTCTTCGGCCAATACACGCGCACCAAGAGCTATTTCTCCAATTCGGAACTGGCCTCCAGCGGCCTGCCCTCGCCCGACGAGCTGAAGATCCTGGAGCCGCTGCGAGGGCAAATCCCACCCGAGGTCTTCACCAAGACCTATGAGCCGCCCAGCAGCGACGGCTCGGGTAATATCCGCCAGAACCTGCGCACCGCGCAGATCATGCTGCGCGAGGCAGGCTGGTCGGTGAAGAATGGTGTGCTGCAGAACGACAAGACGGGCCAGCATTTCGCCTTCGAGATCCTGCTCAGTTCACCCGAGTTCGAACGTATCGTGCTGCCGTTTGCCAAGAACCTGGAACGGCTCGGCATCCAGGCGAGCGTGCGCACGGTCGATACCTCGCAATACCAGGCGCGGGTCGACAATTACGACTTCGACATGATCGTGCAGACCTTCGGCCAGTCGGTTTCGCCCGGCAACGAGCAGCGCGATTTCTGGGGTTCGGCTTCGGCCGACGATCCGGGCGGACGCAACGTCATCGGCATCCGCGATCCGGCGATCGATTCGCTCATCGAACAGGTGATCGCCGCACCCGACCGCGAACAATTGATCGCGCGCACGCGGGCACTCGACCGCGTGCTGCTGTGGAACCATTTCGTGATTCCCAACTGGCATGTGCAGAGCTATCGCGTTGCCTATTGGGACAAGTTCGGCTACCCCGACAATCCGCCCAAATATTCGCTCGGCTTCGACGGGTGGTGGATCGAGCCGGCCAGGGAAAACGACATGCGCGCGCGTGAATCGCAGCAGAAAAAATAGCCGGAAAAGCCATCGTGCGGGGATGCCGAATCCAAACCAAAATCGTCATGCTCGGACTTGGTCCGAACATCCACGAATCACCATATCGGCGCAGACGCGCCTCTCCGTGGATGGCCCGACTAAATCGGGCCATGACGGCTTTTTCCTTGTCTGAGAATCGGACAGCTCCGGGCCGGGTTCGGCGATGACCGCCTATATCATCCGCCGCCTGCTATTTGTCATACCGACGCTGTTCGTCATCCTGCTCGTCAATTTCGTGTTCATCCAGTTCGCCCCGGGCGGGCCGGTCGAACAGGCGATCGCGCGCATCCAGGGCAGCGCGGTCGATGCGACCGCACGCTTCGGCGGTCCGGGCGGCGAACAGGCGCCGGGCGCGCGCCAGGAAAGCTCGCGCGGCCAAGCGAACAGCCAGTATCGCGGCGCACGCGGCATCGATCCGAAGCTCATCCAGGAGCTCGAGAAGCAGTTCGGCTTCGACAAGCCGGCGCACGAACGCTTTTTCCTGATGGTGAAGAACTATCTGAAATTCGATTTCGGCCAGAGCTTCTATCAGAACCGCAGCGTGGTGGACCTGGTGATCGAGAAACTGCCGGTCTCCATCTCCATCGGCGTGTGGACGACCCTACTCGTCTATTTCATCTCGATCCCACTGGGCGTCGCCAAGGCGGTACGCGACGGATCGTCCTTCGATGTCTGGACCAGCGTTGTCGTCATCGTCGGCAACGCCATCCCCGCCTTCATGTTCGCGGTTCTGCTGGTGGTGCTGTTCGCGGGCGGCAGCTTTCTCAATATCTTTCCGCTGCGCGGGCTGGTATCGCCCGATTGGCATGACCTCAACTGGTTCATGAAGATCGTCGATTACCTGTGGCATATGGTTCTGCCGATCTCGGCCATGGTGATCGGTGGCTTCGCCTCGCTCACCATCCTCACCAAGAACTCCTTCCTGGAGGAGATCAATAAGCAATATGTGCTGACGGCACGCTCCAAGGGGCTGGAGGAACGGCGCATCCTGTACGGCCACATCTTCCGCAATGCCATGCTGATCGTGATCGCAGGCTTTCCCAGCGCTTTCATCGGCATCCTGTTCGGAAGCTCCCTGCTGATCGAGCTGATCTTCTCGCTCGACGGGCTGGGGCTGCTGGGCTTCGAAGCGATCGTGAACCGCGATTACCCCATCGTGTTCGCCACGCTCTACGTCTTCACCCTGCTCGGTCTGCTGATGAACATCCTGGGCGATGTCATGTACCACGTGGTCGATCCGCGCATCGACTTCGAAGCGCGCGAGGTCTGATCCGTGTTCGGCATGACCCTCAGCCCGATCAACCGGCGGCGGCTTGCCAACTTCAAGGCCAACCGGCGCGGTTACTGGTCGTTCTGGATCTTCATCGTACTGTTTCTCGTCAGCCTGTTCGCCGAGGTGATCGCCAACGACAGGCCGGTCCTCGTGCGCTACGATGGCAGCTTCTATGTGCCGGTCGCGGTCGATTATCCCGAAACCACCTTCGGCGGCTTTTTCGACACAACGGCCGACTATCGCGACCCGGAAGTACAGAAACTGATCGAGGAAAAGGGCTGGATGATCTGGCCCATCATCCCCTACAGCTACGACACCATCGTGCACGATCTGGGCGGCCCGTCGCCCTCGCCGCCCACGGCCAGGAACTGGCTCGGTACCGACGATCAGGCACGCGACGTGACGGCACGCCTGATCTATGGTTTTCGTATCTCCATCATCTTCGGGCTGACGCTCACCGTGCTCTCGTCCATCGTCGGCATCGCCGCCGGCGCGTGGCAGGGTTATTACGGCGGGCTGGTCGATCTGTTGTTCCAGCGCTTCATCGAGATCTGGGGCAGCATGCCGCAGATGTTCATCCTGATCATCCTCGCTTCCTTCTTCGAGCCGTCATTCACGTTGCTGCTGCTGATCATGCTGATGTTCAGCTGGATGAGCCTGATCGGCGTGGTGCGCGCGGAATTCCTGCGCGGACGCAATCTCACCTTCGTGCTGGCCGCGCGGGCACTCGGCCAGTCCAACGTGCAGGTAATGTTCAAGCACATCTTGCCGAACGCGGTGGTGGCGACGATCTCCTTCCTGCCGTTCATCCTGAACGGCGCCATCGGCGCGCTCACCGCGCTTGATTTCATCGGCTACGGCCTGCCGCCGGGATCGGCTTCCCTGGGCGAACTGTTGAACCAGGGCAAGAACAACCTGCAGGCGCCATGGCTCGGCATCTCCGCCTTCGTCGTCACCGCGATCATGCTGAGCCTTCTGGTCTTCATCGGCGAGGCCGTGCGCGACGCGCTCGACCCGCGCAAGACATTCAGGTCCTGACCGTGGCACTCCTCCAAGTCCGCAACCTGTCGGTGAGCTTCGGCCAGGTGCCCAACGAGGTGAAGGCCGTCAAAAACGTCTCGTTCGATCTCGAACGCGGCGAGACCATGGGCATCGTCGGCGAATCCGGTTCGGGCAAATCAGTGACCGCACTGTCGCTCCTGAAGCTGTTGCCCTATCCGGTGGCCTGGCATCCGTCAGGGCAGATCCGCTTCGACCGCAGCGATCTGATGCGCGCGAGCGACGCCGACATGCGCGCCATCCGCGGCAACCGCATCGCCATGATCTTTCAGGAGCCGATCAACTCGCTCAATCCGCTGCATTCCATCGAGCAGCAGATCAGCGAAGTGCTCGAAGTCCACAAACATCTCGGCCGCCGCGCCCAACGCGCGCGGGTCGAGGAATTGCTCGATCTGGTGGGCTTAAGCGAGGCCAAAAGCCGCCTGCATGCGCTGCCGCATGAATTCTCCGGCGGCCAGCAGCAGCGCATCATGATCGCCATGGCGCTCGCCAACGACCCCGAGATCCTGATCGCCGACGAGCCGACCACCGCGCTGGACGTGACCGTGCAGGCGCAGGTCCTGAAGCTGCTCAAGGACCTGACGCAGGAACTGAAGATGGCGATGATCCTGATCACCCACGATCTGGGCATCGTACGCCGCGTGACCGACTGCGTGCATGTGATGACCAACGGTCAGGTCGTCGAGAGCGGGCCGACCGAACGGATCTTCACCGACCCGCAGCATCCCTATACGCGGCGCCTGCTTGCCTCCGAGCCCAAGGGCCGGCCCGATCCGGTGCCCCAGGACGCGAAGGAGATCATCCGCGCCGACGACGTGCGCGTCTGGTTCCCGATCAAGAAGGGCGTGATACGCCGCGTGGTCGGCCATGTGAAGGCGGTCGACGGTGTCTCTCTCAAATTGCGTGAGGGCGAAACGCTCGGCATCGTCGGCGAGTCGGGCTCGGGCAAATCGACGCTGGCGCGCGCACTGCTTCGCCTCGAACGTTCGACCGGCGAGATCGTCTTCGAAGATCGTTCGATCCAGGATCTGTCGTGGAAGCAGATGCGCCCCTTGCGCAGCGACATGCAGATCGTCTTCCAGGATCCGTTCGGGTCGCTGTCGCCGCGCCTGTCCGTCTTCCAGATCATCGAGGAAGGCCTGCTCGTGCATGGGCTGGGCGGCGATTACGCCCAGCGGCGCGCGCTGGTGGGTGAAACGCTGCACGAGGTCGGGCTGGACCCCGCCACCATGGACCGCTTCCCGCACGAATTCTCGGGCGGGCAGCGCCAGCGCATCTGCGTGGCGCGCGCCCTTGTGCTCAAGCCCCGGCTGATCGTGCTGGACGAGCCGACCAGCGCGCTCGACATGACCGTGCAGGCGCAGATCGTGGAGTTATTCCGCACGCTGCAGGCACGCCACCGCCTCGCCTATCTGTTCATCAGCCACGATCTGAAAGTGGTGCGCGCCCTCGCGCATGACATCGTCGTGCTGCGCCGCGGCCTGGTGGTGGAATCCGGCCCGACGGATGCCATCTTCGCCGCGCCCAAGGAGGCCTATACCAAGGCCCTGATGAAAGCGGCGTTCGATATCGAGGCCGACGAAACCGGCGTGGTCGCGCGGTGACGCGAATCTCCCCTATGGGGAGGTCGCCTCTGAAGGTCGCGGCCCGCTCCTACAGCGCACCCTTGACGGATCGAATTTTCATCCCAAATTGTTCTCGTTATGTTCTATTCTCTGCCCGACCCCCCGGCCGGCACCATGCTCTTGGGCATCGTGAAATCCCGGCCATAAATCCTCGGATTTCCGCCATTCCTGGCGACCGCGACATCGATTTCAGGCTGAAAAAAGTAGAAGCGATGTAGAGGTGGTGTAGAGGAGATGTAGAGGGGACGTCGATACGGGGTAGATGGGCTGTCGATCCGATGTCGAATCCGCGTCGATCCGATGTAGCCCCAAGGTAGACCGCCGGCTGACCGGGCCGTGTATGGCTGGAACGCGACACTTTTATGACTTGTTCGGCCAGTTCAAGACGCGCTTTAATTAATAGCGTCCTAATTATTAGCGATATCAACAGATGCCTGGCCCCGACGCCGGTGGCAATTCCACCGGCCCAACCACTCTCTCCCACGAATTCGGCCTTCGACTGGTCCAGATGGCGCATCGCTGGCGCCGGGTGCTCGATGAATCTCTCCGCCCGACGGGGCTCTCGCAATCGACGTGGCGCACGCTGTTCCACCTCGCCCATATGGGTGACGGCATCCTGCAGAAGGACCTTGCCATCGCCATCGGCATCGAAGGTCCGTCGCTGGTGCGGCTGCTCGACAATCTGGAGAAGGACGGCCTGATCGAACGGCGCGCCGCCGCCAGCGATCGGCGCGGCAAGACGCTGCACCTGACGGCGCTGGGCCGCGCGCGCCACCGCGAGGTCATGGCGATCGCCGACGAGGTGCGCGCCCAACTTCTTGAAGGCAACAGTGAGGCCGATATCCGCACCTGTCTCGCGGTGTTCGACCGGCTGCGCGCCAACGCGGAATCGCGTATCGAGGAAAACAAATGATGCGCGACGACCGCACCTTCATCATCCGCGCCCCCGAAGGATCGACCGGCCCCTCCACCAATCAGGCGCCGCTCAGCGAACAATTGCGCGTCCGCCGCCGCCTGATGCAGGCCGACCGCGGCCTCAAGATCAAGATCGGCGTGGTCGTGGTGGTCCTACTTGTCATCGGCATCTGGGGCTATACCTGGTTGCAACATCGCCTCGACCATGTGAGCGAGGAAGACGCCCGCGTTGCCGCCGACATGATCGCCGTCGCCTCGCGCTTCGAAGGCTGGACCACGCGCGTCCCGGTCATCCAGGGACAGAAGATCAAGAAGGGCGACGTGCTGGTCGAGATCGATTCGCGCGCCGCGCAATTGAAGCTCGCCGAACTGGTCGCGCAGGTGAACGAGAATCGCGCGGAGCGTGAAACGCTGACCGCCGAATTGCAGATGAGCGAAGCACAGACGACCCATCGCCTGGAAGCGCAGCGCCATCGCGTCAATGCGAACCACGCCGCCGCCGAGGCCGCGCGGGCGCGCCACGATTTCGTGAAGTCCGAATTCACGCGCATCCAACAACTCGCCACCAACCGTGTCGTTTCCTCCCAGGCGCTCGAGAAAGCGGCGGCCGATCTGAAGGATGCGAGCGAAAAGCTTGCCCAGACCACGGCGGAACTGGCAGTCGCTCAGGCGCAACTGGCCGAGGCCGACGCCGCGCGCCAGGAAAGCATCGTGCTGCAACGCCGCATCGAACAATTGATCGCGGAGGAAGAACGCCTCAACGCGGTGCAGGACCAGCAGCGTCTGGAAATCGCGGACCGCACCATCGTCAGCCCGATCGACGGTGTGGTCGACAAGCTGTTCCTCAATCCCAGCGAGTTCGTGCGCCCCGGTCAGCGCTTGATGCTGATCCACAATCCCGAAGACGTATGGATCGACGCCAACGTGCGCGAGACCGATGTGCGCAAGATCGTCATGGGCGCGACGGTGAAAGTTTCGGTGGACGCCTATCCCAACCGCGAATTCACCGGCAAGGTCATCCATATCGGGTCGAGCGCGACCAGCCAGTACGCGCTGCTACCCAATCCCAACCCGAGCGGCAATTTCACCAAGATCGTCCAGCGCCTGCCGATCAAGGTGAAGGTCGAAGACGCGGGTGAGATGCTTCGCCCGGGCATGATGGTGGAGGTCAGTGTTGTCGTCCCAGGACGCTAAACTTGGCCGCTGACGACGAAAGCGCCAATCCGTTCGCACCGGGGCCGTTCGCATCGGGACCGGGCGCGCCGAAGCCCTTCGCGCCCAACCGCTGGCTTGTGACGATCACCGTCACCATCGGCGCGATCTCGACCATCCTTGCCACCACCATCGTCAATGTCGCCATCCCCGGCGTGATGGGCGCCTTCGGCGTCGGCCAGGATACCGCGCAATGGCTGGCCTCAGGCTTCCTTGCCGCAACCACGACCGCGATGCTGATGGCCGACTGGTTCGTGCGTCAACTGGGCCGGCGCGGCACCTATCAGCTCGCCATGACCATCTTCGTCTGCGGCTCGTTCATGGGCGTGTTCGCGGATTCGATCGAGATGGTGATCGCTGCGCGTATCGTGCAGGGCGCCGCCACCGGCATGATCCAGCCGCTCACCATGGTGACGATCTTCGAAGCCTTCCCGGCCAACGAACGCGGCAAGGCGATGGGCGTGTTCGGCATCGGCTCCATCATGGCGCCGTCGCTCGGACCTTATTTCGGCGGCGTCGCCATCGACGCGTTCGACTGGCATGCGGTGCTGCTGTTCCCCGTGCCGTTCTGCATCATCGCGGGCATCCTGGGATCGTTCATGCTCAAGCCGCGCGACCCCAGCGTCGCGCGCACCAAGTTCGACTGGTTGGGATTCGTCCTGCTGGTCACTTTCACCTTTTCGCTGATGACCGCGCTGTCGCACGGCATCCGCGAGGGCTGGACGTCGGACTTCATTCTTAGCCTGTTCGCCATTTCAGGCGTCGCCTTCGTCTGCTTCCTGTCATGGGAAAAGTTCTATCCCAATCCGCTGCTCAATCTGCGGCTGTTCACCATCCCGGCCTACGCGATCGTCACCGTGATCGCCTGCGTGATGGGCGCCTCGTTGTTCACCTCGTTTTACGCCACACCTTTGTTCGTGCAGCTGGTGCAAGGCTATACGCCGACGCTTGCCGGCATGATGCAGATCCCTGCGGGCCTGGCCATGGCGGCAGGGTCGGTGATCTTTGGGCGGATCGGCGATCTCGGTTACCGCCGCAGCCTGGTCTTCATCGGCTTCGTGATGGTCGCCTACGCGAATTACCTGAACTCCTTTGCCGACACCAATACGCCGTTCGTCACCTTCGCCATATGGCTGGTGATCGCGCGTGTCGGCGTCTCCTGCATTTTCCCGAACCTGAACGTCACCGGCTTGCGTGCGCTGCCGCAGGACATGCTGGTTCAGGGGTCAGGCGCCATCAATTTCATCCGCCAGCTGGGCGGCGCCTTCGGCGTCAATATCATCGCCGTCGTGCTCGAAGACCGTTCGATGTTCCACGCCGCCGCACTGACCGCGACACAGACCGAATCCAACGCCGCCACCTTCGAACTGTTCGAACGCATGCGTATCATCCTGTCGCAAGGCGGTCTGACCGGCGTACCCGACGGCGCCATCGATCCATTGGCGCTGCAGTTCCTGGGCCAGACGATCTATGCCCAGGCGCAGATGTTCGCCTTCCGCGACGCATTCCTGATGATCGCGATGGTGGCCAGCCTGGCGCTGGTTCCGATCCTGTTCATCAAGGGCGGGCGCGAGGCGGACGCGGGCCCAGCACACGGACCCCACCGCGGGCGCGGCAGCGAAGCCAGCGAGGCGCCGGCGGAATAGAACGGCCCCCTATAGGAGGCTGCCGCTTCCGTAGATGAGATACATCAGCACCGCGCCCAGGATCAGGCGGTAGACGACGAAGGGCGCAAAGCTCGCCCGGCGCAGCCACGTCATCATAAAAGCGATGGCGCCAAGTCCGAAGACGAACGACAACACGCCGCCGATCATCGCGTCGTGCGCGAGGCTCAGATCACCCGATTCGTAGACCTTGTAACCTTCGAGCAGACCGGCCCCCAGGATCGTCGGAATGGCCATGAGGAAGGAGAAACGCGCGGCATCGGAGCGTTCGATGCCCAGCATGCGCGCGGCCGTCATGGTGGCACCCGACCGGCTGGTGCCGGGGACCAGGGCAAGCGCCTGGAAGCAGCCGACAAAGAACGCGCCCCAATAGGAGATATGCTCCATGCGGCGGATGGTCATGAACAACTTGTCGGCAACATAAAGCAGGATGCCGAAGATGATCGTCGTCCAGGCGACGATGGAAACGTCACGCATACCATCCGGGAAATATTTTTCGATGGCGAGGCCGAAAATGACGGCCGGAATGCTGGCGATGATCAGCTTCAGGATCAGCCAGAATTCCTTGTCCATCGGGCGGCCCGTGGCGACAAGCTTGAAGGAACGGCCGAAGGCACGCGTCATCGCGAATATATCGCGCCAGAAATAGATGAGCACGGCGAGCAGGGTGCCAATATGCATGGCCACATCCATGATGCGGCCCTGGTCGGTCCAGCCCATGAAATAGGGCACCAACAATAGGTGCCCGGACGAGGAAACCGGCAGGAATTCGGTAAGTCCCTGCACGGCGGCGAGGACGAGAATATGAACAAACGGCACGGGAGTCCCCCCCATTGAACGCGACAGCAGGATTAACCCGGTTCGCGCCCGCGCGAAAGCCTGGATCGTCGCACTATTGATCGGTCCGCGACCCAGGCTATAACAGCCCGTGCATGCGTACGCTTTATCATCTGTGGCTGTCGCCGTTCTCGCGCAAGGTCCGCGTCATTCTCGCGGAGAAGAAACTGCCATTCGAGATGAATGTCGAACAGGTCTGGGATCGCCGGCGCGATTTCCTGGCCCTTAATCCGGCGGGCGAAGTGCCCGTCCTGGTCGAACCCGACAACACGGTACTCGCCGAATCCTGGGCCATCGCGGAATATCTGGAAGAGAAGGCGCCGAATCCGAACCTTTCGGGGCGTACGCCGCATGAGCGCGCCGAGGTGCGGCGCCTGGTCGGCTGGTTCGACCGCAAATTCGACCGCGAAGTCAGCGATCGTCTAATAAACGAAAAGGTAATGAAGCGCTTCCTCGGCCTGGGCGAACCCGATTCGCGCGAGATCCGTGCGGCGCAGAAAAATATCCACACCCATCTCGCCTACATCACCTTCCTGGTGGAGCGTCGCCACTGGCTGGCCGGTGAGGAATTGTCCTTCGCCGACATCGCGGCGGCCGCGCACATCTCCTGCGTCGATTATCTGGGCGATGTACCGTGGAGCGATCATCCCGTGGCAAAGACCTGGTACATGCGCATCAAGTCGCGCCCCAGCATGCGCGCGGTGCTGGCCGACCGCATCCCGGGGCTGCCGCCGGCCAAGCACTACGCGGATCTGGATTTCTGATCGGCGCCTACGCGGCGTTGTCGTACGCCGCCTGAAGCTTGGCGATGTCGAGCTTGGTCATCTCCATCATCGCCGCCATCGCGCGCCCTGAAGCCGCCTTGTCGGAGCTTTTCAAGAAATCGTAAAGCGGGGCCGCGACGACCTGCCACGACAGGCCGAACCGATCGTTGAGCCAGCCGCATTGGCTGGGCCGACCGCCGCCTTCCTGAAGCTTCTCCCAGAAATAATCGATCTCCTTCTGGGTCGAGCACGACACCATGAAGGAAACGGCCGGCGTGAAGGTGAAATGCGGCCCGCCGTTGAGCGCCACAAAGGGCCGCCCTTCCAGTTCGAAGCTGATGGTGAGGATACTGCCCGCCGGGCCCGGGCCTACTTCGCCCCAGCGCAGTTCATCCGTGATCGCAGCTTGCCGCCCGGCGGCCTTGAAGGTGTCGACGTAGAAGTTCGCCGCCTCCTCCGCCCGACCGTCGTACCACAGACAGGACATCATGTTTTTGGACATAGATACTCTCCCGATACTCAGGCGGCGGCGGTTTCGGACATGGCCTGCCGCGCGGCGGCGACATCCATCCACATCACTTCCCAGATGTGACCGTCCGGATCCTCGAAGGAGCGGCCGTACATGAAGCCGAAATCCTGCTTCGGCGTGGGATCGAGCTTGCCGCCCGCCGACCACGCCTTGTCCACCGCGGCATCGACGCCCTCGCGGCTGTTCTCGGAGACGCACAGCAGCACTTCGACGCTGGTCTTGGCGTCGATGATCGGTTTCTTGCAGAAGAAGCTGAACTTCTCATGCGTCAGCAACATGACGTGGAGCGTTTCCGACAGCACCATGCAGGCGGCGGTGTCGTCGCTGAATTGCGGATTCTTGGTGGCGCCAATGGCCTCGTAGAAGGCGACGGAACGGGTAAGATCGGTGACCGGCAGATTCACGAACATCAGCTTGGGGGCTTGGGACTGCGTCATACTTTCCTCCTAAAGCTTGGTTTTACGCCTGGTTTGACCTGTTTCCGGGGCTCTGGGGATCATGGGAACGGCCTCGGATTTGACTTACATACCGGAGTGAGTTATAAAAAGCAACTATGAAGTTACAAAAAATAACTAAAAAAGAAAAACAACGCCATTACGAGGACGCCTGCGGCATCGCGCACGCGCTCGATCTGGTCGGCGAACGCTGGGCGCTGCTGGTCATGAGGGAACTGTTGTTCGGGCCGAAAAGGTTCAGCGACCTGCGCGAAAGCCTGCCCGGCATCAGCGCGAATGTGCTGACGCAACGGCTCGAAGGTCTCGAATCGGCGGGCCTGTTGATGAAGCGCAAATTGCCGCCGCCCGCCGCAAGCCAGGTCTATGAGCTCACAGACTGGGGCTATGAAAGCGAGCCCGTGATCCGATCGATGGGCCGCTGGGCGGCGCGCTCGCCCGCCCACGACCCGACGCTGCCGGTGAGCGCCGTGTCCATCATGCTGTCCATGCGCACCATGTTCGATCCGGCGCGCGCGCGCAGCGTCGATGCGCGCATCGGATTCCGCTTCGGCGATGAGACCTTCATCGGACGGCTTGTCGACGAAAAGCTCGATCTGCAACGGGGTACTACGGACGGCGCCGACGTCACCTTCATCACGACGCCGCGTCATATGGCTGCGGCACTTTACGCCGGCATGCCGCTGTCGCTCATGATCGACAAGAAGATGATGCAGATCGAGGGCAATCGGAAGATCGCCGAGATATACGTCACACTGTTCCCGCTACCGGAGAAATTCAAACTCCCGGCGAAGGTTTAGATTTGCGCGCCCGAACCACGCGCTCCATGTTCGTGTGCGCAAAGCGCGTGATCGCCGAGCGTTTCGACCACACGGCACTCCGCGATTTTTCCATGTTCGCAGTGCGCCAGCATGCGCTCCAACTCCTTCTGCAGGAGCTTGAGACCGGCGATCTTCGATTTCACGCTTTCCAATTGCTGCTGCGCGATCCGGTCCGCATCCGCGCATGGGCGATCGGGTTCGCCGGCCAGCGCGATCAGCGAACGGATGGCGGGAATGTCGAAGCCGAGATCGCGCGCGTGGCGGATGAAGCCCAGGCGCTGCACCGCGCCCATGCCGTAGCGCCGCTGCCCGCCCTCGGTACGCGGCGGCTTCGCCAACAGGCCGATCTGCTCGTAATAGCGGATTGTCTGGATGTTGCAGCCGGTACGGCGCGCCAATTCGCCAATGGGAAGGTCGCCGACGGACAGTGCAAAGGGTTCGGAAACGGCCATCACAAACCTCTTGAACCTATAGTCACTGTAGGAAATATGGTCCTAGGGTCGCAGGATTTAAAGGTCGGAGGTTAAAGGACCACGATGAGCGGTCATCACTGCCACCACGACACACAATTCGACGGCGCATCCGACGATTACAAGCGCCGCCTGTGGCTGGTCATCGCCATCAACGCGGCCATGTTCGTGGTCGAGGTCCTGGCAGGCGCCTTCGCCGACTCACAAGCCTTGCGCGCCGACGCGCTGGATTTCCTGGGCGACGCGGCAACCTATGCGCTGAGCCTCGCGGTCATCGGCGCCTCCATGCGCCTGCGCGCCAGCGCGGCCCTGCTGAAGGGCGCGAGCCTCGCGCTTATGGCCGTGTGGGTGCTGGGCTCGACGCTTTATCAGACCTTCGTGCTGGGCGTGCCCAAGGCCGAGGTGATGGGTGCCATCGGCGCCCTCGCCCTGGCCGCCAATTTGGCAAGCGTGCTGATCCTGGTGCGTTACACCGAAGGCGATGCCAACGTGCGTTCGGTGTGGCTGTGTTCGCGCAACGATGCCATCGGCAACGTCGCGGTGATGATCGCGGCCCTCGGTGTGTGGGGCACCGCGACCGCCTGGCCCGACCTGATCGTCGCCGCGATCATGGGGAGCCTGTTCCTGTCGTCATCCATACAGATCGTGCGGCGCGCCCGCGCCGAGCTGCGCCATACAAGTGATTTGGCGGGCGAGCATGAACATGGCCAGAGTCACAGCCACGTCCATGAACATGGTCACGAGGCCCCTAACCCTTGAATTTGCCCTCGGGCACGCCCTGAGCGCCGGGACGGCAGGCAAACACGCCGCCTGCGTGCGGCTGACCTTCGGCCTGCGGTAGGTAGCCGAGCCCCATCGACGTGATAAACAGTGTGGCGAGATCGGATCCGCCGAACACGCACATGGTCGGCTTCTGCACCGGCGTCCTGATCATGCGGTCGAGCCGGCCGTCGGGCGTAAAGCGTGCGATCGACCAACAATTGGTAAGTGCTACCCAGTAGCATCCGTCGGAATCGACGCAGGCGCCGTCGGGCCGGCCGGGCAGATCGTGCGTGGTGATGAAGACGCGGCGGTTGGAGATCGCACCCGTGTCGGGGTCATGATCGAAGCGCCACACGGTCTGCACGTCGGCATAGGTGTCGGCGCAATAGAAATAGTGGCGTTCCTCATCGAAGGCGATGCCGTTGGAGATGCCGATATCATCGACCTTCATCTCGGCGCTGCCGTCCGGCGCAAGGCGCCAGATCGCCCCGGTGCGCGTCTTGCGGTCGGACGGATCCATCATGCTGCCGGCCCAGAATGCGCCATAAGGATCGCAGCGCCCATCGTTCATGCGATTGCCCGGCTTGTTTTCCGGATCGCAGATGAAGGCTCGCGTGCCCTTGTCGAAATCGACGTGGTAGAAGCCCGAGCGCATGGCAGCAACGAGACCGCCCTTGTCGTCTTTCTTTTCCCGAAAGCCCAAACAGCCGACCTGTTCACCGAAAGCGCGCACTTCACCACGCCCGCTCGAGGGATCGGTGCGATGGATTTCGTTCTTCATGATATCGACCCAGTAGAGCCGCTGCTCATCGACGTTCCAGGCCGGCCCTTCGCCCAACACGGCCTTGGCATCCACGACGAGGTCGACGGAAATATCGCCCATGTGCGCTTAGGATCCTTCGCTGATCAAGCGGTTGGCGCCACGCAACCGGCGCGACAACGTGACCGCGAGCGAGCGATAGAAGCGAAGGCCGAATTCCGGATCGTCGGCGATCAGACGTTCGATATCCTGGGTGTAGAGACGCACGATCTCGACCTGGCCCTCGGCGACCACGCTGGCGCTGATCTTGGCGCGGTCGAGGAACGACATCTCGCCGAACACGCTGCCGGTGGCAAGGCGGGCAAGTTCGAACGGCGCGCCGCCCCCGCCCCCCCACATGCGCGCCATCACACGCACTTCGCCATCGGCCACGAAGAACAGGGAATCGCCCTCGTCCCCCTCGCGGCAGATAAGCTCACCGTCCTTGTAGGTGCGGGTCTGGCCCTTGGCGAACAGGTTCTGCCAATCGTCCGTACTGAGTTTGTGGAACACGAGGCCGCCCGGGCCACGCCGGATATTGGGGATCAGCTCGTCCGGCAACCCGGCGCCGCGCGCCGCATCCTTTTCCGTGTGTACCATTGCTTCCACCATGTTTGAGCCGGTTTATCCGGTCTCGCGCCGCCACTTCACAATCGGCTCGGCGTCAGAGCGGCATGGCTTTGCCGAGACCTGCCTGTTTCGCGCGTTCATAGATCATAGCACCGAAAGCGACATCCTCGAACGCGATACCCAGCGAATGGAACAGCGTGATCTGGTCGGCCGAGGTCCGCGTCGGCACTGTGCCTTCGACGATTTCACCCAGTTCCACCACCTTCGACCAATCGAGCTTGCCGACGGAAGCCAAACGCACCAGGGCAGCCGCCTCGATCTTGGCCTGCTCGACCTGGTCGGTGACGATCTGATCGGCGCGCAACACGCATTCGTCATCGAGCTCGACGCGCTCGAGCCCATTGGCGCCGATGCCGTTCACATGCATGCCGGGCTTCAGCCACGCGCCTTTCAACACCGGCACCTGGGAATTGGTCGAGGTCACGATGATGTCGGCGCCGTCGACGCAAGCCTCGGCCGAGGCCGCGCCCACTGTGGTGATGCCGAGCTCGTCCTGGATCTTCTTCGCAAACGCGTCGCGTTTGGCGGCGTCGCGGCTGAACACGGCGATGCGGTCCAGCTTGCGCACCAAGGCTACGGCGCGGATTTGGTCGGGCGATTGACGCCCCGTGCCGATGACCGCCAGGTGCTTCGCATCCGCGCGCGCCATATGCCGCGTCGCCACGCCGGTTGCCGCCCCCGTGCGCGTGGTCGAAGCCCAATTGAGATCAATCATGGCGACTGGGGCCTTTTCCTTCAGCGACAGCAGGATCAGCGCGTTGTAACCGATACGCGGCAGGTAGGCCCGGTAGCCGAAATAGTCGGATCCCGGGATCGCGCCTGCCATGACGTTGAGCCCGGCATTGTCGACACGCAGACGGCGGCGCGGCAGGTTCGCGGTCGCCTTGTCGCTCCATTTGACGAAGCTCGCCTCGAGCGCGTCGATGGCGTCCTGGATGTTGACGAGGCGTTTGACCTCATCCGTGCTGATATAGATCACGGGCAGTTCCCCTGGATAAGACTTGAGACTAAGGTTCAATCGACGCCGGTCGCGGCGAAAATCTCGCGGGCTTCTTCGGTATCGAAGAAATCGAGCACCTGTTGGACGCGGCGGTCGCCGTCGCGTCCTTTGAGTGCCGCGAATTCATACGGTGACGGATTCTGGATCTCCTTGGGCAAAGGACCCAGATAAACGACCTTGGTGTTGGTGAGGAATTCGGTCGCCACGCCGAAGGCGAGTTCGCGACGCGCCGTCCCCGCGATCAGCCGTTCGTTGACCTCGCCGCCGCTGGCGAAGCGTACGGATTTGGGTGCAAGCATCGGCGTGAGATTCAGGCGTTCGAAGACACCGGCCATATATTCGCCGCTTGCCGCCGTCGTGTAGATCAGCGCATCGGCGGCACGCAGCGCCTCGATGAAGGTGTCCATGGAAATGAGATCGGGTCGTTCTGCGCCTTCGCGCATAGCGATACCGATCTGGATACTGCCGACGCGCACACGCCGTGGCGCCAGCAGCCCCTTGGCGATGGCGTTCTCGATCGCAGTGTCCATCAGGCCGACGATATCGACATCGCCGGCACCCTTCGCCAGTTCGTCTTCGATATGCGGGCCATGCGTGAAGCTTGCGGCGAAACCCTGATTGAACTGCGCACGGAAGCGTTCCGCCGCGACAGACGTGCCGGATCTCAGGGCGCCTGCGGTGCGGACCTTGATGGGGGATGAATCAGCCATCCCTGGACGCTATCGTCCGAAGTCCCCTGCGTCCAGGGATCAACGAAGGTGGCAGAGAGGTCTCCTCGAGAGGGCCCTTATCATGCGGCCCGGGAAACACCCCCGGTGCGCATCACCTGCTCGATCTGCATGACGATGGTTTCGGGATTGAGCGGCTTCATGATGAAGCCATTGGCACCCGCTTGCAGCGCCTCGGCGGTCCACAGCGCCTCGGGCCGCACCGACATCACGATGATCCTTGTCGCGGCGAACTCGCGCTGGCGGCGCACTTCACGACAGACATCGAGCCCGTTGAGGCCCGGCATCATCAGATCTGTCAGGACCAGATCGGGGTGGAACTGCCTAATCTGCGACAGCGCTTCCATGGAGCTGGACGCCGAGCGCACCTTGTGGCCGGCATGTTCCAAGAACAGCGTCATGAACCTCAAGATGTCGGGGTCGTCGTCAACGACAAACACGCGGTACTGATCCTTGCCGGTCACCGCAGGGGTTTGCTCGGTCGTCGTCAGGATCGTATTGGCGACGCGAAGGCGGCGCGACAGGATGCTCGCCAGCGAACGATAGAAATTGGTCGAGAAGCCGGGCGAACGCTCGATCAGCTCGAAGATCGCATTGCGATGGATACGGTAGAGCTTGGTCGGCCGTTCGGCCAGGACCGAAGCACTGGCGACGTCGCCGTCCAGGAACGACATCTCGCCGATCACCGAACCCAGGCCCAAGCGGGAGAGTTCGACCATCTTGTCATGATCGGGCCCGATATGCTCGCGCTTCAGCACCTTCGCCTCACCCTCGACGATGATGTAGAGCGCCTCGCAGGTGGCCCCTTCGTACAGGATGAATTCGCCCACAGCACATTCGATCAGTTCGGCGCGGGCCAGGAGCTCGTCGGCTTCGTGCTGCGAGAGATATGTGAACAGGCGCGAAAAGGCGAGGCTGAAACGATCCTCGACACTGACGAAATCGGCGCGCGTCGGCACGGCCGCGGTACGTGCGGTCATTTGCTGGCTCCTCAAGAACGACTCTGACGTCGCGTTTTCGTGGACGTTTTTGTGGGCCAGAAGATGTCCCCGATTCGTTTTCGCGGCAACGGGTCGCGGTTTTCGCTTTTCATCGACCGAAGTAAGTAGGAATCCTTACCATGTGCGATTTGTGAACATGCAGAGCGGGCAGATATCGCAAATAGGAGTCGTCATGGTTGAAACGCCTACCTTCGTCACTCATCTCGAATGCAGCCTGACCGGCGAACGTTATCCGGCTGATACGCTTCATGGCCTATCGAAGGCGGGCAAGCCGCTGCTCGTGCGTTATGACCTCGAAGCGCTGGCGAAGAGTGTGACCAAGGCTCACATCGCGAGCCGCATTCCGGAATTCTGGCGCTACCGCGAATTCCTTCCCATACGCCGCGCCGAGAACGTCGTGCGCCTGGGCGAGGTCATGACGCCGATCCTTCCGCTCACGAAAACCGCGAAGCGTCTGGGCGCCACCGACCTGATGGTGAAGGACGAAGGTCGCCTGCCGACCGGCTCGTTCAAGGCGCGCGGGCTGGCACTCGCCGTCGCCATGGCGAAGGAATTGGGTGTGACGCGCATGGCCATGCCGACCAACGGCAATGCGGGCGCCGCACTCGCGGCCTATTGTTCGCGCGCCGGGATCGAGACCTACATCTTCTGCCCCGACGACACGCCTGAAGTGAATGTACGCGAGATCGCGCTGCAGGGCGGCAAGACGTTCCTGGTCAACGGCCTGATCGACGATTGCGGCAAGATCGTCGGTGCGGGCAAGGACCAGATGAACTGGTTCGACACCTCCACGCTGAAGGAACCCTACCGCATCGAAGGCAAGAAGACGATGGGCCTGGAGCTTGCCGAGCAGTTGGGGTGGGAGGTGCCGGACGTGATCCTTTATCCCACCGGTGGCGGCACCGGCCTGATCGGCATGTGGAAGGCATTCGATGAACTGGGCAAGATCGGCTGGATCGGAAAGAAGCGCCCGCGCATGATCGCGGTGCAGGCCGCCGGCTGCGCGCCCATGGTGCGAGCGTTCGAGCAAGGCGAGGAATTCGCCCAACGCTGGGAGGACGCGCACACCTACGCCGCCGGCATCCGCGTACCCGCAGCAGTCGGCGACTTCCTGATCCTGCGCGCGGTACGCGAGTCGGACGGCTTCGCGACCGCCGTGAATGATGACGAGATCGCGGCCGGCCTTGCCGAGGTCGCGCAGAATGACGGCGTGCTGATGTGTCCCGAGGGTGCCGCGACCTACGCCGCCTATAAGAAGGAGCTGAAATCCGGCCGCATCGATCCAAAGGAACGTGCATTGCTGTTCAATTGCGCGACCGGGCTCAAATACCCCATGCCCGCCGCCGGCATGCGGATCGACATCACCAAGCCCGTGGATTACGCGGCGCTGTGATCATCCAATCGTGATCCTCGATTTGTAACATTGGCTTTCTACCATCGGCGAGCCTGGGAAAAACATCGGGAGGATCACCGCATGGTTCGTCTTTGGACCTTTGTCCTTGCCCTTCTTCTCGCCGTCCCGGCGCTCGCCGACGAGGTGATCCAATTGGGCCCGCGGCCGGGCTTCCTGGTCGGCGACATGGACGATGGCCCGCTCAAGGACGAATTGAAGCAGTGCCTGGCGCAGCCTGCCAAGCGCAGCGATTTTTCCATCGCGCATCGCGGTGCGCCGCTGCAATTCCCCGAACACACGCGCGAAGGATACGAGGCCGGCATGCGTATGGGCGCCGGCATCATGGAATGCGACGTCACCTTCACCAAGGACAAGCAGCTCGTCTGCCGCCATTCGCAATGCGATCTGCATACGACAACCAATGTCCTGGTGATCCCGGACCTCGCCCAGAAATGTTCACAACCCTTTAGTCCGGCCGATCCGGCGAGCGGCAAGAAAGCTGGCGCCAAATGCTGCACCAGCGATTTCACGCTGGCCGAGTTCAAGCGCCTGCGGGGCAAGATGGATGCGGCCAATGTGAATGCAATGAATGTCGAGGATTACCTGCGCGGCACGGCATCGTGGCGCACCGATCTGTATGCCGGGCGCGGCACGCTTCTGACACACGCCGAAAGCATCCAGCTGTTCAAAAGCCAGGGTGCGAAATTCACGCCGGAGCTGAAGGCTCCGGATGTCGCCATGCCGTATGACGGTGGCTATACGCAGGCCGATTATGCGCAGGCGATGATTGACGAATACAAGGCGGCGGGAATCTCGCCCGAGCAGGTCTTCCCACAATCGTTCAACCTGAACGACGTGCTCTATTGGCTCGAGAAGGAACCGGCCTTCGGCAAACAGGCGGTGTTCCTCGATGACCGCGTCGACAAGGATTACGAGGGCGCGGTCGCGAGCCTCGCCGACATCGCCGCCGAGGGCGTGAAGATCGTCGCCCCGCCGATCTGGGCACTGCTGACCGTGGAGAACGGCAAGATCGTGCCGTCCAGCTATGCCAGGGCGGCCAAGGCGGCAGGCCTGGAGATCATCGCCTGGTCGTTCGAACGCGATGGACCATTGGCCGATGGTGGCGGGTATTACTTCCAGTCGGTCAAAGCCGCCATCAACAACGACGGCGACATGATGACTGCGCTCGACGTGCTGGCCCGCGAGGTCGGCATCAAGGGCATGTTCTCCGACTGGCCGGCCACTGTGACGTTCTACGCCAATTGCACCGGAAAATAAGGGATTTTGGCGGCGCCAGACCTGCGAACGGCCGTTGATTGACGGGGTTTATTGATCCTGTCATTTTCGGCCTAATCGTAGGCAGGTACACAAAGGAATCGCGTCATGGCAAAGATCGTCGGCGGAATGGGCTCTTCCCATGGTCCGCTGCTCATCCTTCCCGCGGAGCAATGGCCGCTGCGCGCCAATTTCGACCGCAACCTCAAGGAACATCATTTCCGGGGCGGCGTGTACGATTTCCCGGCGCTACTCGCCAAGCGCAACAGCGAACAGGAATATTTCGAGAAGGAGATCCTTCCCGAAGTGCGCGCCGACCGTTTCAACCGCTGTCAGGTCGCGCTCGACGCACTGGGCGAAACGGTAAAGAAGATGAAGCCGGATGTCATCGTGCTCATCGGTGACGACCAGAACGAATGGTTCTTCAACGACGTGCAGCCGAGCTACACGATCTTCTCCGGCGACAAGGTGTTGAACGCGGGCTACAAACCGGAAGATCACGCCGGCAAGGATCCGGCGGTGCAGCTCGTCGAATCCCAGCGCCATACGCCGGTCGACACTTGGTACGAATGCGTGCCCGAGCTCGCCGACGTCATCGTCGCCGAATGCATGGATTCGGAATTCGACGTGACGGCCTCGGGAAAAGTGCCCGAAGGCCCACAGGGCCCGCGCGGCATCGGCCATGCCGTCAGCTTCATCTATCGCCGCATCCTGAAGGATAAGGCGATCCCGCTGGTTCCCGTGCTGATCAACACCTTCTTCCCGCCGAACCAGCCGACGCCGAAGCGCTGCTTCGAGCTTGGCCAGGCCATCGGCCGCGGCATCCAGAAGTGGGACAGCGACAAGCGCGTGCTGGTCGTCGCCTCCGGCGGTCTTTCGCACTTCGTCATCGACGAGCCGTGGGACCGCAAGATGCTGAAAGCGATGCAGAACCGCGACTACAAGACGATCATCAGCGAACCCAACATCATCTTCAATTCGGGCACGTCCGAAACCAAAAACTGGATCGCAACGCTGGGCGTGTTGTCGACCACAAATTACGAGATGAACCTGCTCGACTATGTGCCGTGCTACCGCTCGGAAGCCGGCACCGGCAACGCCATGGCATTCGCCACCTGGCAGTAGCCGTCGAACCCGACCATACCGCTCTCGACAAAAGCCCGTCACTGTCCCCAGTGACGGGCTTTTACTTTCCCGAGTAGTGCACACGCCGATCGCGTCGTGCCCGAATGATGCAGATGCCGATCATTTGATGTTCGGGAAGGCAATTCGCGGGTGATCCGGCTCGTCAAAAACAGGCGGGGTCGCTATTTTTCCGTCTAGACAGGTTCACCTTATCTTACGAAAGACTACTTCGTTTGAGCGAGACAGACCGGCGCCAGACAAATAGTCACACTGGCACCCTCACCCAATTCATAGCCGCGGCGCCGATCCCGAGTGCGCTTGTCGTGCTCGCGTTTCTCGCAGGCGCCGGCTGGCTGTTCCTGTCGCTGTTCGCCGACCCCGCGTTGGCTGCCCATCAATTGAGCGATGCCAGGCTGAAGTTGGAACTGGTGGGCGCGGCCGTTACCGCGGCGACGGCCGTGATCGCCGCGTTCCATATCCAAGTACGCGGACGCACTCTGCCATGGCGCACCGTTCCGCTCGCACTCTTCGCCACCTGGCAGATCTTGTCGATCTATCGCTGCCTCAACGGACCCCAGGACGGGCCGGCCGAGGAGATTCTCAACGGCCGCAGCCCGGATTGTTTCCTGTTTATCCTGGCGGCCAGTATCCCGATCGCGTTGGTGCTGTTCTGGGTGTTGGGAACACAGCGCCGCTACGTGGGTTGGTCGGCCTCGGCGATGGCCGGGCTCGCGATATCTTCCTTCGCGGCCTTCCTGCTGCAGTTCTTCCACGGCTTCGAGATGGATTTCGGCGATTGGTCGATCCGCTTCCTCGCCATGGGGATCGTGGTCGGCAGTTCGGCTTATGTCGGCCAGATGCTGCCGACGCGCAGTATCTAACGCGCGACTAAGCCGAGGTCTTTGCGCCCCAATCCCAGCTTGTCGGCGCATCGGGCGCATCGACGATGCGGTTGCGCATCAGGCCGATCCCGCCAAGCTCGGATTCTAGCACGTCACCGTTCTTGAGGAACCAGTCTTCACCCTTGTGGCCCATTGCGACGCCGGACGGCGTGCCGGTCAGAATGATGTCGCCTGCCTCCAGGGTCATCTGCGAGACATACGCGACAAGTTTCGGGATTGGCCAGATCATGTTAGCGGTGCTGGATTCCTGGCGTACCTCGCCGTTCACGCGGGTGGTGAGCGGCAGGTTCATGGGATCGGGCACTTCGTCGGCGGTCACGAACCACGGCCCCATCGGGCAGAAGGTATCGAACATCTTGCCGAGCAATTGATTGCCCTCGGCCCGTTCGATCGCCACCACGTCACGCGCGGTGATATCGGAGGCGACCGTGTAGCCGGCGATCACCGAATAGGCGTCCTCCTCGCGCACATGACGGCAGCGCTTGCCGATGACGAGGGCGAGCTCGGTCTCGTAGTCCAGTTTCCGGGTTACGCGCGGCTTGATGACGTCGTCGAAAGCACCGCACAGCGTCGAGGTCGCCTTGATCCAGGCTGAGGGCACGACGTTGGGAAAGCGCCCGTCGCCTGACGACATTTCGCGGTTGTGCGAGCGGTAATTGCGCCCGACCGCAATGATCTTGGACGGGCGCGCGACCGGGGCAAGCAGCTTGCAATCGGCAAGCGGGCGGGCAAACGCGCTTTGCTTCAGCTTGCCGCCCTGCAGCCAGGCGACGAGATCGTCATCGCCCGGCAGTTCGGCGACGCGATCGTCAGGCAGCAAAAGACCCAAGCGCGTCTCACTGCCGAGCGCATAACGGCCAATTTTCATCTGACGGGCCGCCTCGTCTAATACAGATGCTCGACAAGATCCTCGGCCTCGATGCGGCCGGAGGCGACAAGCTCGGCGCGCGAGCGCGCCTTCCATTCGGCACGCGGCATAAAGCCCGGCGTCGAATGCACACGGTCGGAGACGTGCTTGAGCAGCGTCGTGTCGTCCATGCCGAAATCGAGCGGCCAGGCGATGGGCGCAGGAATGTAATATTCCGACTCGAACGAGATCTCGAGCGCGTTGCCTTCCGGATCGTCGCAATAGAGCGAATAAGAATTGCCGTGATTGATCGGTCGGAAGTTGCTGCAGCCCGTATTGACGCGCAGTTGCTCGTTGATACCGCGCAGCGTTGCGATGTCGGGCACGCGGAACGTGATCTGATTGACGCTCGACTTGACCTTGGGATCGCGGCCCGACACCAAGATGAGCTGCGCGATCTGATTGGGATCGCGCGTCAAATAGACGACGTCGGCCGCGGGCTGTGAGCCGATCGCCGGCAGGCGCCCCTTGCCGGTCACGAGATAACCCAGCGTCTTTTCATAGAACGCCTGCAGCTTGTCCATGTCGGCGACATAGATGCCAACCTGATGCATCGCGATCTTGGGGAACGGATCGGTGGGCGCCGCCGTGCCGACCGGGCGGCGGAACACACTTTCGGTGGAGGTGATCTTGGCATCGACGCCGGGCGTGGCCTGTGAGGCGAGGCGTCCCATGGCGGCGAGCAGCGAACGCGTTTCGTCGGACCACATCTTGCGCGCCATGAAACCCAGCGTGCTGCGGCATTGGCCCTCGGTCGCGGTCACGATCTCGGTATCCGAACGCGTGAGGTCCAACGGCCAGTAGGCCGGCTGCGGCACATACCAGCCGGTGTTCACCGAAACCGAGATGCGGTTGCCTTGTGGGTCGACGAAATAGAGCGTCCAGCAGACGCCGTGGTCAGCGGCTTCGATGCCGGTAACACCCGGCTCCTTCTCGAGGCGCGCCTTGATACGGCGGAGCTCGGCGAGGTTCGGCGCCAAGAAACCGATCTGGTTAACGGTGGAGGGCAGATCCTTGGAACGGCTGCCGGCGATGACGAGTTGATGATGTTCCCACGGGCGGCGCGTCATGAAGGACATGTCGAATTCGACCGGCCCCGCATGCACATGGCCGCAATCGCTGACGGCGAAGCCCATGACGCGGGTGTAGAAATCCTCCAATGCCGCCACGTCGTGGCAGAAGACCCCGAAGTGACTGAAGACCAGTGCCGGTACGTCGTTGCTATTGCCCATATGTCCTCTCCTGCCCGGAATCTGCGCTCCGGTGATCTGAACCGTAGCACATTGTCGCATCGAACGATGACATTCTCAACGCACGAGCCTGCGCAGATCCTATCGCCACGCCATAAAAGGCTTATGACAGACAATCAGCGCTGATCGCGCGCAGCTCGGCGGTGCCGGTCATTTGATGTCCCGCGCCACGGCTTCGCCGGCGCGCAGGCCAAGCACGAAGGCCTTCACGATACCGCCGACATAACCGATATTGGGCCCACCTTCGAGCCCGCCGGTGGTGGAACCTGCGGCATAGAGGCCGGGAATGGTCCCGCCATTTTCACCCAGCACGTGGCCATCGGCATCGATGTCGATGCCGCCCATTGTGTTGGTCACACCGGCACAGACCTTGATCGCGCAATAGGGCGCCTCGATGGCGTGGGCCTTTGCCTTCCGTTCGGTGCGGATCGGCGTCAGGCGATCCAGCGCGCCGCCCTTTTGTGCAGCGTTGTAATCAGCGAGCGTCTTGGCCAGCGCATCGGGCGGCACATCGATGGCGCGCGCCAGGGAGGCGAGATCCGGCGCCTCGATCAGCACACCGCCATTCTTGGTCATCTCGGGGTTGGGCGGCGACACGCCGGTGGTCGCGACCTCGTCCCAGATCTTGCGGCTGAGCACGACGGACGCCGAGAGCGGGTCCGCCAGCTTGGCGATGGCATTGGTGACGAAAACCGCGCCACGCCCTTCGTCGACAAACCGTTTGCCCGAGCCGTCGACCAGGACGGCGGCGGTCGCGGCCACATCGATGTTCGGATAGGGCCACAGGCGGTCATCGTGCATGGCTTCGCGTGCCTGCACGTGGCCGTAGAAGGCACCGACCTCGGTAATGCGCGCGCCCACGTGCCGCGCCATGCGGATGCCGTCGCCGGTGCCGGATGGGGTGGCGCGCACCTTCACCTTGGTAGGCTCGGGTGTCACCGTGTTCTTCAACATCTCCAGATTGGCCTGGAAGCCGCCATCGGCGATGACCACGGCTTTCGCCGTCATCCGACCGCCCGCGCTGGTCTCGACACCAACGCAGCGTCCGCCCTCCATGACCAGCCCGGTGACCTCGACACCGCGCCGCACTGCGCCGCCGAGCGCGACGAGCCTATCTTCCAGCACGCCCAGCGTGCGATCGCCGCCCTTACCCGGCCAATCGAGGCCCGCGCGCATGGCGCGCGGCGGCGTCAGCACCAGATGCGCGCGGCCCGCCACGTAGGCCATGCTGGTTTCATGTTCCAGCGTGACCCCCTGGCCGCGCAGCCAATCAACCGCGCGCGCCGCCGTCTCGGCAATGGCGCGCACCAGATCGGGCTTGGCGTAGTTCTGGGTTTCGATATTGATCGCCTCGGCCAGCTTGTCGGGCGGCAGGCGCACATCGTTGGACGCGACGTGGAACACACCGGTCGTGATGCGCGAATTGTTGTATTGCTTCACCTCGGACTGGCGCTCAAGCACGATGGCCGTAAGGCCCAGCTCGCATGCACGCAGCGCAGCCGTCAGGCCTGCGAAGCCCGCACCGATACAGATCAGGTCCACATCGCCGCCGGCCATCCTATGCTCCCTGTTCGCTTATCTTGGTGTACGACGGCTATGCTAATTGGGTGTCCAGCAGCCGAATGCAATGCCATGACCAGTGCTGGCAACGGAACGATAGCACGGCAGATAGTCGATCAGATCCATCTTCGTCGGCGCCATCGCGGCGGCGACCGTGATCCAATTCAGGATTTCCGGCGTACCTGGTCCAATGTTCAGCCGTTTGCGCGACAATTTGCTCAAGCCGTCGAAATCGCCAGCCTTGAGACCCTTGATGACTTGCTGGTCCAGTTCCTCGTCGAGGACCTGATGGCTCAGGCCGCCGGATGCCACCAAACCGACGCGCAGAGGCAACGGACACGCCTCGATCTGCGCGCGGAGCGCACGACCGAGTGCAATACAGCGGCCCGGCGTCGCCTGGTTGGGCAGATCGCGGCTGAGCAGGAAGGGAACGATCGGAATCGCTTCGCCGGAGAACATCCACTTGTAACAGAACGAAAATGCCTCATCGAGCATGTCGCCGTCCGCCAACTGATCGATACAGGCGACATCGAAGCAATCGTCGATCAAGCCGTCGATGAGATGATTTGCCAGTGCGGCCTGGCCGGGCATGGTCATGGCGTCCCGGGCCTTTTCGGACTGCGGCGCCCGCGGGTCGAAAATGGTCCCCGTGACCTCGGCCATCGCAAACTGTTCCGAGCGCAGAATGCCGAAGACAGGATGGGGGTCGGTCTTGCGGATGCGGTGCGCATTGCTGATGACGATGAAAACATCGACATCGGCCTGCTTGATACGATCGGCCAAGGTTGCGAGTCCGCGCTGCGCCGCGCCATGGCGCTCACGCATCCGTTCGATGGTCACCTCAGCATCGAGGCCGGGCTTCGCGCTCGCGAGTAGCTCTTGATAATTGAACCGGCGATCGTAGACATCCTTCTCGGCGAGCTTCACCCAGGATTCCGGCTGATTCTGAATGGTCGGCCCGTGCGAACTCGCGGCAGCGAAAACCAGTTCGGACATTTATGCCTCCACACGTCCTTTAGAGGATGAAACTCACGCTGCCGAGGCTGGCCAATTCCATCGCATCAAGCCGCACGATGCGTTCGGCGATCTTCAGGCCTGCCGGCGTCTTCGAGAATGTATGGTGATAGGTACCGACGTATTCCCGCACGTCCTCGTTGCGGCGAAAGCGATAGACCACAAAATTCGCGACCGCAGACAGACGGGAATCGTCCTGCGCCAGAATGCGGACGTTGGTGATCAGGCGGCGGATGCGCGAATGAGGAAACTCGGCATGGGCATTGCGGCTCTTCAAGCGCACAATGCGTGCCTTGATGCGCGCGATATCGTCGGCAATCGTATAAAGCGTGTTGGTGAAGGCACCGTCGGGCGCATCGTTGGACGGAACACGGTAGACACAATCGTCGGTGAGCAGGTCCAACCATTCGTCGAGCCGCCATTCGTCGAGAAGAGCAGCTTCGTTGTAGAGGAAATCCTCGACGTCAGAACGCGTAACGTTCATTCGGCTGCCGCCGCCTTGATGTGGGGCTGGCTGTCGCCGCTCATATGCTTGTTCCATTGACGCCAGAAGGCACGCAAGTGCAGTTCGTCTGTATTAAGCTGCTCGCCCGTCTTGTTGATGCCGCGCGACAGTTCCGACCATTCGATCTCGCGGAACGTGCCGAGCCCGGCCTGTACGCATTCTAAGGCTTCGACGTCGTCGGGCGTCGCGAAGCCGCCGGGACCGTAGAAGGTGAGAAAGCTGTCGAGCCGGCGCGCGCGCGCAGACGCGCTTTCCTCTTTCGGGCCGAGCGCCCAAGCGGTCACCCGCATCCGATTGGGAGCGAGCGGATGGAACGAACGGATCGTAACCGACGAACCGTCATTGATCACGAGATTGGGGAAGACCACCAGATTGCGGTTGGTGTCGGCGACGCGGGCGGCGCGTTCCTCGCCCAACCGCTGCACGAGTTCGGTGCGGATCGCGTCGATCTCGGGCTTGGCTGCCTCGCCATAGATCGGAATCCAACGCGCGACGGGACGACCGCGGAAATTCACGTTGTCGATCACGGCATGACCGTTGCCCAGATCCTTGCCCACACCATGCGACGGCAGCAGGTGACCGGCAGCCGGAGCTTGGATCTCCACACCTGCATCCTTGATGTATTTCAGCCAGGTCGCGTGCGTGCTGAGCAGGTGGTAATCATCGAAGGAATTTTCGACCAGCAGCTTCCAATTGGCGGCGATGTCGTATTCCTGCGTGCCCTGGATCAGTTCCATCCGACCCGAGGGCGATTGATCGACCACGAGATCGATATATTCCTTGGCACCCGCCAGATAATCGACGAGCGGCATGGCATCCGCGTCGAAATTGACGAACCAGAAATCGCGATAGGATTCGAGGCGCGGCACCGGTGTGAGGCCGAACTTCGACTGATCGAACGTCGGCGGATAGCTTTCCTTGCCGGGCACGATGGCGAGGTTACCGTCCGCATCGTAGACCCAGCCGTGATAGAAGCAGACATGGCGTTTGGCATTGCCCGCCGCCTCGCGACAAACCAGCGCCGCGCGATGGCGGCATGAATTGAGCAGCGCCCTCACCGAGCCGTCGGTGCCCTTGCAGAACAGGATCGGACGACCGCAGACGATGCGGGTGCGGAAATCGCCCGGCGCATGCAATTCCGAATCGTGACCGAGATAGACCCAGCACTTATCGAAAATGCGCCGGCGCTCTTCCTCCAGAACGTGCTCGTCCACCAAGGTCCGGCGGTTGACCTTGAAGGTCATGCGCTCAGGATCGTCGATCACATAAGTTCTTGCGCTCATGGTGCTATTTTCACCCGTAAGCCAGGAGTTTCAACCCCGTAGAACACAAGAGGTGCGGCTTGTCGAAGCGCGGGACAAGGCCCATGCTCCGTATCGCAAAAATGGGATTTCCGACCGCATGAGCATCCTCACCGATACCATCGAAAAAATTGTCACCGCCAACCGCATCCTCGCGCGCGAGGAGGTCGTGGACGGCTTCGGCCATGTCAGCATGCGCCATCCGTCCGATCCCGAACGCTACCTGCTGTCGCGCTCGCGCAGCCCCGAACTGGTCGAAAGCTCGGATATCCTTGAATACACGCTCGACGGCACCTGCATCGACGACAAGGGCGGCATGAAGCCCTACGCCGAGCGTTTCATCCATGGCGCGATCTACAAGGCGCGACCCGACGTGATGAGCGTCGTGCACCACCATGCTTATCCGGTCGTCACCTTCAGTACGACCAAGATGCCGATCCGCCCCCTGATGCACACGACCGCGGTGATCGGCCATGAAATCCCGGTGTGGGACATCCGCGAGAAATTCGGCCCCAACACCAACTTGCTGGTCACGAATATGAACCAGGGCGGCGATCTCGCGAAGAAGCTGGGCAACAACCGTATGGTGATGATGCGCGGTCACGGCGCAACCTCGGCCGGAACCACGATTGAAGACGCAGTGATCAGCGCCATCTATCTACAGATCGCCGCGCGCCAACAGTTGGATGCGCTGACCATCGGCGGCGAGGTGACGTACCTGAGCAAGGGCGAAATCGACGGGCAGATCGATCCTGAAGTGACGACGTTCGTCTTCCCGCGCATCTGGGAATATTTCAGCCGCCGTGCAGGTCGATAGGAGGAATCATGATGAAAGTCCTGACCGACAACGCGACCGGCGCCATCGCCCTTTATGCCGTCAGCAAAGACACACTGGCGGAGTGGAAGAACGCGCTGCCCGGCCCGGCCAAGGCGTGGGTCGATTCGACCGGATTCGAAGCGGGATCGGGCAAGGTTTGCCTGATCCCCGGCATGGACGGGAAATTGTCGGCCGCGGCCATCGGCACTTCGGCCACCGACGGCATGTGGAGTTTCGGCAACGGTTCACGCGATCTGCCCAAGGGCAGCTACAAGCTCGCGACACCCATGGACGCCGAGGATGCCAATCGCGTCGCGCTCGCCTGGGGCTTGGGTGCCTATTCCTTCGGCCGCTACAAAGAGACCGATGCGCCCAAGGCCAATCTGGTGTGGCCCGAGACGGCCAATAAGGATGAGGTCCAGGCGATGCTCGACGGCATCGTGCTCGCGCGCGACCTGATCAACACGCCGACAGAGGACATGGGCCCGGCGAACCTGGCCGAAGCCGCGAGCAACCTCGCGCGCCGTCACAATGCGGGCTTCACGGTCACGGTCGGCGACGATCTGTTGCAGAACAACTATCCGTCGATCCACGCCATCGGACGGGCGAGCGACGAAGCGCCGCGCCTGATCGACATCGTATGGGGCGAGCCGAACGCGCCGAAGGTGACGCTGTGCGGCAAGGGCGTGTGCTTCGATACCGGCGGGCTCGACATCAAGCCCTCCTCCGGCATGAAGCTGATGAAAAAGGACATGGGCGGCGGTGCGGGCGTCTTGGCACTCGCCAACGCGGTCATGGCCGCCGGGCTGAAGGTGCGGCTGCGCGTGCTGATCCCGGCGGTGGAGAATGCCATCTCCGGCAATGCGGTACGCCCGCTCGACGTCATCAAAGCGCGTTCGGGCAAAACCATCGAGATCGGCAACACGGATGCGGAAGGCCGCGTGATCTTGGCCGACGCGCTGGCCGAAGCGTCCAGCGAGCAGCCCGATCTGTTGATCGATTTCGCGACCCTGACAGGCGCCGCACGCGTGGCGCTCGGCGCCGATCTGCCCGCCTTGTTCAGCAACGACGATACGCTAGCCGATGATCTGCTGAAGGCCGGCACGCGCGTCCAGGATCCGCTGTGGCGCCTGCCGCTATGGCCCGGCTATCGCAAGATGATCGACAGCAAGACGGCCGACATCACCAACGCGCCGGAGGGCGGATTCGCGGGCGCCATCACGGCCGCCCTGTTCCTGCAGGAATTCGTCGGGCCCAATATCCCGTGGGCGCATGTCGACATGATCGCGTGGAACCAGTCGAACCGACCCGGCCGGCCCGAAGGCGGCGAAGCGCAGAGCGTGCGCACGTGCTTCGAGGTCATCAAGGCGCGCTACGGATGACGAGGGTCCTGCGCGCATTGATCGCCTCAATGGTCCTGTTCGCAGGTTTGTATCAGGCCATCGGCGTCGCGCAGGCACAAGGCGATCTCACCCCGGAAAGCCAAAGCCAGGCGAAAGAGAATTACGCCGCCGGCAAGGCCGAGATGGCCAAGCACAACTACATCGAAGCCGAAACCCGTTTCACACTCGCCATTGCTGACGAACGCGAGCGGCCCGTCATGAGCCTCCCCGAGCGCATCGACCTGTTCTTCATGCGCGGCAATGCACTGTTCATGCAGCGCGAATATGGCGAGGCGGTGAAGGATTTCACCCAGGCGATCAACCTCAAGGGCAAACCTAGCGATCCGATGGCGAAGATCGACCAGGCCGCTATCTTTAATCTGCGCTCCCAATCGCTGCTCCAGATGCGCCGGAACGGCGATGCGCTGCGCGACATGGACATGGCGATCGAACTGGCGCCGCATGTTTCGGCCTACCGGCGCCAGCGCGCGATCACGCTCTATTCCGTGAACCGGCTCGACGAGGCGCTTGCCGATCTCAACGTCGCCATCGGCACGGTCAGCAAGGATTCGTTCCTCTACGCCTTCCGCGGCCAGGTCCACAACGAGCTCGGCCACGAGGACCTCGCCAAACGCGATTTCGACACCGCGTCCAAGATGGACAAGGCCGGCGCCGACTTGGTGAAGCAATTCACCAAATCGAAGCCCCCCAGCAACAAGGGCGCCAACAAGAGCAGCAAGTAAGCGGCATCAGCGAAGCTCAGCCACGGCAAAACTGGCTTAGATCAACCGCCAGCCTCACATTTCTTCAGAAAGCTTTCCTTCGCGGCGCCGGCGAGCTTCTTGCCGCCCTTGTCGACCGCCTTTGCCTCACATGCTTGTCTTACCGGCTGCATGCATTTGTTGATCGACGATGTCCTGGCCGCACCTGAGAGCGGCTTACCATCCTTGCCGACGGCTTGGGCCTCGCACTTTGCCATGTTTTGCGCCGATGCGGGCACGATCATTCCGCCGATAGCGAAGAGGGATAAGAACAGCGCAGTCGCAATAAGCTTCATTGCTTCCTCCTCCACATACGTGATGGCTACGAGGTGATGCAGGCTTGGCTCTGGAATAGAGCCCCAACTTGAAATCACTGTGGAGAAATCGGGTTCCCGCAGACGCTATTGGTTTTTGCATGATTTACGCTTAGAACGGTTCGGTAGCGTAACGAATTGACGAGCGATCTGACTGATGGATCTCGGCTCCACCCAGGCCCTGGAACTCTGGCGCCGCACAATCGTGGACGGCGTGCGCCGCGATCAGCCGGACCTGTCAGCGCGCCAGATGGCGATCCTGCTGATCGTTTACACCCAGCCCGCCCCGCACACCGTGCGTGGGCTGTCGGCCGAACTCGCGATCTCCAAGCCCGCCGTGACCCGCGCGCTCGACAAATTGGGCCAACTCGATTTCGTCCGCCGCAAGATCGACGAGGACGACCGCCGCAGCGTGCTGGTGCAGCGCACCATCAAAGGATCGGTATTCCTGTCGGATTTTGCCGAGATGATCCGTGCCAACATAGCTGCCATTCCGGAAAATCCGATCTTCTAGGCCGTTTTATGGATAGCTCCCGATTGACGAGCCGTCGACCGGGGCGATAAGGGCAGGCGATGGCACACGCACCGAACCTCGAAGCACGCCCGGCCTCGCCGGAGCCCACACCGGCAGACCTGTTCACACCGAAGATCGTCACCGTTTTCAGGGAAGGCTACGGGCTTCGCGAGTTGCGCGCCGACGCGATTGCCGGACTTACCGTCGCCATCGTCGCCCTGCCGTTGTCGCTCGCCATCGCCATTGCATCGGGTGCCTCGCCCGAACGCGGGCTCTATACCGCTATCGTCGGCGGCTTCCTTATTTCGGCCCTCGGCGGCAGCCGCTTCCAGATCGGCGGACCGGCCGGCGCCTTCATCGTGCTCGTCGCCGCGATCATCGAACGCCAAGGGATCGACGGCTTCCTACTTGCGGTGTTCCTGGCCGGCATCATGCTGGTCGCCGCCGGCGCGCTACGCCTCGGCACCTACATCAAGTTCATCCCGTTCCCGGTCACGGTCGGCTTCACGGCCGGTATCGCGGTGATCATCGCGACAAGCCAGCTCAAGGACCTTTTCGGCCTGACGCTCGCGGGCGAGGAGCCCGGCCCCTTTGTGCCTAAACTACAGGCGCTCGCCGGTGCGATCGGCAGCATCAACCCAAGCGCCGTGGTGATCGCGGTCGCGGTCATCGCCATCATCATGGTGCTGCGCCATCTACGGCCACGCTGGCCGAACATGCTGATCGCCGTGGTCGTGGCGGCCGTGGCAAGCTGGGCATTCGATCTACCGGTGGAAACCATCACAAGCCGCTTCGGCGGCATTCCGGATACGCTGCCGCTGCCGGCGCTTCCCGATCTCAGCCCTGCGCGCATCGTCTCGGTTCTGCCCGACGCCTTTTCCATCGCGCTGCTGGGCGCGATCGAATCGCTGCTGTCGGCCGTGGTCGCCGACGGCATGACCGGACGGCGGCATCGCTCCAACTGCGAACTGGTGGCCCAGGGTGCGGCCAACATGGGCGCCGCACTGTTCGGCGGGTTGTCCGCGACAGGAACAATCGCGCGCACGGCGACCAATGTGCGCTCGGGCGCCATCGGCCCGATCTCGGGCATATTCCATTCGGCCTTCGTACTCAGCTTCATAGTCTTCGCAGCACCCCTGGCCGGTTACATCCCGCTCTGTGCGCTTGCCGCCATTCTGATCACGGTCGCCTGGACCATGGCGGAGAAACACGAATTCGCCATCCTGCTGCGCAGCTCGCGCGGCGACGCGGTGGTGCTGCTCGCGACCTTCCTGCTCACCGTGTTTTACAATCTCACCGTCGGCATCCTGGTCGGCTTCGGCATCGGCGTGCTGCTGTTCCTGAGCCGCATGGCCCAGGCGATCGAGGTGCAGACGCTGCCGCTGGTGCCCGAGGATCAGGCCGACAAGGCGGGTGGACGCCCCCGTTATGACGCGGCGCTTGCCAGCGATCCCGATCTCGTCGTCTACCGCATCTCGGGCGCGTTCTTCTTCGGCGCGGCCTCGCAGGTCGGCGCGGTGCTCGACCGCGTGGCGGATGCAAGCAAGACGCTGATCCTCGATCTATCCGCCGTGCCGTTCCTCGATTCCACGGGAGCCAGCACAATCGACGGCTTCGCGCGCAAGGCGCAGAAGGCCGGGACCAAGCTGATCATCACCGGCACGACACCGGCGCTGCGCCGCGTACTCAAAGCCCATCACGTACGGCCGCCCCGTGTCTATTTCAGGCCGACCATCGAGGACGCCATCACCGCGGTGCGCAAGTCACGCGCGGATGGGTCAGCCCTCGAGACGGGAGGAACCGTCTAAGGTACAAGGCCTGGGCGCACCGGCAGGCGGTAACGGTTGAGGTAGGTCGGCAGGATCGCTTCCACCGGCGTCGCCTGGATACCGAGATCGGCGAGCGTTTTCGCGCCCGCACTCACCACATTCGGCGTGTGCAGCATCAGCACCTGGTCGGCGGTGAGCAGCTTGCCCGGCAGGAACTGCAGCACCAATCCTTCGATCGCCAGCAGCCAGAACGGCGCGGTCATGAGGCAGCGCTTGCGCCCCGTATACGTCATCACCAGTTCCATGACGCGCCGCCCAGTCAGGATCTCCGGTCCGCCCAGTTCAAACGTGCCGCCCAATGCGTCCTCGCGCGTCAGGCCCGCCACGATCGCGTCGGCGACATCGCCGACATAAACCGTCTGGAAGCTGGTCCCGATCACCGGCAGGACCGGTGAGAACTTCGCCATGCGCGCGAACATGTTGAAGAAATTGTCCTCCGGCCCGAAGACGACCGACGGGCGCAGGATCACGGCCGACGGGAACGCGGCGCGCACGGCCGCTTCGCCCTTGGCTTTGCTTTTGCCGTATTTCGCGGACGACTCGGCCGATGCGCCGAGCGCCGAAATATGGACGAGACGTTGCACGCCGGCAGCGGCAGCGGCCTTGGCGATGTTCGCAGCCCCTTGTGCATGCACGCGCTCGAAGCTGCGCCTGCCACCGCCTTCGGCCAAGATGCCGACGAGATTGACGACCCAGTCCGACCCGGCCACCGCACGCGCCACCGAGGCTTCATCGGTCACGTTCGCTGCCACCGGCACGATATGGCCGACGCGGCCCATCACTTTCAGGAACAATGCCTCGTCGGGGTTGCGTACAGCGACACGGATGGTGTGCCCGCGCTCAGCCAACCGGCGCACCAAGTGGCGCCCGATGAATCCCGAGCCGCCAAACACGGTCACAAGCTTGCCGGTAATATCCGTCATGTCATTCACCCCTTACACCGGCCTCCCGCACGCGGGCGCCTCACACGTTGACGTCTTTGTGCCCCTTGTGCTCTGGGTCCGCCAATCCGGTCAAGTGTATCAGACCGCCAATCAAACCGGCAGTTGATCGGCATCGGCGGCAGGTTCGACACCGAAGATACCGTTCATCGTGGCGATGTACTGATACTGCCCGGCGGTGGCGGCGATCTCGACCAACCAACGCTCGCCCTTACGCTCTTTCAACGAATTGAACAGCGAATCCTCGACGCGATTCGTCCGCAGGTATTGCCGCACGAACGAGATGATGTCGCGTTCATCGGGCTCGAGCCCGCTCACGTCCTTGCGGTGCTTGATCGCGTCGATCGCTTCCTCGCGCATGCCCGCGTTGCGGCCGTTCTTCACATGCGCCGCCCATTCGTAACGTGCGTCCTTCTCGCGCGCGACAGCGAGGATGACCAGCGTGCGCTCGACCATGCTCAGATTGGAACCGAGGCGGACCTGCGCGCCCGCCTCCATCACCTTCTGCGCGAGGCCGGGGCTGTGCAGCAGCACCTGGAACGGCCCGCGCACGCCATGCAGGACTTCCTTGATGTGATCGAATTCGGTGTGCTGTTCGGACGGAAGCTGCGACTTGTCGGACAGCATGGTGATGCGCGGCATGGGACCTCCTCTGGGATCTGGTTGGTACTTTTGACGGGTGCGCCTCTGACCCTCGATATCGCCAGGATGTACGGCCTCGGGACGGGGCGGGCAATCCCCGGCCCCGCAGCACATCTCATGGCCGCCTCATGGCAGCCTCTTCACGGCCTGTTGGGAAGAATCGCGAATCAGCGGACTTGACCCGCCGCCGCCGCCCGAGTACCACCCTGCTTCCTTCGGGTTTCGGCCCGGCATGGAGCGCCCAGGTGGTGGAATTGGTAGACGCGCTGGCTTCAGGTGCCAGTGACCGCGAGGTCGTGGAGGTTCGAGTCCTCTCCTGGGCACCAATTCTCTAGAACGCGGATAGCAGGACGGTGTCACCGTCCGCCCGTTTGTCCCCCTCTTCTCTTTTGTTTTGATCTGCGCGCGGCAAGTGTGCCATATCCGAAACCGTCATCGGTTTGGGGGCAGCGTGAAGACCTCCGTACGTCAACAGCCGAGAGGGCCGCGACCATTCCCGTTCAGGTCAAACTTCATCAGGGCGATATTCCGGCGGATCTGAGCTTCGGATCCAGCATCGCCATCGATACCGAAACTCTCGGCCTTAATCCGCTGCGTGACAGGCTGTGCCTGATCCAGCTGTCATCTGGCGACGGCGTCGGCCACCTCGTGCAGTTCCGCCCTGGCGAATATGCCGCACCCAACCTGAAGCGGCTGCTGGCGGATGAAAGCATCACCAAGATCTTCCATTTCGGCCGCTTCGACATCGCGGTGATCGCGCAATACCTGGGCATCGTATGCCGTCCGGTCTATTGCACGAAAATCGCGTCGCGCCTGACGCGGACCTATACCGACCGCCACGGCCTCAAGGAGCTGTGTTCCGAGTTGTTGGGCATCGATCTATCCAAGCAGCAGCAGACCTCCGATTGGGGCCGCGCGGAGCTGACCAAGGAACAGCTCGACTACGCGGCATCTGACGTCCTCTACCTTCATAAGTTGCGAGAGGTGTTGGATCAGCGCCTAATGCGGGAAAATCGGACCGCGCTGGCCCAGGCTTGTTTCGAGTTCCTACCGACGCGGGCGCTCATCGACCTTGCGGGCTGGGCCGAGCAGGATATCTTCGCCCACTGAGGTTGGCCCCGTACGGGCCGCCAAGAAATAGATGGTTGGCACAGCCGCAATTTTGCCCCGTTTTATTGATTTTTAGCCCTGTCCGACGCATATTGGAGCCGGGCCGAAGCTCGGATTCCTGCGGTTTTCGGACAGAACGCCCCGGCGAAACGCCCGGGTGCCCTCGCCGTTCGGGGCCCATACAAAGACAGATTGGCACACGTAAGATTGCCAAAGGATCGGATTAAGAGCCGAATGGACAGTACGCCAGCCCACATGGATTCAACCGATACGCTTGCCCGGGCGCGGCGCGTCTTGAAGCTGGAAGCGGACGGGCTCCATTCCCTGTCGGCGGCGCTCAACGGCTCGTTCACCCGTGCCGTCGAAGCCTTGGAAAAGGTTACGGGCCGCATCGTCGTCACCGGCATGGGCAAAAGCGGCCATATCGCCCACAAGATTGCCGCGACGTTATCGTCCACCGGCAAGCCTGCGATGTTCATCCATCCCGGTGAAGCGAGCCACGGCGATCTCGGCATGTTGAGCGAGAACGACGCCATCCTCGCCTTCACCAATTCCGGCAGCACGCCTGAACTTGCCGACATCGTCGCCTACAGCCGGCGCTTCAAGCTGCCGCTAGTGCTCGTCACCTCCAACGCAGCCGGAGATTTCGTCGAACAGGCCGACGTGACGCTGGTCTTGCCGGCCGCCGAAGAAGCCTGCGCCATCGGCATGGCGCCCACGACGTCCACCACCATGATGATGGCGCTTGGCGACACGCTCGCCGTCGTCCTGATGGAGCGCGTCGGCTTCACCGTCGATGATTTCAAGCTGCGCCATCCGGGCGGCCAACTCGGCAAGCGTCTGCTCAAGGTCTCCGATCTGATGCATGCGGGCGAGTCCATGCCGATCGCACGTCCCGATCAAACGATGGCCGACGTGTTGCCGGAGATGACGGCCAAGAGCCTCGGTTGCGTCGGCATCCTGGACGGCGCCGGCAAGCTTGCCGGCATCGTTACCGACGGTGACTTGCGTCGCCACATGGGCGACGACCTCATGCGCCGTAGGGTTGTCGACATCATGACCAAATCGCCGCGCACGATCCGCGCAACGGCGCTGGCCAGCGAAGCCGTCAGCGTGATGAACGAGATGAAGATCACCGCCTTGTTCGTCACCGAGAAGGGCCGCGCCGTCGGCCTCATCCATATTCACGACTGCCTGCGCGCAGGCGTGGCGTGAACGTGGCGGGCAAGATCGTGAACGATTTCCGTAAAACCCCGCCGCCTGTTGAATATCAACCGCCGAGCACCGACGTAGCCGGCGAGCCGCCCCGCGCACGCCCCAAGCGTACCACCTACAGCCGCTTCGTCCTCGCCATGAAGCTGTTCCTGCCGACCGTGGCGCTCGGCCTGGTCGTCCTGGTCGTGTTGTGGCCGCAGATCCATATCGACAGCAGCCAATTCACCATCGGCTTCGCGCGGCTCAAACTGTCGGGCGGTGAATCACCGAGCATGGTGAACGCGCGCTTCGTCGGCACCGACCGGCGCAACCAGCCCTTCACCGTCACAGCCGATCTCGCAAAAAGCACCAGCCTTGGGTCCAGCGACGTGGAGCTTGAGCAACCGAAGGCCGATCTCGGCATGAATGACGGTAGCGCCATGATGTTGACCGCGAATTCGGGCCTTTACGCGCAGGCCGACAAAACGTTGAAACTGCAGGGCGCGGTGAATCTATTCCACGATTCCGGCTATGAGTTCAAAACGGCGGCGGCCGATATCGATTTCGCCACCGGTAGCGCGAGCGGCGACAAACCTGTCGACGGCCAGGGGCCGTTTGGCGAAGTGCACTCGGAAGGATTCCGCATCACCGACAATGGAAAGCGCCTGTTGTTCACAGGCAAGGCGCATCTCACCATCTTGCCAGGGGTGAAGAACGGAGCGCCATGATTACATCGTTCCGGGCGCGCGGCGCCGGCGCCGCTCTTGCCGTTTTCGCCTTATTGCTGATCACAGCACCTACAGCCGCACAGACACTCAATCTCGCCAGTTCCAACGACGCCCCCATCGAGGTCGAGGCCGATAACGGCATCGAATGGCAGCAGGACAACGAGGTCCTGATCGCACGCGGCAATGCGCGCGCAATGCGTGCCGGCGCCACGATCTTCGCCGACGTTCTGCGCGCCTATTACCACAAGGATCCGGCAGGCGGATCGAACCTTCATCGTCTCGATGCGGCGGGAAAGGTCCGCATCCTGTCGCAGACCGAAACGATCGAGGGCGACGGCGCGGTCTATGACATGAAACAAGCGATCATGCTTGTTACCGGTAAGAAGGTGTCCTACCGCTCCGGCAACGATCTGATCACCGCCAACAAGCAGATGGAATATTACGAGACCGCGCAGAAGGCCGTCGCGCGCGGCAACGCGGTTGCCTATCACGACGGCAAGCAACTGCATGCGCAGGTCCTGGAGGCCTATTTCCACAAGGTCGGCGGCGACAAATCGGAGGTCTACCAGGTTCGCGCTTTCGACGACGTAATGATCGTCACGGAACAGGATGTCGTGCGCGCCGATAAGGCCATCTACAACGTCAAGACCGAGCTGGCCACGTTGACCGGGAATGTCAAAATCACCCGGGGCGAAAGCATTTTGGAAGGTGATTCCGCGGAAATTAACATGAAAACCGGCGTCAGTCGGCTGTTAGGCAATAATTCACGTCCGCGTGGCTATATCGTGCCTCAGAAGCGCGAACCTGCTAAAAAAGATTCGACCAAAACCAAGAACACCAAGGGCGCAACACCCAAGTGAGCGAGACAACGTCTCAACCTTTGGACCTGGATAGCTGGCGCGAACGCAACGTCACGCGCCCGCAGCTTGTCGCGCAATCGGCGCGCGGACTGAGCGCGCACAATCTTGGCAAGCGGTTCGACAAACGTCCGGTCGTGCGCGGCGTGTCGGTCAGCATCCAGCGCGGCGAGGTCGTCGGTCTATTGGGACCCAACGGTGCCGGCAAAACGACCTGCTTCTACATGATCATGGGCCTGATCGCGCCCGATTACGGAACGGTCCTGCTCGATGGGCAGGATGTCACCAATCTTCCAATGTATCGCCGCGCGCGCCTTGGCATCGGATATCTGCCGCAGGAAGCCTCCATCTTCCGTGGCCTTAACGTGGAAGAGAACATCCGCGCCGTGCTCGAAGTCGTCGAACGGTCGCGCGAGCAGCGCGATGCGATGCTTGAAGCGCTGCTCGCGGAATTCTCGATCTCGCATCTGCGCCGCACGCCGTCGCTGGCGCTGTCGGGCGGCGAGCGCCGCCGCGTCGAGATCGCGCGCGCACTTGCCTCGCGGCCGCACTTCATCCTGCTCGACGAGCCGCTGGCCGGCATCGATCCCATCGCAGTGAACGACATCCGCGAACTGATCTCGCATCTGAAGGATCGCGGCATCGGCGTTCTGATCACAGACCACAACGTCCGCGACACACTCGACATCATCGATCGCGCCTATATCATCCACGACGGCATGGTCCTCATGGAAGGCTCGCCCGGCGATATTGTCGGCAACGAAGATGTGCGCCGCGTTTATCTGGGCGACCGATTCAGCTTGTAGGAAACGGTTGTATGGCGATTTCGCCCCGTTTGGAAATCAGGCAAGGCCAATCGCTGGTCATGACGCCGCAACTGCAGCAGGCGATCAAGCTGCTGCAATTGTCGAACCTCGAACTGCGTGACTATGTCGAGGAAGAGCTGGCCGAGAACCCGATGCTCGAACGCGACGAGGGCAATGGCGCGGCGGTCGAGGAACCAGCCCTCGCAGTCGCCGAACCAACCGAAACCGTCGATCCGCGCGCCAACGAGGAGGTGGAAAGCCTCGCGTCGCTCGATATGGACGATTACGACAACGTCTGGGACGACGAGCCCGCCGCGCGCGAGGCGCAGCCCAGCACGAGCGAGGACAGCTTCGCCGAAAATTCCTTCGAGGCGACGTCCTTCCAGGATTGGGGTGCCGGCGGCGATTCACGTTTCTCGTCCTCGGAATTCAACCTCGAACAAACGGTGTCGCAGGACATCAGCTTACGCGACCACCTGCTCAACCAGATCAATGTCGATATCACCGATCCGATCGAACGGTTGATCGCCGTCTATCTCACCGACACCCTCGACGATTCGGGCCGTCTGTCGGAAGAGTTGGATGCCGTCGCTGAACGTCTCGGCTGTTCGATCGAAGCCGTGGAGACGACGCTCAAGAAACTGCAGCAGCTCGATCCGCCCGGCATTTTCGCGCGCGACCTCAAGGAATGCTGGGAGATCCAACTGCGCGAGAAGGACCGCCTGGATCCCGCGATGGCGACGCTGCTCGAACATATCGAGCTGATGAAGCAGCACGATTATGCGCAGCTTTCGAAGCTATGCCATGTCGATCAGGACGACGTTCGCGACATGATCGACGAGATCGCCTCGCTCAATCACCATCCGGCGCGCGCCTTCGACAGCGTGCTCGCCCAGCCCATCGTGCCCGACGTGATCATGCGCCCGAGCAACTCCAGCGGCTGGATCGTCGAACTGAACGCCGATGCATTGCCGCGCGTACTGATCAACCAGAGCTATTACGCCGAAGTCTCCGGTGCGGTGCGCACCAAGGAAGAGCGCAAATACGTCGCCGAGAAATTCCAGTCGGCGAGCTGGCTGGTCAAATCGATCCACCAGCGCGCAACCACTATCCTGAAGGTCGCCTCCGAGCTGGTGAAGCAGCAGGATGCCTTCTTCCGCCACGGCGTACAGCACCTGAAACCCCTGGTGCTCCGCGACATCGCCGACGAGATCGAGATGCACGAATCGACCGTCAGCCGCGTGACCTCCAACAAATACATCTATACGCCGCGGGGCATCTTCGAGCTCAAATACTTCTTCACCTCGGCCATCGCGTCCTCGGACGGCGGCGCCGCGCATTCGGCGGAAGCCGTGCGCCACCGGATCAAGACCCTGATCGACGCCGAGCCTGCGACCGACGTGCTGTCGGACGACAAGCTGGTCGAGATGCTCAATCAGGACGGCATCGATATCGCCCGGCGGACCGTCGCGAAGTACCGAGAATCAATGCAGATTCCGTCCTCCGTGCAGCGCCGCCGCGACAAGCGCCGGGCCGCTCGGATTTGATAATTCTCTATATAATTCAGTGGCTTAGCATTTATCTTGACACCGGAACGGGTCCGACATAACGTCCCGCCCGTCATCGCCCAAGGGGCTATTTTTGACGGTAAGAATTGGCTTGAGCCGATAGTTCGGAACGACCCAAAAGGGTGTACTGATCCGAGTTCGTTTTTCCCACCAACAGCCATGATGCGGCCGCCGGAACAATCGGTACGGCCGCTCGTTCTGCTTGGCGGGACTCGGGGAATAGAGGGCTTTTATGGAAATACGCGATCTCCTCGCGCCCGAGCGCGTCATCGCCAACCTTAAGGTGACGAGCAAGAAACAAGCGCTGCAGGAGCTTTCGAAGAAGATCGCCGCCGCCGTCGGCAAGGACGAGCGCGAGATTTTCGACCTGTTGCTTGAACGCGAACGCCTGGGCACCACCGGTGTCGGCGACGGCATAGCCATCCCGCACGGCAAGCTCGCCTCGCTCGACCGCCTTTATGGGATGTTCGCGCGTCTCGAACGGCCGGTGAATTTCGAATCCATCGACGAACGGCCGGTCGATCTGATCTTCCTGCTGCTGGCACCCGAAAGCGCCGGCGCCGACCACCTGAAGGCGCTCGCCCGCATCTCGCGGCTGCTGCGCGACAAGAAGATCTGCGACAAGTTGCGCGGCTCCGACACGCCCGAGGCCCTCTTCGCGCTGCTCACCGAACAGACGACAAGCCGCGCCGCCTGATTTCCCACCCGCGCTGAAGGCACCGATCATGCGACAGGCGCAAGACACGGTGAATATCGAAACCCGGGGTGCCGGCCTTTACGAATTCACGGATGCCGTCGCACGCTGGACCGCAAGCCAAGGTATCGCGACCGGTCTGCTTACGCTGTTCTCGCGCCATACCTCGGCATCTCTGATCATCCAAGAAAACGCCGATCCGCAGGTCATGGACGACCTGCAGCGTTTTTTCCGCCGTCTCGTGCCGAATGGCGATCCTCTGTTCCAACACGTCGCCGAAGGGCCCGACGACATGCCCGCCCATGTAAAAAGCGCGCTGACCGCAACCTCGCTCAACATTCCCGTCGGCAAGGGCCAGCTGCTGCTCGGCACCTGGCAGGGCATCTATCTGTTCGAGCATCGCGCCGCGCCCCACCGGCGTCAGGTCGCGCTGCATCTTTTGGGCGAGTGAACGCGGCTTTATTCGCCACGAGCAACCCTGCGTTGTCCGCTTGAACTCGCCCTGGTTGTCGGCTGAAATGAGGCGATGTCCGAAACGTCCATCTCCCTACCGGCGTTGCGTATTCTCGCGATCGATACGGATCGAACCTTCCACGCGGTAGTGCAGGCAGCGGCGAAATCGCTGCCCGGTGCACAGGTGCTGTGCTGCGCCACCCCCGGCGAAGCGCTCAACCGCATGGACAAATTCATGCCGGTCCTGGTCATTATCGACGGCCGTATCGGCGGCGCAGCCGGCATCAATTTCGTGCGCCGCCTGCGCGCCGGACAGACGCCGGCACCCGCCGAAACTCTCGTCATTTTCACGGCTCAGGATTTCAGCGGGGGCCTCAGCGGAAAGCTGGTTGATGTTGGTTGTCACGGTGTCGTGCGTAAACCGTTGTCGCCCACGGCGCTCGCGCGCGTGATCGTGCGAACCCTGGAAAGCCCCGTGCCTTATGTCATGGGCGGACGATATCTCGGCCCCGAGCGGCGCAAGCCGGGTCCGGCCGCGAAGCAGAGCCCCGAACACCGCCGTACCGCGACACGCGGCGGGTGGAGTGCGGCACCACACGTCTCGCGCGGATCGATCCCGCTGGTCACCATGGCCGTGCCGGCCGGCGCCAAACCCGCGAAAAGCTCAGGCGGCGGAATCGAGACCGCATCCGCCCCTTCAGCGCCGGCAAGAGCCGACGGCAAGATCGAGGGGCTGGAGGCACCATCAGCGCCGCACCCGAAGGAGCGCGTTTCGCTCGTTAACGATGCGACGCCGGCTGTGCACACCGCCAGACCCGAATACAGTCTGCTGGATGACCCAACTCCTGTCGACAAACCCGTGCGCGGGCTTGAATTCGATGTGGGCGCCGTCGTCGAGCAACATCGCCAGTGGATCGCGACCAACGGGACACAAGGTGCGAAAGCCAATCTCGCGGGAATGTCGCTGTCGGGCGTTTCGCTGTCCGGGCGGAATCTCGCCAAGGCCAATCTGCGCGGTACCGATCTGTCGAATGCGGATTTGAGCAATTGCGTCCTGGTCGATGCCGATCTGCGCAACGCCATCCTTTCGCAGGCGATGCTGGCGCAGGCGCAAATGGCAGGCGCCAAGATCCGCCATGCCGACATGCAATTCGCACATCTGTTCGAAACCGGATTGCAGGGCAGCGATCTTGCCGGTGCCGATCTGCGCGGTGCGATGCTTGCGGGCGCCGATCTGTCGGGCGCCAACCTGCTGGGCGTCGATCTGCGCGGCGCCGACTGCACAGCGATCAACCTCACGCAAAAACAACTCGATCGCGCACGCGGCGATCACACCACGAAATTGCCGCCCGGCCTGTTCGTGCACATGGGCGAAGCGATCGACTAACGAAGCAGGAGAGCCCGACCATGTCCCGACTTGACCCGCTGCCGCCCGAGAAAATGGACCCCGACTTTGCGCGTTATATCGAGGAACTGGCTCGTGCCGGCGGACGGACCGCCGGCCCTTACATCGCTTTCATGCGCAACCCTGCCTTGTTCAAGGTCACCCAGGCGCTGAGCAATAGCATCCGCGCAAGCTCACTGACGCCGGTCGAACGCCAGATCGCCGTGCTGGTGACCGTACGCCATTACGGCGCGCGCTACGCCTGGTGCGTGCAAGTGCGCGCTTCGCTCGCCGCCGGCGTGACGCGAGCGATGATCGACGCCATCAACGACCGCAAACGGCCCGACATGACCCAGGCGTCCGAAATCGCCATCTGGGAGGTCGCCGATGCGCTCGCCGGCAAACGGTCTCTCGATGATGCGATTTATGCTCGTGCGCTCGCAGCGCTCGGCGAACAGCGCTTGGTGGATCTGGTTGCGACGATCGGTTTCTTCAGCTTGATCGGTACAACCCTACGTGCGTTTGAAATCGATCCGCCGGTGGACGATCCGGTTCCTCTCAAACCATGAGGCTGTGACAAAAGTGTGACCTCCTTGCTGCGGGGAGGTTTGCCACAGATCGGCCACATAGAATTAACATATCATTTGTCATCGGAGGTGCATCGTTTTCTCACGCGCGAATACGGCACATACCGCTAAGGAATGAGGGAACGGTCATGCAAGGATTTTACGACGCGTATGCCCGCGACACCGAGATCGACATGAACGAGCAAGATCACGTTGAACGACGCCATATCGATCGGCGCAGCCAAGCGGACCGGCGCAAGAAGGACCGCCGCAAGAAAGAGGACCGCAAGGCCTCGACCGGGTTGACGCAACCCATCCTGACCGAGGCCGAAATCGCAGCCCTGTTGAGGGGCGCGCGCTAGAAGCAGGCCCGGTAGAGAACGGGGGACCAGGGAGGAAACCCGGACATCCGCCTGGACATCGGGTCAGCCGAGCGCCAGTCTGCTGGCATCGGCGCCCGATATTTTTTGTGAGCCAGCGCCGCGGAGCGGCGATGACGGACACACTCCATCAAATGACGGCGGAATTCGTACCGGTGCAGGACCGCATCCTGTTTCGCGTCGCCACGCGCGAAAAACATGAATATCGCGTCTGGTTGACCCGCCGCCTGGTTAAGAAATTATGGGGCGGCGCCGTCCGTTCGTTCGAGGCGGAACCGGAAGTGCAGTCGCAACCCCAAGCGCATGTACGCAGCGCCGTTATGTCGATGAAGCATCAACAGGCAGTCCAAAGCAGCGATTTCAGTCAGAAACATACCGCCGACGCCAAGCCCGTCGCCGCGATGAATGAATCGCTGCTCGCCACCGGCGTGCGCATCGCGCACATGGAACAAGGCGGTGTGCAGGTCGCCTTCCTCACCGCCGAGGGGCGCGCGGTCAATCTCAACCTGAACGAGGAGATGCTACACGCGCTCTGCCACATCCTGCAGGGCGCGGCAGACCGGGCGGGATGGGATCTGCAATTGAGCGTGGGCGATGCCGGCATCGCCATGCATACCGACGCCAACATGCTGCATTAATAACGAACGCGAATAATTAACGCGGCAGCGGCTGGCTCGGATTGGACGAGCGCAAACGGCGAATCAGATCGCTCTCCTTGCGCGCCGCCTCAAGTTCCTTTCGCAGACTCTCGACGTCGGCGACAAGCTGACGATTGGTCTTCGCATGCTCGGCGATGGAGTCGAGCGCCGCCGAGAGCCGTTTCTCCGTCTCGCGATTGGCATCCTGGGTCGTGCGGAGTTTTTCCGCCAACTCCTTTTCACGCGAGGTGTCGCTTTTTTTCTTCAACTCGGCGATCTCAGCGCGCAATCCCTTGGTCGTTTCACGTTCCAAATCGAGCTGACCGCTGAGCTTGGCCATCTCGGAGCGCAGGTTGGTATTGTCCGTCCCCTGGCTCGACATGGTGGAGATCACATCGCCGACGCGGTTGGTGATCGCCTCGAGCTCTTTTGTGCGCGCATCGTTGTCGCGCTGGAGCCGGTCGATCTTGGCCTGCGTCTTATTGATGACGTCCTGGGTCTCTTTGTAATCCTGGGTGTTTTCCAGCCCACCGGCGGCGCCCGGTTCCAGCAGTGCTTCCTCCGCTCGGACGGCATGCGACGCGCACAGCAGCGCGAACAACGCAAAGATACGGAATGTGTGGATCATACGGGCACTCTATCGCACGATCGCTAACGGACAATGAAAGAGGGCGCCCGATTGCCCGGACGCCCTCTTGTCAACATTATCAACATTCGGCGATTTCAAACGCCGGATTAAGCGGCCTTCTGGTCGTCCGCGCCGATGAACTTCTTCGCAGAATCGACGAGCTTATCAACGGCACCGCGTTTGATCTCGACCTTACGCGGCTTCGATTCCTCGGGCACCTGGCGCTCCAGCGAAACGGTCAGCATGCCGTTCGCGAGATTGGCGCCGACGACCTTCACATGGTCGGCCAGATCGAAGCGACGTTCGAACGCGCGGGTCGCGATGCCGCGATGAAGGTAGGAAACTTCCTCTTCCTTGCGGTCGGTGCGGCCGGAGATGGTGAGCTGGTTCTCCCTGACCGTCACGTCGAGGTCTTCCTCGGCGAAACCGGCAACCGCCATCGTAATGCGATAGGCATTCTCGCCGATCGTTTCGATGTTGTAGGGCGGATAGCCGGGCGCGCTGTCAGACCGCTCAAGCGCCGCGTCCAAAAGGCGCTGCATGCGATCAAAGCCGACCGAATAACGGAACAAGGGTGAAAAATCGTAGGTACGCATGGTCATATCCTCTTTTCGAAGCAATATGAAAGACATCCGCCACCATGGCCGGAGGTCTGGTCTTGCGGCAGGAAACCCCGCATTGGGCGGTTTCCTCATCCGGGCTTCGATATAGGCCTGTCGAGACGACACGCAAGGGATGCGCGCAAAATTTTTGGTGCGTCGCCTCTTGATTCTAAAGGAAATTATTTGTCTGTAGATGGCTTTCCGGGGGCGCCGCACCCCTCGCATCATGGGGGAAGGATTGCGAAGGGTGCGGCACGGCCGGGAGGCTCAGCGGCCGTTCAGAGCTTGATGCCTATGCCGCCGCCCGTGCGGGGAGCCCCTCTTTCGTGCTTTGCGCGACGGCGACCAGATTGCCGAGCAACTCACCGATCAGCTTTTCCGCGATCGGATCGGCGAGCTTTCCGGTTTCGTCGAATTTGCCCCAGACATTGGCGATGAAGATCTCGGGACGGCGTACGACGTGCATGTCGAGGCCATGGGCGATCTGGCGCAGATGGTCCTGCGCCCGGTTGGTGCCCTGCCCGCCGCCGCCGCCAATGATGGCCAGGGGCTTGCCGACGAGCGGGCTGTCGCCATAGGGGCGCGACACCCAATCCAGCGCATTCTTGAGCACGCCTGGGACCGAATAATTGTATTCGGGGGTGGCGATCAGCACGGCGTCGGCCGCGCCAATGCGGTTCTTCAGGCGTTGCGCGGCCTCGGGATAGGCCCGGACCTCAAGATCGCCGTCATACAGCGGGATGTCGCGATAATCGTAGATTTCGAGCTTAGCCCCGGCGGGAACCAGGCTCTGTGCCGCGACCAGAAGCTTCTCGTTGAACGAGTCGGCGCGCAAGCTGCCGCTGAGCGCCAGGATCTCGATTTGGTTGTTCATGATGACCTCCAACGTACATGTGAATTGCTGATGGACGAGTGATACATTTGGAACGATAATTGGAATAGATAGCCATTTGGCGACATTGCGTTTCATAATTGGAACAATCTTATGCTCGATCTCGATGACCTCGCCCTGTTCGCCCGCGTTGTGGAGGCCGGTGGCTTTACCGCCGCGGGACGGGCCTCGGGCATCCCCAAATCGCGCTTGAGCCGGCGCATCGCGGCGCTGGAAGACCGGCTCGGCGTGCGTCTGATCCAACGCTCGGCGCGCAGCTTCGCGGTCACCCAATTGGGCGAGATCGTCTACGGCCACGCGCAGAAGATGGTGAGCGAGGCCCAGGCGGCCGAAGCGGCAGCGAACGAAGCCCTGTCGGAGCCGTCGGGCATCGTGCGCATCAGCGCGTCGGTGATGATGGGCGAGCTTGTGCTTGCCGAACTGCTGTCGCAATTCGCGCAGATGTATCCAAAGGTGAAGATTTCGCTCAGCCTGACCGATCGCTTCGTCGATCTGGCGGCCGAACGCTACGATCTTGCGATCCGGGCTTCGAGCGGGCCGCTCACCAATTCCGAGCTCGTCGCGCGCCTGATCTGGCAGACGCAATTCATCGTCGTCGCCAGCCCGAAATTCCTCGAGGCCAATGGCGTGCCGAAAACGCCGGACGATCTGAAGGGGGCGCCGTGCGTCGGCCTGGGCACCGGTGATGTGGAACGCAAATGGCCGTTCCGCCACAAGACGACAGGCGCCAGTTTTGAGTTCGACGTCGAGTCACGGCTCACGGTCGACAACCTGATCGCCGCCGTACAGTCCGCCGTGCACGGATTAGGCTTCGCCTACGTGCCGGATTATACTTGTCACCGTGAATTGATGGCCGGCACGCTGCGTCCCGTGCTCACCGATTGGGCCCCGGCACCGGGCCCGGTGCACGCGGTTTATCCGTCACGACGCGGCGTTACGAGCGCGGTGCGCCATCTCATCGATTTCCTGGCCGAGCGCATGTCGAAACTGGAAGCCTGCCCCGGTCAACAGAAACACGTCTGAAGTCACGTCGCGAGAGGATCAGGCCAATGCGCATGACCAAGCTGCCAGACGGAGAGAGCGTCCCCATTCTCGGCCAAGGGACCTGGATGATGGGCGAAAAGGCAAGCCGCCGCGCCGACGAGGTCGCCGCGCTGCGCCTCGGCCTCGATCTCGGCATGACGCTCATCGACACCGCCGAGATGTACGCCGACGGCGGCGCGGAAGAGGTCGTTGCCCAGGCGATCGAGGGGCGGCGCGATGAGACCTTCATCGTCAGCAAGGTCCTGCCGAGCAATGCATCGAAACGCGCCACCATCGCCGCATGCGAACGCAGCCTGAAACGGCTGCGTACCGACCGCATCGATCTGTATCTCCTGCATTGGCGGGGTACTGTCGCGCTGGAGGAAACCGTGAGTGCATTCGAAGCGCTGCGCGCCCAGGGCAAGATCCGCCATTGGGGTGTCAGCAATTTCGACGTCTCCGACATGGAGGAACTGGCCGGCCTCGACGTGCGCGATGCGGTGGCCAGCAACCAGGTCCTCTATAATCCGCACCGGCGCACCATCGAATTCGCGCTCGTGCCCTGGTGCCGCGCACGCGGGATTCCGATCATGGCCTATTCGCCCATCGAACAGGGAAAGCTGCTGAAGAACGCGGCGCTGGCGAACATCGCCGCGCGCCACGATGCAACACCCGCGCAGGTCCTGTTGGCCTGGGCGATGCGCGACGGCGCGACCATCGCCATCCCAAAGGCGAGCGATCCCAGTCATGTCCATGACAATCGCGCGGCGCATGATCTTGTGCTGACGCAGGCGGACCTCGCCGAGATCGACCACGCTTTCCCGCCGCCGACCCGGGCGAAACCGTTGGAGATGATTTAGCGGACGATCGAGCCGGTTAAGCCGCCTCGCTCAGCATCTGGCGTGCACAAGCGATGATCTCTTCCATGTCATACGGTTTGTAGAACACTTTCGCGCCGGCGTGCAGCAGCGGCTCGGGGATCGGTTCGCTGGCAAAACCGGTCACAATGATCACCGGCAGGTCCGGCCATTTCGAGATTCCGTATTCGGCCAGCTCGAAACCATTCACGCCGGGCAGCTTCACGTCGGTGATCAGGATGTCAAAGCGCGAGCCGGACTGCAGACGTTCGAGAGCGGCCGAACCGTCGCCTTCCTCGATGACCACAAAGCCGGCATCCTGGATTTCCTCCGCCGCCATGATACGCAAAAGCGCCTCGTCCTCGACCAGGAACACCGTGGGGCGCCTGCCACCCACCGCACCTCGGTCCGCCACCGCGTCGGCATCGTTCGCCGCCACCCCACGATATTCGATCACGCCCGTTCCATGGCGCGGCAGGATGATCGACATGGTCGTACCCTGGCCGGGTGCACTGTCGATGACGAGTGCACCGCCCGACTGCTTGACGTAACCATAGATCATGCTGAGCCCAAGGCCGGTGCCCTGCCCGGTCGGTTTGGTGGTGAAGAACGGCTCGATCGCCCTGACACGTACATCCTCGGACATGCCGTCGCCGGTATCGGCCACGCAGAGACGGACGTAATCGCCGGCCGGCAGGTTCTCGGCACCACGTAGCGGTGTGACGATCTGCAGATTTGAGGTGGAAATCGAAAGCGTGCCGCCGTGCGGCATGGCATCGCGCGAATTGATCGCAAGATTCAACACGACGTTTTCCATCTGATGCGGATCGCACTGCGTCCACCACTGGGTCTCGAAGCGGGTCTCGATGGAGATCAGCGGGCCCAATGAATGTTCGATCAACGGCATGATGTTGTGCACCAGCCCGTTCAGATCAACCGCCTGCGGCAGCAATGGCTGACGGCGCGAGAAAGCCAGCATGCGCTGGGTGACGGCCGTGGCGCGGTTGGCACCTTCGATCGCATGATCGATATGGCGCATCACATCCAACTGGCCCTCCAGCAGCCTCTTCTTGAGCACCGACAGGTTGAGCAGAATGATCGACAAGAGATTGTTGAAATCGTGCGCGATGCCGCCCGAAAGTTGGCCGATCGCCTCCATCTTCTGGCTCTGGCGAAGCGCCTCCTCCGCCTTGCGCGTCTCCTCGATCTGGTCGCGCAGCTTCTGATTGGCACCCACCAACTCACGGTTGGCCCGCGTGAGCGCCGTCTGCGCGAAGGCAAGTACGCTGATCAGCAGCGACCCCATGAGCACAAGCAGTGCGATCGGAACGTAACGCGCGATGCGCACGTTGATCGGCGAGCCGGCTATGCGCAGATATGCAGTGCCCAGGTGCGTGCCATCCTGCACGATGGGGACGGAGGCTTCGAAATTCGTGCCGTCAAAAAAGGCCGCATGCGGTGGCGACAGCCGGGGCACGCGAACGGTGCCGTCGCGCGCGTAGCTCGCGACCAGAAACCCCGTCGCCCTGTAGATCGCGGCGACGACAACTTCGGGGTTCGCCTTCTGCGCGCCGATATATTCGCTGACCGCGATCTCATCGTCGAAGAACATGGCGGGCGCGACGCTGGAAGCGAGGATTTGCGCCTGCACCGTTACCTCATCGATCTTCTGGGCACGGTAGGATCGTTCGGCGAAGATCATGATCGTCGCACCGACCGCGATCATGACGACGGCGGCAATCAGCGCAATGATGGGGATAAGGCGTCTGTATCGCGGCATCGCCTATCCCTTGGGCCGGACGGATTCTGCGAGGTTCAGGAGCTTCGAGCTGATGATCAGCCCACTCTGCTGCGCGGCGCGCTCGTCTATCTCGAAGCGCACGCGATTATCGCGGACAACGAAATGGATGATGCCTTTGCCGTATGGATAATCGTCGCCATCGGTGATCGTCAGCACCGATCTCGCCTGCGCATTTTCCGGTGCGCCGCCGTCTCGCCCGACGAACATGATATGGCAGAGTTCAGACGTTTCGGTGGAGTCGACGCGCCGCACCTCGATGCGCCGGGCGCCGAACACCGCGTCCTCGGCCACCTCATCGGCGAGCGGGCCGAACGGATCGGTGCCGGCGATACAGATGGTCAGTGGTGTATCGCGCGCTGGAAAAACGCGGGCGGGCCAATCGACGAATGAGGCGAATTTATAGAGGAGCCTCGCCTTGATCGTGGATTCCGAAACTTCCGTCTGAGTCGATTCCTGGGCCAATCGCTGAGATGCGACGCCTTGCCCGCGCGCCAGCGACGGCGAGACGATGGTCAGCGCCAGCAAACCGCCAACAATGAAGCGCCAACCCATCCATCGACATCGGACATTCATTTGAACGTTCCCCCGCAGACTGGCGATCAGGCGCCGTCTGACTTCGAGCGTGGCGGCATCCGACGTGGCCGCCGATTTCTGATGTTGACTGTAACAGATTAAAGCCGGTGGCTCGGCGCGCGTCGAGCCCGAGATAGAGATCGGCATACGGCATGGTCGGGAGATCGGCTCCGTGAAGCGTGACGTCGAATTCTACTTCATGAAGCAAGTCCATGCGCGAACGCAGTGAATAGGTGTATCGTGTCGTTCCGTCCGATAGCGCGATAGCCGGCGGAGCCGAACGGAAATCCCAGGGGATTCTAGTCCACGTTCGATATACCTCGGCAAGTGTCCCGCGTGTGTTACCTCTCAATGGGTAGACGTGTCGGACATCACCGAAGCCTGAGATTCCTTGGGATATTCGAGCTGCATAGCGACGAAATCGGCGGTGTTCGCCCCGTATCGTTTGGCAATCGCACTCAGGGCTTCTTCCAATGCAGCAGCCGGCTTCCGTGTGCCGATGGAAGCCAGTAGGCGCTCGGTAGGCCAGCTTGCGGCAGTGCGATCGGGCAGAAGACGGATGCCGTCTCGCGTCTCGACCGCATCGCCCGTTACGGCGAAGGTTATCGCGCGCGAGCGGAAGGTCCGCGACCAGGCATCACTGACAAGGGCGAGCGCCACTTCATCAAGGCCCGGCGCAAGATGCATGCCCAGCGATTCATGCTCCCAGGCGGGCAGCTTGTTGGCGATCGCCGTCAACGCAAATGGCCGCGTGAACGTGAACACTGCGCTGTCATGGCGCGCATCCCACGCGCGCACGCCGAGTTCGCGCGCGACCGCTTCGGCCTTCGCGCGGCCGGCGATCGCCTCGATCAACGTGAGCGACAGCGGCATCGACGCGGTGATCCCCGTCGTCGTTGCGACATTCCCATCGATCACCATACGCCGATCCGCGACATAATGGATCGTGGGATGTTTTTCGAGCAATGCATCCAGATAATACCAATGCGTCGTCGCGCGCTTGCCGTCGAGCAGCCCCGCCTCGCCGACAACCAAGGCGCCGGCGCAGACACCGATAATCATGGCGCCCTTGGCCGACTGGCTTTTGAGCCAATCGAGGATTGCCGGATCGTCGTTGCGCGCCATGGCAGGAACGATGACGTAATCGGCGCCATCCGGATGAGTCGCATCGAACTCGGCAATCGTGGCCTGTGGCTCGACCTTGAGCGCGGCCGGATAAAGCGTCACCGGCCCCGGCGCGCCCGCCAGCGCCACCACGTCGGCGACATCGGCGCGGCGCAGGATGCCGTAAGGCATCAGGTAATCGGTGGACTCGCTCCCGTCATTGATGCCGACGATAGCGATCAGCGGCCGCGTGCGCTTAGGCGGCTTCAAGGCGGCAAGCATCGCGTCCGTCTCGGCTTGCGCGATGGGCGGCATCGTCCGCGGTTCGGGTGCCGGCGGCAATGAGAAGATCCAGCCCACGCCTGCGATCACGAGAACCACCAGGACCGCCAAACCGCTCCACAACATAAGCCTGAGCCTGCGCGCCATGGGAACCTCTCCGATCTCGTTACACCGATGATGTCGTTGACGGTCGTGTTGTCGTAGCCGCGCCCAGAGAAGAGGCGCTGTTCGATCGTTCCAGGCAATCGGTTCTCGCGGGGCGCGTGCGCACGAAGGAGCACGAGAACCATTCCTATATGCCGCTTTTATAAACCGGCGGCCGGTCTTGAACCATAGGTCTATACTCTCCGGCCCAGATAGAGCACCGCAACACGCCGAGGTTTAGCGCTGGGCGGACACGAGCAGCATCATCGGCCGTTCCAACTCCTCCGCGAGGGTGGGCGTCTGCGCAACCTGTTCGGCTGTTGGGGCGAATTCGCCGACATGGCGGATGGCAAACCCACAGCCGATCAAGGCATTCAGCGTTGTTGCGATCCTGCGGTGATACTTGAGCACGCCCTTGGCAAACCAGTCGGTCCGACGTTCCCCTTCAAGGGCATAGCTGTTCACCGGCCACGTCTTGCGTCCGTCCTCGTCGGTTTCCCAGTGCGGGTGCGTGGCGGCCATGTAGATCGGGTGTTCGACCGTGAACACGAAGTGGGAGCCGGGCGTGAGCGATCGATGCACCATGCGAACGAGCCGCTCGAAATCCGCGATATAATGGAAGGTGAGAGCGCTATACGCGAAATCAAACGAAGCATCGGACAGCTCAAGCATTTCCAGATCGGCGATCTTGTACTCGATTGCCGGATCGGCCGTGTCCGCCTTGGCGCGTGCGATCATCCTTTCGGACAAATCCAAGCCGAGCACCGACGCGGCGCCGTGCTGTCGCGCCCAACGGGCAAACCAGCCGAAACCGCAGCCCATGTCGATGATGCGCTTACCGGTCAGATCGGGCAGCATCGCCCGGATGGCAGGCCATTCCGGAGCACCGGCGAGTCCGTGAACCTGCCGCGGCAATTGGATGTAGCCGGCGAAGAATCCGGGATTGTCGTAGATATTCTGCGCCATACTTGTCTCCATCGAAACGCCGATATGCGAGCACACACGGGGTATGCGATACGCTAGCGCAGTCGACCACCCGGCCTCCCGCCTTCCTATAGGAATGATGAGCGGGGTCAAGATTTGCCGGTCCCTCGTGGCATGAAATGGCACAGGGCTTTTGATGAATTTAGTGATATGATTTCAGCGACATACCGAACGGAATTCATCTACGCGCGTGGGGACGTTCGTTTGCGCGCGATCCGACCATCGTCGATGAATGCTAGCGAGGCAAGGAAAGCAAATCTCGGGCTCAACATGGCATGGTGATCCCGATGACGTCAGCAGATTACAAACCCTGGAGGCATTGCTTATGGAAGCCATTCTTGCACAACTGGTTGGAGGTCTCGCCGGTGGAGCGGCCGGCGGCAAGGTTGTCAAAGGTTCGGATCTGGGAAACATCGGGAACTTGATCGCTGGCGCTATTGGTGGCGTCGGTGGCGGGCAGTTGCTTAACGCCATCCTGGGTGGAGCAACAGGTACTGACACAACGGGTGCGGCAGCAGGCTTCGATATCACCATGCTGGCGGGCCAGCTCGTCGGCGGCGGCGTCGCCGGTGCGATCGTGCAAATCGTCGTCGGTCTTATCAAAAACAAGCTGATGGCGCGGTCGTGACCTGCAGATCTGATCAAAGCTGACGTCGGAGAGTCTTGGAGCTGGGATTTTCGGTCGGAGCAAATCCCGCTCTTTAAGAGCCGGACAGATTGCGGGCCTTGAGGTCATCCTCGAGGATCTGGATCTCAGGCTCCAAATGCTCGCCACGATAGACAACCGAGGTTTCGTGGCGGGCATATTCGCCAGTCCGATGGGCGCTGAACCAATTGAACGAGCCGACCGCGAGCAAAGCGCCGTCGGCCCATATCATCTTGCTGTGAAGCTGTTTGACCGCGTGGAGCGCCACGCCGATCCCAGCCAACGTTTCTTGGGCTTCTGCGAAGATGTCCCGTTGGGATTTGCTCCGACGGCGGGTCAAATAGGGATCGGCATAAATCTCCACCTCGACGCCGCGGGCACGGGCTGCGGTGATGGCGGCGGTGAAGCCGAGCCGTTCCATGGTCGCGATGTTGATCCAGGGCGAGACGATGCAAAGCCTGCGCCGGGCGCGCGCGAGTTCCTTCAGCAGAAAGACATCATGCTCGGCCGCATCGCGCAGTGCTTCGATCACTCGTTTCCCTTGGGCGAGATCAGTCCGCGATGGCACCTCGAAGACCATCTCGTTCGCACTATCCTTATAGAGGAAGCGTGCAAGGACGGATCGTGGACTGCCTAGCGGTGCAGAGGCCAGCGTATCCATGTCTCCAAAGACGAGAAAAGCATCTTTCGCGCGCGAAACCGCCACGTTGAGCATGCTGGGCGAGAGGTCGATAAAACCGCCATCAGCATGTTTCGAATAGACCGGCGAAAAGATGACCACATGACGCTCGGCGCCCTGCAGCGCATGCACCGTGCCGATCGTCATGCCTTCTCGACCGACGTCGATGCCTCCCGCGGCACAGGCATTGCGGATTTCGCGAGCTTGACGGCCAAAGGGTGTGACAATTGCGACGATGTCCTCCAGTCGCTTGTCATAGCGCGCCTTCAGATCGTCGGCGTTGGCGGCAAGCCAGTCAGCGATGGTTTCCGCCTCAAGCGGATTGAAGTGGCTACCGCCCGCCGACATCGCCCTACCGCCGACATGGAGATAGCCCATCGGACGTAGCGCGCGATCCTTGGCCGGGCCGCGCATGGGTTTTAGCGTTCCCTTGTAACAAAGGTCGTTGCAGAAGCTGATGATTTCGTCATGACAACGCCGGTGCTCGAAGAGATAGAGGCCCCGTTCCAGCTCCGGATAGGGATAGAAGCGACAGGCTGATTGCGCGAGCCGCATGGTGCTTCCGCTGCGCGATGTAAGACCGACCATATCAAGCGCCTGTAAAACTTCTCGTCCTCCGCCGGGCGGCAGAAGCCCTGCCTCGATCAAGTTACCGGTATCGACGGAGGCGGTCAGCGCGGAGATTGGTTCGATCTGCTGGACATCTCCGATCACCAATGCCCGTTTCGCCAGAGCAAAGGATGGCCCTGCGACTTCCGGCAGCACCTGCCCGGCCTCGTCCACGATCAGAAGATCAATGTGATTGAACAGGTATTCCGTGCGATAGCTGCCCGAAGCGTTATCACGGCAGGTCATTTTCCGCGGGAGGGTCGCGAAGGTCGAAACGGCGCATGGCGTCAGCATCATCCGGCGGGACCACATCGGCACGACCATGCTGCGATCGTTATTGCCGCGGCCGCTTTGCCGCACGCGTTGGAGTGCCGGCAGCGCCTTCTCCATCTCCAGCAACCAGCGTCCTTCCCAGTAATGAGTGGCGAGCAGGAAAAGGCTGAATCGCACGAAACGATCGGCCGCGCGGTCGAACGCCAGAAGATCGGCGCCATCCTCTGCGTTCGCGAGAAGCGTCCTGGTCAGCGTGCGCCATTCCTCTTCCCGCGCCTTTTGCTCGGCAATGGCCGGTTCGGCCTGGTTATAGGCTTTGACGGCCTCTTTCATCCGCTCTGCGGCATCGCGCGACTGCTTCTTTAGTTGGTCGTCGATTGCCTCGACCCGTTCGACCGACGAAAGCGCATCAGGTGCACCCGCTTCGCGCAGAAACAGACGCGCCCGGAGGGCCCGCTTGCGGGCGACCGGCGGCAGGAAACCGAACAACGAAAGCAGCATCGGCTCAGCCGCAAGCCAACCCTCCCATTTGTGCAGAAGCGCGTCGACTTCAGCCTTGTCAGCCGTGCTGCGCTCCATCGCAGCACGGCGCCTGGCAACGGCGGCTTCCGGATCATCCCCGAGAACCCGGCGGACAATATTTTCCGCCTCGCGGCATCTCGCGTGAACCTCATCGGCCTGCACGAGCAATCCGCTTTCCTCTTGCAGACGCTGATGCAGGGCGTCAACCACCGCGGCCACATCCACCTGCTTCAGGTGCGGGAAAGCGTTCCCCGCGGCCTCCAGATAGGCCGCGCGGGCGCGGCTCAGATATTCCGGCGTTTCGAGTTCCTGAAAAAAGCGTTCGGTCTGGTATTTCGCCGAGGCTTCCCCCTCTCTACTGACCGCGGCGAGGAACAGGCCGAAGCTTTTGATCGCCGGCAGCCAGCGCCCTGCAAAGGGGCTGTCACCTTGTCCGAAGTCCTTTCCGAAGGCGTCGATGATGTTCGTGACGGCCTGATTGTTGGTGGATGCCGCAACGATCAACGGTGGATCGGCCTGCTCCAACGCGGCGCGCACCCATTCCCCGGCGATCGCCGACAGGAGCATCGTTGTCTTGCCCGTGCCTGGCGGGCCATTCACGGCAAGAATATCGCCGTCCCGTGCCACTGCCAGATGTGCAAGAACTTCGCGCTGATGATCGGCGACAGGGAACTCATCGTTGGAATGACCGAGACGCTCCGCCAGTGGAAAAGGGGCTTGGCGCACGGGTTCGAGGTCGCATGGGACCTTGCGTACGAAATTCGCCAGAAGCGGGCTATCCGGTTGCTCGTGGATCAAAGCATCGCTCAAGGCGAGGATCTGTTTCACCGTCTCTGTTGCCTCGGTCGCGGATCGAATCAGCCCGTGGCCGACGATTTGGTATTCCGGGTCAGAAGCCGGCCAGTTGCCGCCAACTTCATCCATCAACTTCCGCCAATGGTCCTGATAGCGTTGCCAAAGATCCGGGTCTTCTTCTTTGACCGAGAAAGGCTGGGCCGTCAGGAAGCTGTCGAGATCCGCGACGCGGCCGACCGAGAAGGCGCCACGCGCGAGCGGATCGAGGATATCGCGTGCAATTACGCTGTGATTTGGAATGATTCGGCCCTCGCGCGTGAGCTGTGCTCCAGTCACGACTGGAGTGACTTCGAGCGGAAGGCCGTTACCGCGCGATCGGGTATGCTGGCTCTGCCGGCGAACATGGAGCGGACGGTAGCTGACCGCGATACGCCGCACACCCTCCGGCACCTTATCAAACAGACGATTGACGGCCTCTTGTCCGAGAAGACCGGTCTCGGCTTCGTCACGTGACAGGCTGTGAAACTCTTCGAGCATCTTACCGGTCAGGCAGGCATCCCCGATCGCGCTGTCGGCGACTGCCGCGCGCCAGTACTTCAGAATGGCGAGATCCGTCTTGGACATAACTTCCCCGAGTAAGTGCGTTCACTCTATCTCTCATAGGGTTAGTGGGGATTCAACATATGATGCCGGGGCCTACTTCCTGTGGGGTGCAGTCGAGCCACAAGAGGATCAATCAACTCAGCGATGAATTTGCGGTGTGATTGATAGCTTGGAAGATTGCCATTGCCGCCGATCGATCTCCCTGCCGGGTAAACGAGGCATAGCTAGACAGCTAACGGAAGAACGGCCCCGAACTTAATATTCGCTTGGCGGTCGTCGCAGAGACACGCTTCATCTCGGCTCTGCGGGGGCGCTTCGTCGGCACGCACGCTCTTCGACCTGCTCGCGCTCACGTCGCGGAAGCGCAACGAACTGATGAGAATGCCGGCAGCGAAACGGGAACTTGAGCTTCGGCCGTGAAGGAAATCTGGACACACCCATTTAGGCGGTCACGTTGTTTGCGTTTCCGGTGATAATCAGAGTCTGCCGTCTAAGAGCAGCTCGCGGGTGCGCTTCAATGTGGACAGCAAGGCAGCCTTGTAGCCCTCGTCGCTGTCGAATTGCGCCTGCTCGGCCTGTTCCTCGGGACCGTTCGGCTCCTTGCCACGCAGGCCGAGATAGCAATAGAACCTAAGCTGGAGCGCGCCGGCTTCGTCCTCGAACAGTTCGTTGATGATCGCACCTTCGCGCGGGCCGGTGACTTGGAAGAAGGTGACTTTGCTCTCCGGTTCGAGGGTGATGATCTCGCGCACATCAGCGCCGGCGATCGTGGCTTCACGCACGAAGTGCGTCGCGCTTTCCTCCACGACATCGCAGCGGGTGCAGAGGCCGGACGGAAGAAACTCGCGGGCGTCACGGGCCTTCAGCTCCAGGCCGGCCCATGTCTGTGCGCGGGTCAGCGTGGGCTCACCTTCCGGATTCACCGGGACGGTTGCTGTCGAATAGATCATGATCGTACCTCCTTGTTGTCGGAATTGGTGTTGGAGTGGCAGGCTGCCCCTGGCGTCAGGCCTAGACAGCGATTTCTGCGGCGAAGTCGCGATAGGTGCGCAGCGGACGGTCCAGCAGCTTGGTCAGGCGGTCGACGTCGCCAGCACCGGGAATCAGATCCCCCTGCTCGACGGTGCGGCATACGTCGGCGCCGCGCTTCGCGAGCTGGTCGACGGCTTGACGGCCGACATTGCCGGTGGCGCCGGTAACGAGAATGGTCATGAGAGGTCTCCGTGTTGGATTTGATTGACCTCCCGAACATGATCGGTTCACGAACAGACCGATAGGCGGTATATCTGGACACATCGGCTCACTGATGGAACGATATGGATCTGCTTGCCCTCGCTGATTTTAATCTCGTCGCCCGGCATGGAGGGTTCGGCCGCGCCGCACGAGCTGCCGCGCGTCCAAAGGCGACTCTCTCCCGCCGGGTCGCGGAACTGGAGGCCAGCCTTAACCTGCGCCTGTTCGAGCGCGGCGGGCGCACGCTGAAGCTTACCGAAGAAGGAAGGGCGCTCTACGAGCGGACAGCAGTATTGCTCACCGAACTCAATGAGACCGCGGCTGCGATTGCCTCGGGTGGAGAAAGGCCGCGAGGCAGGTTACGGATCAGCGCACCTCTGGTCTTCTCTCTAACCGCGATGGGCAGGCTCGCGGCCGGGTTCGCGTTGAAATATCCCGATGTCCGGCTTGAGATCACGACGGAGGATCGACCCGTCGACATGGTGGAAGAAAGTTATGACCTGGTGATCCGGGTCAATCCGGAGCCGGATGAAAGCCTCGTCGGACGGATCTTTCTGCGCGATCGGCTGGTCGTCGTCGCGAGTCCAAGCCTCGCCCGGCCGGCGGATGATCTGGCTGTTCCGGCCGTGGTGCGCGGGGCGGGCGACCGCATTGCAGCCTGGGACATCGTAACGCCCACCGGGAAATCGCGTATTGCGGTCGATCCGGTCCTTGATCTGTCATCGCTCATCATGGTCCGCGATGCAGTGCGAGCCGGTATCGGAGCGGCGCGGCTTCCAATTTCGCTTGTCAGTCACGATCTTGCTGCCGGAACGCTGGTGCATTGGGGTGATGTAGAGAGACCAGACATCACCCTCTGGGCGCTCTACCCCTCGCGCCGGCTGCTGAGCGCTCGTGTATCCGCCTTCCTCGACTATTTGGGGAAAGCTTTCCCCAAGGGGACGCCTGACGAACTGGCAGCCTTTACTGAATGAGGCTTTGGCATCGCGCGCCATTGCTTGGCAATAGATGTAGCCTGCGGGACTTCCGGCTCGCGCGCTTTATTCTATTCTAGAATTCGTCGCCACGACCGATCGCCGACGATCGTCGATTCCGTTCGCTCACAGCCGCAGGAACTGTTTATCGGTTCGTTTTACCGAGAGAGTGTTGGGTAGACCATTCGCTCGACGCGCCGGCTATCACCGCAGGATGATGTCGAATGGTAGGGCATACGCGAGCGACATCATTGTCGAGGAGAAATGGCGCGCCGAAAGGGATTCGAACCCCTGACCTTCAGCTCCGGAGGCTGACGCTCTATCCAGCTGAGCTACCGGCGCGTTGGGGCGGACCTTACTTCATAGCCCTGCGGGGGTAAAGCGGCAACGGCGCGGCGTTCGTCGATCCAGCGTTCGATATCATGCCAATAGGTCTCGGCGTTCAGATCGCGCAGCAGCATGTGATAGCCGCCGATATAATTGATCACCGTACGATGGCCTTTGCCATCCTTGGGCAGGCGCGACAGCATCTCCTCGGTCGGGCCCTTGGGGATGATCTCGTCATGATTGCCATAGACGATGAGCGCATCGACATCGAAGTGCTCCGCCGCCTCCAGCGCGCGATCCATGAAATTGGTAAGCCCCCAGATCGTGTCGACACGCGTTTCCTTGATCACCTTGGGATCGCGCGCCAACGCGCGCAGCATCTCGATATTGTCCGACGGCTTGATGTTGAGGCCGCGGCCGGTGACGGTCATCCACGGTACGGTGTGCGCGCTGATCCACAAAGGCCAGCGCTGGTAGAACGGCATGGTACTGCGCCCCCATACGGCGGGTGCCTCCAGGATCGTGCCGGTGACGTGCGGCGCATCGGGTTCTGTCATGGCGACCAGGGCCACCGCAGCGCCGGTACTGTGACCCAGTATGAATAGTGGTACGCCGGGATGGCGCCGGGCGATGATGGCGGCCGCATTCTTCAGATCATCGACAAGGGCTTGGCCGCCCGGCCAGAAACCACGGTTGGGCGCATCGCCGAAACCACGCTGATCATAGGCATAGACCGTGATCCCGTGCCCCGCCCAATAGGTGGCGGCCGCCTTGATGAAGGTGCCGTAATCGTTGAAGCCGTGCAGCGCGAGGATCACCGCTTTCGGCTGAGCGGGCGGCGCGACCTCGGCCGGCCAGACATGCAGCGGCAAGCGCGCCCCATCCGCCATGATCAGCACGTCGTCAGCAAAGCTCGGCTGAACCACGCGCGGTCCGGGCAGCATCTCGGTCGGCACGCAACCACCCAAGGCAGCCATCATAATCCCCATCATACAGGCCAAAAGCGCGACACGCAGCCAGCGGAAACGGCCACAAAAACGCCCGTGGATACGCCTGTGGAAACGCCCGTAAATGCGCCCAGAAATACGCATCAAGGGCGGCAAGCTTGGCCCTGAGTCCAGTCCCAATTCCAAGTCCCGGGAGACGGTTGATTATCGAATGTCTTCCGGTATCATCCGGACCTTCGCGGGTCAACGCGATGCGGCCACGGTCAATCACGGGCGCTGCGCGCGGGTCCCCGCAAACTCCTGTTTTAGGAATCTTGACGTATGGATGCCAGCGAGCTCGACCGGCCGATCAGCGTAACCCACAAGCGCGTCTTTTGCGATGGGGGCGGCTCGCTCGGACATCCCGGCGTCTACCTCAATATCGAGAGCAACGGCCAGGTCGTGTGCCCCTATTGCAGCCGCACCTTCGTGCTCGATCCGAACGCGCGCCCGGGGACGGAACACTGAGCGCCGCGCCCCAGCCCGTTTCTTCCGACAGCCCGCCGCGCCACGTCTTCCTGGTTGACGGCTCGGGTTTCATCTTCCGCGCATATTTCGCGCGAAAAGTCCCATCGATGACGCGCTCCGACGGCACGCCGACGGCCGCCGTTTATGTGTTCACGCAACTGCTCTGGAATCTCGTCAAAGAGACCAACGCCGATCATATCGCCGTCATCTTCGATACCGCCCGCAAGACCTTCCGCAGCGACATCTATCCCGAATACAAGGCCCATCGGCCTGAACCGCCCGAAGATCTGATCCCGCAGTTCCCGCTCCTGCGCGAGGCGGTCAAGGCGATGAACGTCGCGTGCACCGAACTGCCGGGCTACGAGGCTGACGACCTCATCGCGACATACGCGAGACTGGCGGTCGAGGCCGGCGCGGAGGTGACCATCGTATCGGCCGACAAGGACCTGATGCAGCTCGTCGGGCCCAAGGTTAAACTGTTGGAGCCGATCAACGGAACCGAGATCGGCTCGGACGGCGTTTTCAAGCGCTTCGGCGTTTATCCGGACCGTGTTGTCGATGTTCAAGCCATCGCAGGCGATTCAATCGACAACGTACCCGGCGTGAAAGGCATCGGCGAAGGACCCGCCGCGCAACTGGTTACCGAATTCGGCTCGCTCGAAGGCGTGCTGGATGCTGTGCGAGATCCCGAAGCGGTCAAGAAGCTCGCGGCAGAACGGTGCGCGGCGGTCGAAAAGCAGATCTATGAGCTGGTCGGCCATCCGTTCAAAATCTCATCGCCGAAGCAGCTCTGCGAGGTCCTGGTCAACGAACTGAACATTCCCGTTCCGAAGGATAAGAAGACCGGCAACTACAGCACCAATGCCGACTCCTTGGACTCTCTGGCGGCGCAGGGATTCGAGATCGCGAAACTGATCGCGAAGTTCCGCTTTTATGGAAAGCTCGGCTCCAGTTATGCCGATATTCTGGCCGCGAGCGCGGAAAATGCCCGGATGTCGCTTGAACTCGTCACCTTGTGCAAGACCGCGCCCGTACCCGAACCCTTGACGGCGTTCGCCAAGCGACAGATCGATCCCGAAACTTTCTTGTCCTTCCTGCGCACACAGGAATTCAAGTCCTTGGTCAACCGTTTCGGCCCGAGGCTCGGCGTCGATGCATCCAAAACACCGACGACAACGATTGATGTCGCCGCACAGGAACAGCCCGCCGCGCCAGCCGTGGGAAGCGAGATCACGACCACGGTGAGCACGACGGTGGTGACCAAGACCATCACCACCACGACACCGGCCGATGTTCCGACCGCGGTCTCGTTCGACAAATACGAATTGGTGCAGGACGAAGTGCGGCTCGCCGCCTGGATCGCCGAGGCGCGCGAAGCCGGCCGGATCGCGTTCGATACCGAAACCACGTCGCTCGATCCCATGCGTGCCGATCTGGTCGGCATGTCGCTCGGTCTTGGGGGTGGGCGGGCCTGTTATGTGCCGCTGGCGCACCGCGCAGGCGCCGCGCAGGGCGCGCTTGATTTGGGCGGCGGTGACGCTTCCGCCTCGGGCAACAACGAGATCAGGCAGATCAAACGCGAGCGCGCGATCGAACTGATCAAGCCGCTGCTCGAGGATGCGACGGTCCTGAAGATCGGCCAGAACATCAAGTTCGACATGCAGGTGCTGGCCCGCTACGGCGTCGAGATCGCGCCCATCGACGACACCATGATCATGTCCTACGTGCTGGAGGGCGGCGCGCACGGTCACGGCATGGATGAATTGTCCGAGCTTCATCTCGGCCACACCACGATCAAGTTCAAGGATGTGTGCGGCACCGGCAAGAACCAGATCACCTTCGATCTGGTGGCTCTGGACAAGGCGCGCGACTACGCCGCCGAGGATGCCGACGTGACACGGCGCCTGTACGACGTATTCAAGCCGCGCATGGTCGAAGACCATATGGTGAGCGTGTACGAAACGTTGGAGCGCCCGCTCATCAACGTGCTGAGTGATATGGAAGAGACCGGCATCAAGGTCGATGCCGCCCTGCTGCGTGAATTGAGTGAGGATTTCGCGCATCGCTGCGCCGAGTTGGAAGGCGGCATCCACAAGCTCGTCGGGCGCGAATTCAATGTCGGATCGCCCAAGCAGCTTGGCGAAGTATTGTTCGACGAGATGGGCCTGCCCGGCGGCAAGAAAGGCAAGACCGGCGCCTATGCCACCGGCGCCGACGTGCTGGAGGATCTGGCGGCGCAGGGCCACGAATTGCCTGCACGCATCCTCGATTGGCGCCAGCTGTCCAAGCTGAAAAGCACCTACACCGACACGCTGATCGAACAGATCGACCCCAGGACCGGGCGCGTACATACCTGCTACAGCCAGGCCATTGCATCGACCGGACGGCTATCGTCCAACGATCCGAACCTGCAGAACATCCCCATCCGCACCGACGAAGGCCGCAAGATCCGCCGGGCATTTGTCCCGGAACCGGGTCACGTGCTGATGTCGGCTGACTATTCGCAGATCGAGCTGCGCCTGCTCGCCCATGTCGCCAAGATCGACCCGCTCATCAAGGCCTTCCATGATGGCGCCGACATCCACGCGATGACTGCATCGCAGGTCTTCGGCGTGCCGGTCGAAGGTATGGACCCGATGGTGCGCCGCCAGGCCAAGGCGATCAATTTCGGCATCATCTACGGCATCTCGGCCTTCGGGCTCGCGCGCCAGCTGGGCATCGCGCGCGGCGAGGCGCAGGCCTATATCGACGCCTACTTCAAGAAATATCCCGGTATCCGCACCTATATGGACGCGACCAAGGAATTGGCGCGCCGACAGGGATACGTCTCCACGCTTTATGGCCGCAAATGCCACGTCACCGGCATCAACGACAAGAATCCGGCCATGCGCAGCTTCGCCGAACGCGCGGCGATCAATGCGCCGATCCAGGGGGGTGCGGCGGACATCATCAAACGGGCGATGATCCGCATGCCCGGCGCCTTGCAGAAAGCAGGGCTGAAATCGCGAATGCTCTTGCAGGTTCACGACGAACTTGTGTTCGAAGTCCCCGAAGCCGAAATCGAGACGACGCAGAAACTCGCGCGCAGCGTGATGGAGCAGGTTGCCCATCTCGACGTGCCGCTGGTCGTCGATACCGGGGTCGGCAAGAACTGGGACGAGGCACATTAGCTGCTGGAGACGTGCCGAATGCCGGTCGAGACCCGTAAAATCCAATTCAACGCTGACGAGATCCGAGCGGCCCTGATCCACTATGCCTTGCGCACCGAAATGCGCCTGCCCAAGGAAGGCATCAACAAGATCCGCTTCGCCAAAGACGGTGCCAACGTGACCTTCGTCTATGACCGTTCGCCCGACGGCGAGAAGCGTGAGGTGATCTTCACCGACCAGCAGGTCGGTGCTGCCATCCTGCTCTATTGCCATACCCGCGGCTTCCCGATGCCGCGCGCCGCCGAAAAGGTCGTGCGCAACGAAGGCGAAGGCACCTCGATGTTGATCCGCCTCATTCATTCGGAAAACTGATCGATCCGATTTAGCGCGGCCACAATCGACGCCTAAATAAGCCTGAAACAGGCTTGGACCTGCATCCGAAACCGTCCCGGCACCGTATCTTGGGTATGACTGCCTTGTATGACTGGCCGGAATCGGACGCAGGGCCTGACGGAATGGCGCGATTTGAAATAAAATGATCGCGCGATTGTTAACCGGACGAGCGGTCCGGCCGTCGGCCGAACGCGTATTTTGGCGCCCGCCCCGGCCAATTTTGGTTGGCAGGTTTCGTTTTGGCCGCGTTATTTTGGAGATGACATCATGTTGATCCGTATCCGCAAAGCGTCCGACCCGTTGGCGTCGGAAATCGCCACCAAGGACGCGATCCTCAATCGCCGCGCCTTCATGCAGAAGGCTGCGACAACTGCGGGTATTGCGATGCTTCCGATGTTCGCCCCAGGGTTCATTGGCGATGCGCGCGCCAGCATCAAGATCGAGAACGTGATGAAGACCAAATGGGGCGCCGGCGAAAAACCGACGACGCTCAAAGGCATCTCGTCCTACAACAACTTCTATGAATTCGGCACCGGCAAGGAAGATCCCGCCGCCAATGCGCACACGCTGAAAACCGAGCCGTGGACGGTGGAGATCGCAGGCCACGCCAAGAATACCGGCAAATTCGCCCTCGAAGATGTGATCAAGGGCAATCAGCTCGAAGAGCGCATCTACCGCATGCGCTGCGTAGAGGCCTGGTCGATGGTGATCCCGTGGATCGGCGTGCCGCTCGCCAACATCATCAATAAGGCCGAGCCTACCTCGAACGCCAAATATGTGCGTTTCGAGACGCTGGCCGATCCCAAGACCATGCCGGGTGTGCGTGCGCCCATCCTCGATTGGCCTTATGTGGAGGGCCTGCGCATGGACGAGGCGATGCACCCGCTGACCATCCTTGCCGTCGGCCTCCATGGCGAGGTTCTGCCGAACCAGGACGGCGCACCGATCCGCCTGGTGGTGCCGTGGAAATACGGCTTCAAGAGCATCAAATCCGTGGTGAAGATCGAATTCGTCGAGAAGGAGCCGCTGAACACCTGGCAGGATCAGGCTGCACACGAATACGGCTTCTATTCCAATGTGAATCCGAACCGCGATCATCCGCGCTGGAGCCAGAAGAAGGAACGTCGCCTGACCGGCGAAGGCGGTCTCGCCGCATTGTTTGCGCCCAGCATCGACACGCAGATGTTCAACGGCTATGCCGATGAAGTGGCGAGCCTTTATACCGGCATGGACCTGCAAAAGTACTTCTGACCGGCCCTCTGTTTCGACGACAGGCTCAACATGGGGTGGCCCGGTCCCAAAGATCGTCGCTCTCGCGAAAGCGGGAATCCAAAAACATCAAAAGGACTCGGACTCCGGCTCTCACTTCGCTCGGCCGGAATGACGACAAAAAAGAATGAAAACCCGCAAAGGTCTCCGAGATAAAGCCTATTAGGAATGCGATGAACGTCCGCACACAGCGTCGTATCTTCAAGCCTCTGGTCTTCGCAGCCAGCCTCGCGCCGTTCGGCTGGCTGGTCTTCGCGCTCTATTCCGATACGGTGATGGGCACGCAGTACATGACCACCGACCCGGTGCAGAAGCTGGACCGCGAACTCGGCGACTGGACATTGATCTTCATCATCCTGTCACTGTGCGTGCGGCCGCTCGCCGACATCCTGAAACGCAACGAGATCGTGGCCTATCGCCGCATGGTCGGCCTGTTCGCGCTATTCTATGCCTTCCTGCATGTGACGAGTTATCAGGTCTTCCACCTGAAGCTCGACATCGCAGCGTTTGCCAAGGATATCGCGGAACGGCCCTTCATCACCGTCGGCATGATCGCCTTCGTCGCCCTGATCCCGCTTGGACTGACATCGACCAAGGGCATGATCCGGCGTCTGGGCGGCAAAACATGGCGCAAGCTGCACATGCTGATCTACGGGATCGTCGTGCTCGGGCTCATCCATTTCTACATGATGATCCGCGCCGATTTCTCGCGCCCCTATATCTACGGCGCGATCATCGTGCTGCTGCTCGGCTATCGGGTCTGGAAAAGCCGGCGGCGGAAGGTGCGCACAATGGCGGCCTCCGCAGCCTGAGCTGCGGATGATACCAACGCCTTAAACGCCTTATCGGATATGCCGTTATCGGTAACTAAGGCCTAGGCGGTGACATGCCAGACCGCCGGCGCTTCGGCGAGGCGCGTGAGCAGCGCCTTGCGCTGAGCCTCCATTTCCGGCGGCAACTTGCCCTCGAAGGAAGCGAACAATTCCTTCTGCGACTCGGCTTCTTCCTTGCCCTTTTCGCGGTCGATCGCCATCAGGCCGTCATAGACGTCGGACTTGAAGTCGAGGCCTTTCCAATTGAGATCCTGATGACGCGGCATCAGACCGAACGGGCTTTTGACCGCTTCGGCGCGGCCCTGCACGCGATCGACGATCCATTTCAGCACGCGCATATTCTCGCCGAAGCCCGGCCAGATGAACTTGCCGTTGGCGTCCTTGCGGAACCAATTGACGCGATAGATCGCCGGCAGATGCTTGACCTTGCCGCCCATCTTCAGCCAGTGCCGCCAGTAGTCGGCCATGTTGTAGCCGCAGAACGGCAGCATCGCCATCGGATCGCGCCGGATGGCGGCCTGGTTGTCGGCCGCAGCCGTCGCCTCGGATCCCATGGTCGCGGCCATATAGACGCCGTGGTTCCAGTCGAAGGATTCGAACACCAGCGGGAAATTGTGCGAAAGCCGCCCGCCGAAGATGAAGGCGCTGATCGGCACGCCCTTCGGATCGTCCCACGCCGGATCGGCGGACGCACACTGCGTCGTCGAGCAGGTGAAGCGCGCATTGGGATGCGCGGCCGGGCGCCCCGCATCCGGCGTCCAATCCTTGCCCTGCCAATCGATGAGGTGCTGCGGCACCGGGCCGTCCTTGCCTTCCCACCATACATCGCCGTCGTCGGTCAGCGCGACGTTGGTGAAGATGGTGTCGCGCCCGATCATCTTCATGGCGTTGGGGTTGGTCTTCATCGAAGTACCGGGCACCACGCCGAAGTAACCCCCTTCCGGGTTGATCGCGTACAGGCGGCCGTCCGCACCCGGCTTGATCCAGGCGATATCGTCGCCGATCGTCGTCGCCTTCCAGCCTTCGAAGCCTTCGGGCGGAATCAGCATGGCGAGGTTGGTCTTGCCGCACGCCGACGGGAAGGCGGCGCAGACATAGGTCTTTTCGCCCTGCGGCGATTCAAGACCCAGAATGAGCATATGTTCGGCGAGCCAGCCCTCATCGCGCCCCATGACCGAGGCGATGCGCAGGCTGAAGCATTTCTTGCCGAGCAGCGCGTTGCCGCCATAACCCGAACCGTACGACCAGATCGAACGCTCTTCCGGATATTGCACGATGTACTTGGTATCGTTGCACGGCCAGGGAACATCCTTTTGGCCGGGCTGCAGCGGTGCGCCGACGGAATGCATGCAGGGCACGAAGTCACCGTCGCCCAGCACGTCGAGCGCGGCCTGTCCCATGCGCGTCATCACACGCATCGAGGCGGCGACGTAAGGCGAGTCGGTAAGCTGCACGCCGATATGGGCGATGTGCGAGCCGAGCGGGCCCATGCTGAACGGGATCACGTACATCGTGCGGCCCTTCATGGCGCCGTCGAACAGCCCGTTCAGGATCTTTTTCATCTCGCCCGGGTCCATCCAATTGTTGGTCGGACCGGCAGCGGATTTTTCCGTCGAGCAGATGAAGGTGCGATGTTCGACGCGCGCGACATCGGTCGGCGCGGAACGCGCGAGGAAGGAGCCCGGACGCTTCTCCGGATTGAGCGCGATGAGGGTGCCTGCTTCGACCATCTCGGCGCACAGGCGGTCGTATTCTTCCTTGGATCCATCGCACCAGTAGATGGCGTCAGGCTTCGCGAGCGCAGCCATCTCCTGAACCCAGGCGAGGAGTTTCTGATTGTTGGTTCGGTTGGTAACGGCGGTTTCAGTTCGTTTGGCGGAAGCCGGCATCGATCCCTCACACGAATACGCTTCGGCCCACGGCATCCCCCACCAGACGCATACGCGGACAACTCGATCAGCGACTGTATCGGCCGTCCAAAAGGGGTGCAACGCGTTTCACACATTCTCTGTGTGTTTTGCGCTGCAAAATCATTGCGTTAGGCAAAAAATCTTGAAGACAAATTACGGGGTCGCGCGAGCCTGAGCCTGTTGTGCGAGTAGAACGAACGCCGCGCGAATTTGATCCAAAGTTTTTGCACGCTCGGGAAAATTGATCCGGCGCACGCTGCGTCCGCACCGCAGATCGAATCCTTCCGGATCGACGGTGATCAGGCGCGCCCGCTTGGCGTGCGTCTTCGCAAGCCGTTGCGCGTACAACAAAACCGTCTCGGCATGATCGTTGTTCATGTGGGCGAGGATGTCTTCCTCGGCGGCCGCGATCTCGCGGCATTCGACATCGTCCAGCACCGCATGCTCCCGTTCGATCCAGCGGGCGCGCGCAAAACCGCCGACATAATGAAGCCGCTCCACATTCAGACGGTAGAATGCGAAATCACCAAAGCCGGCATAAGCCTTCGCCGCCGGATGATGCGCGAGGAAGCGGCGGGCATGCGCGGGATCGTCGCTGCGTTCGATACGGCCGACGACGCTGACGCGCGGGCCCGCCTGCGGATTGGCGAAGCCGGCCGTCTCCTCGATCAACAGGCTGGCGCGCGGATCGGCGAGGATATTGCGGGTATGATGGGCGAGCGTGGAAAGCAGCAGGATCGGACTTCCATCCACGGCCGAGGCCATGATCACCAGCGCATTCGCCGGCCAGCCCTGAACGGCGGGCTCGTCCGCGGCGCCAATGGTGGCCAATGCAGCCGTGGCAGCGCGGCGGATCAGCCCTCGCGCCTTGGCCTCAAAAACCGCCAATTCCTGGGCCTTTTCATCCGTCATGGCGGAACCATACCCCAGGGCAGATCATTTCACGCTATATTTCCGCCACAATCTGGATTTCAACTGTGTCATGCCTAATGCCATCGCACTGGTCGACGACGACCGCAATATCCTCACCTCCGTCTCCATCGCACTGGAGGCCGAAGGATTTCGGGTCGATACCTATGGCGACGGTGCCGAAGCCCTGCGCGGCATCACGCAGAAGCCGGTGGATCTCGCCATCCTCGACATCAAGATGCCCCGCATGGACGGCATCGAGTTGTTGGCCAAGCTGCGCGAGAAGACCGCGACCCCGATCATCTTCCTCACTTCCAAGGACGACGAGGTGGATGAGGTGCTGGGCCTGCGCATGGGCGCCGACGACTACATCACCAAGCCGTTCTCGCAACGCCTGCTGATCGCGCGCATCCGGGCACTCCTGCGCCGGCGCGATCTCGATAGCGCGCAAGACGTCAAGACCGAAGGCGGCGAGGAAATCATCCAGCGCGGCGATCTCGTGCTCGACCCTGCGCGCCACAAATGCACCTGGCGCGGCGAACTGGTCGATCTGACGGTGACGGAATTCCTGCTGATCAAGTCGCTCGCCTACCGTCCCGGTTTGGTGAAGAATCGCGACCAGTTGATCGACGCCGCCTACGGCGAACATATCTATGTCGACGACCGGACCATCGACAGCCACGTCAAGCGGCTGCGCAAGAAGTTCCGCGCCGTCGATCCCGAATTTGCGGAGATTGAGACGCTGTACGGCGTCGGCTATCGTTATCGCGAAAGAGCGAAGCGAGCAGGATAATTCCCGACTTCTTGTTCCGTCGAAGACACAGAAGAAACGGCCGCACGGCGGACGGCGAGGAACGCCGCCCGCGCCTGTCGCCGATCCTGCGGCGCATTCTGTTCATCAACATCTTTGCCCTCGTCGTGCTGGTAATCGGCCTGCTTTATGTCGGCCGCTACCGCCAGGAATTGCTGCAGACCGAATTCGCCGCACTCACCGTGCAGGCCGAGATGGTGGCCGCATCCATCGGTGAAGCGGCCATCATGGTTGAGGGTGAATCCCCGCCCGAACTCATCCCCGACATGGCCGGGCAGATTGTGCGCCGCCTCGCGCGCACCAACCGCACCCAGGCACAGCTTGTGAAAGCCGACGGCACGGTGGTGGTCGATTCACGCCGCGTCTCCGGCCCCGGCGGCGTGGTCGAGATCGATGAATTGCCGCCGCCGCCGACCCAGCGTTCCTTCGCGCAGAACCTGCTCGACTATTACGATCGCATGATGGGCGACCTGTCGGCCTCCGTTGATCCCGACGAGACCCTCAATCCGGTCCCCGACTTGCGCGAAACGCAAATGGCCCTCGCCGGGGAAACCGGGCGCGCGATCCGCCGCCAGTTCGGCCACCGCGCGATGCTGTCGGTGGCGGTGCCGGTGCAACGCTACAAGCAGGTATTGGGCGCGGTCGTCCTCACACGCGACAGCAGCGCCATCGATGCCGCCGTGCTGCAGGTCCGCCTCGACATCCTCAAGGTCTTCGGCATCGCGCTATTCGTCACCATATTGCTGTCCATCTATCTCGCCGGCACCATCGCGCGCCCACTGCGCCGCCTGGCGCTGGCCGCCGATCGCGTGCGCCACGGCCTGTCGCGTCAATATGCCATTCCGGAATTCAGCGGCCGTCACGACGAGATCAGCGAATTGTCCGGCGCGTTGCGCGAGATGACGGAAGCCTTGTGGAGCCGCATGGATGCGATCGAGGGTTTCGCCGCCGACGTCGCGCACGAAATCAAGAATCCGTTGACCTCTCTGCGCAGCGCCATCGAAACAGCAGCGCGCATTTCCGATCCCTCACAGCAGCAGCGCCTGATGGCGATCGTCATCGACGATATCCAGCGTCTCGACCGGCTGATCAGCGACATCTCCAACGCGTCGCGCCTCGATGCGGAATTGTCGCGCGTCGAGATGGTGCCGGTCGATCTGTCGGCCCTGCTCGATACGCTCGCCGCACTGCACGAAGCCACCGTCGATTCGCACGGCGTTCATCTGCGCTGCGAGAAGATCGGACGCCAGCCGCTGCGCGTCACCGGTGACGAAGACCGCATCGTACAGGTCTTTCGCAACCTCGTCGACAATGCGGTCAGCTTCTCCCCACCCGGCAGCACCATCGTGCTGCGCGCCGCGCGCGACGGTGGGGCCGTCGCCGTGACGGTGGAGGATCAGGGCCCCGGCATCCCGGCGGGCCTCGAGGAAGCGATCTTCGAACGGTTCTATCGCGAACGTCCGGTAGGCGAGAAGTTCGGCACCCATTCCGGTCTCGGCCTCTCCATCTCGCGCCAGATCGTTGAAGCGCATCGCGGCTCGATCCGCGCAGAGAATCGTCTGACGCCCGACGGCCGCATCGAAGGCGCGAGATTCATTGTGCGACTGCCGATAGCGCAGTAATCTTGGCGGGGTTGCCTAAGTCACATATGACGCACCTCGATATGCCACAGCAGATTCACGCCACCGCCGTCGCCATCGACAGCCAATGGGGACTTATGGGCGTACTTTTGCTTGGGCCCTCGGGAGCCGGGAAATCGGATCTGGCGCTCCGCCTCATCGATCGCGGCGCCAGGCTGATCGCGGACGATCGTGTCGATCTTGCCGCCGATGGCGCACGCATCATGCTGAGCGTGCCAGAGCGCATCGCCGGAATGATGGAAGTGCGCGGCCTCGGCATCCTACGTTTCAATCATGTGACAGCGCCATTGGCGCTTTGCGTCGAACTGGTCGGCGCGGACGCGGTCGAGCGCCTGCCCGAACCGGACGGCGAATTGTTCCTCGGACGCAAGGTGCCGCTGGTACGTCTACATCCATTCGAACTCTCCGCGCCGATCAAGGTCGAACTCGCGGCGCGGCGCGCGCCACATAACGTTTCTGATCACATTTCTCGCGAGGCCTGCTGATGGAGGCCAGCACCTTCCAACGCGATCAAGCCTCCGGGGTCTTCGTCGTTCTGGTCACCGGGATGTCGGGCGCCGGCAAGAGCCAGGCGCTGAAGGCGCTGGAAGACATGGGCTTCGAAGCAATCGACAATGTGCCGCTGTCGCTGGTGCGCACGCTGATTGCAGGCAGCGAACAGGAATATCGCAATCCCGATGAAACCGAAGACCCCACCGCACATGCGGGCAAGCGGCGCATCGCCATCGGCGTCGACATCCGTACGCGCGATTTCGGTATCGAGCCGTTCCTGCGCTGCTGCGAAGAAATCGAAGCGATGGACCACGTCACACCGCGCATCCTGTTCCTCGATTGTGACGATGATGAATTACGCCGCCGCTATGAGGAAACGCGCCATCGTCATCCGCTGGCCGCCGACCGACCCGTGATCGACGGCATAGCGCGCGAACGCAAGCTGCTGGGTGCGCTTCGCGACCGCGCCGACATCATGATCGATACGTCAGGCCGCGGCCCGGGCGAGCTCAAACGCATCCTCGAAGGTCATCTCGCCGAGCATGCGGAGGGCGCGCTGTCGGTCTTCGTCACATCCTTCTCCTATCGCCGCGGCCTGCCGCGCGAAGCCGATCTGGTGTTCGATGTGCGTTTCCTCGCCAACCCGCATTACGTGCCGGATCTGCGCCCCAAGACGGGTCGCGATGCGGACGTTGCGGCCTATATCGAGAAGGATCCGGCCTTCCGGCCGTTCTTCGACAGCCTGACCGGCCTGATCCGCCCGCTGCTGCCGGGTTTTCGCGCCGAAGGCAAAAGTTACCTGACTGTGGCAGTCGGATGTACCGGCGGTCGGCATCGCTCGGTTTTCGTTGCGGAGCGGCTGATGATGTGGTTTGAAAGCATCGGCCAGCCGGTTCGGATACACCACCGCGACGCCGACCAATAGGCCCTGTAACGAGACGTCAGAACGAGTGTGCGCATCTCAGCGGTAGCCATATGATCGGAATGGTTCTGGTGACCCACGGGCGGCTTGCCGCCGAGATGGTCCATGCTCTCGAGCATGTCGTCGGCCCGCAGGCCAACGTCGCCTTCGTGTGCATTGCACCCGACGACGACATGGAGCAGCGTCGGCGCGACATCCTCGATGCCGTGAGCAAGACCGATACCGGCGAAGGCGTCATTCTGCTCACCGATATGTTCGGCGGCACACCGTCCAACCTCGCGATTTCGGTCATGGACCGTGCCAATGTCGAGGTGATCGCGGGCATCAACCTTCCCATGCTCGTCAAGCTCGCCAGTGTGCGCGAGAAGACAACCATCGCCGAAGCGGTAGCCAAGGCGCAGGAAGCGGGCAAAAAATACATCAATATCGCGTCCCAGCTTTTGGCAAAGGACAAAAGCTAGGTGTCGTCGCGCACGGTCGGCATCGTCAACGAGCTTGGTCTGCATGCGCGCGCGGCTGCCAAATTCGTTAAACTTGCCATCACCTTCAACGCGATCATCAAGGTTTCCAAGGTCGGCCAAACCGAAGAGGTCTCAGGCAACTCCATCCTGGGACTGATGATGCTTGGCGCGGGCCCGGGCGATACCATCGAAATCGTGACCCAAGGCGCCGACGCCGACGCGGCGCTTGCCGCATTGCACGAACTCGTGAGCGCGGGCTTCTACGAGTAATCCATAAAATCGCGGAAATCCGCGTAAACCTCTGGATGGCCCACCGCCTTCCATTGGGACGAATCCCAAGAATTCTTTCCTTGAGAATCCTGGGAACACTTGTTACATCCGCCCGGTCTTAAAGGGAGACATTAGCAGATGACCGATTACGCAATCGCCGACATTGGCCTCGCCGAATGGGGCCGCAAGGAACTTGAGATCGCCCAGGTTGAAATGCCCGGCCTGATGGCGACCCGCGCAGAATACGGCCCGAAAAAGCCGCTGAAAGGCGCGCGCATCGCCGGTTCGCTGCACATGACCATCCAGACCGCCGTGCTGATCGAGACGCTCCAGGAGCTGGGCGCCGACATCCGCTGGGCGTCGTGCAACATCTACTCCACCCAGGATCACGCCGCGGCCGCTCTCGTCGCGAAAGGCACTCCGATCTTCGCCGTGAAGGGCGAATCGCTGAAGGATTACTGGGACTACCAGATCAAGATCTTCGAATGGGCTGACGGCGGCGTCCCCAACATGATCCTCGACGACGGCGGCGACGCCACGTTGCTGATCCATCTCGGCGCGCGCGCCGAAAAGGGCGACACCGCGTTCCTCGACAAGCCGAGCGTCGAAGAAGAGGAATACCTCTTCGCCGTCATCAAGAAACAGATGAAGGCGAAGCCGGGCTTCTTCACGAAGTGCGCCGAATCCATCAAGGGCGTGTCGGAAGAGACCACGACGGGCGTGCATCGTCTGTATGAGATGCAGAAGAAGGGCGAGCTGCTGTGGCCCGCCATCAACGTCAACGACTCGGTCACCAAGTCGAAGTTCGACAACCTCTACGGCTGTAAAGAGTCGCTGGTTGACGGTATCCGCCGCGGCACCGACGTCATGATGGCCGGCAAGATCGCGATGGTCGCGGGCTTCGGTGACGTGGGCAAGGGCTCGGCCGCTTCGTTGCGCAACGCGGGCTGCCGCGTGCTCGTGTCCGAAATCGATCCGATCTGCGCTCTGCAGGCGGCGATGGAAGGCTACGAAGTCGTGACGATGGAAGAGGCCGCTCCGCGCGCCGACATCTTCGTCACCGCGACGGGCAACCTGGACGTCATCACGGTCGAACACATGCGCGCCATGAAGGACCGTGCGATCGTCTGCAACATCGGTCACTTCGACTCCGAGATCCAGGTCGCTGGCCTCAAGAACTACAAGTGGCACAACGTGAAGCCGCAGGTCGACGAGATCGAGTTCCCGGACGGCAAGCGCATCATCCTGCTGTCGGAAGGCCGCCTCGTGAACCTCGGCAACGCCACGGGCCATCCGTCGTTCGTCATGTCCTCGTCCTTCACCAACCAGACGCTCGCGCAGATCGAACTCTACGCGAACAACAACGACAAGAAGTACAAGGTGCAGGTCTACACGCTGCCGAAGCATCTGGACGAAAAGGTCGCGCGTCTTCACCTCGACAAGATCGGCGTGAAGCTCACGACCATGTCCAAGAAGCAGGCCGACTACGTGAACATCCCGGTCGCCGGGCCGTTCAAGCCGGACACCTATCGCTACTAAGCGATCCCGGCATAAGCCAAACAGAACGGGGTGCCAGGCAACTGGCACCCCGTTTTCGTATGCTCATTTCGTCTTTTGGCGAATCGGCCTAAAACCATGACGTGGATATCAGCGAGCAGATCGACGCCGGCCTTTTGAACGCCCTGCCGATCCCGGTCGCCGTTTTCGACCGGACCGCCCGCCTCGTTGCCTGTTCACCCGCTTATGCCGTCTTCAGCGGCTTGTCCCCCGATTTTCTTGCCTCCCGTCCCGGCTGGAGCGACCTGATCGCGCGCTTGCACGCAGCCCACCGCCTGCCCGAGGTTGCCAACCTCGCCGCCTGGCGCGACGAGGAACGCCACCGCCTGGGCGCGCTGACCCGCAGCCGGGAGGACCGCCTCTATCTGCCGGACGGCTCGATCTACAAACGCACGGCGAGCCCGCTCAAAAGCAATAGTATCGGCGGCGGCGGCTTCGTGCTCGCCTACGAGGATCTCAGCCCGCGCATCGCTGCCGAACGTGCGGCCAACGAGGCTACCCTGGTGCAGCGTCAGACGCTGGACCACCTCGCCGATGCGCTCGCCGTGTTCGGCGCCGACGGCAAGCTCAAATTCGCCAACCAGGCCTTCCGCCAGTTATGGAATTGGCAGGGCGACCACCAAGATAAGCATCTGGCCGACTTCCTGGCCGATTTTCCCGTCGCGAAAGGCGATGATTGGACGGTCGCCCACCTGCTCGGCCGTCACGCGGGATCGGCACGCATCGAACGGGGCGACATGCTGATCGATGCCTATCATCTGCCCCTGCCCGACGGCGCGGTGCTGTTGCGCTACGCCGATGTAACGGCGGATGCACGTCTGCAGGGCGCGTTGCACGCCCAGGCCGAAACCAGTGCCGCGGCCGACCGCATGAAGTCGGAATTCGTCGCCACCTTGGCGCACGAGGCGCGCGTGCCGCTCACCACCATCGCCGGCTTCGCCGAAATGCTGGCGGGCGGTTATGCAGGTCCCCTCGCCGGCCGCCAAGCCGAGTATGCGGGCGGTATCGCCGCAAGCGCGCATCAGCTGGCCCGTCTGATCGACGACATCCTCGACCTCGCCAGTATCGAGGCGGGCATGACGCATCTGGACGTGACGTCATTCGACCTGCATACGGCGCTCGCCAGCCTGATCGCGGTCACCGCCGAACGCGCACGCGCCGGGCGCCTGACGCTCGCGTTTGATTGCTCGCCCGCGATCGGACGGATCGAGGCGGACGAGCGGCGCATTCGCCAATCCGTGCTCCATCTGCTCAACAACGCGATCTCGTACACGGCGTCGGGCGGCACGATCACCCTCAACGCCAAACGCACGCGCGCCGGTATCGAAATCGCGGTACATGATACCGGCATCGGCATCGCGCGCGACGAAGTCCCCTTGGTCACCCAGCCCTTCACGCGTGGATCTGGCGCCGATGAACACGGTCCGGGCGCCGGGCTCGGCCTTACCCTGGTGCGGCGATTCGCCCAATTGCATGGCGGCGATCTGGCGATTTCGTCGCAACGCAATCGCGGCACGACGGCAACGATCCGCCTTCCGCTTGATGTTCCCGGGAAGGCCGCCTTTTCCGTGGAGAAACCTGCCCCGGACCGCTAAAAAAGCGCAATGACATCCGCCGCCATCCGTACCGTGACCGTCGCCGACGAAGCCGGCACCGGCGCGCTTGCCCGCACGCTGGCCGCGCTCGCCGTTCCCTGCGACGTCATCACACTGACCGGCACGCTGGGTGCGGGCAAAACCTCGTTTGCGCGCAGCTTCATCATCGCAGCGGGCGGCGACAGCGAGGTGCCAAGCCCGACCTTCACCCTGGTCCAGGTCTATGACACGCCTGCGGCCACGATCTATCATTTCGACCTCTACCGGCTGGAAAATGCCGAGGATGCATTCGAGATCGGCATCGAGGATGCATTCGCCGACGGCGTTTCCCTGATCGAATGGCCGGATCGGCTGGGGCGGTATCTGCCGCGCGAACGGCTCGACGTGACCTTGCATCAAGGTTCCACAGATACCGAACGGCGCATCGAATTGAGCGCGAGCCCGCGCTGGGCCGAACGTTTGAATCAGGCGAACCTCGATGGCTGAGCGCGACGACATCATCGCCCGCTTCCTCGCCGATGCGGGATGGGGCGACGCAACCCGGCATCCGCTCGCCGGCGATGCGTCGTTCCGCCGCTACGACCGTGTGACGATGGCCGAACGCAAGGCCGTGCTGATGGACGCGCCGCCGCCCCAGGAAGACGTACGTCCGTTCGTCACCATCACGCGTCATTTGCAGGGGCTCGGCTATTCCGTGCCGACCATCCTGGCCGAAGATCCCAGCACGGGCCTGCTGCTGCTCGAGGATTTTGGTGATGCGACCTACACCCGCACGCTCGCCTCCGGCACTGCCGAGGCCGATCTTTATGAAGCCGCCGTCGACCTGATTGCCGATCTGCACAACAAACCCGCGAACGTCGCGATCCCCGCCGGCCTGCCCGACTACGACGCGGCGCGTCTGACCGGCGAAGCCGAACTGCTGACCGACTGGTATGCGCCTCAGCAACTGGGCCAACCACTCGACGAGGCGGCAAAGCGCGCCTACCGTCAGATCTGGACGGACCTCGTGCCTGCGATGCAGGGCGCGGAGCGCACCATCGTGCTACGCGACTTCCATGCCGACAATCTGATCTGGCTGCCGAAGCGCGGGCCTATAAAGAACTGCGCGCTGCTCGATTACCAGGACGCGGTGGCGGGATCGCCCGCCTATGACCTGATGTCGCTGATCGAGGATGCGCGCCGCGACATGGACCCGGAGTTGGAGATCGAACTGCTGGAGCGTTACCGCGACGCGCGCACCCAAATGGACTGGGACGCGTTTCGCGATTCCTACGCGAGCCTTGCCGCGCAGCGCCATTGCAAGGTAATCGGCATCTTCACCCGACTCTGCGTGCGCGATAGCAAACCGATTTACCTCGGCCATATCCCACGCGTGTGGCGGCTCTTGGAGCGCGCTTGCGACGATCCCCTGCTGGCGCCCTTGCGCGATTGGCTCGACCGCCATATCCCGAAGGACAAGCGCGGTGTGCCAATCATCCAATCTGGCATCCAAAAGCCCAAAGCGGAGACGATAATCTAACGATGGCGATCCAACCGAAAACCGCAATGGTGCTGGCGGCCGGACTCGGTCTGCGCATGCGCCCGATCACCGACAAGACGCCGAAGCCGATGGTCAAGGTGGCCGGACACACGCTGCTCGACCACGCGCTCGACCGTCTGGTCGCCGCCGGCGTCACCAAGGCCGTCGTCAATACGCATCACCTGGGCGATCAGATCGTCGACCATCTGAAGTTCCGCCGCGACGTGGAGATCGTCATCTCCGATGAGACCAACCTACTGCTCGAAACCGGCGGCGGCGTGAAGAAGGCGCTGGCGCAGCTCGGCAACGAGCCGTTCTACGTCGCCAATGCCGATGTCTTGTGGCTCAACAGCAATACCGACGCGCTGAAGCGATTGGGCGATCTGTGGGACGATGAAAAGATGGACGCATTGCTGCTGCTCCATTCCACCGTCGAAGCCTACGGTTATGTCGGGCGCGGCGATTTCGTCGTCGATCCGCTGGGGAAGTTGGCGCGCCGCCCCGAACGCGAGGTTGCGCCCTATGTCTTCACCGGCGTCGAGATCATCCATCCGCGCGCGCTCAAGGAAACACCGGACGGCGCCTTCTCGCTCAATGTCGTGTTCGACCGGCTCTTGGAACAGGAGCGCCTCTACGGCATCGTCCATGACGGCGAATGGTTCGACATCGGTACACCCGACGGCCTGAACCAGGCGGAGGCATACATGAACCAGAAATTCCCAGGCCGGCGGCGTAGATAAATGGCATTGCGGGGCATCTACACGATCCCCGCCGGCTGGCCGTTCGTCGATGCGCTGGCGGCGGGCATCCTCGCCGAGACGGGCCCCGATCCCGAAGCGCTCGCTGCCGTCACCATCCTGCTGCCGACGCGGCGCGCCGCGCGTTCGCTGCGCGAAGCCTTCCTGCGCCTGAGTGACGGCAAGCCGATTTTGCTTCCCCGCATGACGCCGCTCGGCGATATCGACGAAGACGAGCTGACCATCGCGGGTGCCGATGAACTCACCGGTGGCGGGCTCGACGTGCCGCCCGCCATTTCCGGCCTGCGCCGCCAATTGCTGCTCGCGCGCCTCGTGCGCCATGCGCAGGCGGTCTCCGGCTCCGACATGCCGGTGGAACAGGCCGCCATGCTGGCGCTCGAACTGGGCCGGCTGATCGATCGGGTCCGCACGGAGCGATTATCATTCGACCGCCTCGCCGACATCGTGCCAGAGGAACATGCCGAACATTGGCAGCGCACCCTGGAATTCCTGAAGATCGTCACCCAGGTCTGGCCCGACCTGCTGGCGGCCGAAGGCGCAATCGACGCCGCCGAGCGGCGCAACATCCTGCTCGCGGCCGAGGCCGAACGCTGGCGCGCGCATCCGCCGCGAGGCCTGGTGATCGCAGCCGGTTCGACCGGTTCCATCCCCGCCACCGCCGATCTGCTCGCCGTCGTGCCCACCCTGCCGCACGGCGTTCTGGTGCTGCCGGGCTTCGATCCGGCCATGACGCCCGATGTGGCGACCGCCGCACTGGAGGACGCACAGCATCCGCAACACGGCATGTTGCGCCTGCTCGCCCATCTGGATGAGCCGCCCTCGCGCGTGCGCCCCTGGCCGACACAACCCAAACGCATCACCGATCCCGCGCGTGCGGCACTGCTGGCCGAGGTGATGCGGCCCGCCGAAACCACCAAGGCATGGCGCGATATCGTCAAGCCTGCGACGGCCGCGCTGACCGATGTGACGCGCATCGATTGCCCAGGCGCCGACGAGGAAGCGCGTGTCATCGCGCTGCTGATGCGCGACACGCTGGAGAATCCGGGCCGCACCGCCGCGCTGGTGACGCCGGACCGGATGCTGGCACGCCGCGTCGCCGCCGAATTGCGCCGCTGGGATATCGAGATCGACGATTCCGCCGGTCATCCGCTGGCGACCACGCCGGTCGGCGCGTTCCTGCGCCTAGCGGCCGAAATCGTGGCACAGGATTTCGCCCCCATCACCGTACTGGCGCTCGCCAAACATCCGCTTGCCGCGTGCGGTCTCGCCCCTGCGGACCTCCGCCGCCTCATCCGCCGCTTGGAGATCGCCACACTGCGAGGCCCGCGCCCCGCGCCCGGCATGGCGGGCCTGCGCGCCGCCTGGGCCGCATCACGTGCGAACAAGGACAATGAGCTGCGCCGCCTGATCGACGCATTGGAACAAGCGAGCGCGCCGCTCGTGGACCTGATGGCCAAACCTGTCGCATCCTTCGCAGAACTGGTGGCGGCCCACGTGCGCATGGCCGAAGCCCTGGCCGCGAGCGATGAGGAGACCGGCGCGCATCGATTATGGGCGGGCGATGCCGGTGAAGCCGCGGCCGGCTTTGTCGCCGAAGCGATCGAAGCAGCAAGCGCGCTCGGCGACATCCCGCCCGGTTCCTACGCGGGCTTGATCGATGCACTGCTCGGCGGGCGCGTCGTGCGGCCGAGCTACGGCGCGCATCCGCGTTTGTTCATCTGGGGTTTGCTGGAAGCGCGCCTGCAACATGCCGACGTAATGATCCTGGGCGGACTCAACGAAGGCACTTGGCCGCCCGACAGCGAAGCCGATCCGTGGATGAGCCGGCCCATGCGCAAGGCCTTCGGTCTGCCCGCGCCCGAACGCCGCATCGGCCTCACCGCGCACGATTTCGCGCAGGCCTTTGCCGCGCCCGAAGTGGTGCTGACACGCGCCCAACGCATCGACGGCACGCCCACCGTGCCGGCACGCTGGCTGGTGAAACTGGAAAAGATCCTCGACAAGTTCGGACTGTTCCCCGACGAACGCAACGCGCGCCAATGGCTGCATTGGCAGGCACTGTTGGACGAACCGACGCCTGCGACGACATCGCGCGCCGATCGCCGCCCAGCACCGAAGCCGCCGGTCGCCGCGCGTCCGCGGCGATTGTCGGTCACACAGGTCGAAACCTGGATGCGCGATCCCTATTCGGTCTATGCGCGCCATATTCTGGGCTTGCGCGAGCTCGACCCCATCGATGCACCGCCCGACCGCGCCGATTACGGCACGATCATCCACGCCATCCTGGATCAATTCCTGAAAGCACACCCCAAGGCGCTGCCGCCCGATGCGTTCGAGAGGCTGAGCACGCTGGGTGAAGCGAAGTTCGCCGAACAATCGGTGCCGCCTGGCGTGCGCGCCTTCTGGTGGCCGCGCTTCCTGCGCATCGCGCGCTGGGTCGCCGACAGCGAGGCCGAGCGGCGCAACGGGCTCACCGAGATCGCAAGCGAAGTTTCGGGCGAAGTGAGCATCGATGGACCCGCCGGTCCGTTCAAGGTCACCGCCATCGCCGACCGTATCGACCGGCAAGCCGACGGCAGCCTGCAGATCTTCGATTACAAGACCGGCGCCGCACCGAACCCGAAGGAAGTGGCTGCGGGCTTCGCGCCGCAATTGCCGCTGGAAGCCATGATCGCCATGGCGGGTGGATTCACCGGCATCGGAGCGGGCGAGATTTCCAAGCTCGCCTTCCTGCGTTTGAGCGGCGGCAACCCGGCGGGCGAGGAGAAACCTGCGACCAAGGACAGCGATCTGCAGACGCTTGCCACCGAAGCGCGCGACGGGCTCAAAGGATTGGTTGCGTCGTTCGACGATCCCGCGACGCCGTATGAGGCGCGCCCGCGCCCCGAGATGGCGCCGCGTTACAGCGCCTATGAACATCTCGCGCGCATCAAGGAATGGGCAGCCGGCCCCGATGGCGATGGAGGTGAAGGATGAACGCGCCGAATACAGCGCTTCAAGATCCGCTTGTCCTCGCCGCCGAACGCCAGCGCGCCGCCGCCGATGCGCTCGCCTCCGTGTGGGTGTCGGCGTCCGCCGGCACCGGCAAGACCAAGGTGCTCACCGATCGCGTGTTGAGCCTGCTGGTCACGCGGCCCGATCTGGAACCGCACCGCATCCTGTGCCTGACCTTCACACGCGCGGCAGCGGCCGAAATGGCGACACGCGTCGCCGACCGGTTGGGTCGCTGGGCGCTGACCGAAGACGCAAGCCTTGCGGACGAACTTACCGCACTGCTCGGCCATGCGCCGAGCGAGCGCCAGACCGCACGCGCACGCCAATTGCTTGCCGGCGTGCTCGACGCGCCGGGCGGCATGAACATCCTGACCATCCACGCCTTCTGCCAGTCGCTGTTGCGGCGCTTCCCGCTGGAAGCCGATCTGGCGCCGCATTTTGCCCTGGTCGAGGAGCGTGACGCCGCCGACATGCTGACCGACGCGCTGGAAGATATCCTGGCGCGCGCCATGACCGGACGCGATGCCGCGCTGGCCGAAGCACTCGCCATCGTCACACGTCATGTGCAGGATAGCGAACAATTCGCCGCCCTCATCGGCGCGCTCACCGCGGCGCGCGGACGCATCCTGAAGATCGTGGACGCGGCCGGCAGCTTCGACGGCGCCATCACGGCACTATACGCAACGCTCAACCTGTCTCTACGCGAATCCGCCGACGACATCGTGGCCGCGGCTTCACTGGAAAGCGCATTCGATGGCGCGTTGCTGCGCCGTGCCGCCGGCATCCTCGCCACCGGCAAGAAGACGGATCAAGAGCGTGGGAATACGATGGCCGCGTGGCTGTCGTTAGGCGAGCGTACGCGCGCCGATTTCGATGCTTATTGCGCAGCCTACCTCACCGCGACCGGAACCTTGCGCGCGAACCTGATCACCAAGGACCTAGCGGGCAGCCATCCAGACGTCTTCGATGCGCTGAACCTGGAGGCCGAACGCATCCTCGCCGTCTGCGCGCGCATCAAATCGGCCGAGATCGGCGAATGCACCGCGGCCCTGATGCGCCTTGGCATCGCGCTGCTGGAACGTTACGAGAAGCGTAAGGCAGATCGCGGCCTGGTCGATTACGCCGATCTGATCCAGCGCACGGTCACACTATTGCAGCGGCCCGGTGTCGCGCCCTGGGTCCTGTTCAAGCTGGATGGCGGCATCGACCACATCCTGATCGACGAGGCACAGGACACCAGCCCCGAACAATGGGCGATCGTGCGGGCATTAGCCGATGAATTCTTCGCCGGGATAGGCCAGCGCGAAACACCGCGCACCATCTTCGCGGTCGGCGACGTCAAACAATCGATCTATTCGTTCCAGGGTGCCGATCCCCATTCCTTCCTCGATATGCGCGCGGTGTTCGCCGACCGGTTGACGGCCATCGAGAAACACCTGGAACAGGTAGCACTCGACGTGTCGTTCCGCTCGACGCCCGCCGTGCTCGAAGCCATCGATACGGTCTTCGCGCGAACCGATGCGCGCGACGGCGTCGCGTTCGACGAAGCCGTCATCCACCACATCGCCAAGCGTCGCGAAGACGGCGGCCTGGTCGAGTTATGGCCGCCGGTCAGCCCCCGCGAGTCCGAAGGGCCGACCGCGTGGAAGCCGCCGGTGGAACGCATCCGCGCGGATTCGGCACAGACGCGGCTCGCTTATCTGATCGCACGGCGCATCGAACGCATGATCACGAACCGTGAGCGATTGGATTCGGTAGGCCGTCCCATCCGGCCGGGCGACATCATGGTCCTGGTGCGCCACCGCACCGGCTTTGTCGACGATCTGGTGCGCGCGCTCAAGGAATTGAACATCGCGGTCGCCGGCGTCGACCGCATGCGTCTCGCGCAGCAGATGGCAGTCATGGACCTGATGGCGCTGGGGCACGTGGCGCTGCTGCCTGAAGACGACCTGACGCTCGCCACCGTGCTCAAAGGGCCGCTGATCGATCTCACCGAAGATCAATTGTTCACGCTCGCGCACGGGCGGGCGGGCACGTTGTGGGATGCACTGCGCACTGCCGCGCACCGCGACGAAGTTTTCGCCCGCGCATTCGATGCCTTGAGCGCCGTGATGGCACGCGCCGATATTCTCGCGCCATATGAATTCTACAGCGAGGTGTTGGGCGGAAGCCTACGCGGGCGCGAGAAGCTGCTCGCCCGCCTGGGGCCCGATGCCGCCGATCCGCTCGCCGAGTTCGTCAATCTTGCACTCGCCTACGAATCCTCGCACGTGCCGACGCTGGAAGGCTTCCTGCATTGGATCGAGGTCGGCGATGTCGAGATCAAGCGCGATCTCGATCAGGGCGATCGCGACGCGGTGCGCGTCATCACCGTGCATGGCGCGAAAGGTTTGGAAGCGCCCATCGTGTTCCTGCCCGATACGTTCCAGACGCCGCGCTCCGACGAACGTTTCTTCTGGCCGGCGCCGAATGGCATCGAGACCTTCCTATGGGCGCCGCGCCGCGCACTGCACGATCTGCTGTGCGATACCGAGCGCGAGAAGATCAAGCAGCTGCGTGAACAGGAATATCGCCGCCTGCTCTATGTCGCGCTGACGCGCGCGCGCGACCGCCTTTACATCTGCGGGTGGCGCACCAAGACCGCCCCGCCGGACGGCTGCTGGTACAACCTGATCGAACGCGGACTGAAGGATATCGCGCAAGAGGTCGAAGACGATTTCCTCGCCGCGCAGAAGGAAACCGACAGCGCGACACTGCTCCGGCTGCAATCGCCACAGACTGCGCCCACGGAAGATTTCGAACCCAAAGCCGACGACCCCATGAATCCGCTGCCCGCTTGGGCACGCCGCACCGCGCCGGCCGAGGAGACGCCGCCCAGGCCATTGGCGCCGTCGCGCCCCGACGGTGCGGAGCCGCCGGTGGTTTCACCCTTGGGCGAGGATGCCGGTGTGCGTTTTCGGCGCGGACGCATCGTGCATACCTTGCTGCAAACCCTGCCCGATCTCGCACCCGAGGCGCGCGCGGCGGCCGCACATCGCTTCGTCGCGCGGCCCGCGCACGAGCTGAGCCCGGAAGAGCAGACGGCCATCGTGGAGGAAACGCTCGCGGTCCTGTCGGCACCCGCATCAGCCTTCCTGTTCGGACCAGGTTCGCGCGCCGAGGTGCCGCTGGTCGGCCGTATCGGCAATTCGGTGATTTCGGCACAGCTCGACCGTATCGCCATCGACGGCGATATCGTCAGCATCGTCGATTTCAAGACCAACCGTCCGCCGCCGCAACGCGCCGAACAGGTGCCTGAAGTTTATCTTAAGCAAATGGCGGTTTACCGCGCCGCGCTTGCGCTGGTGTATCCCGAAAAGCGCATCGATTGTTATCTGTTGTGGACGGACGGTGCGCGCCTGATGCCATTACCCACAGATTTGTTGGGGCTTCCGGCGGCCCCTGGCTTACCTTGACGCTGCGTCACCCCCTACCTAGATTCAACCATCAGTCTGAAAAACGACAAACGACAAGGAAATCCCGATGTCCAAGCCAGTCAGCGATTCGTCCTTCAAATCAGATGTTCTCGAAGCGTCCGGCCCGGTTTTGGTCGATTTCTGGGCGGAATGGTGCGGCCCGTGCAAACAGATCGCACCCGCGTTGGAAGAGATCGGAACCGAGCTCGATGGCCGCCTGACCATCGCCAAGGTGAACGTGGATGAAAATCCGCAGACGCCCGGCCAGTACGGCATCCGCGGCATTCCGACCCTGATGCTGTTCAAGGACGGCAAGGTCGCGGCGACCAAGGTCGGCGCGCTGCCCAAGAACAAGCTTAAGGAATGGATCGAATCGGTCATCTAAGCCATTCCCCGGACCGGCTACACTGGACCTCAGTGAGCCGAATCGTTTAACAGTGACCCCGTCGGCAACGGCGGGGTCTTTGTTTAAGGGGACGAAAACGGCATGGCGGATACCTATCTGACGGACACGCCCTATACCTGGGGCCTGTATGCCGAACTCAACCCGACCCATCTGAACTACGTCTGCCTGCTGAACGGCCACACGCCGCGCCCGCTGGAACAACCGTTCACCTATTGCGACCTGGGCTGCGGACATGGCCTGTCCATCATCGCATTCGCGCAATTATTCCCGCACGCACACTTCGTCGGCATCGATTTCAACGAACAGCACGTCGCCAACGGGCGTGCGATGGCCGCCGCGGCAGGTCTCACCAACATCGAATTCCACGCCTACGATTTCACCGACCTTCCGAAGGAAGATCTGCCCCAGTTCGATTTCGTCGTGGCGCATGGCGTCTATTCCTGGGTCGATCCCGAACGGCGCAACGCGATCCGCGAATGGCTGAACAGGAACGTGAAGCCCGCCGGTATCGTTTATGTCAGCTACGACACCATGCCCGGTTGGGCAGCGATCGCGCCGTTGCGCGAGCTGATGCTGCAGCATACGCGCGGGCTCACCACCGACACCTATACCAAGGCGCGCGCCGGGCTCGATTTCGTGAATTACCTGCGCGAGCGCAAGGCCGGATTCTTCGAGGACAATCCGACGCTTGGCACCTTCGTCGACGAAATCGCCAAACAGGATGTGAGCTACGTCGCGCACGAATTCTTCGGCGGTGCCATCAAGCCCTATTATTTCCGTGAAGTGGCAACCGAGATGCGCAGCGCCGGGCTCTATTATTCGGGCAGCGCGCTGATCCATCTCAATTTCATCGACCTCGCCGTGCCCGGCGATTTCCAGTCCCTGCTCGCCAAGGCGACGTCACGTAGCGAATTCGAGAGCAACGGCGACTTCATCCGCAACCAGCGCTTCCGCAAGGATGTCTTCATCATGAGCCGCAAACCCGACGGGCATGGCGGCGAACCGACGCTCAAGCTGGAGGAACAGACCGCAGCGCTCGCCGCGATCCAGTTCGGCACCACCTGTTCGGCCGAGACGTTCAAACGCACCCACCGCTTCGGTGAGGTCGAACTCAAATTCGCCGCCGAGGTCTTCGAACGCGTGATCGAAGCCTGCGCGGCGGGCGCCAAGTCGGTGAACCAACTCGTCCAGATCGACGGGTTGTCGAGCTACGGACCGGAGCTTCTGACCGACGCGATCCGCTTCCTGAGCGCGGGCGGCCAGCTCGTCCCCTTCACCAGAACCACCAAGGCCCCCGACGCCAAGGCGCTTCGCGCCGAGCGCTACACCTTCCCCGCCAAGGCGAACATCGCTTTCCTCAAGGCACGCCTGCTGCACCAGCCCATGCTGGGCATGGTCGCACCCAACGCGGGCCTGGCACTTGAAGTCTCCATGGCGGATGCCTTGTTCGCGCTCTGCTCGGTCGAATCCACGAGCGACGGCGTCGGCGGCTGGGCGTTCCGCCGCCTGATCGAATCCGGCAAAGAGATGGTGTTCGAAGGCGGCGGTTCGGAACTGGCGGCGGTGGAAAAAGCGCTGGAGACGTTCCGCGCACAACGCCTCGCCAAGTTCATCGAACTCGGGATCCTGGCGCCCGCCTCTTAGCCGGCGTCAGCCATTCTCGGCAAGGATCGTGCCGGCCAGATAAAGCGAGCCGCAGATCAAGATGCGCGCAGGCCCGCGTTCGGACACGAGCCGCGACACGGCTTCCTCCGCCGAGGTCACCTCGAACGCATCGATGCCGTTGCGCCGTGCCACATCGGCCGCCTCGCATCCTTGAATCGAATTCTCCTCATCCGGGATGGTGAGTGCGGCGAGTTTTTTCACGTGCGGGACCAACGGCGCGATGAATCCATCCGGGTCCTTGGAATTCAGGATGCCGAACACCATGTAGATCGGCCGGGAAGGATCCATGTCCGACCAGCGGCGCATCTGCTCCGCGACGATCAGCCCCGCGCCTGGATTGTGCCCGCCGTCGAGCCACAGTTCCCAATCGTTGGGTAGCAGTCGTGCAAGCGGACCCTTGGTCAGGCGCTGCATGCGCGCCGGCCATTCGGCCGACGTGATGCCGCGCGCCACGATCTCGGCATCGAACAAAGGCACATCGCGCGCATCCAGCGTCGCCACCGCCTGTGCGGCGTTGCCCAATTGATGCGCGCCGATCAGATTCGGCAGCGGCAGATCGAGCGTGCGCCGCGATGTGCGTACGCGCAGCCCATCGCCATTCTTTTCGAACGACCAGTCGCGCCCATGCACCAGCAACGGCGCACCGATCGCATCGGCACGTGCGCGCAGCACTGCCATCGATTCGTCTTCCTGGTGCGCCACCACACACGGCACACCGGGCTTCATGATGCCCGCCTTTTCGCCCGCGATCTTGGTGAGCGTATCGCCCAGGAAGGCGACATGATCGATGGAAATGGAGGTAATCGACGTCACCGCGGGCTTATCGATCACGTTGGTCGCATCGAGCCGGCCACCAAGGCCGGTTTCCAGCAGCGTCACGTCGGCGGGATTGTCGGCAAAGGCCTTGAAGGCGAGTGCGGTCGTGATCTCGAAGAAGGTGATGGGATCGCCCGCGTTCGCGATCTCGCATTCGTCGATCAGGTCCATCAGATCGCTGTTCGAGATCAGCTTGCCCGCAACGCGGATACGTTCGTTGAAATGCACGAGATGCGGCGAAGTATAGGCATGAACGCGTTGCCCCGCTGCTTCGCAGATCGCGCGCATGAAGGCGAGCGCCGAGCCCTTGCCGTTGGTCCCCGCAATATGGACGACCGGCGAGATATAGCGTTCGGGATGACCGAGCTTGACGAGCAGCGTTTCCATGCGCCCGAGCGACAGATCGATCACACGAGGATGCAACCGGTTGAGCCGTTCGACGATGGCCGCAGTTTCAGGCGAGACTTGCATGATTAGGTCGGCATTATTTGGAGACGGATCGCACGCCCTTCGCGAGATCGCGCACGAGACCGAGCACGCCGTCGACGCAAGCGGCCGTCGGCTTGCCCGAGGCATCGAGGCCTTCGCGCACCTTTTCGACCAGCGCAGAGCCGACGACGACCGCGTCGGCGGAACTCGCGATCAGGGCGGCGTGTTCCTGTGTGCGGATGCCGAAGCCGACCGCGATCGGAAGCTTGGTCTGTTTGCGCAACCGAACGAGCGCATTTGCGACCGCATCCGTATCCACGCTCCGCGTGCCGGTGACGCCGGCGATGGAGACGTAATAAATGAAGCCGCTCGCATTCTGCACGATGGTGGGCAGGCGCTTGGCGTCGCTGGTCGGCGTCGCCAGGAAGATGAAATCGAGCCCCGCGGCGGAAGCGGGTTTCTGAAGCTCGCTTTCCTCGGGCGGCAGATCCACGACGATCAGGCCGTCAACGCCGGCTGCTTTCGCGTCCGCCACGAATGTCTCGATGCCGTAGATATAGATGGGATTGAAATAACCCATCAGCACGATGGGTGTCGTGTCGTCGGATTTGCGGAACTCGCGCACCATGGCGAGCGTCTGCTTCATGTTGGCGCCAGCATTCAGCGCGCGCAGCGAGGACGCCTGGACCGCCGGTCCGTCAGCCATGGGATCGGAAAACGGCATGCCGAGTTCGATCAGGTCGGCTCCCGCGCCGGCTAACCCTGCGAGAATTTTCGACGATGTCGCCAGATCGGGATCGCCCGCGGTCACGAAGGTGACAAACCCCGCGCGGCCCTCTTTCTTCAGGCCTGCGAATTTCGCTTCGATACGGTTCATGCTTCGTGAGCTTTCAACCAGCGGCCGACCGAATCGAGATCCTTGTCGCCGCGCCCGCTCATGTTCACGACCATCAGATGTTCCTTGGGAAGGCCGGGCGCGATCTTCATCGCATGCGCGACGGCATGCGAGGATTCGAGCGCGGGAATGATGCCCTCGGTGCGCGTGCAGGCCTGAAAGGCCGCGACCGCTTCCTTGTCTGTCACCGAGACATATTCGACACGGCCGACATCGTGCAGCCAGGAATGTTCCGGCCCGATGCCGGGGTAATCGAGACCCGCCGAGATGGAATGCGCCTCGGTGATCTGGCCGTCGGCATCCTGCAGGAGATACGTGCGGTTGCCGTGCAGCACGCCCGGCGCACCGGCGCTGAGACTTGCCGCATGCTTGCCGGTCTCGATGCCTTCGCCTGCCGCCTCGGTCGCGATCAGGCGCACGCCGGCATCGTCCAGGAACGGACGGAAGATGCCCATGGCGTTGGAGCCGCCACCAATACAGGCGACCACACTGTCCGGCAGACGCCCTTCCAGTTCCTGCATCTGGGCGCGCGTCTCGTTACCGATCACGGATTGGAAATCGCCGACCATCTGCGGATAGGGGTGCGGCCCCGCCACCGTGCCGATGATGTAATAGGTGTTCTCGACATTGGCGACCCAGTCACGCAGCGCGTCGTTCATCGCATCCTTCAGCGTGGAGGAACCCGACGTCACCGGTTTCACCTCGGCACCCAGCATCTTCATGCGCATGACGTTCGGCGCCTGACGCTCGATATCGGTGGCGCCCATGTAGATCGTGCACGGGATGTCGAACAGCGCGCAGACGGTCGCGGTGGCGACGCCATGCATGCCGGCACCCGTCTCGGCGATGATGCGGGTCTTGCCCATGCGCCGCGCGAGCAGGATCTGCCCCATGCAGTTGTTCACCTTGTGCGCGCCGGTGTGGTTCAGATCCTCGCGCTTGAAGAAGATCTTGGCCCCGCCCAGCTTCTCCGACATGCGGCGTGCGTAATAGAGCGGCGTCGGCCGGCCGACATAGGAGGCGAGATAACCGCCCAGTTCGGCGCGGAAGTCCGCATCGTCCTTGACCGCGTTATAGGCGCGCTCGACCTCTAGGATCAGCGGCATCAGGGTCTCAGCCACGTAACGGCCGCCATAGATGCCGAAATGGCCGGTCTCGTCAGGCCCGTTGCGGTAGGAGTTTGGCCCAGGCTTTTTATGGGGGGACGTGTTCATGGCGCGCAAAATATCGCGCCCGGCCGGAAAATCACGCAATTTCCGTGTTCCGGCAGACCGGGCGGATATTCCCGTTATGTTCCAGCCTATCGCCCCAGGACCGTCAGCCCCCGATTACTTCGAGCTGCACGTCCACATTGCCACGCGTGGCGTGCGAATAGGGGCAGATCTTCTCGTGCGCGTCCTTGGCGAGCGCGGCAAGATCGGCCTGGGCCAAGCTCTTGTCCTCCACCGTCAGCTTGACCGCGAGGCCGAAACCGCCGCCGTCGCGCGGACCGATGGTGACGGCCGCCGTGACCTTCGCCTTGGAGGCATCCTTCTTCGCCTGGCGGCCGATGAAATCGAGCGCACCGCCGAAGCAGGCGGCGTAACCGGCCGCGAACAGATGTTCGGGGGTCGCAGTGTCGGGCTTGCCCGGCCCGCCCATTTCCTTCGGCACGGACAGATCGAGCGAAACCATGCCGTCGTCCGAGGCGGTATGGCCGTTGCGTCCGCCGGTCGCGGTCGCTTTCGCGGTGAACAGAGGCTTGATCGTGTCCATGGGCGCTCTCCTGAAGATGACGATAGGTTGAATAGGCTAGTCTAGGACGCGAGTTTGGGGCGCGTCATGTCATCGTTTTGCGGCATGGCGGTTGGTAGCGGAGCGAACAAGTTCCCATCCAGTTCGCGTGCGATTTGCGTCAGCCCGCCCACTATGCAATCATTTGCCGTTCCATGTTGATCACCGAAATCCTCATCGTGATCGCGCTGATCGCGGTGAATGGCCTCCTTGCCATGTCAGAGCTCGCCGTCGTGTCCTCACGCGCGAGCCGTCTCAAGGCCATGGTCGTGCAGAAAGTCCGCGGCGCGCGGCGCGCATTGTTGCTGGCCGAGAATCCCGGCCGGTTCCTATCGACCGTGCAGATCGGCATCACGCTCATCGGCATTCTGGCGGGCGCCTTTTCGGGCGCCACCATCGGCGACCGCTTCACCAACTGGCTGTTGGCCGAGGGTGTGCCCCGGAACATGGCCGCACCGTTGGCGGTCGGCATCGTGGTCACGATCATCACCTATTTCTCGCTGATCGTCGGCGAACTTGTGCCCAAACAGATCGCGCTGCGCCGCCCCGAGATCATCGCCTGTGCGGTGGCACCGGCCATGATGCATTTCGCGCGGATATCTTTTCCCCTGGTCTGGCTGCTGGACCAGTCGAGCAAGCTGATGCTCGCCATTCTCGGTCAGCGCAGCGTCACGGAAAGTTCGGTCAGTGAAGAAGAGATCCGCACCCTCGTCGCCGAGGCCGAAAGCTCGGGCATCCTGACGGCGGAGGAACGCTCCATGATCTCGGGCGTCATGCGGCTGGGCGACCGGCCGGTGCGGGCCGTCATGACACCGCGTCTGCAGGTCGATCACATCAACCTTGCCAACGACGATGCCGCCAACCGCGCGCGCATCCTGAACAGCCAGCATTCGCGCCTGCCGGTGTGCGACGGCTCGCTCGACATCGTGATCGGTGTCATCCAGGCGAAGGACATCGCCGACGAATACCTCAAGGGCAACGCCGCGCCCGATCTGCGCACACTGGTGCAGGCCGCACCCATCGTGCCCGAAACCATGGACGCGCACGACGTGGTCATGGTGCTCAAGGAATCGTCCATCCATATGGGCCTGGTGCACGACGAATACGGCAATTTCGAAGGCGTCGTAACATCGGCGGACATTCTCGAATCCATCGTCGGCGACTTCCGCTCCGACAGCGGCGAGTCCGTGCCCAACATCATCGAGCGCGAGGACGGTTCCGCGCTGGTCGAAGGCTCCATGCCGGCCGACGAATTCGCCGAAGCCTTCCACATCACGTTGGCGGCCAGCCGCGATTATCACACGGTCGCAGGCTACATGCTGACGCTGTTCCGCAAGATCCCGCAAACGGGCGAATGCATCGAGGCGCACGGCTGCAAATTCGAGATCGTCGATCTCGACGGGCGGCGCATCGACAAGGTGCTGGTGACGAAGCTCTAGATCGTCCGCGCGGCCGCGAGGAACGCCGCGATCTTGGCGAGGCTTTTCACGCCCGGCCTTTCTTCCACGCCCGATGAGACATCCACGGCAGGTGCCAGCGTGAGCCGCACAGCCTCGGCCAGATTGTCCGCCGTCAAACCGCCTGCCAGCATCCAGGGCAGCGGCAGCGACAATCCGTCCAGTAAGGTCCAATCGAAGCTGAGTGCGTTGCCGCCCGGCAGCGCATTGGCCATCGAGGTGGGCGCCAGCGCATCAAACAAGATGCGGTCGGCGACGTCGTAATAAAGCTGTGCGGCGGCAAGATCGCGCGCATTGGCGATCTTGATCGCCTTCATCACCGCACGCCCGGCGCGGCGTTTGATCTCGCCCGCGCGCGCGGGCGTTTCCGATCCATGAAGCTGGATCATGTCGAGATCGTTGAGCGCGATCGCCGCATCAAGCTCCGCATCGGTCGGATCGACGAACAGGCCGACCTTGATCACCGAGGACGGCACTCGCGCCGTAAGTTGCGCCGCGCGCTCCGGTGTCAGGTTGCGCGGGCTGGGCGGATAGAACACGAAGCCGGTGAAACGCGCACCGCCCGCAACGGCCGCATCGACAGCCTCCTCGCGATCGAGCCCGCAGATCTTTACTTCGACTGGCATGTCGGCCGGCATGATCAGGAAACGGCCGCGATCTCATCGGCGATGCGCTGGGCGGCGTCGCGGGGGTCGGGCGCATCACTGATGGCGCGCCCGATCACCAGGAAATCGGCGCCGCGCTTGACCGCATCGGCCGGCGTCAGGATGCGCTTCTGATCGCCCGCCGCCGACCAGGCCGGACGGATGCCGGGCACCAGCAGCTTGAAATCCGCACCAAGCGCCGCCCGAAGGGGCTCAATCTCCTCGCCGGAGCACACAACACCATCCAGGCCGCTCTCCTTGGCGAGCCGCGCAAGACGGACAACCTGGTCGACCGTATTCGCACTCACGCCGATATCGGCAAGGTCGGTGTCATCCAGCGACGTGAGCACGGTTACACCCAGCACCAGCGGCCTAGGTGAGCCGATCTTGGCCGCCTCGTCCGTCGCGGCATCGGCCGCCGCCTTCATCATCGCGCGGCCGCCTTGCGCGTGAACGTCAACGATTAGAGGTTTCAGCCGGACACCGGACCGGACCGCACCCGCCACCGTGTTCGGGATGTCGTGGAACTTCAGATCGAGGAACAAGGGCAGGCCAAAGTCTGCCGTCACCTTGGCAACGCCCTGAGGGCCGAGCGCGGTGAAGAATTCCTTGCCGATCTTGAGCCCACCGATCAGGCCGGCGAGCTGGCGCGCCAACGCCAGGCCCTTATCGAGATCGGGGGTGTCGAGAGGGACGTAGATGCGTTGGGAGGGATTGGGCGTATGGGTCATGGCGCAGCTTCTATACCCGAAGCCCGGTTTTCTGAACCGAAATCAGCGCAACCGTTCCAGCCCGTCCACCCGTTCGCGGAGCAGCCGCATGTCGGCCTCCAGATCGTCGGCACGGCGCGTTTCCAGGCGCGCGCGGCGGCGTGCCCGCAGGGCCGCGAACCAACCGATCAGGCCGCCCCACAGCACGCCCACGGCGACGCAGGTGAGCGCCACGCCGTAGACCGGGGCAGGCAGGCTGAAGGGCAGCGGCCAGAGCGTCAGTTCGACCGTCTCGCGGTTGGAGGCGGCAAAGAGGATGACGAGGATGCCCACCAGCGCCATGACGAAGAGGGACAGATTTCGCACGTCGCGTATCCCTTGCTACGGCCCCGAAACTCAGAGGCCGTGGTTGAGCTTTTCGCGCAACTGCTTGCCGGTCTTGAAGTAGGGGACGCGCTTGGAAGACACGCTTACCGCGTCACCAGTGCGCGGGTTGCGCCCGACGCGCGCATCGCGGCGCTTGACCGAAAACGCCCCGAAACCGCGCAATTCCACGCGATCACCACGCGACAGGGCAGCCGCGATCTCGTCGAAGATCGTCGTGACGATGCGTTCAACGTCACGTTGATAGAGATGAGGGTTTTCCTCGGCGAGAAACGCGATAAGTTCGGATTTCGTCATGATCGCCTTCGTCCCGCCCCCTCGCGGCGCATCCTCGAGTCACGCACCCGGAGACCGACATTCGTCGCGGCTTAGTGCAACTGAGGGTGCCAAAGGCTGATCAGGCCGTCAAGTCTAAGTCTTTCAGAAAACAACGCTTTTCCCACCAGATCGTCGATCAGGTCGGCCAGGAGGCCACGGTCGGGGTGGACCTCGATCATGGAAACGGGCAGCCCTTCATCGATATTGTGGGCTGATTTCAGCCAGGCGCGCGCCTCGCGCTCGCCGCCGATTTCGTCAATCAGGCCGTTCTGGATGGCTTGGCGGCCGGTATAGACGCGCCCGTCGGCGAGCTTCAGGGTCGCATCGCGGTCCATGCCGCGGCGTTCGGACACCATGTCCACAAACATGTTGTACATGTCCATGACGACGTCCTGGGCGGCCGCGCGTGCATCCGGGGTGAGCTTTTCCAAGGGGTTGGGCGTCGCCTTCAGCGGCGCGCTCTTGATCGTGTCGGCGGAGATGCCGAGCTTCGCCATCAGCTCGGTCACCTCGACACTCTGCATCAGGACGCCGACGCTGCCGGTCACCGTGCCCTGGCGGGCGATGATGTGATCGGCGCCGAGCGCCACCATGTAGCCGGCCGACGTGGCGAGTTCCGCCATAACCGCGACCACGGGCTTCTTCTCCGCCACGCGGCGAAGTGCCAGATAAAGATTTTCTCCGCCGACCACGGTACCGCCGGGGGAATCGATATGAACGATCAGCGCCTTGATGCGATCGTCGTCGGCGACCTCGTCCAGCATCTCGATACGGTCTGAATCGTCGAAGATGACATTGTGGACTTCGATCAGGCCGAGCGAGGCGCGCGGCACCGCATCCGAGCGGCCGACCGCCACCGCGATAAGGCCGACAAAGGCCACGATCGCGGCGATGCGCCAGAACCGGAGTGAGCGGGCCTGGCGGCGGCGGTCGAAATAGCGGTCAACGTCGAGAGCCATGGCTCAAAGAGACCTCAAACGCCCAATACAAAAAAAGGTCCGGACAGAAAAAAGGCCAGGCTTGTTACAGCCTGGCCTTTTTCTGATTACTCGTCGTCGCCGTCGGCTTTCTTGCCGCGGCCCTTCTTGGCGCCTTCTTCGTCGGCCGCCGCACGTGCGTTGAGCGCGGCACCGAGAATGTCGCCGAGCGAAGCGCCCGAGTCCGAAGACCCATAGGTCGCCATCGCCTGCTTCTCCTCGTCGATCTCGCGTGCCTTGATCGAAAGGGTAAGCTTGCGCGTCGCCTTGTCGATCGCGGTGATCTTCGCATCGACCAGATCGCCGGTGGCGAAGCGGTCGGGGCGCTGATCGGAGCGGTCGCGCGCGAGGTCGGAGCGGCGGATGAAGCCCGGGACGTCGTCGTCGCCGACCTTCACCTCAACGCCGTTGTCGACAACCGCGGTGACGGTGCAGGTGACCACATCGCCCTTCTTCAAGCGGTCCATGCCCTTGGAGACGGTGTCCTCGGTCAGCTGCTTGATGCCGAGCGAGATGCGCTCCTTCTCCGGATCGACGTCGAGGATCTTCACCTTAACGACATCGCCTTTCTTGTAGTCCTTGATCGCGTCTTCGCCGGGCTTCAACCAGTCGATGTCCGACAGATGCACCATGCCGTCGATATCTTCGGTGAGGCCGACGAACAGACCGAACTCGGTGATGTTCTTGATCTCGCCTTCGGCGATGGAGCCGACCGCGTGCTTGTCCTGGAAGTCGATCCACGGGTTCGGCAGGCACTGCTTGAGGCCCAAGCTGATGCGGCGCTTCACCGGATCGACATCGAGGACCATGACCTCGACTTCCTGGCTGGTGGAGACGATCTTGCCCGGATGGACGTTCTTCTTGGTCCAGCTCATCTCGGAGACGTGGACCAAGCCTTCGATGCCCTCTTCCAGTTCGACGAATGCGCCGTAGTCGGTGATGTTGGTGACACGGCCGTTGAGCTTCAGGCCCACCGGGTACTTCGCGCCGACGCCTTCCCACGGATCGGACTCGAGCTGCTTCATGCCGAGGCTGATGCGCTGGTTCTCCGGGTTGAAGCGGATGACCTGGACCTTCACGGTCTGGCCGATCTGCAGCGCCTCGGACGGATGGTTGATGCGGCGCCACGCGATGTCGGTGACGTGCAGCAGGCCGTCGACGCCGCCCAGATCCACGAACGCACCGTAATCGGTGATGTTCTTGACCACGCCTTCGAGCACCTGACCTTCCTTGAGGTTGGAGATGAGCTCGGAGCGTTCCTCGGCGCGCGTCTCTTCAAGCACCGCACGGCGCGAGACGACGATGTTGCCGCGGCCGCGATCCATCTTGAGGATCTGGAAGGGCTGCGGCGAATTCATGAGTGAGGTGGCGTCGCGCACGGGGCGGATGTCGACCTGGCTGCCCGGCAGGAACGCCACGGCGCCGGCGAGATCGACAGTGAAACCGCCTTTGACGCGGCCGAAGATGAAACCGGTCACGCGTTCGCCAGCCGAGAAGGCCTTCTCCAGCACGGTCCAGGCTTCTTCGCGGCGCGCCTTGTCGCGCGACAGCAGGACGACGCCGTCCTTGTCCTCGAAGCGCTCGACGAACACGTCGATACGGTCGCCCGCTTTCACGTTGATCTCGCCGTTGGCGTCGCGGAACTCGCGGATCGGAACCGAGCCTTCGGACTTCAATCCGACATCGACCAGCACGAAATCGTTTTCGATGGAGAGGATATTGCCGGTCACGACGCGCCCAACGAGGCGTTCGCTTTCACCGAGGGATTGTTCGAGAAGGTCTGCGAAATTTTCGTCGGTCATCGGGATCGACTGCGCGCCGCCGCGCGCCTGGACTTCAGCCATGGCGTTTCCTTTTCAAATGTTTCAGGCCAACCGGTTGTGTCCGGTGGTCTTCGGTTGAGCGACCTTGCGGTCTTGGAAGTAAGCGACCTTGCGGTCGCGGGTTAAGCCACTTTGCGGGAAATAAAGGCGACCGCCGCAGCAAAAACCGCATCGGCGTCCATGTCGCTGGTGTCGAGGACGAACGCGTCCTTAGCCGGCTCAAGTGGCGCCACGGACCTCTGTGCGTCCCGGGCGTCGCGTTCCATCATGTCCCGCAAAACGGCGCTACCTATAGCTTCCGTGCCCTTGGCCTGCAACTCTTTTAGCCGCCGTTCGGCGCGGATTTCGGCCCTTGCGGTGAGGAACAGCTTGGCATCCGCATCGGGGCAGATGACGGTGCCGATATCGCGCCCGTCAAGCACGGCGCCCGCCGCGCCGCCCGGCGGATTTTTGGCAAAATCGCGTTGGAAATCAATGAGCTGGGTGCGTACGGCCGGGATCACCGCGACCTTGGAGGCGGCTGCACCAGCCGCTTCCGAGCGCAGATCGGGCGCGTCCAGATCGGCCAGCTTGAGCGCCTTGGCGGCCGCGACGGCGGCAGCCTCATTGCCGGGATCGGCCTTTTGCTGCAAAAGCGACCAGCCGACCGCACGATAGAGCAGGCCGGTGTCCAATCGCGCGAGATTGAAGTGACGCGCGATCCGGCGGGTCAGTTCGCCTTTTCCCGCCGCCGCAGGACCGTCGACCGCGACGATCATTACGCAGCCATCACGCGTCAACGATGCGCGCGCCGAGCGCGTTCATCATCGCAACGAAGCCAGGAAAGCTGGTCGCGATCGGTGCACCGTCATCGACGGTGACGGCACCGTCGGCCGCCATGCCCAGCACCAGGAACGACATGGCAATGCGATGATCCAGCTGGGTGGAGATAGTGGCGCCGCCTTTGGGTGGCTTGCCGAGACCGTGGATCGCGAGCCAATCCTCGCCCTCCTCGACCTTCACGCCGCAGGCCGCGAGACCTTGCGCGATCGCGGCGAGACGGTCGGATTCCTTGACGCGCAGTTCGGCGACACCTTCGAAGCGCGTCACGCCTTCGGCGCAAGCGGCAGCGGCGGCGAGGATCGGATATTCGTCGATCATCGAAGGCGCACGCTCGGCCGGCACCGTGATGCCCTTGAGCTGCGACGAGGACACTTCGAGATCCGCGTAATCCTCACCGCCCTGATAATGCTGATTGGTAGCGACGATTTTGGCGCCCATTTCCTCCAGGCACGTCAGAAGCCCGGTGCGCAGTGGATTGAGCCCGACCTCGCGGAACACGACGCGCGAGCCGGGTACGATGATCGCTGCAACCATCGGAAAGGCCGCCGACGAAATGTCGGCCGGGACGGTGACCGTCTGCCCGGTGAGCTCGGGACGACCGGTGAGCTCGATGCGGCGGCCCAGCACGCCTTCCTTGCTGACCTCGACCTTGGCGCCGAAATGACGCAGCAGGGTTTCGGTATGATCGCGCGACGCGGACGGTTCAATCACGGTGGTCACGCCCGGCGAATTGAGGCCGCAGAACAGGATCGCGGATTTGAGCTGCGCGGAAGCCACCTTCAGCGTCTCGACGATCGGCAGCGGCGCGTCGGTACCGGTGACGGCGAGCGGCAGACGACCGCCCGAACGCCCGACGAACGAAGCACCCATCCGCCGAAGCGGCGCCATGATGCGTTCCATCGGACGGCCGACGAGCGAGTGATCGCCGGTGAAGATGCTGGTGAACGGATGTGCGGCGACGATCCCCATGAGCAGGCGCGCGCCGGTTCCCGAATTGCGCAGATCGAGCACGCTCGCGGGTTCACGCAGGCCACCGACGCCGCGGCCGAACACCTGCCACACGTTGTTTCCCTGACCATCCGGCAGCTTGTTGATCTCGGCACCCATGGCGCGCAGCGATTCCGCGGTCGCCATCACGTCGTCACCCTCGAGCAGGCCATGCACGCGGGTCTCGCCCACGGCGTTCGCCCCAATCATCAAGGCACGATGGGAAATCGACTTGTCGCCCGGGACACGGGTTTCGCCCGTGAGCGCGTCGATCCGGCCGGAAACGAGTGCTGTCATGCCTGATCTGTCCCCTACGACTTACTGGCGGCTAGGCGGCTGTTTGGCGGTGTCGGCCGTTATTGATTTGTCGTTCAACAAAATCAATAACGGCTGGGCCTTTAGCACGTTTGGCGGGGGTGGAATAGCGACAATACGGCTTCAGCCCCGGCCGATCGTGGCCCCGACAAATTGTCTTGATGATTTACCCGGTCAAATTGCCTTTGACAGACGCCTCGCGGCATGGCAATTGGCCCCTCCTTATCCCGGTTTTGGGCCCGCAGGGCCTTGGATTGGGCAGCGGACAGGAAGATTAGGGAAGGCGAAGGAGCGTCGAGTGGTCAAACCCGAATGGGGCATGAAGCACACCTGCCAGCATTGCGGCGCAATCTTCTACGATATGCGCAAGACGCCGGCGACCTGTCCAAAATGCGGCGCCGAGCAGGAGCAGGAAAAACCGCGCGCCCGTCGTGGTGCGGCCGCTGCCGCAGCAGCCGCGGCGGATGTGCCGAAACCCTCGGAAGCAGCCGATCCCGAGATGGAGAGTGAGGACGACGTCCTGGTGGAGAGCGACGACGAGGACGAAGAAGACGAGTTCCTCGAAGACACCTCCGACATGGGCGACGACGAAGACGACATGGCCGGCATGATCGACGGCATCGACGAGGATAGTGGCGAGAAAGAATAGCGCCACGATTTGATGGACTTAGCGCGGATGGACCCTTATATCATCCGCATCCCGCGCCCAAGGCGGGATTAGACAGTACCGAGATGAACGGGGCCGTAGCTCAGTTGGGAGAGCGCTACAATGGCATTGTAGAGGTCAGGGGTTCGATTCCCCTCGGCTCCACCATCACCCTCCTCCTTTAAAAGTTAATCATTGAATGAGTTAACGAGCACGCTTGCGTGTGGTCGCCTCGCCATGTCCGCGGGACGGGGTTATCCACAAACCCTCGTATTTTCTGCATCCATTCGAAACAAGATATTGAACTGAGAGCCCGAATCGGTGTGTCTACATACAGGTACAACGTGCAGCGATCAGAGACGAGGTATTAATCAATGAGTAGAGTCATGCTGGCGGATGCGATCCGCGACGTTACGGGATGCACGAACGCCCAGGCGAACGAAGCCGTCGGTGCAGTGACCGAGGTGATCGCCAAGGCGCTCAAGAAGGAAGGCAAATTCGGTCTCGTGGGCTTCGGCACCTTCATGGTCAGCAAGCGCGGCTCGCGCAAGGGCCGCAACCCGCAGACCGGTGCCACGATCACGATCAAGGCGTCCAAGTCTGTTCGCTTCAAGGCGTCGTCGACGCTGAAGAAGCGCATGTAATGCACTCAATCTCCGGTGCGCTGCACTCGGGGGTTTAGCGTTGTTACTCGCGATGGCCGGGCAGAAATGCCCGGCCATTTGCGTTTCACGGTTCAGCCGTCATGGCACGGACGTCCACGAGCAGATGCGCTGCGAGAGAACAGCTACGCAAACACACACACTACACGCCGCGTTCCTTTGCCGATTCCACAAACAAAAACGGCGGCGATCCTGCGATCGCCGCCGCCGATAGATCTCGGCTGAATATGTGATGCTTACTGTTCGGCAGCCGCGATGTATTCCTTCAGAAACTTCACGATCTTCGGATCGGGGTTCTGCGCCATCTGCATGATCTTCAGTCCTTCGGGAATGGTCACGTAGACCATGTCGGAACCGGTGGACTTGATCAGCGCCGGCGACAGTTCGGGATCGGCCTTCGCCGCTTCGTAGGCCTTACGCAGCGTATCCACGATGTCTTTCGGCGTCTTGGGCGGCGCGACGACAGTCATTGAGGTCTTGCCGCTCACTGTCTGCATCCATTTGAGCGCTTCCCAATATTCGCCCGACGGATCCTTGCCGTGGACTTTCTTGTAGACGTCCTGGATCGCCGGTTCGTTGTCGTGGAAGTCGGGGTTCTTCACCGGATTGCCGTCGATGTCGAAGAATGGGAAATACCACAGCGCAATCGCCTTACCCTGACTTATCATCTGCGGCTCGAACGCAGTGCGTAGCGACGTGATGCCGGTGGTCATGCCGTCGACCTCACCCTGTAGCATCGCAGGCAGGATCTTGGCCGCGCCGCGATACCCCGGCACGTAACGGTATTTGACGCCCATGACGTCGAGGCCCAATCGGCCGACGATGTCGAGCGATTCGGTCGGACGGAAGCCCGCTTGCTTGAGGCCTTGCACCTTCATGATGTCTGCGGACGTCTTGATCGGTGGATTGACGTCGGTGCGCGTGATCTGCACGCGCCCGCCCGACGAGCCCCCACCGATGAATTCGAACTTGGTGAAGTCGGCACGCAACCCTGGCGCACCCGTCGCCATACCGACCGGATTGAAACCGCCCCAGGCGAGCGTCAATCCATCGGGCCGCGCCTTCTCATAAACGTAGTTGACCGCCTGCATACCGCCCGCGCCGGTCTGCGCCTCGATCACGACGTTTGGATGGCCGGGGATGTGTTTGGTAAGGAACGGAGCCCAGGTGCGCGCCAGTGTATCGGTGCCGCCACCCGGCGACTGGCCGATGATCAGCTTGATAGTCTTGCCGGTGAAATCGGCGGCGAACGCAGGCAATGCGATTGTTGAAACGGCAACGACACAGAACGCAGCCGCTGCCTTGAATGTCCGATGCAAGGTCATGATGTCCTCCTCTGTTTTGTCGGCGGCTTCTGCCGCTTCTCGCCGTAACGTGCCAAATTATTTTGTCAGTTATCAAGATTAATACTCGATGGACGCGAGATAAACGCTATTCTGGCGCCCAAGGGCAGCGAGGTACGGCACACGTACCCGCACATAATGTACGGGGAGGCTTGCAGCGCCGATGTTCGACGCGTTTTTTTCGGGCCTGGTTCAGGTCCTGATGTGGCCTGCTATTGGCTACATGTTCATCGGCATCTTGCTCGGCATCTGGTTGGGCGCGGTACCGGGCATCGGCGGGCTCACCGGCCTCGCCATCCTTATCCCCTTCACGTTCGACATGGATCCGGTGCCGGCCTTCGCCATGCTGCTCGGCATGATCGCGGTGACCAACACATCGGACTCGGTGACTGCGATCCTGCTCGGCGTTCCGGGATCATCGGCCGCGCAGGCGACCATCATGGACGGCTATCCGCTCGCCAAGCGTGGCGAAGCCAATCGCGCGATGGGTGCTGCGTTCGCGGCCTCTGCCTTCGGTGGCGTGTTCGGTGCGATCGCGCTCGCCATCTCGATGCCCGTGGCCCTTCCCATCATACTTGCCATCGGACAGCCGGAGACATTCGCCTTCGGTGTCTTGGGATTGTCGCTCGTCGCATCGCTCGCCGGACAATCGCTCTACAAGGGATTGGCTGCGGGCGTGTTCGGCTTGTTGCTGTCCGCCGTCGGCTACGCCGAAGCAACCGCGATCCCGCGCTACAATTTCGGCACCGACTATCTGCTCGACAATCTGCCGTTCCTGCCGCTGATCCTCGGCCTGTTCGCCATTCCCGAACTGATGGAGCTCGCCACCGGCAATACTTCGATCAGCCGCGTGCAAGAGGACCAATCGAGAAGCAGCATGTGGCAGGGCGTCAAGGATACCTGGACGCACATCTGGCTCAATATTCGCTGCTGCGTGATCGGCGTTTACATCGGCATCCTGCCCGGCCTCGGTGGTTCGGTTGCCGATTGGCTCGCCTATGGCCACGCCAAGCAGAGCGCCAAGGACAATTCGCAATTCGGCAAGGGCGACATCCGCGGCGTCATCGGGCCAGAATCGTGCAACAACGCCGTGCTCGGCGGCTCGCTGATTCCGACCGTCGCCTTCGGCATTCCGGGCGGCGCCGGCATGGCGATCCTATTGGGCGCCTTCCTGATCCAGGGCCTGCGCCCTGGGCCCGAGATGCTGACCGACAAGCTCGACGTCACGTTTTCCATGGTGTGGACCGTGGCGATCGCCAACATCATCGTAGCGTGCATGATGATGGTGTGGGCGCGCCAGGTCGCGAAGCTCGCCTATACGCCAGGCTATTACATCGTGCCGGGCGTCATCCTGTTCGTGTTCATGGGTGCTTGGCTCAGCACGACCTCGATCGGCGATTGGGTATCGTGCATCGCCTTCGGCGTCATCGGCTATGTGATGAAACGCGCGGGCTGGGCACGACCGCCGGTCGTGCTCGGCTACGTGCTGGGCGAGATCATGGAGAACGCCTACGTCATCTCGATCCGCGCCTATGACGGATACGGCTGGCTCTTGCGTCCGGTGACGTTGCTGATCTTCGCGGGCGCGGCCTTGACCGTTCTCCTGTCGGCGCGCGGCATCTTGAAGATGCGCCGATCCGGCCAGGTGGCGGAAGAAGGTGCCGAGGAAGGATCGATGCGCAATTCGGTCCTGTCCTTCCCGTTCGCTGTTCTGATGACCGCGACGTTCCTCTACGCCATCGCCGGCACGTTCGAATGGACCAAGTCGGTGCGCATGTTCCCGCTGACCGTCGCGATTCCCGGTGCGATCTTCGCATTGATCGCCCTGTTCTATGACTGGCGCGCACTGAGGAAGGACGTCGCACTCGCCGGCACCTTCAGAGCCGCAGCCCGCTTCGCATCCGACAAGGCAGAACTGATACCGTCGCTGTGGTTCTTCGCATTGCTGATCGTGATGCTGCTGGTCATGCTGGTTCTCGGCATCAAGATCGCGATCCCGCTCTATGTGATCGTCTTCCTGATGGTGTGGGGCAAGGTGAAGCTGATACCGTCATTGATCTACGCAGGTATCAGCTATGCCATCCTGGTCGGCTTCTACGACCAGTTGCTGCACACGTCGTGGTATCCGTCGCTGCTTTACGATTGGCTGGCGGGCAACCTGCCCGACTGGCTACCGGAGTGGCTGATCCTCTAGCTGAGGAGGGAGAACCGCTCACCCTCCCCGGAGTCCTCACGGACGAACGCGGATGATCGTCTTCCCCGCGCGCCGCGCGGTCGAGTTGAAGGCGGCGACGGCTTCGTTGAGGGTCGAGATATTGCCGATGTTGGTCCGCAGCCGTCCGTCCCGCACCCGCTGGACGATCTCACGCAGCTGGGCACGATCGGACTCGACAACGAAGTCGACCGCCAGACCGTCGACGGGCCGCGCCTCGCTTGGTCCGACGATAGACACCAATGTTCCTCCGGCTCGAATCAGGCGCGCGGACCGCTTCCCAATATCGCCGCCGATGAGATCGAACACCAGATCGACGCCGCCAATGTCTTCGAGGACATCGTGCTCGAGGTCGATGAACTCCTGCGCGCCGAACTCGAGCGCCTTCTGACGGTCGGCGGCGCGTCCGGTGCCAATGACGTAGGCGCCGGCTTCGCGCGCGAGTTGCGCCACCATCGACCCGACGGCGCCGGCCGCGCCGTGCGCGAGGACACTCTGCCCGGCCCGAAGGCGGCCGTGCTCGAACAGTCCCTGCCATGCGGTCAGACCCGAGATCGGCAGGCTCGCACCCACCGTGAAGTCAACGTCACCCGGCAGCGGCGCGAGGTTGCGTGCCTCGACGGCCGCGTACTCCGCCAAGGTGCCGTCGCGAGACCAATCCGTGAGACCGAACACCCGCTGTCCCACCGACAGCCCGGTCGTGCCGTAGCCGAGGGCGGTGACCACTCCGGCCAGCTCGTGCCCGGGGATCGACGGTGTTCGGTCACGGTCGAGGCGATCGGTCCACGTCGAAGGCCAACCCAGCTCCGTATTGACGAATCCTGACGCATAAACCTGAACGACAACATCGTTTATCGCTGCCTGCGGCTCGGGCCGCTCCACCAGCTTCATCCCGGCCGTTCCCGCAGCCTGGTCCGTCACCACGATCGCCTTCATGGGAATTGTCTCCTCGGTCATTTGCCTCTTGATGGAAATGTCGCAGGGGTCCCAGATTGCCTCGTCGTTATTCGAAAGGATCTGCGACAGTGACGCTCAGTTGTCGCATCGCGGAGCCAAATTTGCCAATGCGCCGCTAACATAGTTTCGATAGCTGCGAAGAATACCGATGCAACGGCATCCACTCGAGGCGCACCGAGCGCACGCAACGAGTCTCACTGCGGAAGAAGAAAAGGCATTCGCCATGGAATTCAACCAGATCCGATATTTCCTGAACCTGGCAGACACCCTTAATTTCACCGAAGCGGCCATGCGAAGCGGCGTGTCCCAGCCCACGCTCACCCGCGCCATACAGCGGCTCGAACAAGAGCTGGGCGGAACGTTGGTCTATCGCGATGGAAAAGATAGTCGATTAACGGCGCTCGGCCGCGACATCCGATCCGAATTCGCTGCGATCTCGGAACGTGAACAGCGCGTTCGGGCAATATCCCTCAATCGGGTTCGCGGCCGCCGCGAGACTTTGACGCTGGGCGTCGTGAACACCATCGCGCCGGCGCTGATTACCGGATTCGTTACACACGCCCTACGCCAACTGCCAATGCTCGAACTGGTTCTCCAGCCAATCACATGCGAAGAAGGAATGGACCGCGTTCTCAACGGCCAAATTGACGGGTGTTTCACCTCGGATCCAATAGGCGGAAACACCAAGATCGCCACCGTCGCGATGTTCCATGAGAGATTATTACTGGCGATGGCGGAAAGACACGCCTTGGCAAATCAGGCTTCGGTTCCGCTTTCGGATCTGTCCGAGCAACCTTACCTCGACCGGCTCCAATGCGAATTCCGTACGCGCGTGAACAACCATCTGCGTGAACGTGCGATTATCATGATCCCGCGGCTCAGATCCGAACGAGAGGATCTGATTCAACAGGCCGTGGCAGAGGGCGCCGGTGTTTGCATGCTACCTGAGCGCTCGGCAATCGTTGGCGGCCTGACGTTACGCCCGGTCGAAACGCTCGACTTGTCACGCACGATCGCCTTCCAATCGATTTCGGGGTCGGGAACGGCCATGGCCTTGCGGCAGCTCCGCACGCTGGTCGAGCGTTATGTATGGTCGTGAATTCTGCGGGGGTGCCGGCGCTCATGGCGCGGTGATGCGCGCGAGCGCCCCACGGCGAATGAGCAGCGTCATCGCGCATGCCGGTGGTAACATCGAAATTATAGTCGCGACGTATTGGACATCTTCGGATCGACGACCCATCTTTCAAGGCAGAAACAAAGGAGCAAACCATGGCAGCCTACAAGAAAACAGACGCTGCGATCGCCAAGCTGTCGCCCGAAGAATATCGGGTGACGCAGCAGAGTGGGACCGAGCGTCCGGGAACCGGCGCCCTTCTCCACAACAAAGAGCCCGGCATTTATGTCGATATCGTCTCAGGTGAACCCCTATTCGCATCGTCGGACAAATTTGAGTCGGGCTGTGGATGGCCGAGCTTCACCAAGCCGATCGAACCCGCAAACGTGAATGAACTGCGCGACGCCAGCCACGGCATGATCCGGACGGAAGTGCGCTCGACGCATGGCGATAGCCATCTCGGCCACGTTTTCCCTGACGGACCGCGCGATCGCGGCGGCCTGCGTTACTGCATCAATTCGGCTTCGCTGCGCTTCGTGCCGCGCGACGAGATGGTGGAACAGGGTTACGGTGAATATCTCAATCAGGTGGAGGACATCTAATGACGACCGAACGTGCTGTTCTCGCCGGCGGTTGCTTTTGGGGTATGCAGGACCTCATCCGCAAGCTGCCTGGTGTGATCTTGACCCGGGTCGGGTATACGGGCGGCGACGTGCCGAATGCGACATATCGCAATCACGGCAGCCATGCCGAGGCGATCGAGATCGTCTTCGATCCCTCGCAGACCACCTATCGCCGGTTGCTCGAATTCTTTTTCCAGATCCATGATCCGACGACGCTCAACCGCCAGGGGAACGACCGTGGAACGAGCTATCGCTCGGCAATCTATTTCACCAGCGATGAGCAGAAGGCCGTTGCGCTCGATACGATCGCGGACGTTGATGCGTCGGGATTATGGCCCGGCAAGGTCGTCACCGAAGTCGAACCGGTCGGTGATTTCTGGCAAGCCGAGCCCGAGCACCAGGACTATCTGGAGCGCTATCCAAACGGCTACACCTGTCACTTCCCTCGTCCCGACTGGGTCCTTCCCAAGCGGAAGACCGTTGGCGAGTCCACGGCAACTCCTACTCATACTGGCGTGGACGCCCGGTCCTAGACTCTACATGGCCTAGAAATCGGCAGGCTCACGGCGTTGGCGGTAACGATGCTGATCAGTCTCCGGCGAGCTTAGATCGATCGCGGGGCAGGTGTGAAAGACCGCACCGGCCCTGCCGAAAAGAGGAGCGTTGTTATGGGCATTACGGGAAAAACACACGACATTTCGCAAGATGTTGACGTCATCCAGAGAGCGCTCGCCGGTGAGCATGCTGGGATCGCGGCGTATCGCATTGCGGGCGGCAGCGGCCTTCTTGTCCCTGACACCCTGAAAGTCGCCCTGCTATTCAAGGGCCATCACGAAGGCCATCGAGACGCGTTGGCGAAACTCATCAGCGACATCGGTGTGACGCCGGTCGCGCCGAAGAGCGACGGCGACTATGTCTCTGAGCTGAAACTCGGCGGGCTGAAGTCGCAGGCCGACATTCTCTCGCTGGCGACAACGCTCGAACGCGGTGCCGCTAGCGGTTATATCAGCCAGATATCGAGCATCCGGGATTCCGGTCTAGCCCAACTTTTCGCTCAGATTTCGGCTGATGAAATGATCCACTGGACCACGCTGAATAGTGTGATCGGCGGATCATTGCCGGCTGAGCCCTTCCAGTTCGGTTGATCCGCAGGCGTCTGTTGACCGGGACCTCGCGTTCCGAGTCCCGGTCCCCAGGGCGCTATACCCGCAGTGGCTGAACAGCAGTGATTGGAAAACCGAGGCACGACGCCGCGCTCGCTGATGGAGGACTTCATGAAGACGGGAATTGTGGGCCTGCCAGCCCCACCGCTGGAGCATGTCCGGTGGATCGATGAAAACGGCGACGAGCGTAGCCCCTTGACCCTGGCCGAGCTGGGACAGGGATACATCATATTGTACTTCTTTCAGGATTGGTGCGCGGGCTGCCATGCGCATGGCTTTCCCACATTCGTGACCCTTGCCGAGAAACTTCGCAACAAGGGAGTTGGCTTCGCGGCCATCCAGACCGTGTTCGAGGGTTCGGACGTCAACACCTTCGATCGTCTGCGGGAAAATCAACGACGATATGGACTGCGCGTTCCCTTTGGGCATGCGGTCACTGACCCGGCCGCGGGAGACGCCGTGCCGGCCATCATGGAGGCATACCGCTCCGGCGGAACCCCCTGGTTTGTCGTGATCGCGCCCAATGGCCGCGTCGTGTACGACGGGTTCGGGCTCGACGCGGAGGGCCTCATCCAGGCACTCCGGCCGGTCGCCGCCTGACCAAAAGAGGGCTAGCACCTGGGGCAGCCGCAGAGACAAGCGGGACGTAACCGGAAATCAGTGTCCAAATCCTGATCGCCCGCTATCCAAGGAAAAGCCCGCTTCGCGGATCGCGAAGCGGGCTTTTTGTTCCGGATCGGGCTGGGGGGGAGCCGTCGATCCGCAATGGGGTGACGCCCAGGCTTGGGGAACCTGGGCGTCTGGGGCGGGGAGACGGGCTCGTGGAGCCGCCTCCCTCAGGGAGGTTCAGCTACGTTCGCGGTGCCTTAGCGCGGAGCGACCGGCGCAGAGGTCTGACGCGGACGTTCGTATTCAGGCAGCTTCTCAAGCTGATCTTCCGACATGGCGACGACCAGACGACCATCATCCATGCGTTCGATATCCGTGGTCGGGATCAGCACCTTCTTGGCGCCGATGCCGAGGATGCCGCCAACTGCGACGACGGCGTCGCGCGGCTGGCCCTGCTGGGGCACGACTTCGTTGATCTCACCAACCTTCTTGCCGGCCGGGTCATAAACGTTCTTGCCCTTCAAATCCTGTGCTTCAAAAGTTTGCTTCGGCAGACCACCCGGCGCGACACCAGTCGACGGAGCCTGAGTGGACGGAAGAGCCGGTTCAGTGCCCGGCGCGCTCGGGGATGTGCTCTGCGCGAACGCCGACATCGGAAGAGCGAGTGCGATCGCTGCAGCAGCGAGATACGCTACCTTGCTGGTCATTGATCGTCTCCTTTCTTGTCGTTCTGTGGAGTTCGTCCCGCGACCTGCAGAGGGTCGCCCGAGCCGCGGGCGAACGGAAGTGACAACAAAGAGCCCAAAACCACGATTCAGCACCAAAAAGGTCACAGACCGCGGTTTCCGGCACAAAACAGCGGGATTGCATGACGCATGATGCGTCACCGCGCCGTGAAGGGGCGTCAAAAAGTTGGGGAAAAGTCGCTATAGGAACACGCGGTTTATTTCGCGTTGAAGGAGAACATCTTCTGGAAGGTTTCCCAGGCCGCACCGCTGGGCATCCAGGCCTTCATGATCTCGTCGGGCGACATGGATTTCATCTGGTCCATCATTCGGATCTGAACCTGATCCATGATCGCCTTGTTCAGCGCCTCCACGTTCGGAAGCCCCAAAAAGGCCCGCGCTTCCTCGGGCGTGCAATCGATGTCGATCGAGACTTTCATGACGCTCTCCCGCCTTTGCCGATTCAGGCTTTGACCTTCACATACGTTCCGGGCGCGGGCTCGATCGCCGGGAGCCCGCCCGATCCGACGTCGCGCGCCGCGACATCTTCACCCGACAATGCGCGCAGCCAATCGTTCCAGTCCGGCCACCAGGACCCCGGATGTTCCTCGGCATGCGCGAACCACGCCTCGACATCGTCATAAGGCGTCTCACGCGGGTCGATCCAATATTGGTATTTCTTCTTCTCGGGCGGATTGATGACGCCCGCGATATGGCCGGAACCTGCCATGATGAAACGCTTCGGCCCACCCAGGAGATGCATCGCCTTGTAGACCGACTTGGCCGGCGCGATGTGATCCTCCTTCGAGGCCTGGATATAGACCGGGATCTTGATCTTGCTGAGATCGATGGCCACGCCGTCGATCACCATGCCGCCCGACTGGACCAGCTTGTTCTCGTTGTAGAGGCAGCGGATGTAATCGAACCACAGCTTCGCCGGGAAGCGCGTCGAATCCGAATTCCAGTAGAGCAGATCGAAGGCCGGCGGTTCCTTGCCGAGCAGGTAATTGTTCACCACGAACGACCAGATCAGATCGTTGGGCCGCAGCAGGTTGAAGGTGGACGCCATCGCCGCGCCGTCGAGATATCCCTTCGCATTGATGCGGCTCTCGATCATCTTCACCATGCCTTCGTCGGTGAAGACACGCAAATCGCCGGCATCTTCAAAATCCATCTGGGCCGCGAAGAAGGTCGCCGCAGTGATGCGATCGTCGCCCTTCGCCGCCATGTAGGCGAGCGTCATGGCGAGCAGCGTGCCGCCGATGCAATAACCGATGGCAGTGACCTGGCGTTCGCCGCACGCCTTCTCGACCGCATCGAGTGCTGCGAAGATGCCGTCCTTCATGTAATCGACGAACGTGAATTCGCTGTATTGTTCGTCGGGATTGACCCACGACATCACAAACACCGTGTAGCCCTGCGCCACCGCCCAGCGGATGAAGGAATTCTCGGGCTTCAGATCGAGGATGTAGAACTTGTTGATCCACGGCGGCACGATCAGTAACGGCTTCTTGTGCACCATTTGCGTCGTCGGCGCGTATTGCAGGAGCTGGAAGAACGGATTCTCGAACACCACCGCGCCCGGCGAGATCGCCACGTTCTTGCCGACCTCGAAGGCGGACATATCCGTCTGGCGCGGGCGAAGCCCGCCCGAGCCGTCCTGCAGATCCGCCATCAGGTGCGCGAAACCCTTGCGCAGGTTCTCGCCGTGGGTTTCCGCCGTCTCGCGCAGCACGACCGGATTGGTCATCGGGAAATTGCTGGGCGACAGCGCATCCACGATCGTGCGGCCGTAGAAATCGAGCTTACGCGCCGCGTCCTCGTCGAGGCCGTCGACGTCATGCAGCACGTTCTTCAGCCAGCGCGCGTTGAGCAGGTAGGATTGTTTGATGAAATCGAAGATCGGATCGTCCGACCAGGCGGGATCGCGGAAGCGGTTGTCGCCGGGTTCGGGTTTGACCACCGGTTCGACCGGCGTCTCCGTTTCCGTGCCGCGATTCATCAGCCGGTGCGTGGTCGCCATCCACAGCGCCTGATAATCGTGCATCAGCTGCATCTGGTTTTCGAGGATCTTGGCGGTATCGAAGTGCGGCACCTCGGGAAGTTCGTTGGCTCCCTCGAGCTTATTCGCCGCCGCAGCGCTTCCCCAGGCGTTCATCCATTGCGTCATCGCCTGCTGATAGCCGGCGGCGAGCTTGCCCATCTCGCTCGCGAAAGCGGCGAAGGGATCGGCCATACCCGATGCCTGGCCCGACGTTTGACCCGATCGGTCGTCGGAAGAGCCGCCGGAAGATGTGTCCGCCATCTGAACCTCGATGAAACCTCAATACATATGCTGGCCGCCGTTGACCGACAGCGTCGAGCCGGTGATGAAGCCGGCGTCGTCGGCGACCAGGAACAGGATGGCGCGCGCGATCTCGTTCGCCTTGCCGAGGCGGCCCACCGGAATGCGCTCGATGATCTTTTCCAGCACGCGCTCGGGCACCGCCGCGACCATGTCGGTATCGATATAGCCGGGCGCGATCGCGTTCACCGTCACGCCGTGTGCCGCACCTTCCTGGGCGAGCGCCTTGGTGAAGCCGTGGATGCCCGATTTGGCGGCGGCGTAGTTGACCTGGCCGTACTGGCCGGCCTGGCCGTTGATCGAGCCAACATTGACGATGCGGCCGAACTTGCGCTCGCGCATGCCGGGGAAAGCGGCGCGGCTCATGTTGAAGCACGAGCCTAGATTGGTATCGATCACCGCCTTCCAATCTTCGAACGACATGCGATGCAGCGTGGCGTCGCGCGTGATGCCCGCATTGTTCACTACGATGTCGACCGGCCCCATCTCCTTCTCGATCTGGGCGACGTTGGCCGCGCAGGCGTCGAAATCGGACACGTCCCATTTATAGATCGCGATCCCGGTTTCCCTACGGAACGCCTGGGCGCGCTCGTCGTTGCTGCCGTAATTGGCCGCGACCCGATAGCCTGCATCACGCAGCGCCGTGCTGGTGGCGGCACCAATGCCGCGGGTGCCTCCGGTGACGATTGCGACGCGACTCATGATCTTCGTGCTCCCTGTGACAGGCTATGAAAGGTCGGACGACGTGTTCACGTCATAACATGAAATATCGAGAAAAACAGATGGGCCGAACGAAGGTTTCATCCCTCATCCGGCCCATCCGCAACAGACAGGAGCTCTATTCGCCGAGGCTTAGCCGAGGCCGGTCAGCCCAAGAACGGCTTCACGTAGGAATCGATGTTGCCTTCGGCACGCGCCTTCAGTGGCGCCACGAATTTGGTCATGGTGTCGGCCGCGATCTTGTGAAGCTTGGTGCTCTCGGAGATCGAGGTGCTGACCAAGTAATTCAACGCTTCCGATTGGACGTCGACAAATTCCTGCGGAGTCTTCACTGCGAAAAACTTCTGCATCAGATCGACGTTCTGGGCCGCCGCCTTCTTGGTGTAGTCGACGACTTCCTCGTAATAGGCTTCGATGCCCGATAGCGCGGCGTTCGAGGCGACCGAGACGGCCTCGAAGTTGCCTTTGCCGAACGCGGCGAACTTCTCGTAGCCAGCCTTGGCGGCGTTGAGATGATCCTTGCCGAGCGCCGAGGCGTTCTTGTAGCTGTCCGCGGCAGCTTTCGTGCTCATGTTCATCACGGATTCGAAGGTTTCCTTACCAACCGCGGCCATGGCTTCAACGGCGTCCAGACCAACAGCCTTATCCTTGGGTTTCGAGGCATTCATCAGTGGCGCTCCTAAATCAGCGGGCGAGTTCAACAGGAAATGTTTTGCGATTGCGGAACTACGGTCCGAAACCAAGTTTATTTTTGCAGTGCAAAAAATATAGGCTGAGGGCGCGGGCGGCGTCAAGAGGAGACTTTTTGCATCGCAAAATATTTTGCGCTACAAAAGCCCTGCCGCTTGTGCGACAGTTACCTGAACCAGCCCCCAGAGACTGGCCCCACTAGGCGGGAGCGACGCGACGTGGCCGAAAAAGCGGCAGACGACGATAAGCCAATCATCATCAAGAAGTACGCAAACCGGCGGCTTTACAACACCGCCACGGCCAGCTTCGTGACGCTGGACGACCTCCACGAGATGGTCAAGAACGGCACCCGGTTCACGGTGGTCGATGCGCAGTCGAGCGCCGATATCACATGCTCGGTGCTGGCACAGATCATAGCGGATGAGGAGAACCGGGGGCACAATATGTTGCCCCCGAACTATTTGCGGCAGGTGCTGAAACTCTACAACGAAGGCATCGGCCCGCAATTGTCGGCCTATCTCGAGCAATCGCTGGAAACCTTCACCCAGAACCAGCAGCAGATGCTGGCGCAGATGGCGCGCGTGTTCGGCAATTCAGACGCGATGGAGAATTGGGCCGAGGTCGGGCGCCGCAACATGGAGATGTTCCAACAGAGCTTCAACATGTTCGCCGGGCAGAATCCAGCCGCCAAGCCGACGGCCGCGCCGTCGCAATCGAGCGAAGACGAAGTGCGCTCGCTCAAACGTCAGCTCGAATTGCTGCAGAAGCGGCTGGACGCGATCGGTCGCGAGAATTCCTGAAGGTATCCAGGTGAGCGAAATCAAGATCAGGACCTTCGACGATATCGCCGAAGGTATGAGCGGCGAGTTCACCAAGGTCCTCAGCGACGATGATGTGCACACCTTCGCCGAGGTTTCCGGCGATGTGAACCCAATCCATCTCAACGATGCCTACGCCAAGACCACGATCTTCGGCGGGCGCATCGCACACGGCGTGCTGACCGCGAGCATAATCTCGGCCGCGCTCGGCACGGTCTTCCCCGGCCCCGGCTGGATCTACATCGAACAGAATCTGGAATTCAAGGCGCCCGTCCCGATCGGATCGGAAGTGACGGCCACGGTTGTCGCAACCAAACTGATCCCCGAAAAGGGCTTCGTCGAATTCGCCACGACCTGCCGCGTCAACGGCAAGGTCGTGCTGGACGGCACGGCGACCCTCATGGCGCCGCGCGTGAAAAAGGCGGCGTGAGCCGGCCGAAGCACTCACACTGGAGGACACCATCATGGCACGTTCCACCGATATCGTGATCGCCAGCGCCGCACGCACGCCCATCGGCGCATTCAACGGCGCGTTTGCCTCGCTCAAGGCGCACGAGCTCGGCACCATTGCTGTCGCCGAGGCGCTGAAGCGCGCGAAGGTCGACGCGAGCGAGGTGAACGAAGTCATCCTCGGCCAGGTGCTGACCGCGGGCAACGGCATGAACCCGGCGCGCCAGACCGCCATGGCGGCAGGCATCCCGCAGGAACGCACCGCGTTCCTCATCAACCAGGTGTGCGGCTCGGGTCTGCGCTCGGTGGCGCTAGCCGCGCAGGCGATCGCGCTCGGCGATGCCAGGATCATGGTGGCGGGCGGCCAGGAAAGCATGAGCAACGCGCCGCACTGCATGCACTTGCGCACCGGCACCAAGATGGGCAACGCCGAATTGATCGACACGCTGATCAGCGACGGCCTGTGGGACGTGTTCAACGGCTACCACATGGGCGTGACGGCGGAAAACGTCGCGCAGCAGTGGCAGATCAGCCGCGACGCGCAGGATGCCTTCGCCGCCGCCTCGCAACAAAAAGCAGGCGCCGCGCAGAAGGCCGGCAAATTCAAGGACGAGATCGTTCCAGTGACGGTGAAGTCGCGCAAGGGCGACATCGTGATCGAAGCGGACGAATATCCGAAGCCCGACACCACGGTCGAAGTGCTGGCGAAACTGCGCCCCGCCTTCAACAAGGACGGCACGGTGACGGCGGGCAATGCATCGGGCATCAACGACGGTGCCGCGGCACTCGTCCTGATGAGCGCCGCAGATGCCGAGGCGCGCGGGCTTCAGCCGCTGGGCCGCATCAAATCGTGGGCGACCGAAGGGCTCGATCCGAAGATCATGGGCGTCGGCCCGATCCCTGCATCCAAATCCGCGCTCAAGAAAGCAGGCTGGACGTCGGACGATCTCGACCTCATCGAGGCCAACGAGGCGTTTGCCGCACAGGCCTGCGCGGTCGCCAAGGATCTCGGCTGGAAGGATGAACGCATCAACGTGAACGGCGGCGCCATCGCGCTCGGCCATCCCATCGGCGCATCGGGCGCGCGTATCCTCACCACGCTGCTCTACGAAATGGGCAAGCGCGATGCCAAGAAGGGCCTCGCCACACTGTGCATCGGCGGCGGCATGGGTATCGCCATGTGTATTGAACGCGACTGAGCGGCGCGAGCATCGAACCAAAAAGGGCGGGCATGAATATGCCCGCCCTTTTTCGTGTCCGCCATCGCGTGCGTCGGGTGCGAGGGGAAGATTGATTCTTCCCCCGCACTTTAGTGCGAGGTGAAAATGGGGATGGTGGTTTTCTCCAGCATGTCCTCGGTGACGCCGCCGAAGATGAATTCGCGCCAGCGCGAATGGCCGTAACTGCCCATCACCAGCAGATCGCACCCGCTATCGGTTGCGTGCCCCAGCAGCATATCGGACACCTTCGCGCCGTTCTTGCGAAGCAGGACGCTTTCGGCCTGCACACCGTGGCGCCGCAGATGCTGACAGATCTCGGCGCAGGGATCTGCGGCGGCCTCGTCGTCCGTGTCGCGGACCGCAACGACCGCGACGCGTTGGGCTTCGGCGATCAAGGACAGCGAATCGTGGACTGCGCGCGCGGCCGGGGCGCTGTCGTCCCACGCCACCATGACGTTGCGTGCGAAGGCCTGCCCGACCCCGGTATAAGGCACGATCAGGGTCGGCCGACCGGTATCCTGCAACACGCCTTCGGGAATATCGTTGGAGTCAGCCGAGTCTGGATGGGCCTGACCGACGATCACCAGATCCGCGGCGTGCGCGTGGTGGCGAAGCAGATCAGCCGCGAAGCCGCGCCCGACACGCCATTCGCTGTCGACCCCATTGGCGTCGATCACGCTATCGAATTGGGCTTTCGCTGCCTCGGCCTGCTGTTCGATCGCGCGTTCCTGTTCGGCGATCAGGCTTTCCGGTATCGGGGCATCGGTCGTAGCCGGCACAACAATTTCGGCCTTCACATGCAATCCGGTGAGATGAGCTTTGTTCTTTTTCGCGAGGTTCGCGGCGAAGGCGATGCGATCCTCTGCACCGGGCTGCATATCGACATGAACGAGAATGTCCTTGATGGTCATGCTTGCTACTCCATAGATCGAAGCTACATAACAAATACGTGACGTCGGCGGTTCCATCAACGAAACCTACGCGACCTCAGGATGTTGGGCAGACATGAGCGAAGAGACACAAAAAGATACAGTCACGCTGCTCAGCCGTTCCGATACCTACGGGCTTGGCGAAAAAGCCGGCCCTGTAGAGACGATCCGCACACATATCTCCCATGTCTTCTTGGCAGGCGATTATGTCTACAAGCTCAAACGCGCGGTGAAATTGCCCTATGTCGATTTCACCAAACCCGCGACGCGCAAGTGGGCCTGTGAACAGGAACTTGCGCTCAACCGCCGCACCGCACCCGACATCTACCTGAAGGTCGCCGCAATCACGCGTCATAATGGGCACTTGGCGTTGGACGGTGAGGGCGAGGCGATCGACTGGGTCGTCGTCATGCGCCGCTTCGATCAGGACTGCCTGCTTGATGCGCTCGCGCAGAAAAACCGCAAGCTCACGCGCGCACACATGGAAGACCTGGCCGAAGCCTTGTTCGCCTTCCATGCAAAATGCGAGATCGACAAAAGCCACGGCGGGTATGCGGCGACGCAAGACGTGGCGCTCGACAATATCGAGATGCTGAAGAAATTCGGTGCCGGAAAATTTGATGCGAAAAAGTTGCGGACTCTCGCCCAACTCACCGAAGACCACCTGAAGAAGACCGCAGACCTTCTGGATCGCCGACGCCGCGACGGCTACGTGCGCCGTGCGCACGGCGATCTGCATCTGCGCAATATCGTCCTGCTCGACGGCAAGCCGACTCCGTTCGACTGCATCGAATTCAACGATGACTTCGCCATCATCGACATCCTCTACGATCTCGCGTTCCTGCTGATGGATCTCGACCATCGGGAATTGCGCGATCTCGCCAATGCCGTGCTCAACCGTACGATCGATCTATCGGGCGACGTTGCGGGCCTCGACTGCCTGCCTCTGTTCCTGTCGATGCGCGCCGCGGTGCGCGCCCACGTCGATGCGGCGCAAGGCAAGTTCGACGAAGGTGCCGCCTATCTCGACCTGGCCCTCGATTATTTGAGCCCGAGCCCGACACATCTCGTCGCGGTCGGCGGTTTGTCGGGCAGCGGCAAATCGTCGCTTGCGCGCCTCATCGCGCCGGCGATCGGCCAGGCGCCAGGTGCGGTCGTGCTGCGCAGCGATGCGGTGCGCAAGCAGCTTGCAGGCGCAGGCCTGTACGACAAGCTGCCGCAAGATGCCTATAGCCGGGAGATGTCGGACAAGGTCTATGCCCGCCTGCTGGCCGACGCCGAACGGGCACTTTCGAGCGGACATTCCGTCATCCTGGACGCCGTCCATGCCCATGCGGACGAGCGCGACCGAGCGGCCAACCTGGCCCATAAGCTGGAAATCCCCTTCATCGGGTTGTGGCTCGACGTGCCGCTGGACGTCCGCCAGCAGCGCATCGGCGGGCGGGCGAAGGATGCCTCCGACGCCACCCGGGAGGTAGCAAAAGCCCAGGATTCCTACGATTTAGGCCCCATGGACTGGCATATCCTGGACGCCGGCCAATCCCTGGAAAAGTTAACACGCGAGGTCCAAGCCATCTTTTGATCCGAGATCGCAGTTGTGATGCGGATCACTGGCATCCGGGCCGGGCTTATGCAGAATAGAGCTTATGGCTGACGTACAACTCACCGCCGCGGTCCGAACCCAGCTCGATTCCGTGCAGGCGATCCAGCGCGTCTATGATCGCAAGAGCGAAGAGCTTGCGAGCTATCGCAAGGACTCCGACGAGAAGAACCAGCGCATCGCCGATTACGTCGCGCGGCAATTGTCGGACCGCGCGTCCGACCTGCTGGTCATCAAGGATACGATCAGCCAGGGCGCATCGAAGTCGCTGGTCGCGCAAAGCGGCCTGCACTCCATCGACCAGACGCTCGATCAGCTCAAGTCGCTGGCGCTGCAATACGAGAACACATCCGATCCGACGGCCCAGGCGAAGCTGCAGACGCAGTTCAACGTGCTGGCGCAGCAGGTCGATAATTTCGCGCGCGATTCGTCGTATGGCGGCACACAGCTCATTTCCGGACAGCCTGATAATCTGACCATTCCGCTGTCGGACAAATCGTCGATCACCATCAAGGGCCAGGCGAGCGACGCGGCGTCCTTGAATCTCGACATCACCAGCGCGCGCTCGATCGATCTCGCCAAGCAGCAGATCCGCGCGGCCGAACAATCCATCGGCACCGACGCTGCGACCGTGCAGATCCGCGAGAACTTCACCGATGATCTGGTGAACAAGCTGGAAGAAGGCGCGGCCAAGTTGGTCGATGTCGATCTCAATCAGGTCGCCGCCGAATCCGTCTCGGCCTCGACGCGCAGCCAGCTTGCCACTGCCGCGCTTGCACTGTCGGTGAAATCCGACCGCTCGATCCTCCAGCTCTTCTGATCATCATTCATACCGATGGTTGTTCGGAACCCTTGGTTCCCGCATCAGCTATGCGCGTATCGCGATCAAGCCATGCGCTGGGGCCGTGGCAGAGCCCTGGAAAACAGGGGTTTTCTCCATTGGCGAAACTTGACGAACCGTGCCACCCTCCCAAATGTACGGCTAGGGTGCCTTAGAGGGCCCGAACGCCACGCTCGCTTCGAATGGAGGAGGTACGGCTAAATGTCTCGTATGCCCGTGTTCAACAGCCCCTTGCTGTTGGGGTTCGATCATTTTGAACGGGTGCTCGACCGGGTCGCCAAGGCGTCGGCGGACGGCTATCCCCCTTACAATATCGAACAACTCAGCGACGAACGCCTTCGCATCTCATTGGCGGTCGCCGGCTTTTCCATGGACGACCTTGATGTTTCAATCGAGGACAACCAACTCGTCATCCGTGGCCGTCAATCGGCCGACGAGGGAACGCGCGTCTTTCTTCACCGCGGCATCGCGGCGCGTCAGTTCCAACGGAGCTTCGTGCTGGCCGAAGGAATCGAAGTGACGGCAGCACGCCTCGAAGATGGGCTTTTGCATATTGAGCTCTATCGCCCGATGCCCGAGCCCCAAGTGAAATCCATCAAAATCCAGAAGGGCGGCGCGACCGGGAAACCGGCCAGCCGAACAATAGATGTGGACACCGAAAAGAAGTGAAACAGACGACGCCTCGTCGATGACCGCGAAGAATTTTGCGGCGTTGGGTCTGAATGAACTCGCCTTCCTGAAACCCGTCATGGATGACGGAAAGCCCGCGTACGGTATTTTCTCGGCCAACGGCGTTGCGATCGGCATTGCGCCCGACCGCGACACGGCGGCAGCTGCGACGATCCAACACGACATGGTGCCGGTGAGCGTCCACTAAACGACGCTCGCGACGAACGTGAAAGGCGATCACTGACGATGCGTTAGTGATCGCCGATAAGGACCTCGCGGCGGCCGACACGGTCGGCTTTGCTGACGACGCCCTGTTCTTCCATTTGTTCGATGATGCGCGCCGCGCGGTTGTAACCGATCTGCAAGTGGCGCTGGATGAAGCTCGTGGAGGCCTTGCCCTCGCGCGCGACCAGCGCGACCGCCTGGTCGTACAGATCGTCACCGGACGAGCCGCCTTCGGCACCCGGAATGTCGAAGCCGCCTTCGATGTCCTCGGTCACCGCGTCGACATAGATCGGCTCGCCCTGGTTCTTCAGGAAGCTCACGATCTTCTCGACTTCGGAATCGCTGACGAAGGGACCGTGCACGCGCGTGACCTGTCCGCCACCCGCCATGTACAGCATGTCGCCCTGACCGAGCAGTTGTTCGGCGCCCTGCTCGCCCAGGATGGTGCGGCTGTCGATCTTGGAAGTGACCTGAAAGGAGATGCGCGTCGGGAAGTTCGCCTTGATCGTGCCGGTGATGACATCGACCGACGGGCGCTGCGTTGCCATGATCAAGTGGATGCCGGCCGCGCGCGCCATCTGTGCCAGGCGCTGGACGGACGCTTCGATATCCTTGCCCGCCACCATCATCAAGTCGGCCATTTCGTCGACCACGATCACGATTAGCGGCAGCGGATCGGTGCCGAGCGCCTGTTCCTCGTAGATCGGCTTACCGTCCTCGTCGAAGCCGGTCTGGATGCGGCGCGACAGCACCTCGCCCTTTTTCTTCGCCTCCAGCAGACGTGCGTTGTAGCCCGCGAGGTTGCGCACACCCAATTGCGACATCAGGCGATAGCGGTCTTCCATCTCGCGCACGGCCCATTTCAGCGCGACGACGGCTTTCTTAGGATCGGTAACGACCGGCGATAGCAGGCTCGGAATGCCGTCATAGACGCTGAGTTCCAGCATCTTCGGATCGATCATGATGAATTTGCATTCGTCGGGCGTGCGCTGATAGAGCAGCGACAGGATCATGGTATTGATTGCGACCGACTTGCCCGAGCCGGTGGTGCCGGCGATGAGCAGATGCGGCATCTTGGCTAGATCGGCGACGACGGGAATGCCGCCGATGTCCTTGCCGAGCGCCAAGGTGAGTGCGCCACCCGATTCCTCGAATGCCTTGGCGGCCAGCAGTTCGTGGAAATAGACCGTGTCGCGCTTGGCGTTCGGCAGTTCGATACCGATGACGTTACGCCCCGGAACGACGGCGATGCGCACGCTGCGCACGCTCATGGAGCGCGCGATATCGTCGGCAAGGCTGACCACGCGCGCGGTCTTGATGCCGGGGGCGGGTTCGAGCTCGTAAAGCGTGACCACGGGACCGGGGCGGACCTTCACGATCTGGCCCTTCACGCCGAATTCCTCGAGCACCGATTCCAGAAGCTTGGCGTTGGCGGCGAGCGAATCCTTGTCGGCGCCGGTTTCGCCATGGCCCGGCGGCGGCTCTTCGACCAGATCGAGCGGCGGCAATTGGAAATCGCCCGCGGTCTCGCGACCGAGCGCGAGACGTCCCTGACGCGCACTTTGCGCGCGGGAACCTTCCGGGACCTTTTTCTCTTTTTTCTCGACGATGGTCTTGGTGCGTTCGACGACCGGTTCCGGTGCCTCGGCCACATCCTCGTCAAAACCGATCGGTTCACCGCGGACGCTGGCGGGCCCATAACTCGTGTCTGACCCGTCGCCATGCAGCGACGGTTCCAGCCGTTCGCGGATGGGCTTGCGTTCCAGATGCGGCTTGAAGTTCGGCTTGAGGTTCTGCGCACGTTCGAACAGCGGACCGGATTTCTCGCCGATGGCGGCGCCGAATTGGCGCAGGCGCACGACGTAGCGCAAAAGCCCGATGGTGCGCGCCGACAGCCGCGCGGTGCTGGCAGCCGCCCCTGCGACCGCTTGCCAATCGCTACGATCGAGGCCGAGCGCAAACGCAAACGTGGCGAGCCACAAGGCGGCGTTGGTCGCCGCCAGCACGAGGGTCGCGTTGATATGCAGATGATCGAAGACCAGCGCGTTGAGCCATGTCACGATCAGCATACCGGAGACGCCGCCCATGCCAGCGCGCAGCGGCCAGCCGTCGGGGGTCGGGATAGCATTCAACCAGACGGACGCTGCGAACAGGCTCACGATGAAGATCAGGCTGCGGAACCACAGCATGGTGGGCGCCTTGGCGCGCAGCATCAGGATGCCCCAGGCACCGAGCAGAAGCGACGGCAGGATCGCGGCAAGGCCGAAAAGTTGGATCAGAACGTCGGCGGCGTATGCGCCGGGCACCCCAATCAGGTTTCGCGCATGGCCGTCGGTGGCCACGCTGTAGGACGGATCGGAGGGCGCGTAGGTGGCGACCGCCGCGAACAGGACGGCCGCACCGGCGACGACGGCCGCGCCGGCTGCCTCGACGCAGCGACGCTTAAAGCCGTCTATGACGCCCGCCGGCAGGAAAGCCGGGCGCGCCTTAGCTGCTGTGGAATGTGCCATGGCCCGGACTATGCGGGTCGAAAGTTAACGCGGCGTTAAGACTCTCGCCGCGGCGGCGAAATAAAAAGCCGCAGATTTCCGGGGGCGGCAGAAGAAAATCAAATAAGATGATAGAAAAACACGCGACAGATGTGTTTTGTCTTATTTCCCTTTTGCCTTGCCCTTGGGAGCGCCCGCGGTATTGCCGTCCATCTGTTGGAGGTTACGGCTCGCGGTCTCGGCTGCGGGCGAATTGGGCGCGCGCTCGATCACGGTCAGCCAGTCGCGCCGGGCCGCAGCATTATTGCCGTTGAGCCGGTTCAACATGCCGCGCTCGAGGAGCGCTTCCACATGCTGCGGGTTGAGTTCGAGCGCGGTGACCAAATCCTTGGAGGCAAGGTCGATCTTGCCGAGCTGACGATAGGCGCTGGCGCGGAAGACATAGGCATCGGTCTTGATGGGGTCGCGCGTCAGCACAAAATTCAGATCGGTGACCGCACCTTGGAAATCACCATGCTGGGCCCTCGCCTCGGCGCGATCGACATATAATTCCACATCTTCAGGGCTGAGCTTGATCGCAGCGGTCAATGTCGCCTCCGCCTGCTGTGCTTTGCCGGCAAGCATCCAGCCCTGCGCCGCCTGGGCGAGCAGTTCGGCGCGAAAGACCGGGTTGGCCTTCACGTCCTGGGCAAGCGCCTCGATCCGCCGCGCCCCTTCCTCGTGCTGGCCCATGCCGATCAGCGACGCGCCCTGGCAATGGCGCGCGGCATCGCCGCCGCCCAGCCCGAGCCACTGGGTCGCGCGGTCGAAGCCTTCCTTCGGATTGGAGCGCGACTCAGCCATGCATGCCGCATATTCGCGGCGCGGATCGATGGTCTGCGCCCAAGCAGACGGCGCGGCAGACATCGTCGTCGCGGCGACAGCGACGACGGGCAGGACCAGGCCGAAACAGATACGCGCGATCATAGATGCTAGACTCCGCTACCCGCTGAGTCGTAGCAAGGATCATGTCCGAAAATAAGGCAAAGCCTCCGAACCACCTTTTGTGCCTGGGATACGGCTATTGCGCGCAGGCGCTGGCAGTCACACTGGACCCGGCGACGTGGCGCATCAGTGCGACCGTGCGCGACAAGAAGCCGAAAGCCGCCACCCGGCCGATCGATTTCGTTGCCTTCGCGGATGCGCCGCACATCTTCGCCGAGGCGACGCATATCCTGGTTTCCGTGCCGCCCGATACGCATGGCGATCCGGTGCTGCGCGATCACGGCGAACATCTTGCCGGATGTACTCAGCTGCAGTGGCTGGGCTATCTATCCACCACCGGCGTCTATGGCGATACCGGTGGGCGGTCGGTGGACGAAACCGCCGCCCTGGTGCCGACCGCGGACCGTTCGCGCCGGCGCATCAAGGCTGAGTTCGATTGGCAGGATCTTGCCGCGACGCATACCTTGCCGCTGCACATCTTCCGCCTCGCCGGCATCTATGGTCCGGGACGCAATACGATCGAGCAGGTGCGCGCCGGCACCGCACGTCGCATCCACAAGCCGGGCCATGCCTTTTCGCGCATCCATGTGGACGACATCGTGCAGGCATTGACGCAATCCATGGCCGCACCGCAGCCGGGCGCGATTTATAATCTGTGCGACGACGCACCGGCCGAACAGATCGACGTCGTCACCTATGCGTGCGGACTGCTGGGCATCGAGCCGCCGCCCGTGGTCGCATTCGAGGACGCCGAACCCGACATGTCGGCGATGCAGCGCTCCTTCTGGGACGACAATCGCCGCATCGACAATACCAGGGCCAAGACCGAACTCGGCCTTGTCCTGAAATATCCGACCTACCGCGAAGGCCTGGCAGCCCTGCTCAGCGATCCAGAAGCGCCGCGACCGTATCGGTAAGGCGCACGAGGTCGGCAGGTCCGCTCAAGCGGTGGTCACCGTCCTTGATCAACGTCACCTCGACGTCGCGGGACGTAAGCGCGGACTGGATCCTGAGCGCGGTTTGCCACGGCACGGCACGATCCGCCGTTCCCTGCAGCAGACGCACCGGACCATCGAAGGCGATTTCGTCTTCCAGCAGGCAATGGAACCGTCCCGATGAGATCAGGCCACGCGTGAAGATATAGTCGTTGCCGTAGAGGCTGGGCACGACGACCTTGCCGTTCGCCTGCAATTCGGCGCGATGTTCGGGCGTCATTTCCGCTTCCAGCCGCTCGGTGAAATCGGGTGCGGCGGCGATACCCACCAGCGCCTTCACCCGTTCGGGCCGCGCACGCGCCAGCAACAGCATCATCCAGCCACCCATGCTCGACCCCACCAGGATCTGCGGCCCCTCGGTCAGATGATCGAACACGTCGAGCACGTCGGCGAACCAGGTGCCGATATCCGCATCCTCGAAGGCGCCTTCGGACTGGCCGTGGCCGCGGTAATCGAAGCGGACATAGGCCTGGCCGCGGCCGGCGCAGAATTCGTCGAGCGCCAGCGCCTTGGACCCCGACATGTCGGACATGAACCCGGTCAAGAACAGGATGCCCGGGTTCTTTCCCTCGCGCCGATGGTAGGCGATGGACGGGGCGGCGTCGCGTGATAATATCCGCGCGCGCGACGCATCGGGCGCGGTTTTCGGTTCGGCGGTCTTTCTAGCGCACATGGATCGCCAACTCTAATGGATGCGGGAATGGACCATAACACCGCGGCTGCGCCTGTGGAAACGAACGGGACTGCGAAAGCGGGATTCGCGGATATCCGGGGCGCCACGATCCTGCAGGTGCTGCCGGCACTTGTCACCGGCGGCGTCGAGCGCGGGACCGTCGACATCGCCGACGCGATCGTCGCGGCGGGCGGGCGGGCCATCGTCGCCTCGGCCGGCGGCCAGATGGTGACCGAGCTCAACCGCGCGCATGCCGAGCACGTCACGCTTCCGCTCAATTCCAAGAACCCGGTCGTGATGTTCAAGAACATCGCGCGTCTCGCCGAACTGATCCAGCGCGAGAAGGTGGACATCGTGCACGCGCGTTCGCGCGCGCCGGCCTGGAGCGCGCTAAGCGCCGCCAAGGCGGCCGGGGCAGCGTTCGTCACGACCTATCACGGAACCTATGGCCAATCGAATGCGCTGAAGCGCTGGTACAATTCCGTGATGGTGAAGGGCGAACGCGTCATCGCGATCTCGGACTTCATCGCGGGCCACATCCGCCAGATCTACGGCGTAGCCACGGGGCGCATCCGCGTGATCCCGCGCGGCGTCGATCTCGCGCGCTTCGATGCCCGTGCCGTCAGCCAGGAACGCATGATCAACCTGGCGCTCAAATGGCGCCTGCCCGACGGCATGCCGGTGATCATGCTGCCAGGGCGGCTGACGCGCTGGAAGGGGCAATCCGTCTTCATCGAGGCGATCGAAAAGCTGGGTCGCACGGACATCCAATGCCTGCTCGTCGGCTCCGATCAGGGCCGCGAAGGCTATACCGGCGAACTCAAGCAGGAGATCAAGCGGCGCAATCTGGGTTCGATCGTGCACATCGTCGACGATTGCAACGATATGCCCGCCGCCTACATGCTGACCGATGTGGTGATTTCCGCCTCCACCGATCCGGAAGCCTTCGGCCGCGTGATCGTGGAGGCGCAAGCGCTCGGCCGTCCCGTGGTCGCAACCGACCACGGCGGTGCGCGCGAAACCGTCATCGAGAACGTGACCGGCTGGCTGACACCGCCGGGCGATGCGCAGGCCCTGGCCGACGCCATCGCCAAGGCATTGTCGCTCAGCGCGACACAACGCATCGAGTTGAGCGCGCGCGCCATCGAACATGTGCGCGTGAATTACTCCAAGGAGCTGATGAGCCTCCGCACGCTCGAGGTTTATGCCGAGCTTCTGAGGGAGCGCGCCGCGGTTGGCTAACCCGAATATCCTGGTCATCAAGCTCGGCGCACTCGGCGATTTCGTTCAGGCTGCCGGTCCCTTCGCGGCCATCCGCGCACATCATCCGGACGCGCGCATCACGCTCCTCACCACGCAGCCCTTCGCCGCGTTCGCACGCCGGGCACCGTGGTTCGACGATGTCTGGATCGATACACGGCCCAAACTGTTCGACTTCGGCGCCGTGCTCGATCTGCGTCGCCGCCTGCGCGCGGGCAATTTCACCCGCGTCTACGACCTGCAGACCTCCGACCGCAGTTCGTTTTATTTCCATCTGTTCCGTCCCAGTTTTATTTTTGGGGGCCCGATGCCGGACTGGTCGGGCATCGCGTCGGGCTGCTCGCATCCGCATCGCAATGCGCAACGTGACCACATGCACACGATCGAGCGCCAGAAGGATCAGCTCGCGCTCGCCGGCATTACCGAAGTGCGTCCGCCCGATTTCTCATGGATCATCCGCGGCGGTTTGCGCTTTCAGTTGCCCAAGCCCTACGCGCTGCTGGTACCGGGCGGCTCGGCCCATCGCCCGGAGAAGCGCTGGCCCATCGGGCATTACACGGCGCTTGCCACCCAGATCGCACAGCGTGGGCTGACGCCGGTGATCCTGGGCTCGGCATCGGAAAAGCAGATGGGCGATGCGATCGCGGCGGTTGCGCCGCGCACGCGCAACCTGTGCGGCGAGACCGATCTGTCGGATCTGTTCGCGCTCGCGCGTGAGGCGGAGTTCTGCATCGGCAACGACACCGGTCCCATGCACATCGCAGCCATGATGAGTTGCCCGACCGTGGTGCTGTTCTCCAAGGCATCCGATCCGGCGCTGTGCGCGCCGCGCGGCAGCCGTGTCGCCGTGCTCCGGCATGACGATCTGACCCAGATCCGCATCGACGAGGTATTGGCCGCGATTCCTGCGGCCTAATTCACCCAAAATCGGCGTCTTCTTGACATAAATCGGCAGATTTCCCATATATCCCGCCATGAGCTCGAATAAGAGTGCCACGTCGACCGCGACCACCACGACCACCTTCGGGAGGCCGTGACGTCCGGCGCGTGTAAACTCAGCAGGACCCACAGCCCTCCTCGCCCCCCGCAGGAGGGTTTTTTAGTTTCAGGCAGCCCTTTTTAATTTCAGGCAGACAAAGAGACGGCCACGATGGTTGATATCAGACTTCCCGACGGCAAAGTGCGTCATTACGACCATCCGGTGACCGGCATGGACGTGGCGGCCGATATCGGTGCCGGCCTCGCCAAGGCCGCGCTCGCGGTGCGCATCGACGGCGAGATGCGCGATCTGAAGCGCGAGATCGAGGCGGACAGCGATTTCTCCGTCGTCACGACCAAGGATGCCGACGCACTGGAGCTGTTGCGCCACGACGCGGCGCACGTGATGGCGCAGGCAGTGCAGGAACTGTTCCCCGGCACGCAGGTCACCATCGGCCCGGCCATCGAGAACGGCTTCTATTACGACTTCGCGCGCTCCGAGCCCTTCTCGACCGACGATTTCGAGAAGATCGAGAAGCGCATGGCGGAAATTGTCGACCGCGACCTGCCGATCGTGCGCGAAGTGTGGGACCGCAACGAGGCGATCAAATACTTCAAATCCATCGGCGAGGATTACAAGGCGGAGATCATCCAGGACCTGCCCGAGACCGAGACGATCACGATCTACAAGCAGGGCGACTGGACGGATCTGTGCCGCGGCCCGCATCTGCCGTCGACGGGCAAACTGCCCAAGGCGTTCAAGCTGATGAAGCTGGCGGGCGCCTATTGGCGCGGCGATTCGACCAAGGCGCAGCTGCAGCGCATCTACGCGACGGCGTGGCCCGATGCGAAACAGCTCGATGCTTATCTGAAGATGCTGGAGGAAGCGGAAAAGCGCGACCATCGCCGCCTGGGCCGTGAGATGGACCTGTTCCATTTCCAGGAAGAGGCGCCGGGTTCGGCCTTCTGGCATCCGAACGGCTGGAGCCTTTATCGTTCGCTCGAGACCTACATGCGCCGCCGCCTCGAACGTACGGGCTATATCGAGGTGAAGACGCCGCAGCTGGTCGATCGTTCCTTGTGGGAAGCCTCCGGCCACTGGGAGAAATTCGGCGAACACATGTTCACGTCGGAATCTGAGGACCGCACGCTTGCGGTCAAGCCGATGAACTGCCCGTGCCATGTGCAGATATTCCGCCAGGGCATCAAGAGCTATCGCGACCTGCCGCTACGCATGGCGGAGTTCGGCTCGTGCCATCGCAACGAGCCGTCGGGCGCGCTGCATGGCCTGATGCGCGTGCGCGCCTTCACGCAGGACGACGCGCACATCTTCTGCATGGAAGACCAGATCGAGACGGAGACGAAGAAGTTCATCGATCTGTTGTCCTCCATCTACAAGGACCTGGGCTTCGATTCCTTCGCAATCAAGTTCTCCGACCGGCCCGCCGTGCGCGCCGGCACGGATGCGACCTGGGACAAGGCCGAGCGCGCGTTGCTGGACGCGGCGCACGCGGCGGGCATCGATCCGATCCCCAATCCGGGCGAAGGCGCGTTCTACGGGCCCAAGCTCGAATTCGTGCTGCGCGACGCCATCGGGCGCGATTGGCAATGCGGCACGCTGCAGGTCGATTTCGTGCTGCCCGAGCGGCTGGACGCCTCCTATATCGGCGAGGACGGGGCGAAGCACCGCCCGGTCATGCTGCACCGCGCCATCCTGGGTTCGTTCGAACGCTTCATCGGCATCCTGATCGAACATTACGCGGGCAAATTCCCGCTGTGGCTGGCGCCGCGCCAGATCGTGGTCGCCACGATCACCGACGCCGCCAATGCCTATGCCGAGGAGGTGGTGGAAAAGCTCCGCGCCGCCGGGCTGCGGGCGGAGGGCGATCTGCGTAATGAGAAGATCAATTACAAAGTGCGCGAGCACTCCCTGTCCAAGGTCCCGGTCATCCTCGTCGTGGGCGCCCGCGAAGCCGAAGAGAAGAAGGTCGCGATGCGCCGTCTGGGTGGGGAAAAGCAAGAATTCCTTGCCTTGGACGACGCCCTGGATACACTAATTAATGAAGCGCGGGCGCCGGGTCAGTAGCCGGCGCTTTCGTTAATCGGTAAGGAGAAAGTCCTTCGTTTCCGCCAGGAAATGGTCCCATGCAATTCCCTGCATCCGGCCCCGGCGAAAATGAGGGCCATACAGGAGTTGCCTAGATCCCTCGTCCACCCATGAATAGCGGCCCCTCCAAGGATGGGCCCAACGTCAACACCGAGATCAGATCCGCCGAAGTGCGCCTGATCGATGCCGACGGTTCGAACGTCGGTGTCGTCTCCATCAATGATGCGCTGAGCCGCGCCGAAGCCGCCGGCCTCGACCTTGTCGAGATCGTGCCGAATTCGCAGCCGCCGGTCTGCAAGATCCTCGACTTTGGCAAGTTCAAGTATGAGGAGCAGAAGCGCAAAAACGAGGCGCGCAAGAAGCAGAAGGTCATCGAGGTCAAAGAGATCAAGATGCGCCCCGGCATCGACGAGCACGATTACCAGGTCAAGATGAAGGCCATCCATCGCTTCCTCGACGAAGGCGACAAGGTGAAGGTCACCTTGCGTTTCCGTGGCCGCGAGATGGCGCACCAGGAAATCGGTGCACGCGTACTCGAACGCGTGCAGGAAGACCTGAATACCATCGCCAAGGTTGAAGCCTTTCCGCGCATGGAAGGCCGCCAGATGACAATGGTATTCGCGCCGCGCTGACGCGCAGTGGGGTATTCGCTCCGCGCTAATCCGAAGGGTGGGGTGTTCGCGTCCCGCCGTTTACTTATCCGCTTCTGTCATACGGCTGTAACGTCGCCGACTTAGATGTCGGCGACGCATGCTTCATGACGCCACCGTATCCCGCCTGTCCGTCCTCACGCTCAACACGTGGAATTGCCAGGGCGATTATCGCAAACGGCTCAGCGCGATGACCAACGGGCTCGCACCGCTCGGTCCCGACATCGTGCTGCTGCAGGAGGTCTACTCCAACCGCGACGGCAGCGACAACACCGCGCGCCATCTGGCGCGCGAACTGGATATCAACTGCGCTTATCATCCGGCACGCACTAAGACGCGCAAGCTGGACGGCACACCGATGCTGTGTTCGTCCGGCCTTGCGATCCTGTCGCGTTATCCGATCATCTGGTCGGAGCGCTACGTGCTGCCATGCGATCCGCGTGACGGCGAACGCATCGCGCAATTCGCCGAGATCCGCATCGATCGCACGCGATTGCTGCTGGTCAATCTCCATCTCAGTCATCTCGACTTCGCCGACAACCTACGCCGGCGCCAGCTCAACTGCATAATCAGTCGCATGACGAACGCCTGGGATCACGACCACATCCTGTTGGGCGGCGATTTCAACGCGGCCGCCGATACAGCCTTGTTCGAGACCTTCGCCGATTATCCACGGCTCGCCGCGACGCGTGCGACATCGCCGGCACCCATCGGCCTCGGTGTCGATCATCTGTTCGCAGTGCGGCGGCGCGATGCCGCACCGTTGTTGATCTCGGCAGCCTCCGCGACACTTGACGAGGCCGATGAAGACGCAGGCATTCTCGCCAGCGATCATCTCGGTGTGCAGGCCTGGATCACGCTCGGCACGGCCGGATCCTGATGGCGGTTTTATGACGCACCGCGTGACAAAAAGCCCTCCTCAAAGTCACATTTTTGACATCCGCCCGTAACGGTCGGCGTGCAAGGTTACGCCATGCCACATGATATGTTTTCAGTGCACCATCGTTTCACCGCCATGACTTTCGACACGTCGTCGTGCCGGGACGATTACCGCGCGCGCGTTGACGTGATGACGCAGGCGTTAAGTCTGGCGGCGCCCGACATCCTGCTGTTGCAGAACGTGTTCGCGACCGCCGACAATCGTCACAACACCGCCTCGCATCTCGCCAACGCGCTGCACATGCAGTGTGCATTCCTGCCGGTGCGCCCCAAGATCCGCTATCTCGACGGCCGTCCGACGCAAAGCCACAACGGGCTCGCCATCCTCAGTCGCCACGCCGTCATCGACGCCGGGCGCATCGAACTGCCGTGCGATCCGCGCGATGGTGAACGCATCGCCCAGTTCGTCGATCTCGATATCGACGGCATGCGGCTGATGGTCGCCAATATCCAGCTCGGTCATCAGGCCGGCGCCGACGCGGTGCGCCGTCACCAGATCGAGACGCTCGCCCAGCGGCTCGCCGGTGCCCACGATTTCGATCACATTCTTGTGGGCGGCGATTTCAACGCCGGCCCCAACGAACCGGCGTTGGCGCCAATCCGCGAGATGCATGGCTTCACGGTCGCCGAAGCAGCCCCCGAACGGTGCGTCGACCGGCTGTTCGTGCTCACCCGCGAGGCCGCCTACCGACCGATCGCGCCCCTGACGCTTGCCGATACCCGGTTGGAGTTGGACCGGATCGATCCGATCACCAATCTGTTCCCGGCCGAGCGCGCCGCGCTGATGTGCGAAATGACCCTGAACACGGCCCGAGAGGCGCTCGCGCCCATATCCGGCCTGCCCGGCTGGGCGAAAGGGGCACGAATGCGGCGAGAATCCGCCATATCCGTGCTGCACACCGCGGCGGAATAAACACGCACGGTGATTGTTTGCCTATTTGGAAGCGATAAGGCCTTCGGTGGGAAAGGTCCCCCCTTTTCGAACACCCCCAAGGCGTTATCCATTCCTCTGTCCCTCAAAGCATTAGACCGCTCCGCCCCCGTGACGGAGCGGTTTTTTTGCCTATACTCGCGCGTCTTCCAACGAAGATGACCACAACGAAAGCGAAAGCGAGAACATGACCGCACGTAAAACCCCGCCGTTTCGCGCCGACCAGGTCGGCAGCCTGCTGCGTCCCGACAACCTGAAGGCCGCCCGCGCCCAGCACGAGGCCGGCAAACTCTCCGACGCCGAGCTGCGCCAGATCGAGAACGATTGCATTCGCGATGCCGTGAAGATGCAGGAGAGCCTGGGTCTGCAGGGGATCACCGACGGTGAATACCGACGCGAATCCTGGCAGCGCGACTTCCTGCGCGCCATGGACGGCGTCGAGTTCATCGAGGACATGGGCTCCAGCGTCACCGCCAAGACGCCGCATGCTTTCGGCTTCGCCATCAAAGGCAGGGTGAAGAACCCCAAAGGCATCATGACCGAGGATTTCGGCTTCCTGAAGCCGCTGGTCAGCAAGACCGCGAAGGTCTGCATCCCCTCGCCGACGCTCGCCTATCATCGCGGCGGCAAGGCCAACATCGACCAGAACGTCTATCCGGACGTCAAGATGTTCTGGAACGACGTGGTCGACGCGTGGAAGTCCGAGATCGCGCATCTCGCGGCACTCGGCTGCACCTACGTGCAGGTCGACGACACCTGCTTCGCCATGCTGTGCGACCAGCGCGCGCGTGCTGCGCTCAAGGAACGCGGCGACGATCCCGATGAATTGCTGCTGACCTACTGCGACGTGGTGACGCGTGCCGTCGCCGACCGTCCGGCCAACATGCGTGCCGCCGTCCACATGTGCCGCGGCAACTTCGAATCCAACTGGAACGGCGAGGGCGGCTACGAGGCCGTCGCCGAGAAGATGTTCGCCAACCTGAAGGTCGACGGCTTCTTCATGGAATGGGACAACGACCGTTCCGGCGGGTTCGAGCCGCTGCGCTTCGTGCAGAAGGACCAGACCGTCGTGCTCGGCCTCGTCACTTCCAAGTTGGCGGAGCTCGAGAGCAAGGACCTGATCAAGCGCCGCATCGACGAAGCGTCCAAGTACGTCTCGGTCGAGAACCTGTGCCTGTCGCCGCAGTGCGGCTTCGCATCCACCGCGAAGGGCAACAAGCTCACCGTCGACGATCAGAAGCGCAAGCTGTCGCTGGTGATCGAGACCGCCGACGAGGTCTGGGGCCGCGCGTAAGCGGAACCTCCCATCACGGAAATGAGCTGGCTCGCCCGCCTCGCTACACCGTTCGCGGGTGCGAGGGCAGCGCTGGCGAGCCGGCCATACCGCATCTACTGGATCGGCCAGATCCCCCACGTACAGGGAATCTGGCTGCATCGCGTCGCAGCCGGCTGGCTGATCTTCGACATGACCGGCTCGCCGGCCTGGCTTGGCGCCATCGGCTTCGCCATGGCCGCCCCCTCGTTGATCCTGAGCCCAATCGCCGGCGCCATGTGCGACCGCATCGGGCCGCGCCGCACCTCGATGCTGGCCACCGCAGGCGGCATGTGCGTCATCGCACTCACCACGCTGCTCACGTTCCTGCACCTCATGACGCCGGGGCTGCTGTTCGCACTGGTTTCGACACTGGCCATCTGCATCGCTTTTGAATTCCCGGCACGCCAGTCGCTTGTGCCGTCGCTGTTGCCGCGCGACGTGCTGACCGAGGGCATGGCGATGAACTGGGCGGTGTTCAATGTCGCCTTTTTCACCGGACCGCTGATCGCGGGCGTGCTGCTCACCATCGGCGGTCCGCAACTCGGCTTCGCCACCGCGATCTGCACCTATCTGTGGATGACGGTGGCCTTGTTCCGCATTCCGGCCGACGAGCCCCATCTCGCCAATATCCGCTTCGGCGGCCTGCTGGGCGACATCGCCGAAGGGATTGCCTATACCCGCCGTCATCCGGTGATCCCATGGATCATCGGCCTGCAGGTCGGCGCCTCACTGCTGGTGCGGCCCTATATCGATCTGATGCCGGGCTTCGCGGTGGATGTGTTCGGGCGCGGCGAACAGGGCCTCGCCACGCTGCTCGCCGCATCGGGCATCGGTGCGCTCGTCTTCTCCATCCTGCTCACCATGTTTTCGCGTGAACGCTGGCTGGTCTACACCTTCGCCGCCGGCATGATCGGCTCGGCCACCATGCTGCTGATGTTCACGACGACCGATCAGTTCTGGCTCGGCGTGGCGTGCCTCGTTCTTGTCGGCGGGCTGTCGACCACGACCGGCATCGCGAATGCGACCCTCATCCAGCAATATGTCGATACCACCTATCGCGGCCGCGTCGTCAGCCTCAACATGGCCTGCCAGGTGGGATCGCCGGCACTCGGTGCGCTGATCCTCGGATGGGCCGCCGAATTCGCAGGATTACAGATCGCGATGGGCGCGGGCGCGATCCTGGTGATCGCCGCCACCGCGTTGAGCGTGCGCACGCTGTTCATCAAACGGCGCCAGATCGCACCGCCCACCTGACGATCCGGCCTAACTATATTTTGGCGAGCGGCAGACGCACGCTCGCACGCAAGCCGTTCGATTCGGTTTCGGCGCGGTTGGAGAGATCAATCTCGCCGCCATGGGCGTGCACGATCGTACGCGCGATCGACAGGCCCAACCCAATGCCGCCGGTCTGGCGGCTACGCGAACTCTCGAGGCGCACGAAGGGCTCGAACACGCGCGCGCGGTCGGCATCCGCGATGCCTGGGCCGTCATCGTCGATCTGCACGATCGCGGAGTCGCCCTCTCGGCGCACCGAGACACGCGCGCGATGGCCGTAGGCGACCGCGTTTTCGATGAGATTGCGCAGCGCGCGGCTTAGACTTGTCGGGCGGCACGCGATGGCGAGCTTTTCACCGTCCTCCTCGAACGTCACATCCTTGCCGATGGCGGACAGATCGTCGCACACGCTATCGAGAAGAGCGGCGAGATCGGTGGTGCGCGTCGCCTCTGCCGTCGCCTGGTCCTTGGCGAAGGACAGCGTCGCCTCGACCATGGTCTGCATGTCGGCCAAGGTGCGCAACATGGCCTCGCGCGTCTCGCCATCGTCCACCAGTTCGGCGCGCAGCCGCAGCGAAGTGATCGGCGTGCGCAGATCGTGCGAGATCGCCGCCAGCATGCGCGTGCGGTCGTCGACGAACCGCTTGAGCCGGTCCTGCATGGCGTTGAAGGCGGCGACGGTCTGGCGCACGTCCGACGGACCATGTTCGCGCAACGGCGCGATGGCCTCGCCGCGCCCGAAGCGCTCGGCCGCACCAGCCAGTTCACGGAGCGGCTGGGTCGTGCGCCGCACGGTGAAGATCACGATGATCACCAGGACCACCGCCGTGGTAATGACGGAGGCGAGCGCCAATCCCTCGAAGGTCGGCGGCTGGGTGCGCACCACGGTGCGCACGTTGAGCCAACGCCCGGTCTGTTCGCCCTCACGCGGGGCGAGATTGATCGAAACGGTGAGGCCGACGAAATCGCGAAACGGCGTAAAGCGCGGCGCGGGCGCACCGTCGCCGCGCGGACCAGGCGATGGCGCTTTCGCCGCACCCTTCTTGGCTGCGTGCAGCCATCGGGCCAGCCCTTCGGTCACGTAGACCACGCGGACCTCGCGCGCGATCGGGCCCAGTTCGCCGGCGATGCGCTGTTCGAGCACACTGTCGCGTTCGTCCATATCGGCATTGTCGAGCAGGCTGGTCTCAGAAATATCGAAGCGCAGCCGCCGGCCGGATGCACTGCGCGTCATGCGGTCCAGCCGATCGACCGGACTTTCGGCGACGAAGCGTGCGAAATCGACCGTACGCGCCACGACCTGGTCGCGCGCGGTGCGCTCCACCGCGACGCGGCGTTCATCGGTGACGATGACGAAGGCGACGGCCTGCGCGGCGATCATCGCAGCCAGCAGGAAGACGACAAGCTGGCCCGCCAGGCTTTGCGGCCACAGGCGCCTCAGGAAACTCATGGGGAAGCTCATCCGCCGCTCCGTTCGACCTCGGGCGTGAAGCGGTAGCCGCCGCCCCACACGGTCTGGATCAGGGTCGGCGATTTGGGATCGGGTTCGACCTTGCGGCGCAGGCGGCTCACCTGATTGTCGATGGAACGGTCGAACGGCACGGCGGCGCGCCCACGCGTGATATCCAGCAGCTGATCGCGCGTCAGCACACGGCCCGGATGATCGATGAACGCCATCAGAAGGGTGAATTCGCCCTGCGACAATGGCATGGCAATACCATCCGTGCCGGTCAATTCGTGGCGCGCGATGTCGAGCGTGAGACCTGCGAATTTCACGACACCACTGGTCGGTGCGGTCTGGTCAGGCGGCAGGCTGTGGGTGCGGCGGATGACGGCGCGGATGCGCGCCAGCAATTCGCGCGGATTGAACGGCTTCACGATGTAATCGTCGGCGCCCATCTCGAGGCCGATGATGCGATCAGTCTGTTCGCCCACCGCGGTCAGCATGACGATCGGCAGGCGCGTGGTTTCGCGCAAATAACGACAGAGCGTGAGCCCGTCGTCGCCCGGCATCATGACATCGAGGATGACAAGATCGATGGCGCCGGCGGCGAGAACGCGCTTCATCGCGACGCCGCCGTCGGCCGCCGAGACGCGATAGCCGTTCTTGTTGAGATACTTGCTGAGTGATTCGCGGATCTCGCGGTCGTCGTCGACAATCAAAAGATGGGGTTGTTGTGCGTCCATGATCCTAATGTGCAACGCGAAGGGGCCGGGCGTGGGATTTAATTGTAACAGACTGTATCAGGTGTGCCTCCATGCCACGCGGTGCGACACTTTGGGGCATCGCCAGCCATAATTTCGGGACGGCCGCACGCTACTCTCCTGTGCATACCAACCTGCGCATAGGAGGCGCATTTAAAATGAACCGCACCACCAAAACCCTTCTCGTCGCCGGTCTTGCCGCCATCGTCGGCAGTGCAGCTGTTGCCGGCGCCGTTCGCGCCCGCGACGTGCAGGGCGATCACGTCCGCACGCATCATGGCTGGAAACAGCATCACCGCGGCGCCGCGATGGGCGCGGGCCTCGCCTTCATGGAACAGTACGACACCAACAAGGACGGCAGCTTGACCCAGGCCGAGATCGACCAGGTCCGCAAGGATCGTCTCGCCAAGTTCGACGCCGACAAGGACGGCAAGCTCAACCTCAAGGAATATGAGGCACTGTGGCTCGACGCCCATCACCGCCAGATGGTGCGTGACTTCCAGCGCCTCGACATCGACGGCGACGCCGTTGTCACCGGCGACGAATACGGCAAGCCGCTCGACAAGCTGGTCCAGCTCCGCGACCGCAACAACGACGGCAAGCTGAACAAGGACGATATGCGCCGCTTCCATCGCGGCGACGCCCCGACCCCGGCTGAGCCGAAGGGCGCCAAGAAGTAACGAGGTCCAGACATACGAAGCCAAGGTCCCCCCAATCCCCTTGCTTCACAATGGCCCCGGCCGGGCAACCGGCCGGGGTCTTTTTTGGCGGAAATCCGCCGAAAACTAGGTCTGAGAGCACGAAAAACGGCGGATTCCGGCGCCTTCTTGCCAATCCCAGCGGGGATCGCTATAACCCCGCCTCCGAAGCGGTCCGGCAGGATAGGTGTGGAGTTCACACCGGTCCGGGGCAGCCCAGCCGCTCGAACCAAAACATGAGGATCGAAATGCCCAAAATGAAGACCAAATCTGGAGCGAAAAAGCGCTTCAAGGTCACCGGCACGGGCAAAGTCCGCGCCGCCGTCGCCTACAAGCGACACAACCTCCGCAAGCGTACGCAGAAGATGAAGCGCAAAGCCCGCGGGACGTTCGTCCTGGAGAGCGGTGATGCGAGCCTCGTCATGCACTACATGCCCTACCACAGGAGCTAATAGCCATGGCACGCTCTAAACCGTCCGTCGCCTCCCGCGCCCGCCGCAAAAAGCTTCTCGCGAAGTCCAAGGGCTTCCGCGGCCGCTCGAGCACCAATTTCCGCATCGCCAAGGAACGCCTCGAAAAGGCGATGCAATACGCCTACCGCGACCGCCGGGTGCGTAAGCGCAATTTCCGCGCGTTGTGGATCCAGCGCATCAACGCCGGTGCGCGCGAACTCGGCCTCACCTATTCGCAACTCATGGACGGCCTCAACAAGGCTGGCATCGAGATTGACCGCAAGGTTCTGTCGGACCTTGCGACGCGTGAGCCGGAGTCGTTTAAAAGCTTGGTTGAACAGGCCCAATCCGCCCTCGCCAAGTCCGCGTAAGCGATCCAAGTTTCCGATCTATCGGACTGAGAAGGGGGTGGCCCGACGGCCAACCCCTTTTCTTTTTTCTGGCTCTTTTCTTTTTCGCCAATCTCTCATCAAGGCAGTCATGGACGATCTAGACACATTAAAAGCGGACCTGTCGGCCAAGATCACCGCCGCCGCCGATCTCGCCGCCCTTGAAGCGGTGCGCATCGACGCGCTGGGCCGCAACGGCACGATCACGCAGATGCTGAAGGGCCTCGGCCAGATGGACGCCGAGACCCGCAAGACCGCCGGCCAGAAGCTCAACGTGCTCAAGAACGAGATCGGCGCCACGCTGGATGCGCGCAAGGCCGTGCTGGAAGATGCAGCTATCGACGCGCGCCTCGCCGCCGAGAAGATCGACATCACGCTGCCAGCGCGCCCCAATCGGTCGGGGCGCATCCATCCGATCAGCCAGACCATCGAGGAAGTCATCGCGATCTTCGGCGAGATGGGCTTCAGCGTCGCCGAAGGGCCGGACATCGAAGAAGACTGGTACAATTTCACCGCGCTCAACATCCCGCCCGAACATCCCGCGCGCCAGAACCACGATACGTTCTATCTGGACGCGGCCTCGCCGAAGGACGGAGCGCCGCTCCTGTTGCGCACCCACACCTCGCCGGTGCAGATCCGCACCATGCAGCAAAGCAAGCCGCCGATCCGCATCATCGTGCCGGGCCGCACTTTCCGCTGCGATCATGACGCGACCCATTCGCCGATGTTCCATCAGGTCGAGGGCCTGGTGGTCGACGAGGCGACCCATATGGGCCACCTCAAAGGCTGCCTGATCGATTTCTGCCGCACCTTCTTCGGCATCGACGATCTGCCGGTGCGTTTCCGCCCGTCTTATTTCCCCTTCACCGAACCGTCGGCCGAGGTCGATATCGGCTGCTCGTTCGCGGACGGCACCTTGAAGATCGGCGCGGGCGACCGCTGGCTCGAGATCCTGGGCTCCGGCATGGTGAACCCGAAGGTGCTGGAGAATTGCGGCATCGATTCCACCAAGTACCAGGGCTTCGCCTTCGGCATGGGGATTGAGCGCATCTCGATGCTCAAATACGGCATTCCCGATCTGCGCACGTTCTACGAATCGGATGTGCGCTGGCTCAATCATTACGGCTTTGCGGCGCTCGATGTGCCCAGTCTGGTAGCGAGGGCACGCTGATGAAATTCTCTGTCCAATGGCTCATCAAGGAGCTTGAGACCACCGCTTCGGTGCAGGAGATCGCGGATGGGTTGACGCGCGTCGGCCTGGAGGTGGAAGGCATCGACGATCCGGCCGAGAAGCTGAAGGATTTCGTCGTCGCCCGGATCAGCGAGGCCAAGCAGCATCCGGACGCCGACCGGCTGCGCGTCTGCCAGGTCGATACCGGCACGGGCAACGTAGAGGTCGTGTGCGGCGCGCCCAATGCACGCACCGGCATCAAGGTCGTCTTCGCCAAGGACGGCAGCTATATCCCCGGCACCGGCATCACGCTCAAGAAATCCAAGATCCGTGGCGTCACCTCCAACGGAATGTTGCTCAGCGCGCGCGAGATGGGATTGGGCGACGATCACGCCGGCATCGTGGAACTGCCCGAAAGCGCCGTCATCGGTTCGCTGGCCGCCGCCGCCATGGGCCTCAACGATCCCGTGTTCGACATTTCGGTCACCCCCAACCGCGCCGATTGCCTCGGCGTGCGCGGCATCGCGCGCGATCTTGCCGCCGTCGGCGTCGGCACGCTGAAGCCCTTCGCGGTCAAGACGGTCGACGGCAAGTTCCAGAGCCCGATCAGGCTGCATCTGGATTTCACACCCGAAACCAAGACGGCCTGCCCGTACTTCGTCGGCCGCTATTTCCGTGGACTCAAGAATAAGCCGAGCCCGGCCTGGCTCGCCGACAAGCTGAAGGTGGTGGGCCTGCGCCCGATCTCGGCGCTGGTCGACATCACCAATCTAATGACGCTGGCCTATTGCCGTCCGCTGCACGTGTTCGATGCGGACAAGCTCACGGGTGATATCCATGCGCGTCTCGCCCGCGACGGCGAGACCATCAAGGCGCTCGACGGCAAGACCTATACCCTCGACAACGAAATGACGGTCATCGCCGACGACAAGGTGCCGCAAGGCCTCGCCGGCGTGATGGGCGGCGAGGAGTCGGGCGTCTCCGACGACACGGTGAACGTGTTCCTGGAGACCGCCTATTTCGATCCGGTGCGTACCGCCATGACAGGCCGCAAGCTCGGCATCCTGTCGGATGCGCGTTATCGCTTCGAGCGCGGCGTCGATCCCGCTTTTCTGGTCGAGGCCACGGAACTAGCCACCAGCCTGATCCTCGGCATCTGCGGCGGCGAAGCGAGCGAGCTTGTGATCGCGGGCGAGGAGCCGAAATGGCAGCGCAGCTATCACCTGCGCGAAGCCCGCGTCGTAGCGCTGGGCGGCGTCGAGGTTGCCGCTGATCGCATCGAGAAGATCCTCACCGATCTCGGATTCGGCGTGACCAAGGCGGGCGACGGCTGGGATTGCGCCGTGCCGTCATGGCGCGCCGATGTGGTCGGCGAAGCCGATCTGGTGGAAGAGGTCATCCGCATCAACGGCTTCGACAATATCCCCGCCGTCTCACTCGCCCGCACCACGCCGCTGCCCATGGGCGCGGTGAACCTGGCGCAGGAACGGCGTGGCCGCGCGCGCCGCGCATTGGCCGCGCGCGGGCTGACCGAAGCCGTCACCTATTCGTTCATCAAGAGCGACCAGGCGGAACTGTTCGGTGGCGGCGCGAAGGCACTGCATCTGGTCAATCCGATCAGCGCCGATCTCGACGTCATGCGGCCGTCGCTGCTGGCGAACCTGATTGCGGCGGCCGGGCGCAACATGGCGCGAGGACTATCCGATGTGGCTTTGTTCGAGGTCGGTCCGCAATACAAGGACGAGACACCCGAAGGCCAGGCGATCTGCGCCACCGCCATCCGCACCGGGCAGGCTGTCGCACGCAACTGGGCCGAACCTGCGCGCAAAGTCGATGCGTTCGACGCCAAGGCCGATATCGAAGCCCTGCTGGAACAATTGAACGCGCCGGCGGGCCTCAAGATCGAGGCGGGTGTGGCCGCCTGGTACCATCCGGGCCGCTCGGGAACCCTGCGCATGGGCAACGTTCTGGTCGCGCAGTTCGGCGAGATTCATCCGCGCATCCTGAAGGCGATGGATGTGGATGGGCCCGTCGTCGGGTTTGAGCTGTTCCTCGATGCCATCCCGCTGCCGAAGGCACGCGGCACGGCGAAGCCGAAGCTCGATCTTGCGGCGCTTCAGCCGCTCGATCGCGATTTCGCCTTCATCGTGGATGGAACGATCGCGGCGGATGCGGTGGCGCGCGCGGCGGCCAACGCCGACAAGGCACTGATCACCAACGCCGTGGTGTTCGACGTGTTCGAAGGCAAGGACATCCCGGCCGGTAAGAAATCCATCGCCGTCGCCGTCACCATCCAGCCCAAGGATGCGACGCTGACCGAAGCGGAGATCGACGCGCTGGCGAAGAAGATCGTCGCCAACGTCGCCAAGCAGACCGGCGGGACGCTCAGGGGCTGATCAAAAGAAGCCGTCATGGCCGGACTTGGCCCGGCCATGACGATCGTGTTGTTGGCGGGGCGGAGTCTTACTTCGAACTTTTACCCTTCGCTTTCGGCTGGGCCGGGGCCTCGTGCAGGTCCTTGGTCTCGATCAGTTCGCGCACGCGCTTGACCACGCTGTCGTCGATGGCGACGGACGATTGCGCGATCTTCTGCAATTCCGCACCGGGGATCGGATTAAGCTCCATCTTCGCCTTGCTTGTCTCGGCGACGAAGTCCCTGTCCTTCATCGTCTCGTCAAACGCCTTGCGCAGCGCAGCGACACGCGCGGCCGGGACATCCGGCGGCGCCAGGATCGGACGGCCGAATGCCGTGCCCGCGACGAGGGCGGCGAGCGCCTTGCGGTCCGTGTCCGACTTGGCAAGCTCGGTGATCACCGGCACGTCACGCTTCATGTATTCGGAGATTTCCGGATCCTTGTGCGTCGAGAACTGCACCAGGATGTTGATCTTGTGATCCTCGATCCACTGACGCGTCGTCGATTTGGTCGAGGCCCAGGAGTTGGAGCCGCGGCAATTCACCTCGTTGCGTTCCATGGCGAGGTTGACGTCGCCGCCGCCGGGATAGCCGGTGACGATCTTGATCTTGGCGTTGAGCAGATTGTTGAGGATGGTCGGCTGCAGGATCGACGGCGAAGATGCGCCGGTACCGCCACAGATCAGACCGCCTTTCTTGACCACATCGTCGAGGCTGCCCAGCCCCGTCGAGGCCCACACGAAAGTGACGTTCGAATCCGAAATCGGATTGCCGATCCAGTTGAACTTGGCGACGTCGAACTGAACGCCCTCTTCCTTCAGCGCCTGATCGAGGGCGGAATTCTCGCCGATGACACCGAGCGCGGTGCCGTCCTTCGGTGCCACCTGGTAGAGCCAATTCGCGGCAAGGCGCGATCCCGCGCCCGGCATGTTCTGCACGATGACGTTGGGATTGCCCGGAATATATTTGCCGATATGGCGCGCCACCGCACGGGTGTAGGTGTCGTATCCGCCACCCGGCCCGTAGCCGATGGAAATGGTAATGGTCTTGCCCTTATAGAAATCGGCGACGGCGTCGGCCGCATGCGCAGGGCCGGCGGACATGAGGCCGAGCACGGCAAGAAGGGCAGCGGGAATCAAGCGCTGGATCATCGTTAGGAACTCCCTGTTAAAGAGTTTTTTTGATCGAATCTTGTTCGGTTGCGGTCTGATGCCGCGTTTACTAAGACTTTGAGCCTAACATCGGGCCGGTCCGCGTGTCAGCGAATTTATTCTTCCGCCTTTTCCTGCCGTTCGTTTTCGGCAATTTCCTGGGGTCGTTCTACCGCTCGGTCAACGCCGTGCTGGCGCCCGACATCGTGGCCGAACTGAGCCTGAGCGCGGAAGACATCGGGCTGCTCACCTCCGTCTTCTTCCTAGTATATGCCGGGATACAGATTCCGCTGGGCATGGCGCTCGACCGGTTCGGCGCGCGACGCGTCAGTTCGTTCCTGTACTTGATTGCGGGCCTCAGCGCCCTCGTCCTCGCTGAGACCAGCGACTATCCGACCATGCTGGTGGCGCGCGCCGCCATGGGGCTCGGCATCTCGGTCGCCTTCATGGGTGCGCTCAAGGCCGTGGTCGATTGGGTGCCGCGCGAGAAACTTCCCATCACCAATTCGTGGATCATGATGATGGGCGGCGCCGGTGTGATGGCGGCCACCCTGCCGCTGGAATACATGCTGCTGCTGACCGACTGGCGCGGCATTTTCTTCTGGCTCGCGATCGTCACCTTCGTCACGGTCGCGGCTCTCTATTTCCTGCCGCCGGAGAAGCCGCGCCCGGCGGAAGCCGCCAAGGTCAGTGCGTTCAAGGGCGTGATCCAGGTCTTCACCAACAGTGACTTCCTGCGGATGGTGCCGCTGGGCTCCAGCGCGCAAGGTGTGAACATGGCGATGTCGTCGCTCTGGGCGGGGCCGTGGCTACGCGACGTGTCGGGCCTGTCGCGCGAAGGTGCGGCCGCTGTGCTGTTCGGCATGGCGACGACCGTCACCATCTCCGCGTTCACCATCGGCCCGATCGCCGCGTTCCTTGCGCGCTTCGGCATCCCGCTCACGCGCACGTCGTCAGCCGGCATCGCGGGTTTCATCATCTTCGAGATCCTGATCGTCGCCAACGTGCCGGTGAGCCCATGGCTGCTCTGGCTGCCCTATGCATTTTTCGCTACCGCACCAACGCTGGTCTATTCCGTGTTCGCTGAAAGCTTCCCCTCGCACATGACCGGGCGCGTGAACACGGCCTACAATTTCACGACCTTCACCTTCGTGTTCATCGTGCAATGGTTCATAGGCGCGGTGATCGACTTGTGGCCGCCGGTGGCCGAGGGCCAGTTCGCGCCTGAAGGTTATCGCTGGGGTCTCGGCATTATCGTCGGCGTGCAGATCTGCGCCTTCATCTGGATGAGCGTGTCGTCGCGTGCCCAGGCCAAGGCCCAGGCAACCTCATGACGAACGCCATGCTGCTTCGCGTATTCCTGCCCTACGCGCTGGGCAACGTGCTGGGCGCGTTCTATCGCACCGTCATGGCGATCCTGGCCCCCGACCTGATCGACGATCTGCGCCTCGGCGCCGAAGAGCTGGGCCTGCTCACCTCTGTCTATTTCCTGGTCTTCGCCGCCGCGCAATTGCCGCTGGGCGTGATGCTCGACCGTTACGGGCCGCGCATCGTCACCACGCTGACCTTCGTCGTTGCGGGGCTGGGCTGCCTGGTCTTCAGCCTGTCGCACGAGATGGCGGCACTGGGCCTCGGCCGCGCGCTGATGGGCTTCGGCATGGCGGTGGCGCTGATGGGCGGTTTCAAGGCGATGGTCGATTGGCTGCCGCGCGAGAAGATCGCCTTCGGCAACGGCATCATCCTGATGGCGGGCGGGTTGGGCGCTATGAGCGCCACCCTGCCGGTGCAGTTGGCGCTTGGGGTCACCGATTGGCGCGGTGTCTTCTTCGCCCTCGGCTTTGTCACCTTCGCCGTCGCCGCGGTCTTGTATTTCGCCGCACCGGAGAAACCGCGCGAGTCCCATGCGCGTTCGGTCGCCGAAATCTGGCGCGGGCTGAGGCAGGTTTTCGCCGATCGCTCCTTCCTTGCCAATGCGCCGCTCGGCGGCGTTACCATGGGCGTCAGCATGAGCGTCAACAATCTGTGGAGCGGGCCGTGGCTGCGCGACGTGATGGGCGTGCCACGCGACGAGATCGCCCACGTCCTGCTCGCCACCACCGCCATGATGGCCATCGCGGTGTTCTTCACGGGATCGATCGTCGAGCGCCTGGCGCGTGCCGGAATCCCGATCCTGGTAACGGCCTGTTTCGGCATTGCCTGCTTCATCGCGATGCAATGCATGCTGATCGCCAACCCGGCAATCAGTCCCTACGCGATCTGGCTGCCCATGGCGTTCTTCGGCACCGTGCCGGTGCTGATCTATACCGTGCTGACGCAGAGCTTTCCGCACGCCCTCGCAGGCCGCGTCAACACCGCCTACAATTTCGTGGTCTTCGTCGTCGGCTTCGGAGCGCAATGGGCGATCGGCGCGATCATCGATCTCTGGCCGCCGGTGGCGGAAGGCCGCTTTGCCCCCGAAGGCTACCGCACGGCGCTTGCCGTGATGGTGTGCTTCGAGATCGCGGCCTTCGCCTGGCTAATCATAGGAAATCGCCGCGCGAGAGCGCGCGGCGACAACCTGCCGGGCGGGACGAACCCTACATCCGCCTAGTCTATTTCTTGGCGAGACGCAGACGCAGCGCGTTGAGCTTGATGAAGCCCGCCGCGTCGCGCTGATCGTAGACCGTATCGGCCTCGAACGTGACGACCGCCTGATCGTACAGGCTCATCGGCGACTTACGCCCCGTGACAATGACGTTGCCCTTGTAGAGCTTCACCCGCGCCGTGCCGGTGACGCGGCTCGAGCATTCGTCGACGAGCGCCTGGATCATCTTGCGTTCGGGCGAGAACCAGAAGCCGTTGTAGATGAGCTCGGCATAACGCGGCATCATCTCATCCTTCTGATGCATGGCGCCGCGATCGAGCGTCAGGCTTTCCACCGCGCGGCGCGCCGTGAACAGGATGGTGCCGCCCGGCGTTTCGTACACACCGCGCGACTTCATGCCGACGAAGCGGTTCTCGACGATGTCGAGACGGCCGATGCCGTTGGCACCGCCGAGCTGGTTGAGCTTGGTGAGTAGCGCGGCCGGGCCGAGCTTCTCGCCGTTGATGGCGACCGGATCGCCGTGGACGAATTCGATCTCGATTTCGGTCGGCGTGTTGGGCGCCTTTTCGATGGAGACGGAGCGCGTGAACATGGATTCGTCGGGTGCCACCCACGGATCCTCCAGCACCTTTCCTTCGTAGGAGATGTGCAAGAGGTTCGCGTCCGTCGAATAGGGCGGCTCGCCTTCCTTGTCCTTCGGCACCTGGATCTGGCGCGACATGGCGTATTCGATCAGCTTGGTGCGCGAATTGAGATCCCATTCGCGCCACGGGGCGATCACCTTGATGTCCGGCTTCAGCGCGTAATAGCCGAGCTCGAAGCGCACCTGGTCATTGCCCTTGCCGGTAGCACCATGCGCGACGGCATCCGCGCCGACCTCGTTCGCGATCTCGATCTGGCGCTTGGCGATCAGCGGGCGCGCGATCGAGGTGCCCAGCAGATAGGTGCCTTCATAAAGCGCGTTGGCGCGGAACATCGGGAAGACATAGTCGCGCACGAATTCGTCGCGCAGGTCATCAATGAAGATCTGCTTCACGCCGGCGGCTTCGGCCTTCTTGCGCGCTGGCTCCAGCTCCTCGCCCTGGCCGAGATCGGCGGTGAAGGTCACGACCTCGCAGCCATACTCCTCCTGCAGCCATTTGAGGATGACGGAGGTATCGAGCCCGCCCGAATAAGCGAGAACGACTTTCTTGAACTGGCCGTGACGCGGATTGGTCGCCATGAATCTGTCCTTAAACTTAGCCTTGAATTGGGCCGTTAACTGTCGAGGCGGCGCAGTATAGGCAGCCCAAAGGCCGGGACAAGACCGCCCGGGCAGGCGGCTCCGACCCGGCAAAACCTATCAAAAATCGGCAAAAATTGCCGGTCCCGGGAAACCCTTTCAGGGCCCTTAGATATCCGTCCGAGGCTCCGGCTCGGTGCGGGCTTCCATGGCGCGGATCAGGGTCATGCCCGCCCCGAACCCGTTGGGGGCATTGGCCTCGGCCATGATCTTGGCCGCCCGATCGGCGGGGGTCGTCCCCGGATTCGCTCCCGGATCCGTCCCTGCCGACTGGCCGAGGGCGTTGGTGCCGGCCTGCGCGGCGGCCCCCTGGCCTTCCGCGCCTTGGCTTTCCGCGCCCTGCGCCTTCATTTCAGTCTGGGCGGCGAGACGCTCGCGGATTTCCTCGGAGATCATCTTTTCGATCGCACTACGCTGTTGGGCTGACATCTTGTCCAGGTCGTCCTCGGACAGGCCCATTTTATCGAGGATCTTCTTGCGCAGCTCCTCCAGCTTGGCCTCGTTCAGGTCCTTGGCGTAGGCCAGGAAACCCTTTTCGTGGATTTCCTTGAGCGTGTCCTGAAACGAGGTGACCCAGGCCGGCTGGTTGGGATTGGCCACCGCCTCGGGGGCGAACATATCGAAGCCGCCCCCGGAGATACCCCCAGAAACGCCGCTGACGCCAAATGGATTGGACATGGTTTCCCCCTTCGTCTGACCTTATCCGCTGCTTTCCATGCAGGGATCAGGCCACGCAGAGATCAAGCCGAACCGAATGATCGGGGTCGGCTCGACGTCATCAAAGTGTCGTATGGGATTCACGCTATATCCGCATGGCGGGCGTAGCGTGGGCGGAACTTATGTACGCGCAATGATCATGGAGTCCGCCATGAAACATCCCATCTATCGCCCGATCGCGATCGGCGCCCTGCTCGCGCTCGCCTCTTTGAGCGCGCGGGCCGCGGACCTTAAGGATGAGGCGGTGAAGCCCGAAACGGGCGCCGTCATGAAAATTTCGCAGGCGGGTCACGCGAACATCACCCTGCCGGCGTAAGGTTTAGACGAACAGCAAGTCCACCCGACTACCTATATCATCTGGGCGCCTCCCCCCGCGGCGCCCACTTTTTTGGCTCCCACGCGGAAACGCCAAAAGGTACTGGCCTAGTCGAAAATCTCCGAAAGCCAGGATTTTCGGCGGTGCGGTTTCTTGTAGCTGTCGTGATAACCCTCGTCGCGCCGCTGCTCGTAGCGCGGTTCTTGGTAGCGTGGTTCTTGATGACGTGATTCTGGCGCGCGCGGAGCCGGCGCGGCCTCGTTGGTACTTTTCTCGATGATCTTGTCGAGTTCGCCGCGATCGAGCCAGACGCCCCGGCATTTCGGGCAATAATCGATCTCGATGCTCTGGCGTTCGCTCATCACCAGATCGACCTGGCAGGCCGGACATTGCATGGTTCAACTCCCTTGGTTGCCGGAGTCGAGCAAGCCAGTCCTTTATGGCGGAGTTGTGGCGGGAACCTGAATCGCGCAGATCGTCTGATCGGGCGATCAGACGGCGGCGGAGGCGTCCAGCAGGACCTTTTCGCCGCGTGCGCGTTCCGAGGCCGATTTGAGCTGACCGCAGGCCGCCATGATGTCGCGCCCGCGCGGCGTGCGCACCGGCGACGTATAGCCTGCGTTGTGCAGGATATCGGCGAATGTCGCGATGGTTTCCGGCTCGGAACATTCATAATCCGAGCCCGGCCACTTGTTGAACGGGATCAGATTCACCTTGGCATGGATGCCGGACAGAAGCTTCACCAGCGCGCGGGCATCGGCCGGGGAATCGTTCACGCCCTTCAGCATCACATATTCGAAGGTGATGCGGCGCGAGTTGCTGGAGCCGGGATAGGCGCGGCACGCCGCCAGCAATTCCTCGATCGGGTATTTCTTGTTGATCGGCACCAGCACGTCGCGCAATTCGTTGTTGGTGGCGTGCAGTGAGATGGCGAGTCCGACGCCGAGCTCATCGCCGACCCGTTCGATCATCGGCACGACGCCCGAGGTCGACAGCGTGATGCGCCGGCGCGACATGGCGAGGCCTTCCTCGTCCATCACGATGGTCAGCGCCTTGGCGACCGCATCGTAATTATAAAGCGGCTCGCCCATGCCCATCATGACGATGTTGGTGAGCAGCCGCCCTTCCGCCGGCGACGGCCATTCCCCATAGGTGTCACGCGCCACCATCATCTGGCCGACGATCTCGCCCGCCGCGAGGTTGCGCACCAGCTTCTGCGTGCCGGTATGGCAGAACGCGCAGGTCAGCGTGCAACCGACCTGGGATGAGATGCAGAGCGCGCCGCGGTCTTCTTCCGGGATGAAGACGGATTCGAATTCATTGCCGTCCTTGCCGCGCAGCAACCATTTGCGCGTGCCGTCGACCGACAATTGCGCGGTCACCACCTGCGGGCGGCGGATCTCGCACGTCTCGGCCAGGCGTTCGCGGAACGACTTGGCGAGTGTTGTCATCTTGGCGAAATCGGTTTCACCGCGATAATAGATCCAGTGCCATAACTGCTTGGCCCGGAACGCCTTTTCGCCCAGATTGGCCACCGTGGCGGCCAGCTCGTCGCGCGATTGGCCGATCAGATTGATCTTTGACTCGCTCATGACGCCCTATATAGCATGCCGCCTTATATAATAGCCCGCAGGGAAAAAGCGAATCCGATCCCATGAGTTCCTCCATCCTCGAAACCCTGCCCAAGGCGCCGGCACTCACCGGCGATTTTGCCCGCGATGCGGCTGCCCAGGCCCCGTACTGGCGGCAATTGGACGAGTTGCAGCGCAAGCTGGGTGGTGCGGTTTCGGGCGCCGACCAGGACTCCGTCCTGGCGCTCCGCCAGATCGCCGCCGATGCGCGCGTGCCGTTCCTGGATCTGCACGTTCCGTTTCTCTATGCGCAGCTCACCGACGGGTATCGCAAATTCCTGCGGCTGGACGATCTGCTGACGGACGCCGCGCATCTAGCACCCGGCCTAGTGCCGGACGCGGATACCTACGCCACCGAAGCTGCTCTGAAAACGGGCGACAAACCGGGCCTCGAAATCCAGCAAGGCATCTTCCTGAGCAAGGTCCTCGCCGACCGGCGCGCCGGCACGCATCTGTGCCACGCCATGTTGCTGCCGCGCCCTGATTCAGCCGAAGCGCTCGCCAAGTTCACCCGCGACGGCACGCTCGATCTCGGCCGCGTGCGCCTCGATCGCCGGGGCGCCGGCGCGATCATCACCATTTCGAATCCCGAGCGGCTCAACAGCGAGGATCACACCGTGATCAGCGCGTTCGAAACCGCCATCGACGTGGTGCTGATGGACAACGACAGCAGGATTGGCGTGCTGCGCGGCGATGTGGTGCACCATCCCAAACATGCGGGACGCCATCTGTTCGGCAGCGGCATCAATCTCACCGCGCTGTATCACGGGCAGATCCCGTATCTGTTCTACATGCTGCGCGACATGGGCCTGGTGAACAAATTGTTCCGCGGGATCGCCAGACCTGATCGCGATCCATCCGAGGTCGAGGGCGGCACGTCGGAGAAATTATGGATCGCGATGGTCGAAGGTTTCGCCATCGGCGGTGCGTGTCAGCTCCTGCTTGTGTGCGATCACGTGATCGCCGAACGCGATGCCTACATGACGCTGCCGGCGCGCAAGGAAGGCATCATCCCGGGCCTCGCGAACATGCGCCTGCCGCGTTTCGTCGGCGACCGCATCGCACGCCAGGCGATCCTCGGCGAAAAGCGGCTGGACTGCGACAGCCCGGAAGGGCGTCTGATCTGCGATCAGGTCGTCGCACGCGATGCGATGGACCAGACGCTCGACGAGACGATTGCGCACCTGACCGGATCGGGCGTCGTCAGCGCCGAGGGCAATCGGCGCATGATCCGCGCCGCCGTCGAGCCGTTCGACCTGTTCCGCCAATACGTCGCGGCCTATGCGCGCGAGCAGGCCTTCTGCCACGTGAGCCCGGCGCTGGTCGGCAATCTGGAACGCTATTGGAACGCCGCTAGTCGCAAGGCGAGCTGATCTTCGGGATGTCATGGCCGCACGGGACAAGCCCGGGCGTGACGAAACAGCTAACCGTTGGCTACTTACATTCCTTGTCGATGGCGGCGAGCGCGGCGGTTATGCCCGTCAGCGAATAGGTGTCGGTCGTTTTGGTACCGCGCGAGGATATACCGATGACGGTCACGCTGTTGCCCTTCTTCATCGCTTCCGCGATCTGCCGATCGGTCGCATCGTCGCGCGCCCAGGCCGCGTCATCCTTGGTGAACAGCTTGAACGGCTTGTTGCCGTCGATCTGCAGTTCGACCTCGGCGCCGTCCTTGAACGGATAGCCGGCGCGGAACTCAAACACGTTGCGCGTCTTCTCGGCCGGGCGGTTGGAGATCAGGATGTAGGTCTTGCCGCGCTGTACGTTCTGCGGTGCCGTCGCCTTCGGCAGCGATGCGATATAGCACACCCTGTCGCGACCCGAGCCGTCGCTGAACGCGTTCCAGTCGCCGAAGGTGCTGATGAAGGTTTGAGCCGAGAGTGGCATCGCGCCTGAGACGGCAACCACGGCGGCACTAGCGAGGGCAAAAGCGATTCGTTTCATGTTCACGTTCCGAGTTTCTTAGTTACGTGTTTTTTCAACGGTCTCTGGCGGGATTGCCCGATAGGGCGCCGCCTTGGTACGGAAGCGCGGCCCCCCGAATACGTGTTCGGGTACCGGCTCCGGCACGCCGCGAGGTGTCACCGGACGGCGTGCGAAACGGCCAAGCGTGACCAATCGATCGTACATGACCAGCGCACCCGCCAATCCAACATTGATGGAAAAATATGTCGGAATCCTTACCGAGTAGGCGCAGCGCGCGAGCAATTCGGGCGGCAACGAGACGCGTTCCGCGCCTAGCAAGTAAGCTGCCTGTCGAGGATGGCGGAACGAGGGCAATTCGATGGCATCATCGACGATTTCGACGCCGACGAGATCAGTCCCTTCGGGCAGGACCATACTGTCCGCATCGGGGAAATCGTAGAACGGGACCTGACCCGGCGCGTTGGAGGTATCGGCGCCGCGCCCGACGCGGCGGGCATAGGTCGCACCCACGGTGAAAACGAAGGAAGCGCCGAAGGCATGCGCGGTGCGGAACAGACTGCCGACGTTCATACTTTTGCTTACGCCCGCGACCCCGATCCCGAAAAATCCTCTCATGCCGCCCACCATCGCGAATTTCTCCAGGAGATCAAGTGCGATGCCGCAACAGGCCCCGTATGATAAATATTGTGTCGAAGGGGGCAACCATGTCGACCAGGCGGTTGCATCTGTGGGCAGGTCTGATCGTCGCGGCCTATGTCATCCCGCACATGCTGAACCATGCGGTCGGTCTGATCTCGCTGGACGCGATGGAAGCGATGCGGCGCGCGATCCATGTCCTCTGGCTCGGCCCGCTTGGCGAGTTGATCCTGGTCGGGGCGTTCCTGACGCACGCCCTGCTTGGCCTCTGGACCCTCGCTGCGCGCGCGACGCTGCGCATGCCGATCTGGAAAACCGCCCAGATCACGCTCGGACTGCTGATCGTTCCGCTGCTGCTCAACCATATCGTCGGCACCAGCGGCGTGCGCCACCTCCTCGGCTTTGAGCCGAGTTACGAATACGTCGTCGCGGCGTTGTGGATCGCCGATCCGGTGCGCGGACTTCAGCAGGCCATCCTGGCCCTCGTCGTGTGGGGACATCTGTGCATCGGCCTGCATGTCGGGCTGCGGCAGCAAACCTGGTATCGCTTGGGCCAGGTCTATATCTATGCCGCGATGGCTTTGATCCCGGTGCTGGCGCTGCTGGGCTTTGCTGCTATAGGCCGCCAGCTCGCCGCGACGGCCGAGACGGATCCCGGTTTCCTGCCGCGCCTGTTTGCACCGATCTTTGCGCCCGGCACGGCGGATACGGTCGCACAGCTGAAACAGATCGAACCCGCCTGCTGGCTGGTCTTCGGCCTGCTGATCCTGTCGGTCCTGGTCGCGCGCATCGTGCGCCATCACCGGCGCAGCCGTATCGGCTAGTTGATACGGGCCGTCGCAAGACGGCCCGCCGCCACCTCTCGTTACCGGATTGGTGCGTAATCTATTTGTCGTCGTAGATCTGCAAGGAGGATTCCGTCATCCAATCCTTGTGCTTATCGACGTTGACGCGTTGATCCTTGGTCTTGGAATTCTCGACCGCGGTGATGTGCAGGATTTCGAGCGGAACGTCGCCGGTCGTCTCGAACCAATAACGAGCACCACCCGGCAACACGATGCCATCCATCTCCTTCAGATCGCCGATAAGCTTGTCGCCGGGGCCGTAGAATTTCGCCGCACCCTTCAGCACCATCCACACGCCGTCCGAATTGGTGTGGTAATGCAGATTGTTCTCGCCGCCTTCGTGGACGACCTGGACCTGCACGCGCACATTGGGCGTGCGGACCATATTCACCATCTGCTTCACGCGATCCACCTCGCTCGGCGCGGCGTAGCTGAAGGTATGGACGCGCGATTCCGCCTCCAGATGGATTTTCTCTTTCTCGGGATTGATCGGCTTTGTTGCTTCGTTCATGGGTGCCTCCTGAAATATTGCGGTCAGATTATCAGTTCCAGAAAAAGTCCGCGACCGTGATATCGCCGGTCTGCGTCAAGTTCCTGGAAACGCGCACGTTTTTGGAATGCACGAAGGTCGTGGGCACGGACGAGATCGGCAGCACGTAGGCTTCCGTGTTCAGCCGGTCGAGTGCCGGGCGCACGATGGCCGCACGTTTGACGACGTCGGCTTCACCCAGCGCCTTTTTCCATTGTTCGTGGATGAAGGCGTCGCGCCAGTAATCGCGCTTCTCGGAGAAGAAGGAATCGAACGCCGATAGGATTTCCGGGAACGAGCCGGTCGGCCGCACGCCCATGAAGATCGGCAATTCGCCGTCGTCGCGCTTCTTGAAATAGACGCCGATGGTGAGCGGCTGCACGCTGGCGCGGATGCCGATGCGCAGCAACTGGCCCGCAGCTGCCTCGGCCGCATCCTTGTAGGGTGCGTGCACGAAGAACGGCAGTTCGAGCCCGTCCGGATACCCCGCTTCCGTCAACAGCTTTTTTGCCTCGCTCGGATTGTAGGGATAAGGCTGGGTCGACCACGAACACCCGATCGTCCACTTGAAGCAGACCGTGTCGAGGATTTCCGCCTGATCGGAACCGGCGATGAAATTGTCGACGATCTCCTTGCGGTTGATGCCCATGACAATCGCCTTGCGCACGCGGATGTCTTCCAGGGCCTTGATGCCCGCCCGCCCGATGGAATCGATGTGGATGTAAAGATACGTGCCCGATGGGATGGCGGTGACCGCGAGATTTTTGTTCTTGGCGAGTTCCTTCGAGGTATCGGCGCTGACGTTGCGCAGCACATCGACGCCGCCGGTCATCAATTGCGCGGCCTGGGTCTGGCCGTCAGGGATCGGGATGCCATGGATGCGCTTGATCGGTGCGCGCGAAATCTTGGGATCGCCCTTGTAGCCGTCCCAGCGCTCCAGCACGAAGCCCTTGTTGCGGTCGATGGAAACCATCTTGTAGGGCCCGGTGCCCGAGGCCGAGACACGGCCATAATCGGCCTTGTTGTCGAGCGCCTTGTGGACGGCGGAATCGAGCATGAAGACGCGGTAGGCAAGCGCGGTCGTATCGGCGGCGTAGAAATTGCGCGTTTTGATGCGCACCGTGTACGGGCCCATCTTCTCGGCGCGGTCGAACAGCAAATAGGTTCCCTTGTTCGGCAGCTTCACCTTCGGGTCGGCCGCCCAGTTGAGCGTATAGACCATGTCGTCGGCGCTGAACTTGTTGCCGGAATGGAATGTAACATCGGTACGCAGCTCCAGTTCGATCGTCGTCGGATCGATGTGCTTCCATGATTTGGCGAAATCGGAGAACAGCGTATCGGTATGTTCGTTGCGCCTGAGAAACGTCTGGTAGATCTCGGAATAGAACGGCGCGAGTTCCTCGTTCGGCCGGTCATACGGCGATATCACATCCGCCGGATCGTTGATCGCGATCCGCAAGGTGTCGTTCGATTTCTGCGCGTGCGCGGGCACTGCAATGAACAGGAACGAAACGGCCGCCGCGACGCGCGCCCAAAACACGCACGTGAACGCGCAAATGGAATGGCGCATATCTGGTCTCCCCGTTATCCCGGCGCGCGGTTGTCGGCGCGCCTGGTTTGCCGATGGTTCTACGGCTACTGGGCTGCCCTAGAAGTCTGGGCGGCCTCTTCTTCGTGGCGGTTGCAGATGACGGGAATACGTCCGTTCGCCGTCAGATCCTCACCTGTCACGTAATCGATGGTCTTCACCTCGTCCTGCGGGCCGGTGCGGTAGCCCATCATGATCATCGGACGATCGCCGGTATTCTCCAGCCGGTAGAAGGTGCCGCCGTTGATCAGCGCGGCCATGCCGGGCTTGAGAACCGCCGCGCCACGGTCGGCGAAGCTCATCGTGCACTCGCCTTCGAGGCACATGAACATCTGGTCGGCATTGTGGCAGTGCAATTCGTCATGGTCGCCGGGCCGCGCGTAATAATGGACCCAGGCATGTGCCTTGCGGCTGTTGAAGACCTTGGTGCGCGCTTTTTCGCGTTTACCGATTTCCACCGGATCGATGATCTGGACGGCCATGGGAGCCTCCTCTAGGTCTCGTTCCTGCGAGGAGTGTGGGCCCCACCCGGTCGGGGCGTCAATCCGCCTGGGCGACATCCCAAAATCGTGAATCGAGTTAAATGGTTAGGCCTCGGGATTTCGCCGATCCGCCATTCGGCGCTAAGCTTGGCCCAATCATAAAACCGCCGAGAAACCACTAAGACGACAACAGGAGGCAACGATGGGCGACTACATCCCGCGTAAGACCGACTCGTCCAATCTGCGTGACCGGCTCGACTATCCCGTCATCGATACCGACGGCCACATCATCGAAGCACTGTTCGTGATCCGCGATTTCCTGAAACAGGTGGGCGGCACCTCGATGGTCGAGCGCTTCGACAAGGCGATGCCGCGCCCGCGCGACGATGCACCCAAGAGTGTTCCGTGGGCGCAATTCTCTGGCAAATACACCATCGACCGCGCGACCACGATGTTGCCCAAGCTCTATGCGCGACGGCTGGAAGAAGCGGGCTGCGATTTCTCGACGCTTTATCCGACGCTGGGCTTTCGCATCCAGGTCCTGCCCGACGACGAGGTGCGCACCGCCGCCTGCCGCGCCGTCAACATGATGTATGCCGACATGTTCAAGGATGTGGCGGACAAGATGACGCCGGCGGCGCTGATCCCCATGACCACGCCCCAGGAAGCGATCGCGGAGGTCGAGTTCGCGGTCAAGACGCTGGGGCTCAAGGCGCTGATGACCTGCAACGAGGCGACGCGCACGCCCAAGCTGGTGATGGAGGAAGCACCGCAACTCGCCGGCCGGGTGCGCGAATATTCGCCGCTCTGCATCGACAGCCCCTACGACTACGACCCGTTCTGGGCGAAATGCGTCGAGCTCAAGGTCTGCCCGTCCGGCCATTCCATGCCCTTCATCGGCACGCATCAATCGCCCCGGAACTACATCTACAACCGCGTCGGATTCTGGATGACCTATGGCCACGCGGCGGCACGCGCCTTGTTCATGTCGGGTACGACGCAGCGTTTCCCGCAGCTGAATTGGGCGTTCCTTGAAGGCGGCGTGTGGTGGGGTGTGGCGCTTTACAACGACCTGGTCGAGATCTGGGAGAAGCGCAACATGAACGCGATGATGGAATATCACGACCAGGCCGCGATCGACGTCGCATTGATGGAAGAGATGTTCCGCCGCTACGGCGACGATCATCTGACCGCGCAACAGATCGTTCCCGCCATGCAGGCGCTGGTGAAGGCCGCACGCACGCCGGACGGCAAGGTGCCCGACGAAGTCGATGACTGGAAGGACGTGAAGCTCAACAGCCGCGAAGACATCCGCGATGCCTTCGTCGATCAGTTCTATTTCGGCTGCGAGGCGGACGATTCGTTGAACTACACCGCCTTCAACACCAAGGCGAACAAGCTGGGCGTTAAGATCAAGGCCATGTTCTCGTCCGATCTCGGCCATTGGGATGTGCTCGATTTCGGCGACGTCCTGCACGAGGCCTATGAACAAGTGGAACACGGCCTGATGGGCGAGGACGATTTCAAGGATTTCGTCTTCACCAACCCGCTCACCTTCCAGACGCGCGTGAACCCGGATTTCTTCAAGGGCACAGCGGTCGAAGGTGCGGTCGCGAGCCACACGAAAGCAGCGGCGGAATAATCAGCGCGCGCGGCGCAGCAGCAGAAGCAGCAGGTTCCAGCCGATGCAGATCGCGAGCGCCGCGCTTAAGCCCAAGGCCGAGCCGAAGGCGGGTGCCATCAGGTGCAGCACCAGCATCGATGTGGCAAAGCCAACGGTGCCGAACATGCCGTGCGCGATCAGCGACGCGGTCGGCACACCACCGACGCGCGGCTGCAGGATCACGATCAGGCTGGACAATACGATCGGATAGATCGCGAGCATTCCGGTGATCGCGGGGCCGACATGCGCGCTGACCGCGACGACGATGGAAACGAACCCGGCGACGATGGCGGTGCGGAAAGGAACGTCGTACCAGCGCCGCCTCGTGCGCGGCATCGAATCCGTGGCAAAGCGCTGCGCGATCGGGAGTGCGATGGCGCACGCGATGGCATTGAGCGCGATTGCCGCCGGGATCGACCAATCGAAAAGATGGATCAGATAGGCAGCCACCAGCCAGGCGGCAAAGGCGGCGAGGTAACTGAACGCGAGGCCGCGTTTCTGCGCCATGACCACGTAAGCGAGGCAGAAGCACAAGGTCGCGGCGTTGGCCGCGAGGCTGACCAACGCGGCTTCGGCAATGAACGACGGATCGTGTTCGAGCGCCACGAACACATAAGCCGGCCCGGCCGAGATCGGCAGTGTCGCGATCAACGCACCGACCAGCGGGCCTGCGCGTTCGGCGGCGAGGGTTGCCGAGACGACCAGGGCCGCCGTCACGATCAGGCGGATCGCAAATTCAAGCCACGGCAGAAGTTCGGGAGACGGAGTCACCAAGGAATGAGTCACGTCGCACCATCATGCGGCACGACTCTCGGTGCAAGACCTTCGTGAGAAGCGATCAGCCCTCGGGATTATCTCCTGGGATTATCCCCAGGGACGGCGGCCGAAGCCTTCGCCGCCGCCGGCCGGGCCGCTCGACGGGATCGTGCTGCGGCCTCGCGTTGGGATGGAGGAACTGCGCGGCGCGGTCGCACGCGGGCGCGGTGCCGTGCCGCCGCCCAGGTTGCCATTCCTGGCCATCTGCTCGAGACGCGCGATGCGGTTCTCCATGCTCGGATGCGTGGAGAACAGATTGTCCATGCGCGCGCCCGATAGCGGGTTCACGATGAACAGATGCGCGGTCGCCGGGTTGGCTTCGGCACGCGGGCTCGGGATCGCGTGCGCGAGCTGTTCAAGCTTGCCCAGCGCCGAGGCGAGCCACAGCGGCTGGCCCGCGATCTCGGCGCCTTCGCGGTCGGCCTCGTATTCGCGCGAGCGGCTGATCGCCATCTGCACCAACATGGCGGCCATCGGGGCCACGATCATCAGCACGAGGGTGCCGACGATGCCGATGCCGCCATTATCGCGGCCGCGCGCACCGCCGAAGAACATGGCGAAGTTGGCGAGCATGGAGAGCGCACCGGCGAGCGTCGCCGTCACCGTCATGATCAGGGTGTCGCGATGCTTCACGTGCGCCAGCTCGTGCGCCATCACGCCCGTGATCTCTTCCTCGCTTAGGTGATTGAGCAGGCCCGTGCTCGCGGCGACGGCGGCATGTTGCGGATCGCGCCCCGTGGCGAAGGCGTTGGGCTGGGCATCCTCGATGATGTAGACCCTGGGCATGGGCAGGCCCGCATTGTGCGCGAGGCGCTGCACGATGCCGTAATAGGTGGGCGCGGTGCGCGCATCGACCTCGCGCGCGCCATACATGCGCAGCACCATCTTGTCCGAATTCCAGTAGGCGAACGCGTTCATGGCGAGCGCCACGGCGAGCGCGAGCACGATGCCCGTCTGTCCGCCGAGCAGGTAGCCCACACCCATGAACAATGCCGTCAGGCCCGCAAGCAATATGCCGGTCTTCAGGTAATTCACCGTTTTGTCCCTTTCGAAAAGGAAGTCACTGATTGGTGACCAGATAGGTAGCCGGGGGTGCAAAATCAATCGGCCTTCGACCGGACAGTACCCGGAACTCTAGCGCATCAACTGAACAAAACGGTGACGCCGATCACGATCATGAGGCCCAGCGAAACCTTGCGGAACATCTGGATCGGGGCGATGCGGAACAGCCTGAGCCCGATCCACTGGCCGATATAGACCGGGACCAGGAACAACAGGCCGCGGATCCAGGCGTCCGCATCCACCGCGCCCTGCCAGAGCAGCGCCACCAAGGTCACCGGGGCGAGCAGCGACACGGAGATGGAGTTGTTGGCATGCTGCTGGCGCAGATCGCCGGGCGCCGCCAGGAAATAGATCACGAGCACGGGCCCGCCGACGCCGGCGAAGCCACCGATCCAGCCAGCAAGCGCACCGGTCGCCGCGGTCGCCCACTTGCTGTGGGTGCCGCGATAGACCCAGCCCGAGGCCAGGATCAAGGCGCACAGCAGGATGAAAATGGCGAAGGCGCGCTTGAAGATATGTGGATCGACATGCAGGAGCGTCAGCACGCCGAAGGGCGTGGCGACCAGAACGGCCGCGAACATGATACCGATGACGCGCCAATCGGCCTGCTTGGCCGACGGAATGGCGATCTGGAACGAGGTCGCGACCGCCGCGATGGCCATGATCGCCACCATCTCCACCGGGCCGTAATAGAGCATCAGCACCGGCCCCCACACGACATTGGCACCGAAACCGGTGAAGGCGCGCACGATCGCCGCCAGCACGGCGACGCCGGCACACAATGCAAAGCCCCAATCGAGCTGGGTGGAGAAGAAACCTAGGATGTCCGGCAAAACCGCCCCAAAACCGCCTTGGCAAAAGCTGGGCCTTCCTAACGGGCTGGTTCCGGCGTTACAAGGAAGCATGACAGAAACACCCAAAACCACACCCCAAGCGACACCTGACCCCGCCGCGCCGGCCGCCGTCACACCCGCCAAGCCGACCGAGAAGCCGGCCCCTGCCGAAGCCACGGAAATGGCCAAGGAAATAGCCAAGGAAATAGGAGGCCCGAAGGGTCCGGAGCCGACCCGATTCGGCGATTGGGAAAAGAACGGCCGCTGCATCGATTTCTGACGCCGAGGCCAAAAGTTGAGGCCAGGAAGTTGAGGCCAGAAAATTGAGAACCGGGTCATGAAAAGCATGTTCGGCGCGTGGCAGTTCTGGGCCATGCTGTCGGCGACCTTCGCCGCGCTGACCGCCGTCTTCGCCAAGATCGGAATCGAGAACATCAATTCCGATTTCGCGACCTTCATCCGCACCATCGTGATCCTGGGGGTGCTGGCCGCCATCGTTTCGGCCACGGGGCAATGGCAGCCGCTGCACGAGGTTACGACCAAAAGCTGGGTCTTCCTGGTGCTGTCCGGCCTTGCCACCGGGGCGTCGTGGATCTGCTATTTCCGGGCGCTGCAACTGGGCGAAGCCGCCAGGGTCCAGCCCATCGACAAGCTGTCGGTCGTCCTAGTGGCGATCTTCAGCGTCGTGTTCCTGGGCGAGGATCTCAGCCTGCTGCATTGGCTGGGCATCACCTTGGTGGCGGGCGGGGCGATCATCCTGGCGCTCTGACACCGCCCGATATTCACTGGCATTTATCGACATTTCTGGGCTTTTCTGAGCCGTTCTCGACATCTGCCTGCCCAGACCTGTCGAGAGTCAGCCATTAAATTCCAGCGCTCACGCATCTTTTACCCCGCAAACCGCTGGCTTTGCCTTTTTTTGTCGAGAATTATGTCTAATCTTGCCAAAATCACCTGAATTAATATAATTTATTTCCATAAAATAATCTGAAAATGGCTTTTCGCAAGATGCGGACTCCGACGAGATCGATCGTCCCGCTGCTGGCCGCGCTGGCTTTCCTCTTGGCAGGCACGGCGCACGCGACCGAACGGGCCGCGCTCAACCGCCTGCCGGGTCCCGTTCCGGCCGAAGTGCTGCGTGTGGTGGATGGCGACACGATCGAGGTCCGCGCCCATATCTGGCTCGGCCAGGAGGTCACCACCCTGGTGCGCCTGGGCGGCATCGATGCGCCCGAACTCAAGGGCAAGTGCGAGCGTGAGCGCGCCGCCGCGCGCCGCGCCAAGGCCCGCATCGAACAGAAGCTGGGCGGCCGGGACGTCGTGCTGCACGACATCCGTTTCGAGAAATATGCCGGGCGCGTGATGAGCCGGGTGGAAACCGACGGCGGTGAGGATCTGGGCGCGCTTCTGGCGCGCGAAGGGCTGGTGCGCGCCTATAAGGGCAATAAACGTGCCGGCTGGTGCACGGGATAAGCGCCCTGCCTATATGAATTGCGACTCAACCCTTTCGCGATTTGGTGGCCATGAGAGATCCGTACGAAGTCCTGGGCGTGGAGCGCAGCGCCACCGAACAGCAGATCACCTCCGCCTACCGCAAGCTTGCCAAGAAGCATCACCCCGACGTCAATCCGGGCAAGAAGGACGCCGAGGAGAAATTCAAGGAGATCGCGCAGGCCTACGATCTGCTCTCCGACAAAGAGAAGCGCGCCAAGTTCGACCGCGGCGAGATCGACGCGAGCGGACAGGAAACGGCGCAGGCGCAGGAACGTTATGGGGCACGCAACTTCTACCACCGCTATGGCGACGATGCCGGGCGCACCAAATACCGCGCCGACTTCGGCGAGGGCGAGGTGGATCTCGATGATCTCGATCTTGAAAGCATCTTCGGCTCTGCCTTTCGCGGCGGCCGCGCGCGCGGATTCGGCGCACGCGATTTCCGCGGGAGCGATTTCGCCGAAACCGAATTCAAGGTTCCCGGCGCCAACATGCGCTATGCATTGAACGTCGATTTCATCGATGCCGCCAAAGGCGCGGTGAAACGCCTCACGCTGCCCGACGGCAAGACGCTCGACGTCACCATTCCGCCGGGGCTCAAGGACGGCCAGGTACTGCGCCTCAAAGGCAAGGGCCAGCCGGGCTTCAATGGCGGGCCCACCGGCGATGCGTTGATCGAGGTCAACGTGAACCCGCATCCGCGCTTCCGCCGCGAAGGCGACGATGTGGTGATCGAGGTTCCCATCACGCTCAAGGAAGCCATCCTCGGCGCGAAGATCGAAGTGCCGACGCTCGACGGCACCGTGGCGCTGACCGTGCCCGCCAATTCGACCACCGGCAAGCGCCTGCGGCTGCGCGGGCGCGGCATCAAGGGCGGCCATCAGCAGGTGGAACTGAAGGTCATCCTACCGTCGGAACCCGAACCGGAGCTGGCCGCTTTCCTGGAGACCTGGAGCCCGCGACATAATCGCAACCCGCGCGATGAGGTGGGATCATGAGCCTGATCCGCATCGACGCCGTGGTCGCGCAGTTTCCCGATCTTCAGATCGGCGAGCTCACCGGTTGGATCGAGCGCAATTGGGTGACACCCGATCTCGATCAAAGCGAGACATGGCTGTTCGCCGACATCGACGTGGCGCGCGTGCGCCTGATCTACGATTTGCGACACGAGTTGGACGTGGCTGAGGACACCATGCCGGTGATGTTGTCGCTGCTCGATCAGGTCTATGATCTGCGCCGCACGCTGAAAGCGATGAGCCGCGCCATCGCGCTGCAGCCGCCCGAAGTGAGGGACGCGATCGCCGCGGCACTTGACGCGCACGATCTGGCCGCACGTTTCGGGGATCGCGACGCCTAAGGAACCCAACAGAGGAGATCGACGGGGGACGACATGCGGCAACAGATATCCTGCGTCACGCTGGGCATCACCGATCTGGCGCGTTCGAAACGGTTTTACATCGACGGTTTCGGATGGAAGCCGGTCTTCGAGAATGCCGATATCGTCTTCTATCAGATGAACGGTTTCATGCTCGGCACCTGGCTGACACGGGAGCTCGAGGCCGATGCGAAACAGAGCGCGCTTTCGCGTCCTGGCGCCTTCGCGCTCGCCCATAATGTCGCGGCGCAAGCGGACGTGCAGCCGCTGCTCGATCGCTTAGGCCAATTCGGCGGCACGATCCTGCGCCATGGCGATGCCCCGCCGCACGGCGGCTTTCGCGGTTACGTCGCCGATCCCGACCGGCACATCTGGGAAATCGCACACAATCCAAGCTGGCCGATCAGTCCGGAAGGCTACGTCACCTGGGGCACGTGAGCGCGTTTGTATAACGAACCCAAGCGACCGGCCTAAACGACCGGAACAAATCCTTCGCCGTCCAACTGCATCAGCACGCCGGACGAGATATCGAAGCGGAAGCCCTGCAGCCTGACCGTGCCGGCCGCGACCGCATCGGCGACCCACGGAAAGCCCATGAGATTGGCGAGCGACAGTTTCACCACCTCGGTCTCGCAATAGGTGAACAGGTCCTGGCCGACCGTGCCGAGCGGCACGTTCTTCAGGATCGGCTCAGCCATCCTCATCCACGGCTCGACGAAGTCCGGCGTCTTGGGCGCGCCGGCCACCATGGCCTGCACACCGCCGCACTGGGCATGGCCGAGCACGACGATGTTGGGGATCTTGAGCACGCGCACGCCGTATTCGAGCGCCGCACTCGCGCCATGGTAATGCGCGTCCGGCTCGTAGGGCGGCACGAGGCCTGCGATATTGCGGATGACGAACAATTCACCGGGCACCGCGCAGAACACGGTTTGCGGATCGACGCGACTGTCGGAACACGCGATGATCAGATGTTGCGGGCTTTGGCCCCAATGAGCGAGCGCTTCATATCGCGCCTTTTCGGCCGGCCATTCGGTATCGCGAAACTGCCGATACCCTTCGAGAAGACGTTCCATCCCTAACTAATCGGCCAACGCTTCACGCCGCGCAACCGGTTTTTCGCCGCTCGCCGCCATTCGGTTATGGCGAGAGTGAAGGCGGATGTGGCGGAAGAGACCTCATGCTGAGCTTGTCGAAGCATGAGGTCTTCGTTGGGCGAGACTAGTGAGCCTCATCCTTCGACGGAGGGCTCAGGATGAGGCAATTAAACTAAGGCTCGCGCCTAGTTCGCCGGCTTGTTCGCCATATTGTCGACCAGATCCTTGACCACGGCCGGGTCGGCGAGCGTCGAGATATCGCCGAGGTTCGACGGATCTCCTTCCGCAATCTTGCGCAGGATCCGACGCATGATCTTGCCCGAGCGCGTCTTGGGCAGGCCGGGCGCCCATTGGATGATGTCGGGACGCGCGATGCCGCCGATCTCCTTCACCACCCACTGGCCGAGTTCCTTGCGCAGATCCTCCGTCGGCTGGGTGCCGGCCATCAGCGTCACATAGGCGTAGATGCCCTGGCCCTTGATGTTGTGCGGATAGCCGACAACGGCAGCCTCGGATACTTGCGGGTGCGCGACCAAGGCACTTTCGACCTCCGCCGTGCCCATGCGGTGGCCGGAGACGTTGAGCACATCATCGACGCGCCCGGTGATCCAGTAATAGCCGTCCTCGTCACGCCGGCAGCCGTCGCCGGTGAAATAGGTGCCGGGATAGGTGGAGAAATAGGTTTCCACGAAGCGCTTGTGGTCGCGATAGACGGTGCGCATCTGGCCGGGCCAGGAATCGGTGAGGATCAGATTGCCGCTCACCGCACCTTCCAGCACCTTGCCATCGCTATCCACGATGGCGGGCTTGATGCCGAAGAACGGCTGCGTCGCCGAGCCCGGCTTCAACGCCGTGGCGCCGGGCAGCGGCGTGATCAGGATGCCGCCGGTTTCGGTCTGCCACCAGGTATCGACGATGGGGCAGCGCCCGCCCCCAACGACATTGTAGTACCACAGCCAGGCTTCCGGATTGATCGGCTCGCCCACGCTGCCCAGCAGGCGAAGCGATGCGCGGCTGGTCTTGTTGACGGGTGCGTCACCCTGCTGCATCAGCGCGCGGATCGCGGTGGGCGCGGTATACAGGGTGTTCACCTTGTACTTGTCGACCACCTGCCAGATGCGCGACGCGTCGGGCCAGTTGGGCACGCCTTCGAACATCACGCTTTCGGCGCCGTTCGCCAGCGGACCGTAGACGATGTAGCTATGGCCGGTGACCCAGCCGACATCGGCGGCGCACCAGTAGATGTCGCCGTCGTGGTAATCGAACACGTAATGATGCGTGAGCGCGGCCCACATGAGATAGCCGCCCGTGGTGTGCAGCACCCCTTTGGGCTTCCCGGTCGAGCCCGACGTATAGAGAATGTACAGCGGGTCTTCCGCCTCCATCGGCTCGGGCGCGCATTCGGGCGCAGCCTTGGCGAGCGCGTCGGCGTACCAGACGTCGCGTTTGTCATCCCAATCGATCTTGCCGCCGGTGCGCTTGACCACGAAAACGGTCTTCACCGTCGGGCAGGATTTGAGCGCCTCGTCGGTATTGACCTTGAGCGGGATCGGCTTGCCGCCGCGCAGGCCTTCGTCGGCCGTGATCACGCAGTTTGAATCGCAATCCTGGATGCGGCCGGCCAGCGCATCGGGCGAGAAGCCGCCGAACACCACCGAATGGATCGCACCGATGCGCGTGCAGGCGAGCATCGCCACCACCGCTTCGGGCACCATCGGCATGTAGATGGTGACGCGATCGCCCTTTTTGATGCCGCGATCCTTCATCGCATTGGCGAAGCGGCAGACCTCGTCATAAAGCTGCTTGTAGGTGACGCGGCGCGCTTGCGCCTTGGGATCGTCCGGCTCCCAATGGTAGGCGACCTGGTCGCCCCGCTTGGCCAGATGCCGATCCAGGCAATTGGCCGAAACATTGAGCACGCCATCGTAATACCAGCGGATGTGCACGTCGCCCTTGAAGTCGACGTCCTTGATCTTGGTCGGCGCCTTGATCCAGTCGATGCGCTTGGCCTGCTCGGCCCAGAAAGAGTCGGGATTGGCCAGCGACTCCTTGTACATCTGCTGATACTTGGCGTCGTCGACCCACGCCTTCTTGGCGAAATCAGCAGATACCGGAAACAGATCGTCGGGCATGGTGTCCTCTTCCCTGATTTAGTTGGACTGAAGGGTAGCCGGAAGGCCCCGCGCTGGACAAGCTCACCGAAAGTTGACCGCCGATTGGGGCACGTCGTCACGATTCGTTCAGGAATCCCATGGTATGTGACAGTGTCGGTTGGCGTTTATGTGGACGTAACCGTTGTGACGAGCCCGCCGACGGGGCGTAAAGGGAGTTTCCGTGAACAATCGGATGTTCGACCGCGTCATCGACGCGATGACGGCTTATTTTGGGCGATGGCTGACACGCGAGACTGCGCGGCGCGCAGCCGTCTTCTTCATTTTCGGCGCGCTGGTCGTCGTGGGCCTGTGGATCGGCACGCAGCTGTCGCGCCTGGTCGATGATCCGGCGCTGTCGCGCGACGTCGCGGCGTGCGGGCTTTACATGGTGACCGGCGCGGTGTTCTGGCGGCTGCTGCGCAAGCAGAGCTGAGTTACGCCTCGGCCCTCGGTTCCGGCCATTCCAACGTCTCGCCGATGAAGACCTCGCCGTTCTCGATCCTGGTCGCAAAACGGCCCAGCGAATAGGTGCGGCACGGCCCATCCGTGCAATAGCCGTCCTCGATGCGGAAGCAGGCAAAATGGAAGGCGCAGAAGATCTCTTCGTCGTCCTTCAAGAGGAAGCGGCCCGGCGCGAAATTGAGCGGCCGGCCCATATGCGGACAATAATTGAGATAGACGAACACCTTCTCGCCCAGGCGCACCGCGAACAGGATGCGCTTCACGCCGCCCAGTTCGATATCGAAATCCATCGCCTTGCCGTCAGCGATATCGGTGAGCGCGCATAAGCGCTTCATCCCGTCAACCATTCTGCTCGCCTTCTTGCGTGTTTTTTTTGGCGCGCCTCTTCGGCTTCGCGCTCCTCACGTGCCGCCTGCTGCGCGAGATAGGCATCGATCAGCGCCTGACGCTTGGCGAGGATGCGATCGCACCCCGGCCAAGTGAGGGTATCGCCGACATAAACCTCGCCGTCCACGACGCGCGTCTCGAAGCGCCCCAGATAGTCACCGCATGGCGGACCGCTCACGCATTCGCCGTCTTCGGGGCGGAAATGCGCGCCATGCACCGCGCAATAGAAGCGCTTCGCATAGGTCACGAAGAAGCGCATATCGACGAATTTCTCGGGATAGCCCATATGCGGGCAGTAATCGAGATAGGCGAAGACCTGCTCGCCCTGGCGCACCGCGATGATGTAGCGGCGTTCGCCACCAAGCTCGAGATCGAATTCCTCCGACGAATGGTCGGCGATGTCCTGGACGGCGCAGAGCCGCGTGAAGGACACCGGAACGGTCACGTTCTCTCTCAGGCCTTTATGCCCGCCATCTGGCAGAGCATCTTCCAGTGCGCGTCGCTCACCGGCACCACCGACAGGCGCGATTGGCGGATCAGCGCGAAATCGGCGAAGCGTTCGTCGCCCTTGATGTCGCCGAGCGTGACGGGCTTTTTCACCGGCATCACCGCCTTGACGTCGACCATGCCGAACTTGCCGGTTTCATCCGTGTGATCGGGATAATGTTCCTTCACGATCTCGATCACGCCGACGATCGCCTTCTCGTCGACCGAGTGATAGAAGAAGGCGCGGTCGCCCTTCTTCATCGCCTTCATGTTGTTGTTGGCCTGGTAGTTGCGCACGCCATTCCACGGCTCCGACTTCTTCTTCACCAGATCGTCCCACGAAAACGCGCTGGGTTCGGATTTCATCAGCCAATGGGCCATCAGTCGTCTCCGGCTTAAAGGGTCTCGGCCTTGAGGGGGCGCGCGAGCAGGTTGGCGATGGAGGCGTCGATGTCGGCGCCGCGATTGAGCACGCCGTCGACCGCATCGCAGATCGGAAGTTCGACGCCCAGGCGGCGGCCGAGCTCAGCCACCGAAGAGGCGGTATAGACGCCTTCGGCCACCGAATTGCGCCGCGCCAGCACGCCGTCGAGCGCCTTGCCCTCGCCCAACGCAACGCCGAGCGAGAAATTGCGCGATTGGGTCGCGTTGCAGGTAAGCGTGAGATCGCCAAGGCCGGAAAGGCCAGCCAGCGTTTCGGTGCTCGCCCCTTTGGCCAGGCCGATGCGCATCATCTCGGCCAGGCCGCGCGTGACCAGGGCTGCGCGCGTATTGTCGCCCAGGCGCCGCCCTTCCACGATGCCGCAGGCGATCGCGATCACGTTTTTCACCGCGCCGCCGATCTGCGCGCCGATCACATCGCGCGAACGATAGATGCGGAAGCGCGGCGCACTCAGCGTTTCCATCAGCACCTTGCCGAGCGTCTCGTCGGCGCAGGCGAGCGTCACCGCGGTCGGTTTGTTCTCGGCCACTTCGCGCGCGAAGGTCGGCCCCGAGAGAACGGCGAGCGGGATGCCGGGCAGCGTGACGTTCACCACCTCGCTCATCAGCGCGCACGATCCCTGCTCGATGCCCTTGCAGCAGATCACGGTTGGCGTACGGTCGGGCCAGTCGCGCGCGGCGTTCTCGGTCACCTCGCGCAGGCGCTGGGCCGGCGTCACCAGCAGGATGATCTCGGCGTCCAGCGCTTCGGCGAGCCGATTGGTCGCGCGCACCTCGTCGGCGAGCGCGATATTGGGCAGGAACATGGTGTTCTCGTGACGCCGGTTGATGGCGTCCACCACCTCTGGTTCACGCGCGTACATCAACACGTCGTTGCCCGCGCGGTGCATGGTTTCCGCCAGCGCGGTGCCCCAGGCGCCGCCGCCGATAATGCCGATTTTGCTCATGGACGCGCATCCTATAGGACACGACGGCCAGAGCAAGAGTCGCAACCGCCACTCAGCCGTCATTCCCGCGAAAGCGGGAATCCAGCGACCAAACTGGACCCCCGCTTCCGCGGGGGTGACGACAGAGTTTCAAAGCGAGCGTTGGCCGCTTAGGAGCCGACGAAGCCGCCGCCGCGCTTGGTGACCGCGACCACCGCTGGGCGGGGCGGCATGTCGGGCTTGAAGTCCGGCCAGCGCGTCGAGGGTTTATCGAAGTTCGAGCCCTTGTTCTCGGCCGGGTGCTGTACGGCGACGAAGAAGGTGCGGTCGTCCGGGGTGAATTCCGGGCCGCACATTTCCGCACCGGTCGGCACGCGCAGGAAGTGCTTGGTCAGCGCGCGGCCCGAACCCGCGACATCGCAGGCATAGATGCCGTCGGCCACCTTGGCCGCGCTCGGCGCGCCGTCGGTCGCGATCCACAAGCGGCCCCGGCTGTCGAAGGCCACGTTGTCGGGGCACGACAGCCAGCCTTCGCTGGAGACGCCGCCATTGTAGTGCGCGTTGTCGTTGGCGACCTTCGGGTCGCCAGCGAGCAGCAGCACGTTCCAGGTATAGGTGAGCGCCGCATGGTCGGCATCCCTACCGAAGCCGCCCGGCGGGATCATCTCGACGATATGGCCATGCTTGTTGTCGGCGCGTGGATTGACCTTGTCCAGCCGGTCGGCCTTGCGGTTGGTGTTGTTGGTGAGCGCCATGTAGACCGCGCCGTTGACCGGATTGGTCTCGACGTCTTCCGGGCGATCCATCGGCGTGGCGCCCAGGATGTCGGCGGCGCGGCGCGTTTCGATCAGCACGTCGGCCTGGCTGTTGAAGCCGTTCTCCGGCGTCAGCCCTTGCGTACCGAACACCACCGGCAGCCAACTGAGCGTACCGTCGGCGTTGAACTTCGCGACATACAGCGTGCCGTTGTCGAGCAGGTCCCTGTTCGCCGCGCGGTTGATCGGATCGAACGTGCCCGCGGTGACGAACTTGTAGAGATAATCGAAGCGTTCATCGTCGCCCGAATAGAGCACCACGCGGCCGTCCTTGTTGACGACAGTGGTGGCACCTTCGTGCTTGAAGCGCCCAAGAGCCGTTCTTTTCACCGGCACCGAGAACGGATCGTACGGATCGTATTCGACGATCCAGCCGAAGCGGTTCGGCTCATTCGGTTCCTGGTCGATGTTGAAGCGCGCATTGACCTTGCCCCACGGATATTCCGGCTTACCCGCGATGCCGAGGCGCGCGTAGTTCTTCGCTTCCTTGGTCTTCGACGGATCGCCCGCGAAGTACTGGTTGAAGTTTTCTTCCGCGGTGAGCACGGTGCCCCACGGCGTCTTGCCGCCGGCGCAGTTGTTCATCGTGCCCTGGATGCGCGTACCGGTCGGGTCGGCCTTGGTCTTGAGGCGATCGTGCCCGGCCGCCGGACCCTGGACGCGCATCACGGTATCGGCGAGCGAAACGCGGCGGTTGAACGGGCTGTTCTCCACCACCGACCAGCGGCCGTTGGTTTTCTTGATCTCGATGATCGACATGCCGTGCGCGGCCATCTCGACGTCCATCTGGGCGGGCGTGGCCTTCTCCATATAGGACTTGTCGTCCGCCATGCCCGGGAACATCAGATAGCCGATCGTGTATTCGTGGTTCACGGCGAGCAGGCCGCGGTCCGAACTCTTGGTGCCGAGCGGCAGCGGGAAATAGCCGATGAAGTCGTTGTTGTAGCCGAACTGCTTGAGCTGGGCGGCGGCCGTCTGGTTCTTCGGATCGAAGGCGGGCGCGTCGGGCGCGACCTTGTCGCCCCAGCGGATCAGCACCTGAGCGTCGTAACCTTCCGCTACATGCAACTTTTCGTCGATGCCGTGTTTGATTTCCTTGAAGCCGAGCGTGGTCGAGCCGTTGGCCAGCGCTTCGGAGATGGCGAGCGGGCTGGTGGCCATGGCAACACCGGCGCCGGCTGCGGCGACACTCAGAAACCCGCGGCGCGAGACGCGCTCGTCGAGGATATCGGCAAAAGACGGGGTATCGGTCGGATTGGAGGAGATATCGTCCTTATCGAGCATGGCGCTTGCGTCCTTATATATTGGGGCCGAGAATCCGCGCGACTGTGGGCTTGGACAATGACCCGAACGTGACCGAAGTATTACGAATCGATGACGGCGCCGATACCGAGCTAGATCAGGAGGTCGCGCCCCAGCCGGCCCCCGATCTCGCAGATGTCACGCCCATGATGGCGCAATATCTGGATATCAAGCGCCGCAATCCCGGCTGCCTGTTGTTCTACCGCATGGGCGACTTCTACGAGCTGTTCTTCGATGACGCGGTCGCCGCCTCCAAGGCGCTCGACATCACGTTGACCAAGCGCGGCAAGCACCAGGGCAACGACATCGCCATGTGCGGCGTGCCGGTGCACAGCCACGAAAGCTACCTCGCCCGTCTGATCCGCCAGGGTTTCAAGGTCGCGGTCTGCGAACAGGTCGAAGACCCGGCCGAGGCCAAGAAGCGCGGCGCCAAGGCCGTGGTCGAACGCGCGGTCATCCGCACCATCACACCGGGCACGCTGACCGAGGACACGCTGCTCGAAGCGCGCCGCAACAATTACCTGGCCGCGCTGGCCGAGGCGCAATCGGCCTTCGGCCTTGCCTGGCTCGACATGTCGACCGGCGAATTCACCCTCCAAGCCGTGAGCGAAGGCAACCTGGATGCGGCGCTGTCGCGCCTCGATCCGCGCGAAGTGCTGATGGCCGATTCGCTGACGGTGCGCGAAGACCTGCGCGAACGGCTCACGCCATGGCGCGACCGCATCTCGCCTCTGCCCGCCTCGCGCTTCGACAGCGCCAATGGCGCCAAACGCCTGGAATCGCTCTACGGCGTGCGCACGCTCGACGCCTATGGCCAGTTCAGCCGCGCCGAATTGGCGGCCGGCGGCGCGCTGGTGGATTACGTGGCACTCACCCAGCAAGGCCAGTTGCCGCGCATCGCCACGCCGAAGCGCCTCAACGACGGTGCGGTGATGGAGATCGACGCGGCGACGCGGCGCAATCTCGAGCTTGCCCAGACCATGAACGGCGAACGTAAGGGCAGCCTGCTCGCCACCATCGATCGCACGCGCACCGGCGCAGGCGCGCGCGCACTCGCCGCGCGGTTGGCCGCCCCCTCCACCAACGTGGCGCTGATCGAACAGCGTCTCGATTGCGTGCAGTTCTTCCTCACCAACTCGGCGCTGCGCAACCGCATGCTCGAATTGCTGGCTCGCGCCCCCGATCTGGAGCGGGCACTCTCGCGCCTCACCGTGGGGCGCGGGGGCCCGCGCGATCTCGCCGGTGTGCGCGACGGGCTCGCGCTTACGTTTGAGCTCAAGACCATGCTGGCGGAGCAGCCTTGCCCGACGCGACTCACCTCGGCGCGCGCCGATCTCGGCGATCATGCGATCCTGGTGCGCAAACTCTGCGAAGCCCTGCAGGCCGAGCTGCCGTTCTACGCGCGCGACGGCGGGTTCATTGCACCCGGCTTTTCCACCAACCTGGACGAGCTGCGATCTTTGCGCGACGAAAGCCGCCGCCTCGTCGCCGGGCTGGAAGAGACCTACGCTCGCGCCACCGGCGTCTCCAACCTCAAGATCCGCCACAACAATTTCATCGGCTATTACATCGAGGTACCGGCCAAGGCGGGCGAGGACTTGCTGCGCGATCCCGAAGCGCGCTTCATCCACCGCCAGACCATGAAAAACGCGGTGCGTTTCACCACGGTCGAGCTGGGCGAGTTGGAAGGCAAGCTCGCCAGCGCGGCGGACAAGGCGCTCGCCCTCGAGCTTGAACTCTTCGCCGAACTCGTCCAGGCCGTGATCGCGGAAGCCGACGTCATCGCCCGCGCGGCCGCTGCGCTTGCGCTCTTCGACGTCGAAGCCTCGCTTGCCGAATTCGCCGAGGATCACACCTACACGCGCCCCGTCATCGATGAGAGCCGCGCATTCCAGATCGTCGGCGGACGCCATCCGGTGGTGGAAGCGGCGCTCAGCAGCGGCACACGCTTCGTCGCCAACGGCTGCGATCTCGGCCCCGACGATCGCGTCTGGCTGCTTACCGGCCCCAATATGGCGGGTAAATCGACCTTCCTGCGCCAGAACGCGCTGATCGCGATCCTGGCACAAGCCGGATCGTTCGTGCCGGCCGAAAGTGCCCATATCGGCATCATCGACCGCCTGTTTTCCCGCGTCGGCGCGGCGGATGACCTCGCGCGCGGACGATCGACCTTCATGGTCGAGATGGTGGAGACGGCGGCGATCCTGGCCCAGGCGAGCGAGCGCGCGTTCGTGATCCTGGACGAGATCGGGCGCGGCACCGCGACCTTCGACGGGCTTTCCATCGCCTGGGCCGTGGTCGAGCATCTGCACGACATCAACAAATGCCGCGGCCTGTTCGCGACGCATTATCACGAGCTCACCACACTCACCGCGCGATTGACCGCTTTGTCGTGCCACACCATGCGGGTGAAGGAATGGAAGGGCGACGTCGTGTTCCTGCACGAGGTCGCGGCCGGATCGGCCGACCGATCCTACGGCATCCATGTCGGCCGCCTCGCCGGTCTGCCGGCCGCCGTGGTCAAACGCGCCGAACAGGTGCTAGCCGCGCTGGAAAAGGAGAACCAGGCGGGCGCGGTCACCAAGCTGGCCGAGGATCTGCCGCTGTTCGCCGCGCGCCTGGCCGCCCCTAAATATAATTCCGGGGCCGACGAGCCGCCCTCGGCGGCGGTGCGCCTGCATACCGAATTCGCCAAGGTGCGCCCGGACGAACTGACCCCGCGCGCCGCGCTTGAGCTCCTCTACCGCCTCAAGGACGTCGCCGAGGAGGAATAGAGCAGTAAGTTCCTCCTCGGCGAGGAGAGAGGGAGAACGAAGTACGCACCGACTTCGTCGTAGCGCCTCACGCCCACGCTTCTCGACACGCGAAGACATATAAATTCTGTGCGCTACCTTCGTACGCTATCTTGATGCGCCTCATAAAGTCCCCTCCCCCCTTGCGGGGGAGGGTTAGGGAGGGGGGAGTGGCGAGTCCTTTGGCGCGACGACTGCGCAGAAATCTGACGGATGCCGAACAACGTTTGTGGTCGCAATTACGCCGCAAACAGATCGGCCAACATCGCTTCCGCCGACAAGTACCCCTTGGCGTGTACATCGTTGACTTCGTTTGTTTGAGTGCGCGGCTCATCATCGAAGTAGATGGTGGACAGCATGCGGAACAATCCACCAAAGATGCGGAAAGGACCAGTTGGCTCGAGTCGCAGGATTTTCGCGTAATGCGTTTCTGGAACAATGATATCTTCTAAAATATGGGTGGCGTCCTCGTCGAAATTACGTGCGCGCTTGAAGCGCCCCCCACCCCAACCCTCCCCCGCAAGGGGGGAGGGAGATGAATTGAAGCGAACTATGCAAGAGTGATTGACGTTCCTTGACCACCTTGGCGCCAAATGGAAACGTTTCGGTCATGCTGAACCCGTCCAACATCCTTTCGCCACCGCGCATCGAAACGGAAGCGTTCATGGATGCCCGCGCCGCGGTGGTGCGCCTCAGCGAGATCTATGAGCGCAACACGGGGTTCCTGCGCGCGCAGTTCGAGGCTTATGCCGCGGGCCATGCACTGGAAAGCCGCGTGCGGGCGACCTATCCCTTCGTGCGCATCACGACGGTAACCCACGCGCGCGTCGATTCGCGCCTGTCCTACGGTTTCGTGGCGGGCCCTGGCATCCACGAGACGACCGTTACGCGGCCCGACCTTTTCGATGAATATTTCGCCGAGCAGATCGGCCTTTTGATCGACAGCCATGGCGTGCCGGTCGAGATCGGCGAATCCGCTGAACCCATCCCGATCCATTTCGCCTATCGCCGCGATATCAATGTCGAGGCCAATATCTCGGCGCGCGAGCGGCCTTTGCGCGATCTGTTCGACACGCCAGATCTCGCCACCATGGACGATGCGATCGTCAACGGAACACTCAGCCTGGCGCCCGGCGCGCCGGAGCCGTTGGCGCTGTTCCGCGCCGCGCGCGTCGATTATTCGCTGCACCGGCTTTATCATTACACCGGCACCGATCCGGAGCATTTCCAGAACCACGTCATCTTCACCAATTACCAGTTCTACATCGATGCCTTCGCCCGGCTGTGCCGTGAGCGAATGGCGGCGGGCCATCCCGGCTACGAGTCCTTCATCGAGCCCGGCAATGTGACGACGCCCAATGTCCGTTTCGCCGCGCAGCCGAACGGTACGGTTCCCGAACGCATGCCGCAGATGCCGGCCTTCCACCTGACGGCGCCGTCGTCGGGTGGCATCACCATGATCAATATCGGCACCGGCCCATCGAACGCGCGCAACATCACCGACCACGTGGCGGTGATGCGCCCGCATGCCTGGCTGATGCTCGGCCATTGCGCCGGGCTCAGGAACACGCAGAAGCTCGGCGATTATGTGCTCGCCCACGGTTATGTGCGCGAGGATCACGTGCTGGACGACGATCTGCCGCTGTGGGTGCCGCTGCCGGCGCTCGCCGAAGTGCAGGTGGCACTTGAACAGGCGGTCGGTGCGGTCACCGGGCTTGCGGGCTACGAGCTCAAGCGCGTAATGCGGACCGGAACGGTCGCGAGCGTCGATAACCGCAATTGGGAGCTTGGCGATCACGCGACCATCATCCGCCGCCTGTCGCAATCGCGCGCCATCGCGCTCGACATGGAATCGGCCGCGATCGCCGCCAACGGGTTCCGCTTCCGCGTCCCCTACGGCACCTTGTTGTGCATTTCCGACAAGCCGCTGCAGGGCGAGATCAAGCTGGCCGGCATGGCCGGAGAATTCTATCGCCAGCGGGTCGGCCAGCACCTGGAGATCGGGCTCGATGCGCTCGAACGGCTGAAATCCCAGGCCCGCGAGCGGCTGCATTCGCGCAAGCTGCGGAGCTTCGCCGAAGTGGCGTTTCAGTAGGCATATCTATAGCGGGACCAGCCGCGGGACCAGCGCCTCGCGCCGGCGCATTCCTTGGCTTATACTTTAGGCCATGGACAAGGTCGCCAATCAGCGCAACATCATCGACCGGCGGGGATTGTCGGAGCGCATCAACGAGATCATCGGCGAGACCTACCGGGCCGAGCAGCGCCCGCGCATCGTGCAGACCCTGAAGGAAGCCTATGCCGCGGGCACGGCCGAAATCCGCGGCCGGCTGACCAAGACGGGCCTCGGTTCCGTCGTGCTCGCCGCCAATGCCTTGCTGATCGACCAATTGATCCGTGTCATCCATGACGTGGCCCGGTGCGCCTATCCCGTCGCCAACCCCTCCAAGGGCGAGGCGCTCGCCATCGCCGCGGTCGGCGGCTACGGACGCCAGGAACAAGCACCGCAATCGGACATCGATATCCTGTTCCTCACGCCGTACAAGGTGCCGCCGAGCGCGGAGCAGATCGTCGAGTTCGTGCTCTACATGCTGTGGGACCTGGGGCTCAAGGTCGGCCATGCTACGCGTTCGGTCGATGAATGTATCCGACTGGCCAAACGCGACGTGACCATCGAGACCAACCTGCTCGACGCACGCTGGCTGTGGGGCGACCAGGCCGTTTTCGCCGATTTCAAGAAACGTTATCAGGCCGAAGTGGTCGAACCCGGCGGGCCGGTCTTCGTCGAGGCCAAACTTGCCGAACGCGACCAGCGCCACGAACGCATGGGCGATACGCGCTATGTGGTCGAGCCCAATATCAAGGAAGGCAAAGGGGGCTTGCGCGATCTGCAGACCCTGCAATGGCTGGTGAAGTTCCTCTACGGCGCCGACGATCCGGAAACGCTCGTCGAACAGAAGGTGTTCACCGAGCAGGACGCGACGCGTTTCGCCAAGGCGCGCGAATTCCTGTGGACCGTGCGCTGCCATCTGCATTACCACACCGGTCGCCCGGAAGAGCGGCTGACCTTCGACGTGCAAAAGACGATCGCCGCCGCCATGGGATATGCCGACCGGCCCGGCGTGTCGGGCGTCGAACGGTTCATGAAGCATTATTTCCTGATCGCGAAGGATGTCGGGGACCTCACGCGCGTCCTGTGCGCCGTATTGGAGGACCGCCACCAGAAACGTTCGCTGTTGAGCCGCCTCGGCCTGCCGCGCCGGCGCCATCACGTGGACGGATTCGTGGTCGATGATCGCGGCCGGCTCACGGTCGAGAACGAGGCCGCGTTCGCCGAAGCGCCGATCCGCATGCTGTCGCTGTTCAAGACCGCGCATGAGCACGATCTCGACATCCATCCGGAAGCATTGCGCCTGATCACGCAGAACCTGACACTGATCGGGCGCAGGCTGCGCGAGAATCCGGAGGCCAACAAGGTCTTCATCGATATTCTCGCATCGAAGAAGGATCCGGAGAACGCGCTGCGCCGCATGAACGAGGCCGGCGTGTTCGGCCGTTTTGTGCCCGACTTCGGCCGCATCGTCGCGCAGATGCAGTACGACATGTACCATACCTATACGGTGGACGAGCACACGATCCGCGCCATCGGCATCCTGTCGCGCCTTGAAGCCGGCAATTATGCGAAAGAGATTCCGCACACCACACAAGCGATGAAGGAGATCAAATCGCGCCGCGCGCTGTTCGTCGCGCTGTTCCTGCACGACATCGCCAAGGGCCGCGGCGGCGACCATTCGGAAATCGGCGGGCAGTTGGCGCTCGAACTCGGGCCCCGCTTCGGCCTGAACGCGGAGGAAACCGAAACGGTCTCCTGGCTCGTGCTGCATCACTTGTTGATGAGCGATACCGCCTTCAAGCGCGATGTTGATGACCAGCGCACGGTGCAAGCCTTTGCCGACCAAGTGCAGTCGGTCGAGCGGCTGCGCCTGCTGCTGGTGCTGACGGTATGCGACATCCGCGCCGTCGGACCCGGCATCTGGAACAATTGGAAGGCAGGCCTGTTGCGCGGGCTCTATCTGCGCACCTTCCAGACGCTGTCGGGCGATCAGGTGATCGAGCATCGCGCGGCGCGCATCGAACGCGCCAAGCAGGAACTGCGCGCGCAGCTCACCCACTGGGACGAAGCCGAACGCGAAGCCCATATCGCCACCGGCTATCCAGCCTATTGGCTGTCCTACGACACCAAGACCCACGTGCGGCACGCCGAGATCGTGCGCGCGGCAAAACAAAAGGACCTGGCGCTGCAGGTCGAAGCGCACAACGACCCGGTCAACCGCTTCACCGAGCTCACCGTCTATACACCCGACCATGGCGGACTGTTCTCCGAGATCGCGGGCGCGGTGGCGCTGGCCGGCGCCAACATCATCGACGCCAAGATCGTGACCCTGGCCGACGGCATGGCGCTGGACACCTTGTCCATCCACGATTCGACGGGACACGAATTCTCCGACGCATCGCAGCTCATGCGCCTCAAGCAGAAAATCGAAGACGTGCTGCGCGGCCGCATCCGCCTCGCGCGCGAGTTCGAAAAGGCGGCCAAGCAAGGCCTGTTCAGGAAATCCTCGCCCTTCACCATCCCGCCGCGCGTGTTGATCGACAACAACGCCTCCGACACCGACACGATCATCGAGGTGAACGGCCACGACCGCATCGGCCTGCTCTACGCCATCACCTCGGCGCTGACCGCCTCCGGGCTCAAGATCAGCAGCGCGCACATCGCAACCTACGGCGAACGCGCGGTCGACACCTTTTATGTGAAGGACCTGTTCGGCATGAAGGTGGAGAGCGATACCAAGCTGAAGCAGGTGCGCCAGCGCCTGATCGAAGCGCTCAGCCAGCGCGACGAGGACGCCGCCGAGAAGAAACAGCCCTCGGCGGCGGCGGAATAGGTTTCCCGGAAAGTTCGTCATGCCCCACTTTATGCGGCACATCATCGCGGGCACGCTGTTGGTGCCGCTGAATAGACACAATCCGGGGCCATGACGGCCCGTTGAGAATCGGCTAAACCCCCTGCCATGGCCCTGTTGCGCGCGATCACCACCGTCGGCGGCTACACGTTGGGAAGCCGCGTCCTCGGCTTCATCCGCGACGTGCTGACCGCCGCCATCCTGGGCGCGGGCGCGGTGGCGGACGCCTTCTTCATCTCGCAGAAGATCCCCAACCTGTTCCGCCATCTGTTCGCGGAGGGCGCCTTCAACGCGGCGTTCGTGCCGCAATTCGCGGGCCTCGCCGAGACCAAGGGACCCGAGGCCGCACGCACCTTCGCCGAGCAGGCCATGTCGGTGCTGATCGCGGTCCTGCTGCCGATCATCGTGATCGGCGAGATCGCCATGCCGCTGTTGATGATCGCCTTCGCGCCCGGCTTCGTCGGCGAACCGGAACGTTTCGAGCTCGCCGTCGTGATGACGCGCATCACGTTTCCCTATCTGCTGTTCATCTCGCTCGTCTCATTGATGGGTGGCGTACTCAATTCCTTAGGGCGCTTCGCCGCGGCCGCCGCCACGCCCATGCTGCTCAACATCTGCATGATCGGCGCGATCCTGTGGCTCGTTCCCTACACGCCGACGCCGGGCCATGCGCTCGCCTGGGGTGTCGCCATTTCCGGCGTGATCCAGTTCGTCTGGCTGCTCACGGAATGCGCGCGCGCCGGCATGGCGCTGCGCCTGCCGCGCCCGCGCCTCACCGACGACGTGAAACTGATGCTGAAGCGCGTGGTGCCCGGCGCGGTCGGTGCCGGCGTCTATCAGGTCAACGTCTATATCGACATGGTGATCGCCTCGGTGCTGCCGCTTGGATCGATCTCGTATCTGTATTACGCCGACCGCATCACGCAGTTGCCGCTGGGCGTGGTCGGCGTCGCCGCCGGGACCGCGCTGCTGCCCATGCTGACGCGCACGTTGCGGTCCGGCAACGTCGACGGCGCATTGTCGCAACAGAACCGCGCACTGGAATTCTCGCTGCTGCTGACCTTGCCGGCGGCAGCGGCCCTGATGGTCATCGCGCGGCCCATCGTCCAGGTGTTGTTCGTGCGCGGCGCGTTCGATGCCGCGGCCGCCGACGCCACCGCAGACGCGCTCGCCATCTATTCGATCGGCCTGCCGGCCTATGTGCTGGTGAAGGGTTTCACGCCGGGCTTTTTCGCGCGCGAGGATACATCGACGCCGGTGAAGATCGCCATCGCGGCCTTGTTCATCAATCTTGTCGTGTCACTCGCGCTCATTTTCCCGTTCAAGCATCTCGGCATCGCCGCGGCAACCGCAGCGGCGGCGTGGTTCAACACCACAGCGCTTGCCATCATCCTCTATCGACGCGGACATTTCCGCATCGATGCACGCTTGCGCGCGCGCGGCCCGCGCACCTTGCTCGCCAGTATCGGCATGGCGCTGGCACTTTGGTTCGGACGCGACGCGCTCGCCCCCTGGATGGCGCAAGGCACGACGCAAGGCCTGATCGGTTTGTGCATCCTGATCGGCTGCGGCGGTGCGGTCTTCGCGCTGCTCGCCCTTGTCTTGCGCGCGGTGGATGGCAGCGATCTCAATAGGTTGCGCCGTCGCCACGCCGATTAACGATGTTTTCCGACACCAAGGCTTCGGGCCCTTTCACTTGACCCCAGCGGACGATGCGGCCATAAAACCGCGCTTTCCGTTACGGACCATATGGGATCACATACGTGGACCGCGTTTTTTCCGGCATCCAACCCACCGGCGACATGCACCTCGGGAATTACCTGGGCGCGCTTCGCAATTGGGTGCGCATGCAGACGCAGTACGAGTGCCTGTATTGCGTGGTCGACCTGCACGCCATCACGCTGTGGCAGGAACCGCAGGATCTGTCGAAGCACATCCTTGAGGTCACCGCGGGGCTGATCGCATCGGGCCTCGATCCCAAGACCAATATCATCTTCAATCAGAGCCGCGTGTCGGCGCATGCTGAGCTAGCCTGGGTGTTCAATTGTGTGGCGCGCCTCGGCTGGCTCAACCGCATGACCCAGTTCAAGGACAAGGCCGGCAAGAACCGCGAGAATGCCTCTGTCGGTCTTTATGCCTATCCGAACCTGATGGCGGCCGACATCCTCGCCTACAAGGCGACGCACGTGCCGGTGGGCGAAGATCAGAAGCAGCATCTGGAGCTTGCGCGCGACATCGCGCAGAAGTTCAACAACGATTACGGCGTCACTCACTTCCCGTTGCCCGAGCCCGTGATCCAGGGCCCGGCGACGCGCGTCATGTCCTTGCGCGACGGCACCAAGAAGATGAGCAAGTCCGATCCGTCGCCCGCCTCGCGCATCAACATGACCGACAGCGCCGACGACATCGCGCAGAAGATCCGCCGTGCCAAGACCGATCCCGAACCGTTGCCCGACAGCGCGAACGATCTCGAGACGCGGCCCGAGGCTGCCAACCTGATCGGGATCTATGCCGCGCTTTCGGACACGAATGCGGACCAGGTCTGCAAGACATTCGCCGGTGCGCAGTTCTCCGCCTTCAAGGAAGCGCTCACCGAACTGGCCGTGGACACGCTGGCGCCCATCGGCACCAAGATGGCCGATCTGATGAAGAACCAGGATTACCTGGATGGGATTCTGGCTGATGGTGCGGCGCGTGCGCGCGCCATCGCGGATCCGATCCTGGCCGAAACCTATCGCATCGTCGGACTCCGACGTTAGAACCCTCCCGAGATCGTCCAACGAAAGACACAGCGGACGCCCAAAAAACGCCTAAGAATCGCCATTTTCGGCCCACTAAGATTTTCCTCATTAGGATTTCCCATCAGGATTTTCCCCGTTAGGACTTTCTTTGGGTGCCGAGACTTAGGGTTTTCAACCTGAAAAGGATTCGTGACCGGGTGATGCAAAACACGAAACACCGTTCCGGGAAAAGCGAGGCGCAGAAACGGCGCACCGCGAAACGCATCGCGACGATGCTGTTCCTGGTCGGCGGCATCGCGAGTGTCGCGACCGCCCTTTCCATGTTGCCGCTGCCCATGCCGTTGCAGCGCGAGGATATCGCCGCCATCGTGCGGGGCGATTTCTCGCGCCATGCCATGAGCGAGCTTGCCTACGACATCAAGCGCGTGCGCGCGGGTGAACACGACGTGCCCAACGTCTTCCTCGCCTCGCTGCCTGCCGACCTCGCCGACGTGCGCGCACCGGCGCAGCGCAAGGACATGTTCCTTGCCATGGTCCTGCCCCTGGTGTTGCGCGAGAACGATGAGATCGCCGCCAACCGCGCGCGCCTGATGGAGATCATCGCGCGCGCCGACAAGAACGTGAAACTGCCCGCCGACGACCGGCTGTGGCTCGCCGCCATGGCCGAACGCTACGACACCGACGCCGGCGATCTCGATGCATTGTCGCGCCGCATGGACATCGTGCCGCCGTCGCTGGCGTTGGCGCAGGCCGCCGAGGAAAGCGGCTGGGGCACATCGCGCTTCGCCAACGAAGGCAACGCGCTGTTCGGGCAACGGACCTACACCGCGGCCGACGGCCTGGTGCCGACCGGCAGCGGGACGGACGCCGACTTCAGTGTGCGCGCCTACAGCGATCTCGGCGAGGCGGTGCGCTCCTACATCCACAACCTGAACACCCATCCGGCCTACGCGCAGTTCCGCACGGAGCGCGCGAAGATGCGCGCCAAGAACGAACCGCTCACCGGGCAGGCACTGGCCGGAACGCTGGTGCGCTATTCCGAACGCGGCGCCGATTACGTGAAGACGCTGCAATCGCTGATCCGCGCCAATCGGCTCAACGATTTCGACAAGGCGCGCCTCACCGACCGCGTCGACGACGGAAAGTTCGCCTCAAGAATCTGATCGGTTACTGCGCGTTGGATACGGCGGTCGCCTGCGCCTGCGAACGCGGGACGTAGAACGACATCCCGTACCAGCGGTAGCGACCCTGTGGACCCGCCATCGTGCAATTGAGCCGGGTGCGGCCCTGTGCGAGCGCCTTGTCGAAGCGCACCTCGACCCTTGTGTCCAATCGTTCCGAACGGACGCGCCATCCATTGGAACCGAAACAGGCAAGCGTGCCGGCCCGGCCAAGCGCGTTGGCGGTATCGCCGATCATGGTGAAGCCGAAGCTCGGCGGATTGTGTTTGCCCACCAGCGGATCGGCGGGCGCGACATCGGTCACCTTGAGCGGCAGCGCGTTGATCACGATGCGGAAGCGCGTCATGTCGCCGGACGCCTCGTTGACGCCGAAACGCGGCACGAAAAAGTCGTCCGTGGTCGGATTGGCGATGCCGGAATATTGCCCGAACGCGAATTTGTAGCCCGCTTCCTTCACCTGATGCATCACCGCGAGGCTTGCCTCGCCGTAGGGATAGGAGAACAGGACGGGCGGCGTGCCGATCTCGGCCGCGATGCGGGCGTTGGAACGCGTCATCTCGTCCTTGTTGCGCGCCTCAGTGGCTTCGACCATGTGCAGATGGCTCGCCGTCTGCGCGCCGATGGTGACGCCGGCCCGGGCGAGCTCACGCAGCTGATCCCAGCTCATCATGCCCTTCGCCTTCGCATCGATGGAATCGGTCGCGACGAAAATGGTGAAGGGCAGCTTGGCGGCGCGTAGGCGTGGCCAAGCCTGCGTGTAAACCGATGCGAAACCGTCATCCATGGTGATGGCGACGGTGCGCTCGGGCAGCGGCTTGCCTTTGCGGATCGCGCTGAGCACATCGAGCAGCGGCGCCACGTTGTAGCGGCCGCTGGTGAGTTCCTTTATATGCGCCTCGAAGTCCACGAGCTTGGTGTTGATGCTCGGGAAGTTCGCTTCGCCGAAGCGGTAATAGGTGAGGATGACGGCCGAATCGGCCGCCTCGGCTTGCGGAGCGGATGTGAGCGCTGCGAGCGAAACGAGCCCGGCCGCGAGCCGTGCGCCAAGCCGCACTAAGCGGCCCCCTGGAGAAGCGGCGTGAGCAGCGGAAGCTCGGCCATCATCGGGCGCGGCAGCACCGAATCGCTCAGCACCGGGAAACGGCGCGAATCGAACATCTGATAGTGCCACCATTCGTTCCGATAGAAGTCCCAACCGGCCGAGGTCATGATCCCCATGAGGATGGCGCGATTCTTCTGTGCATGGGGCGAGATCTCCATGAAGCCGTGATGCGAGCGCGGCGTGAAGGCATCGAAGGCGGTGCCCATGTCGAGCTCGACACCATTGTCGGTCAGCGAGAGATCGATTGCGACGCCGCGCGAATGGGGCGAGCCGCGCCTGGGGTCGGCGAGGAAATCGGGATCGGGCGTGTGGTTCCACAAGGCCCACTGCGCCTCGCTGGGACGGAACGCATCGAAGATCAGGATGCCGAGCCCCATGGCGCCGGCGAGTTCGATCGATCGTTGCAGCAGGCGTTCGGCGGCTTCATGCAGATAACAGTCGGCGCGGGCATAGACCGGACGGCCGGTAAAATTGTCCGAACTTGCATAGGCAAGCCGGATTTGTACCTTGTGGCTCTCCGGCGTGATGGGAACAAGGGCCATGTCGCGCCTCTCCAAGTAACTACGGCCATGTGCTATGGCAGACGTGTGATCCGAGATCATATTACAAAGGCCATCTGACAAAAGGTAGGCATGGCGGACGACCGGCCCCCTTCCCCTGACAATAATCTCACCGTGCTGGCGCTCGACAGCGCGGGCAGCGCCTGCTCGGCCGCGATCTGGCATGACGGTCGCCTCGTAGCGCACCGCTTCGCCGAAATGGAGCACGGCCATGCCGAGGCCCTGATGCCCATGGTCCAGGCCGTGATGGCCGAGGCCGGGCTCGCCTATGACGCTCTCGACCTGATCGCGGCAGGCACGGGGCCAGGCTCGTATACCGGCGTGCGCGTCGGATTGGCCGCGGCGCGCGCCATCGCCTCGGCCGCCGGCAAGCCGCTGTCGGGCGTCTCCAATTTCGATGCGATCTTTGCCGCCTGCGCGCCGGAGCAGCCCGATATCGTCGCGCTGGAGACGCGCCGCGCCGATCTCTATGTCCAATTGTTCGCCGACGGACGTGCGGACAGTCCACCCGTCATCGTCACCGAGGATGGGCTGGCCGCGCTGTTCAAGACGGGCGGACCGGTCCTGATCGCGGGCGATGCGAGCCGGCGCGCCGCCGAGGTATTGATCGCGGCAGGATGCGAGGCACGCATACATCCACAGGCACACCACGCCGATGCGGGCGTGATCGCCGATCTGGCAGGACGACGCTGGCAACGTGAACACAAGCCACGCCCCGCCGATCCCATTTATCTGCGTCCGCCCGATGCGCGCACCGTGGCCGAACGCGCGGCAGCCAAACAGGCCGAGCAGGCCGCTCGGCAATCCGGTGCCATGCAATTGATGGCGGCCGGCCCCGTGCATGGGCCGGTGATGGCCGCCCTGCAGCAGAAATGTTTCGACGATCGCTGGTCGACAGAGGCGATGACCGCGCTGCTGTCGCAACCCGGCGTCGCGGGCAGTCTGCTGGTCGCGGCCGACAGCCAGGTCCCGCTGGGCTACGGCCTGATCCGTGTCGCCGCCGGCGAAGCCGAAATCCTGACCTTCGGGGTCGATCCGCATCATCGCCGCAGCGGGCACGGACGGCGTATCCTCGATCACCTGATCGGCCAGGCGCAGGCGGCCGGGGCCGAGATGGTGTTCCTCGAAGTCGCCGAAACCAATCGGGCGGCGCGTACGCTGTACGAGAGACGCGGGTTCATCGCGGTCGGCCGCCGCAGCGGGTATTATCGCGGGGCCCACGGCATAGACGATGGATTGACCTACCGCCTGGATCTACGCCCGCCGAAACAGAGCCTATTCGCGGTTAATTCTTTACCGTCATAGAATTGGCACAATCGCGACAAATACAATCGCGGACTCCTTTGCCGCTTGCCTTGAATTTCGCTAGAGTCGGACATACATCACGCGAAATAGCGCAATAATATGGGTGTATTGATGTCGGATTCTCACAATCATAATGAATTGTTGGAATTAACCACCGAAATTGTTTCGGCTCACGTCAGCAACAATACGTTGCCCGTAAATGAACTTCCTCAACTTATTCAGGATGTTTACCGAACTTTGTCTTCGGTCGGCGGCGTGGCGGTGACCAGCGAACGGCCGCAACCCGCCGTTCCGGTCAAGAAATCGGTGACACCCGAATACATCGTGTGCCTCGAAGACGGCAAGAAACTGAAGATGCTCAAACGGCATCTGAAGACTGCGTACGACATGACGCCGGACGAATATCGCGAACGCTGGGGCCTGCCGCGTGACTATCCGATGGTGGCGCCGAATTACGCCAAACATCGCTCCAGCCTGGCGAAGAAAATCGGCCTCGGCACGAAGTCGCGCGGCGCCTGATTGCGAACGGATTGCAGGCGTATCGCACACAAACCTTTGGCAGACCGTTGGCCGATCGTCGCTTGATCGTAACCCTACGGGTGGTATCATCTTTGCGGCGCGCAATGGGCGCGCCCTGAATAATTCCGGGCTGAATATCGATGACTGAAACTCAAACTGCATCGCATCTTGAGCAGATGTGCGTCGAACGCGGAATGAAAATGACCGGTCAGCGGCGCATCATCGCCCGTGTTCTGTCCGAGTCGCATGACCATCCGGACGTGGAGGAACTCTATCGCCGTTCGGTCAAGGCCGACCCCAAGATCTCGATCGCCACGGTCTATCGCACCGTGCGCCTGTTCGAGGAAGCGGGTCTGCTCGACAAGCTCGATTTCGGTGACGGCCGCGCACGCTACGAAGAAACCACCGAAGAGCACCACGATCACCTGATCGACATGCAGAGCGGCAAGGTGCACGAATTCAACGATCCCGATGTCGAGGCATTGCAGATCCGCATCGCCAAGAAGCTCGGCTACAAGCTGGTCGGCCATCGGATGGAACTGTATGGCGTCCCCGCCGACAGCAAGGCCGATGATTAAAAGCCCACGCCGTATGTCCTCGGCCGCGTCTTCCGCAATCGTTTCCCTCGCATTCGCCCTGCCTGATCTTGTCTAAGGGTATCTATATCAAGACGTTCGGCTGCCAGATGAACGTCTATGACTCGCAGCGCATGGCCGATGTGCTGAAGCCGCAGGGTTTTACCGCGACCGAGCTGCCCGACGGCGCCGAGCTGATCCTGGTCAATACCTGCCATATCCGTGAGAAGGCGGCCGAGAAGCTGTTCTCCGAGCTTGGCCGCTATCGCCAGATCAAGGACGAGCGCGCTGAGCTCGGCCAGAAGACGCTGATCGCGGTGGCGGGCTGCGTCGCACAGGCCGAAGGCGAGGAAATCCTGCGCCGCGCCCCCTTCGTCGACATCGTCGTGGGACCGCAGAGCTATCACCGCCTGCCCGAGATGGTGAACCGGCTGGGCCTCGATCGCCAAAAGACTGTCGGGCCACAGATCGATCTGGATTTCGCACCCGACGCCAAGTTCGATGAATTGCCGGCCAATGAGGCCAATGGGCCGTCGGCGTTCCTGTCGATCCAGGAAGGTTGCGACAAGTTCTGCACCTTCTGCGTCGTGCCCTATACGCGCGGCGCGGAATATTCGCGCCCGCTGGCCGACGTGCTGCGCGAGGCCAAAGGGCTCGCCGCGGGCGGTGTGCGCGAGATCACGCTGCTTGGCCAGAACGTCAATGCCTATCACGGCGATGCTGCCGGGCGCGCAGCGAATTTCGCCGAACTGATCCGCCGCGTGGCCGAGATCAACGGGATCGAGCGCATCCGCTACACGACGTCGCATCCCATCGACATGGACGACGACCTGATCGCGGCGCATGGCGAGGTTTCCCAGCTCATGCCGTTCCTGCATCTGCCGGTGCAATCCGGATCGGACAGCATGCTCGCGCGCATGAACCGCCATCATAAGATCGATCTTTATCGCGCCATCGTCGCCAAGCTGCTGCGCGCGCGGCCGGATCTGAAACTGTCGACCGACTTCATCGTCGGTTTCCCCGGTGAAACCGAGGAGGAATTCCAGGCCACGCTGTCGTTCGCGCGCGAGATCGGCTTCATCCAGGCCTATTCGTTCAAATACAGCGCGCGTCCCGGCACGCCGGCTGCGATCCTGCCCAGCCAGATCACCGAAGCGGTGAAAAGCGAACGCCTGGCCGCGCTGCAAGGCATCCTCGAAGCGAATCAGCGCGCCTTCAACGAAGAGTGCGTCGGCCGGGTGATGCCGGTGCTGTTCGACCGGCCGGGACGCCATCCCGGACAAATGATCGGCCGCAGCCCCTACATGCAGCCCGTCCATGCGCTGGTGCCCGAAGACTCCTTCGGCCAAATTCTCGATGTACGCATCGCCGCCGCACACACCGTCAGCCTTGGCGGCGAGCTCGCGACGCCCGTCGCACATGCAATCGCAACCGCAACCCAGGGAGAGGCAAGCGTTTGAGGGCGGATATCGAAGAAAGCAGCGCGCTGCATCTTGAATTCGACGACAACACGCTCCTGCCGCAGTTGTTCGGCAGCCACAACAGCCATCTCGCTCAGATCGAGCAGCGCCTCGATGTCAGCATTGCGTCGCGCGGCAACAACGTGACCATCAGCGGGCCGCGCGAACAGGCCGAGAAGGCGCGCGGCGCGCTCAATGCGCTCTATCGCCGCCTCAAGGACGGCCACGATATCGATACCGCCGACATCGACGGCACGCTGCGCATGAACGCGAGCGGCGCCCCCGATGCGCCCACCATGGCGATCGCCACACGCAAGCGATCCATCATGCCGCGCACGCCGCTGCAGGCGGTCTACCTGAAGGCCATCGACGCCAACGATCTGTCGTTCGGCATCGGCCCGGCCGGTACCGGCAAGACCTACCTCGCCGTGGCAAAAGCGGTTGAGAACCTGCTGGCAGGCCGCGTCGACCGCATCATCCTGTCACGCCCCGCCGTCGAGGCGGGCGAGCAATTGGGCTTCCTGCCGGGCGACATGCGCGAGAAGGTCGATCCATACCTTCGTCCGCTTTACGATGCGCTCAACGACATGCTGCCCATGCAGCAGGTCGAGAAAAAGCTGGAATCGGGCGAGATCGAGATCGCGCCGCTCGCCTTCATGCGCGGACGCACGCTCGCCAATGCTTTCGTCATCCTGGACGAGGCGCAGAACACCACGCCCGTGCAGATGAAGATGTTCCTCACCCGGCTCGGCAATCACGCGCGCATGGTGGTGACGGGCGATCTGTCGCAGGTCGATCTGCCGCGCGGTGTGCGGTCCGGCCTGGAGGACGCGATGGAGGTTCTGCAGGGCGTGGAGGGCGTGTCGTTCACGCAATTCACCGATGCCGACGTGGTGCGCCATCCGCTGGTCGCACGCATCGTGCGCGCCTATGCGCGCAAGGATGGCGACGGCAATGCCTAAGAAGCCGGGCGACACGTCGCCGGGTCGATCTAGACCCAGATCAACCAAAACGCCCGCCAAACAGCCGGCCAAGACGCGCTTGAAGAAGCCGGCCGCCAAATCCGCACGCCAGTCGTCAATCGCCCTGTCGTTGGATTGCGAGGCCTGGGAAAGTACGCTGCCCGAGGTCGAAACGCTGTGTCGTATCGCGGCCGAAGCGGCGCTCGACGGCGCGGGCGTTGATCTGCCACCGGTCTATGAACTCAGCCTCGTGCTGACCACGGATGCCGAAATCCGCATCCTCAACCGCATGTGGCGCGGCCAGGACAAGCCAACCAACGTTCTGTCGTTTCCCGCCGACATGGATATCGTTCCGGACGATGCGCCGGTCCTGCTGGGCGACGTGGTCGTCGCCTTCGAGACCACCCGACGCGAAGTCGAAGAGGCGAAGCTCGCCGCAACGCTCTCCGATCACCTGAGCCACCTGATCGTGCACGGCGTGCTGCACCTTTTGGGCTACGATCACGAAATCGACGACGAGGCCGAAGAGATGGAACAGCTCGAGATCGAGCTGCTCGCCGGCCTCGGGATCCCCAACCCCTATACGGACCATGAACGACGACTCGACTAACGGCGACGCGCGCGAACGTGAGGTCGCGCGATCCCTCGCGCAGACCATCCGCCTTGCCTTGATGCGGCTCACCGGTGCCCGCGACGGTGAAGAGACCGTGCGCGAGGTGCTGGAGGAACTCATCGACGAAAAGGCGTCGGAGAACGCGACGCCGATCGAAAGCCAGGAGCGCATGCTACTGGCCAACGTGCTGTCGTTGCATGAACGCACCGTCGCCGACGTGATGGTGCCGCGCGCCGACATCGTGGCGATCGACGTTTCGGCGACCATCAACGATCTGGTCGCGCTATTCGCGCGCGAGGAACATTCGCGCATCCCGGTCTATCAGGGCAACCTCGACAACGCGATCGGCATGGTCCACATCAAGGACATCATCGTCGCGCAGAGCAAAGGTGCTCCCGTGCGCTTAGGCTCGATGGTCCGCGACGTCCTGTTCGTCGCCCCGTCCATGCATGTGCTCGAATTGCTGCTGGAGATGCGCTTCAAGCGCGTCCACATGGCGCTCGTCGTCGACGAGTTCGGCGGCGTCGACGGCCTGCTCACCATCGAAGACCTGGTGGAAGAGATCGTCGGCGATATCGATGACGAATATGACGAGGATACCGAACCGCAGCTGGTTCACCGCCCCGACGGTGCGCTCGACGCCGATGCGCGCGTCAGCCTCGAAACCTTCGAGGATGTCGTGGGTCCGATTCTGACAGACGAGGAGCGCGCCGAGATCGACACGCTCGGCGGCCTCGTCTTCGATCTGTTGGGCCGCGTGCCGATCCGCGGCGAGCTCGTCAAACATCCCTCAGGGATGGAGATCGAGATTCTCGAAGCCGATCCGCGGCGCGTGCGCCGCCTGCGCGTGCGCGGTGTCGCGGTCGACGAAACCAAGCTACCGGCGCACTGAACCGCGTGCGCACCCTCATCGCCTGGAAACGTTCGATCGGCGCACTGCGCGCGCGCGCGCGGTATGCCTTGTCGTTCGCGCTCGGCCTGCTCGCCGTACTCGCCTTGCCGCCGGTTTACATCGTGCCGGTACTCGTGCCCGCCTTCGTCGGACTCGCCTGGCTGCTCGACGCCGCACCCAACCGCCGCGCGGCGTTCCTCACCGGATGGTCCTTCGGGCTCGGCTTCTTCATCGCCGGGCTCTATTGGATGTCGTATTCCTTCCTGGTCGATGCCGAGGCCTATGGCTGGCTGATCCCGATCGCGATCCCCGGCCTGTCGGCGGTCGCCGCCATCTATATCGGCCTTGCTACGCTCGCCACCTATTGGCTGGCGCCCGCCGGCCTGCGCCGCGCGGTGCTGCTGCCCGCCGCGTGGGTTGTGTTCGAATATCTGCGCGGCACGTTGCTCACCGGATTCCCGTGGAACCTGATCGGCAGCGTGTGGGCCTTCCATGCGCCGATGATGCAGGGCCTCGCGGTGTTCGGCGCCTACGGGCTGAGCCTGGTCACCGTGGCCGCGGCGACGGCCCCGGCCGCACTTGCCGATGAAGGTGCGCGCCCGCGCGCGCGTTACGCGGCAGTGGCGCTCGCCTTCGGCCTGCTGGCCGTCATCTGGATCGGCGGTGCCGTGCGCCTGTCCGATGCGCCGACGGACGTCGTGCCCGGCGTGCGCCTGCGCCTCGTGCAGCCGAATGTCGCGCAACATCTCAAATGGCAGCCCGAACAGAGGCGCGAGATCATGCAACGGCTGCTCAGCATGAGCGCCGAGCCGCCGCACGACGGGCCCGCCCCGACGCATATCATCTGGCCCGAAACCGCCGTCCCGGTCTTCATCGAATATTCGCCGGACGATCTGGCCGCGGTCGCGCGCATCACGCCGAAGAATGGCGTGACCATCACCGGCGCACCGCGCATCCGGCGCGGCAACCGGCCGGACGATGTCCGATTGTGGAACAGCATCCACGTGATCGATGCGCAGGGGCGGATCTTGTCCACCTACGACAAGTTCCACCTCGTGCCGTTCGGCGAATACATGCCGTTGCCGAGCTTCCTCGGCCATCTCGCAATCGCCGCCGACCGCACCGACTTTTCGCCGGGCCCGGGCCCCGTGACGCTGACGATCCCCGGTGCACCGCCGGCAAGCCCGCTCGTCTGCTACGAAGCGATTTTCCCGGCGCATGTCACGGCGCCATGGGAGGATGGCGCCATCCGGCCGCAATGGCTGCTCAATGTCACCAACGATGCCTGGTTCGGAATCTCCAGCGGCCCCTATCAGCACCTAGCCTCGGCCCGCATGCGCGCGGTCGAGGAAGGGATTCCTTTGGTCCGCGTGGCCAATAACGGCGTGAGCGGCGTTTACGATGCCTACGGACGGGTCCGCGCCCAGGCCGGGTTGGGTCGCCGGGCGGTTGTGGATGCCGATCTGCCCCGCGCAACCAGCGCAGCCACAATTTATTCACGGCACGGCAACTCAGCGTTGTTCGTTATATTGCTGATATATGTTGTGGTTTTTCCGGTCTTCCCAAAAGCCTGGATTCGCCCGACTTTTCACAAGTCCTAAATTCAATAGCGCGTTTGAAAACGGATACTGGCGCAACGCCGGGCGAAGTTTCTCGGGCTCGACGATGCAACCTTGAAGGTCAGCACCGAGCTTCTGCAATTTATCAGGTAAAGCAATGGCCGAACCCCGCGAAAGAACCGACCGTGGCGGTCCCCACGCAATCCGCAAAATCACGCGCCGCCGCGTTCCAGGTATTTCCGATCCCGTCGACGTCCATGTCGGCAGCCGTGTACGTCTGCGCCGCACCCTTCTGGGCCTATCGCAGGAACGCCTCGGCGAAGCCGTCGGCCTGACGTTCCAGCAGATCCAGAAATACGAGCGCGGCGCCAACCGCATCGGCGCGTCGCGCATGTACGACCTCGCCCATGTGCTCGACGTCCCGGTCTCGTTCTTCTTCGACGAGATGCCGGACGATGTGAAGCAGCGCGACGATACCCCCACCCCGGCGCCCGAGCAGGACGAAGCGGACGGCGGCGAGCCGAATCCGCTCAACCGGCGCGAAACCCTCGAACTCGTACGCGCCTATTACCGCATCACTTCTGCGCGCGTACGCAAGCGCATGTTCGAGCTGGTGAAGGCGGTTGCACGGGTCGAAGAGGCCGAGTAGTCGCGGTTTTGCTTCCTTTGCAAGGGGGAAGTTTCCCAACTTTTTTGTCGCTTGACGCGACGTACAATACGCTGCACAACGGCCCCCGGTCATAAGCCGCGTCCAACCGAGTCGCGTCCAACCGAGTAACGCGCCCACCAGAACAATTGGAGGTTTGAGGTGCCGAAGGGTATTCATCTATTCACGAGCGAATCTGTTTCCGAAGGCCATCCGGATAAGGTCAGCGACCAGATTTCGGATGCCATCCTCGATGCGTTCCTTGCGAACGACGTCAAGCTAGGCATCTCGGACGACTCGCTGGTCAACACGCGCCTCGGCTGCGAGACGCTGACCACCACCAACAAAATCGTCGTCGCCGGCGAAGGCCGCGGTCAGGCGCCGCTGTTCAAGAAGTACGGCAGCCAGGCCGTCATCAATCGCGACATGATCACCGAGATCGCGCGCAGCGTGGTGAAGGACATCGGCTACGACCAGGATGGTTTCTCCTATCACGGCGCGGACGTCGAAGTCCTGCTGCACGGTCAGTCGCCCGACATCGCCATGGGCGTCGATGCGAAGAAGAAGCGCGGCGAAGAGAACGAAGGCGCCGGCGACCAGGGCATGATGTTCGGTTTCGCCTGCACCGAGTCCGAAGTGTACGAGAAGGGCTCGTTCATGCCGGCTCCGATTTTCTTTGCGCACAAGATCCTGAAGGTCCTGTCCGACAAGCGCCGCGCCGGCAAGATCTTCGATCTGCAGCCCGACGCGAAGAGCCAGGTCACCATCCGTTACGAAGACGGCAAGGCCGTCGGCTGCAGCAAGGTCGTCGTGTCGACCCAGCACAACGCCGCCAATCGCAACGGCAAGAAGTACACCCCGGGCATGGTCCGCGATCTCATCGAAGACGCGGTTGAATCCGCCCTGCCGAAGGGCTGGATGCCGAAAGCGTCCAACTTCCTCGTCAACCCGACCGGCAACTTCGTTGTCGGCGGCCCGGACGGCGACTGCGGCCTCACCGGTCGTAAGATCATCGTCGACACCTACGGCGGCTATGCCCCGCACGGCGGCGGCGCGTTCTCCGGCAAGGATCCGACGAAGGTTGACCGTTCGGCTGCTTATGCCACGCGCTACATCGCGAAGAACATCGTTGCGGCCGGCCTCGCCGACTACTGCACGATCCAGGTCGCTTATGCGATCGGCGTTGCCGATCCGATGTCGATCCGCGTCGACACGCACGGCACCGGCAAGGTTCCGGATTCCAAGCTCACCGCTGTGATCCCGGAAATCTTCCCGCTCCGCCCGACCAACATCCGTCGCCAGCTCGGCCTCAACAAGCCGATCTATCAGCGTACCGCTGCTTACGGCCACTTCGGCCGCAAGCCGGAGAAGGACGGCGGCTTCTCGTGGGAGCGCACGGATCTCGTCGCCGATCTGAAGTCCGCGCTGAACTTCAAGTAAGCAGCATGACGGGAAAATGATTAGTGGCCCTGACGTCCGCTTCTACGGACGGCGCAAGGGGCACGATCTGAAACCAGGGCGGCAGCGTCTCGTGAATGAGGCGCTGCCGCTTCTGCGTTTGCCGGATACGTTGCCGCAAAATCTGTCCGACCTGTTCGCAAAAGAAGTCGACGAGGTTCAACTCGAGATCGGCTTCGGCGCGGGCGAGCACCTGGTCCACCAGGCGCTCAACCATGCGCGCGTCGGCTATATCGGCGCGGAGCCCTACATCAACGGCGTGGCGGCCCTTGTCGCTGCGATCGAGCGCGAGAAGGTCGAAACCATCCGCATCTTCGACGAGGATGCGCGTCTTCTGCTGCCGCGCCTGCCCGACGCCTCGCTCACCAAGATTTTCCTGCTGTTCCCCGACCCCTGGCACAAGGCGCGCCACAACAAGCGCCGCTTTGTCTCGGAAGAAACGCTCGATCATTTCGCGCGCCTTATCAAACCGGGCGGCGAATTCCGCTTCGCTTCCGACGATGCGGGCTATGTGCGCTGGACGCTCGCGCGTACCACGCGCCACCCTGATTTTATCTGGACCGCGACTGGCCCCGACGATTGGCGGACGCGCTGGCCCGATGCCATGGCGACACGCTACGAGACCAAGAACATCACCAAATTGAAGCCGGCCTATCTCAGCTTCCGGCGCCGCTGAGCTGTCCCAGTTTAAATTTTGATGACGATGCATGCTCTAGATGTTGCGGCTCGCGAAGTGGCTGCCTACCTCATGTCTCCACGCAGACGTGCGGGCCTAGCCAAATAAAGGATAAGAGCCAAAAAGGCTTGAACTCCCGGCCCGTGCGACCGATTATGCGCCGTCATCTTTGGTAGCCGGGTGATACCGGCAATCTGAGGTGGGCCCGACGGCCCACCTTTTGTGTTTTTAGGCCCCCGTTTCGGCCCGAATCTATGGCGACGATTACGGTTTAAGGCGCATGGTTCGCGAACAAGAGCTCGCTACGTTGTTCACCCCCATCCTTGAGGATATGGGCTACGAGATGGTGCGCGTGCAGATCACCGGCTCGCGCAATCCGACATTGCAGGTCATGGCGGAACGCAAGGACGGCGTCGGCATGACGGTGGACGATTGTGCCGAGATCAGCCGCGCGCTCAGCGATCTGTTGGAAACCGAAGACCCGTTCGACGATTCCTATCAGCTCGAGGTAAGTTCGCCCGGCATCGATCGCCCCTTGGTCAAGCTCGCCGATTACGAACGCTTCGCGGGGTTCGATGCGCGCATCGAGATGCGCGAGGCGGTCGACGGGCAGCGCCGCTTCAAGTCGCGCCTGAAGGGCATCGAGGGCAACAACGTGATCGTGGAACAGAACGGCAAACAGGTGGCACTTCCGTTCGCGGCGATCCAGCGCGCCAAGCTGATCCTCACCGACGAGCTGATCGCGGCGCACCAGGACAAGGCATAGGCCGAGGAACAGGCCAAAGAGATAACCAGGGAACAAGTTAGAGACATAGGTTAGGAACATGGCGGAAACGAGACTCGATTCCAGCAAGATCTACACCCACCCAGAGCTGGTCATGGTGGCCGACACCGTGGCCCGCGAGAAGGGCATCGACCGCGATGAAGTGTTCGAGGCGATGGAGCAGGCGATCCAGAAGGCCGGCCGCTCCAAATACGGCCACGAGCACGACATCCGCGCCGCCATCGACAAGCGCTCCGGCGAGATCAAGCTCGCGCGCTACATGGAAGTGGTCGAGACCATCGAGAACGAAGCGACGCAGGTGACGGTGGCCCAGGCCAAGCGCAAGAAGCCCGACGCGCAGCTCGGCGACTTCCTGGTCGATCCGCTGCCGCCCATCGACTTCGGCCGCATCGCCGCGCAGACCGCCAAGCAGGTCATCGTGCAGAAGGTGCGCGAGGCCGAGCGTGCGCGCCAGTACAAGGAATTCAAGGACCGCGTCGGCGAGATCATCAACGGCATGGTCAAGCGCGTCGAGTTCGGCAACATCGTGGTCGATTTCGGCGGCCGCGCCGAAGGCATCATCCGCCGCGACGAGACGATCCCGCGCGAGCATTTCAACACCGGCGACCGCGTGCGCTCCTATATCTACGACGTGCGCGAGGAACAGCGTGGGCCGCAGATATTCCTGTCGCGCAGCCATCCGCAATTCATGGCGAAGCTGTTCGCCCAGGAAGTGCCGGAAATCTATGACGGCGTGATCGAGATCGTTTCGGTCGCGCGCGATCCCGGCAGCCGCGCCAAGATCGCCGTGCGTTCGTCCGATTCCGGCATCGATCCGGTCGGCGCGTGCGTCGGCATGCGCGGCAGCCGCGTGCAGGCCGTCGTCGCCGAACTGCAGGGCGAGAAGATCGACATCATCCAATGGAACCCCGACCCCGCGACCTTCATCGTGAACGCGCTGGCACCGGCCGAGGTGACCAAGGTCGTGCTCGACGAGGAAAGCAACAAGATCGAGGTCGTCGTGCCCGATGACCAGCTTTCGCTCGCCATCGGACGGCGCGGCCAGAACGTGCGCCTCGCCTCCCAGCTCACCGGCTGGCAGATCGACATCGAGACCGAGGCCGAGGAATCGGAAAAGCGCCAGACCGAGTTCCGCGAACGCTCGCAGCTCTTCATCGACTCGCTCGACGTGGACGAAGTCATCGCCCAACTGCTGGTGACCGAAGGCTTCTCGACCATCGAGGAAGTTGCCTACGTGCCGATCGAGGAACTGGCCGGCATCGAAGGCTTCGACGAAGACGTCGCCAACGAATTGCACGAACGCGCCACCAACTATCTCGAACAGCAGGAAGCCCAGCTGGTCGAACGCTGGAAGAAGGCGGGCGTCGCCGAAGACCTGCTCACCATCCAGGGCGTGACGCACGAGATCATGGCGGCGATCGGCGAGGCCAATCCGCCGGTCAAGACGCGCGACGATCTCGCCGATCTTGCTGGTGACGAGTTGGTGGAAATCGTCGGCAAAGATGCCAAGACCAACAAGGACAAGTTGTCGGTCAACGATGCGAACGCCATCATCATGGCGGCGCGCGCGCATTGGTTCACGGATGAGGCGGCGGCCGAACAGCCCGCCTCCAATTCGTGATCTGACGATGTAACAGGAGCGCCCAGGCCTTGCAGACGATGCGCAAAGATGCGGATCCGCAGCGGCGCTGCATCGTCACGGGGCAAAGCCTGCCGCGCGAAGACCTGCTTCGCTTCGTGGTGGCGCCGGACGGCGCCATCATCCCCGATCTTGACGAAAAGCTGCCCGGCCGGGGTTTGTGGTTGCGGGCTGAGCGGGATATATTGCGTACCGCCTGCGCCAAAGGCGCCTTTTCCAAGGCCGCGCGTCGCGAGACGCGTCTGCCAGACGATCTCGCCGCACAGGTGGAACGGTTATTGCGCCGCCGCTGCCTCGATCTCATCGGGCTCGCACGGCGTTCCGGCACACTCATAGCCGGATTCGAAAAGGTGCGCGCTTTCCTCGCATCGGAAGATGCGGGTGTCCTGATCGCCGCCTCGGACGGGGCGGCCGATGGGCGCGCGAAAATCCGGGCCCTGGCGCCCACGGTGCCGATGGTCGATGTACTGGCCGCGGAGGAGTTGGGAGCGGCGATCGGACGAGAACACATCGTTCACGCCGTGGTTGCGAAAGGCCGGTTGGCCGAACGTCTTCTGCTCGATGCGCGCCGTCTGGGCGGCGTGCGGGGCGAGCGGGACGCACATAAGAGTATTTAGCAGTAGAGCGATTGAGACGAGGATATGGCGGATACCGATACCCAAGAAAAAGACGGAACCGAAGGCGGCAAGAAAAAGCTGAGCCTGCGTCCCGGCAAACTCGAGCTCAAGAAGACCATCGAGGGCGGCCAGGTCCGCCAGAGCTTCTCGCACGGCCGTTCCAAGGTCGTCGCCGTCGAGGTGCGCAAGAAGCGTACCTTCGCGCCGGGCGCCAGCGGCACCATGCGCGAGGTTCATGACGAGGATGCCGAAGCCGCGTTCGACGCGGCCACCGTGGCCGAGACGCCGGCGACCGAACAGGCCCCCGTCGAAGCGCGCGCCACCATCCCTGTCGAGCCGCATCTGACCGACCACGAGCGCCAGCAGCGCATGAAGGCGCTGCACGATGCGCGCAAGGCCGACGAGGAACGTCAGGCCCGCGAAGAGGAACTCGCGCGTCAGCGCGCCGAAGAGGAAAAGCGCCGCGTAGCCGAAGAAGCCGCGAAGAGCGCCGAGGAAAAGGCACAGGCGGAAGCGAAGGCAGCCGAGGCGCCCGCCGTTCCGGCGCCCGCCGCAAAGACCGCGTCTGCACCTGCGGCTCCGGCCGCGGCGCAAACCGCGCCCCTTCCCGAAGCGGAAGGTGGCACGACCGAGAGTGAGGCCGCAGCCGCTGCGCGCGCCAAGATCGCACCGCGCCGTCCCGCGCCGCCGACACCAGTCGCACGCCGCGGCGAACCGCGCCGCCGGGCCGGCAAGCTCACCATCACCGACGCGCTGGAAGACAACGAACGCGTCCGTTCGCTCGCCTCGATGCGACGCGCGCGCGAGAAGCATAAGAAAAAAGAAACCGTCGGAGAACGCATCAAAGTGCTGCGCGAAGTCGTCATTCCCGAAACCATCACGGTCAACGAGCTCGCCAACCGCATGGCGGAGCGCAGCATCGACGTGGTCCGCGCACTCATGAAGATGGGCGTCATCGCAGCACCCGCGCAGGCGATCGATGCCGATACGGCGGAGCTGGTGGTCACCGAATTCGGCCACAAGGTCAAACGCGTGGCCGAATCCGACGTCGAAATCGGCCTGCGTGGCGATGTGGACGTGGAAGGCGACATGCTGCCGCGTTCGCCGGTTGTCACCGTCATGGGCCATGTCGACCATGGCAAGACTTCGCTGCTCGACGCGCTGCGCCAAACCGACGTGGTGTCGGGCGAAGCGGGCGGCATCACCCAGCATATCGGTGCCTATCAGGTCGAAACGGCTGCGGGCGGCAAGATCACCTTCATCGACACGCCGGGCCACGAAGCCTTCACCGCCATGCGTCAGCGCGGCGCCAAGGTGACGGACATCGTCATCCTGGTGGTCGCCGCCGACGACGGCATCATGCCGCAGACGATCGAAGCCATCGCGCATGCCAAGGCGGCGCAGGTACCGATCATCGTCGCCATCAACAAGATCGATAAGCCCGAAGCCAACCCGATCCGCGTACGTACGCAGCTCCTCGAACACGAACTCGTGGTCGAAAGCATGGGCGGCGACGTGCAGGAAGTGGAAGTCTCCGCCCTCAAGAAGATGAACCTCGACAAGCTGGAGGAGGCGATCCTCCTGCAGGCCGAGGTCATGGACCTGAAGGCCAATCCCAATCGTTCGGCCGAAGGCATCGTCATCGAAAGCCGCGTCGAGCAGGGCCGCGGTGCGGTCGCCACCGTGCTGGTGCAGCGCGGCACGCTGCGTGTCGGCGACATCCTGGTGGCCGGCGCCGAATCGGGTCGCGTGCGCACGCTCAGCAACGATCGCGGTGGCGCGATCAAAGAGGCGGGCCCGTCCGAGCCGGTCGAGATCACCGGCCTTGCCGGTGCGCCGCAGGCCGGCGACGAAGTCTTCGTCGTCGAAAGCGAGGCGCGCGCGCGTGAAGTCGCCGCCTTCCGCCAGCAGCAGGGCCAGAAGACGCGCAACGCCATCTCGGCACGCGGCACGCTGGAAGAGATGTTCACCGCGATCAAGGCGGGCGAGACCAAGGAACTGCCCGTCCTCGTCAAGGCGGACGTGCAGGGTTCGGTCGAAGCGATCTCGCAGATGCTGCTGAAGATTCCGGGCACCGAGGTGAAGGTCCGTATCCTTCATGCCGGCGTCGGCGCGATCAGCGAATCCGATGTGGCGCTCGCGGGCGCCTCAGGCGGCGTCATCATCGGCTTCAACGTGCGTGCCAACAAGCAGGCGCGCGATGAGGCCGCGCGCGCCAATATCGACATCCGCTACTACTCGGTCATCTACGATATCGGCGACGACATGAAGAACATGATCGTCGGCCTGATGAAGCCGGAGATCCGCGAAACCTGGCTCGGCAACGCCGAAGTCCTGCAGGTCTTCACCGTTTCGAAGGTTGGCAAGGTCGCGGGCTGCCGCGTCAACGAAGGCATCGTGCGGCGCGGATCGAAGGTCCGCCTGCTTCGCGACAACGTCGTCATCCACGAGGGCAAGCTGTCGACGCTCAAGCATTTCAAGGACGAGGTCCGCGAAGTGCGCCAGGGCACCGAATGCGGCATGTCGTTCGAGAATTACAACGACATCCGCGAAGGCGATGTGATCGAGTGCTTCGACGTGCAGGAAGTCGCACCGACGCTTTAATTTTTGGCCTCCTCCCGCTCCCTCCCCCATCGAGGGGGAGGGTCGGGGCGGGGCAATTGAGCCATGGCACGCAAGACCCATAAATCCACCGGGCAACGCCCGCTGCGCGTCGGCGAAGAGGTTCGCCATGCGCTGGCACAGATTCTGGAACGCGGCGAATTGCGCGATCCCGATCTCGTGGGCACCACGGTCACCATCACCGAGGTGCGCATGAGCCCCGACATCCGCAACGCGACCGTCTTTGTGGCGCCGCTCGGCGGCATCAACACGGATAAGATCGTGACCGCGCTGGAGCGCGCGGTGCCGTTCCTGCGCCGGCGCATCGCCGACATTGTCGAGTTGCGCTACGTGCCCAACCTGCGCATCGAGGCGGATACGTCGTTCGACTACGCCGAACAGATCGGCCGCCGCCTGGACGCGGTCGCGCAACCGCGCGACACCGACGACGAATGACGGCACCCCACTGATGGCACGAAAACGTCGCGGCCAGATCGTCAACGGCTGGCTGATCATCGACAAGCCGTCGGGCATGACCTCCGCGCACGTGGTGGCGCGGGTCAAACGCATGCTCGATGCCGCCAAGATCGGTCATGGCGGTACGCTCGACCCCCTCGCGACCGGAATCCTGCCGCTGGCCCTGGGCGAGGCGACCAAAACGGTCTCCTACGTCATGGACGGCGACAAAAATTACCGCTTCACCGCGCGCTGGGGCGAAGCGCGCGACACCGACGACGCCGACGGCCGCGTGATCGCGACCTCTGCCGTGCGGCCCGACCGCGCGGCAATCGAAGCGGCACTCCCTGCCTTCCGCGGCGAGATTTCGCAGATTCCTCCCGATTATTCGGCCATCAAGGTGGATGGCGCGCGCGCCTATGACTTGGCGCGGGATGGCGAGAAAGTCGATCTTACCCCACGTATCGCGCGCATCGAGCGTTTCGACCTGATCGAGCAGCCCGATGCGGATACGGCGGTTTTCGAGGTCGTCTGCGGCAAAGGCACCTACATGCGGTCCCTGGCGCGCGACCTGGCACGAACCCTGGGAACGCACGGCCATATCGTGCAATTGCGCCGGACCCGATCCGGCCCATTCGGGGAAAAAGACGCGATTTCCCTGGAAAAATTGGAGGAGTTGCGCAATAGTGCGCCCGCCGCAGAACTTGTGCGGCCGGTCGAGACCGCGCTGGACGACATCCCGGCGCTGGCCATGACCGAGGATGAAGCCCGCCGGCTGCAATGCGGACAATCGATTTCCGCTTTGTCGGTCGCCCGGAGAACCCCTCTCAAGGATATCGGTCTCGGGACCGTTTTCTGCGCGATGGCGGAAGGTAAGCCCGTAGCGCTTGCCCGGTTCGAAGGCGGCGAACTTCGTCCCATTCGTGTGTTGAACCTTTAATTCAGGAGTGGACGATGTCGATTACTGCGGAACGCAAGACACAGCTTATTTCCGAATTCGCGACCGAAAAGGGCGACACGGGTTCGCCCGAGGTCCAGGTCGCAATCCTGTCGGAGCGCATCAACAATCTGACCGAGCATCTGAAGACCCATCAGAAGGATTTTCATTCGCGTCGCGGTCTGTTGATGATGGTCGGCCAGCGCCGGCGTTTGCTCGACTATCTTCGTGCCAAGAAGGCTGAACGCTACGAAGCGCTGATCCAGCGTCTCGGACTGCGTCGGTGACATTCGGCCCGAGGGGCGAAGTTTATTGTTTTTCGTCCGTCGGACGGATTGGGAGCGCGGCGCCGTCTGGGACGGACGCCGCCGCTGCCGTTTGGGCAGCATCGTTAAGCGTAAAACGTTGAAGCCAAGTTGTTGACGCCAAAACGTTTAAGAAGAGGCGCCATGTCGGCGCCAAGACGATAAGCGCCATATGGATGGGCGCGGTGTGCCGTGGGGGCACAACGTGCATGTCGGATGGATGGAAATAAACCGTAGGTTTGAAGGAAGAGAGATATGTTTCAGATTTCACGCGTGGAGATCGACCTCGGCGGACGCAAGCTGGTTCTGGAATCGGGCAAGGTCGCCCGTCAGGCCGACGGCGCCGTCATGTGCACCTATGGCGGCACGACCGTTCTGTGCACCGCCGTCGGCGCGAAGGCGCCGAAGCCCGGCGTCGATTTTTTCCCGCTGACCGTGAACTACCAGGAAAAGACGTTCGCCGCCGGCAAGATCCCTGGCGGCTTCTTCAAGCGCGAAGGGCGCCCCTCTGAGAAGGAAGTGCTGACCTCGCGCCTGATCGACCGTCCGATCCGCCCGCTGTTCGCTGACGGCTATCGCAATGAGACCCAGGTCGTCGCGACGACCCTGTCGCACGATCTTGAGAACGATCCCGATATCGTCTCGCTCATCGGATCAAGCGCGGCGCTGACCATTTCGGGCGTTCCCTTCATGGGCCCGATCGGCGCCAGCCGCGTCGGCTACATCGACGGCAAATACGTGCTCAACCCGACCGCCGACCAGCGCGAGAAATCGGAACTCGACCTCGTCGTCGCGGGTACGCGCGAAGGCGTGCTGATGGTCGAATCCGAAGCCAACGAGCTCAGCGAGGAAATCATGCTGGGCGCGGTGATGTTCGGCCATGAGGCGAACCAGGACGTGATCAACGCGATCATCCGCCTCGCCGAGAAGTGCGCGAAGGAGCCGTGGGCGCTGCCTGAGCCGCCGGCCTACGTCGCCGAGTTGAAGAGCAAGGTGCGCGAACTGGCCGAGACCGAGCTGCGCGCCGCATATGGCAACACGCAGAAGGCGATCCGCTACGAACAAATCGGCGCGGTGAAGAAGAAAGTCCTCGAAGCCTACGCCGGCAACACCGAGATCGACGGCGGTGCCGTCGCCAATGCCTTCAAGGATCTCGAAAGCGACATCGTGCGCCGCGACATCCTGAAGACCGGCCGACGCATCGACGGCCGCGACACCAAGTCGATCCGCCCGATCGTGTCGGAAGTGGGCGTGCTGCCGCGCGCGCACGGCTCGGCACTGTTCACCCGCGGTGAGACGCAGGCGCTCGTCGTCGCCACGCTCGGCACCGGCCAGGACGAGCAGATCATCGACGCGCTGGAAGGCGAATATCGCGAACACTTCCTGCTGCATTACAACTTCCCGCCCTACAGCGTCGGCGAGACGGGCCGCATGGGCACGCCGGGCCGCCGCGAAATCGGCCATGGCAAGCTCGCGTGGCGCGCCATCCATCCGCTGCTGCCGAAGAAGGAAGACTTCCCCTACACGCTGCGCATCGTCTCGGAGATCACCGAATCCAACGGTTCATCCTCGATGGCAACCGTGTGCGGCTCGTCGCTCTCGCTGATGGACGCGGGTGTTCCGCTGAAGCGTCCGGTGGCCGGCATCGCCATGGGCCTGATCAAGGAAGACGATGGCGTCGCCGTCCTCTCCGACATCCTGGGCGATGAGGATCATCTCGGCGACATGGACTTCAAGGTGGCGGGTACCGACCAGGGCGTCACCGCGCTGCAGATGGACATCAAGATCACCTCGATCACCAAGGACATCATGAAGGTGGCCCTGGAGCAGGCGCGCGAAGGCCGCATGCACATTCTGGGCGAGATGGCCAAGGCGCTGACCAACGCGCGCGAAGCGGTCAGCCAGAACGCGCCGCGCATCACGGTGATCAAGATCGACAAGGAGAAGATCCGCGAAGTCATCGGACCGGGCGGCAAGGTGATCCGCGAGATCTGCGAAGTCACCGGCGCCAAGATCGATATCGAGGACGACGGCACCGTGAAGGTCGCCGCCGTCGACGAGAAGGGTTCGTCCGAAGCGATCCGCATGATCATGAACATCGCCGCCGAGCCGGAGATGGGCATGATCTACACCGGCAAGGTGGTGAAGACTGTCGATTTCGGCGCCTTCGTCAACTTCATGGGTTCCAAGGACGGCCTCGTGCATATCAGCGAGTTGCGCCCGGAACGCACCGAGAAGACCACCGACGTCGTCAATGTCGGTGATGTGGTGAAGGTGAAGCTGGTCGGCATCGACGATCGCGGCAAGGTGAAGCTGTCCATGCGGGCCGTCGACCAGGCGACCGGCGAGGACATCTCGCACACCCTGCAGGACAAGAAGAAAAAGAGTTCTGCGGCCGAATAATTAGGGGACGGCCCCCTCGAAAAAGGAGGGGGCCGACTCGCTTTTTGAAAATTCACTCCACATAATATTGGTTAAGAGGCTTTCAGCGCGTTGTGGGAGCGGTCGGGACAAACGCTCTTTAGCGCGCATTTTGCGTTATATTACAGGACACTAGCATGGCCGGAACCAACACGGCACGGATGGTCGAGGTGAACGTCGGGGATCGCGCGAGCTTCGCGTACGAAGATTTGATCGCATGTGGCGAGGGCCGACTGTTCGGCCCCGGGAACGCGCAATTGCCGGCGCCGCCGATGCTGATGTTCGACCGCATCACCGAAATCTCGGCGGATGGCGGCGCACATGGCAAGGGCTTCTTGACGGCTGAGCTCGATGTGAAGCCGGAGTTGTGGTTCTTCGAATGCCATTTCAAGGGCGATCCGGTGATGCCGGGCTGCCTCGGGCTCGATGCGTTGTGGCAGCTCGTCGGCTTCTATATAGGCTGGAGCGGCGGCAAGGGCCGCGGCCGCGCGCTCGGCGTCGGCGAGGTGAAGTTCACCGGCCAAGTGACCCCGGCCGCCAAGCTCATCACCTACCGCATCGATATTAAGCGCCTGGTCAACCGCCAGCTCGCGCTCGCCTTCGCCGACGGCACCATGTCGGTTGACGGCCAAGTGGTCTACGAAACGCAAGGGCTGCGGGTCGGGACCTTCATCGCCGACGAAACACCGTCTTAAAGCTTCGGGATTCAATCATGCGCAGAGCCGTCATCACAGGAATGGGCATCGTTTCCTGCATCGGCAACGACAAGCAGGAAGTCCTCGCCAGCCTTCGCGAAGGCAAGTCGGGCATCTCGGTCTCCGAGCAATTCAAGGAGATGGGCTTCCGCAGCCATCTGCATGGCAAGCCGACGGTGAACCTTGAAGAAAAGGTCGATCGCAAGCTGCTGCGTTTCATGGGCGACGGTGCGGCGTACAATTACATCGCGATGGAAGAAGCCATCAGGGATGCGGGCCTCGCCGAGGGCGACATCTCCAACGAACGCACCGGCCTGATCATGGGATCGGGCGGGCCGTCGACCCGCAACCTCCTTCTGGCCGCCGACACGGCGCGCGAGAAAGGCCCGCGCAAGGTGAGCCCCTTCATGGTGCCGCGCACCATGTCGTCCACCAATTCGGCGACGCTCGCCACGCCGTTCAAGATCCACGGCGTCAATTATTCGATCAGCTCGGCCTGCGCGACCAGCGCGCACTGCATCGGCAATGCGGCCGAACTCGTGCAATGGGGCAAGCAGGACATCGTCTTCGCCGGCGGCGGCGAAGAACTCGATTGGTCCATGTCGGTCATGTTCGATGCGATGCAGGCGCTGTCGTCGCAATACAACGACAATCCGACCAAGGCGTCGCGCGCGTTCGATGCGAACCGCGACGGTTTCGTGATCGCGGGCGGCGGCGGCGTTGTGGTGGTCGAGGAATACGAACACGCCAAGGCGCGTGGCGCCAAGATCTACGCCGAGGTCGCGGGTTACGGCGCGACGTCCGACGGCTATGACATGGTACAGCCGTCCGGCGAAGGGGCTGCGCGCTGCATGGCGATGGCCATGTCGACGCTGGATCGCCCGATCGACTACATCAACACGCACGGCACCTCGACGCCCGTCGGCGACGAGAAGGAACTGGGCGCCATGCGCGTCGCCTTCAAGGACCGCAACCGCATTCCGCATTTCAATTCCACCAAGTCGCTGACCGGCCATTCGCTGGGTGCGGCGGGCGTGCAGGAAGCGATCTATTCGCTGCTGATGATGGAAAACAGCTTCATCTGCGCATCGGCCAACATCGAGAACCTGGAGCCCGCCGTGGGCGACATGCCGATCGTGCGCGAGCGCATGGACAATGTGGAACTCAATTGCGTGCTGTCCAACTCGTTCGGCTTCGGCGGCACCAATGCCAGCCTCGCCTTTACCCGTGCTGACGCTTAAATGATCCAGCCCGCGTGCGGATGGAAGGACCAGAAGTCTTACCTGGCACGCGGTCATCTCAATCAAACCATCAAGTCGATAATCGCATGACTCTCCTAGCCGGGAAGCGCGGCCTGATCGTTGGTGTCGCCAACGAGCGTTCGATCGCGTGGGGCATCGCCGAAACACTTGCCAAACAGGGCGCGGAACTCGCCTTCACCTATCAGGGCGAAGCGTTCGAACGCCGCGTCAAACCGCTGGCCGAAAGCATCGGCAGCCAAATCGTGCTGTCGTGCGACGTCGAGGATACGGCCTCGATCGAGGCGGTCTTCACGACACTTGTCGAAACGTGGGGCAAGCTCGACTTCCTCGTCCATTCCATCGCCTATTCGGACAAGAACGAGCTCAAGGGTCGCTACGTGGACACGAGCGCGGAGAATTTCGCGCGCACCATGCGGATCTCGTGCTTTTCCTTCACCGACATGGCGCGCCGCGCACGCCCGCTGATGACGGACGGCGGCAGCATGATCACACTGAGCTATTACGGCGCGGAACGCGTCATGCCGTCCTACAACGTCATGGGCGTCGCCAAGGCGGCGCTGGAGGCGAGCGTTCGTTATCTGGCCGCCGATCTCGGCCCTGACGGCATCCGCGTCAACGCGATTTCGGCCGGGCCCATGCGCACGCTGTCGGGCTCCGCCGTCGGATCGGCCCGGCGCATCTTCAACTGGAGCGAGGCCAATGCGCCGCTCCGCACCTCGGTGACCCTGGAGCAGCTCGGCAATACCGCGCTCTATTTCGTCAGCGATCTGTCGGGCGGCGTCACCGGTGAAGTCCATCATGTGGATGCGGGCTACAATATCGTCGGCCTGCCCTACCTGACGGGTGACGAAGACGCACCCAAAACCTGAGCGTTTTCGAGGGCTTTTTCCAATAATTTACTGTGATAACGATCGGGTACCGGACGTCCGGCTCTTGAAATCCGGCATCTAAGGGGACTAGGTTAAGGCCATGGACCGCACGTCAGAGACCGCGACCTCGACATCCCGCCCCTTCGGGCCGGCGCTGGAGCGTTTGCGCGCCGTCGGCCTGCGCCCGACGCGCCAGCGTCTTGCGCTCGCCAAGCTGCTGTTCGACACGCACGACCGCCACGTGACGGCGGAGATGCTGCACGGCGAAGCACTGCGCGCCCGGGTGCGCGTTTCCCTCGCCACCGTCTACAACACGCTGCATCAATTCACCGATGCCGGCCTGTTGCGCGAAATCGTGGTCGATGCGGAACGGTCCTATTTCGATACCAACGTGTCGAACCACCATCACTTGTTCGATGAAGGTACGCGCTACCTGCACGATATACCCGAGGCGGACGTGCGGTTGGACAGCCTGCCGCCGCTTCCCGAAGGCATGGAAGTGAGCCGCGTCGACGTCATCGTGCGCATCAAGAAAGCCTGACAGCTGGGGCTGATTTAGCTCTGTTTCCAGCCTCATCGCTTCTTTTTTAGAATCATTAAAAATTCAATTGACGGGACTCGTCCTGCGTCCCATAGTTCGGTGATTGCCCCGGTTTCCGAAGGAAACCAGCGTTCTCGTGGACACCCCATTAGCGCATGAAAAGGGAGAAAAACCGATGCCTAGCCTTAAAGGAACCAAGACCGAACAGAACCTGAAGGACGCCTTCGCTGGCGAATCCCAGGCCAACCGCCGCTACCTCTATTTCGCACAGAAGGCCGACGTCGAGGGCTTCAACGACGTCTCCGCCGTGTTCCGCTCCACCGCGGAAGGCGAAACCGGTCATGCGCATGGCCATCTCGAATACCTCGAGGAAGTGGGCGATCCGGCGACCGGTGAGCCGATCGGCGACACCAAGCTGAACCTCAAGGCGTCGGTCGCGGGCGAGACCCACGAATACACCGACATGTATCCCAGCATGGCGAAGACGGCGCGCTCCGAAGGCTTCGACGAAATCGCCGACTGGTTCGAGACCTTGGCGAAGGCCGAGAAGTCGCATGCCGGCCGTTTCCAGAAGGCCCTCGACGGTCTCTAAGCCGTATTAGTTCGTTCACCCCACCTGGCCCTCCCCTCTCGAAGGGGAAGGGTTGGGAAGGGGGTATTTCCAAGACGGAATACGTTCATGAGCGAAGGCAGCCTTGGCGCGCCGATCCGCCACACGATTGCGTGGCAGGATCCGGATTTCACCGATCCCGAGAAACTCGACGCAGAAATGCGTCGCGTCTTCGACATCTGTCATGGTTGTCGTCGCTGCTTCAATCTTTGCGACAGCTTCCCCCGCCTGTTCGACCTGATCGACGCGACGCCGGGCGAGGAACTGGGCGAAGTGCCCAGCAAGGATTTCAAGTCCGTCGTGGATGCCTGCACGCTGTGCGACATGTGCTTCATGACGAAGTGCCCTTACGTGCCGCCGCATGAATTCGATCTCGATTTCCCGCACCTGATGCTGCGCTACCGCGTCGCCGAATTCAAAGACGGTGCGCATCATGGTGTGCGCGCCGAGCTCAGCAAGACCGACCGCAACGGCAAACTCGCCAAGCTCATGCCGGCGCTCGCCAACTGGGCATCGAGCCGCGACAATACGACGACCCGCCCGCTGCTCGAAAAGATCGCAGGCGTGCACAAGGATGCGGATCTGCCGAAATACCACGGCAAGACGTTCGAACAATTGCCGCCCCCGGCGGTCGACCAGACCGCACCGGCCGCCACGCGCGCCGCTGGTGCGCGCAAGGCGGTGCTCTACGCCACATGTTTCGTGAACTACAACAGCCCGGAGATCGGCACCGCGGCCCGGGCCGTACTCGCCAAGAACGGCGTCGAGACCGAGGTCGTCTATCCCGAATGCTGCGGCATGCCGCAGTTGGAGGCGGGCAACATCGCCAACGTCGCCGACAAGGCGCGCGCGGTGGCCAAGGTGATGAAGCCGTGGATCGACAAGGGCTACGACGTCATCGCGCTCGTGCCGTCCTGCGCGCTGATGCTGAAATTCGAATGGCCCTTGATCGTGCCCGACGACGCCGATGTGAAAAAGCTGTCGGAGGCGACCTACGACATCGCCGAATATGTCGTCGAGATCGCGGGCGAAGAAGGATTGGCGCCGGGCCTGCAGCCGCTGGACGGTGGCGTGTCCATGCATCTCGCCTGCCATGCGCGCGCGCAGAACATGGGCCCCAAGGCCGCCAACATGCTGCGCCTGATCCCAGAAACCAAGGTGGGCGTGATCGAGCGCTGCTCGGGCCACGGCGGCTCGTGGGGCGTGATGAAGGAGAACTTCGAGACCGCCATCAAGGTCGGCCGTCCGGCGGCGCGCACCGCGAACGAAAGCGGCGCGAAATACGTCGTCTCGGAATGCCCGCTCGCACGCGAACACATCCTGCAGGGCATGGAACGGCTGAACAAAGGCGCGGACGAGGTGAAGACCAAGCCTGCGCAAGAGGTCAAACATCCGATCCAGATCTTCGCCAAAGCCTATGGGATCGAGCCGTAAGGCACCGTCCCAGGGACGCATCGAAACACGTACCAGGAAAACGGATATGAGCAAGAAGACGGAAATCGCACGCTCCGACATTCTCGAGCTCGACGCCTACAACAAGGCGCGCGACGAGCGCCGTGCGCAGATCGCTGCCATCAAGGCGAACCGGCGCGTGCCTGTCGGGCCGAACGCGACCTTCTATTTCGAATGTTTCGAGACCATGCTCTATCAGATCCAGGAGATGCTGCGCGCCGAACGCGGCGGCGAAGAGCAGTTGAAGGACGAGCTCGCGGCCTACAATCCCCTGATCCCCAAGGGATCGGATCTCGTTGCCACCATCATGTTCGAGATCAACGATCCGGTGGCGCGCCATCGCTTCCTGTCGCAGCTGAGCCACGTGGAGAAGCATTTCATGATGGAGATCGCGGGCGATCCGGTGACGGTGCGTCCCGAAGAGGACCTCGAACGCACCAACGAGGCGGGCAAGACCTCGTCGATCCATTTCGTGCATTTCGACCTGACGCCGGCGCAGATCGCCAAGTTCAAGAGCGCGGGCACGCGGGTCACCGTCGGCGTCGATCATCCCGAATACGGCCACGTCGCCATCCTACCGGACAACGTGCGCGCGGCGTTGAGTGAGGATTTGGCGAGCTAGTTTTTAAACAACGGAGCCGTCATGGCCGGGCCCAGACCCGGCCATCCACGAAAGCGCGATAGCGCGAAAAGACTCATATCGGCGCAGACGCGCCTCTAACGTGGATGCCCGGACCAAGTCCGGGCATGACGGCGGAGTATGTTCGCTACTTAATGTTCTCGCGGGGATAGACGCCCCACACCTCGACGCGGCGCAGCCAGCCTTCGTAGCCTCCCGCACTCATGCGGCACCAGCCGCTGTCCTCGGAACATTCCAGCAGCTGCACGTTGGCGCCTGGTTCGATGCGCGCAACCGCCGGCGAGGTGACATCGGCGCGACGGCGCAGCGTGCGTGCCTGGCCGGTGACCGTGACCCAGCGATTGGACGACAACAGGCTCTGATGGACCCAGCCCTGGGTGCCCTGGATGTCGCGCACTTTGCGCCAGGTGCCGAATTCGGCGATCACCTCGACCGGCATATTCCTGCGCTTGTAGACCCACTCGACCGGATACTGCACCCCGGGCCCGGTGCGCATATTCACTTCTTCCGATCGAAGGGAAACAAAGCGCGGCAGCGGCAGGCCGGACGCCTTAAGCGTTTCCTGGGCCGACGCCTCGTCGTGGCCGGCAATGATGGCCAGGCCGAGCAGAATAGATGCCAAGATCGCCGCGAATTTCCACACACGGCTTTCTAGAAGGAGGTCGCGCATGCGGTCAATAGAAGGATACCGACGCAGTCAAGCTGCGGCACCGCGCGTCCCCGCCCGGTCGCTGGACAACCCAAGTCCCGGCTGATAAGGCGAATCGCCAAATTGAATGATCCGACAACGAAAGCGACTTGAGCATGGCCAAACCGACAATCCTGGTGACCCGTAAGCTTCCCGAAGCGATCGAGACCAGGATGATGGAGCTGTTCGATGCGCGCCTCAATCTGGACGACGTCGCGATGACGCGCGACGAACTCAAGGCTGCCATTGCCAATGTCGACGCGCTGGTCCCCACCGTCACCGATACCATCGACGCCGATGTCATTTCGGCTGCCGGTCCGCGGCTCAAGATCATCGCCAATTTCGGCGTCGGCGTGAATCATATCGACTTGGCCGCCGCCACCGCCAAGGGCATTACCGTCACCAACACCCCGGACGTTCTGACCGAGGATACCGCCGATCTCGCGATGGCGCTGGTGCTGATGGCGCCGCGCCGCCTCAGTGAAGGCGAACGCCTGGTGCGCGACGGCAAATGGACAGGCTGGGCGCCGACGCAGCATCTCGGCTACCGCATCAACGGCAAGCGCCTCGGCATCATCGGCATGGGCCGCATCGGCATGGCGCTGGCACGCCGCGCGCGCGGCTTCGGCGTCGCGGTGCACTATCACAACCGCCATCGCCTGGACGATGCGCAGGAAGCCGAGATCGAAGCAACCTATTGGCAGAGCCTCGACCAGATGCTGGTGCACATGGACATCCTGTCCATCAACTGCCCGCTGACGGCGGAGACCAAGCACCTGTTGTCGGAAGCGCGCCTCAAGCGCCTCCCCAAACATTGCTTCGTCATCAACACCTCGCGCGGCGGCATCATCGATGAAGCCGCCCTCGCCAAGGCACTGCGCAACGGCGACATCGCGGGTGCGGGCCTCGATGTCTATGAAGGCGAGCCCAAGGTGAATGAGGAATTGATGAAGCTCGATAACGTCGTGCTGCTGCCGCATCTGGGATCGGCGACCCTGGAAGGGCGCATCGCCATGGGTGAGAAGGTGATCGTCAACCTGCGCACGCATGTCGACGGGCACAAGCCGCCGGACCGCGTGCTGCCGTCTGATTTCTAGCCCTGGCTTTTAGGACGCAGGCCTCATCGTCGCGTTGGGGCCACACAACGCGCAGTCGGGATCGGGGCGCACCTTCACGTTGCGGAATTCGGTGCGCAATCCGTCGACGATGAGCAGCCGGCCGGACATGGATTCGCCCGCGCCCGTGATCTCCTTGACCACCTCGCCCGCCTGAAGCGAGCCCAAGGTGCCGCACATGGCACCCAACACGCCCACTTCGGCGCAGGTCGGCACGGCATCGGCGGGCGGCGGTTCGGGGAACAGGCAGCGGTAGCACGGGTTCGGCGCGCCCAGATGCGCCTTGAAGGTCGAAAGCTGGCCGTCGAAGCGCAGGATCGCCGACGACACCAACGTCTTCTTCAGGAAGAAGCAGGTGTCGTTCACCAGGAACCGTGTGGTGAAATTGTCGCTGCCGTCAGCCACCAGATCGTATTGCGAGATCAGCTCGACGGCATTCCTGTCGGTCAGGCGTTCGGCATGTACGACGACGTTCACGCCGGGATTGAGCGCAGCCACCGCCTCCTTCGCGCTTTCGCCCTTGTTGATGCCGATGCGTGCCGTCGTGTGCACGATCTGGCGCTGCAGGTTGGAGAGATCGACGGTATCGTTGTCGACCACGCCGATGGTGCCGACACCGGCGGCGGCGAGATAAAGGATCGCGGGCGAGCCCAATCCGCCCGCGCCGATCACCAGCACCTTCGCTTTGCGGATGCGCGCCTGCCCCGCGCCGCCGATCTCCGGCAGCAGGATGTGTCGCGCGTACCGTTCTAGTTCACTGTCGTCCATGGTTCAGAAAAACCTAACCAGCTAAATCGTCATTCCCGCAAAAGCGGGAATCCAGAAACCACCAACCGCCGTGCCATTTGTTCTGGATGCCCGCTTGCGCGGGCATGACGGTCTAAAATCACGCCAGCCCGTCGAACAGCGGCGTGGAAAGATAACGTTCGGCGAACGACGGCAGGATGGCGACGATGCGTTTGCCCGTCATCTCGGGCCGCTGGCCGATCTCGATCGCCGCCGCGATCGCGGCACCCGACGAGATACCGACCGGCAGACCTTCTTCGCGCGCGGCGCGGCGCGCCATGGTGAAGGCGGTCTCGTTGCCGATGCGCAAGACCTCGTCGATCATATCGGTGTTGAGGTTCTCGGGCACGAAGCCCGCGCCGATACCCTGAATGGGGTGTGAGCCGGGCGCTCCGCCCGACAGAACGGGGCTGTCCTCCGGCTCGACGGCGAAGACCTTGAATTCCGGATTGCGCGCCTTGATCACCTCGGCGACGCCGGTGAGCGTGCCGCCGGTGCCGACGCCCGCCACCAGGGCATCGACCTTGCCGTCCGTATCCTTCCAGATCTCCTCCGCCGTGGTGCGGCGATGGATATCGGGATTGGCGGGGTTGGCGAATTGCTGCGGCATCAACGCACCGGGATTGGCGGCAACGATTTCCTCGGCGCGCCGGATCGCCGCGGGCATGCCCTTGCCGCGCGGAATGAGCTCGATCTCGGCGCCCAGCAGCATCAGCATCTTGCGCCGTTCCAGCGACATGCTTTCCGGCATGGTGAGGATGAGCCGATATCCCTTGGCGGCGCAGACGAAGGCAAGCGCGATGCCCGTGTTGCCCGAGGTCGGCTCGACGATGATGGCACCCGGCTTCAGGCGGCCTTCGCGTTCGGCCGCTTCGATCATGGCGATGCCGATGCGATCCTTCACCGAATTCAGCGGATTGAAGAATTCGCATTTGCCGACGATCTCGGCGACGCAGTTTTCTTCTCTCGGGATGCGATTGAACCGCACGAGCGGCGTGGCGCCGATGGTCTCGACGATGGAGTCGTAGATGTGTCCGCGGAACTCGCCCATATTGCCGCTCATGTCAATTGGCGATCCCGGCTCAGATGGTGAAATCGAGATTCTGGCGGCCTTCACTCGGCACGCCGCGCTTGTTGGCATCATTGCACAGATCGTCGATGGTCAGCTCGTCGAGCCGCGTCATGACTTCGTTCTGCAGATCGATCCAGATCGGGCGGATGACCTTCACCGCAAGGTCCGATCCGGTATCATCGGCCAGCGGATCGCTGGACAGTTCCATCGCGCGCACGATGCGGATGATCTCGCCCACGCTGATGCGGCGGCGTTCGCGCGCAAGATTGTAGCCGCCACGCGGGCCGCGCACGCCCGACAGAATCTTGGCGCGCACCAGGCGTTGCAGCACCTGTTCGAGATAACGGCGCGGGATGCCCTGGCGGCGCGTGATGTCGCCGCTCTGCACCGGTTGGCCGCCCGAATGATAGGCGATGTCGACCACCGCCTCGATCGCGAACAGCATTTTTTTCGACAGGCGCAGCATGTCGGCGTCCCCCCTCAGCGCCCCTTGGCGCCCACGGACGATGTACTCGTCGCGGTCCCGGTCGAGCCGAACCCGCCGGCGCCCCGTTCGCTGACCGGCAGTTCAGTCACCTCACGCCATTCCAGACGCGCGACAGGCGCCACCACCATCTGCGCGATCCGCATGCCGCGTTCGACGGTGAAAGGCTCCTGACCGAGATTGATCAGCAGCACGCCGATCTCGCCGCGATAATCGGCATCGATGGTGCCCGGCGAATTGAGCACCGTGATGCCATGGCGCATGGCAAGGCCCGAACGCGGGCGCACCTGCGCCTCGTAGCCGTCGGGCAACGCGATGGCGAGGCCGGTGGGCACCAGCTTGCGCTGGCCGGGTTCAATGACGACGTGGTCGTCGATCGCGGCCATCAGATCGACGCCGGCGGCGGCGCTGGTGGCGATTTCAGGCAACGGTAAACCACGTCCATGTTCCAGACGGTGGACGGCAACGGGGATAGAACTCATACGTCGGCCTTTTTGAAGTGATCGGCGATGCGAAGGGTGAGGCGGCGCGCGACCTCCTCTTTTTCGAGGCGCGGCCAGTTCTCGACGCCACCGGCATCGATGACATGAACAGTGTTGGCATCGCCGCCGAACGTGCCGGTGCCCGGCGAGACGTCATTGGCGACGATCCAGTCGCAGCCCTTGGCGCGGCGCTTTTCGACGGCGTGCTGGATGACGTTCTCGGTTTCGGCGGCGAAGCCGATGACCAAGGCCGCGCGCCCGGCATTGGCGCGGCTCAGCGTCGCCAGGATGTCGGGGTTCTCGGTCAGTTCCAGCACGGGTGCGCCACTATTTTTTTCATTGGCGTTCTTCTTCAGCTTCTGCGTCGCGGCGTTCTTGATCTTCCAGTCGGCGACCGCGGCAGCGCAAACAACGATATCGGCCGGCAACGCGGCCTGACAGGCCGCCAGCATGTCGTCGGCGGAGCGCACCTTGCGCATGATCACGCCCGCCGGGTCGGGCAATTGCGTAGGTCCGCTTACCAGGATCGTTTCGGCGCCGGCCGCGGCGAGCGCACGCGCGATCGCGTGACCCTGCTTGCCCGACGAATGGTTGGCGAGGTAACGCACCGGATCGATCGCCTCATAAGTCGGCCCGCTGGTCACCAGCGCGCGTTTGCCCTTGAGGCGCTGATGCGCGCCGAAAAAATCCTCGATGGCCTCGGCGATGGTCGCGGGCTCGGCCATGCGACCCATGCCGAATTCGTTGCACGCCATCGGCCCCTCTTCGGGACCGACGACCATCACGCCGCGCTCGGTGAGCACGCGCATGTTGTCCTGCGTCGCCTTGTGTTCCCACATGCGGACATTCATGGCGGGCGCCACCATCACCGGCTTGTCGGTGGCGAGCAGCGCCGTGCTGGCAAGATCGTCGGCCGACCCCGCGCGCATCTTGGCGAGGATGTCGGCGGTGGCGGGAGCGACAACGATCAGATCGGCCGAGCGCGAGAGTTGGATATGCCCCATCTCGCTTTCGTCGGTCAGCGAGAACAGCTCGGTATAGACCTTGTCGTTGGACAATGCGGCGAGCGACAGGGGTGTTACGAATTCTTCGCCGGACTTGGTCAGGATGCAGCGCACCGCGATGCCGCGCGCACCCAGGAACCGGATCAGTTCCAGGCTTTTGTAGGCGGCGATCCCGCCCGCGATGATCAGCAAGATACGTTTGCTGCCAGAGCCATCGTCTGGCCTTTTACTGTCCGGCATGGGGAAATTCCGATAAATTACGCCAGCTAATTGTAATTATTTGACATCTGGTCGTCAAATTGCGGACGCGACAAAGCCATTTCACCGGATCGACAGAACCTCGACAGCCCATCGACCCGTCATCGACAGACCCTCGACAGTCCCTCTACATTTTCTCGACAATCCCTCTACGTTTTCTCGACGTCTTTCCGCCGGTTTTGTCGAGGCCCTTTCCGTAAAGTATGGAAAAACTGGGAAAGTTTCTTCCGTTTCCCTGGCGTCCCCCAACGCCCGCGGAGAACCGCCACCAAGGCGTTCTCTATTTGTTTCAAACGGCGGAGCCGTCAAGAGGCCGACCCGCCCTGCCGCCGCGGCAATCTCAGAGCAGATAGAGCGCGACCAGCAGGGCCATCGCCACCAGGAACACGATGGGCAGCGGCGAGCGGGTCGTGCGCGGGCGAAACGCCTGCGCGGCCCGGCGATAGGCTTCGGGGTCGATGCGCGCCCCGCTGCCCGCCGTACCGGCGGCCGCGAGGCCGCCTTGCGCGATGATATTGGCGCTCTTTTCAATGTCGGAGACGAGTTTCGGCAGCCGCGTGAGGCCCTGGGCCATCTCATCCAGCGCGATCGCGATGCGCGCCTCGGGCCCGAAATAATCGCGTTCCCATTGCTCGATCAGCGGCCCTGCCAGCGACCACATATTGGTCTGCGGCGCCAGCGTGCGGCCCACACCCTCGGCCACCAGCATGGTCTTTTGCAGCAGCAGCAATTGCGGCTGGGTTTCCATCTCGAAGGCCTCGGTCACGCGGAACAATTGGGCGAGCAGACGCGCGATGGAGATCTCGTTCTGCGGCCGGTCGAAAATCGGCTCGGCGATGGCGCGGCAGGCCTGGGCGAAGGAAGCCACCGACTTGTCCGCAGGCACGTAGCCCGCCTCGAAATGCACCTCGGCGACGCGGCGGTAGTCGCGCTCCAGAAACGCTTTCAGCATCTCGCCCAGATAGCGCCGCGTGCGGCGATCGAGCCGGCCCATGATGCCGAAATCGACCGCGACGATGGCGCCGTCGGGCCCGACGAACAGATTCCCCGGATGCTGATCGGCGTGGAAAAAACCGTCGCGGAAGACCTGCTTGAAAAAGATCTCGGCAGCCTTGCGCACGATGTCGACCGGATCGAGGCCGGCCTCACGCAGGCTCGCGACCTCGTCGATGGGCATGCCGGCGATGCGCGCCTGGGTCATGACGCGCCGCGAGGTACGCCGCCAATCGATGACCGGCACGCGATAGGTCGGATCGTCCTTGAAATTCTCGGCCAGTTCGTCGGCCGCCGCCGCCTCGAGACGGAAATCCATCTCGATGCGCACCGCTTCTTCAAACGTGCGGACCACTTCGAGCGGGCGGAGACGCCGGTATTCGGGACGGCGGCGTTCCAGTTCGCGCGCCGCCCAGCGCATGAGTTCGAGATCGCGGGTGAACGAGACTTCGATACCGGGACGCAGCACCTTCACCGCGACCGGCATGCCTTCCGTCGTCTCCGCGAAATGGACCTGGGCGATGGAGGCGGCGGCGATCGGCTTATCGTCGAAGCTCGTAAACAGGCTCTCCAGCGGCGCGTCCAACTCGCGCACCACGATCTCCTTGGCGAGCGCGCCGTCGAACGGCGGCAGGCGATCCTGCAGCTCGGCGAGATCGGCCGTCACCTCCTCACCCAAAATGTCGGGCCGGGTCGAGAGGATCTGGCCGAGCTTGATGAAGGTGGGGCCAAGCTCCCGGAATGCCTTGGCTAAACGTTCTCCTGGGCGTTCGTCGGACCTGCCGTTTTTGGATTTCACGACGAACAGGCGAGCGGCGAGCAACACACTCGGCGCGACGCCCGTTTCCTTCAGCACGAACAACACGTCATGGCGCGCCAATGTGCGGAAGATGGTGAACAGCCGCGCGAGATGACGGACGGACGCGATCATGAGCCGATACGCTTTCTCATATGATGAGCGACGCGAGGCCGCTTTGCCTTATGGGCGACGCGAGGCCGCTTTGCGTGATGGGCGACGCGAGACCGCTTTGCATTTGCGCCATCCTCATATTCTTCTGGCTGAATGGATCGCGGCAATCCCGCCGGTCAAGTTGCGCCACCGCACCTGCGCGAGCCCCGCCTCTTCGATCTCGTGCGCGAAATCCTCCTGCGACGGGAAGCGGCGGATGCTTTCGGCGAGGTAGCGATAAGAGTCCGCATCGCCCGCCACCATCTGTCCGAGGCGCGGCAATACCGTGAAGGAATAGACATCATAAAGCGGGCGCAGCGGGTCGAACACCACGCGGGAGAATTCGAGACAGAGATAACGCCCGCCGGGCCGCAGCACGCGACGCGCTTCCTTGAGCGCCTTATCGCGGCGCGTGACGTTGCGCATGCAGAACGCGGTGACATAGCCATCGACGGAGTTGTCGGGCAGCGGCAAATCTTCCGCACTGCCGGTGACCCAGACGGGATCGAGCAGGCCGCGGTCGAGCGCGCGATCGCGCCCCACGCGGATCATCTGTTCGTTGATGTCGATCACCGTGACGGCGCGCCCGCCGTTTTCCAGGTATTTGAAGGCAAGATCGCCCGTGCCGCCGCCGACATCGACCAGCGTGTCCACGCTTCTGGGGCGCAGCATGCGGATCATCTCGGCCTTCCAGAGGCGATGGATGCCCGCGCTCATGAGGTCGTTCATCAGGTCGTAGCGGCCGGCCACGCTGTCGAACACACCTTTCACGCGGCGGGTATGTTCCTCCGGCGCCACCTCTTCGTAGCCGAAATCCCTGGTATTTTGCGTTTCGCTCATGAGGCGGACCATAGCCGAAGCCACCGGAAAGGGCTATCTATTCGCCATGCCTGAATTGCCTGAAGTCGAAACGGTGCGGCGCGGACTGGAAACCGTGCTGCACAATGCCCGCCTTGCGAACGTCGTGCTGCGCCGGCGCACGTTGCGCGTACCGATCCCCGACGATTTCGAGACGCGCCTGATCGGGCAAAAGATCGTGCGTTTGGGGCGGCGCGCGAAATATCTGCTGATCGAGATGGAGGACGGCACCGTCATCATCGCCCATCTCGGCATGAGCGGGCGCATGAAGATCCACCGCGGGCCCGCCGACGCGCCCGGCCCGCACGATCACGCCGACTTCGTGACCGAGGATGGCGTCACCGTGCGCTTCACCGACCCGCGCCGCTTCGGTCTGTTGCTGCTCTCGAGCGTGGACGAGATCGATCAGCATAAGCTGATGCGCGATCTCGGCCCCGATCCCCTGTCCAACGAATTCAACGCCATCGTGCTGGCAGATGCGCTCATGGGCCGCGCCACGCCGCTCAAGGCCGCGTTGCTCGACCAGAAAACGGTGGCCGGGCTCGGCAATATCTATGTCTGCGAAAGCCTGTATCGCGCAGGCCTGTCGCCCCGCCGCCTCGCACGCACGGTGAACGCCAAGAAAGCCGAGGCGTTGGCGGCGGCGATCCGCGCCGTGCTCACCGACGCGGTCGCCGCCGGCGGCACAACACTGCGCGATCATATTTCTCCGGACGGCGAACTCGGTTACTTTACGCAATCATTGACGGTTTATGGTCGCGAGGGGGAAGCGTGTCCGGGATGCGATTGCGGAAAGGCCATTCGGCGCATCGTGCAAAGCGGGCGCTCGACATTTTATTGTCCCGCGCGACAGCGCTGAGGTTATTGCCCATCGCGACGGCGATAAGACTAAGTGCCGCAGCGGCGCTGATCCTGCTCGTTTCCTCATTTGTCTCTATGGGCGATGCGCGTGCGCAAGACTTCGTGCCCGGCTTCGAGGATATGCCCTTGATGTTCGAGCTCGATGCCGACGAGGCGCCGATGGTCTTCGACGCACCCAGCGGGCGTATCGTGGAGGCACGTGCGAGCGGACATTCATCGCCCACACGCGTGTTGGCGTTCTATCGCGAGACGCTGCCCCAGCTCGGCTGGCACGCGACCAGCCCCAGCACGTTCGTGCGCGAAGGCGAACAATTGCGCCTCAACATCACCGAACCCAAAAGCGGCGAGGTCGATGTACGTTTCTCGCTGATGCCGAGCGCGCGCCCCTAAGATCCCTAAGAGGATTCCGGCGCTCTAGACCTTAACTGAACTGTCATTTGATTATTTCCATATTTCTACTATCGTTGAAATATGGAAATGGAAACCGCAATCCGTCGCTTGTCGGCGCTCGCCCAGGACTCCCGGCTGCAGATCTTCCGCCTGCTCGTTCAGGCCGGACCGAACGGTCTGGCGGCGGGCGAGATCGCCAAGGCGCTCGCCATCCCCGCCAATACGCTGTCCGTTCACCTCAACATCCTCGCCAACAGCGACCTCGTGATCTCGCGGCGTGACGGCCGCTCGCGCATCTATGCCACCAAATACGATGCGATGCGCGAGTTGCTCGCCTACCTGATCGAGGATTGCTGCCAAGGTAAGCCGGAGATGTGCGCGCCGCTGCTGGAACTGGGCGGCATCTGTTCTGCACCCAACAAAGACTGTTGTTAGGAGACCTCTCATGAAACGCATGCACATGCATGTCTGCGTCGACGACATCGCCCGCTCGGTCGGCTTCTATTCGACGATGTTCGGCACTGCCCCCACGGTGCTGAAGGCTGATTATGCGAAATGGATGCTCGACGATCCGCGCGTCAATTTCGCGATCTCGACCCATGGGTCCGCGACCGGGCTCGACCATATCGGCATCCAGGCCGAAAGTGGCGACGAGCTGCGCGAGATCGCGGATCGCCTGAAGGAAGCCGATCTGCAAACGCTCGACCAGGACAAGACGCAATGCTGCTACGCGGTGTCGGACAAAAGCTGGGTCAGCGATCCGGCCGGCCTGCGCTGGGAGACGTTCCACACGGTCGGCGACGCGACCAGCTATGGCGAAAGCGCGCCGCGACCGGGGACCCAAGATCAAGCGCAGGCGTGCTGCAGTCGGGCCGCACCGCAAGCCGCCTGCTGCTGAGGAGATATTGTCATGTATAACGTCTTGTTCCTGTGCACCGGCAATTCAGCGCGTTCCATCCTGGCCGAAGCCATCTTGAACCGGAGTGGCGCGGGCAAGTTCCGCGCTTATTCAGCGGGCTCGCATCCCAAGGGAGCGGTCCATCCCGAGGCGCTTGCGCTGCTCAAGCGCCTCGACTACCCCACCGCCGGCCTGCGGTCCAAAAGCTGGGACGAGTACGCCAGGACCGACGCGCCGCAGATGAACTTCGTCTTCACGGTCTGCGACAACGCGGCCGGCGAGATCTGCCCGATCTGGCCCGGCAAACCCATGACCGCGCATTGGGGCGTGCCGGATCCGGCCGAAGCAACCGGATCCGCGAGCGAGATCGCACTCGCCTTTGCCGAGACCTTTCGCCAACTCGACAAGCGGATCGCGCTTTTCACGAGCCTGCCCATAACAAGCCTCGACCGCATGAGCCTGCAAAAGCGGTTGCACGAGATCGGCACGGTCCAACGCGCGCCGTCGACCGTCGACAAATAGATGGACGACGTCTCGCCAAATCTCACTTTTGGCCGCCGCCTCGCGGGCGAAGCCCTTGGCACCGCGCTGCTGCTCAGCGTCGTTATCGGTTCCGGCATCATGGGCGAACGGCTGGCGGGCGGGAACGATGCCATCGCGCTGCTCGGCAATACGATCGCCACCGGTGCAGCCCTGATCGTGTTGATCACGATCTTCGGCCCGGTATCCGGCGCGCATTTCAATCCGGCGGTGACCCTGGTCGCCCTGATCAAGCACGAGATCACCACGCCCACGGCTCTGGCCTACATCGTGGTGCAGGTGGCCGGCGGCATTCTCGGTGTTTATGCCGCGCATGCCATGTTCGATGAACCGATCCTGCAGGTCTCGTCCAAACTGCGCGACGGGCCGGCACAGATGTTCGGCGAATTCGTCGCGACCTTCGGATTGATCGCGACCATCCTGGGCACACTGCGTTTCCGCAGCGAGGCCATTGCCGTCAATGTCGGGCTCTACATCACCGCGGCTTATTGGTTCACCTCGTCCACCTCGTTCGCCAATCCGGCGGTGACCATCGCGCGTGTGTTGAGCGATACCTTCGCCGGCATCGCGCCCGGCTCGGCGCCCGGTTTCATCGTCGCGCAATTCGCAGGCGCTCTCGTGGGGCTTGGTCTGTTTTCCTGGCTGCTGCGGCGCGATTGACGCGCCGGCGGTGCCCACGCTCACGTCCGCACCCAATCGATATGCCGTCATCCCGGCGCTGGGTATCACGCAGATCCTGGCGTGGGGGTCGTCATATTATCTATTGGCCGTGCTCGCCGTCCCGATCGCGGACGATACCGGATGGTCCCTATCGTGGATCGTTGGGGGCCTTTCGATCGGGCTGTTGATGTCCGGTGCCGTCTCGCCCCGCGTCGGCCGTCTCATCGAAAGACGCGGTGGGCGAACAGCCCTTATCTTGAGCGCGGTGTTCCTGTCGCTGGGACTCGCGATCACGGGCATCGCCCCGAACCTCATCGTTTATATTTTTGCCTGGGTGCTGATCGGGCTGGGCATGGGCTTCGGCCTCTATGACCCGGCGTTTTCGACGCTCGCACGCCTCTATGGCACCGAGGCCCGCAGCGCGATCACCGCGCTGACCCTGTTCGGCGGATTCGCCAGTACCGTTTGTTGGCCGCTTTCGGCTTATCTGACCGCGCAGTTCGGCTGGCGTGAAGCCTGTTTGATCTATGCAGCTATCCACGCGGGAATAACGCTACCTATTTACATCCTGGCGCTGCCGAACGACGACGACGACGCGGCGCAGCGGCCATCGGCTTTGACACCAAAAGATCACAGGCCGACATCGAAGCCCGACAGCCTGATGTTCGCATTCCTTGCCCTTGTGTTCGCAGTGGGCTCGCTCATATCGGCGGCACTCTCGGTTCATCTTCTGACGATCTTGCAAGGCCATGGTCTTTCCCTGGCCGTCGCCGTCGGCCTCGGCACCCTGGTCGGACCATCGCAGGTCGGCGCACGGTTCATCGAGATGTTGATCGGTCATCGTCACCATTCGGTCTGGACCAAGATCGCGTCGACACTCTTGGTCGCAGCGGGACTCGGCATGTTGTGGTCGGATGTATCGATCGCGAGTGTCGCGTTGATCGCGTATGGCGCAGGCATCGGATTGGATTCCATCGCACGCGGCACCGTGCCGCTCTCGATCTATGGCGCGCAACGCTATCCGTCGGTCATGGGAAAGCTCGCAGTCGGCAACTTGCTCGCGCAGGCGATCATGCCGGTCGCGGGTGCGTATCTGATCGGTGCGCTCGGCGCGCAAACGACCCTTGGGTTCTTGGCCGCGGCAGCAACGCTAAATGTTGCGGCAACGGGCGTTGTTTACGCCCTGATAAAAAGGGCCCCCATCAAAAGCGCGTAAAAGGCACGGTTTCCCTTGATTTCCGGACCCGGAAACCGGCCTCGGGCGCTTGACGGGCCGCGCGCCGGCCTCTATAAACCCGCCCTTTCCGGGACGGTCCCGGATCACCGGATTCATAGAGACAAGAACATGGCCAACATCAAATCGGCACAGAAACGCGTCCTTCGTTCGCGCGCACAGGCGGTCGTCAACGGCAACCGCATCGGCCGCGTGCGCACCTTCATCAAGAAGGTCGAACTCGCGATCGCCGAAGGCGATGCCGCGAAGGCGAAGCAGGCGTTCCAGGATGCGCAGCCCGAAATCATGCGCGGCGCGCAGAAGGGTGTGTTGCACAGCAACACCGCATCGCGCACTCTGTCGCGTCTGTCGGCGCGCGTGAAGGCGCTCGCGAAGTAGACGCGTCGCACACAACGAACGACAAAAGCCGCATGGTCGTCATGCGGCTTTTTTATTGCATCTATGCGATGGTTCCGAAAATTTTCCGTTGAAAAAAAATGGCACGACAGATTCCGACTCAAGACAAAAATCAAGGAGAAAATTTTCTCAGTTCGCGCTTCGGACCCGTTGAAACGAAAATAGGTCACGAGTAGAGTCCAGGCCAAGCGAGTTAGCTGAATTTCTCATGTTATGGTGGCTTCTGCAGCTTGGCGTATTTCTTTCATACGGCAAACAGATAACGTTTTTTAAAAAACATCCTGAACAAGCTGTGTGAGAAGCCAAGTCCATCGGTTCACCGAAACTGCGTTGCGATAAAAAAAACAGATAGTTGGGTGGGGTTGAGTCAGGGGTGACGCAAAGCCATCCGCCGCCGACCAAAGTATCGGGGCGGGAACTATTTCCGGGGGGGCAAATGACAATTCATTGTTTGCCTCTGTAATTCAGAGAACGGTCTCTGCCGGCTTGGCGCAGTACGCGCGGGTCGACGGTGATGCGTTCCGGACGATGAATGCGGGGCCGACGGTGGTATGAAGACGGGTCGCGACGAACGGCAACTTCAAACGCAATGGTATCGAGTTAGCAGCCGACTCAAGGCGGAAATCGGGGAAACCGCCTTCGACAATTGGATCAAGCCAATCACCATCGGCGACCAGGCCGGCAGCGAGGTCCGTCTCGCGGTGCCCAGCCGGTTCATGCGCGATTGGGTCATGGCCAATTATCTGGATCGCCTGAAAGAATTGTGGACGGGTGAAAACCCCACCATTCTATCGGTCGATGTGATCATTCAGCCGACCCAGAAAAGCGCCGACGCCGCCAAAGGTATCGTCAAGAAGGGCGTGGATACGGGTGAGATGCGCATCGGCGGCACCACGGCCAGCCTGTCGGCAGCGTCCGAGATTTCCGCACCGCTCGATCCGCGCTTCACCTTCGACCAGTTCGTGGTCGGCAAGCCCAACGAATTCGCCTATGCCGCCGCGCGCCGCGTGGCCGAGGCTGCCTCTGTTCCGTTCAACCCGCTGTTCCTCTATGGCGGCGTGGGGTTGGGTAAGACGCACCTGATGCACGCCATCGCGTGGGAGATCCATAACCGCGAGCCCAAGCGCACGGTCATGTATCTATCGGCCGAGAAATTCATGTATCGCTTCGTGCGCGCGTTGCGCGAGCAGAACACCGTGAATTTCAAGGATCAGTTCCGCTCGGTCGACGTCCTCATGATCGACGATGTGCAGTTCATCGGCGGACGCGACGCGACGCAGGAAGAATTCTTCCATACGTTCAATGCGCTGGTCGATCAGGGCCGCCAGATCATCCTGTCGGCCGACAAGTCGCCTTCCGACCTGGAAGGAGTCGAGGAGCGGCTGAAATCTCGTCTCAATTGCGGCCTGGTCGCCGACATCCATGCGACGACCTATGAACTGCGCCTCGCCATTCTCGAGGCCAAGGCCGAACAGATGACGCTCGAGGCGCCGCGCAAGGTGCTGGAATTCCTCGCCCACAAGATCACCTCCAACGTGCGCGAGCTCGAAGGGGCGCTCAACCGGGTCGCGGCCCATACCCAATTGGTCGGCCGCGAACTGACGCTGGAGACCACCCAGGACGTGCTGCACGACCTGCTGCGCGCCAACGACCGCCGGGTCACCATCGAGGAGATCCAGAAGCGCGTGGCCGAACACTTCAATATCCGGGTGTCGGACATGCATTCGGCCCGGCGTGCCCGTTCGGTAGCCCGCCCGCGTCAGGTCGCCATGTACCTGGCCAAGCAACTGACCTCGCGCTCGCTGCCCGAAATCGGACGCAAGTTCGGCGGTCGCGACCATACGACCGTGATGCACGCGGTGAAGAAGGTCGACGAACTGCGCGACCGCGACGCCTCCTTCGCGGAGGATGTGGAGCTGCTCCGGCGCATGCTGGAAGGTTGATCCCCGGCCTTCCAAACGGGGGCGAAATACCATCGAAACAGGGCTGGAATCGGATGGATTCCGGCCCTGTTTTTTGACCCCTTTCAAGCCCCCTTTTTCGGGCGAAAAGGCTTCGGATTCACGCAACGTTCCGCTATACTGATTCAAGGGGAAAAGCCCGCTCCTCGCGGGCTTTTTGCGTCATTTTTCAACGACAGTCCGTCGGTCATGTAGGACAGCCGAAATCGCTATGAAAATCACCATCGAACGCGGTCTTTTGCTCAAAGTGCTGACCCACATCCAAAGCATCGTCGAACGCCGCAACACCATTCCGATCCTGTCCAATGTGAAGCTCGACGCGCCTGGCGGCCAGCTCAGCCTGAATGCGACCGACATGGATCTCGACATCGTCGAGACCGTGCCCGCCGACATCGGCCGCAAGGGATCGACCACCGCGCCCGCGCACACGCTGTTCGACATCGTGCGCAAGTTGCCGGATGGCGCGCAGGTGGAATTGGACGCATCGGGCGAGAACCTGAAGATCTCGTCGGGACGCTCGCGCTTCACGCTGACCTGCCTGCCGGTCGAGGATTTCCCGGTCTTGTCGGGTGGCGAGTTGCCGCACAAATTCACGCTGGCGAGCAGCGATCTGAAGAACCTGATCGACCGCACGCGCTTCGCCATCTCCACTGAAGAGACGCGTTACTACCTGAACGGTATCTACCTGCACACCGTGCAGCGTAAAGGCGTCTCCGTGCTGCGTTCGGTTGCGACCGACGGCCATCGCTTGGCTTGTGTCGACGTGCCGCTGCCCGAGGGAGCGGCCGGCATGCCGGGCGTGATCGTGCCGCGCAAGGCGGTCCAGGAATTGCGCAAGCTGATCGACGATCTGGACGGCGAGGTCGGCGTGTCGCTGTCGGATACCAAGATCCGTTTCTCGTTCGACGGCGCGGTGCTGACCTCCAAGCTGATCGACGGCACCTTCCCCGATTACGACCGTGTGATCCCGACCGACAACGACAAGGTGCTGGAGGTCAATACACAGCAATTCCGCGAAGCGGTCGACCGTGTGTCGGCGATTTCGGTTGAACGGTCGCGCGCCGTCAAAATGTCGCTTTCCAATGGCATGCTGACGCTGTCGGTGAGCAGCCCGGATAACGACACCGCGACCGAGGAAATCCCGGTCGCCTACGATGCGGGCGCGATCGAGATCGGGTTCAATGCCCGCTATCTGCTCGACATCGCCCAGCAGATCGACGGCGAGGAGGCACGCTTCAACCTCGCCGATGCCGCCTCGCCGACCCTGGTCCAAGACAAGGACGACACGACCGCGCTTTACGTTCTGATGCCGATGCGGGTTTGAGAACCGTCCCGCGCCAGTAAGCCCCACGGGCCGTCGCCCGGTTTAGAACGACCGATGGCGATGCATGAAATTTGATGATGCTTGAAAGACTGCACGTCGCAGCGATCGAACCAGATTCCGTGACCTCGCAGGGTGGCAAGCCCGCTGAGCGCCCCGCATGTGTGGCCGTGCGCCGCCTGACGCTTACCGAGTTCCGCTGCTACGGCCAACTGCGCCTGGAGACCGAGGACCGGCCCGTGGTGCTGACTGGCGCGAACGGGGCCGGCAAGACAAATATCCTGGAGGCGATCTCCTATCTTGTGCCGGGTCGCGGCCTGCGCCGCGCGAAACTCTCCGAAGCTGTTCGGGACGGCGGACACGGCTGGGCGGTTTCGGCCGCCGCCGATGTGGCGGGCCGCGAGATCGAGATCGGCACCGGCTACCAGCCCGCCAAAAGCGATGAGAGAGCGGGTGCGCGCGAGAAACGGATCGTGAAGATCGACGGCGAGGTGGTCAAAAACCAGATCGCGCTCGGCCAGAACATGAGCGCGCAATGGTTGACCCCACAGATGGACCGATTGTTCCTCGAAGGGGCGGCGGGGCGGCGGCGTTTCCTCGACCGCCTCATCCTGGGCTTCGATCCGGATCATGCGAGCCCGGTGGCGGCCTATGACCACAGCTTGCGTTCGCGCGCCAGGCTGTTGCGTGATGGGGTGAAGGATACGGGCTGGCTCGCCAGCATCGAGGATTCCATGGCGGCGCACGGCGTCGCCATTGCGGTGCGCCGCAAGGACGCGGTGGAGCGGCTGCTGCCCTATTGCGGCTCGCCGTACGGCCCGTTCCCGGGCGCCGAAGTCACGCTGACAGGCGAGTTGGAGAACTGGCTCGCCGAAGGGCCTGCGCTGGCGGCCGAGGAACGCATGAAGGAACGGCTGGCAAAAAGCCGCGACTACGACGCCGAGAACGGATCCGCATCCGTAGGCCCCCATCGCAGCGATTTCGCGGTGCGCCATATGAGTAACGGATCGGAAGCCGCGCGCTGTTCGACCGGCGAGCAAAAGGCGCTGCTGATCGGCCTGGTACTGGCCGCGGCGCGGCTGCAGGCGCACGAACGCGGCCACATGCCGCTATTGCTGCTGGACGAGATCGCGGCGCATCTGGACCGCGAACGGCTGGCCGCCCTGTTCGATCTGTTGTTCGAGATGGGCGCGCAGGCCTGGATGACCGGCACCGATGCGCGCCTGTTCGCGGCGTGGGGCGCGCGCGCGCAGATGTTCGACGTACACCAAGGACGCATAATTCATTAGGCGAAATGTGATGGCAGACAAAAACCAGAATACCGAAGGGCAATCGGCCGCGGCCGCCTCCAACGCTGCAAAGGGCAGCGAAGACTACGGCGCGGATTCGATCAAGGTGCTGCGCGGCCTGGACGCCGTGCGCAAACGCCCCGGCATGTATATCGGCGATACCGACGACGGTTCGGGCCTGCACCACATGATCTACGAGGTGGTGGACAACTCCATCGACGAGGCGCTCGCCGGCTATTGCGACACCGTTTCGGTCGTGCTCAACGGTGACGGCTCGGCGACGATCGCCGACAACGGCCGCGGCATCCCGGTCGGCATCCACAAGGAAGAGGGCGTGTCGGCGGCCGAGGTCATCATGACCCAGCTCCATGCCGGCGGTAAGTTCGACCAGAACTCCTACAAGGTATCGGGCGGCCTGCACGGCGTCGGCGTATCCGTCGTCAATGCGCTGTCGTCCTGGCTGCATCTGCGCATCTGGCGCGACGGCAAGGAACATCTGATCACCTTCAAGCATGGCGATGCGGACAAGTCGCTTGAAGTGGTCGGCGAAGCCGGCTCACGCACCGGCAGCGAGATCACCTTCCTGCCCTCGCCCGAGACCTTTTCCAAGACCGAGTTCGATTTCGCGACACTCGAACATCGCCTGCGCGAGCTCGCCTTCCTCAATTCGGGCGTGCGCCTGACGCTGACCGATGCGCGCCATGTCGAACCCAAAACGGTGGAGCTGCATTACGAGGGCGGCCTGGAGGCCTTCGTGAATTACCTCGACCGCTCCAAGACCGCCTACCATCCGGTGATCGTGGTGAAGGGTGAGCGCGACGGCATGACCGTGGAAGCCGCGCTCGAATGGAACGACAGCTATCACGAATCCATGCTTTGCTTCACCAACAACATCCCGCAGAAGGACGGCGGCACGCATTTGGCCGGCTTCCGCGGCGCATTGACGCGCACGATCAATCAATATGCCGACGAAGAAGGCAAAGCGCGAAAGCAGAAGGTCTCCATCAGCGGCGAAGACGCGCGCGAAGGATTGACGTGTGTTCTCTCGGTCAAGGTGCCCGATCCGAAATTCTCCTCGCAGACCAAGGAAAAGCTGGTTTCCTCCGAAGTTCGCCCGATCGTGGAGAGCATCGTCGGCGACAAGCTGACCCAGTGGTTCGAGGAACATCCGTCCGATGCCAAGAAGATCATCGGCAAGATCCACGAGGCGGCAGCGGCACGCGAAGCGGCACGCAAGGCACGCGAACTGACGCGCCGCAAGGGCGTGCTCGACATCTCCTCCCTGCCCGGCAAGCTCGCCGATTGCCAGGAGAAGGATCCGGCCCTCAGCGAACTGTTCATCGTCGAGGGTGACAGCGCCGGCGGCTCCGCCAAGCAGGGCCGCAACCGCCTCAACCAGGCGATCCTGCCCTTGCGCGGCAAGATCCTGAACGTGGAACGCGCGCGCTTCGACAAGATGCTGAGCTCGGCTGAAATCGGCACGCTGATCACCGCGCTCGGCACCGGGATCGGCGCCGAGGATTTCAACATCGACAAGGCGCGCTACCACAAGATCATCATCATGACGGACGCCGACGTCGACGGCAGCCACATCCGCACGCTGCTGCTCACCTTCTTCTACCGCCAGATGCCGCAGCTGGTGGAGCGCGGCTACCTCTATATCGCGCAGCCGCCGCTCTATAAGGCCAAGCGCGGCAACAAGGAAGAATACCTGAAGGACGACCGCGCACTCGACCAATACCTGATCGACGCCGCGATCGAGGATTGCCAGCTCGTGCTGCATGGCGGCGCGCAGGTGGGTTCGCGCGATCTGCGCGACCGGGTGGAGAAGGCGCGCCAGATCAAGAACCGCCTTGTCGGCCTCACCAAGCGCGTGCCGCTCAAGATCGTCGAGCAGGCCGCTATCATGGGCATCCTCAATCCCGAGATCTTCGCCGACCGCGACACGGCCACACGATCCGCCGAAGCGCTGGCCAAGCGCGTCAACGCACTGGAACCGCCGGCGGAACAGGGCTGGCATGGTGAAGCGATGCAGGACAGCGGGCTCAAGTTCACCCGCACGCTGCGCGGTGTGCCGGACGGGCCGCACATCATCGATGCCGCCGTTATCCGCTCCGTCGAAGCGCGCGCCATTGACGAGATGGCAACGGAACTGCAGGAGATGTATGCCCATCCTGCCAAGCTGATCTACAAGGGCGAGGAGATCGTCATCAATGGCCCTGTCGCGCTGGTCGACAAGGTCATGGAGATCGGCCGCAAGGGCGTCGGCATGCAGCGCTATAAAGGTCTGGGCGAGATGAACCCGGACCAGCTCTGGGAAACCACGCTCGATCCCGAGGCGCGCACGCTGCTCCAGGTTAAGGCGAGCCACGCCGACGCCGCCGAGGACGTGTTCTCCACCCTGATGGGCGACGTGGTCGAACCGCGCAGGGCGTTCATTCAGGAAAACGCGCTCAAGGTCGCCAATCTGGACGTGTGAGGGATCCGTACGCGTCAAGCACCAAGAGCCGCCCCTTGTACGTTCAGGATGGGCGCGCCCGTAGAATCCTCGGTGCCATAGGGCGCGTCCTTCGCACGACATCAGCCGCTGCCTCCAAGGATTAATCGATAATCCCAGGAAGGGTAGACATCAGCCCTCGCTCCACACATGCGGGCCGTCCAGTTCGCCCGGACGAGATCACGTGCCGTTATGCATGTGAAGCAGTAACCGTGAGACTGGATGACGCCGCAATTGTGCGTTGTAAGGCTGCGATGCGGGCGTGAAACGACATACTGCGCTTGCCAGTATGCATTCGAACTCATCTGGAGGTTGGGATGAACGCGCTCTCGTTTGGTGCAGCACACACGATAACCACTAGCAACGCGACGCAGCTCGAATCGTCGTCATTGAGCCCGCGCGAGGAAATGGCAGAACGGCTCCCGGGTTTTGTTCAGCCCTTTCTAACTTGGATGACGGCAAGGCCCTTGCCGGGCGAGGCGTACCGCATCCGTACACCGTTATATCATCTTTTCACTGCACTCTTGATGCTGGGCGCGGGCATTGTGTCCAGCTCCGCGGTCTTCTTTCTTGATGAATGGTTCGTAGCCGCCATTCTGCCCTTGGGCTCAATCCTGACGACTTCCGGTTTGGGAAAATTGCAGGCGGTCATTTATCATCACTGCGCACATGGCACAGTGTTTCAGAGAAAGAAAATCAATCAGTTCGTTGGACGCGCCATAGGCATCTTCCTTTTGGTAAATCACTTCGACCTTTATCAAAAAGAGCACATCCTCCACCACAAAGCAAAAAAGCTACTCACGCAAGATGACGAGTTCGCCAGTTTCATTTTTGGACTTTGCGGCCTCAGCGCCGGCACGCCAAAAAACATCCTCTGGCGCCGCATCCTGCTTAATTTCATTTCGCCGTTGTTCCACATACGCTTTCTGTTTGCGCGCGTGTCATCGTGTCTACTGTCATCGTCGCCGGGACATAACATTATCGCCCTTGTCTATTGGGCCTCGCTTTTTTTCGTCGTCGATTTCTTAAGCTTGTGGACTATGTTCACAATCATCTGGCTCTTGCCGGTTGTTGTGCTGTTCCAATTGGCCACGGCGTTAAGGGTACTCTGCGAACATAGGTTTCCAAGCGAGCCGGTCATGGCGGTCAGGGATCGGCGGTTTATCGCCTTGACCACAGCGGGCGTGTTCGCGGGATCGATGCCGCCGATAACTTCAGCCGGTATTGTCGATAGACTTGCCGGGTGGGGCACTTGGTGGCTCAAAATGCTGAGCGTTCATCTGTTTGAACGTCTCTTTGTGCTGGTCGGAGATGCACCGGCACATGATTACCATCATCGCCACCCAGGTTCTCGGAAATGGCCAAGCTACATTCACGAGCGCGAGGCAGACCGGGCTGCCGGGTGTCCGGGATACCCCGTTAATTATATTGAGAACTGGGGGCTGTTCTCCGCTATCGACGAGAATCTCAGTTCAGTGAGCGCGGCAAAACGGCCGCTCACGCTATGATGCTGCCCAAGTACGTCAAATACCGGGCCCGCAATAGCACTAGTGCGTGGTAGCCTGCCGCGTATCCCGTCTGTAGGTGCGATGCTTGGGAAAGCGGATATTCACCGTTGTTCCGTGCTCAAGCACGCTGTCGATGGTAAGAGAGCCTTCATGACGCTCGACCAGCGCTTTGCTGAGTGGCAGCCCCAATCCCGATCCCGATTGCGCCCGGCTATAGATGCTGCCGGCCTGGCCAAACGGCTCCAGGACAAGCGGGATATCTTCCGCTGCAATACCTACACCCGTATCACTCACTTGCACCAATATGGAACCATCGGCTTCCAATCGCGCATGCACACTGATCCGGCCGCCTGTCTTCGTAAACTTCACACTATTCGCAAGTAGGTTTATCAGGATTTGACGTATTCGGCGCGCATCTGAGACGAGGTAAGGAAGATTGTCACCGACGTCAGTGGAAAGCGCGATCTTGGCGTTCTGTGCTGCCGGCTCCACGGTTACGAGAGCTGACGCGATTGCCGCACGAAGGTCGACAACCTCCTCAAAAAGTTGATCCTTGCCCGCATCGACGCGCGAATAGTCGAGGATGTCATTGATCAATGAGAGGAGATGCTGGCCGCTGGTGCAAATCCCGTCGATATATTCCCTGTACTTCGGAGCTCCCAAAGGTCCGAATGCCTCATCTCGGATCATTTGCGAAAACCCAATGATTGCATTGAGCGGCGTGCGAAGTTCGTGGCTTAGGTTAGCCAGGAACGACGACTTGGCCTTGCTCGCCTCTTCGGCAACAACTTTAGCCCGTCGCAGCTCGGCTTCGGTTCGGGTGCGCTCGACAACATCGACAAACACATTCAAAGCACCCTCGATAATCTGCCGATCGTCGGGCTCGAAGGGCCGCGCGACATTTGCTTCGGACTGATTACCGAGGATAAGGGCATATCCAGAGGCGGGATCGAACGCCCAAAGTATGTATGGGACGTTCAGAATGGATATTAGCTCGTTTGCCGGACTTCGGTTCTCGGTCTCCGAAGTCGTGAAGAAGAAGTCCGGCGGTCGCGCGAGTGAAACTGTTGACGGCCGGGGCTCATCGCCGAATCCGAGAGCATAATCGACGATGAATTGTTCTTCATCGGATTCGAATCGGAGGATTGCTGCGCGGTCGCAAATGACGGTATCGATGACGATATCGAGCATTCGTTTGACGACGACTTCGATCGTCGCGTTAATATTCACGAGCCTATAGGCTTCCCGGATCAGTTTGGCGGTCGTCTTGCTGCGTCGTGCTTCTCGATGCCACCGGCTCTGCTCCTCTTGAAGCCGTAAGACGCGCGCCCCAAGGTCGTTACATTGAAGGATATAGAATTGCAGCGCCTCCTCGAGGCTTTCGTGGGGTTCTTTGCGCATCGCTCAAGTGGTTCTGTACAACGTTGTCAAAACTCCCGTCCAATCGAGCGGACGGCTGCTTCCGTTCACTGGAGCGATCTCAACACCGGAGTAAAAGCCGATCAGCGGCGCTTTGATATTGAGATTCTCGAGCAAAACATCGGCTTCTTCATGCTCGGCTCCACTGCGCGCGCTCGCGCGGCCCGCACAATCTATGTAAAGGGTGAGCAAACAATCGCGATCGGCGCATCTCTCCGTCATGAGTTTGGCCCCTCGACGCACCGAATCGAGCATCAGGACGTTATCCCGCGACATGATCTGAATGATGGAGCCGGCCTTGAAGTCCGGTTCAAACAGGGTGATCGATCGCTTTTCCACGTTCGCTGAGAGTATTAGACGGTTCACATAGGCATTCTCATCATACGGTCCGAAACGATTGCCGTGCTTCTCGCCAAGCGTGACCATGAGGGACAATGCATTCCGGGCATTCGTCTGAATGGACATACCGAGTAGGTTCTCGATAACGTCGAGAGCGGGCTGCCCATTCAACGAATAAACTTCTGCGCCGCTGACATCCGTGATCTCCATAAATGAGCTGACCGGAACGCATCCGTGCAGAATGATGGTTTCAGCCCTTATTTCCGGCGGCAGGATTGCGGCAACCGCGGCATGCTTCACGACGGCAGATTTGTCGAAAATATAGCCATTCGTGAGATTCATATCGGTCAGCATCCCGCCTCCCACGATGTGCAGTGGATGTCCTGCCAATCCCGAATAGATGCCTTCAACCAGAAGACTTGCCGGATGAAGCCGATGCGGCTCACTTTGGGCAACGCTGTCATAGAATAAAAGGACCACGCTATCGACAGGCGCAATATCCCGAATACGATGCCCCAGACGGCGGCCTGTTTCATATTCGCCGCGATCAAGTCCATGTTCGGTCAAGAGGTGCGGTGCGGGAAGACTATGGGGAAACGCCGCCACCGCCACTTCAAAGCCGCTATATCCTGCACCGGTTGAGGTAATGATCCCCGCCGCAGACCCGCCGACGAGCCAGGCATCGTCGAGTCCAGCCCGTAATGAAGCGAGCGTCTTTGCGGCATCGTGCTTCCCGCCGGAAAATGCCAATGCCCAACCCGGCTTATCACTGGTCGCAAGGCCCTGCCTTGCTTGCCGAGCCGCCGTCGAGGCGGCCTTATCGCTTTCGGGATCACGCCCACGCCCGATGCTAATCACCATTCCTGCGTCCCTCGAATGTCAGGAGCGAGTTGCGGAGATCTTCGGTAAGTGGCGGCGATCATTCAGGTGATCATTCATAAGAAAGCGAGTGGCGGGCCCCTCCAACCATCACTTGGATTCATGCGCAACCAGGCTATCGCTGGGGCGGGGCAAAAGCCGGTCAACCGCTTTCAGGAATCGGAGAATGTCGATGGGCTTCGAAATATAATCATCCGAGCCTGCGGCGCGTATAGCCTCTTCCTCGCTTGGCATGGCAAAAGCCGTCACAGCAATAATGGGAATGGATCTGAGATCGTCGTCCTGTTTCAGCAGGCGGATGACTTCTATCCCCGACATCTCGGGCAACTGAATATCCATGACGATAAGATCCGGTCGTCGCGAGCGGACAAGGGCTATTGCCTCCGCTCCGTCATGTGCTCGAATTGAGGAATAGTTATTCAGTTCCAGAATATCGGCCATCAATAAGGAATTGAGATCGTTATCTTCGACGATCAAGATAATTCCATTCGTCATCAATTCTCCCCCGGTGAGCGGGAAAGTCGGGCCGACTTATCCTCCTCAATATTGTTGAACATTACAGTACCGGGGGCTACCGGAACGAGAAAAACCCCTCAAGCTTGGCGCGGTCACAGAATGGCCACAGGATGGCGATTCGCGATCGTCGCCAGCGAGCCATACCACTAGCTTTGATGGTGCGACTACGTTCGGGGCAGCCACCAGGTGTTTCGATAAATCACAGGGCAGTCGTCGCGAACCTGCAGCAGGTGCATTTATGCTGACGCAGCAATGTGGGGTTATTTTCGCCGTGAGTCGGTACGCTTTGCGACACTGTCCTCAGCGGACATTGCATGCTGGCGCGGCATGGGGATTGGAACTTGCCGTCGGACTGGTTGCCGCTCATGTTGACGGGCATGGAGGACGCTATGGCTGGACCGAAAGACACGCGCTGCACCACCATTCCCTGCCTGCGCTATCGGGACGCGCCGGCTGCGATCGACTGGCTTTGTCGCGCCTTCGGGTTCGCACGACACGCGGTCTATGAAGGGCCCAACAACACCATCGCGCATGCCGAACTGGAATTCGGCAACGGCATGATCATGCTTGGCTCGGGCACCCACGAGGGCGAATTCGGCAAGTTGATCCGCCAGCCACGCGACGTCGGAGCCGAAACGCAGGCACCGTACGTCGTGGTCGCCGATGCCGACGCACATTATGCCCAGGCCAAGGCCGCGGGTGCCGAGATCGTGGTCGACATCAAGACGGAGGATTACGGCGGCCGGGGCTATACCTGCCGAGACATCGAAGGCCACGTCTGGACATTCGGAACCTATGACCCGTGGCAAGGCCACTCCTGATCGGCTGGACAATATTGAATCGTCGCCAGCCTACATGAGTATCGGTGAAGCCAGGATCAAATCACAATAAAGTCCCATTTGATTCACCATGGACCGAATCTCGAAGGCATATTCACGGTTCATGACAACGATGATATCGGGCGAGTACTCACGCAGATCCTGGGGCGGAACGATTTTCTGCGCGGTCCCCGGCACGAACAGCCCGGCTTTCTTCGGATTGATATCAACGACGTACTCGATGCCGTCGTCATGTCCGATGGACAGCATGTTGAGGAAACTAACCGCCTTGGTGCCCGCCCCCCACAACACTATTCGAAGCTTCCTTTCGACCCAGCCGGCGATGCGTTCCTTCCAGGACCCCACGATGCCTGCGAAGGCGGACGGAAAACCGCTGCCAAATTCCGGGTAAGCGGCGGCCAAGACCGAGACCGGTTCAATCGCCTCATCTCCAAGCGCCTCGGCGTCCAGATACTGGCCACCGAAGCTGCTCTCCAATCGCAGCGGCGAAAAGCCGGTCGCCAACAAAGCGTGCTGCAACGATGCGGGCGAGAAATAGGAAACGTGCTCGTATGTGACATCCCAGATGTCGAGATCGCGAAAGATCGTCAATCCGTTCGGAACCTGGAAATATGCGACCCCATTCGGGTTGAGGATGCGATGCACCTGATGCAACGTGGAATTCAGCTCTGCCAAGTGTTCCAGCACATGCTGTGAACATATGAAGTCCACCGGTTGTTGGTCCGTGGCTGTAAAAATTTCTGCAACAATCGCGACAGAACCATCGCCAGCCTGCATCGTGCGAGGTTGCTGTGTCGGATCATATCCGATTCCCCGATTGCCTCCCTTGCGGCATAGCGACAAGAGGAACGCGGCGGTGCCGCAGCCGATTTCCAAGATCGATTTTCTGCGCAGGCCATACTCGGTTATCAGCCGATCAACCAAGGCAGTCGATTCGGCACGATGCCGAGGCGACACGTCGAGCGCATTTTCGTAGCCCGGACCATAGTCGATGCGGTCCGGCTCGAACGCACGATTGAATATGTGCCCACACGTGCTGCACACGGCGAGTTCAATCGTGCCGCGCGGAACCTCGGATGCGCTCGCGCGGGACTCCGCAAAGCAGCATCCCACCAACGGCATGTCGGGCACGGTCACCAGCGGCAGCGACGTCGCCGCCGAACAGACGGGACAGGAAAGCATGCAATCACACGATCTACGCCAGACCCCTCGAAAAGCTTCGGCCGGCTTACCGAGCGACTATTCGTCGTGAGATTGAGCCGCTTCTACCGGCCTAGGCCCGAAGTGTAGCGTCTTCGCAGCATAGGCGCTCCTTGAGGAAAACGCCTATTCTTCGACACAATGGTGTGATGACGGCCGCCCAGGGGAGTTAGTTGTCGCCCCACACATCGCGCGCTGTCTCGACCAGCAATTTCACCTTGGCCATTTCCTCGCTGATTTCGATGCGACGCTTCTGATGTACACCGGATGCAAAGCCGCATTGTGGTGACAGGCATAGATTTTCCATCGGAACTATCTTGGCCGCTTCGTCAATGCGCCGCCTCAGATCGTCCTTGGATTCGAGATCGGCCCGCTTGGTGGTGATCAAGCCCAGTACAACGGACTTTCCATTAGGAACATCTTTTAATGCCTCGAATCCCCCCGCGCGGGCATCGTCATATTCAAGGAAAAAGGCATCGACGTTGAGGTTGGGGAACAACTGACCACCGATCACGTCATATCCACCGGTTGCCGCGCCGCCCTTGGAGGAGTTGCCTCGACAGAGATGAATTGCCGTCAGGAGATCAGCCGGCTTGTCGCGGAGCGAGTCATTAATCAACTTTACGTAGGTATCGACGAGCTCGACGGGATCTTCCCCCATCTCCTTCACCGCGTCGCGGAAGCGCGCATCGCACAAGTATGCGAAATTCGTGTCGTCGAGCTGGATATATCTTGCACCGGCCGCATACAAATCCCGGATCTCGTCGCGATAGGCGGCGGCGACATCGGCGAAGAATTGCGCCATGTCAGGATAGGTCTTCTTGTCGATTGCCTCACGGCCACCGCGGAAGTGGAGCAGCGTCGGAGAGGTTATGCAGGTCTTGGGGGTCACGCGCGCGACCGATTTCAGGAACTTGAAATCGTCCACCTGGATCGGGCGACTGCGCCGGAACTTCCCGGTGACGGCCCATCCGGAGATCTGGTTGGCCGCATCATTCGAGCCGTCGATATTCCGGTGATAGAGCTTTAGATTACCCTTTTGCTCAACGACGTTGTCAAAGCCGCCCAGGAAATCACGGTTCCAGCTTTGTCTGCGAAACTCTCCGTCTGTCACGCAACGCAGACCCAGGTCTTCTTGCATCGCGACCAACTCGCGGATCGCTTTGTCCTCGACGGTTCTCAGTCGATCGGAGCCGATCTCACCCTTCGCATGCGCATTACGAGCTTCGACGAGTTCATCAGGTCGAAGGTAGCTGCCAACCTGGTCGGCACGGAAGGGGCGGGTCAGCTTGGTCTCTTGAGTCGCCATTTTTCCCTCGATTGCTTGGTGGTGGCTGCGGAGCTGCGTTGAACCCGCGCATTCGACGTGCTGCGCGCTATAGCACGTATTTCCCGGTTCACATAGTTCAAAAACAGAACTATTATGTCTGTTAACTTTATCGTGAGTCTTCACACGGATTGGACGGAGGCATCAATGACGTACGACTTCGAGGACCATTGCTGGAAGGACGTCATGCCCGAGCACCTTTTGCGTCTGGCCGCTCGTTACAAGCGTGAAACGCGGGTTGGTTCGGCGCCGGCACTTCTCGCCATCGACCTGTACGAGCAGGTCTATCGCGGCGGCAATGTTCCGGTGGAGGAAGCGGCCAAGATTTGCCCGCCAAGCTGTGGAGAACATGCCTGGGCCGCGATCGAGCCGACCAAGCAGCTCTTCGCTGCGGCGCGTGCGGCAGGGTTACCCATCTTCTATACCACGGCCGATACCAACCTCGACGGCCGTCCGCCGTCTGTGTGGCCTACGCGAAACACGCCGACCAGGCTTGACCCGACCGATTTCGATATCCGTCCGGAATGGAAGCCTCAGCCGGGCGATATCGTCATCCGTAAGCAGCGGGCGAGCGGGTTCTACGGAACGCCTCTGATAGCGCACCTCACGCAGCTTGGTGTTCGCACGCTCATCATTTGCGGTGAATCGACGTCGGGCTGTGTGCGAGCCTCGGCGGTCGAGGCGCAGGAAAACGGCTATCACGTCGTCATCGTGGAAGAATGCTGTTACGACCGCAACATCATGAGCCACAAGATCAATCTTTTCGATCTGCATCACAAATATTGCGACGTGATGCATCTTGACGAAGTCCTTCCGCAACTCGCTGCGCTTCGACCACGCAAAGCGAGCTGACAGGATTGCAACGATAAGGGGGTTTCATGAATCGACTGATTTCGGTGCTCATGATGGGAGCCGCATTGCTGACCACGGCATCGGCGGCCGAGGCACAAAAGTCTAAAGACACGCTCCGCTTCGCGGTACGCGAGGTCTATAAGTCGATGGATCCTTACCTGTTTCCGGATGACGAAGCGGGCTTCACGCGCCGCCGCGTCTTCGATCCCTTGATCCAGTTTGACGACTCCAAGGGCACATTCGTCCCGCTGCTCGCGAAGTCCTGGACCCGTACCGATGACGTTACGCTCGAGTTCGAGTTGTTCGACGATGTCACGTTTCACAGCGGCAATAAGCTGACCGCCGATGACATCATCTATTCCTTGAACTTCGCCGCCGACCCGAACGTCAAGTTTCCGTTCAAGAATCGTTATACGTGGTTCGAGAAGATCGAGAAGCTGAGCCCGACCAAGCTCCGTGTGAAGGCGAACCGGTTCTATAACCAGGACCTGCTGCACTTTGCGTTCCGTAGCCTGATTCTGGATTCGAAGCTGCACAGCTCCTATTCGGATCCCGTCGACTACGGCATCAAGACGCCGAGCGGTACGGGCCCATACAAGGTGACAAACTTCGACCGTAATACCGGCGTTACGCTTGAGCGCTTCGAGGGACGGCAAAAGCTTCCATATGTGCGCGCGCCGATTAAAACCGTGCGGGCAATCTTCATTCCCGACCAACAGACGCAGATCGCTCAGCTTATCGCGGGAAATATCGATCTCGCACCCAACGTTCAGTCCGATAACGCAAAGGCATTGGATGCGATGCCCGGCTTCACCTCGACCGCCGTCGATATCGGTTATTACGTCTATATCGGGTTTGACGTCGTTGGCCGGTCGAACCAGAAAGAACTGACCGATCCACGCGTGCGCAAAGCCCTGATGATGGCGATCGATCGCGATGCCATCGCCAAAGGCGTGGTGCCCGGGAACGGTCTTGCGAAGCGGCAGGATGGCATGTGCGGCGATTGGATGGTGGCGTGCGCGTGGTCCACCAAACCGCCGGCCTACGATCCGGCCGGCGCCAAGAAGCTGCTGGCGGAGGCAGGCTATCCGAACGGCTTCGACCTTCACATCGATACGCACGCCGCGATGACCCAGGTTGGGGAAGCAATTGCAGGCTATCTTCGTGCCGTGGGTGTACGCGCCACCTCGACGCAGATGATAACTCCCGTGTGGCTCAAAAAGCGAAGCACAGGCGATATGCCGGCGGTCGTGATGTATCTGCCGACCAGTCTTTGGCCGGATTCAGACTACTTGCTGGATACGCTGTTTGGCTCGGAAGGCGTGGACTTCGTCCGAGATCCAATCATCCAGGAGAACGTCAAGGCGGGCAATGCGACGCGTGATCTCGATAAGCGCCGTGCGGTCTACAAAGTTGCGTTCGATCGGATGATGGAACTCTATTCCTACCTGCCCATCTCAACGGTGCCGGTGCTTTACTCCCACAGCAACGACGTGCGAATCGAGCCGAACCCTGTTACTCAGCGCTCTCTGTACATGTCCGATATCTTCTGGAACTGAGAGCATGTCTCACGTCAAACGCTCAGTCTCGCCGGTTCGCAGATCGCGGCTGACGGACGGGAGCCCGATTATCGAGCATCCAGACCTCGACAAGGTCGGATATCTGTGTCGGAGAGTATCGGTCGCCTCGCTGGAGCATCTGCAGGAAGCTATTCCAGACCTTGATATGAATTCCGGGCAGCTGGGGGCCTTGATCCTGATTGGCGGCAATCCCGGCATTACGCCGACGGAAATCTGTCACGCGATCGGGCGGGAGAAGCCGGTTGTTACCGCGGCAATCGACCATCTTGTCAAAAGGCGCCTGGTGTCGCGGCGGCAATCAACGACGGATCGGCGTTCCTTCAGCATTCACCTCACCAAGATGGGGCAGCAACTCTACGACAATGTTCGGCCGAAGGTCGCCCTCGCCGACGAGACGCTTACCCAATGCCTAACTCGGAGCGAGCGGACGACCCTGCTCGGCCTTCTTTACCGCGTCTTTGAGAGTGAGTGCTGAGCAATGAAACCTCATCATTACGGACCGTTTGAATATTCGGCCATCATCGACCGCAAGCCGCTGAAGTGGCCGAACGGCGCCCGCATCGCGCTGATTGTGGCTCCGAATATCGAATACTTTCATCTCAACCAGAAGCTTCAGAATATCAACGCGCCAAATGTGCCGGATTGGTCGGTGCGCGATTACGGCAACCGCGTCGCGGTGTTCCGTATGATGGACGTCTTCGACAAGCATGGTCTGCGCGCGACCGTCTGTCTGAATAGTGACGTCTGCAAATACCTTCCGCGAATCATCGAGGAAGGCGAAAAGCGCAAATGGGAATGGATGGGGCACGGTACGACCAATTCGCTTTACCCTTCCGATCTGCCACGCGCCGAACAGAAGGCGATGATCGCCGACTGCCTCTCGACCATCGAGAAGAGCACCGGGCGGCGCCCGAAGGGCTGGCTCGGCCCGGGCCTGCGGGAGAACTGGGACACGCTCGACATCCTCGCGGAGGAAGGCATCGAATATGTCTGCGATTGGGTCAACGATGACCAGCCTGTCCAAATGACGCTGGAGAGCGGCCGCAAGATAACGGCCGTGCAATACGCGCTTGAGCTTAATGATCTGCCGGTCTTTGTGCGGAAAAATCATACGCCGGAGCAGTTCGGCGATATGATCCGCCGGACGTTCGATGTGCTCTATCGGGAAGCCGAGCACACCGCCAAGGTCATGACGATCGCGTTGCATCCGTATCTGAGCGGACTGCCGCACCGCATTGACGCACTCGATAAAGCGCTTGAATACATCTGCGGGCACGACAAAGTATGGCGAGCAACCGGCATCGAGGTCGTGGAAGCCCATAGAGCGCAACTTCCATAGGGCACAGCGTTAAGTCTGATTGTATTCGCAATTCAGCGCGGCAGCGCTGAACTTTGGTATTCGCTATCCCACCGCTGGCTGCTGCATTAGGACGAGCGCGGATCTTTCCGTCCGGAAGGCTGCGCAGAATCCGCCAATCTGCGACGATTGCGCATCCGGTCGTCGGGACGAAGGAGTTTCATGGACGGCATCACCGCAGCCACGCCGCCGGATGACAGGACCCAGCCGCCGTCCGTCGGCACGGGCACGATCGCCCTGTTGGGCCTGATTTCCGGCGTCGCCGCCGCCAACATCTATTACAACCAGCCGCTGCTCGGCCTCATGGACCGTAGCTTCGAAGGTTTGAGCGCCGGCGAGGCGGCACGCACGATCCCGGCCGCGACCTTGATCGGTTATGCCGTCGGCATCCTGACGCTGATCCCGCTCGGCGATCGCTTCGTACGCCGCAAGCTCATCGCCGTGCAGATGGCCATCCTGTCGCTCGCCTTGATCGGCGCCGCGCTCGCGCCGTCCCTGTCCCTGCTTGCGATCGCGAGTTTCGCCATCGGCGTGCTCTCGACGGCGGCGCAACAGACCGTACCCTTTGCTGCCGACCTGGCCGACGACAAGACACGTGGCCGCACGGTGGGCCTGGTCATGACGGGGTTGCTGCTTGGCATCCTGCTGGCGCGCACAATCAGCGGATTTGTCGGCGACCTCTTCGGCTGGCGCGTGGTGTTCGCGATGGGTGCGGGTGTTTGCCTGCTCCTTGCCGTCGTCGCCTGGCGCGCATTGCCGTATCGGCCAGTTGCCGAACGATTGAGCTACGGCGCGCTGTTCGGCTCCCTCGTCACGCTGATCGTCCACCAGCCCGTTCTGCGCCAAGCCTCGCTCGCGCAGGCTTTCCTGTTCGCGTGCTTCAACGCCTTCTGGGTTACCCTTGTCCTGCTGCTCGAAGGCCCGCCGTTCGATCTGGGGCCGATGGAGATCGGACTGTTCGGTGTGATCGGCGCGGCCGGCGTCCTGGCCGCGCCGCTCTCGGGCCGGCTTGCGGACCGCATGGATGGCGCTCGTGTCTGCCTGGCCGGGATTGTCATCGTCCTTATCTCGTTTGCCGTGTTCGCCTTTTCGGGGCAGTCGCTCGTCGGTTTGATCCTGGGCACGATCTTGCTCGATTTCGGGGTCAACGTGGCGCACATCGCGAACCAGACGCGTATCTATGCGCTCGACCCTGCCGCACGTGGCCGGATCAACACGGTCTATATGAGCGTGATGTTCATCGGCGGCGCCATCGGCAGCACCATCGGGACACAGGCCTGGGCGTTCGGCGGATGGATCGCCGTCTGTCTCGCGGGCATCATATTTTCCGCCGCCTCGATCGCCACCGTCACGCTGACCAACCGGCGCGTAAAAGCCTGATCGTTCAACCGATCCATCGGAGTTTTCCATGCCACGAAACATTTACCACGCCGCGCTGCTGGTTTTGCTTGTCACATCCGTATCCGCATCCGCGAGTGAACCCGCGCCGCCCGTCACCGTCACGCCGGTCGCGCGCACGGGGCAAACCATTGCGGGTCAGGCAATCCAACTGCCACAGAAAGATGTGGAGGTCGTGGTCTCGACCTACGAGATCGCGCCGGGGGCCGTGCTGCCCGAACACAAGCACCGCTACCCGCGCTATGCCTACGTGCTGGCAGGCACGCTGATCGTCACCAATCTGGACAGCGGCCAGAAGCTCACCTTCAAGCCGGGCGATTTCATCGTGGAATCGCTGGATTCCTGGCACAAAGGCGCCAGCACCGGCAGTGAAACGGTAAAGCTCCTGGTGATCGACCAGATCGAAAAAGGCGCGGAAACCGTTACGCTGCGACCCAAGTAGGCCATTGGGACGCTATTATGCAAAAAAGATAATTGACCCCTATGTCGGTGGGTATAGCTTCAAGATCGACCTGGATGTGAGTCGGAAGGAGGCGTGCGACGAAACGGAAGCATAAGCCCCGCACAAAACGGGTGTATGAGCCGCCGGCTTCGGACGACGGCAAACGGATTCTGGTCGACCGCATCTGGCCGCGAGGGCTCACCAAGCAACGCGCCGCCGTCGATGTCTGGCTGAAGGAGATCGCGCCGAGCACGGCGCTCCGCAAGTGGTTCGGCCACGATCCAGAGCGCTGGGATGAGTTCCGCCAGCGCTACTTCAAGGAACTCCGCGACAATTCGGTCGAGGTCAAGAACCTCGAAGAACTCCTCTCGGGCGGAAAAGCAACGCTGCTTTACGGCGCCCATGATGCCGAACACAACAACGCCATCGCGCTCGCGGAATACCTGAACTCGCTATAGTCCCTGCGCTATTTCCAGGCGAATTCGTGCATCGCCACACGGCTCGGCCGGATCACGGTCGGATCGATCAGGCGCACGTCCTTGGAATGCGTGAGCGCATGAGCGTTGGGCAGCATTGCGAACAAGTAGGCATGGTCGGTCGCATAGTCGATCACCTTGGCGACCGCGGCGCGCCGTTCGGTATCGTCCATGATCGAGAAGGTGTCCGACGCCATCTTGGTCAGCACCCTGGACCCGGCAACGCCGGAAGGCACTTTCCGCGCAGCTCTCAGTTCAGCAGCGCGAACACACGCTCAAATCCCTGAAGCTCCTGGCGCGATATCTGAATTCCGTGACCTGAACTTGCCCCCCAATAGAGAAGTCCCGCCGCCGGCGGACCGGGGCGGGACGAGTCACGGGGAGAAAAACTTGTGCCGGAGGAATTGCTTGATTACGCCGCGCGCACGCGGGTCAGGAATGTATCGACCTCCGTGCGGAGCGTTTCGGACTGTTTCGCCAGTTCGCTCGATGCACTGAGCACCTGGCTCGCGGCCGCACCGGTATCGTTCGCCGCCTGGGTGACGCCCGTGATATTGGCGGACACTTCCTTCGTGCCCTGGGCGGCTTCCTGGACGTTGCGCGCGATTTCCTGCGTCGCCGAGCCCTGCTCCTCCACCGCCGAAGCGATGGTGGTTGCGATCTCGTTGACCGAGCTGATCGTCTTGCCGATCGACTGGATCGCTTCGACGGAGGCTTCCGTCGCACCCTGAATGTCGGCGATCTGGGCGCCGATCTCCTCGGTCGCCTTGGCGGTCTGGTTGGCGAGCGATTTCACCTCGGCCGCGACCACGGCGAAGCCCTTGCCCGCCTCACCCGCACGCGCCGCCTCGATGGTGGCGTTGAGGGCGAGCAGGTTGGTCTGTGACGCGATGTCGTTGATCAAGTTGACGACGTCACCGATCTTCTGCGCCGCATCGACCAGGCCACGGACCTTCACGTCGGTCTTGTTGGCTTCGTCGACCGCCCGGCCGGCGATCTGCGTGGACTGGGCGACCTGGCGGCCGATCTCGGAGATGGAGGACGACAGTTCCTCACCGGCGGTCGCGACCGTCTGCACGTTCGACGACGCCTGCTCGGACGCCGCCGAGGCCGCGGTGGCCTGACGGGTCGCCTCTTCCGCCGTTGCGGACAGCGATTCGGCGGCGGCCTGCAGTTCCATGGAGGCCGACGACACCATCTTGATCACACCGCCGATGGCGACCTCGAACTCGGCAACGGCCTCATTGAGCGCTTCGGCGCGCTTGGTCTTGACCTCCTGCTCCTTCGTCTGGATATCGCGCATGCGTTCGGCTTCCAGCGAGGTATCCTTGAAGATCTGCAGCGCGGCGGCGATCGAACCCACTTCGTCCTTACGCTCACCACCGTAGATGGCGACGTTCAGATCGCCCTTGGACAGGCTTTCAAGGTTGCTGATCGAGCGCGACAACGGCCGTGCGATTCCGAAGGTCGCCAGCAGGTAGCCGATCAGCACGCCGCCCACGACACCGACGGCCGAGACGATGATCATCACCATGCGGATGAACCCCGCCGACGACGAGGCCTCCGTGCTGACCGTTTCACCCTTCTTGTTGGTGAAGTTGACGTAGCTGCGCGTCACTTCCTGCAGCTTGTTCGCCACCGGACGGCCGGCCTCGACCGCGTTGACGATCGCTTGGCGCGCCTGGTCGATGTTCACGTTGCGGCCGTTTTTCTCGACCGTCTGCAGGGTCTCTTCGACTTCCTTCTTATAACGCGTATATTGCTGCTCGATGATCTTCAGCAACACGGCCTGCTGAGCGTCACCGGTGGTTTTCAACTTGGCGATACGCTCTTCCAGAAGCTTGCGCTGCTGGTTGATGCTCGTCATGACATCCTTCACGTTCTCGGGCGAAGGATCGGCGGCGATCTGATATTCGGCGCGACTCAACGCGACAACGTTCTGCGTGAGGCGCGCGCCATCGGTCGTTTCGTTCGAAACAATGTTTATCTTGTCCTGCGCATCCAGCAGATTGCTGATCGAATCGATGCCGACATACGATACGACGACGATGATCGACGACAACAAACCCACAAGCAGGAACAGTTTGCTGCCGATCTTCCAATTACTGAGATTCAGTAATTTCCAGATTTTCCAGTTTCTGAGTTTGAACAGCTTAAACATAGTTCGTCCCCCTGGTAGATATGGTCACTCAACAAGATCGAACGCGGTCGACCGGTTGAGCGCGCTAAACATGCGGCGGATCGTAGGGGGGCCCCATGTCGCCAATACGCATCGGTTATGTCGAAATGTGTCCGAGTGTTGCGGATTTCTTACTGGCTAAGTGGGCAAATACCCCCTAAATCCCCGCGCGGCCGCCATAAAATTGCCTCGCGGCAGGCTTACGACGCGAGAGTAAGGTTCCGTTGACTGTCGACGGATAGATTTACTGCATGCCGAAAAACCGTATTCCGCTGTCGTCCGATAAGCCCACCAAGGCGAAACGGACGAACGGCAAAAAAGCCGACAAAAAAACTTCTCGGAAAGCCAAGCCGCGGCGTTCCCCCCTTGTAATGGCGGTGGCTTGGGGCATCACCCTGGCACTGTGGATGATCGTGCTGGGCGGTGGCGCGCTCGCCTATTTCGCCTGGGACCTGCCGTCGCTCGATGCCGCGCTGGCGACGACGCGCAAGCCGGTGGTCCAGGTGGTCGACCGCGAAGGACGCCAGCTCGCACGATACGGCGAATTGCGCGGCGAGGCGGTCCGGGTGGAGGACATGCCGCCCTACCTCGTCCAGGCGGTCATCGCGACCGAAGACCGACGCTTTTTCGAGCATTTCGGTCTGGATCTGTTGGGCATCGGGCGCGCCGCCCTCGCCAATATCCGCGCCGGGCGCATCGTGCAGGGCGGCAGCACCATCACCCAACAGGCCGCCAAGAACCTGTTCCTGAGTTCGGAGCGCTCGTTCAAGCGCAAGATCCAGGAGGCCATGCTGGCACTGGCGCTGGAGGAGCGGTTCACCAAGAACGAAATCCTCGCCCTCTATCTCAACCGGGTTTATTTCGGAGCCGGAACGTACGGCATCGAGGCGGCCTCCCAGGCCTATTTCGGCGTCCCGGCCAAGGATCTGACGCTGCGCCAGGCGACCGTCATCGCCGGGCTGCTCAAGGCACCGTCCAGGCTGTCGCCCCTGCAGAATCCCCAAGGAGCCGCGGCGCGCGCCAACGAAGTGCTCGACAACATGGTCGAGGCCGGTTTCCTGAGCCCCAGTGCGCGGGCCGCCGAGGTCAAGGAACCGTTGGGCTTCCGTCCCGGCGGCGACGAAAAACGCATCGCGCGCTATTTCCTCGATTGGGTGATGGAACAGCTCGACGATTATGTCGGTCCCGAACCGGGTGACATCGTGGTGAAAACGACGCTCGATGCCGACATCCAACTCACCGCCGAGACCGAGCTCGCCAATCTGATCGCGCAATCGGGCGCGAAGGCGAACGTCGAACAGGGCGCGGCCATCGTCATGACCCCGGACGGCGCGATCCGCGCCATGGTCGGCGGCAAGAATTACGCAGACAGCCAGTTCAATCGCGCGGTGCAGGCGCGGCGCCAGCCGGGCTCGTCGTTCAAGCCGATCATCTACGAAGCCGGCGTGGAATCGGGCGTCGGGCCGGAGCAGATCTTCATCGACCAGCCGATCAATATCAACGGATGGCAGCCCGCCAACTTCGATCAGAAGTTCCGCGGCCGCATCACCACACGTGAGGCGGTCGCCGATTCGATCAACACCGTCGCGGTGCAGGTCGCCGAGCGGGCCGGCTTGCAGCGCGTCATCAGTGTCGCGCGTCGCCTGGGCCTCACCACCGCGTTGCCGCCCAACCTGTCATTGGCGCTCGGCTCGGGTGAAGTCACGCTGATCGAACTGACCTCCGCGTATGCGGCCTTCGCCAACGGCGGCATCGGTGTATGGGCGCACGGTATCGAGGAGATCGACGACGGGCATGGCAATGTCATCTATAAGCGCCAGGGCGACGGGCCCGGCCGCGTGATGGAGCCAGCCGACGTCGCCATGATGAATTCCATGCTCACGGGCGTGGTCGAACACGGCACCGGAAAGGCGGCCAAGATCGGCCGGCCGGTTGCCGGCAAGACCGGCACGTCGTCGGATTTCCGCGATGCCTGGTTCATGGGTTTCACCAGCGACCTGGTGGGCGGCGTCTGGCTCGGCAACGACGACAACCATCCCATGAAGCGCGTCACCGGCGGCGGGCTGCCCGCGCGCCTGTGGCAGAAGATCATGGTGAAGGCGCACCGGGGCCTGCCCATCCGCGCGGTCTATGGTACCGACCAGCCACCGGCCTACGCCTCGGCACCGGCCTGGGTCGATCCCGACAAGGCGCAACCGACCGCGCGGCAACAGCCTGAACGTTCGTTCTGGGACCGGCTCAGGGATACTTTAGGTATTCGCTGACGCGAGCGACGCCCATCTCTCGCATTGCGAGGGCGCAATGACGTCGCCTTGCCGGGAATTCGCTGATGATTCGGCGCGTTATTTCGCGTTCATCTTGGCGATGGTGGATGTCGTCGAATGGCCGGGCGCCAGTTCGGCAAGCACGATCCTGCCGCCATAGCCGTGCACGATCTTGGCTTCCGGCAATTGATCGACGGTGTAATCGGCACCCTTCACGAATACATCCGGCTTGATCGCCTCGATCAATTGCGCGGGCGTGTCCTCGTCGAAAATGATGGCGAGATCGACCGCTTCGAGCGCCGCCAGCATCTGCGCGCGCACCGCTTCGCTTTGCACCGGCCGTGTCGGACCTTTGAGCCGCCTCGTCGAGGCATCGCTGTTGAGCCCGACGATCAAGCGGTCGCAATTGGCCTTGGCCTGCTGGATCACGGCGAGATGGCCGGGATGGAGCAGATCGAAACAGCCGGTGGCGAGCCCGATCACATGGCCCTGGCGCCGCCATAGCCGGATCAGATCCTGTGCGCGCGCGAGATCCTTCACCTTCGTTCCCGATGCACCCGCATCGCTGTGACGCAACGCATCGTCGATGTCGGCGGCATAGGCGACCGCGGTACCGACCTTGCCGACCACGATGCCTGCCGCGACGTTAGCGAGATGGACGGCTTGACCCATCGGCAGGCCGGCGGCGAGCGCCGAGCCGAGCGCCGCAACCACCGTGTCGCCCGCGCCCGAAACATCGAAAACTTCGCGCGCCTCGGCCGGGAAATGCTGCACGTCATCGCGTCCGGCGATCAGCGTCATACCGTCGCCGCTGCGCGTCGCGAGCACGGCGGTGATGCCATAACGTTCGATCAGAGACACCGCAGCAGCGACGATCTCAGCATCGTTGCCCACCGGCAATCCGGTGGCGAGTGCGAGCTCGGCGCGATTGGGCGTCACCAGCGTCGCACCGCGATAGAGTTCATAATCGGCGCCTTGTGGATCGACGATCACCGGAACATCGGCCGCGCCCGCGAGCTCGATCAGCTTCAGCGCGGTGCCCTGGCCCAGCACGCCCTTGGCATAATCGGCGAGGATCATCACGCGCACCGAACGCAGGGCGTGGCGCGCCGCATCCAGCACGTCATTCACCTGATGGGAGCCGAGCGGCAGAATGGTTTCGTCATCGGCGCGCAGCATCTGCTGGCCGGCGGCGATATAGCGCGTCTTGATGGAGGTCTTGCGGCGCGCGTCGGCGACGATGCTGCTTTCGGCGCGCGGCAGATCTGAGACCAGATGCTGCACCTCGTTGCCGGCCGGATCGGTCCCGACGGCGGCGATGAAATGGACGGTCGCGCCGAGGCCCGCCACATTGCGCGCGACGTTGCCGGCACCGCCCAGCATGGCGCTTTCAGTCTTGATGCGCACCACCGGGATCGGCGCTTCGGGCGAAATGCGTTCGACCGAGCCGTAGACGAAGCGATCGAGCATGACATCGCCGATCACCAGGACTTCGGCCGATTCCAGGGCGCGGACATTGGCCGCGAGTTCGGACATATCGCTCATGGGAGCCCGACTTTTAGCCCGGTTTGACCCCAGGATGCAAAACCCATGCGAGGTCTTCGCTATACATGTGCTAGATCATGCCGGCGCGCGGGCAACAGCGGTGGCATACCGGCCTGGGATTTGTTACACCAGTTGGAGTGACGGGATTCGACTGAGCCTGTCCGTGTCAGGGGAGTGAAGTGTGACCGAAGACGAACTGCGACGAGTGACGGCCTATCTGCGCGACAAGTTCGGCAATCCCAAGATCCGGCTGCGCGACCGGACCCAATCGGACGAATCGGTCGAGGTCTTCATCGGCGACGAGTTCATCGGCGTGATCTATCGCGACGAGGACGACGGCGAAGTGTCGTACGATTTCAATATGGCGATTCTTGCCTACGACCTGCCGGCTGCCAACGACGACAAGAAGGATTGACCAAAAGGCCGAGTCATAAAGACGAGGCCTTCACGATCCTGTCGCGCCGCGCCATCGAGTCACGATATTAGAGTCGGGCCGCTAAAGTCTCGTCAGGCGCCATTTGAGCGTTACGCCGCCCTCGCCGATCACACGGCTCAGCACGATCTGCTGACAGCGGCGGCGCATCTGCGGCGTTTCGAAATAGACGCTTTCCTCCAGCGAAACCACGTCCTCGCCCGCCTCGAAGCGCCAGCCCTTGCCGCGGCGCGGCTTGAGCAGCACGGCGTGCCCACCCTGGATCAGGGTCGCCTGCACGGTGGGATGAAGATGGAACCGCGCGGCGCACATCCGCGCACCGCCGCCCGCGAGCCGGTCCTCGCCCTGCAGTTCGCCGCCATCGGGGGCGAGCATGAGCAGGCGGCGATGAACGAAACCGGGGATGTCGGCATAACCTTCCGCGCTCGCCTCGATAATGATCGATCCGTCGATCTCGCGTCGCGACGATGCGATATGGCGGGGCGCCTTGGTGAAGCCGCCGTCGGGATCGAGATCGCTCGACGAACGGTCATCGACGCTCACCGTCGAGTGCGCGGCGGTCGAGCGCAGCGCGTGCCGCCACGTGCCGCCGCGTGCGGGTGCAGCACCGCAATTGACGATCAGGCGTTCGCGGCCGGCGCTCATCTCGAACGACAAGGTGCCGGCATGCGACCAGCGATTGGCGGCGAGCGGCGGCGGATTGCCGGCATCGACGATCACCGTCGTGCGGCCCGATGCGATGCGGTGAAAACCGGAATGTGGCGCGCTCGCCGCGGTGCGCGCCTTCACGTTGGCGCGCGCGAGCAGCCAATCGATGATCGCGGGATCTTCCGCAGAACTGCCGTTGAATAGAGCAAGCCCGCCGTCGCCGTGACGCAGCGCGCGCAACAGCGGCGCCATGCGTTCGATCGTTTCGGCGACCCAACCCGGCACCAGGATATGCGCGGCGGTGAGCGTTTCGTTGAGCGCGATCAGATCGGCGAAGACCGACAATTGGACCGACGGATTGCGCGACGCATGGCCGCCATCAGCCAGCACCTGGCGCGCGAGTTCGCCTTCCAGCAGCTTCAGGCCCTGATGCAGCCAGCGATCGCTGTCCGGCATGCTGACGCCGCAGTAGATAAGACCCTTGAGCGCGGCGATGCGCGCAGGCCCGGTGGCGGGAACGGTCACGGTGCGCGCGAGATGGCGCGCCTGGCGCGCGAGTTCGCCGAAAAAGGTGTCGAGGAAATGCGGTTCGCGGTTGGCGGCGTAAAATCCGAAATGGGTCAGCCAGTTCGTGAGGCGCGCGCCCAGGATATCGGCGCGCCAGGGGAGCGGCGACCAGCGCGTATGGCGCAGGATCCATTGATGGATGAGGCCGCGCGCCATATCGCGCGCCTGATCGGTGCCGACACGGCGCAAATCCGACAGCCATGCGAAGCTGTGGTAGTAGCTGAGCCAGGCTTCGTCGGCATCGCTCTGATGTTCCGGCGGCACCGCGATCGCATGGCGTAAGCCGGCAAAGGCGAGATGGCCGGCGAGGATAGCCTGACCGGCCGCGGCATTGCCGGGCACGATCTCGGGCGGCGTGCCGAGGAGGCGCGACGGGGCGCGTCCGAGTAACGTGTAGCTGTACATCGGGCTCGCATAGGTCAATCGGCGCAACCCGGCCATCAAACCTTCGCCGGCCATCGCTCCTTCCAACTCCGAGAGCACCGTACCCTCTCCCCCATGAATTCTCGACGAAGCTTATCCACCGATTCGCCTAGAATCCTTGGTACCGTGCGAAACTGAATAAAAGGTGAATTTCCCATTAAGACTCTGAACGCGCTTTAAGACTTAACCAGGGCGGCGGCATAGAAGCCGTCCCAGCCCTCCGAGGGTAGGGTGCGCAGATCACGCACGAACCGCACGTCGGATCGGCGCGCTACAAGCGGCTGCACGACCCCTGGACCTTCGTCAGCCTGCAACGAACAGGTGGCAAAAACCACGGTGCCGCCGGGGCGGATCATAGCAAGCGCCGCTTCCAGCATCTCGGCCTGAACGCGGGCAGCCTTGGTCACTTCCTCGGGCCTGCGTAGATACGCAATATCGGGATTTCTGCGAATCGTTCCGGTCGCGGAACAAGGCGCATCCAACAATACGGCATCCAGTGGCACGTCCGGCCGCCAGGTCTTGGCGTCGGCCTCGACCACCTCGGCCGTCAATTGCAGCCGCGCCATATTGTTGCGCAACGTAACCAGGCGCGCACCTGAGCGGTCCACCGCGATCACCTTGGCCCCGGCGGAGGCCAACTGCGCCGTCTTGCCGCCCGGCGCCGCGCCGAGATCGGCGATTCGCTGCCCGGCCAGATCACCCGCCACCTCGACCAGCAGGCGGACCGGCATCTGGGCGGCGGCGTCCTGCACCCACCAGGCGCCATCGTCATAACCGGGAAGCGACGAAACCGGAGTGCCGCCGGGCAGACGCAACCCGCCGTTCGGCAACAATTCCGCGCCCAAACTCTCCGCCCAGATTGCGGCATCTTTCTTGACCGCGAGATCGAGGGGTGCGGGCGACAGATGCGCGGTCGCGATGGCGCGCGCAGTCTCTTCGCCGTAAGCCGCGCGCCAGGCTTCCCACAACCATGCCGGCGTATTGAGCCGTTCGGCATCCTGGGCGGCGATCATCGCTTTGCCCTCGCGCGCCAGGCGATGCAGCACGGCATTGGCGAGACTTTTATACGTAACGAGGCGAGGATCGTTGCCGGCAAGCGTCACGCTGGTATCCACGGCGGCATGGGGCGGCGTATCGAGGAACAGAAGTTGCGCCGCACCGAGACGCAGGATCTGGCGGATACGCCGTGCACGCGGTGTCAGCGGCTTTTGCAGACAGGCATCGATCGCCGCATCGAGCTGGCCCAGGCGGCGCAGCACCGTGGCGATCAGGTGATAGGCGAAGCCGCGGTCGCGCGCCTCCAGCGTCGCGGTGCGCGGATGGCGGTCAAAGGCGTCGTCGAAGGCACGGCGCTGTTCCAGCACCGCGTCCAGAACATCGAGAGCAAGAGAACGGGGCATTCATCACCTAAGCCCCAACGCCCTGCCTCGGCCTGACCGGGGCATCCAACTTTGCGGCTTCATGAAATTTAAGATGGATGGCCGAGTCTAGGCCCGGCCATGACGGCTTTTATACATTGAGTTCGGCGAGATTGGCAAAATAGGCAAGCGCATCCGGATTGGCGAGCGCTTCCTTGTTCTTGACCACGCGGCCGTGAACCACGTCACGCACCGCAAGCTCGGTGATCTTGCCCGATTTGGTGCGCGGGATGTCGGCAACCGCGATGATCCGCGCGGGCACATGACGCGGGCTGCAATTGGCGCGCAGAATTTTGCGGATGCGGTCCTGCAGATCGTCGCTCAACTCATGGCCCGGCCGCATCACGACAAACAGCACCACGCGAGTGTCGTTGTCCCAATCCTGGCCGATGGCGAGCGCTTCCTGGATCTCATCGAACTGTTCGACTTGGCGGTAGATTTCCGCCGTGCCGATGCGCACACCGCCGGGATTGAGCGTCGCATCGGAACGGCCATAGATGACGATACCGTCATGCGCGGTGATCTCCGCCCAATCGCCGTGGCACCATACGTTCGGGAACTTCTCGAAATAGGCGGCGCGGTATTTCGCGCCATCCGGATCGTTCCAGAACGAGACGGGCATGGAGGGGAACGGCCGCGTGCAGACGAGATCGCCCGCCTGCTGGCGGATCGGATTGCAGGTCTCGTCGAATACATCGACGGCATAACCTAGTGACTTGCATTGGATCTCGCCGCGCCACACGGGCGCGATGGGATTGCCCATGACGAAGGAGCCGATGATGTCCGTGCCGCCCGAGATGGAAGCGAGATGCACATCCGCCTTCACACAAGCATAGACGTAGTCGAAACTTTCCGGCGCCAACGGCGAGCCGGTGGACGTGATCAGGCGGACGGACGAAAGATCGTGCGTCTTGGCGGGTTCCAGCCCGGCCTTCTTGATCGAATCGATGTATTTGGCCGACGTGCCGAAGAGGGTGAACTTCTCAGCCTCGGCATAATCGAACAGCGCGCGTGGAGATGGATGGAACGGCGAACCGTCGTAGAGCATCAACGTGGAGCCGGTCAGCAGGGCTGAGACCTGCCAGTTCCACATCATCCAGCCGCAGGTGGTGAAGTAGAAGACGCGATCGCCCGGCCGTTCGTCGCACTGCAGCCAATGTTCGCAGGCGTGCTTCAACAATGTGCCGCCCGCGCCATGCACAATGCATTTGGGCTGCCCCGTCGTGCCCGACGAATACATGATGAAGACTGGATGATTGAACGCGAGCCGCGTATAGGCGATGGGCTTGGCTTCGAGGCCCGCGATGAAATCGGGAAACGACAGTGCGCCCGCAATGGACGAAACGTCCGGCTTCGCATCCAGATAGGGCACGATCACGGTGCGTTTGACGCTCGGAAGAGTTGCTGCGATCTCGGCCACCTTGGCGCGGCAGTCGAGCGCCTTGCCGTTATAATAATAGCCGTCGCAGGCGATCAGCACCTTGGGTTCGATCTGGCCGAAGCGGTCGAGCACGCCCTGGACGCCGAAATCAGGCGAACAGGACGACCAGACGGCACCGAGCGAGGTGGCCGCCAGCATGCAGATCACGGTTTCGGGCATGTTGGGCATGAAGGCCGCAACCCGATCGCCCGCCACGACACCGGCGCGGGCCAGGGCCTGCTGAGTGCGCGAGACCAGGGCACGCAGCTCGGCGTAGGAGACGCGACGCTCCACCTTGTCCTCGCCGCGGAACACGATCGCCTCGTCCGAACCTTTCAGATGCAGCAGGTTCTCGGCGAAATTGAGCTTGGCGCCGGGGAACCAGACCGCACCCGGCATCTTGTCGCCGTCGACGAGGTCGCGCGTGCCCCAGGTTTCCGCCACCAGCCCTGCGAAATCGATCATGGAGTGCCAGAACTTGCCCGGCTCGTTCAGCGAAAAGGCATGCAATTTGGCATAGTCGGAGACATCGACCCGCCAATCCTCACTCACCTGATCCATGAAACGGGTGAGGTTCGCCGAGCGGATCCGATCCGGACTTGGCTGCCATAAAAGTCCGTCCTGTCTCGACATTTCGTGATTCATGGCGTCGATTATAATCATGGCGTCCTTGCGTACCATCCCTTCGCACCTTCCGCCCGTGCTGCGCGGCATCATGTGGATGCTGCTGGCGGCCCTTTTGTTCAGTGGTCTCAACACCACCGTGCGCCTCGCCTCGACCCAGGTCCCCGTGCTCGAGGTCATGTTCTTCCGCAACTTCTTCAATCTGGTCTTCATGCTGCCGTGGCTGTTCCAGATCGGCTTTGCGGCCCTGAAGACGGAGCGGCTGGGACTTCACGCGCTGCGCTCGGGATTCGGGCTCACCTCCATGTTCCTGCAATTCACTGCGCTGTCGCTGATGCCGCTGGCCGAAGCGACCGCGCTTTCCTTCTCCACGCCCTTGTTCGCGACCATCGGCGTGGCGCTCATCGTTGGCGAGCGCGTGCGCGCACGGCGCTGGATCGCCATCGCGGTCGGTTTCGTCGGCGTATTGATCATGTTGCGCCCTGGGATCGAGGCGGTCAGCCTGCCCGCCTTGATGATGCTGACCGGATCGATGATCGTCGGCGGCGGTTTCACCTGTGTGAAGCTGCTGAGCCGGACCGAATCGCCCAACGTGATGGTCCTGTATATGGGCCTGTTCATGGCGCCGGTTTCTCTGATCCCAGCCCTGTTCGTCTGGCAGTGGCCGAGCGCGCTGGGCTGGTTTTACCTGACCGCGGTGGGCACTTGCGCGACGCTCGCGCATCTGTGCTTCAATCGCGCCTTCGCGGCCGCCGATGCCAGCGCGGTCCTGCCGTTCGATTATACGCGGCTGTTGATTGTCGCTTTCTTCGGATTCCTCCTGTTCGGCGAGATGCCGAGCATGTGGACCTGGCTGGGTGCCGGAACAATCGTGGCGGCCAATATTTACATTGCACAGCGCGAGGCCGCGCGTGCCAGGGAAGAACGCAAAAGGGAAGAGCGAAAAAAGGCCGAGGAATCCGTGGCCAGCGAAACCTTGGCCAGTGCCGTTGCCGCCGATAAGCTTGCCACATGACGCCGGTCGACAGCGACGATGAGATCTACGAAGACGAGCCCGACGAAGGCCGTTTTCTCGAGATGGCCGAAGCCGCCTTCGCGACCATCCCGGAGGAATTGCGCCGCCATGTGGAGGGCATCGCATTCCATATCGAGGATTTCGCCGACGACGAGATCCTCGACGAGATGGAGATCGACGACGAATACGACCTGCTCGGCCTCTATCAGGGCCGCTCGCTCGCCGAGGCCGGCATCAATGACATACGCCACGACCTGAACCGCATCTTCCTCTACCGCGAGCCGATCCTCGATTATTGCGACGAGACGGGCGAAACGGTGGAATGGGTGATCCGCCACGTCCTGATCCACGAGATCGGCCATCATTTCGGCCTGTCGGACGAGGACATGGAACGGATCGAGCAGGAGGCCGAGGACACGGCCGACGACGAGACGCAATAAACCATTGGGAATAGGACCGAGCATGACGCGACCCGACCCGCTGCCGATCGAAGAACTCTACACCGTCTGCGATCCGCAGCAATTCACCTTCGCCACCACGGCCGAACTGAAGCCGCTCGACGAATTCGTCGGCCAGGACCGCGCCGTCGCCTCGGTGAAGTTCGCCATGGGCATGGATCGCGTCGGCTATAACCTGTTCGCCTATGGGCCCGAAGGCGTGGGCAAGACCAGCCTGGTGCGCCGCTTCCTCGAGCAGCGCGCGAGCGCCATGCCGATCCCGCGCGATTGGGTCTATGTGCACAATTTCGCCGAACCCCACCGTCCGCGTGCGTTTTCCCTGCCGCCCGCCTCGGGGCGCGGCTTCGCCGAGGACATGGACCGCCTGATCGAGGATCTGCGCATCGCCATCCCGAGCGCGTTTGAAGGCGAGGAATACCGCAACCATCGTCAGGGCATCGAGGACGAGTTCAAGGCGCGCGGCGAAACCTCGCTCGAAGGCCTGCAGAAGGAAGCAGCCGAACAGAACGTCGCCATCGTGCGCACCCAGATGGGTCTTGCCGTGGCACCCATCAAGGACGGCGAGATCATCAAGCCCGAGGAATTCGAGAAGCTGAGCGAGGAGGAGAAGGCCACCTACAATTCCTCTATGGAGCAGATCCAGAAGAAGCTCCAAGACGCGCTCGCCCAGATGCCGGCATGGGAAAAAGAACATCGCGAACAGGTGCGCGATCTCGGTCGTCAGCTCACCGAATTCGTCGTCGGCCATCTGCTGGAAGCGCTGCACAAGCAATACGAAAACAACCCGCCTGTCGCGGCCTATCTGAAGGATGTGCACAAGGACATCATCGACCATGCCAGCGACTTCCTGCCGCCGGCGGCCGAAGATGCGCGCAAGCAGCAGCTCCAGATCGTGCTGGGCGGGCGCGACGATGCCGCGGAAGACACGCTGCGCCGTTACCGCGTCAACGTCATCGTCGACAATTGCAATCGCATGGCGCCCGACAAGTTCGGCGCCCCCGTGATCGAGGAGGATCATCCGACACTGTCGCGCCTGGTCGGCCGGATCGAACATTCCTCGCGCTTTGGCACGCTGGTCACCGATTTCATGATGATCAAATCGGGCGCGCTGCACGAGGCCAACGGCGGGCATCTGGTGATCGACGCGCGAAAGCTGCTCACCCAACCCTATAGCTGGGAAGCGCTCAAACGCGCCCTCAACACGCGGACGATCCGGATCGAGGGACCGAACGAAATGGTTGGCATGTTCGGCGGGACCTCGCTGGAGCCCGAACCGATCCCGCTCGACATCAAGATCATCCTGATCGGCGAACCCGACATCTATTACGCGTTGAACCAGCACGACCCCGAATTCTCCAAACTGTTCAAGATCGCCGCCGATTTCGAGTCCAGCATGGACCGCGATACGCATGCGACCATGAACTACGCGCGCCTCGCCGCCAGCGTCGCCGCCAAGGACGGCACGCTGCAGCTCACCCGATCTGCGGTCGCGCGTACGGTCGAGCATGGCGCGCGCATGACCGAAGATTCGGAAAAGCTGACGACCCATATGAGCGCCATCGCGGATCTGATCCGAGAGGCCGATTATTGGGCGCGCGAAGGCAAGGCCGAGGTGATCGATGCGCGCCACATCCAACAGGCGATCGATGCACAGATCTATCGCTCCGGGCGCATCCGCGAACGCATGCAGGAACAGATCGAGCGCAATACCATCATCATCAACACGGATGGCATGCGCGTGGGTGAGGTCAACGGCCTTGCGGTCTATCAGCTCGATCATGTGTCGTTCGGCAAACCGTCGCGCATCAGCGCACGCGTGCATCCCGGGCGCGGCGGCGTGGTCGATATCGAACGCGAGGTGGCACTTGGCGGCGCGCTGCACACCAAGGGCGTGCTGATCCTGTCCGGCTATCTTTCCGGCAAATATTCCAAGGATGCACCGCTGGCGCTGTCGGCCAACCTGGTGTTCGAGCAATCCTACGGCGGCGTCGACGGCGACAGTGCGTCCTCCACCGAACTTTACGCACTGATCTCGGCCATCTCGGAGATCCCGCTCAAGCAATCGATCGCGGTCACCGGTTCGGTCGACCAATACGGCCGCGTGCAAGCGATCGGCGGCGTCAACCAGAAGATCGAAGGCTTCTTCGATATCTGCGCCGCACGCGGACTGACCGGCGAGCAGGGCGTGATGATCCCGGCCTCCAACGTGAAGCACCTGATGCTGCGTCAGGATGTGGTGGAAGCGTGCGCGCAGAAGCAGTTCGCCATCTATCCGGTCGCCACCATCGACCAGGGCATCGAGATCCTGACCGGCATGACGGCGGGTGAGCCCGATCCGGAGAGCGGCGAATTTCCGTTGGGCTCGGTCAACCGCGAGGTCGTCACCAAGCTCAAGCATCACACCCGTGCCGCGATCCGCATGGCGCGCGAGGCCACGCCGCGCCCGATCAACGGCAACAGGAAAATGCCGTGAGCGCCGACACACCCGACAAGGCCGCGGGGCGGCGCCCGCGTCTCCTGGTCGCGTTCGACGCGGCCGAGGATACCGAGCGCCTGTTCGACATCGCCGCCGAGATGGCGCAGCGCATGCACGCCGACCTGATGGGCTTGTTCGTCGAGGATACCGATCTGCTGGGTCTCGGCGACAATCCGCTGATCCGCACGGTGAGCTCGTTCAGCGGTGTGTCCGGCGCGATCCGGCGCGGTGTGATCGAACAGGCGTTGCGCCGCCAGATCGCACAGACGCGCATCGCGCTCGAGGCAGCCGCACAGGCGCGCCACGTCCAGGCAAGTTTCGAGGTGCGCCGCGGCCGCCTTGCCGCCGCGCTTGAAACCGTCGAAGAGACCGATTTCATCCTGGTGCGTCGCGCCGCGCCCAACGTGCAGCACACACCGATCTCGCGCCGCGCACGCATCGCCGCGGCGACACGCCAGGTCGTGACCGCGGCCCGCCGGCCGGTGATCGTGCTCGACATGCGCTGGGCCACCTCCGCGCCCGCCTTCGGGCGCACCGTCACCTTCTATGACGGCTCGCCGGAGACCGAACGCGCGCTGATCGCGGCCGCCCAGATCGCCGACCGGCGGCGCGGCGACGGCATCAGCGTCGTGCCGATCGCAACCAGCGAGTCGGATGCGGATGTTCTGGGTCGCCGCGCACAGGATATCCTGCGCGCGTTGGGCCACGAGCCGTTCATCGCCGAACATGTGGCGCCCGATATCGACGCCCTGTGCGCGATCTGCGCCAAGCAAGGCAACGTCAACCACGGTGGTGTGCTGGTGCTGCATGCCGATCACGCGCTGCTGCAAGGCGACGCGATGGTACGCCTGCTCGACAGCATCGATTGTTCGGTGATGGTGGTGCGGTGACAGCCGACGATAAGATCGTCACCCCCGCGAAAGCGGGGTCCAGTCAGCGGTTGTTCTGGATTCCCGCTTTCGCGGGAATGACGGTTTTACTTTAAGAGCGAGCTCACCCTCTCTCGCAATTCCGGCAACAGCTCGTCGGCGAACCAGGGATTTTTCTTCTGCCATGCCATCGTCCGCCACGAGGGATGTGGTGTCGGCAGATATTCAGGCAAGAACGTGCGCCAACCCGCGACCGTTTCGGTCATGGTCACACCGCGCCGCCAGGCTGGATGGTCCGCCAGGTAATAGGCCTGGGCGTAGGAGCCGACCAGCAGCGTAAGCTCGACATTGGGCAACAGCGCACGAAGCGGCGCGTGCCACAGTGGCGCGCATTCGGGCCTGGGCGGCGCATCGCCGCCCCTGGGCAAGCGGCCCGGATAACAAAAACCCATCGGAATGATGGCGACCCTGGTCTCGTCGTAGAAGGTGGCGCGATCGATCTGCAGCCAATCGCGCAAACGATCGCCCGACGGATCGTTCCACGGTATTCCCGTTTCATGCACCTTGGTGCCCGGCGCCTGGCCGACGATCAGCAGCCGCGACGTGCGCGCGGCACGCACCGTCGGACGCGGACCCAGCGGCAGATGATCCGCACAACGCGTGCAGGCGCGCACCTCTTTCAGAAGCGCCGTAAGACGGGTGGCGCTCATCCGACCAGATCGTACTGGGCGAGCGCCTCGTAGTGCGAGCCGCCATGGCCCATATGACTGCGGAACAGGGTGAAATGCCCGACCTCGAAGGGACCGGCGCGGAAATCGCCGTTATGCGCGAGGTACGGCGCCACCACGTCGACGCTGACGCGGCGCAAGCGTGTCAGCGTCACGTGCGGGACGTATTTGTGCGTGTCCGGCGCGAGGCCCGCACGCCGCACCGCGTTTTCGATGCTGCGCTGCAATTGGGTGAGTTCCTCGCCCGCCGCGACGCGCGCCCAGACGGCGCGCACGCGATCGCGCGATTCGAAACAACCGAGCCCATCGAGTGTGATCTGGATCGGCCGGCCGCGTACGCCGACCAGTTCGGAATCGACGTCCTCGGCGACGTATTCGTCCACCTCGCCGATGAAACGCAGCGTGATGTGCATGCTTTCGGGTGCGACCCAGCGCGCATCCGGCAGGCCGGCACTCAACATCGCGGTTCGGCGGCGGACATCTTCGGGAAGTTCGAGCGCGACGAACAGACGCAGCACCTGTGCGCTCCTCTCAAATCAAGTCAACGATCTTATAAAAACAGTGTGAGCACACCGGTATAGCCATACAGGCGGCTGTTGGAAATTTCGCCATTCGCGTACATGCCAACGAGCGGGATATCGCCGATGGCATCGCGGATCATCTGGACCTCCGTGCCGCGCGCGCCGAACATGCTGGGCCCGCGCGCGATGCAGGAAATGAACAGCGCACCCTTGGCCTTGCCGTCCGCACGCGCCGCGAGCTTGGCGAGCATGGACTGGAAATCGCGCGCCGCCGCATTGGAATCGCGGCTGACGAACATCACGCGGTCGCCCACCTCCACGTTCTCGGCGATGGCGACGATGCCTTCGCTGTCGTCGATCCCGATCAGGTTGCGCACGACATAATCGCCGGTATCCGATCCCGCCACCGGAAGGGCGGCATGGATGAAGCCGGCCGCGCGCCGCAGATCGCGCGCCAGCACCTCGCCCACATCGTATTTGAGCACGTCGAGCGCGGGCTTTCCATCGAGCTCGAACATGTAATTGTTCACGGCGCGCGTGATGGTATGCAGATCGCCGATCGGTCCGCAGCCCTGCGATAGCGACGTGACGATGCCGACCTTGGGCTCGAACATCACGCCGGTGAGCCCGCTGTCGGTGACCACACCCGCCACTTGGTGGCGCGCCGTCTCGCTCATGGTCAATCCGCCGATCAGGTAACCCTGGGTCTCGGCAGAGGCCTTATCGATCAGATCGACCACATCGGCGCGTCCGGCGTCGGCATGGAGCACGACCAGCGGCGGGCCGGCGAAGTCATCCTTCGGGTCGCCCTTGGCTTCTCCACGTGCGGCGCTCACCCGGCTGACCGCTTCGGCCGATTGCAGGAGCTGATAGCTGCCGGCCGGGAAGTCCGCGACCATCACGGCGATCGCCGCCTCGTCGAAGAAATCCTCATCGTCGCCGACAATGCCGAGCCCGGCCGAACCTACCCAGTCTGCGACGCCCGTGCCGTCGCGCATCGCCTCGATGATCGCGCCCATATGCGGTGCCAGTTTCTCGGTAACATAAATGACGCCGAGCCGCGCCATGCCGGATTCGAGCGCCGGCAGCGCACCGAGTGCGGCGATGCAATCGGTACTCGCGGATTCCCAGGTCACCGATTGCGCGTGTGCCGAGCGGAACATATCAGCCTGCCTTCTGTTCTGTGCCGACGCGTGCCAGCAATCGTTCAACCGCCGGAAGAATATTGCGCACGACGATGTCGACACCTTTTTCGTTGGGATGGTTTCCGTCCGCCTGATTGAGTTCGGGCTTCGCCGCGACTCCTTCGAGGAAAAACGGATAGAAGATGACGTTGGGGTTCTGCGCCGCGAGGGATTCGAACGCGGCCGCGAAATCGGCGGCGTATTTGGCGCCGTAATTGGGTGGCGCCTTCATGCCGGCCAGCAAGGTCTCCACCCCATCCGCCTTGAAGCGCGCGAGAATGGCGGCGAGGTTGTCGCGCATCGCAGCAACATCGAGCCCGCGCAAACCGTCGTTGGCGCCAAGCTCCAGGATCGCGGCGTGAGGCTTGTCGGCCAGTATCCAGTCGAGGCGCGCCCGCCCGCCCGCCGAGGTATCGCCCGACACACCCCCATTGATCACGCGCACCGCATGCCCGCGCTGGGTCAGCGCATCCTGCAATTTCGCGGTGAAGGATTGCGGCGCGGGCAGGCCGTAACCGGCAGACAGGCTGTCACCCAGTACAAGCAGGCGGATCTCTTCCTTCGCGGCGGCAGCGGACGACACATTTGCGGACAAGACCAGCGTCATGAGTGCGGCTATGATGGACACAATTTTGCCAGAAAACTTCATGAACGTGACCCGATGCATCCAGGCATCCCGCAAAACCGACATCATGCAGACTAACTCGTCAACCAACCCGCCGGCCAATCCATCTGGCGAGCCCGCGATCCTGCTCGCCAATTTAGAAGTCAGGCTCGCAAGCGCAGCGGGCGAGGTCAACATCCTGCGTGGCCTCGATCTCAGGATCGAAGCAGGCGAGGCGGTCGGCGTCCTCGGCCCGTCGGGTGGCGGCAAATCGACCATGATGATGGTCGTCGCTGGCCTCGAACGCGCGAGCGGCGGGACCGTGCGGACCGCCGGGATCGACCTGACCGCGCTGGACGAAGACGGGCTCGCCCGTTTCCGCCGTGATCATGTGGGCATTGTGTTCCAGGATTTCCACCTGATCCCGACCATGACGGCGCTCGAGAACGTCGCCGTGCCCTTGGAATTCGCCGGAAAGAAAGATGCCTTCTCCCGCGCACGCGAGGTGCTGCAGGCCGTCGGCCTCGGCCATCGGCTGGAACATTATCCCAGCCAATTGTCGGGCGGCGAACAGCAGCGCGTTGCTGTCGCGCGCGCCTTTGCGCCCGAACCCTCCCTCCTGCTGGCGGACGAGCCGACCGGCAATCTGGACGGCGAAACCGGCCAGCAAGTGATGAATTTGCTGTTCGACATGCACCGCCGCCTCGGCACCACCATGGTACTGATCAGCCACGATCCCGCGCTCGCCGCGCGCTGCGATCGCACGGTGAGGCTGGTGGACGGCCGCGTGGTCGATGGCGCGAGCGCGTGAGCAGTTCTCAAACCATTCCACTGAACGATATGTCCCGCACGAGACACCGGCCATGACCTGGTCCTTGGCGGTGAGCTATGCGCGTCGCGAACTGAGAAGCGGACTCGCGGGCTTTCGCGTCTTCCTCGCCTGCCTGGTGTTGGGTGTCGCCGCCATCGCCGCAGTCGGCACGCTGAGCGCGTCGATCACCGAGGGCCTGCGCCGCGATGCACGCGCGCTCAACGGCGGCGATATTTCGGTCAATCTATCGCAGCGTCCCGCCAGCGAGACCGAACGCGCGGCACTTGATGCGAGCGGACAGGTGAGCGAGATCCTGGAGATGCGCGCCATGGCACGCGCACCGGCGACGGAGACCCAGGACGAGGAGACGCGCTCGCTGATCGAGCTGAAATCCGTCGACAAATTCTATCCGCTGGTCGGCACACTCGACCTGGACGGCGGCGGCACGCTCGCCGATGCGCTTGCCATACGCGATGGGATCGCCGGTGTGGTCGTCGAACACAGCCTGCTGACCAAGCTCAACCGCGCGATCGGTGACACCCTCGAGATCGGCGATGCGACCTTCCGCATCGCAGACACGATCGCGCGCGAGCCCGACAAGATCGCCAGCATCATGTCGTTCGGTCCGCGAGTCATGATGTCGGATACGGCGCTGCAATCGACGCACCTGATCCAGCCGGGCAGCCAGATCCGCTATGAATACAACATCGCGGTGCCGCGTGACGGCAGCGTGCCCGGCGCGGCCGCCGCGCTGGAAGCGGATTTTCCGCAGGCCGGCTGGCGCATCCGCACCGCCGACGATGCAGCGCCCGGCATCCGCCGCTTTGTCGATCAACTCACGCTGTTCCTGACGTTCGTCGGCCTCACCACGCTCCTGGTCGGCGGCGTCGGCGTGACCAACGCGGTCGCGGCGTATCTCGACGGGCGCATGCGCACTATCGCGATGCTGAAATGCCTGGGCGCGTCGTCGCAATTCATCTTTCGCGTCTATCTGATCCAGATCCTGGCGCTGAGCGGATTGGGCCTGCTGATCGGCATCGCCATCGGCGCGATCCTGCCGCCGCTCGGCATCGCGGCGGCGGGCGATCTGTTGCCCATCCAGCCGGTGAACGGAATTTATCCGGTGCCGCTGCTGGCGGCTGCCATCTACGGGTTGTTGATCGCGCTAACCTTCACCTTGTGGCCTTTGGCCAGGGCGCGCGCCGTCACCGCGACCAACCTGTTCCGCGCCTTCGACGGCGCGGGCCTGCGGCCACAGGCGCGCGACCTTGCCACCATCATCGGGTGCGGCGCGATCCTCTGCGCGTTCACCATCGCGACCGCCACCAACCGCTGGTTCGCGGTCTGGTTCGTGTTGGGTTCCATCGTCTCGTTCGGATTGTTGAGCCTGGCCGCACGTGGGGTGAAGGCGTTGGCGCGCCACCTGCACACCTCGGGCGGCGTGACCTTGCGCCTGGCGCTCGCCAACCTGCATCGGCCGGGGGCCACGACCACCGGCGTCGTGCTGTCGCTCGGCCTCGGGCTTTCGGTGCTGGTCGCCATCGTGCTGATCGAAAGCAACATCAACCGTCAGATCGAGAACCGGTTGAGCGAGGGCGCACCCGCCTTCTTTTTCCTCGACATCCAGCCCGACCAGGTTGCGTCCTTCGATGCCACCGTAACCGGCACGCCGGGAACCAGCGGCTACAAGCGGGTCGCGTCCTTGCGCGGGCGTATCGTCGCCATCCAAGGTGTACCGGTGGAAGAAGCCAAGATCGCGCCCGAAGCCGAATGGGCGGTGCGCGGCGACCGCGCGCTGAGTTATGCCGCCACGCCGCCGGACGGAGCCCGAATTGTCGCAGGATCCTGGTGGCCGGCCGATTACAAGGGGCCACCGCTCATCTCCATGGATGCCGACGTGGCGCATGGCTTCGGCGTCGGTGTCGGTGACAGCCTGACCGTCAACGTGCTGGGGCGCGACATCGTCGGCAAAATCGCCTCCTTGCGCGAGATCGACTGGCGGTCACTTCGTTTCGACTTCGCAATAATCCTGTCTCCCGGCGTGCTGGAAGCCGCCCCCCATACCCATGTCGCCGCCGTCAGCGTGCCGGAATCCGGCGAAGACGCGGTCGAACGGGCGGTTGCCAAGAACTTCGTCAATGTTTCGGTCGTGCGCGTGCGCGATGCCCTGGAACAGGCCCGCGAGTTGCTGGCCGGGATCAATGTGGCGGTCAGCGCCACCGCCGCGATCACGCTCGCCGCCGGGGCCCTGGTGCTGGCGGGCGCCGTGGCGGCCGGACGGCGCCGGCGCATCTTCGATGCCGTGGTCTTCAAGGTGCTGGGCGCGGCGCGGGCGACGATCCTGCGCGCTTTCCTGCTGGAATACGGCATCCTCGGCCTCGCCACCGGGCTTATTTCAGCCGTGGTCGGCACGCTCGTCGCCTGGGCGATCTCCAGATGGCTGATGAACCTGACCTGGAGCTTCGATGCCGGGGCCGTCGCGATCACGATCGGTGCGACGACGCTGCTCGCCCTCCTCGCCGGCTTCGCCGGGACTTGGCGGGCACTGGGCCAGAAAGCCGCACCGCTATTGCGCAACGAATAGGCTCTTCGCAATCCACGGATTCTCTGCGACGATTGCCACCCTCTATTGCCTGCTATTGCTATACCTATTGCTTGGCGCCTCTTTGCTGCCATATTTATTTGCAAGAATTTCGCTAATTTAGAGGCCGATCGAACATGCAATCGCGCAGCTATTTGGGGCAAGAAAACTTCGTTTTTCGGGAGAACTGAAACCATGGCACTTGGACCGAACACCGACGCTCGTATGCGTCCCTATTCGCGGACAGCGACATACGCCGCCGATTACGACGCCGGCCTGCGTTCCTACATGCTGCGGGTTTACAACTACATGGCGTCGGGCCTGTTGCTGACCGGCATCGTCGCGTATTTCACCGCGACCACGCCCGCGCTCATGCAGCTCTTCTACACGGCGAGCGCGACCGGCCAACTGCAGCCGACCATGCTGGCCTACATCGTGATGTTCGCGCCGCTCGCCTTCATCCTGGTGCTGAATTTCGGCCTCCATAAGATGCAGGCCTCGACCGCGCAGGCGCTGTTCTGGGCCTTCGCCTTCGTCATGGGCCTGTCGTCGGCGCACATCTTCCTGACCTTCACCGGCGCCTCGATCGCACGCGTGTTCTTCATCAGCGCGGCGACCTTCGGTGCGATGAGCCTGTACGGCTACACCACCAAGCGCGATCTCAGCCGCTTCGGCTCGTTCCTGCTGATGGGCCTGATCGGTATCGTGATCGCCAGCATCGTGAACATCTTCGTCGGCTCGACCGCGCTGCAGTTCGCGATCTCGGTGATCGGCGTCCTGGTTTTCGTCGGCCTCGCCGCCCACGACACCCAGGCGATCAAGCTGATCTACGACGAAGCCGACAGCGCCGATACGGTGACCAAGAAGTCGGTCATGGGCGCGCTGAGCCTGTACCTCGACTTCCTGAACCTGTTCATCCTGCTGCTTCAGCTCTTTGGCGATCGCCGCTGATCGGCAGATCCGGAAACCGACAAAAACCCCGAGGGACCTTCCCTCGGGGTTTTTTATTGTTCCAAAACTGGATCGTTCGACCGCGCGAGCCAAGCTGCCTTGCGCGATTATCTCGGGCTGTTGAGCAACGCCAAGGCAGCGTTGAGCTGGCTCATGCGCAGGTGATTGCCGGTCGAATTGTCCGGATGGTGGACGACAGCCAGCGAGCGGAAGCGCGCGCGGATGGCGTCGCGATCGGGCAGTTCGCCGGGCGCAAAGCCTAGCACGTGCAGCGCCTCGGAGCGCGTGCGCACCCCGGCCGAAAGCGGCCGGAAGGCGAGCGCTGCCACTGCAGCGTGCAGGCGTTCGACCTCCTCGATGAGCGGGGCGAGACGGGGATCGGGCTCCACCGGATCATTCGGCGAACGAACCTGGATGGCCCGGTCCTCCCGCTCCAGGGCCAGTGCCAAAGCGAGGGCACGGCGCACGGTCGAGATCTCGTAGCCGGGCGGCAGGCGAACCTGGAGGCGCGGCTTGCGGCGCCATGGCCGGCCCTGAGACGGGCCCGATTTGAGCATGGTCTGCTCGCGGTCGCCGACCGGCGGACCGCCGGGGTCAGGCATCTTGCGCACCGCCTCTTCCGGCAGCAGCAGCAGCACGGAACGGGCGAGATCGGCGACATTGGAGCGTTTGCGGATGGCCAGTTCAGTGACGGCGTCGCGAAACTGGCTCGAACACGGGACCGTGTACGAGACCTTGTAGGTCTGTTCGGGAAAATCCCTGACTTCTGCGTCCATCTAGGCGAATCGCCCGATTGGCGCCAACGGATGTAGGAACATAGGAAAAGCGCGATATGCAGCGGTACGAATGGCTAGAACCCCCAGGATATGCGGAATCGCCTGATTGATCGCCGATTCTGGCGAGGTATCGCAACCCTGTCAACTACACACGTTGGCCACAACGGTCGAGGAAAGAACGTATGTAGGTTTCGTCTCAAAAATAAAACACAATCCATTGATTTCAAATCGTTTTATGGGCGATCAACCAGAAAGGGTTAATGCAAGCTTGCCAAAATCGCCCATCCGGACTTCATCCAACACTTTAAGACCTACGGATGTTGGCACCGGCAAAATAAGGCCCTTATCCGGCAATCCCACGGCACCCACATGCGCAGATCGCCTCTTTCCCGCGCTCGGCCGACCTATGGCCAGGCCGTCGTCATCAATCCCGGCCGCGCTGCCCGGCCCGTCATCCGGTCCCGGCATCCCCGACCGCCACCTCGTCGGGTCGTGCCGCTACCGATATGACGGAATCCGCAGCGACCGACTTTCCTATTGATTCATCTCCAGCATCATTTGTAGGCAGCGGCGAAGGGGCCGCCGGCGGGTGGCCGCAAGCCCGTTCAGTGGGGATCGTTCACAACACCGACCGGCATGAGTGCGATATAGTTTTTCATCCTGAAGTTGTGGCAGCTATGCCCGGCCCGGCCCTTACGACCGACGTCGCCGCCCTCGCCGCCGTCCCGCCACCATCACCCTTGCGAGGACAATGACACGCCGAGGCCTCTCGGAAATCAGCCTCATCCCGGCACGATCGATCGGATCGGGGAACGAACCCTGGGTCCCGAATCGACCCACAGGATCGTTCCGGAAATCGACCCAAGGCGAGCCCGGCGCGTGCTGAGGATACCGGCCCTTGCCCGGTGCCGCGCGGCCGTCGAATATACCGGGAATGCAGCCTGCGCGTTTCATTGCGGCCGCGCATAAATTCGAACCCTACTCCCCAGGAGGCCTCCATGAAGATCGCGCGCGTCGCCGCGTATGCCGTCAATCCGCGCCTGACCCTCGACATCCTGCCCAAGAAGCTGGAGACCACGCAGGGCTTCACCCTGGTCGAGATCGAGACCGATACCGGCATCGTCGGCACCGGCATTACCGGCATCACCGATACGGCGGTGGTCGCACGCGTGGTCGAACGGGTGGGTCCGGGCCTCAAGGACATGGATCCACTGATGATCGAGCAGATCTGGGACAAGCTCTATTGGCAGCTTTCGCCGCGCGGCCAGACCGGCGTGGCTCAACATGCCATGGCCGCCATCGACATCGCGCTGTGGGACATCAAGGGCAAGGCCCTGGGCGAGCCGGTGTGGCGCCTGCTGGGCGGGGCGCGCTCACGCGTACCGCTCTACGTCACCTTCGGCTTTCATTTCTATGACCGCGACGAACTCTGCGATGCCGCGCGCGCCTGGGTGAAACGCGGCTTCAAGCGCGTGAAAATGACCGTGGCCGACGGCGCGTTGCGCAACCGCGACCGCAAATCCATCGCCGATCAATTGAAGGAAGACGCGAAGCGCGTGCGCGCGGTGCGCGACGCGGTGGGCGACGACATCGAGATCTATGTCGACGCCAACTGCAATCTCGACCATTACCACGCGGTCAAGATCGCGCGCGCCATCGAGCCTTGCGGCATCTCGTTCCTAGAGGAACCCATCACCCAGAACGACGCGCGCCAGATGGCGGACCTACGCCGCCAGGTGCCGATCCCGCTCGCCTGCGGACAGAACGAAGGCCTCGCCTTCCGCTTCCGCGATCTGCTGGTCAACGAATCGGTGGATTTCGTGCAGCCCAACGTCTGCATCAGCGGCGGTTTCACCCAGGCGCAGAAGATCGTCGGCATGGCGTCCGCCTTCAACGTGCCCTTCGCCAACGGCGGCGGCTGGCCCTTTGAGAACATGCATCTGGTGGCGGGTGCCGCGAACGGTACGCTCGTCGAGTACCATTACATGGCGACGGAAGCCTGCAAGTCGATCTTCGACGGCCTGCCCGAACCGAAGGACGGTTTCCTCGACCTTCCGACTGCACCCGGGCTCGGCTACACGCTCAACCGCGACAAGCTGAAAGATGTGCTCGCCAACCCGGCGACAGGCGGGCGAGGGTAAGCCCCGCCGCCAATCCAATGGGGCCGGTTGTCTCCTAATAACCCCCTACTTCACCCACCCCATCTGGTTAAAGGCGAAGCCCTGGCCGTAGATGATCGGGGTCGTGTCGATCGTGAGATCCTTGTGATGCACGATCAGCGACGGCGCCGGGGCCACGGGCGCGATATAGCGTTCGGCGTTCGCGATATTGAAGAGCTTGTCATAGATCTGGCGGCGCTTGCCCTCGTCGATCTCGTCGCGGCCCGCATCCACCAGCTTCGCCAGTTCGGCTGACTGCACATAATTCTGCGGAATATCCTGGCCGAAGAAATAATTGGCGGTACGTTCGATATCCGGCTCGCCGCCATTGTCCCAGATCGTGAGCTGCATCACCGCCTTGCCCTCGCCGCGGAGCTTGGTGAAGACGTTACGCGCGACGGAGTTGACGACGGCACGGATGCCGACCTTGCGCAGCTCGCCCGCGACGGCCTCGGTCATGATCTTGGAGGGCGACCAGGTGAGGATCTCGACATCCAATCCCTTCTGCCCGTAGCCGGCCTCGGCCAGCAGCTGCTTGGCGCGCGCGGGATTATAGTCGGGCAGCTTTTCTCCCGGATCAGGCGTGCACGGTTCGAGCACGGGATGGCACATGGACGAGAGCACCTGGTCCGGTTCCATCTTCGGGACATACGTTTTGTGCAGGCTCTTGAAGTCGATCGCCGAGAGCACGGCTTCGCGCAGGCGCTTGTCGCCGAACGGGCTCTGGCCCGAACGGTTGGCGCTATCGAAGTTCAGGAAGAAGAAGCCTGCCGTCGGCGAGACGTGGAGACGATAATCCTTGTTCGAGTCGGTCAGGCGTTTCGCCTGATCGAGATCGATGTCGTAGATCATGTCGAGTTCACCGACGAGAACCTTGGCGACCTGCGTCTGCTTATCGCCGATGGACGCCAGGATGATCTTGCCGATGCGGCCGGCCGGACGCGAGCCGCCCCAATTGTAGGCCGCGGATTTCTCGAAGACGACGTTGACGGAATCGAGCGCAGTCATGCGATAGGGGCCGGTGCCGATGGTCGCGCGGGCGAAATCCGCCTTGTTGTCGTACTTGGCGTGCGCGGCGGCAGGCAGGATCGGCGGGTAGGAGCTGAGATTGATCAGATCGATACCGGAGCCTTTGTTCAGGTGCAGACGCACATGGTACTTGTCGATTTTCTCCGCGTTCTTGATGAAGCTGTAGCGATCCTTGAGGCGGAATTTGTATTGCGGATCGGTGGCAATGTCGAAGGTATAGACCACATCGTCCGCGGTGAAGTCTGCGCCGTTATGGAATTTGACGCCCTCGCGCAGTTTGAAATCGATGGTGGTCGCGTCCAAACGCTTCCATTCCGTCGCCAATTGAGGCTTCAGCTTTTTGTCGACCGTATCCCAGGTGATCAACGTGTCCTGGACGATCTTGTTGGTGATAAAGCCGTCGAAGCCGGCGAAATAGAGCCCGTCGACGCCGGGGATGGAATCGGTCACCGCGACGCGCAAGGTATCCTTTGCCTTCTGCGCGTGCGCCACGCCGACGCTCATCGCGAGCGCAATGGCGGAGAACGTCGCGTATCGAGTCACTGTCCTGATCATTGGAGCCTCCCTGGGTTTTCCGGGTTATTGACGGACGAGCGCTACATCGCAGCGGATTTTCTACATTGAAATCTCTCGGCTATTTATCGCCTTTCGGGCTTACTTGTTTGTCGGCTTTTCGCCGAACCCCATCGCGTCATCATAGGCGCGCGCGATCTCGGGCGGCTGGCCGGCGAGGAAAGCGAATTTCTGCCGGCGCGGATGATCGGCGTTGTCCTGGCCGTCGCGAAAAAGCTCGAGCCCGTCGATCGGGAACTGGATGCGCGCGGCCTGTTCCGGATCGCGGATGACAGCCTTTGGATCCTCGCCGCGCTTCACCGCCTCCATGTCGCGAAAGTAGCGCTGGCGGATCATGGCGATACCGCGATCGGACCGGCCGAGATGTTCCTGCGTGCGGTCGGCGAAGAGGCCCTGGCCGACCCAGGCGACGAAATCCTGGTTCATGACATGTGAGGTGATCCAGCGGCCCGTCTTCTCATCCCTGATCGGCGCATACCAATGCGGCACCGAATTCTGTACGTAGGGTTCCTTCTCCTTCGGCACGCGATCAAAGAACCAACCGACCGACAGCGTCGTCTCATCGTCGATCGGCACGCGCCATTCGATATGGCTGCGCGTCGCCAAGGCGTAGGGCCACAGGCAGACGCGCCCCAATCGCCACATGGCGTGGTTCTCGTCGGTGTCGGTGCGGATGCGACGATAGATGAAGCCGAGATCGAATTCCTCGAAATCGACCTTGATATGCGACGGCGAATAGGGAGCGGTCTTGCCGTTCAGCTTGATGTCCCAGTTGGAATGCATCCATTCGAAATGCACGGGATCGATCGAGTTCTCCTGGCACTGGAACCAGTTGCACGGAATTTCAGAGAAGACGATCTGGCGGAAGCCGTTCTGCCAATGGAAATGTTCGTAGCACGGCGGCTCGGGCGCAGGATCGGGGCCCATGTAAGCCCACAAGAGTCCGCCTTGCGCCGAGACGCGATAATTCTTGATGGCGATGGTCTTGCGCAGCTTGCCGCTCGGATCCTCGATATCCTCGTACGGCTGCGCCAGACATTTGCCGTTCTGGCCGAACAGCCAGCCATGATAATTGCAGCGCAAGCCGTCCTGTTCGGCCCAGCCATAGGAAAGATCGGCGCGGCGGTGCGGGCAATGGCGATCGAGCAGACCGTATTTACCACTCAAATCCTTGTAGAGGACGAGGTTCTCGCCCAGCAGGCGGACCGGCTTGGTATGCTTGTCGGCGAATTCGCTCTCGGCGGCGATCGGATGCCAGTAGCGCCGCAACACCTCGCCCATTGGCGTGCCGGCGTCGACTTCCATCAACATGCGATTGCGTTCCGCGTCGAGCATCGGCTTCGCCTCCCTGACTTGACGTTACGCGGCGCACCTTTGGCGCGTTTCCCTGTTGGCCACGATGGTAACAGCAAGAAACCGGCGGCGGCAACGCACCGGCGACGGAACTCAGGGAATCGGAGGCGTTTGAGGCGTCAGACGACCACGAAGTGGTTGTCCCACAGCCACTGGGTCGAAGCGACGGGTTCGATCGAGTCAGCGTCCATGCGGCGCAGCCGGCCGTCACCGCCACTGACCAGGAAGCCCGCGCCATCGGCGACGATGCCGCAGCCGTCGGCGGCGGTCGCCATTTCGAGACAGTCGCCGCTCTGTGCATCCCACAATGCCACGACCGAGCCCACCGGGCTGGTGGCGGCAATGGTTTTGCCGTCGGCAGAGAAGGCGATGTCGCCGAGGTAATGCCTGAGGCGCATCTCGTCTTCTTCGTCGGCGCGCAGGAATTTCAAATTCGAAGCCCCGCGCGTATGAAGGGCAGCGAGCGGCACGGCATCGCCTTCGTCGCCTTCATATTGCATGGCAATGGCGACACGACCTTCGGCATCGAGATCGATATGGCGAACGGAAAGCTGATGCCATTCGGCGGGCGCGCGCACCTGTTCCACCACGCGGCCCGACGCGGCCTCGATGTAAGCGAGGCTCGGGTCCATGGTCGGGGTGTTGAGCTTGTCGCGGTTGCCATCCGTCATGATGCCGCCGACCGCGACCACCAGGGTCGCACCGTCCGGCATCAGGCGCACCTCGTGCGGGCCGATGCCGCCCGCCCCGAAATCGCCGATGCGTTTGAAACCGCGCGCCGCATCATAGATGCCAATGAAGCCGTTGCCGCTCGCGTCATCATGCTCGCACACATAAAGCAGTGCGCCATCGGCGGAGAAAGTGCCGTGGCCATAGAAGCAACGATCCTTGGGCGGATCGATCATGGCGAGAAGCGTGCCCTGTTTCGCATCCACCACGGCCGCGAAAGACCCGGGGCGACGGCCGAACACGATGGTCTCGGTCCGTTCGGGGTGCGACGCGTAGCCATGGCCGCGTGCGGGCAATTGCAGCTTGAATCGGATCACTCCGGTCGCCTCGAAGCCGACGACATAGTGATTGCGCGCGCGATCGTCGGCACAGCTTACATATATGTGCGACGCGAGGCCGCTATGGGTTTGATGCGCCGCGAGAGCGTTCTGCGCGAAGCCCATCCGCGCGGCAAAAGGTGTGATCGCGAGGCCGAGCAGTACGTCTCGACGCGTAATCATATCAGTCCCCATCCAACGAATTGAAGCCGATCACCAGATCCGTTTCCGTGGCGAGCGGGCCCTGCATCAGCACGCGGATCGAGCGGAGCTGGCGCAGCAGCTCTTCGAGCTTCGGCCGCATGGCGGTATCTCTGAGCGCATCCTCGAGCGGCTTGCCGAGGTTCTTCGCCGTTGCGATGGCGCTATCGAGCTGATTGGTCATGCCCTTGGCGAGTGCTTCGGAGCCCGCCGCCGTCAGCAGATCCGCGAAGCCGCCCGGCGTCGCATACAACGCGCGCACCGCTTCGAGGTTGAGGACGATGTTGTCGAGCGAACGTTTGGTACGCCAGCTTTCGGCACGGGAGGCACGCGCCTTGGCGACGCTTGCATCCATCGGGCGCTCCAGCTTCTGGCGGATGATGATATCGATCATGCCCGAGAGCGATTTGAGATAATCCGTGGTCGCGGCGCGCGCATCGGCGTAATCCGCGTTCCCTTTCTCGGCACCCTTCACCGCGTCGGCAAAACCGTTGGTCCACTCGTCTCGCACTGTGGTGGCGAGACGAACCTGAAAGCGCGCGATCTCGCTCATCCAGGCGCAGGCGTAGATATCTTCGGGCTTCGCCTGATCCTTGGCGGCGCCGACCAGGCGCGAGGCGTTTTGCGCAAGCAGGCGTTCGAAGGTCGCGAGGTTCTGCAGCGCCACGCTTTTACCGGCGAGCCCGCCGTCGGCCACCATCGCCGGATCGCGCTCGTTGAGCACGCGGCGGATCTGGCGGTCCGTAGACCCACCCGTATCGGGCCAGAATTCGAAGCGCGCGGCGCGCCCATCCTTGGTCACCGGGCCGAAGCTGATGGGCTGGGCGCGTTGCCACGCATCCATCGCCGCGTTGAAGGCATCGACAAGACGCGCATAGATGCCGTTCGGCGGATCGGCGCAGAACCCAGCGCTTGCCTGCGCGAGCGCGTCCATCGCCGGCACCAGCGCACGATAAGCGGGCAGGGTCACCTGATCGGTCAACGCCGCATTGAGCGCGGCGTAGGGTAGGTTCTTTTGCGGCGCGTCCTGCGCGTGGGCGGGATTGAGGAAGCCCATCAATAAGAACGCCATTCCCGCGCAAGCGGGAATCCAGGACGCCGGCTTTTTCTGGAGTCCGGCTCGCGCTTCGCTGGGCCGGAATGACGGTTTAACTTCCACGCCTCGTTTCATCATCCTCACAACGAATTCAGGAACGCCACGATCGCGTCGCGATCGGCCTTCGGGAGTGCCGCGAAAGCATCGCGCGCCTTCTGCGCCTCGCCGCCGTGCCACAGGATGGCCTCCACCACATCGCGCGCGCGGCCATCATGCAGCAGGAACGTATGGCCGTTGACGACCTTGGTATAGCCGAGGCCCCACAACGGCGCGGTGCGCCATTCGCGCCCCGTCGCCTGGCCTTCCGGCCGATTGTCCGCCAGGCCGTCGCCCATGTCGTGCAGCAGAAGATCGCTGTAGGGAAAGATCAGCTCGCCGCCGAGAGCGGCGACCTCGTAATCTTTGCGCGTGGCGAATTTCGGCGTGTGGCAGGAAATGCAGCCGGCTTCGTACATCAGCTTCTTGCCGCGCAGCACTTGCGTGTCGCCGACATTCTTGCGCATCGGCACGGCGAGGTTCTGCGCATAGAAGCTGATGAGGTCCATCACCTCGGCAGGTGCCTCAAACCCCTCCTCGTTGTTGCCATTGGGCGCGTTGCGGCACGCAGTCTCGGCCGGTGTGCAATCGCCCCAGGCAAACGGGGCACCCGGATTGGAGAGCCCGATATCGCCGGCCGCCGCATCGGCGCTTTGTTCCGCGACACGCGCCTGGCCCGCCTTCCAGCCGAAGCGGCCGATGGTGATCCCGCCCGCCATCTTGCTGAACACGCGGTTGGGACGGCCCGAGATGCCGTCGCCGTCCCGATCGTCAGGATCGGCATGCGCCAGGATGTCCTCGTCCGAGATCGCCTCGAGCAGGCCGAGACCGATCATCGGCGGCGCGACACGCGGGCTGAGCAGCGCATCCGCGCGCATCGGCCCATAGTTGAGATCGGCGACGCTGTAGGTCGGCTTGCGCAGCGTGACGACCTCGCCACCCGCCAGCGTCACCGGCACATCGGCGTAATCGATGACCATGCGGCCTTCACGCTTCATGCCGGGGATGGCGATGTCCTGCAGTTGTCCGCCATAGGTCGGCTCGGGAATCACGCGACCGCCGTCGGCAATGATCTTCTTGTCCGCATCCGTGATCGCGGGCACCGACAGGCGCAGGAACATGGAAACCGCGTTGTCGTCCTCATGCGCGGGCGGATGGCCGCGCCCGTCCTTCAGGTGGCAATCCTGGCAGCCGCGCGCATTGAACAGCGGCCCCAACCCGTCGGCCGATTGGGTGGACGACGGCGCGGTTATCCAGGTGCGGCGGAACAAGCCGTTGCCGATGGAGAACTTGGCGCGCTCCTCGAACGACAGGCTCGCCGAAGGTTGTGAGAAGGCATCCGCGTCGAAGCGCGTCCGGTTGGTCGCGGTGCCACCGGGCAGTTCCTCCCACTTCTCAGGTTTCGAGAAGTCCTTGGTGGGCGCGAGGATCGCGTTGCGATCCGGGGTGCGTTCTTTGGATTGCGCTGCGCTACGTTGTTTCGCCCGATGCTCATTCTGACGCTCTGCGGCTTGTGGGCCGGCGGGCGCGAAGGTCGCAAGACCAACCGCCAGGGCTGCAATTGAGAAGCAAACGCAACACGAAAAAAGACCCCCGCTCTTTCGAAAGAAAAAGCGGGGGCTAGGGCCGATGCTCACTTGAAATCCTCTACTTGAAGACCTTGCCGGGCTCGTCGAGGCTGTCCGAGCCCTCGAGTTCGAGGTTGCCGAGATTCAGCGCTTCGACGACCTTTTCAATACCTTTGGTCTGCGCCAGCAGCGCGTCGATCGCCGCCTGCACGATGGCGTTCCCCTTCGGGTTGTCTTCGCCGATCATCTGGTCGTAGGCCATCTCGCCGGAATCGGCGGTCTTTTTCATGACCGTCATCTTGTCCATGGTGGCGGCCAGAAGCTTCTTCATCTCCGCATCCACCGCCGGCGCCTTGGCCTTCACCAGATCGCTGAGCGATGCGCCCTTCACGATCGTTTTGCCGTCGATGCGCTTGTAGCTGCCGAGATAGGCATCGCGGATGCCAACCGCGTCATAGAAGTGCGAATTGTGCGTGTTGTCGGAGAAGCAGTCGTGCTCCTCCTCCGGATCGTGCAACATCAAGCCGAGCTTCATGCGCTCGCCCGCGAGCTCGCCATAGGACAGGCTGCCCATGCCGGTGAGGATGGTGGTGAGGCCCCGGTCTGCGCTGGTGTCCGCACCGGCCGACATCACCGCAGCGCGCGCCTTGCCGCCGTCTTTCCAATTGCCGACCATCTCGTCAAGATCTTCGACCAGCAGCTCGACAGCCGCCGCCAGGTACTGGCCACGACGGTCACAATTGCCGTGCGTGCAGCCGGTCTTGGCATAATCGGTCCACGGGCGATTGCCCGCGCCCTTCTTGGTGCCGTTGAGATCCTGACCCCACAACAGGAATTCGATGGCGTGATATCCGGTCGCGACGTTGGCTTCGACCTCGTCCGCCTCGTGCAGCTTGCGCAGCGTGTCGCCGTTCAGAACCGTGGCATCGAACGGCTTGCCGCCAATCATCAGCTTCGGATTGGCGATGACATTGGCGGTATAGAGCTCGTTGTCCTCGTTGGTCTCGCCGTAGCTCTTGGTGTCGACGTAATCGATCAGACCTTCGTCGAGCGGCCACGAATTCAGTTGGCCCTCCCAATCGTCCACGATCTTGTTGCCGAAACGATAGACCTCGCTCTGCTGATACGGCACGCGAGCGGCCTTCCAGGCGGTACGCGCCGCAGTCAGTGCCTGCTCGCTCGGCTTGTTGATCAGGTCCTGCACGCGGGCCTGAAGCGTTTTCGCCGTGGTCAGCGAATCTTCGTATTTGGCGAGCGCGATGTCGGAATAGGTCTTGAGCACTGCCGCCGGCTCTGCCGCGGAGGCAGAAATTGCAAAAAACCCAGTGAATACAAGGGCTAGGGCGGTTGAGTGGCTAGCGAAACGCATCGCGTCCTCGGACAGTGCAAATGAGAATTGTTCGCAATATGCCGAGGTCGTTTGCGGAATGCAAGCACCATAATCGTACCCGGCCCGCAAAAAATTCGCGCCGGCGCCGGACATACGGATCGAGAAGCTGCGAAAGGAGACGGAGCTAAGGGGACGTTAAACAGATGAAGGGCAGGATGATCACGCAAACGGGACCGCCGAGAGTCCTGGGATCCGGCGGTGCATCAGATGCCGCGCCCACGATCCGCCGCAACGACCTTCGCGCGCATGCTTGATAGGATTCGCGACACAGTTAAGACTAAAGGCCAGACCTGAGCCCAGACATCAGCCCAGACATCGAAATCCGGGGAGAACAAAATGGCCGACAAGCTCGAGATTGCAAAAAGCTTCATGGAGTCCGTCAGCGCCGGCACGCCCAAGACCGACCTGTTGACCGATGCGCCTGTCTTCCGCGCACTCAACTTCAACATTCTCGGCAAGGACGCCGTGCTGAAACGCCTAACCGACGAGAACACCAGCAAGGTCTATAAGACCGTCAGTTGGCAGACACCCATCGCAGACAAATACGGTGCGATACAAGTGAAAGGCACACCCGCGAGCGGCGCGGGCGGCATCATCATGACTCTGCTGTTCGACGGCGACAGAATCTCCGCCGTGCAGCAGCAGAACGTGCCGGGCGCGGGACGCCCCGCCACCGAGTTGAAGCTGACGCCGACCATCAAGAATTTCGTCACCCAGGCGCTGGCCGATAAACATCCAATGGTCGTCGCCTATACGGGCGATGACGGTCAGCCGGTGCTGAGCTTCCGCGGATCGACCCAGGCGTTCAGCGACGACCAGCTCGCCATATGGATCCGCAATGCGGGCGGTTCCTTCATCAAGGCGATCCAGAAGAACCCGAGGGTCGCGCTGATGTACCGCAACGAGGACACCAAGGCGACGTATCAGTTCCAGGGCCGCGCGCATGTAGCGAGCGACGATGTGACGCGCGAGGCGGTCTACACCACTATGACCCAGGTCGAACGCGATCACGATTACGCCCATACCGGCGTCGCGGTCATCATCGATCTCGACATGGTGCAGGGCCAGGCCGGTCTGTCCAATACCGGGCCGATCGAACCGGTCCGTATGCAACGAGCTAGATAACAACCAATAGGACGACGCCGGGCGTGGAGTATTTCCTCCAACAAACTATCAACGGAATCACGCTCGGCGCGGTCTATGGGCTCATCGCCATCGGCTATACGATGGTGTACGGCATCGTGGGCATGATCAATTTCGCTCACGGCGAAATCTACATGATCGGCGCCTTCATCGCGGTGATCACCTTCACCCTGCTCGGCATGCTGGGCATCACCTTCGTGCCGCTTGCCGTGTTGATCGTGCTGGCCGCCGCCATGGTGTTCACCGCCGCCTACGGCTGGACGGTTGAGCGCATCGCATACCGGCCGCTGCGCGGTTCGTTCCGCCTGGCGCCTCTGATCAGCGCCATCGGCATGTCGATCTTCCTGCAGAATTACGTGCAGATTCTGCAAGGTGCCCGCGTCAAATCCATCCAGCCCGTCGTGACCGGCGGCATCCCGATCATCGATACCGGGCATTTCCACGTCACCATCACCTATATCCAGATTCTGATCATCGCACTCACCATCGCGCTCATGATCGGCTTCTCGCTGCTGATCACGCGCACCAATTTCGGCCGCGCGCAGCGCGCCTGCGAACAGGATCAGACCATGGCGGCGCTGCTCGGCATCGATGTCGACCGCACCATCTCGACGACCTTCATGATCGGCGCGATCCTCGCCGCGGTCGCGGGCGTGATGGTGACGCTGTATTACGGCGTGGTGGATTTCTTCATCGGCTTCCAAGCCGGCATCAAGGCCTTCGCGGCGGCCGTGCTGGGCGGCATCGGCTCGTTGGCGGGCGCCATGCTGGGCGGCTTCCTGATCGGCCTGGTCGAGGCTTATTGGTCGGCCTATTTCTCGATCGAATACAAAGACATCGCGACCTTCTCCATTCTCATCCTCGTCCTCATCTTCCGCCCGACCGGCCTGCTCGGCCGCCCGGACATCGAAAAGGTCTGACGTGACGGCGAGCGTCACGACGTCCCGTGGTGCGAACCACGTGATGGCTGCATTGAAGGATGCCGGTCTTGCCGGCTTCGTCGCCCTGATGCTGGCGCTGCCCTTGGTGGGCTTCCGCACTGTGGAGGTCGGCACCGGCTTATCGCTGGAGACACGCTTCGACTGGGTCGCCTACGGCGTGATCGCGGTTTTCATCGGCCGCCTGATCCTGAACCTGTGGCCACGGAACTGGCGTATCCAGCGCCGCAAGGATGCACCGCATGTGTCGACCGAAACGCATGCGACCACCATGAAGCTGGTCGCGGCCGTCGGCATCGCCTTCGCCATCCTGCTGCCCTTCCTGCCGTTTGCCGACCGTTACGTGATCGACCTCGCCATCACGGTGCTCATCTACATCATGCTGGGCTGGGGCTTGAACATCGTGGTCGGGCTCGCCGGCCTGCTCGATCTCGGCTACGTCGCCTTTTACGCGGTGGGCGCCTATTCCTTCGCGCTCGGCGCGCGTTATTGGGGCCTCAATTTCTGGGAAGCATTGCCCGTGGCAGGCGCGCTTGCCGCCATCGTTGGCATGCTGCTCGGTTTTCCCGTGCTGCGGTTGCGCGGCGATTACCTCGCCATCGTCACGCTCGGCTTCGGCGAGATGATCCGCCTGCTCATCATCAACTGGCAGGGCCTCACCGGCGGCCCCAACGGCGTGACCGGGATCCCGCGCCCCAGCTTCTTCGGCTTTCCGTTCGCGCGTGAAGCGGAAGAGGGCGGGCCCATCCCATTCCATGAGGTCTTCGGGCTCGAATATTCGACCCTCCACCGCTTCATCTTTCTCTATTTCATCATCTTGATCCTGGCGCTGATCACCAACGCCTTCACCATGCGCATCCGCCGCCTGCCAATCGGGCGCGCGTGGGAAGCGCTGCGCGAGGACGAGATCGCGTGCAAATCGCTCGGCATCAATCCGACCAACACCAAGCTTACCGCCTTCGCCGTGGGTGCCATGTTCGGCGGCTTTGCCGGCGCCTTCTTCGCGACGCGCCAGGGCTTCATCAGTCCGGAAAGCTTCAACTTCCTCGAATCCGCCTTCATCCTCGCCATCGTCGTGCTGGGCGGCATGGGCAGCCAGACCGGCATCGTGATTGCCGCCGTATTGCTGACCGTGTTGCCCGAGATCGGGCGCGATCTGGCCGAGTTCCGCATGCTGCTGTTCGGCGCGGCCATGATCGCCATCATGGTGTGGCGTCCCTACGGATTGCTGTCGCGCCGCGCGCCGACAATTCAGTTAAAGGGCCAGTTGGAAAGCGGCACCGTGAAGGAGCCGACATGAGCGAGGCGCTGCTTCATGTCGCGGACCTCACCATGCGTTTCGGCGGGCTCACCGCCGTCGACGGTTTGACCTTCACCGCGGAACGCGGTGCGATCACCGCCGTCATCGGGCCGAACGGTGCCGGCAAGACGACCTTGTTCAATTGCATCACCGGTTTCTATAAGCCGACACGTGGATTGATCGAACTGCGCCACGATGCCGGCGAGAGCTATAACCTGGCGCGCATGCAGGGCCATCGCATCGCGCGCGTTGCCCGCGTCGCGCGCACCTTCCAGAACATCCGCCTGTTCCCGCGCATGACGGCCCTGGAGAACCTGATCGTCGCGCAGCACAACAAGCTGATGCGGGCGAGCGCCTTCACCCTCGCGGGGCTCTTCGGCCTGCCCGGCTACCGGGCGGCCGAACGCGCCGCCGTCGAAAAGGCGCGCATCTGGCTCGATCGCATCAGCCTCACCGAGCGTGCCGACGACGAGGCGGGCACGCTGCCCTACGGCGCACAACGCCGGTTGGAGATCGCGCGCGCCATGTGCACCGATCCGGTATTGCTGTGCCTGGACGAACCGGCTGCCGGGTTGAATGCGCGCGAATCGGCGGAACTCAATCGACTGCTGCTCGACATCCGTGAAGCGGACGGCGTCAGCCTGTTGTTGATCGAGCACGACATGAACGTGGTGATGGGAATTTCCGACCATATCGTGGTGCTCGATTACGGCAAACGTATCGCCGCCGGCACGCCCGAAGCCGTGCGCGCCGATCCGAACGTGATCCGCGCCTATCTCGGTGAACCCGATGAGCCGCACATCACAAACGGGGACGCATGATGCTGGAGATTTCCGGCCTGCATGCCGCCTACGGCCCCATCGCGGCGCTGAAAGGGATCGATCTCAACGTACAAGCCGGCGAGATCGTGGCGCTGATCGGCGCCAACGGTGCGGGAAAATCGACCCTGCTGATGACCATCTGCGGCAAACCGCGCGCGAAAGCGGGGCGCATCCTCTTCGACGGCGCCGACATCACGAACGAATCGACGCGTGCCATCGTGCATCGCGGCCTCGCGCACGCACCGGAAGGACGGCGCATCTTCCCGCGCCTCAGCGTGCTGGAGAATCTGCATCTCGGCGCGACCATCGCCGGCGAAGCGCATGTGGCCGAAGACACCGAACGCATGTTCGAGCTGTTCCCCATCCTGGGCACGCGGGCGCAGCAGCGCGGCGGCACGTTGAGCGGCGGCGAACAGCAGATGCTGGCCATCGCGCGCGCCTTGATGGCGCGGCCCAAATTGCTGCTGCTGGATGAACCGTCGCTCGGCCTCGCACCGCTGGTCACCAAGCGCATCTTCGAGGTGATCGCCGATCTGAACCGCACGCAGGGCCTGACCGTGCTGCTGGTCGAGCAGAATGCGCACCAGGCGCTGAAGGTCGCCACGCGCGGCTACGTGCTGCAGACCGGGCGCATCGTGCTCGAAGGCTCAGGCATGGATCTCCTCGCCAACGAGGAGGTGCGTGCAGCCTATCTCGGCCCATAGCCAGCCACACATGCTGGGCTTGGATCAGCAGGTCGTGATAAAGTTTTTCCACTGCATTTTCGACGGAGAGAGTTATGCGTAAAACCCTATTCGGTTTGGTAGCGGCGGCGGGATTCGCCATGGCGTCGACCCAATTTTCCAGTCCTGTGGCGGCGCAGGAGATCGTGATCGCGGTCGCGGGCCCCATGACCGGCTCGAACGCCAGCATCGGCGAGCAGTTCCGCCGCGGCGCCGAGATGGCGGTGGCCGACCTGAACGCACAGGGTGGCGTGATTGGGCGCAAGCTGCGCCTCGAGATTGGCGATGACGCGTGCGATCCGAAACAGGCGGTCGCGGTCGCCAACCAACTCGCCTCCAAGAAGGTGGTGTTCGTCGCCGGGCATTACTGCTCGGGCTCGTCGATCCCCGCGTCCGAGGTTTATGCCGAGGAAGGCATCCTGCAGATCTCGCCGGGCTCCACCAGCCCGGTGCTCACCGATCGCGGACCGAAATTCAAAAGCGTCTTCCGCGTGTGCGGCCGCGATGACCAGCAGGGTGGCGTCGGCGCGGATTTCGTGATGGACAAGTTCAAGGGCAAGGTCGTCGCCATCGTGCACGACAAGTCGCAATACGGCAAAGGCCTCGCCGATTTCGCCAAGGCGCGCTTCAACGAAAAGGGCGTGACCGAGGCGATCTATGAAGGCATCAACGCGGGCGACAAGGACTTCACCGCGCTGATCAGCCGCCTGAAGGCTGCGAATGTCGAAGTCGTCTATTTCGGCGGCTACTTCACCGAAGCGGGCCTGATCGCGCGCCAGGCGAAGGAACAGGCGCTCAACATCGCGCTCGTCGGCGGCGACGCGCTGATGACCAACGAGTTCGCCTCCATCGCCGGCGCGGCGGGCGACAACACCTACATGACCTTCGATGCCGATCCGCGCAAGAACCCGATCGCGCAGCAGATGGTCGCGAAGTTCAAGGCGCAGGGATACGACCCCGAAGGCTATACGCTTTATGCCTATGCCGCGGTGCAGATCTTCGCCCAGGCCGCCGCGCAGAAGAAATCGATCAAGCTCAACGACCTGATCGCCGCCATGCGCTCGACCAAGTTCTCGACCATGCTGGGCGAGATCAGCTTCGACGGCAAAGGCGACGTCACCAGCCCGGCCTACAAGGTCTATGCCTGGAAGGGCGGCAAATACGATTACGCAATGTAATCACGTGTACGACGACGCGATGTAATCGCGAGGCATAATCAAGAAGAACGGCGCGTCTTGCGGGGCGCGCCGTTTTTTATTCGGCGCGCGGATATTCATTATTACTTGTCTTGCGATGCGCGAGCCGATAGCTTGCGCGCCGTCATCTGGGGAGTAGCCAGCCGTCCGACCCTGGGCGGGCTCCGCGTCAACATACTTGGTCGAGAGGCCATGGCGCGGGTGGGACGTTCCAACGTTCAGGCGAGACCAATGACATCGCAACTTCGCTTTTGCCGGGCGGAGGTCGTGATGTCATCGGATTCGCAATCGAACGCCCGGCTCTGGAGTACTCTCTTTCATGGACGCGCTTCTCACCTCCACCGCCATCGTCGCGCTCGCCGAAATGGGCGACAAAACCCAGTTGCTCGCCATCGTGCTGGCAACGCGGTTCAAGGCGCCGCTGCCGATCATCCTCGGCATCTTCGCCGCCACCGTCGCCAACCATTTCCTGGCAGCACTTGTCGGATCGCAGGTGGCCACCTTCCTCGACGGCGAGTGGTTCCGCTACCTGGTCGCCGTGTCGTTCATCGCCATGGCGGTCTGGACCCTGATCCCCGACAAGCTCGATGACGAGGACGAGAAGCCCGCGCGGTTCGGCGCATTCCTCACCACGCTCATCGCGTTCTTCCTGGTCGAGATGGGCGACAAGACGCAGATCGCCACCATCGCGCTAGGTGCCCGCTTCCATGAGGTCGTGCCCGTCACCATGGGCACCACGCTCGGCATGATGATCGCGAACGTGCCGGCCGTGTTCCTGGGCAACGAGTTGGTGAAGCGCATTCCGCTGAAAGTGGTGCACATCATCGCGGCCGCCCTGTTCTTGATCATCGGCGTCTGGCTGATCGCACAGACAGCGGGCTGGCTGGGGAACTGAACGGAGGATTTCGTGAGGAATGGTGCCGCCTGCGTGACTCGAACACGCGACCCTCGCATTACGAATGCGATGCTCTACCGACTGAGCTAAGGCGGCCCAAGGGACAGAAACGCGCCGGCCCGGACGACTTGAGACGGACGTTCGGCCGACGCGGCGCCTTTATACGCGCTCCTGGCGCAGTTTCGCAACCGCCGCCGCCGCCTCGGCGATCGCCGGGCCCCAATCGCCCGGTTTTCCTTGGCGGAACAGGCGCATCGAGGGGTACCAGGGGCTGTCGTCACGGCCCAGAAGCCAGCGCCAATCGGGCGCATCGTGCAGCAACACGAAGGTCGGCACACCCAGAGCGCCCGCGAGGTGCGCCACCGCCGTGTCGGTGGTGACCACAAGATCGAGCCCGCTGATCAGCGCTGCCGTATCGCCGAGCGAACCTTCGCCCGTTTCGATCAGGCCGATGCCGACCGGACGCGGCAGCATGTCGCCGCCCGGACCTTTTTGCAGGCAGATCCAATCGATGTCGTCGAGGTCGGCGAAGGGCCACAATTCATCGAGCGGCAGGCTGCGGAATTTTTCGACCGGGCTGTTGGGATTGCCCGCCCAGTTGAGCCCCACGCGCAAGCCACTGGTGCCGCGCGTGCCCGCGCGCAACACGCCGACGCGCGACGGATCGGCCGCGAGATAGGCAAGCGGCGCGGGGACCGTGTCCAAGGTGGTTGCGAAATGATGCGGCAGGTCGAGCAGCGGCGCGTGGCAATCGAATTTCAGATCGGCGGCGTGCGCGCCACCGGTCGTCACAATATCGGCGATGTTGGTGCGCGACAGCAGGGGTGCCAATTCGTACGGCGCCTCCACGATCACCTGCGCGCCGCGTTCACGCGCGAGGATGGCATAGCGCACGAACTGGATCGTGTCGCCCAGACCCTGTTCGGGATAGAGATAGATCGTCTTGCCAGCGAGATCGGACCCATCCCATAGCGGCTGCGCATAATTGCGCGGCTTGGACGGGAAACCGCCCCAGCGCCAGCGCCACGACAATTCGGCGAAGCCGTCCGCATAAAGCCCGAGGCTCAGGAGCGCGAGCGCGCGATTCCAATGCGCCAGCGCGAAATCGCCGCGCAGCTCGATCGCACGACCATAAGCGGCAACCGCATCCTCGGGGCGTGCCATATCCTTCAGCACATTGCCGAGATTGTTGTGCGCCTCGGCATCGTTGGGAACCATCGCCACCGCGCGCGCGGCGAAGTCGAACGCCTCGTCGAACTTACCTTGCGTGCGCAACACGCCTGCGAGATTGGCGAGCGCCTTGCCGCCAGTGGGCTGGAGGCGCACGGCCTGGCGCAGGCTCCGTTCGGCGGCTTCGCTTTCGCCCATCGCGACCAGGATCATGCCGAGATTGTTGTGATAATCGGCGATGCCGGCATCGAGCGCGATGGCCGATTCCACCAGTTTGCGCGCCGTCCTGGGATCGCCTTTCTGATGGAATGCCACTCCCAGGAGGTGCCAGACGTCGGCGATCTCGGGATCACGATCGAGGATGGCGCGATAGGCTGCGATAGCGTCATCAATCCGGCCCCCCTGATGATCCCGCAAGGCCGCATCGAAGGCGGCTCTTTCGCCAGATCGGCTCATACATTCCTCGTCTGGCTATTCATCGTCTCCGTCTTCAGGCGCCGCCCGGTGGCGGCCCGTCGCTGGGCGGGGTCTGTTCGGCGTCGCGCTCGACCACGCCATTGATCTCTGGTCCGTCCTTGGGCGCATCGGCGGGCGTGAAATGAGTAACGCGCGGCGGTGGCATCCAGATGAAACCGTCGAAGGTTTCGCAGCGGCCGCACACCGGTTCCCAATCGGCGACGACATTGCCGCAATGATCGCACACCCACGCGGCATCCGGTTCGGCCGTGGTGGCGCGTTTGAGCCAGGCGCGCGAGGCTTCGGTATCGCCCTTCTCGCCTTCTTCCAATTCCGCCATCAGGCGCGCGACGCGGCTGGTCGCGTGCGTCCGCGCGAGATGGTCGAGATGTTCGCGCGCCTCGCCCCAGCGCTTCGCCGCCATCGCGGCGCGTGCCAGCGCCACATGGCTTTCCTCGTGGTCGCGATTGTAGCCGGCCAGGCGTTCGATGGCGTGCAGGCGGTCTTCCGCGCCGCCGGCGGCCAAGCGCTCCATCGCGGCGGCGAGATGCGGATGCGGCTGGCGCACCCAGGCTTCCTCGATCACCGATACGGCGCGGCGGCGCTTGCCCGCATCCGCCAGAAGATCGGCGTAACGCACCGCCGCCGGAACGAACGACGGAGAGAGATTCACCGCGCGTTTGGCATGATCGAGCGCGTCGTCGAAGCGGCCTTCCGATTGCGCCTCGATGCTCTGCTGATAGGCGAGCACGGCGCGGCGGCGCTTCGCTTCGTCGGCATCGATGTGTTTCGCCTTCACGGCCTTTTTCACCGTGTCCTCGGCGTCGGTCCAATCGCCGGTCTTCACCTGGAGGTCGAACAAGGTTTCGGTCACTGTATCGGTTTTGGGTTTGAGCTCGGAGGCCTGCTTGGCAAGCTCGAGCGCCTGTTTCTGGTCGCCGTCGTGCATCGCCTGGGTCAACATGCCGTGCAGGCCGAGATAGCGCGTTTCCGGTTCGCGCTGTTCCGCCATGGCGGAGAAGAATTTGCCGGCGGCTTTCTCGTCACCCGACAATTGCGCGGCCTGCGCCGACAGCAGCATGGTGAGCGGCGGTTCGCTCAGGAGCGATTCCGCTTTGCGCGCGAGACGGCGCGCCTCGCCGGCATCGCCCGCCGCGACCGCGACCATGCCCTGGGTCAACGCCTTGTAGCCGAGGCGCTGGCGCCGGTCGGCCTGCCAGCGGCGCAGACGGCGCGGGCTGTTGGTGAGCGCGGACCACAAACGCCATAGCCCTGCGATGATGCCGGATGCGACCAGCATGACGATGAGCAGCGTCAACACCGAGGTTTCGACACGGTATCCCAGCCAATCCAGCGTCACCGCGCCCGGCGCATCAGCGACCGAAGCCACTAGCAGGCTCAACAGACCCAGGATCGCGAGGTAGATAAGGGCGCGGATCACCGGTTCAATTCCGTTTCACGCCGAGCTCGGCGAAGGCGCGCGTCTGCAGATCGACGAGCGCCGTGCTGGCGGTGAGATAGGCATCGGCATCGGCGAGCCACGGCTTGGCGACCGTGGCGGCAGCACCCGTGAGCGTACCCAGCTCGCTCGCTGCCTGCTTGATGTCCCCGCGCTGCAACGCGATCTCGGTGCGCGCCACGACCGCCTCTGCATCCGCACCGTCCACCTTGTCGGTGCGGCGGATGTTGATGGCGTTGAGCACGCGCGCGATGGAACGATCGACCCAATCGTCGCTCGCGGGCTCGCGCGCGGCGTTGACGATAGCGGACGCCAGGTGTGCGAAGCGCTGGCGCAGCAGATCGGCGGTCGCCACGCCATTATCGGCGTGCGGCGCCAAACGTTCGATGGCCTGATTGATGCCGGCGTCATCGCCCGACAGCGATTTGAGCGCGGCGAGTTCGATGCGGAACGGATGGGTCGACAAAACCGCGTCGCGCAACCGCCCGATCGCGAAGACTAGGCGCGCGTTGCGCACCGCGTCGGCATCCTCGCGCGACGGCACCGATTGTTCGACGGTTTCGATCTGACGCGCCAAGCGGTCGATACGCACCGTCGTATCGGCCGCCACCGAATTCAACCGCTCGTCAACCTGGCGCAGTGCTTCGCGTGCCGCGGTGTCGTCGCCTGCCTCACCGGATTGCGCCGTGGCGCGCACCGAGTCGAGTGCCGCTTCGAGCTTCTCGATACGTGCCTGGAGCTGCGCGCGCTCGGCCTGAGCCTGATTCTGAGCCTCGATTTGAGCCTGATTTTGGGCCTGAACTTGCGCCTGGGTCTCAGCACCCGTGCCGGGAGCGGGCTTAACGTCACGCGCCTGATCCGCGCGGACTTGATTGTCGCGGACTTGGCTTTCGAGTGTCGCAAGGCGCCGCTCGAGCGCGTTGAGACGGATCTGCCGGGCATCGTCCGCCGCCAGGTACGGGATGTATTCGGCGAGCTGCGGCCGCCAGTAAGGCTGGGTCAGGAACGCCGCGATGGCGACAACGATAGCCGCGGCCAGCGTCACCAGGACGACGCGGATCGTGTTGGCGCCGCGGCGGGCGGGCGGGGCGGCCTTGGCGTTTGTTTGGGCCGACGCCGGTTGGATGCCCTGCGGGATAGGGCCGGAAGCCGAGGTGGAAGATGAGGTGGATGACGAGTCGTTCAGACCACGCGCGAGTGCCAACATGGCCTCCTGTGTCGGTTCGGCCGCGATTCGGATTTTTGCCCAGGGGATATCGTTGGCGGCATCCGCCACCGCCTGACTGAGTGCCAGCAGTTCGATGCGGCGGCAATCGCGCACCAGACGGGCTTTGCGGATGAGACGCGCGAGGGTTCCCGCCGTACGCGGCGAATAGGCGAGCACCCCGTCGATTCGTTCTTCCTTGATGGCGGCGATGGCGGACGGCGTCAGGCTGTAGGCCGGCTCCGATTCATAAAGAACCTCACGCCGGACGGTGAAGCCGGCAGCACCGAGCTGCCCGGCAAGATCGCCCGCGACCTCGGATCCCGCGACATGGATCAGCGGGCCGCCGCCTGCATCCAGCTTTTCGCGCACCAGACCGGCCAGTGCCTCGACATCGCCCGAGGCGCTGGAAACGTCAAGGAATCCAGCCTCTTTTGCGGTGCGCGCAGTTGCATCGCCGACTGCGTACAAAGGAATGACACGTTCCGGCGTTCTGCTGGCAATTGCCCGCACACCGTTCGCACTGGTCGCGAGGATTGCCTGCGCCCCGGCCAAATCAAGCGCGGGGCCGTCAAAAATACGAATCGTCAGAAGCGGTTCGAGCAGAGGATCGTGACCCATCTGACGCAACGCATCGGCAAGCCGGGCGCCGTCGTCGCCGGGTCGGGTGATCAGCAAGTGCATCCGGATATATTAACCGGTCGGGGGGTCGGATGGCACCCGGTAAACGTGGGGCTGTTCGCTTTTTATCGCTCGCAGGAGGGCGGGACCGGCCTTGAAGAGCAGCTCGTTGGCGACGCGGACTCCGATCTGGTCGGCCTCGCCGGCCGGGCCCGAAGCTTGAGCCTCGACCACCTGGGTCCCGTTGGGATGGGCGATCAGCCCTTTGAGCGTCAGGACCTTGCCGCCGTCCAGGCTGGCGTAACCGGCGATCGGGGTCTGGCATGAGCCGTCGAGGATGGCGAGCATGGCGCGCTCCGCCCAGATTGCCGCTTCGGTGGCCGAATCGACCAAAGGCTGGAACAGCGCGCGCGTGCGGGTATCGTCGGCGCGGAAGGTGGCGGCGAGTGCACCTTGGCCGACCGCCGGCAGGATGGTTTCGACCGGCAGGACCTCGCGCGCGACCTCGGTCTTCCCCAAGCGCCTGAGCCCGGCATAGGCGAGCAGGGTCGCTGCCATGCTGCCTTCGTTCAGCCTGGCGATGCGGGTTTCGACGTTGCCGCGCAACGGTTCCACCGCCAGATCGGGGCGGCGCGCCAGGATCTGCGCGCGCCGGCGCGTCGACGCGGTGCCGACGATCGTCCCTTGCGGCAATTCGGCGAAGGATTTGTAGCGCGGCGAAACGAACGCATCGCGCACGTCTTCGCGCACCAGCAGGCTCGACAGCACGATGCCTTCGGGCAGGAAGGTCGGCACATCCTTCATGGAATGGATGGCGACATCGATGCGCCCGTCGAGCAGCGCCTCGTCCAATTCCTTGGTGAACAGGCCCTTGCCGCCCAGGACCGACAGGACCACATCCTGTACCCGGTCGCCGGTCGTCTTGATGGCCACGATCTCGACCGCGTGCGGCTCCGCCAGGCGCCGATGGGCGGCGACAAGACGCGACTGCACCATGCGGGTCTGGGTCAGAGCGAGCGGACTTCCGCGTGTTCCGATTCGAAGTACGTTTGCGTCGGCCATGCGCTTATTGCGTCAGCTTTCGGGTTACGGGTGCTTGGATTTTGCGGATGGGGGAGAGTAAAGTCCGGGCCCATTCGGGTAAACGCCTTTTTCCGTGATCGTACATATAAGATATTTGGCAGGATTGTGACGCCATGCTGGTGCTCGGCATCGAAACGAGTTGCGACGAAACGGCCGCCGCCGTCGTTTGCGATTCCGCACATCCGGCCGAGCGCATCCGCGCCTCCGTCGTATTAAGCCAGATCGCCGAACACACCCCGTTCGAAGGCGTGGTCCCCGAGGTTGCCGCGCGCGCCCATCTCGCCAATATCGATGCGATCGTGAAAAAGGCGCTGGATGACGCGCGGATCGGTTTCGGCGATCTCGATGCCGTCGCCGTGACCGGCGGACCGGGCCTGATCGGCGGCGTGATCGTCGGCGTGATGACCGCGAAGGCCATCGCCGCCGTGCGCGATATTCCGTTCATCGCCGTCAATCATCTGGAAGGCCACGCGCTTACCGAACGGCTGAACGGCGATCTCGACTTCCCCTTCCTGCTGCTGCTGGTCTCGGGCGGGCATTGCCAATTGCTGATCGTCGAAGGTGTCGGACGCTACACGCGCCTCGGTACGACGCTCGACGATGCCATGGGCGAGGCGTTCGACAAGACGGCGAAGCTCCTGGGTCTCGGCTTTCCCGGCGGGCCCGCGGTCGAACGCGCGAGCCTCGGCGGTGATGCGACGCGTTTCCAATTGCCACGCCCGATGAAGGGACGGCCCGATTGCCTGTTCTCGTTCTCGGGGCTCAAGACCGCTGTGCGCCGTCATGTGGAGACCTTGGGTGGCCTGCCGCTCAAACCCGAAGATGCACGCGATCTGGCGGCGAGCTTCCAGGCTTGCGTCGCCGATGTCGCGCACGACCGTACACGCCGCGCGGTTCAGATGTTCCGCGCCAAATATGATGTTCCACTACATCTGGTCGTGGCCGGCGGGGTTGCCGCCAATTCCGCGCTGCGCGCGCGGCTCGCCGATCTTGCCACGGCTGAGACACTCACGCTGCACACGCCGCCTTTGTCGTTGTGCACCGACAACGCCGCGATGATCGCCTGGGCCGGGCTTGAACGCTTCCGCCTCGGCGAAACCGACAATCTCGATTTCAAGCCGCGACCGCGCTGGCCGCTCGATCCCAAGGCACCGCCCGTCATCGGCGCCGGAATCAAAGCATGAGTCAAAGCCTGAACCTCATACGGCTGCGCGATGCGCGCGATCGAAAGCCGCGTTATTCCGGTTCTGGAACCTTATGCGGGCTGGTCAGCATGATGGCGAAGGCCTGCATGCCGTCGACGCGTTCGCACACGATCTTGAAGGCGGCGAGGATCGGCACGGCGAGCAGCGTGCCCGGAATGCCCCACATCCATGTCCAGAAGATCAGCGACAGCAGCACTGCGATAGGATTGAGCATCAGGCGGCGCGAGACGAACAGCGGCGTCACCACCTGACTTTCCAGCAGATGCACCACGATATAGGCGAGCGGCGGCAGGAGCGTTTCGGTGAGGCCGTCAAAGGTCGTGATCGAGACCAGCACGATCACGCCGAAGCTCGCGAACGGGCCCGCAACCGGCACGAAATTCAACAGGCCCGCCATGACGCCCCACAAAGCGGGATTGGGCAGGCCGAGCGCCCACATGGCAACGCCGATCAAAAGACCGAAACCGATGTTGATGCAGGTGATGGAGGCAAGATAGTGCGAGATCTCGCCTTCGGTTTCACGCGCGATCTCCACCACCTTCTTTTTGTCGGTGAGACGCGGTGCAATGATCACCGCCTGGCGCAGCAGCGCATCACCGCTCGCCAACAGGAACAATAACAAACCGAAGGTGATCAACACCCCCATACTCAGTGTCATGGTCTGGCCGAGGAAAAGTTGCGTAAGGCTGGGCCCGCGCACCACCACCTGCATCGGCGTGCGCTCATCCGACGTCTCGGGCCCTTGCGCCATATTTTCGACCGTCTTGGCCGCGTCCTGCACATTCTGCACGGCACCGGACAGCGGACGCAGCTTGCGCTCGATGGAGCTCATCTCGTTGGGGAGCTTCACCATCCAATCCGCCGCCGGCGTCGAGAGCGCGGTGAAGGCGAGCGCGATGGCACCGAAGAGACACAAGACGACCAAAACGGCAGAGACCGGATGCGGCCAACGGAGGCGGCGCGTCAGCTCGCGCGTCAGCGGCGCCAGGACGAAATTGAGGATCAGCGCCATGGTTATGGGAATCAGGACCGCGCGCGCCAAATAGGCGGTATAGAAGATGCCGAGCACGAACAGGCCGACCAGCGCGTAGGAGATATGTGGAATGTGGATCAGCGCGCGCGGCTCGTGACCGACCTCCTGACCCGCCTCAACATTGCGCGACGCCGGATCTGTCTTATCCGCCGCGATGCGGATCACGTCACGATTGGAGGCTGTCCCGTCCACGTTGGCTTAAACTGACAGGCGGATGCGGAAGTTCCCGGGTGACGCTCTAGCGTGCCAGCAGTCCCTGTCTTCCGGGCATGGTGCGGCGGTAGGAGACGGCCTCGGCGATATGGATGCGCCGCACGGTTTCACTGCCGTCGAGATCGGCAAGCGTACGCGCCACGCGCAGCACGCGATGATAACCGCGTGCCGACAACTTCATGCGTTCGGCCGCCTCGGTCAGCAGCTTGCGGCCGGCGGCATCGGGAGCAGCGATCTCCTCCAGCAGCGCACCGTCGGCTTCCGCGTTGGTGCGCACAGCGCGGCCACCCGCACCAAGCTGCGCAAACCGGGCGCGTTGGCGTTCGCGCGCAACAGCGACGCGCTTGGCGACATCGGCGGTGCGCTCGGCGGGCGGTGGCAAGGATAGATCGGCCGAGCTGACGGCGGGTACGTCGATGGTGAGATCGATGCGGTCGAACAGTGGGCCCGAGATCTTGGATTGATAATCCGCTGCACAGACCGGCACGCGCGTGCAGCATTGTTGCGGATCGTCGAGATAACCGCAGCGGCAGGGATTCATCGCCGCGACGAGTTGGAAGCGCGCAGGGTAGCGCACATGCGCATTGGCGCGCGCCACCACGCACAATCCGGTTTCCAGCGGCTGGCGCAATGCTTCGAGCGCGACGCGCTGGAATTCCGGCAACTCATCCAGGAACAACACGCCGAGATGGGCGAGGCTGACCTCGCCGGGCTTCACACGCAAGCCGCCGCCCACCAGCGACGGCATGGAAGCGGAATGATGCGGGTTGCGGAATGGACGGCGGCGCATGAGACGGCCTTCCGCCAGCTCACCCGCCACCGAATGGATCATGCTGACTTCAAGCGCCTCAGCCGCATCGAGATCGGGCAACAATCCACCGAGGCGTGCGGCCAGCATGGATTTGCCGGCGCCGGGCGGACCGATCATCAGAAGATTATGCCCACCGGCGGCCGCGATCTCCAACGCGCGCTTGGCGCTTTCCTGTCCCTTGATGTCGGCGAGGTCGGGTGCTTCGTCCAACGCATCACTGTCGGCGAATTTCGGCTGTGGCGGGGACAACACTTGGCTCCCCTTGAAATGATTGATGAGGGCGAGGAGCGTGTCGGGTGCCAGTACCTCGATCCCGCTCGCCCATGCCGCCTCGCCACCCTGCGCACCGGGACAGATCAAGCCGCGCGAAGTAGCCGCTGCGTGGATCGCGGCGGGTAGCACACCGGCAACCGGGCGGATCGTGCCGTCGAGCGACAATTCGCCGAGCACGCAATAAGTCGAAAGGTCCTCACCCGGCAGCACGCCCATGGCGGTGAGCAGACCGAGCGCGATGGGCAGATCGAAATGACTGCCTTCCTTCACCAGATCGGCGGGCGAAAGATTCACCGTGATGCGCTTGGGCGGCAGCGACAGGCCGAGCGCATTGAGCGCGGCACGCACCCGTTCGCGCGATTCGCCCACCGCCTTGTCGGCAAGGCCGACGACGCGGAAGGCCGGCAAGCCGCCCGCCACCTGGACCTGGACGTCCACGTCGAGCACATCGATACCTTGGAACGCGACCGTGGCGATGCGGGCCGTCATAGTCATAAACCTTTGGCGGGGATCTAGAAGATTGTTCCCTTATTGTTCTCATTGTGGCCGTGGATGCACTTTGCCGTCAAGGGTATTCGACGGCTTGGGCGCAGGGTCGTCAGCGCGGAACGGTGCGAGACCCGATCATTTTCCCCCGCTCATTTTCCCCCGCTCATTTTCCAAAGGTCCTATCCACCAGGTTCGCGCTGCCGGTCAGCACCAGTTCGTCGGCCGACCTGCCCAGCGCGATCTGGTGCTTGCCTTCAGTGATGCGCCACTGGTTTGCCTGACCGTCAAACCGCGCCAGCAGACGCGGGTCCACCGTGAGCGTCACTTCTTTGGATTCGCCGGGTTTCAACACGACGCGTTGGAAGCCCAGAAGCCGCATGCGTTTCTCGTTCGGCCCGGCAGTCAGATAGAGCTGCGGCACATCCGCGCCTTCCTTATCGCCCGTATTGGTCACCGTGAAGGAGGCCGAGATCGTCTCGCCTCTGGCCATCTCGTCCGCCGCCGCCGGTGCCGACGCCGGATCGATCTTTCTGGCCGAGACCTTGATGGGCTCGCCCCCCTTATGCGCATCATGCGCGTCAGCCACTTTGGCGTCGCCTGTTCCGTCGCCGCCAACTCCGCCGCTGTCGGCCACTTTTTCGCCGTCGATTGCTTCGCCGGTCACTTTCAGATCACTATAAGCGAAGCTCGTGTAACTCAGCCCGTGGCCGAAGGCGTAGAGCGGCTTTATGTCCCGCTTTGCATACCAGCGATAGCCGACGTCCGCGCCCTCGTCATAACGGATGGTTATGGGCGTGCCCCAGGGCGTGCCGAGACCCGGCAATTCAGGTCGCGGCGTATCGGCGAGGCTGGCAGGCCACGTGATCGGCGTCCGCCCCGACGGATTGACCTGGCCGGTAAGCACCTCGGCGATCGCCTGACCACCCGCCTGACCGGGATACCAAGCCTGCGCGATGGCCTTCACTTTATCGCGCCACGGCATGGAAACCGGATTGCCGGTCTCAAGCACGACGATCGTATTGGGATTGGCATTAGCAACGGCATCGATCACGGCGTCCTGCCCCCACGGCAGGGACAGATCGGCGATATCGAAGCCCTCACCTTCGGTCCGGATCCCGAAGACGATCACCACATCCGCCCGTCGGGCAAGCAAGGCCGACTCCGCCGGGGTATAGGCGGAATCGAATTCGAACTCGGCCTGCGGCAGGAGCTTTTTAAGCTCGGCCAGCGGCGATGGCGGAAGAAGGTACAGGTTGCGCGATCCGCCCATGATGCCGGTGCCGCCGATCGGGACCTCGCCCGCGTAACCGCCGACCGGCGAGACCGCGCCCGATCCGGTGCCGCTCGCTACGCCCAGTTGGGCATAGCCGCCGATCACCGCGATCTTCAGCGGCCTGTCGGTCGCGATCGGCAGGGCATTTCCTTCATTCTTGAGGAGCACGATGCCTTCGCGGGCGATTTCAAGCGCGAGCTCGTTGTGGGCGGCCAAGTCCACCGCCGGTGTCAGCCCCCATTTGTCGACCCCGACGGCATAGGCCGAGCGCAGGATGCGCCGCACCATGTCGGACAGGCGCTCCTTGGGGAACTTGCCTTCCGTATAGGCTTTGCGAAGCGGTTCGACGAACGCTTCCGCACCCCACATGTTCACATCGAGCGGCGCTCCCGATTCCTGGTCGAGCCCTTTCAAGGCGAAGTCCCAGTTGCCGGTGGCCCCCCAGTCGGACATCGCGTAACCCTTGTAGCCCCAAGCCCCTTTCAAGATGTCGTTCAGCAGATGACTGTTGCCGCTCACGTATTCGCCATTGACCTTGTTGTAGCTGGTCATGACGGCGCCGGGCTGGGAACGTTCGATCGCCATCTGGAAGGCAAGCAGGTCCGTCTCGCGGAGCGCATCCGGCTCGATAACCGCATCAAGCCAGTGGCGGTTGGTCTCGTTGTTGTTGAGCGTGAAGTGCTTGAGCGTGGAGATGACCTGGTTGCTCTGGATGCCGTTGACGGCTGCCGCGCCCATGGCGGCGCTGAGTAACGGATCCTCACTGTAATATTCGAAGTTCCGCCCGTTGCGCACGTCGCGGGTTAGATTGATCCCGCCGGCGAGCATGATGTTGAAGTGGCGGCTGCGTGCCTCGGCGCCGATCGCGACCCCGCCCTTGCGCGCGAGCGCGGGATTGAAGCTCGCGCCGACGGCAATGGACGCGGGAAATGCCGTGGCCCCCTTGTCGTCAGGCCGAAAACCCGGATTGGTCACACCCATGCTCGCGTCGCTCGATTGCAGCGCCGGGATGCCGAGTCGCGGAACCCCCGGCGTGTACCCCGCGCTCATGTTCATGACCTCGGCGGGGATGCGGGGATCATGCGGCACTTCAATCGAGGGCGCTCCACCCATGAGACTGATGATCAGCGAGAACCGCTCATCGTCGGTCATTTGCTGCTCGGTTTGCCGCGCACGGATATCGGCGTCGGTTTCCTGCGCTAGCGCAGGCACGCTGCTTAGCAGCAGCGGCAATGCAATTGCCGTTGTCAGCACGCCTTTCATGTCGTGTGTCCCTCCTCGAATACGCTTCAGGCTCGTACGGCCGGTGCCCCCGCTCGCTCGGCGGACGAAGATGAGTACGCCGATACTATGCAGATTTCCGTGCCGGTCGCACCGACAAACCGCCCTCTCGTTCTGACATCCGCGTGAAGACGTATCCGATCGGCGGACACATCGCCGATCCCGACAACACGACGCTTTGGATGCGGATCAGGATGTAACCAGCATCATCTCGGCTGCCTTCTCGCCGATCATCAAAGCTGGTGCGTGCGTGTTGCCGCCGGTGATGGCCGGCATGATGGAAGCATCGACGACGCGCAAGCCGTCGATCCCGCGCACGCGGAGCTGCGGGTCGACCACGTCCAGATCGTCGATGCCCATCTTGCAGGTGCCGACGCCGTGGAACGCCGTCGTCACCGTGGCGCGCACGTAGGCGTCGATCTCGTCATCCGATTGAACGGATGCGCCGGGCGCCAGCTCGATCCCGCAAAGCTGCGCGAACGGTTCGGACCGGATGACCGCGCGCGTCGTGCGGATGGAATTGCGCAATGCGATGCGGTCAGTCTCGGTCGCCAGAAGGTTGAAGAAGATGCGCGGCTTCGCGAATGGATCGTCGGAGGCAAGTTCGACACGGCCGCGGCTTTCCGGATGCAGCAGGACGGAGCGACTGGAGAAGCGATGTCCGATTCCCTTGCGCAATCCCGGGAACCAGACGCGCGCGAAGGGCGAGGATGCGGTGAACAAGGTCTGGATGTCGGGCCGATCGAGATGCGGCCCAGTGCGGATGAAGCCGTTGGCAATGACCGGCATGCTGGCGGCGGGCCCTGTTCCGCTCAAGGCCCAGCGCAAAACGGAGATCGCGAGGCGGTCGGCGCGCAATTCGCGCTCGAACGCCACCGGCTTGGCGCAGGTCACATCGACGCCGACGCCCGCATGATCCTGCAAGTTCTTGCCGACGCCGGGCAGATCGTGCACGACGCGGATGTTGTGCTTCGTCAGTTCATCGGCCGGTCCGATGCCCGACAACATCAGAAGCTGCGGCGAATTGTAGACCCCGCCCGACAGGACGATATCGCGCAACGCACGCGCCCGTTTCACCGTTCCGTTCTGCACGTATTCCACCGCGACGGCGCGACCGTTCTCGACCACGATCCTGGTCGTGTGCGCGTGGATCTCCAGCATGACGTTCGCGCGCCGACGCGCAGGGCCCAAAAACACACTGGCCGCGCTCGCGCGTTTTCCGTTCGCGATATTGACGTCGGGGATGCCATATCCTTCGGGCGCGGCGCCCTGGTGATCGTCGGTCGAGGGAAATCCCGCGCTTCGCGCGGCCTCCTGCAAGGGGCCTGCCAGCGCGCTCATGGATCCTGCGCGCACCACGCGGATCGGGCCCGAACCGCCATGGTACGGCCCTTCGCCGCGCCAATCGGTCTCCAGACGTTTGTAGACGCTGAGCACGTCGTCGTAGCCCCAACCCGCGCAGCCCATCTGGCGCCAGTGATCGAAATCACTGGGATGGCCGCGCGTGTACAACATGCCGTTGATGGAGGACGAACCGCCGACGAGTTTGCCGCGCGGCACCGGGATGCGGCGATTGTCGGCATGGGGCTCGGGCTCGCTCAGATAGCCCCAATTGAATCCGGGATGGATCCAGAGCTGGCGCGCGGCCAGCGGCAGGCGCACGCGGATGTCACTGTCGTCCTTGCCGGCTTCGAGCACCAGCACGCGATTGCCTGCATCCGCACTCAGCCGCTCGGCGAGCACGCAGCCCGACGTGCCGGCACCGATGATGATGTAATCGAACTCGCGCGCTGTAGTCATGCGATTGGTCTCATACCACCGACTCCGCGAAATGCTCCACGGTGGGGAACGGATCGTAGAAATGGTGTAGGGCCGCGCGCCATTTCTCATAGCACGCCGATGTGCGGAACCCCTCGGTGTGATCTTCGAGTGTCCGCCATTGCACCAGCAACAGATAACTGCCCGGCCGTTCCAGACAGGGCCGCACTTCGAGCCCCAGAAAGCCCGGCGTCGCAGCGATCAGCGGGCGAGCCTCCTTAAGCGCGGCTTCGAAGGCGGCAGCCTGGCCGTCCCGCACAGTCAAGTGAGCGACTTCCAGAATCATCGCGTGTCGTCCCTGTCTGTTCTAAAGTGTCGTTATGAATCCAAACGATTATATCGCGAAATTTTTTGCCGCGATTTTTTTGGCCGCTTTTTTTGCCATGTCGATACTCCCCGCACAGGCCGCCGATATCGGCGATCATGCCTGCGCGACACTGGCGGCGCGTGTCGATCACATCGGCGGATCCGATCCGGTGTTCCTGCGCAGCTACGACCACGCTGACGGCGAAGGGCCCAACGCGGAGCCCGCGCTCAATGGCGCCTTCACCTATGACAACGCGCTGGCCGCCATCGCGCTGGTCGCCTGCGGTCACATCAAGCAGGCAACGCGCATCGGCGAAGCCTTGCTGCTCGCCGCCACCGAGGATCGCGCCGGCCCCGCCATGGGGCGGCTGCGCAACGCCTATCGCAACGGCGCGCAAGTGGAGCATCCGATCCCGCCCATGGGCTGGTGGAACAGCACGGACCAGCGCTGGCGCGAGGATGCCTATCAGGTCGGCACCGCGACCGGCAACGTCGCCTGGGCGGGGCTCGCCCTCGTCACGCTCGCCGAGGCGACCAAGGACGAACGTTACCGCGCGGCGGCGCGCAAGCTCGCCGATTGGGTCGTCGCCAACACCATGGACAAGAAAAGCGGCTTTACCGGCGGCTTCTTTGGCGACGTCAACGCAGCGAAGAAGGATACCTGGAAATCGACCGAACATGCCGTTGACTTGGCGGCGCTGTTCGCGCGTCTCGACATGGCGGAACCGCATCGTCACGCGCGGCAATTCCTCACTTATGTGTTCGACAAAAGTACGGGTCGGTTCGCCACTGGCATCGGTACGGACGGGGAAAGCATCAACAACGCGACTTCGGGTTTGGATGCGCAATTGTGGCCGCTGTTGCTGCCCGATGCACCGGCGGAATGGAAACGCGCCTTGGATTACGCCGAACGCGCACACGGCGTGGCGGGCGGATTCGACTTCAACGACGATCGCGACGGATTATGGGTCGAAGGGACCGCGCAGGCTGCACTCGTCTATCGCCATCTTGGGCGCGGCGATGACGCCAAGCGCGCGCTCGACGAGATCGCCAAACAGGTCAGCCCCAGCGGATATCTGTGGGCGACGCGCGAGGACAAGGTGACCACCGGCCTCGCCATCGGGCCGGACAGCGTGACCGACGATTTCCTGTATTATCGCCTGCCGCATCTGGGGGCGACCGCGTGGGCCGCGCTCGCCGCCAAGGGATGGAATCCGTTCACCGGCCGAAGAATCGGATAAGATTCCGTCGAACGGATCGCACGAACGACGAAGGGGGAAGGGGGCATGCCGTATACGATCGAACTGCAATTGAATCGCGCCGCGGAAGCGAAGTTCCTCAAGCACTGGGAAACATTACGCGACAAGGATGTATCGGATCTGCTGTTCCGCCTGGGCTATAAACCACACATAACGCTCGCCATGTACCGCGAGATCGACGAAGCCGCGATCATCGCGAAACTCGAAAGATTCATTGTGACCGAAGCGGCAGTCCCGGTCGAGTTTCCGAATTTCTCCGTCGATAAGCGAGCGATCTTCTCGCAGCCGCGCGAGAACACGCCCTTGCGCAAGTTCCATGCTCGATTTGAGAAAAAATTCGGCAAGAGCTACCGCGACATCGACCATGCAGGTATCTGGATGCCGCATTGCACCATCGGCATGGAATTGCCAGCCGACAAAATCACGATGGCGGTTGGTAGACTATTGGAATCCTGGGCGCCGATCGTAGGCATCGCGGATCGCATCGCACTGCTGAAATTCCGCCCCGGCCAAGTGCTGTGGCGCAAGGCGCTGAAGAAGGCCTAACGTCTTACCCCGTCACACGCCACATCAATATAAGTTCGAATCGCTCGCCCGCGTTTTATTTGAGGCGTGCTTCGATCGCGTCCCAGATGTCCGCTTCGATCTTGGACCCGTCGAAGCGATTGATCTCCTGGATGCCGGTCGGCGAGGTCACGTTGATCTCTGTCATATATTCGCCGATCACGTCGATGCCGACGAAGATCAACCCGCGTTCCTTGAGCGCAGGCCCGATCGCCTCGCAGATTTCGTGTTCGCGTTTGGTCAGCGTCGCCTTCGCCGGCTTGCCGCCGACATGCATGTTGGAACGCGATTCTCCGGCCGCCGGCACGCGGTTGACCGCCCCTGCCGGCTTGCCGTCGACCAGGATGATGCGTTTGTCGCCTTCACGCACCGCCGGCATATAGCGCTGCACGATGATCGGTTCGCGGAAGAGCTGGGTGAAGGTTTCGAGCAGCGAGTTCAGGTTCTCGTCGTCAGGCTTGATATGGAACACGCCCGCGCCGCCGTTGCCGAACAGCGGCTTCACGATGATGTCCTTATGCTCGGCACGGAACTCCATGATCTGGGCGCGATTGGACGTGATCACCGTGGGCGGCATGAATTCGGGGAAATGGGTGACGAACAATTTCTCCGGCGCGTTGCGCACGCTGCCCGGATCGTTCACCACCAAGGTCTTCGGATGGATGTGTTCCAGAATGTGTGTCGCCGTGATGTAGGCCATGTCGAACGGCGGATCCTGACGCATCAGCACCACGTCGGCCGTCGACAGATCCATCCATTCGGGCGCGCCGAACGTGAAATGATCGCCGTGTTGACGGCGAACCTGCAACGGGCGCGCCTGCGCGACCACGCGCTTCTGGTTCAGCGCCATGTCCTGCGGCAGATAGTGATAAAGCGTATGTCCGCGTGCCTGGGCTTCAAGCGCGAGCACGAAGGTGGAATCCGCCTCGATATTGATCGTTTCGATCGGATCCATCTGGATGGCGACGATGAGGGACATGGGCGGAAATCCGAAAAGGCTGCGGCGGTGAATGTCTGCTCAGAACATAGAGTCAGGCAGCGGGAACGGTGGCCTGCTTGATGCGGACGTGGTTCACCACCTTGGTGACGTATTCGATATTGTTTGCATGCGCGATGACCTTGTCGAGTTCGGCCTGGCTCTGCGCGATACCGATCAGGTAGACGACGCGATTGACGGTCTCGATACTGTAATTGATCGACAGGATGTCCTTGTCGAAGGCGATGCCCGAGCGTAGCTGCGTCGAGATCCAGGCGTCATGTGCGAAATCGGCGACGCCGGTATCGACGTGCTGGATCTCGTTGATCACGGCCTGCACGCCCTCGACCTGCCAGGCGAGCGCGATCGCTTTGTCCGACAATGCGGTATCAGTCGTCGCACCGGTCAGCAGCACACGGCCTTCATACACCTCGACGCCGATGGCGGTGAGCAGCTTCAGGCGCTCTTCGGCGTACTTGTCCTTGATCTTCACCTCGATGGCGAGGTCGTTGGCGTTGCCGCGCACGCCGCGTTCTTCAGCAGCCGTCACACCCACCAGGGCACCCGCGCCCACCGCGACCGCGCATCCTGAAAGTGCCGCACCCGAAAGGCAGATCGCCAGAAGAAGCCCCGCCGACGCGAGCGGTTTCGTCATAACACACCTCAAGACCGTTCAGCCGAATTGGCTGCGGAATATGAAGTGATTCGCTGAATTTGTCGATTTTTGTCGGCATCTGTCGGTCGACAAAATCAACATCGCCCTACAGCATGGGCTGTCTTAATCGAGCCATCGCAGCGACCGTCATGAAGGTTGCGAGCAGCATGAGCACGATGGCCGGACCGCTGGGAACATCGGCCAGTGCCGAGACCCATAATCCCCCGCCATAGCCGAAGATCCCGGTGGCATAGCCCACCATGGTGGCGCGATGCGGTGCCACCGCACGCGCCGCGAGCGCGGGCAGGATCAATGTGGCGAAAACGAGGTAGACCCCGACGATCTGCACCGATTGAGTGACGGCCAGCGCGAACAGTGCGTAGAACAGGCGCGGCCCCAGCCGCTCGCCCAACAGGAACCAAAGGACAAGGATCGCGGCGGAGAGGACTGTGAGCGGGATCAAGCCATCCCATGTCACCCACAGGATCTGGCCCGCGAGCATATCCTTCACATGCTCTCCGGCATGCGGGTTGTCGGCGAGCAGGACGAACTCCGCACTCGCCGCCGAGACGAACAGGACGCCGATCAGGGCCTCCTGCACCTGCGGCCATCGCCGGTCGGTCCATACCAGCAAGGTCGCGGCGAGCAGCGCCGCCGCGATGGCGGCGATTTGGGCTTGCCAGCCTGCGAGGTCCCATCCCATCGCCACGGCCGCGATCACGCCGAGCGAGGCAATCTGGGCGATGGCAAGATCGAGGAAGACGACGCCGCGCGCCAGCACGCGCCGCCCCAACGGCACGTGCGTGGCGACGACGACCAGTCCCGCAACGAACGCGGGCAGCAGAAGGAAAAGATCCACGCTCATTTCTTCGCGGCAAGCAGACGAGCGAGCGTGTCGTCGAAAAGCGAAACCAGATCGGTCGCGCCGGGCGTGCCGCCGATGGTGAAGGGCAGCAGCACAGCCGGCACGTTCGCTTGCGCCGTCAGGAACTCCGACGGACGCGCACTTTCGTGCGGCGCACGGATCACCATGGCGACCGGTGTGGCACGCACGCGCGTCACCACCTCCGACAGATATCCGGCCGAGGGCGGCACGCCGGGTTTGGGTTCCAGCGAAACGACCTGTTTGAGACCAAGCCAATCGTTGAGATACGCCCAGTTGGGATGCTGCACCGCGATCGGCATCCCGCGCAACGGCGCGGCCTGCGCCTGCCAACGCGCGAGCGCCGCCTGCCATTTTTCGCTGAACGCGCGGTGGCGCGCTTCGTAAAAAGCCGCATTGGCCTGATCGAGCAGGACGAAGCGGCTCGCCAATCCATCGGCGACCTTGGCGATATTGCGTGGATCGGTCTGGATGTGCGGATTGCCCTGCGCATGCACATCGCCGTCGGCACGGTCGAGCCGCGACGGCACTTCGAGCATGCGCACGAAAGACGCCGCCTCGAACGCGCCGGGCGAGCCCGGCTGGATCTTGATGTTGGCTGATTGGTGCTGGATCGCCGGCAGCCAACCGATTTCCAGTTCCGCACCGGTGCACACGACCATGTCGGCGGCGCGCGCACGTGCAATCAGGCTGGGCCGCGCCTCGATGTGGTGCGGGTCCTGTAACGCCTGGGTCGCAACGAAGACACTGACTTTCGTCCCACCGAGCTCGGTCGCAAGCGCACCCCATTCGGGCTCGCACGCGAAGATCTTGAGATCGGCTTTTGCAGGTGACGATAAAGCAAGGAGCGTGAGTGCGAGCAGCATTATCGCCGCCATGCCCCGACTTTTTGCATAAGAAATCTTCATGTCGGCCTCCTCAGAATCCGTGGGCCGCGTGGGGGCCGAGAATGACGGTGTATTGCAGGCGCACGACGTTGTTGGGCTCGCCCACCATGGAATCGTCGCGGCTGTATTGCAGGCGGAGGCGGCCGAACTCACTGGTGTCGTATTCCAGCAATGCCGAGCCGCGCTGCGGAGTGCCCGAACCGCCGTCGAGCGCGGTCCCGATCAGTGCGGGATCGAGGTCATCGTCGGCCGCGAGACGGTCGTACCGCAAGCCGGCCCTCCATTGCGGCATGAATTGATAGACGCCTTGCAGGTACCAGCCGTCATTGTCGCGTTTGAGCGGCGTGCCGTCGAAGTTGCCGCTTTCGCGCTGATAGAAATATTCGCCGGAAAGTTTCAGGTTGCGCTCGGTCGGGTTGCCGTCGGGCGCCCATTTGTAGACCAGGCTGGCGATACCGAGATCGCTGGTGCCCGAGAAGACTTCGGCGCCGTCGTCTTCGCTGTCGCCGAGATCGCGATCGCGCGCTTTGGTGCGCAAATAGGACAGGCCGGCCTGCCACGAATTGCTCAGCCCGATATCGTCGCCGAAATGGACGAAGGCCGAATAGGCGCCCTTTCCGTGACCCGAATTCGCGCCGGGAAACGAATCTCCGCGGAACAACTCGCTGCCGAATTCCAGATACATATCGGTCGGTGCCAGCCAGCGTAGCTGCACGCCGTCATCGCGATACTGGTTGGCGAGGAAAGCAACATATGGCAGCGGCGCGTCGATGAATTCCCAATCGTGCGCGTGCTTCTGGTTGAGATAACCGATGCCGGAGAAGAACCGCCCGCCCCGTGCGGTGAAGCCCAGCGGCAGGGACAGGGATTCGATGAAGGCCTCTTCGACCTCGACCTCGTCCTCGCCATTCAGCGCGATGGTGAGCTGACCGCTCACCGCCTGGTCGACATTGGCCTTAAACTGCAGTTCGGATTCACCAAGGCTGAAACCGCGCTCGCCCAAATCTGTTTCCGGCCCCGAAACGAACCCCGGAATCCGGGCATTGGCCGGATCTTGGGAGAACTGCGTGTAGCCGCCGTTGAGGACGGCGCTGATCTGCGGATTGAAGGCATTGGGGTTTTTGGTGTCGGCACCAGACGCTGCCGCGGGAGCGGGCTGTTTGGCCAGATCATCGGTTTTCGCCTCGATTTTGGCGGTATTCGACTCTGTTTTGGCCAGTCTTTGCTCCAAATCGCGGATTTTGGTCTCGTAATCGGCCTTCAAGGTGTCGATCTGGCGGCGAACCGTCACCAGATCGGCCTCTTGCGCCTTCACATCGGCCGGATAGGCCATGAAAACCGACACGCATGTCCCGAAAACGGCCGCCAAAGACGTGGTCAGGGCCGTGGATGATCGCAACAACATGAGAACCCCCAAAGAGCTGAACGAGGAACTGAACGGAAAATAGAAAAGCGGATGATATACTATAACTACAATAATGTTATATCGTACGCCTTTCGGAGAGACAAGAGGGGGCCATGGGCAAAAACAAAGAGGCTCCCCACCGGATCAAAACCCGGCGGGGAGCCCCCATGGGCCAGAAAGAAAACGAGAGAGAAAACGAGGGAGAAAACGTGCTTTAGAGACGCTCGGCGATCTGCACGGCGTTGAGCGCCGCGCCCTTCAGCAATTGGTCGCCCGCGACGAACAGCGACACCGAATGCCCGGTCGGATCGCTCAGGTCCTGGCGGATGCGCCCGACCAGGATGTCATCCTGATGCGAGGCATCTCGCGGCATCGGGAACAGGTTGTGTTCACGATCGTCGACGAGGCGCAGGCCCGGTGCACGCGACAATAGGTAACGCACGTGACCGGCCGCGATCGGCTGTTCGCATTCGAACGAGATCGAGACGGCGTGCGCGCGCAGCACCGGCACGCGGATGCAGGTGGCCGACACGCGCAGCTCCGGCTCGGCGAAGATCTTGCGGCTTTCGTGCATGACCTTGATCTCTTCGCCGTTGTAGCCGGTCTCAGGATCGACCTCGCTGTTATGGCTGAACAGGTTGAACGCGTAAGGGTGCGGCAGCACCTTAGGCGCATACTCCCTGCCGTCGAGATAGGCGCGGGTCGCATCCTCCAGCTCCGCCATGGCGGCGGCCCCCGCGCCCGACGCCGCCTGGTAGGTCGCGACCGATACGCGGCGCAGACGGTTCACCTGATGGATCGGCCACAAGGGCGTCATGGAGATGATGGTCGAGCAATTGGGATTGGCGATGATGCCGCGATGCCTGGCGATCTCGCCCGGGTTGATCTCCGGTACCACCAAGGGCACGTCGTCGCGCATGCGGAAGGCCGACGAATTGTCGACCACGACGGCGCCCGCCTTGACCGCGACGGGTGCGTACTTCTTGGAAATGTCGCCGCCCGCCGAAAACAAAGCGATGTCGACGCCTGCTAAGCTCTGATCGGTCAGTTCCTCGACCACGATGTCCTGATCCCTGAAGCGCAGCGTGCATCCGGCCGAGCGCTTGGAGGCGAGCAGCCGCAACTGCTTGATCGGGAAGTTGCGTTCCGCGAGGCAGCGCAGGAATTCGACGCCGACCGCGCCGGTAGCGCCGACGATCGCTACATTCTTAAGCGCGGCGTTTTGTGCCGCTTCGGGTTGAAGATTGAGTGCATCCATGGACGTGTTCTCCTGATGAAACCGGGAGATGGCGCCCAGAAATGACAAAGGCCCCATCCGATCCGGTGGGGCCCTTCGAGTTGATCTCTTCCGCGTTTACCGCGCGCGCGACCTCGAACGCCCACCTTGCGTGGTCGTTTTGGGTTTGGTCGTGGCTTTGCCAAACATATTTGCGGGAACGTGGAACATGACGGGCGGGAACCTACCCTGTCGGCATGCGCGCGTAAAGGGCGATCATGCTGCGTCTTCTACATATGCGACTGCGACGCATCGCCCTCGCCGGGGCGCCAGGCATCCGGCACGTGGCGCGGCCAGCCAAGCCGGCCTTCCAGGATCACCACATCGAAGCGCCAATCGCAGTTCTGGAGCGCGGAGCTGCGCGCCACAAACGCCTCGGCCGCGCGTTCGATGCGGCGGCGCTGATTGGACGTGATCGAATGGATCGCCTCGCCGACACTCCGGCGGGCTTTCACCTCGACAAAGGCGATCAGGTTTCCGCGCTTGGCGATCAGGTCGATCTCGCCCACCGGATGTTTGGCGCGCCGCGCCAGCACACGATAGCCCTTGAACCGTAGAAGCCATGCCGCGCGCGTCTCGGATGTCAGGCCGAACGTGAACGCCGCGACTCGCCCCTTGGATTTCATGGCGGCCTTCACCTGCTCTTCTCGTTCAAGGAAAGTGCGAGCGTATAGATCTCGCGCTTGGGCCGGCCGGTAGCTGCCGACACGGTTTCGGCGGCATCGCGTACACTCATCGTGGCCAGCGCCTTGGTCAGCATCTCCTCGATGCTTTCCGCGCTGTCGGCCGGAGCTTCCGCAGGCGGCGCGACCACCACCACGATCTCGCCCTTGGGCGCACCGCCTTGTTCGTAGTGCGCCGCTAAGTCACTCAGCGTGCCGCGCCGCACTTCTTCAAACAGTTTGGTAAGCTCGCGCGCCACCGCCGCGTCGCGGTTCCCCAGCACATCGGCCATATCGGCGAGCGAAGCGGCCAAGCGCGGACCGGACTCGTAGAAAATAAGACTCGCCGGAACGTTCGCCAGCATCTGCAGGACCTTTTTGCGCGCGACCGACTTGGTGGGCAAAAAACCTTCGAACAGGAACCGGTCGGTCGGCAGGCCCGACAATATAAGGGCGAGCAACGCCGCGTTGGCACCGGGCACACCAGTGACGGCGATGCCGTCCGCGATGCAGGCACGCACCAGCTTGTAGCCGGGGTCCGAGATGGCGGGCATGCCGGCATCGGGCACCAGCGCCACTGCCTCGCCCGCCTGCATGCGCGCCATCAGACGCGGGCGCGCTTCTTCCGCATTGTGTTCGTGATAGGGAACCAGCTGTGCCTTCAGCCCGAAGCGCGCGAGCAACCCGCCGGTGACGCGCGTATCCTCGCACGCCACCAAGGCGGCCGCGCCCAGCACGTGCAGCGCGCGTTCGGACATATCCCCGAGATTGCCGATGGGTGTCGCCACCAGATGCAGGCCGGGGGCCAAAGCCTTTTCGGACATCTGAGCCTTTTCGGAGGTCATTTTGATCATCGCCACGGTTTCGCCATTGCGCCCCGCCAAAGTCGGCTGGCGTTTACTTGCGCCGGACACGCCGTTAGGCTCGCCGTCACCGGAAAAAGACCCAGCCGATTCTTGGCCGGTCGTTTTTTTATCCGGCGGAACGGTTTTTTGTTCGCACGCGTTTGGAGTGTGCCGTGCCACGCCTGTCGCTCATGTCAAAGTCGAAGATTATTCCGCTGCTTGCGGTGCTCATCGCCACACTGGCCTTGAGTGCCTGCGACAAGCGCCACCAATTGTCGTCGATTTTCGGCCCCAGACAAGACGGACAAGCAAGCTCGATCCCGTCGGAGGCCGGCCCGGGCATGGCCCTGCCGCCGGGCGATCCGGCCCTCCAATTGCCGGATGCCCAGCAGGCGACCCCGGGTGATGCGAATTTCACCCCGCCCGCCATCCCGCGCATGGAGCCGGATGTTCCGCGCGTCGCCATCCTGCTGCCGCTGTCGGGGCCGAGCGCGCCGCTCGGCACCGCAATGCTCAATGCCGCACAATTGGCGCTGTTCCAATTCGCCGACCGCAAGTTCGAGCTCCTGCCGCACGATACGCGCGGCACGGCCGAGGGCGCTGCGGCCGCGGCGCAATTCGCCATCGCCGACGGTGCGTCACTGATCCTGGGTCCGCTGTTCAATTTCGAGGTCGAGGCGGTGACGCCCGCCGCGCACGCCGCCGGCGTCACGGTCATCGGCTTCACAAGCGACAAGCGCGTGGCGCAGGACGGCATCTATGTCATGGGATTCCGTCCCGACGAACAGGTCGATCGCGTGGTGCGCTACGCCTATAGCCGCGGCATGCGCCGCTTCGCCATGCTGGGGCCCGACGATACCTACGGCCAGACCATCCGCGACGCGCTGAACGCCACCGTCGCGCAGATGCCGGGCGCCGAGGTCACGCGCGTCGAAACCTACGATCCCAACGCGCATGATTTTGCACCCGTGGTGCGCAGACTGGCCGATTACGACGCACGCCGCGCCGCCCTGGCCACGCAAAAACGCGAACTCGCGGGCCGCAACGACGAAGCGTCCAAGGCCGCGCTGCGCAGGCTGGAAATGCAACAGACGGCGGGCGAGGCACCGTTCGATGCACTTCTGATCGCCGACGGCGGCAGGCGGCTCGAAGCCATCGCGGCGCTGCTGCCCTATTACGACATCGATCCGAAAAAGACGCGCATGCTGGGCACCGGCCTGTGGGACACGCCGGGCATCGGCAAGGAGCCTGCGCTTTTGGGCGCGTGGTACGCCGCGCCCTCGCCCGAGGCGCGCGCGCAGTTCGAGAAGCAATACGCGGAAATCTACGGCGCACCTCCGTCGCGGCTCGCCACGCTCGCTTATGACGCGACCGCGCTCGCCGCGCTGTTCGCGCCCGCGCAAGGTACGGTGGACGAAGCGGCGATCACCTCGCCGCAAGGTTTCACCGGACGCGACGGCGTGTTCCGCTTCCTTCCCGACGGTGTCGCCGAACGCGGCCTGTCGGTCCATCAGGTCAACAGCAGCACGTCGAGCGAGATCAGCCCGGCGCCGACCAGCTTCGCGCCGCTTACGAACTGACCTGCCACCGACCTCGCCTACCGGCTAAGCCAGGAGATATTCGATCACGGCGTTGAGACGCTGCGCGCCGGCCGGTGTCGCGCGCAGGCAATCGTTGGTGCGCACAACGTAGCCTTCCGCGACCAGGGCGGCGATCTTCTCGCGCGCAAAAACGTCGTCGAAGGTGCGCCCGGTCAGCCGTTGGAAGCGCGGTTCGGAAATGCCTTCGCGCAGACGCAATCCCATGAAGACCAGTTCGTCGATACGTTCGTCCAGCGTCAGCGCGCTCAGCATCTGCGTGCCGCCGGCGCCGCTCTCGACCGCCTTGAGCCAGGCGGCGGGCGAACGGATTTCCTCGTTGGCTTCGCTCACCACATTGAGCTGGCCGTCGCTGCGCAGGCGCCCATGCGCACCGGGCCCGATCCCCGCGTAATCCTCGCCCCGCCAATAAACGAGATTGTGGCGGCATTCCGCGCCGGGCCGCGCGTGGTTGGAGATTTCATAAGCCGGCAGTCCGGCCGCGTTCAACATCTCGTGCGTGAGCTCGTACATTTCCGCCTGCGGACCTTCGGCGGCGGGCTGGATCTTGCGGCGGCGGAATTCGGTGCCGGGTTCGATGGTGAGCTGATAGACCGACAGATGTTCGCCCGCCAGCGACACGGCCTTGCTCAGTTCGTCGCGCCACATCGCAGCCGTTTGATCGGGCCGCGCATAGATCAGATCGAATGAGGTGCGCGCGAAAACTTTTTGCGATTCCGAGATCGCACGCAGCGCCTGGTCGGCATCATGGCGCCGGCCGAGGAATTTGAGCGCCGCCGGATCGAAGCTCTGCACGCCCAATGACAATCGGTTGATACCCGCCGTGCGGAAGGCGCGGAACAAATCGATCTCGGCCGAGGATGGATTGGCCTCCGCCGTGATCTCCACATCCTGCGCAACGCTCCAGCGTTTGGCGATCTCGTCCAGGATCGCCTCGACGGTCGCGGGCTTCATCAGCGTCGGCGTACCGCCGCCGAAGAAAATGCTGGTGACGGTGCGCCCCTCTGCGCGCGCGGCCCAGCGCGCGATCTCACTGCGATACGCCGCGGCCCATGCCGAATGGTCGATACGTTCGGCAACATGGCTGTTGAAGTCGCAATAGGGACACTTGGATTCGCAGAACGGCCAATGGAGATAGACGCCGAACGCCGCGCTTGTCGCAGTTGGGTCGGTATAGGCCGCGTGTCCGCGTGAATCGACATTCATAGACATTTATCGGCAAAAATAGACGCTTATCGACATTTCGTGTCGAGAAACGTCGAGCACCGGCCGAGACGTGGATGAGCCACGGACGCGCCGCGCCCCGATGACGCGCATGTTTTGTCGAACCTCGCCAACAATAGTGTCCATCCCCCGATCATCTCCGCGCGCCGTCGTTCCGCACGTATCGTTCTTTATGTGTTCCAGTATCTGTTCTTGGGTCGAATTTTTTCAAGGGAGCTGAAAAAAAGGAGCTGCATCGAACGGAACCCGATGACGAGATGCGGGTTGCGATCAAGCCGGCTGTTTGTACCACCAGAGCCGAGCCGGGAACGGTTCTCGCCCAAAGGTGGAAGGCCCTGAGTGCATGGATATATGCACGCGGGGCTTTTTTGTTTTTTGGGGCCGGTCATGTACATGAAAGGAGAAGCATTATGCGATTGACGCAGGCGCAGACCGAACGCGTCCAAGGCCAGATCGACGCACAAGCCCTGCCTCCCGATCATCCGACAGCCGCTCAACTGGAAACGATCTTCGGCGGACACACCTTTTTCCTGGGGCCAAGCGGGCTTCACGTGGTGGAGCCCGGCCTCGCATCGGATTCCTTCACGCACGCTGCGGCGCTCGTCAAAATCGCGACTTGGCATGACGATGAGAAAACCAAACTGCAACCCCAAGGCGCGGTCCTCGATGGCTCAGTCGATCTTGGAGACGAGGAGGATGAGGGCGACGATCGCTTCGACTCTTGGGCATGACGGAACGAAGTTCCGTGGGCCTGAACGGAACAGAGTTCCGTGGGCCTGAACGGAACAGAGTTCTATAGCCGTGAACGGACCCCGCGACACTGACAAGACTGCGCCGCCCGCTGACACGAGCGGGCCGCGCAGTCCCAGCGCGGAGGCATGGACCGATCTGCCGACGCGCGAGCTCGAGGAGAAGCAGCGTGTGCTTCACTCTCTGATCCGTGACGACAGCTTGAGCGAGCGCACGCGGGAAGCGGAAATCGTCGAGCTCGGATTCATCGAGCGGGAATTGGCGCGCCGGGCCTAAGCGAACACCCGCGCCACCAGCGCCTTGAATGCTTCGGCGCGGTGGCTGATGGAATGTTTCCATTGCGACTCCATCTCACCGAAGCTTTCGAGATAGCCGTCGGCGACGAACATGGGATCGTAGCCGAAACCGTTGTCGCCGCGCGGCGGCCAGATCAGCGAGCCGCGCACCACGCCTTCGACGGTTTCGCAATGACCGTGAGGTTCTTCCTTTGTCGGCGGCCAGCAGAGCGACAGCGCACAGACGAAGCTGGCCGTGCGATCGTTCTTACCCTTGAGCAGATCCTGGATGCGCCGCATGGCGGCGTCGAAATCCTTGGTCGGCCCCGCCCAGCGCGCGGAATAGATGCCGGGGTCGCCGCCCAACGCGTTGACCGCAAGGCCGGAATCATCGGCGAGCGCCGGCAGGCCGGAGGCGAGCGCGCAGGCGCGTGCCTTCAATTCCGCGTTGGCCACGAACGTGGTGCCGGTTTCTTCGGGCTCGGGCAGGCCGAGATCGCCCGCGGAAACGATCTCGGGCACGTAAGCGCCCAGCAACTCGCGGATCTCCACCACCTTGCCCGGGTTGTGGCTGGCGATGACGAGTTTCGATCCTTCGAACTTTCTCGACATAGTTATCCTTCGCGACGCGAGGTCGCTTTGCGTCTATCCTTCGCGGCGCCCATCCTCGCATTGCGAGGACGCGGGTGACGTCGCTTTGCCTTACAGCCCCAGGGCCGCCTTCTGCTTGGCGACCAGTTCGCCGGTGCCCTTGCGCGCGAGGCGCAGCATTTCGCCCAGCTCCGCTTCGCTGAAGGGGGCTCCTTCGGCGGTTGCCTGCACCTCGATCAGCAGCCCATCGCCGTTGATGACGAAATTGGCGTCCGTCTCGGCCGACGAATCCTCGGCGTAATCGAGGTCCAGCACGGTCGTGCCCTTGTAGATTCCGCAACTGACCGCCGCGACATGCGCCATCAAGGGCATTTCCTTGATCAGGCCGAGCCGCATGATGTTCGCGAACGCCACGTGCAGCGCCACAAAGCTGCCGCTGATCGCCGCCGTGCGCGTCCCGCCGTCGGCCTGGATGACGTCGCAATCCACACGGACCTGAAGCTCCGGGATCAAGGTCAGATTGGTGACGGCACGAAGCGAGCGGCCGACCAGGCGCTGGATCTCCTGCGTGCGGCCGCCCTGTCCGCCGCGTGTCGCCTCGCGCGCGGTGCGTTCGTTGGTGGCGCGCGGCAGCATGCCGTATTCCGCGGTTACCCAGCCCTTGCCGCTGCCCTTCAGCCAGCCCGGCACTTTTTCCTCGACCGTCGCCAGGCATAATACGTGGGTATCGCCGAATTTCGCGAGGCAGGACCCTTCCGCGTATTTGTTGACGCCGGTTTCGAAACTGACCGGGCGCATCTGGTCGAACGGGCGGCCGGAGGGGCGGGAAAACGTGGATGACGGTGTCGAGGACATGAGGGCACCACCTTATGTTCTTGTAACTATTGGGGAAGTGCGGCGCACCGTAGAGCATGGGCCGCCGGGAGGAAAGAGCCTGCGCCGACCGATACGCCCACCCATGAGAAAGGCCCGCCCACGGGTTGCGGCCCGGCGGTCCCTGCTCTGGACGACACTCTCACCCCCGTCTAGATATAGAGGTCATGAACGACAACACGAAGGCGATGGACACGAAACGCTCAGTCTTTGCCGAGTTGAACGAACGTTCACGCGATATTTTCACCAAAATCGTCGACGCCTATGTTGAAACCGGCGAGCCCATCGGGTCGCGCTCGCTGTCGCGGCGGCTGTCCACCAGCCTGTCGCCCGCCACCATCCGCAATGTCATGGCCGACCTTGAGGAATGGGGCCTGCTTTACGCGCCGCATACCTCCGCCGGCCGCCTCCCCACGGATGCGGGCCTGCGCATGTTCGTCGACGGCATGTTGGAGCTGGGCCAGCTCGGCGAAGGCGAACGCAAGGAAATCCAAAGCCGCATCGCCGGCACCGGCAAAAGCGTGGAATCCGTGCTCGAACAGGCGACCTCGACGCTTTCGGGCCTGTCGCGCTGCGCCGGCATCGTGCTGGCGCCCAAGACCGATTCCGCGCTCAAGCACATCGAGTTCGTCAATCTCGGCCCCGGGCGCGCGCTGGTCGTCATGGTCACCGCCGATGGCGTCGTCGAGAACCGGTTGATCGAAGTACCGCCCGATCTGCCGGCTTCGGCCTTCATCGAGGCGTCGAATTTCCTCACCGCGAAGCTCGCCGGACGCACGATCGCTGAGGCCCGCGCGGACTTGCAGCGCGAACTGGCGGAAAGCCGCGCACAGATCGATGCCCTATCGGCCCGCCTGGTGCAGGATGGGCTCGCTACCTGGGGTGGCGGCGATACCAAGGGGACCCTGATCGTGCGCGGGCAGGCCAACCTGCTGGACGACGTTAACGCCGTTGCCGATCTCGAACGCGTGCGCGCCCTCTTTTCCGCCATGGAAACGGGCGAACTGATGGTCAAGGTCCTGGATATGGCCGATGGCGCCGAAGGCGTGCGCATCTACATCGGGTCCGACAACGAATTGTTCAACCTGTCGGGATGTTCCTTCATCGTGGCGCCGTACCAGACCGGCAACAAGGTGGTGGGTGCCATCGGTGTGATCGGGCCGACACGCATGAATTACGCGCGCATCATCCCGATGGTCGATTACACCTCGAAACTGATCGGCCAGGTCCTGGGTTAATCCCGCAGATTAACACTCCTGCGTTCATAAAAGGACGTAGATACCCAGATATTGTTTCGATCCAAGGACTTGAGTTGACGCGCCCGACGCCCTATCTCACCCCCATCCTTACTTGTAAGAAAACGGACCCATGGCAGACGAGACCAATCGCGACGGGCGGCAGCAGGACCCAAATTTCGACCTGAACCCCCAAACGAACCGGTATGGGACTGACCGCAACTCGGACAATTCCAGCGTCGAGGAGATGATGTCGTCGCTCGACGACGCGCTCGGCGAAACGTTCGGCACGGCCGAGCCGCAGCAGCCCTCGCCGGTCGAGGAAGAACTGCGTGCCGAGATCGCCTCGCTCAAGGATCAGCTTCTGCGCAGCCTCGCCGAGGTCGAGAACGTGCGCCGCCGCGTCGAACGCGAGAAGCAGGACATGACCAAGTTCGCCATCGCCAATTTCGCCAAGGCGGTGCTGCCGGTCGCCGACAATATGGAACGCGCGCTGCAGAGCGCGCCCGAGGAGGCGCGCGCCGCCGACGAAAGCCTGAAGAACCTGTGCATCGGCATTGAGATGACACAGAACGAGCTGAAGACCGCGCTCGAACACAACGGCATCAGGGCCGTCGACGCGCTGGGCAAGAAGCTCGATCCCAACCTGCATCAGGCGATGTTCGAGGTGGAGGATCCGAGCGTGGCGGCGGGAACCGTCGTTCAGGTGATCCAGACCGGCTACACCATCCACGAACGCCTGTTGCGCCCGGCCATGGTCGGCGTCGCCAAGGGCGGGCCCAAGGATATGCCGTCGGCCGCCAACGAGAATCCGGCGCAGGCCGGCGCGAATGCCCAAAGCAGCGATGCCGCCAACGCCTACGCCAAGACCGAACAGGCGGGCGAGCCGGAGAAGAAGCTCGACACCGAGCTGTAACTTCGTTCCGTTGCTGTCATTCCCGCGAAAGCGGGAATCCAGATTTAATGTCCCTGGACCCCCGCTTTCGCGGGGGTGACTGTTGTTGGGTGTTCCCGCGGACTTGCCAATTTCGCTTGCGATCTGGCCCGCACTAGGTTCGCGACGATCACCAGCGCCGAATAGGCAAGGATGCAGGCGAGCGTGTAGGGCGAGGCGATGATGCGCCCGTCAAACGCCTGCAGCGCGAACACCAGGCACGGCCCCAGCGCCATGATCACCCAGGTCGTCACCGCAGAGGTGCGCGTGAGGCCGAGTTGCAGCACATACAGTGGCAGCACGATTAGGATCAGCGCGGCGCCCGCGATCCTGATGAGCGTCCCTGCGTCAGCGATGGGCGTACCGCCGCCCACGTCCAGCCAGCTCATCGTCGCCGCGACGCAGACCATGAGGATGAAACGCACCGCAAGCACGGCTTCCGCGCTGACGCCGTGTTCGTGCATGCGCTTGGTGACGTCGGAGGTGAGCGAGATGAACACCCCGCTGGCAAAGGCCAGCACGAGGCCGAGGCTCATATCCGACAATGCGCGTTCGCGCACGCCCGACAATCCCATCAGCACCACCGCGGCGAGGCACAGCAGCACCAGGAACACGCCGAGATGCAGGAGTTTCTCCAGCCCGCGCACGGCGACGGGGCGCGAGATATGCAGTCCCATGGCGCTCGCCGCCACCAGCGTGACCGCGCCGGTTCCGGCGTGGATCGTATTGACGGCGGCCGGCTCCAGCATCTTGAGCGCGAAGAAATAGGAAAGCCACGCGCATGCGGTGCCGAGATTGGCGAGCGCCGCCGTGCGCCAGTTGCGCGCGAGCGCGGCCAATTGGTGCGGCATGCGCACCACGACCATGAGTGCAAAGATCACGGTCGCGAGGCCGAAGCTGATCACCACCACGTCGAAGAAGCGCTGGCGCTGGAAGATCTCGCCGAAATAGACATCGCGGGCCGCACCCGCGATCACGAACAGGAGGACGAGGACGGCGCCCAGATTTTTCACAAGAAGATTTTGCACAGGATTTTGCATGGGCGACACCTTCGCGGACGTCGCCCCGCCGATCTATCCGATTATTGCGCCGTCCGGCGCGGGCCGGGGCGTGACGGCCTGGATTGATCTGCGCGCCCCAAAAACACGTCGCCCGGCCGTGCGTTTATGCACAGCCGGGCAGTTTGGACGCGCTGCCCCGAATGGGGCAGAAAACCGGGGACTTACGGCCAGGACTTACGGAACCCAAAAACTACGGAACGATGTGCCAGCGGCCGTCGGTGAACAGGCAGGCACGGCCGTAGAAGGGCTGGCCCGAATTATCGACGATGGCATCGCCGTTATATTGCATGCATTGCTGCGTCGCCTGGACAACGGGCGCCGGCGCGGGAACCGGATAGACCGGATAGGTCTGATAAACCGGGCGCGGCGCCACATAGACCGGGGCCGGGAAGATCACGACGCTTGAGCGGTAACGCGGACCGTAGTAGCGCGGGCCGTGATAGCGCGGCCCCCAATAGGCCGGGCGGTAATGGCCGTGGTGACGGAAACCCGGACCCGAATAATAGCCGATGCCGACCGAGACATTGCCGCCCGCATGGGCCGGGAAGCTTGTCATCACCGCGACGCTGGCGAGAAGGGCGAAGCCGAACGCGAAATGAAGCGACGTGCGAAGCGAAATCATAACTTCTACTCCTACCGGCTACGACCGGCTGTCCAGATCGGGCCAACTGAGCCCGTTCGTGCCGAGCATAGATACGACATCAATGCTCGATGAAGCGGAATCATCCGGGAAAGCTGTGGTTTTTAAAGGGCGTAAGTGTCGCAATTTGTATCCGCCCGGGACCGGTCTGAGATGGGTCCCAAAGGTGCTTCAGGGACGGGCCGAGGGGACCGCCATCCGAGACCGGATCGCCCCAGTCGGGCAGGCGGCAAATCGCGAAATGGGACGGGGCGTGCAAAAATCGCACGAAACCGGGAAAACAACCTTAAAAATGCCGTTTTCGTCACGGTTTCAGAGGTTTGGTGCTGTTGCGCGCCCTCGACGCCCACCCTATATATCCGCCAGGTTTCCACGGCTTAATCACAAAAACGCCAATTTGGTCGCGGGGCCTCCCAGAACATGAGGACCGCGCACTTCTGTTGCTGATGCGAAAGGACAGAGACAAACATGAGTAAAGTGATCGGTATCGACCTCGGCACCACGAACTCCTGTGTCGCTCTGATGGAGGGCAAGGACGCGAAGGTGATCGAGAATTCCGAAGGCGCCCGCACCACGCCGTCGATGGTCGCGTTCGCCAACGACGAACGTCTCGTCGGCCAGTCAGCCAAGCGCCAGGCGGTCACCAACCCCGAACGGACCCTGTTCGCCATCAAGCGCCTGATCGGGCGCCGCTTCGACGATCCCATTGTGGCCAAGGACAAGGACCTGGTGCCCTACAAGATCGTGGCGGGCGACAACGGCGACGCCTGGGTCGAAATCGACGGACAGAAATACAGCCCGTCGCAGATCAGCGCCTTCATCCTGCAGAAGATGAAGGAAACGGCCGAGAACTATCTCGGCGAAAAAGTGACGCAGGCCGTCATCACCGTTCCCGCCTACTTCAACGACAGCCAGCGCCAGGCGACCAAGGACGCCGGCAAGATCGCCGGCCTCGAAGTGCTGCGCATCATCAACGAGCCGACCGCGGCCGCGCTCGCCTACGGCATGGACAAGAAGGAAGCCGGCGTCATCGCGGTCTATGACTTGGGCGGCGGCACCTTCGATATCTCGATCCTCGAGATCGGCGACGGCGTGTTCGAGGTGAAGTCGACCAACGGCGATACGTTCCTGGGCGGCGAAGACTTCGACAAGGCGATCATCGATTACCTGGCCGACGAATTCAAAAAGGAACAGAGCGTCGATCTGCGCAAGGACAAGCTCGCGCTGCAACGCCTGAAGGAAGCGGCGGAAAAGGCGAAGATCGAGCTGTCGTCGTCGATGCAGACCGAGGTGAACCTGCCGTTCATCACGGCCGACCAGAACGGCCCGAAGCATCTGAACATCAAGCTCACCCGCGCGAAGCTCGAAGCCCTCGTTGAACACCTGATCGAACGCACCATGGCGCCGTGCAAAGCCGCGTTGAAGGATGCCGGCATCAGCGCGGGCGAGATCGACGAGGTCGTCTTGGTCGGCGGCATGACCCGCATGCCCAAGGTGCAGAGCCGCGTGCAGGAATTCTTCGGCCGCGAGCCGCATCGCGGCGTGAACCCGGATGAAGTGGTCGCCATCGGCGCTGCCATCCAAGGCGGCGTGCTGAAGGGCGACGTGAAGGACGTCCTGCTGCTCGACGTGACCCCGCTGTCGCTCGGCATCGAGACGCTGGGCGGCGTGTTCACCCGCCTGATCGACCGCAACACCACGATCCCGACACGCAAGAGCCAGGTCTTCTCGACCGCCGAGGACAACCAGGGCGCGGTGACCATCCGCGTCTTCCAGGGCGAGCGCGAGATGGCCGCGGACAACAAGCTGCTCGGCCAGTTCGACCTGATGGGCATTCCGCCGGCGCCGCGCGGCATGCCGCAGATCGAGGTGACCTTCGACATCGACGCCAACGGCATCGTCCAGGTCTCGGCCAAGGACAAGGCCACCGGCAAGGAACAGCAGATCCGCATCCAGGCTTCGGGCGGGCTTTCGGACTCCGACATCGACCGCATGGTGAAGGAAGCCGAAGCCAATGCGGGCGAGGACAAAAAGAGGAAGGAACTGGTCGAGGCGCGCAACCAGGCCGACGGCCTGATCCATTCGACCGAGAAGAACCTCAAGGATTACGGCGACAAGATCCAGTCGGGCGACAAATCGGCGATCGAAAGTGCGATCGCTGAGCTGAAATCGGCCAAGGACGGCGACGACGTGGCGGCCATCACCGCCAAGACCGACGCCCTGATGCAGGCCGCCATGAAGCTCGGCGAGGCCGTCTACAAGGCGAGCCAGGAAGAGGCCGCCGCCGGCAACAGCGGATCGTCCTCCGACGCGCAGTCCGAAAAGAAGACCGGCACCGACGACTCGACCGTGGTCGACGCCGAGTTCGAAGAGGTCGATCCCGATAAAAAGCGGAATTGATCCTTCGCTCTGTGTTAAGCTGATTTAGGGGAAAGACCCGGGTGAACTGACCTTCATCCGGGTTTTCGCAGGCAGGTCCGGCCGAGATCCATGGCAACGACGAAGCAGGATTATTACAAGACGCTCGGCATCGAGCGCGGCGCCAAAGGCGACGAGATCAAGAAGGCGTTTCGCAAGCTCGCGATGCAATATCATCCGGATCGCAATCCGGGCGATATCGAGGCGGAACGCAAGTTCAAGGAAATCAACGAGGCCAACGACGTCCTGTCGGACGAACAGAAGCGCGCGGCCTACGACCGCTTCGGCCACGCCGCCTTCGAGAACGGCGGCATGGGCGCGGGCGGCGGATTTCAGGACGGCTTCGGTGCAGGCTTCTCCGACATCTTCGAAGAGATGTTCGGCGATTTCATGGGCGCGCGGTCGGGACGCGGCGGCGCGCGCGCGGCGCGCGGCGCGGATCTGCGCTACAACATGCAGATCTCGCTGGCCGACGCCTTCAAGGGCATCAAGAACAACATCCGCGTGCCGAGTTCGGTCGCGTGCTCGGCGTGCAGCGGCGTCGGCTCCAAGAACGGCGCCGCGCCCGAAACCTGCCCGACCTGTCATGGGCACGGCAAGGTGCGCGCGCAGCAAGGCTTCTTCACCATCGAACGCGCCTGCCCGTCGTGCGGCGGCCAGGGCCGCGTGATCAAGGACGCCTGCCCGAAATGCGGAGGGAGCGGCCGCACGCGCCAGGAAAAGACGCTGGCCGTCACCGTGCCGCCCGGCGTCGAGGAAGGGACCCGCATCCGTCTCGCGGGCGAGGGCGAAGCCGGCCTCAACGGCGCGCCGCCCGGCGATCTCTACATTTTCATCTCGATCGCGCCGCACAACGTCTTCCATCGCGACGGCGCCAATGTCTATTGCAAGGTGCCGCTGCCCTTCACCACGGCCGCGCTTGGCGGCCAGATCGAAGTGCCGACGGTGGACGGTTCGCGCGCGCGCATCACCATCCCCGCGGGCACGCAGTCCGGCCATCAGTTCCGCCTCAAGGGCAAGGGCATGTCCATCCTGCGCTCCAAGGAACGCGGCGACATGTTCGTCCAGGCCGCCATCGAGACGCCGGTGAACCTCACCAAGCGCCAGAAGGAACTGCTCGACGAATTCGCCACCGAATCCGGCACCGCCAAGAACAATCCGGAATCGGAAGGCTTCTTCGCCAAGGTCAAAGACCTGTGGGAAGATTTGAAGGATTGATGGTTTCGGCGACCATCGTTTCTCTCCTACCGTTTTTACAGTATTAATCGTCACCCTCGGCTTGTCCGGGGGGTCCATTAATGGATGCCTCGTGTGCTTTGCGCACATAGAATGTGTGACATAAAGCGGGGCACGACGTGGTGTTGGTAGGGTAAACAATCATGAACATCGGAATTCTCGGCAGCGCGGGACGCATGGGCCAGATGCTGGTGCGCGAAGTGGCGCGCACGGATGGTGCTGCGCTGTCGGGCGGCGCCGACCGCGCGGGCCATCCGCTGATCGGACAGGACATCGCGACACTCGCCGGGCTCAACACCTCGGGCGTGGTGCTCGGCGCGGACGCCTACGCCGTCATTGCGGCCTCCGACGTGGTGATCGATTTCACCCATGCGAGCGTCGCGCCGGGACACGCAACGCTGTGCGCCGCGCACAAGACGCCGATCGTCATCGGCACCACCGGCATCGATGCGGCCGGCACCGCGGCGATCGAGAAGGCGGCGAAGGACATACCCATCGTGTGGGCGTCCAACTACGCGGTCGGCGTCAACGTTCTGTTCGCCATGACCAGGCGGCTCGCAGGCGTGCTGGGCGAGGACTTCGACATCGAGATCGTCGAGATGCATCACCGCCACAAGGTCGATGCGCCGTCGGGCACGGCACTCACCCTGGGCGAGATGGCGGCCGCCGGGCGCGGCAGGAAACTTGCCGACATCGCGCAGCGTGGCCGCGACGGCCTGACCGGCGAACGGCGCAAGGGCGACATCGGCTTCGCGGCCTTGCGTGGCGGCGAGGTGGTGGGCGACCACACCGTGATGTTCGCTTCCGACCATGAACGGTTGGAGCTCACCCACAAGGCTTCGTCGCGCGAGGTCTTTGCGCGCGGCGCGGTGCGCGCCGCCCTCTGGGTCGCGACGCAAAAGCCCGGCCGCTATTCCATGGCCGACGTGCTGGGATTCACGGACTAGGGCAAAGCGGCCTAACGCCGCAGATTAAGAATCAGGCCTCAACCGGTGCCTTTGCCTCGCGCGGGCACAGGAAGACCAGCACGCAGATGGCGACGACCATGAGGATCGCCGCACTCCAACCGAGCGAGGCATGGATGCCGATCCAGGCGCCGCCCATACCCACCGTGATGCCGCTGAACATGATCAATCCCTGCGCCGCCGTGGTGTAGAGGCCGATCACCTTGCCGCGGCTTTCAGGCGGCGCGTTGAGCTGCACCAGCGTCTGCGCCATCGAATTGTACGAGAGATACAAAAAGCCCGCGCACAGAAGTGCCGCGACCGACAGGATGTAATTGTTCGACAGCGCGAAGACGCCGATCGAGGCGCACCAGCCCAGGATCAGGAAAATCGCCGAGCGGGGCGAGGCCGGCATCAGTCCTTTGTATTCGAGCGCAAGCCCCGCGATCACCGCACCCGTCGCGTTGGCGGCGAGGATCAGCGAATAGCGGAACTCGTCCTCGGCATAACCGAGATCGGCGAGGAATTCGGGCAATTGCGGCTGATAGGCATTGCCGACGAAGAACGACGCGCAGCCCGAGACCACGATGAGGGTCATGATCGCCGGGCTTTGCGCGACGATACGGATCGCCGACATGATGTCGGCGAAACCGCGCACCGCGCGCGACGGCTGCACCCCTTTGCGGAACTTCGGCCCATAGGGCGCCTTCCACAGCCAGATCAGCAGGAAGAAATAGATGCAGGCATTGAGCAGGATGGCGGGCGCCGGGCCGATGGCGATCATCACCGCGCCGCCGATGGCGGGCCCCAACAGGAAGCCCAGCGTGCGCGCGGTCGCCATCAGACGCACGCCGCTTTGCAGCTGCGACGGCGTCACGATGTCCTGGATCATCAATTGCACCGACGGGCCACACAACACGCCGGCCAGACCGTGGATCACCAGGATCGCGGCGGCGTGCCACATCTCCAGCCTGTCGGTGAGGAACAGAACGCCCCACGCGATCGAGGCGAGCGAGAACATCGCCATGCCGAGCTGGATGATGCGCCGCGTGTCGTAGCGGTCGGACAACACGCCCGCCCAGACGGAGAACAGCAGGAACGGCGCCCAGTGCGAGATCACCGCGAAACCGCCGAGCGCGGTCGAATGGAACTTATGGAAGATGATCCAATAGCTGATCACATGCTCGATCGAATCGCCGAGCATGGCGAGCCACATGCCGAACAGGAACGGCCGCGCGCCGGGATGGCGGAGCGCGGCGAAGGCCTTGGGTTTGTCATGCGATGGCGGCGTATGCACGGCCGACGGAGATTGGGCCAAAGATTGGTCCTGAACGGGCGAGTTGGACAAAACGGATTACCTTTGCGGCTGGCTCGGCTCGATCGCCCCCAAAATCGCCTTGGCGGCGGCATCGAGCGCATCGGCGATTTTCTGGCTGTCTCCCGGTTCTAAATCCTGTTCGAGGCGCAGGCGCAAGGCCGTTCGCAGGTTCTCCACCGCGCGTTCGATCTGCGGCGAGCGGACCGCCCGCCGTTCGCCAGCCCTGGCGATGCGCGCCGTGAGCGCATCGATCTGGGCCCGGTTGGCCGTCAACTGGGCCTGGCCGTCGGGTGTGATGGTGTAGAGCTTGCGTGCGCCCTCGGTCGCGCTCACCGCCGCGAGACCGGTTTCTTCGAGCAGGGTCAGCGTCGGATAGACCACGCCCGGCGACGGGCTGTAGGCACCGCCCGATAGGTCTTCCACCAGTTTGATGATCTCGTAGCCGTGGCGCGGCGCTTCGGCGATCAGGCTCAGCATGATCAGGCGCAGATCGCCCTGGTCGAAGAACCGGCCGCGGCGGCCGCGCGAATGGGGATGATGGCCGCGGTGATGACGGCCGCGGCGTCCTTCGGCCCAAAGATCCTCGTGGGCGTGGCGGCGTTCGCCACAATGTGAATGTTTACGCATCTGATATCGTCTCCTTTATTACGATACAGTTTAGATATATCTAAGTCATGACGAAGTCAATGCATGGCCAAGGACAGCATTTCGCTTCTGAAGGGGCTTCCGGCGGCGGGAGCGGCATGGTTCACTGCCGCCGAACGAGCCGTCCGGCCCAAAAGGGATAGGTCGGCGGCACATCAGGAATTTTGGGGACCTTGGACAGAATGTTCCGGCCGAGACATGAACGCGTGAAAGGGCAATCCTTCAATCGGATGATCCCCAACATCCTGACCATGCTGGCGCTGTGCGCGGGCCTCACCTCGTTCCGTTTCGCCTTTGCCGACAAATGGGAACCGGCCGTGTTGTGCATCGTGATCGCCGCCGTGCTCGACGCGCTGGACGGCCGCATCGCACGGCTGCTCAACCAGACCAGCCGGTTCGGCGCCGAACTCGACAGCCTGTCCGACTTCTTCGCCTTCGGCGTCGCGCCCGCGATGTTGATCTATCTGTGGACGCTGCATCAGGCGGGCAACGTCGGCTGGGTGATCGCGCTACTCTATTGCGCGTGCATGGCGCTGCGTCTTGCGCGCTTCAACACCGCGCTCGAAGGCCCGACCTTGCCGGCCTGGGCGAAAAACTATTTCACCGGTGTGCCCGCGCCCGCCGCCGCCGGGCTCGCGCTGTTTCCCATGGTGCTCTCGTTCCTGACCGACGCATTGCCGGTGCGCGAACCGATCGTGTCGGCCATCGTCCTCGTCATCGTGGCGGGATTGATGGTCAGCCAACTGCCCACCTATTCGTTCAAGAACGTGCGCGTCCCGCATCGCTTCGCGCTGTTCCTGATGCTGATCGTCGCGGTCATCGCCGCCATGGCGATCGTCGCACCCTGGCTCACCCTGACGCTGCTGCTCGCTCTCTATATCGTGCTGCTGCCGTTCGGCTGGCGTTCGTTCCGCCGCCTCAAGCGCGAGGCCGATCTGTTCCACGCGAGCGCCGCACATACGAACGTTTCGGCGGATGTTTCGGTGAACGTGCCGAAATAGATTTCAACTAGGCGGGTGAGGCTTCGTTCTTCACGCGGTGCAGCGCGCCGCGCACGGCGGTCGTCAGATCGCGTACCTCGCTCTCGGGCAGGCCGGCGCCGACCGCGACCCTGATATGGCGCGAGTGCAGGATGATTCCCTGCGCGCCGTACAATGTCGGCTCGATGCGCAGCCAATAGGATTCAAGCTGCGCGATGACGTAGCGGCCATTGGGGCCTGTGCGTTCCACGATCGTCGCATCGCCCGCGACCTTCACGCCCTCTTCGGTGGAGGCGCGACGGAAGCCGACATATAGCAGCACGAACAGCAAAATGAGTTCGAGCCCGGCGAAGCCCAGCACGGGACCCGCGCCCATCAGCGCGAGGCCGCCCGAAACGGAGAGGCAAAGGACCGTGAAGCCGACGAGCACCCATTTGAACGCGGGCGGGTAGGCCGACACACCGCGCATCATGCGAACCTCGAGCACGGGTTCGCCGAACCGGCCGGGCGTGAGATGCGTAATCTGGATCACGCGTAGAGTTTAACGTTATTGTGGCGATATGAAAAAGGACAAGATCGAGGCCTTTTACGCCAATCTGGCGAAGGCCATGCCCGAACCCCAGGGCGAACTCAATTATGTGAACCCCTACACCCTTCTGGTCGCGGTCGTGCTGTCGGCACAGGCCACTGACGTGGGCGTGAACAAGGCAACCGGACCCTTGTTCAAGGTGGTCGATACGCCGCAGAAAATGGTCGAATTGGGCGAAGCGAAGCTCAAGAATTTCATCAAGACCATCGGGCTGTTCAACACCAAGGCCAAGAACGTCATCGCGCTCTCCAAGATCCTGGTCGAGAAATATGGCGGCGAGATCCCGCGCACGCGTGACGAGTTGCAGGAGCTTCCCGGCGTGGGACGCAAGACCGCGAACGTGGTCATGAACATCGCATTCGGCGAGCCCTATATCGCCGTCGATACCCACATCTTCCGCGTCTCCAACCGCACAGGGCTGGCACCCGGCAAGAACGTGCTGGAGGTCGAGCTCAAGCTCGAGAAGGTGACGCCCGCGAAATACAAGCAGCACGCCCACCACTGGTTGATCCTGCATGGGCGTTACGTCTGCAAGGCGCGCGTACCCGATTGCCCGGTCTGCGTCGTACACGAGCAATGCGCGTTCCGGGGCAAAACAACGGCGGCGTGAATTGAATTTCGCCTAACGTCGTCATTCCCGCGAAAGCGGGAATCCAATTGAGAGGTTGTTCTGGATCCCCGCTTTCGCGGGGATGACGGGCTTTGCCTTTTACTTCACCAAATCGTCGTTGATGTTGGCGTCGTCCGTCTAGAAGGCGGCGGGCGGCGGGTCGCCCGGGATGGTCGGGATCGCTTCGCTCGACGGCGCGGCGGACGGCAACCGGTCCGCCGTGGGCGGCACGGGAACGGGTGCCGCACCGCTCGCGGCCGCCGGCTTCGGCGTGCCGCCGAAATCGAAATCGACGTCGGTGTCTTCGGGCGCGGGCCCAGCCTCGCCATCCGGCGACGGTGCTGCAGGTTTTGTCGACGCCGGTATCGTGGCGCCGGAGCCGCGGCTCACCGGCATGGACGGCGACGGCGCAATCGGCTGCTGGCCCGGTGCGGTCACTGCTGTTGTCGCAGGTGCCGCCACCGGTTTCGTTGTTGTCGCCTTCGCGCTTGCCGGGCCGCCCGATTGCGGCGCCTGGCGCAACAGCGCGGCGAAACATTCCTTTTCGCTGACGGCGGCCTTTTCGCCGGCGTTGGCGTCGCCGGCCGGGCGGACCTCCACATGATCGACCATGGGCCCGGCGCCGTCGTCGTACATGAAGATATCGACGGTGCAGAGCTGATGACGATATTGCCAGATCAATGCCGGCGGCTCGGCGCGTTCGAGATCGGGCGTGCCCATGAGGTCGTTGATCTCGTCGGAATCGAGACCCATCAGGCGGTCCTTGAAATTGGTGAGATCGACCCCCAGCGAGGCGACTTCGGTGTCGGAGTTGTTGGCGGTCTCGCCGGAGGCCGCCAACGGCGCGCCGATTTGCGTACCTTTGCGCATCGCAAGCCGGCTTTTGGCGCTCGTCTCGCCGACATTTTCACGCGGCGTGCGCACGATGGTGCCGGGATCCATGGTGCAGGCGGTCAGGATGGCCGCGGCCACAGCCGCGCAGGCGAACAGGACGGCGAACATCGGCGCATGCGCGGTGCGGCCTGCGCGGTGCGTCAAGGTTCGATCCTGCGTTTCGTGCTGGCCCGACGCCCCCACCGTCATGGGCTACCCTTGACGATCAAGGGGTACCGGCGCCGGCAGTAGGGTCCTTGCTGTCGTCGAGCGCGGACATCTCGCCCGAGATCTCTCCGCCCGATTCAATGACGATGCGGCCGTAGCGCACCGAACCATCGATGCGGCCGCCCTTGCGGATGGTGAGCTTCTGACGCGCGATCAGCGTGCCTTCGAAGCGGCCGGAGATGTCGGCCTCGTCGACCTCGGCATTGCCGCGGAAATAGCCGGTGGGCGCGACCTCGATCACCTGCGCGTCGGTGAGCTGTGCCTCGACCTGGCCTTCGACCACGAGCTTCTGGCACGCCGTGATTTCACCCGACAAGCAGATGTTGCGGCCGACCGTGAGACGGTTCGCCTCGTCATCCAGCGACAGCATGTTCTGCGGCCGGCGCTGCGCACCGGGGATGTCGACCACGCGGCGCGGGATGTCGGCGCGGAACGGCGTCGCGGCGGGCTTCGGCGGGGTGGCCGTCGCCTTACGCGAGAACGGCTTCAGCGGTGGTGCCGCCATGTCGTTCTGTTCCGGTCCCTTCGGCCCGTTGGCTGCATCGTTGTCCTTGTCTTTTCCGAACATCTTCGAATCCCCAATTGGCCTTGCGGCCTGATTTCCTTGAGGCCCGCTCAAGGGCCCCCTCATCGATGCATCGGCAGTCTGTGTGCCGCCTTTCTACCCCCAGCCCTACGCCCGGGTCCAACGACTTCGGGCATTTTTCGGGCTTCCCCCTAGGCGTTCACCCGTCGGCGCCAATCCTGAACCAGGTGAACCATCGCGGCGGTCGCGACGATCGGCACGATCAGGTTGAGCACCGGCACCGACATCAGAACGGCGATGACCACCCCGACCACGAATAGCTTGGCCGCGTAGGTCCGCCTCAGATGGTCCGCGGTCAGCGGCGCAAACCGACGATACGCGACCAGTTCGTAATATTCCCGACCCAAAAGATATCCGTTCAAGGCATAGAAGACAAAAAGATTAAACGGCGGCAGGAACAGCAGGATCAGGAACAGGGGTAACGCCAATAAATTCAATACGATGGAGAGTGCCGCGAATTTCAGGGTAATTCGTATCGTTTCCGTAACGGTCCGGTCGCGGGCAGGCCCCAGGGCAGGGTAGAAACGGTCCTCAACCACCTGGGCGGCGTCTTCGAGGAAAAAGCCGACAATGACGATCAGGAGCGACGGGAACATCAGGCCGAGCAGCAGGAACAGCATGATCGCGCCCGCGACATCGGCGAAGGCGTCGAGCGCTACGGTGTAGCCCCAGACCTCGAAGCTCGGCACTTCGGTGTTGGTGAACAGCAGGAACAGCCCGAAGCCCCACACCACCAGGAAGGCGGCAAGGGTGCAGGCGGCACTCAGCCCGACATAACGGCCAAGCCGGGGATCGGACAATTGTTGGAAGGCGAGGGAAAAGGCGCGGATCATGCGCCGATTTAGGCCGGCATCGTCGCCCAGCGCAAGTTGGCGTGCAGATCGGCGGGCACGCCCCCGTCCGGTGGGCCCAATCCCAAGTCGGAGCGATCTCGGCGCGGCATTGACTTGGCCGCCCGCCACGTTACTGTCCGGCCCGCACGAATCCGAAGCAAATGGAGCCCCAATGGCCAATTCCAAGTACGACGTGACCGCGATCGGCAACGCCATTGTCGACGTTCTCGCCCATGCCGAAGACAAATTCCTGGTCGAGCAGAAATTGGCGAAAGGCGCCATGTCGCTGATCGATCCGCCGACCGCCGACCGGCTCTACGGCCTGATGAACGCGGGCGTCGAAGCGTCCGGCGGTTCGGCCGCCAATACCATCGCGGGCCTCGCCAGTCTCGGCGGCAAGGGCGCCTTCATCGGCAAGGTCGCCGACGACAAACTCGGTCAGGCCTTCACCCACGATATCCGCGCCGCCGGCGTCGCGTTCGACACGGTCGCGCTGAAGGGCGGCAACTCGACCGCGCGCTGCCTGATTTTCGTCACGCCCGATGCGCAACGCACCATGCAGACCTTCCTCGGCGCCTGTGTCGAGCTCGGCCCCGAGGACGTGGAAGAGGACAAGATCGCCAATTCGCAGGTCGTCTACCTCGAAGGCTATCTGTTCGATCCGCCGCGCGCGAAGGAAGCTTTCTTCAAGGCTGCCGAGATCGCCAAGACGGCGGGCACGAAGGTTTCGCTGACGCTGTCGGACGCCTTCTGCGTCGGCCGTTATCGCGCCGAATTCCTCGATCTGATCAAGAACCATGTCGATATCCTGTTCGCCAACGAAGCCGAGATCACTTCGCTGTTCGAGGTCGACAATTTCGACAAGGCGCTGCAGCAGGTCCGCGGCATGTGCGAGATCGCCGCGCTCACGCGCAGCGAGAAGGGCTCCGTCGTCGTGAAGGGCGACGAGGTCCATGTCGTCGATGCCGAGAAGGGCGTGAAGGTGGTCGATACGACGGGTGCCGGCGATGCCTACGCGGCGGGCTTCCTCTATGCCTATACCCAGGGCAAGAGCTTGGCGCAGGCGGGCAAGCTCGGCGGCATGCTGGCGGCCGAGATCATCAGCCATTACGGCGCGCGTGCCGAGAACGATCTCAAGCAGCTCGCCAAGAAGGCGTTTGCGTAAAATCGCGCGGGCTTCCGCGAAAACCCTCTCCACATCGTGGAGAGGGTTTTTTTGTTCTCAGTGTAAGCGACACAAGGTAGGGTCCGGCCATGGACGTGCTCGCCGGCCGATATGAAGAGCTTGCCCGGCGGCCGCTGCCGGGACACCGCTTCGTAACCTCGTGGTTCTGGCGCCTGTTGCCCACGGGCATGTCGCGGCACTGGTGGCTGTTCCGCCTGTTCGATCTGATCGCACGCCACTGGCCGGTGCCGGGCAAACGCCACGGCATCCTGGTCGTGCGCGTGGACAGCATCGCCAACATGGTGCTGTTCCGCAGAACGCTCGATGCCTATGCCGATGTGCTGGGCGTCGATCGCGGCGACATCACCGTGCTCGGCTGCACGAGCTGGGCGCCGATCTCCGATACCGTGTTCGCCGATTACCGCCGCCTGTTGATCGACGCGCATGCCTTCACACACCGGCCGTTCTACCGTTTCAGGATGGCGCTGCTGGTGCGCCGCCTGAGGCCTGCGCTGACGCTGTGCGATTCCTATTTCCGCCGCGCGCTGATCGCCGACAGCCTGGTCTGGATCGCCGGCGCACCGCAGAGCGTCGTGTCGCTGCCCTACATCACGGAACAAGCACGCGCCGAATTCACCTATTATCTGAGCCAGCTCGGCCCGGTGATCGATACGGGCCTGTATCCCACGCACGAGATCGTGCGCCATTACAAATTCCTTTCCGCGCTGGCGGGGCGCGAGATCCAGCCCGAGCCGCCGCGCATCAATTGGCGCGATGTCGCGCCCGCCGTCGCCGCCGATGGACCCTATGTCGTGCTCAATCCGGGCAGCAACGAAATCGGCCGGCGCTGGCCGTTCGCGAACTATCTCGACATCGCCGGGAAGCTGCTGGCGCGGGGCTTGCGCATCGTCATCGTCGGCAGCGATGACGAACATGCGGGCGATGCCGGGACGCACTTCGCCGGCGATCCACGCGTCATCGATCTCGCGGGCAAACTGGGCCTGCGCGAAGTGCTGGACGTGCTGAAACATGCCGCCGGCGTCATCAGCAACGACACCGACACCGCCCATCTCGCCATCGCACTCGGCACACCGACCATCGTCATCGTGGGCGGCGGCTATTTCGGCAGCTCCGTTCCCTATCCGCCCGCGGCGACGCCCACCAATGCGCGCTTCGTGTTCGAAGAAATGCCCTGCTATCACTGCTTCTGGAACTGCCGCCTGCGTACCTCGCGCTTCGAGGTGTTCCCGTGCGTCGACGCGGTGCCGGTCGAGACGGTGTGGCGCGAGATCGATGCCCTGATCCCGCACGCGAGCGCGGCATGAGCGGTGTGAACGAACAACGGTCCGCGGAGAGATCCGAGCAAGGATCCGAGCAAAGGTCTGGGCAAAGTTCCTGGCTCGACGCGCTCAGGGTCTATGGCGACCGGCGCACGCTGGTGATCCTGGCGCTCGGGTTCGCGAGCGGGCTGCCGAACCTGTTGATCTTCGACACGCTGTCGGCATGGCTGCGCGAAAGCGGCTTGTCGCTCGAAGTGATCGGCTTCTTCTCGCTCGCCACACTCGCCTATTCCTTCAAGTTCGTCTGGGCGCCGCTGGTCGACCGCACCCGCATCCCGATATTCGACCGCCTGTTCGGCCATCGCCGCGCCTGGATGCTGGCGGCGCAAGCCGCGATCATCGCAGGGCTCTGGCTGGTCGCGGGATCGGACCCGGCCGCGCATCTGGGGCTGGTCGCGTTGTTCGCCGTCTTCACAGGGTTTGCGTCGGCGACCCAAGACATCGTCATCGACGCCTGGCGCATCGAGGCGGCCGAGGACAGCCATCAGGGCGCGATGGCGGCCTCGTACCAATGGGGCTATCGCATCGCGGTCGTGGTCGCGGGCGCGGCGCCGCTGGTGCTGGCGGAGAATTACGGCTGGAACCTTTCCTACAGCGCGATGGCGGCGTTGATGGGGATCGGCGTGCTCGCCGTTCTGTTCGCACCGCGCGAGCATCCGGAAAAGCGCGCACCGGCAGCCATCGTGCAAGCGTCCGGTCATTCGTTCCTCTATCGCGCCTTCGTCGAACCCTTCACCGATTTCTGGAGCCGCTTCGGCAAGGTGGCGCTTCTTATCCTGGCGCTCATCTGCCTCTATCGCGTTTCGGATTTCGTGCTCAACATCATGAACCCGTTCTATCTCGATCTCGGCTTTACCAAGACGGAGATCGCCGAGGTGCGCAAGGTGTTCGGCGTGTTCATGTCCATGCTCGGCGTGTTCCTGGGCGGCTGGTCGATCGCGCGCTACGGCCTGATGATCCCGTTGATGATCGGCGCGCTCGCGGGCCCGATCAGCAATCTCGTCTTCGTCTGGCTCGCGGGACAAGGAGCGGACCTCACCGCCTTGTTCGTCGCCATCGGTACCGACAATGTGGCCTCGGGTTTTTCCGGCACGTGTCTGATCGCCTATATGTCGAGCCTGACCAGCGCGGGCTTCACCGCGACGCAATACGCGCTGTTCTCGTCGCTCTATTCACTGCCGGGCAAACTGATCGCCTCGCAGTCGGGGCGCATCGTGGAAGAGGCCGCGCGCAACGCCAACGAGGGCGGCGCCATGTTGCCGCTGACCGATCTTGTGGTGCGCGCACCCGCGATCAGCCTGGCCGAAGCCGCCGCGCGGCTTGAGGTCAGTGCGCGCGCACTGGGCGCCGGCTATATCGCGTTTTTCATCTATTCCTTCGCGATCGGCCTGCTCGCGGTGGCCGTCACATTCCTGGTCGCGCGCAAGACGTCCGCACGGCTTTAGCTCGCGTCAGATCTTCAGCGTCGCCTCCACCGCATCCGCCACGGCCTCCACCGGGATCCGCTCCATCGCGGCGGCACCGAAATCCTGCGCGCGCACGATCGCGACATGATCGCTGAGGGGAGCGAACTTCTCGGGCGGCGTCGGGCCGAACAGCGAGACGAGCGGCACGCCGGACAGAGCGCACATATGCCCGGCACCGGAATCGTTGGTGACGATGGTGGCAAGGCACGCCGCGAGCGCGATGGTCAGCTCGGGCGCGAAGCCGTAGCGCGCGCCGACCTTGTCCTGCTGCAGCGGGATCTTGGCCGACGGCACGGCCCGCGCGATCTGATCGTCCCAGCCGGCTTCAGCGGGACCCAGGATGAACACCGGCACACGTCCGGCAGCGGCTTGGCGCCGGCCGAGCTCGATATAGCGTGCGAGCGGCCAGCATTTTCGCGTCTCTCCCGCGCCGGGCACCAGGCCGACATAGACCGGGCCCTGCGGGAGCAGCCGCACCGCTAGATCGCGCAGTGTCGCGGCAATGGAAACGGTGAAGGCATCCGGCGCAGGCGCGGGCGCGTCGCTCGCGATCGCCAACAGGTCGAGCAGCTGGCGCTGCAGGTTGCGCGGGCTCTTGTACCCCTTGGGCGGCTTCACGCTGGACAGAATGAAATTGCCGAACGGCGCGAGCAAAGCGCGATGACGCACGCGGTGCAACGCGAGCGTGGTGAGCGAACCCTTTTGCGTATTGATGATCAGGTCGAATGAACGGCCGGGCAGCGGGTTGCGCAGAAGCTCCATCAACGAAACGTTGCTGTCGGCCCGTTCGATCACTTCGTCGATCAGGCCGACGACCGCGCCCTTGAGCACGCTCGCATAGACGGTTTTGCCGTGGCCCGCGAGCCAGGTGATCTTCGCATGGGGAAAGGCCGCGCGGAGTCCATGGACAAACGGCAGCTTCATCAGCCCGTCGCCGACGAGATCGCGGCTGACATAAACGAGGATGCTGTCGGCCTGCAAATTTGCCATGTCGAACCCGTTAGCGTTAGCAGGGTCCGGACGAGTTCGGTTACACTGCGCGAGGCGAAAAATCACCGGGCGAGAGGTCGCTCACCCAGACGTTACAGGGCCTTGCCAGCGGAGCTGTCCAGATGATCGACCCTAGATTGAGCGTCGTCGAAGGTGACATCACAAAGCTCGCAGTTGACGCCATCGTGAATGCGGCCAACGAGAGCCTGCTGGGCGGCGGCGGCGTGGACGGCGCGATCCAGCGCGCGGCGGGGCCTGATCTGCTGGCGGAATGCCGCGCACTCGGCGGCTGCGAAACCGGCAAGGCCAAGATCACATCGGGCCATCGCCTGACCGCGCGATACGTGATCCATGCCGTCGGCCCGGTCTGGCAAGGCGGCACCAACGGCGAGGAAAGCCTGCTCGCATCCTGCTACAAGGAAGCCATCGACCTTGCCGCCCATGCGGGTGCGTCGTCGCTTGCCTTTCCCGCCATCTCGACCGGGATCTACCGGTTCCCGCCGGACCGCGCCGCACAAATAGCGATCGAGGCGACCACACGGGCGCTCATCGACCTGCCGCTGCCCGACCGGGTGGTGTTTTGTTGTTTCGATCACGCAACGGCGGCCATTTACCGCCAATTGCTGGGCGTGGATGAAAGCTGAGCCGGAACGCTAGGAAGCGAAAAACGCGCGAACGATCTAGTGATCGATGCGGTTGCGCTTGACGATTTCGGTGAGCTGCACCGCGAGCTTGTCTTCGACCACCACGACCTCGCCGCGCGCGATCAGGCGGCGTTCAGCCTGCAGGTCCACCGGTTCGCCGATGCGCCGGTCGAGCTCCACGACCGCGCCGCGGCCGAGCTGGAGGATCTGGGAGATCTTGAGTTCGGCTGTGCCGAGCACCGCGACGATGTCGATATCGACATCCATGATCGCGCCGTTCTTCGATTCCGAGGCATCGAGGAACGCCGCGCCCAAAGTCGCGCCGAGAGCCGCACCCAATGTGTCGTCATCCGCCATGGTCTTGTTCTACCCCACTACGGGTTAACAAGTCATTGTTCAGCGACGCGAGGTCGCTTTGCATTGTTCCGCGACGCGAGGCCGCTTTGCGCGGTTCCGCGACGTGAAGCCGCTGTGCACGAGGTTATGGGGCTTTTCCTCAATCCCGCCGCAGCATGGGGCCGAGCTTCTTGCCGCCAAAAATGTGGAAATGCAGGTGCGGCACTTCCTGGCCGCCGTCCGCGCCGATATTGGAGAGAATGCGATACCCCGGCGCATCGACACCGAGCTGACGCGCCACGGTCCCGACCGCGCGCACCAGACCGGCGATCTCGTCGGCGCTCGCCTTGGCGCTGAAATCGTCGATCGAGACGTATTTGCCCTTGGGGATCACCAGGACGTGAACGGGCGCCTGGGGACTGATGTCGTGAAAGGCGAGGGAAAAATCGTCCTCGTAGACCTTCGTGCAGGGGATTTCGCCCCGCAGGATTTTCGCGAAGATGTTGTCGTCGTGGTAAGCTGGCATTGCGGTTCTTCCAAAGGACCCCGTGCGGTTTCCCCATCCTGGGGGGAACCTTCGCGTAAATTCAATCCCGTTGATGTTGGCCGTTGATGGTGGAACGCACGTGAGGTCGGAGTTCGCCGGAGTCGAACCCGAAACTCCGGCGATAGGCCCCGTCAAAAAAACGGGGCGTCAGTTCAGCAGAAGCTGCCGCGGTTCGTCGCCGTTGATCCGATGGAAACGGCGGCCGAAACGGACGCGTTGGCCGCTAACGATGGAGACGAGGCGGTTGAGCGGTTTTTCCTCGATCAAGGCTTCCGGACGCGAAACGAAAAGTTCGGCGTGCAGGAGGCCGGTGGTCTCGAGCCCTTCCGGATCGATCCCCTGTGCCTCAAGGGTCTGCAAGGTCTGTTCGTATTCGTCGACGTTATGGAACCGCCGCTGGACGAAGGTGGCGCCGTCGAACTTTTCCGTTGTCAGGCCGTGGCGGGTCAAGGCGCTGTCGATGGCATCATAGGGAAACATCCGCAGCACGAAGGATGCGATCCACGGTGTGCGGCCGTTCTTGTTGCATCCCAGGATCGCGTCGAACGTGCGCTCGGTGATGTAGCCGACGCATCCCGTCGATATGACGATATCGACATCCGCCAATGCTTCGCGGGCGGCGGCGGACGGGCGGTGGTTTTCCAGTTCCTCGTCGATCCCGGCATCGAGTATGCCGACCTCGGTCGCGTATTTGACGGCGTTCGTGCTCGGATCGAGCCCGATCACGCGCACTCCGGCTTCCCCCGGCCAGCTGCTGAAATAGGCGCGATCCAGCTCCAGCATCTTGTCGGACGACAATTCCTGGATCCGCGGATGCATGTAGCGTCCCCGCAACTGATCGAAGGAGAGCGGGAAACGGAGAAGTGCCGAGGTTATTCCGTAGGAACAGCCGAGATCGAGGATGGTGACAGGCTTTTGCTGTTGCGCGGCACGCGCGGCGACCAATTGCTGGAAAACAGGTGCAGCAAGGCCCGGCACGACGTAATCGAGCCCGCCGAGAACGCGGAAATACGCGCGCGGGTCCCGATCATCGTAAATGACATCAAAATCCGCTTTCCCGCTATTGATGGTGCGAAAATCGGCAGGGGTGGAAGTGGAGACAGTCTGGTCCATGAGAGCCCTCTCATTCGTTTGGCACGGACGATCCCTGTGCAGGGATAAAATCCATGGGCGCCGACACTTATGTGATCGCGAGCGATCCGCCGACGAGGTTGAGGATTGCCCTGAGGCGGGCACGAAACCGCTCACACCAGAGTTGAGCGGAAATAGCAGGGTCGGCAACTTGGTACCGAAATGCGCTGATATTATAGCAAGATCGGGTTCGCGGGTTCAACCGACGGGGAAACACGCATCGATTGTAGGTATCGGTCGCCTATTGCGAACGAAATCAAGCCTTTATCAGGCTTTTGGGCGCGAATTCTTCTCTTCGATGCCGCTCTGGCCTTCGCGGCGCGCGAGTTCGGCCCAGACTTCGGCCGGCGTCACGTCACCATCGGCCCACAACACGAGAAGGTGATAGAGAAGATCGCCGCTTTCCGATATCAGGCGCGCCTTGCCCTCGCTTTCCGCCGCGCGCACGACCTCGCCCGCTTCTTCCGTCACCTTCGCGGTGATCGCCGTCGTACCACCGGCCAGAAGCTTCGCGGTGTAGGACGATTTCGGATCGGCGCCCTTGCGGCTTTCGATGGTGCGGAACAGGCGCTCCAGAGCATCATTCATAACGGTCTCCCTGATCCGCACCGCGACCGCGCATCGGCAATCCCGCGCGGCGCATGTGGTCCTTGGCCTCGGCGATCGTATAGGTGCCGAAATGGAAAATGGAGGCAGCGAGCACCGCGCTGGCGTGCCCTTCGGTGACGCCCGCCACGAGATGATCGAGCGTGCCGACGCCACCCGAGGCGATGACCGGAATGGTGACCGCGTCCGCGACCGCGCGCGTCAGCGGAAGGTCGAACCCCACCTTGGTGCCGTCGCGATCCATGGAGGTGAGCAGGATTTCGCCGGCGCCCAGCTCGGTCATGCGTTTGGCCCATTGGACCGCGTCGATATCGGTGCCACGCCGCCCGCCATGGGTGAAGATCTCGAAGCCCGACGCCACGTTCGGATTGTCGACCTTTTTCGCATCGATGCCGACGACGATGCATTGGCTGCCGAACTTGTTGGCGGCGTCGGCAACGGACTGCGGATTGACGACGGCGGCCGAATTGATCGAGACCTTGTCCGCGCCCGCGAGCAGAAGTTTGCGCACATCGTCCAGCGTGCGCACGCCGCCGCCCACCGTCACCGGCATGAAGCATTGTTCGGCGGTACGGCGCACCACGTCAAAAATAGTATCGCGGTTCTCGTGGCTCGCCGTGATGTCGAGGAAGGTAAGCTCATCCGCGCCCGCCGCGTCGTAGATCTTCGCCTGTTCGACGGGATCACCTGCATCCACGAGGTTCATGAAGTTCACACCCTTGACCACGCGGCCCTTGTCGACGTCGAGGCAGGGGATGATGCGTACGGTCAGCACGGCTTATGAATCCAACAATGCCTGGGCTTCGCGCGGATGCACGCGGCCGTCATAGACGGCACGGCCCGCGATGACGCCTGCGAGCACATCGCCGCCCGTTTTCTTCAGCGCCGCGAGATCGTCCATCTTGGACACACCGCCCGAGGCGATGACCGGGATGGAGACGGCGCGCGCGAGCGCCACGGTCGCCTCGACATTGGGTCCGCCCATGGCACCGTCGCGTTCGATATCGGTGTAGATGATCGCGGCCACGCCCGCGTCTTCAAACTTGCGGGCGAGATCGAGCGCGGTGATGTCCGAGGCCTCCGCCCAGCCTTCGACCGCGACCATCCCTGCGCGCGCATCGATGCCGACGGCGATCTTGCCGGGATAGGCCTTGCACGCGCGGATCACGAGATCCGGATCCTTCAGCGCGGCGGTGCCGAGGATGACGCGCGCCACGCCCTTGTCGAGCCAGAGCTGTACCGTGTCGAGCGAACGGATGCCGCCGCCCAGTTGGATCGGCACCGAAACGGATTTCAGGATCGCCTCCACCGCATCGGCATTCACCGGCTTGCCCACGAAGGCGCCGTTGAGATCGACCACATGAATCCAGCGGCAGCCGGCAGCCTGGAAATCGGCGGCCTGGCGGCCGGGATCCTGCGCGAACACCGTCGCCAATTCCATCTCGCCCTTATAGAGGCGGACACACTGGCCGTCCTTCAGATCGATGGCAGGGAAGAAGATCATGCCCATGATGCCTTGATGTCCTTCACTTTGATCCGTTAGGGGCGCCATTTGAGAAAGCCGGAGATCAGCGCCTGACCGACGCGCTGGCTTTTTTCCGGATGAAACTGCGTGCCCAGCATATTGTTGCGCCCGACGATCGCGGTGACGGGGCCGCCGTAATCGACCGTCGCAAGGACATCGGTCGCGTTTTTGACGCGCAACGCATAGGAATGGACGAAATAGGCAAAGTCGCCGGGCGCGAGCGAAGCGAGTGCCGGGTGTGCGGCGCCGGTAAAGTGCAGATCGTTCCAGCCCATGTGCGGAATCTTGAGCGCGGGATCGGCAGGCGTCAGACGCGCGACCTCGCCGTCGATCCAGCCGAACCCTTCGGTGTCGCCGTGTTCGCGGCCCCAGCTTGCCATCAATTGCATGCCGACGCAGATGCCGAGGAACGGCTTCCCGCGTTCGATCACGTTGCGTGTGAGTGCCTCCATCATGCCGGGAAGCGCCACCACCCCGTCGCGGCAATCGCGGAACGCGCCGACGCCTGGCAGCACGATATGTGTCGCGGCGTCGAGCGTTTTGGCATCGGTGGTGACGGCCACGTCACTGCCGCCCAAATCACTGGCGAGCTCGCCGACGACCTTCTCGAACGCCTTGGCGGCCGAGCGCAGATTGCCCGAACCGTAATCGATGAGCGCGACCTTCACCATGCTCGCCGTCCCGTGTTGGGCATCGCGGACTCATGCGGCGCGGTTTCGACGAAATAGCGTTCGATGGCGTCCTCGGCCGACGGCGCCATCACGACCCCGAGATCGGCCAAGCCGCGCCGCTCGAAGGCGTCGCGCAGCAGATCGTTGGCCACCCATCCGATGATGAGCGCGACACCAAGCGACAGCACCATCTCGGCCAGCAAGTTGAGACCGAAGAGATCGGCCACCATGCCGACCGCGAGTTCGATCACGAACATCGCCAGCGCCACCAGCCACAGCCGGTGCCACAGCGCCCACAGCACGGAGAAGAAAAAGGCCGGCCACGAGAAACCGTCCTTCACCGCGCGCGCGCCCGCGATCGCGGCATCGAGGCTCGCCCCCACGGTTCCCCTTTGGCGGCGCGGCGCATGGATGGTGTAGAAGCGCATGGCTGCGCCCTACTCTTGCGAGGAGAGAACGCCCTTGGTGGAGGGAACAACGCCCAGCGCACGCTCGTCGAGGGTGATCGCCTGGCGCAGCGCGCGCGCGAGCCCCTTGTAGGCGGATTCGACGATATGGTGGTTGTTCTCGCCGTAGAGCGTCTCTACGTGGAGGGTGAGGCCCGCCGCCTGGGCGAAGGCCTGGAACCATTCCTTGAACAGCTCTGTATCCATATCGCCCAGCTTGGGCCGGGTGAAGTTCACTTTCCACACCAGATAGGGTCGGTTCGAGCAATCGACGACGACCTGCGACAGGGCCTCGTCGAGCGGAACCAGGGCCGAGCCGTAGCGCGTGATGCCCTTACGGTCGCCCAGCGCCTTGTTCACGGCCTCGCCGAGCGTGATGCCGGAATCCTCGGTGGTGTGGTGGAAATCGATGTGCAGATCGCCCTTCGCCTTCAACTCGATATCCATCAGGCTGTGGCGCGACAGCTGCTCCAGCATGTGGTCGAGAAAGCCGATGCCCGTGGACACGTTGTATTTGCCGGTGCCGTCGAGATTGACGGACGCGGTGATCTCGGTCTCCTTGGTTTTGCGCTCGATGCGTGCCTGACGCATGACGGGGCTCCTAGCGGCCGGAATGACGGGTGGGCTCAAGCGCGCGGGTTGTAACAGGATAGGCCGGGAAATCAAAGCCTGGAGCATGATTACCTGATGGCCCGTTCAGCCCGGCCCGCTTGGGCTGTAGATCAGGGTCGCGACACACGTCCCGTCCCGTTCTGCATTCTATCGGGCTCGTTCCATTGACCCGGCCGTCCCGGGAAACTACATCCGGAACACCAATTCTTTTGGCATCCTTTCGGCCCCTCTTTTCCGGATCTGGCCCGCACCCATGTCGAATTCCCAATCGTCAAACATGGCTCCCTCCTGGCATGGCACCACCATCCTTTCATTACGAAAAGGAAATGAAGTTGTCGTGGCGGGCGACGGCCAAGTCAGCATGGGCGATACCGTGGTCAAGCATAACGCGGTGAAGGTCCGCCGCCTGGCGAACGGCTCGGTCATCGTCGGCTTCGCCGGCGCCACCGCCGATGCCTTCACCCTGTTCGAGCGGCTGGAAGCCAAGCTCGAGCAGCATCCCGGCCAATTGACCCGCGCCTGCGTCGAGCTCGCCAAGGATTGGCGCACCGACCGCTACCTGCGCCGTCTCGAAGCCTTGATGGCGGTTGCCGATTCCAAAGTCTCGCTCATCGTCTCAGGCACCGGCGATGTGCTGGAGCCGGCCGACGGCCTGATCGGGATCGGTTCGGGCGGCAATTACGCGCTCGCCGCCGCGCGCGCGCTGATCGACCGCGACGATATGAACGCCGAAGCCATCGCGCGCCGCGCCATGGCGATCGCCGCCGATATCTGCGTCTATACCAACGGCAACGTCACCCTCGAAAAGCTCCCAATTAAAAGTTAACCGGCAAAAGCTGACTGGTAAAAGCTAAGCGTAATGAGCAATTTTTCCCCGCGCGAAATCGTTTCCGAACTCGACCGCCACATCATCGGCCAGACCGAAGCCAAGCGCGCCGTCGCGGTGGCGTTGCGCAACCGCTGGCGCCGCCAGCAGTTGGACGAGCACCTGCGCGAAGAGGTGCTGCCCAAGAACATCCTGATGATGGGGCCCACCGGCGTCGGCAAGACCGAGATCGCGCGCCGTCTCGCCAAGCTCGCCGAGGCGCCGTTCCTCAAGGTCGAGGCGACCAAGTTCACCGAGGTGGGTTATGTCGGCCGCGACGTGGAACAGATCGTGCGCGATCTGGTGGAGATCTCCATCCACGACACGCGCGAGCGCATGCGCAAGCAGGTGACCGCGAAAGCCGAGCTGCATGCCGAGGAACGCATCCTCGATGCGCTGGTCGGTGAAAACGCCTCCAAGGATACGCGTCAGAAATTCCGCAAGATGCTGAGGGAAGGCGAACTCGCCGACAAGGAGGTCGAGATCGAGGTGGCCGATACGAGCGGCATGGGCCTGCCGACCTTCGACATCCCCGGCATGCCCGGCGCACAGATGGGCATGATCAATCTCAACGAGATGATGGGCAAAGCATTCGGCAAGCGCACCAAGAAGAAGCGCATGACGGTTGCGGAGTCCTACAGCATCCTGATGGCCGACGAATCCGACAAGCTGCTGGACGAGGAAGTCGTCGTGCGCGAAGCGATCTCGGCGGTCGAGAACAACGGCATCGTGTTCCTGGACGAGATCGACAAGATCACCGCGCGCTCCGAACGCGTCGGCGCGGACGTCTCGCGCGAAGGTGTGCAGCGCGACCTCTTGCCGCTGATCGAGGGCACGGCGGTCGCCACCAAGCATGGCACGGTGAAGACCGACCATATCCTGTTCATCGCATCGGGTGCGTTCCACTTGGCGAAGCCGTCGGACCTGCTGCCCGAGCTGCAAGGACGTCTGCCGATCCGCGTCGCGCTCAATGCGCTCAGCGAAGAGGATTTCGTGCGCATCCTGACCGAGCCCGAAGCGAGCCTGATCAAGCAATACGTCGCGCTGATGGCGACCGAGAACGTGACGCTTAGCTTCACCGACGATGCGATCGCGGAGCTTGCGCGCCTCGCTGCCGAGATCAATTCGACGGTGGAGAATATCGGCGCGCGCCGCCTTCACACCGTTTTGGAAAAGCTCTTGGAAGAGGTCAGCTTCACCGCCGCCGATCGCAACGGCGAGGCGGTGACGGTCGACGGCGCCATGGTGCGCACCCGCGTCGGCGAGCTGGCCAAGAACACGGATCTGTCGAAGTTCATTCTCTAAGGGCGCGCGTATTACGCCCTTACCCCTCGATCCAGCCGAACTCGGGCAGGAACTTCGTGTAGAGCACGTAAGCATAGACCACGAAAAAGATCAGCGTGCCCGCGATCTGCATCCGGGCGAGGAAAGCGAAATCCTCGGGGTTGTCGTCGCGATGCACGCGGGTGCCGTGACCGAAATGAAACGCATCGCCGATCAAGGCCCGCACGCACCGTACGATCAGATAGATCAGCAGCACGGTCGCAAGCCCGAGTCCGACATAGCGCAGCCAGGTATGTCCCATCGGCTCGCCCTCAGGCCGCGATTTGTCTAAGGCTTGTCGTCATAGCCGATTTCGGCGAGCAGGCGATCGAGCGTGCCTTCATCCAGTTCGTGGATGTGCTTGGCCAACAGGTTCGCAAACAGCGTCGCCTTCGGTGCAAGACCGCCGGTCTCCACCGGTACGCGCGGATGCGACAGTTGCGCGAGGCGTTTCAGCTCATCCACCTCGTCCCAGATCAGATCGAAATAGGATGCGATCTGCATGACCAGGCCGGGGCCCGGGCGGCCGCGGTTGCCGTGTTCAAGCGCGGAGAGATAGGCCGAGGACACTTTGAGATCCTGCGCCATCTGCTGCAGCTGGATGCTTTTTCTTTCGCGGAGCGCGCGCACGCGTGCGCCGAAGGGAGTCATCGCGTCACCTTTCGTAGAAGAACGTAGAGCGCACCTTCGCCGCCGTCAGCGATGCGCGCCTGCGCGAAGGAGAGGATGCGCGCGCGGTTTGCCGGCGCGTTCAGCCATCTCGGCACTTCGCGGCGCAAGACGCCCGATTTCCCCGTGATCACCAGCACGGCGCGCGACGACGGCCCCTGCATGGCGGCGAGGAAATGGGCGAGCGCGCCATAGGCCTCATCCTGCGTGTGGCCGTGCAGATCAAGCCGAGCGGTGACGGCGATGCGGCCGCGTTTGAGTTTCTGCACCGTGCGCAGATCGACATCGACGGCCGCACCGGCAGCGAGATCGGGCAGTTTGGGTTTTGCGACAGTGGGGTTCGGCACAGCAGCAGCCGACGCGCGTGGTCTCGTCGCCGCGCGGCGCGACGCGGGGTGCGCGGCATCCACATCGGCCTTTTTGTTTCTTTGACCGATGGTGCGGCCTTTCAGCGGCTTCACGTCGCGGAAGGCATGGCGCAGCAATTCGTCGTCATCGTCGTGCCGACTGATCATACCATTTCATCCACGATGACGACGGCGATGCGCTTCGGCCCGTGCACGCCGACCAGGATGGTCTGTTCGATATCGGCGGTGCGCGACGGCCCGCTGATCCAATTGATGGTGCGGGGCAAGAGTGCGCCTTTGGTACCGCGCACGATGTCGAGCCCTTGCTCATAGGTGCCGACGATGTCGCGCGCGCGCAGCACGACGATATGGGTTTCGGGCAGGTAATTGAGTTTGATCGGCCGCTCGGCACCCGACGCCATCACCACCGTGCCGGTTTCCGCGACACCGGCGCACGCCAGCGCCACGCCCACCGGATCGTCGCCGTCGGTACCGCCGCCGGTCACGGTCAGCGCACCCGGCCAGGCGATTTTCTTGCGCGCCAATTCGGGAGAAGTCCGGATCACCTGCGGCAGGTTGTGCGCGCGCAAGTATTCGGCGACAGCCACGCCGAGACCATTCAGATCGGCAACACGGTTGACGGTGACGCCGAGTTCCTCGGCGCGCATTGTGAAGGTTGCGACCGGATCGACATTCCGCACGCGGCTCGGCGCTTCGGTGCGCGGCGGATGGGCAAGACGCGCCGCCACGCCGGCGCGGCGCGCCGTCAGGTTGCCGTCCGCATCGAGTGCGCTTTTGAGCCGCGCGAAAATGTCAGCCCTTGAATCGCTCACTTATCGCTCACCGTTTTTGCGCCTTCCATTGCGCCATGAAGGTCGCGCCTTGCGTAGGCGGCAGATCACGCGTCGCGAGCCAGTCCGACAGGCCAGGCACCCAACGCAGCCACGTACGAGGGCGATGCAAGATCTTCGCCGCAAGCGATGCGCCGAGGCGATAGAGCGCCGGGCGACGCGCGGCGAACCGCCACAGCACAAGGCCGAGTTTGGAGCGTTGCGATACCAATCCGCGATCGAACGAGATGTCGCGCCAGGCGCGCAACATTTTCGGCAGCGGGATGCGCACCGGGCAGGCCGCCTCGCAGGCGCCGCACAGGCTTGAGGCGTGCGGCAGATGTTTCGCAGCTTCGATCCCGGCGAGCGCCGGGCTCAGCACCGATCCCATCGGACCCGGATAGACCGAACCATAAGCATGCCCGCCCACCGCGCCGTAGACCGGACAATGGTTGAGGCACGCGCCGCAGCGGATGCAGCGCAACATGTCGTGGAATTGGCCGCCGAGCAGGGCAGAGCGGCCATTGTCGAGCAACACAACGTGATAGTGCTCCGGCCCATCCATATCGTCGGCGCGCTTCGGACCGGTGGAGAACGTAGTGTAGGTGCTGATCTCCTGGCCGGTGGCGCTGCGCGCCAGCACGCGCAACAGGACGGAAACATCGTCCAGCGTCGGCACCACCTTTTCGATGCCGGCCAGCACGATGTGGATCTTCGGCACGGTCTGCGACAGATCGCCGTTGCCTTCGTTGGTGACGATGACGCTGGTTCCGGTTTCGGCGATCAGGAAATTGGCGCCGGTCATGCCGGCATCGGCCGCAAGAAACTCCTCACGCAAAATCGCGCGCGCTTCGGTGAGCAATTCGTCGGGTGTGCCGAGCGGGCGGTCGGCCGCGAGCATGGTGTGCGCGGCACGGAAGGCATCGGCCACTTGCGCTTTCGATACATGCGTCGCCGGCGCGATGATATGCGACGGCGTTTCGCGACGCAGCTGGATGATGTATTCGCCGAGATCGGTTTCGATCGGGCGGATGCCGTTGGCTTCGAGATAGGTGTTGAGCTCGATCTCCTCGCCGACCATCGACTTGCCCTTGGCGAAGGTTTTGGCGCCCGCGCCTTTCAGGATGCGCAGAACAGTCGTGCGCGCCTCGTCCGCGTCGCGGCACCAATGCACGTGGCCCCCGGCCTTGTGCACGTTGGCCTCGAAGGTTTCGAGATAGGCATCGAGATGGGCGAGCACGTGATCGCGGATCACCTTCGCCTCGTCACGAAGGCGGTCAAACTCGGGCAGGCGCGCGACGGCGGTCGCACGCGCGGTGACGAACCCCTGGCGCATGCGCGCCAGCGCCGCCTGAAGCGATGGATCGGCCAGGGCCTGTTTCGCAGCGGCCGGGAAATCGGTCGAAACGTGCATGGTCACGACTTTTCCCCGATGGCCGGTTCTTCGGTGCGACCGGTCAGAACCTCGGCGATATGGAAGACCCGCAGGCGGGAGCCTTCGCGGCTGAGTTTGCCGGCCAGATTCATCAGGCAGCCAAGGTCACCGCCCAGCACCATGTCACCCCCGACCTTGCTTTGGGCCACCGCGAGGTCCGCCGTGCGTTGCTCCACGATCCGGTCCGACACATCGGGGTATTTCACGCAGAAAGTCCCGCCGAAGCCGCAGCACGTTTCGGAACCGGAATAGTCCTGGGTCTTCAATCCAGGCACGGCGGCCAGCAAGGTGCGGGGCTGAGCCTTGATGCCCAGCTCACGCAGGCCCGAACAGGAATCGTGATACAGCGCGGTGGCCGTTTTCACCGCCGCGCGCGCCGTTACGATGTTCCGGCGCCCCATTACATCGACCAGGAATTGGGTGAGCTCATACGTGCGCGCTGCCAGTTCGGCCGCCTTGGCGGACCATAGCGGATCGTCCGCGAACAGATCGGGGAAATGGGCCCGCACCATGCCGGTGCAGCTTCCCGACGGCGCCACCACGTAATCGTAACCCGCGAACGTCGCGATCACCTGTTTGGCGATGGCGGCAGCGCCCGCGCGATCACCCGAATTGTAGGCCGGCTGGCCGCAACAGGTTTGCGCCTCGGGCACCTCGACCACACAGCCGGCGCGTTCCAACAATTCGATGGTGGCAAAGGCGATCTGCGGCCGCATGACATCGACCAGACAGGTGACCAGCAGGGCAACGCGGGGATTTTGCGACGGCGCAGGAAGTTCGGCCATGGCGCCAAGATCGCGCTTAACCGGATCGGAGTAAAGTGACGATGGAGGAAGTCTGTCTGTACCTTCTATTTGCCGTCATTCCGGCCAAGCGAAGCGCGAGCCGGATTCCAGGGATGCATCTCTGGATTCCCGCTTGCGCGGGAATGACGATTTAAAAGCTATCCTGCCTGGAGTGAGGTGACGGTAGACGAAATCCTCAACGCGCGTGTCGGCACCAAGACGAAGAAGCGGCCCTGCTGCTTCATCGCGCCGGCACCCGCACGCGCCACCGGACCGGCACCCCAGAACAGATCGCCGCGCACCACGCCCTTGATGGCGCCGCCGGTATCCTGGGCGACCATCAGGCGCTGCAGCGGCTGGCCGGCGCGTGCATTGCCCGCGGGGTAGGTCGTTTCCAGCCAGATCGGCATGCCCATCGCATAGAATTTGCGATCGACCGCGAGCGAGCGTTCCGGCGTCAGCGGCACGCCCTGCGCGCCGATCGGCCCGCGTCCCTTGATCTCGCGGAAAAAGACGAAGGACGGGTTCTTGTTCATCACGTCCTGCGCCTCGGCCGGATGGGCGCGCAACCAGGCGACGATGCTGTCGAGGGTCACCTGATCGGCCGGTATGGCGCCACGTTCCACCAGATCACGTCCGATGGCACGATAGACTTGGCCGTTCTGCGCATCGTAGCCGACGCGCACGACCTCGCCGTTCTCCAGCACCACACGGCCCGAACCCTGGACATGCAGGAAGAATGTCTCGATCGGATCGTCGACCCACAGGATCTCGAGCTTCTTTCCGGCGAGTGCGCCTTGTTCGATGATGGCGCGCGCAGGGTAGGGCACGAAGCGGTTGCCTTCGATGCGCCCGGTGATCGAGCGCCCCTTGAGGTCGGCGCGGAAAAGGCCGAGATCTGCAGTCACCAGATCGGGCGGACGGCGATAAAGCGGGATCGAGAACCTGGCGCTTTGGGTGCGCGACCCTTTGAGTTCGGGTTCGAAATAACCGGTGATCAACCCGGCCTCGTCGCCGCGATCGGTGACGAGCATCGGGGTGAAGTTACGCTCGAAAAAAGCGCGCGCCTCGGCCGTCGTGGCGCTCGGCTGAAGCTGGCGGCAGATGTCGATCCAGTCCGCATTGGTGCCGGTGAGCGGGCCGAGCGTCCAAGCCGCCGTGGGCGCACGCTTCTGCATCGCGGTGCAGGAGTCACGAAACGTCTCGTAGGCGGCGGACTGATCGTCGTTCGCCCAGCCGGGCAGCTCCGAGAACGAAACCGTGCTGAGTTCGAGCTTGGGTTCGGGTGGTGTGACCTGGCGCGGCGTGCAAGCCGCAAACAGGGCCGCGAACAGCACAAGCGCACCCGCCGCAGCGAACGGCCTGAAAAGTCCGACGGCGTTATTCACTGCGCGTCGCGACAAGTTTCCAGTTGGGGTCGCGCGAGCGCAGATCGCGCGAGAAGGTCCAGATGTCCGTGACCTCGGCGATGTGATTGGCATTGCCGTCCACGGCTTCGCCTGCGGCGTTCTTGGTCACGTTCACTTGTTCGGACACGATCTTGACGGTGAGGGAGGCGATGTCGTTTTCCACCTCGGCCTCGGTCGCGTCGCTCGACACGATGCGGACCAGGGTGTTTTCCAGCGTCTCGTTGCGCGATTCACGTTCGCGCATGGCATGGTCGAAATTCTCATAGACGTCGGCGCTCAAGAGATCCTTCAGGATCTTGCGATCGCCCTCGGCGAAGCCCTGGACGATCATCTCGAACGCGGTGCGCGCACCGGTGAGGAATTCCGAAAGATCAAAGCGCGGATCGTGCAGACGGATTTCGGCAATGGCCGCATCCAACGGACCTGTGGCGCCGGCGGTTGCGCCGTCCTGCGGCTGGTCGGCGCGCGGGCGGCGCATACGATCGGGCAGCGGGATCACCGTTTCATCGCCGCCGTTGGACGGCTGCACCAGCGGATCGCTTTGCATCCGCTCCTTCGGACGATTCTCCGGACGGCCGTCATCCTTGTGGCGGCCAAGCACGCTGCGCAGACGCAGCACCAGGAAGGCCGCGATCATGGCGAACAGAATGATATCGACGTATTGGAAACTATCGCCCATGCGGCTTAATCACGTCTTTTCAAAGTCAACTGTCCCGCAGATTAGCCACTCGGCCCGAAGGGGTCTAGCCGCCAAGGCGGCCAATCACCGTGAACTGACCCGCTAATGCGGGCCCTACGGCATAAAGTTGGCCCGTAAACCGGATCATGCAATGGCATTTCAGTGATTTTGACCTAGATTATGGCAATGGGATGGATGGTTTTTTTCGGCCTGATCGCATGGCCGATCCTGGAAATCGCAGTTTTCGTGCAGGTCGGAGAATGGATCGGCTGGCTGAACGCGATCGCATTGTTCCTGTGCACGGCCGTCGCCGGGCTGTGGCTGCTGCGCTCCGAGGGTGTTTCGCTGCTGCTGCGGGCACGGCGCCAGATGCAGGACGGCATCGCCCCGGTGGACGAAGCGTTCGACGCGTTGTGCCTGGTCACCGGTGGCGTTTTGCTGCTGCTGCCCGGATTCCTCACCGATATCGCGGCGCTGTTCCTGTTTCTGCCGCCGACGCGGCGTGCGCTGAAACGCCTGATTGCCCGTCACACGGTTGTCGTGCAGGGCGCGGCCGGTGGCCCTTATGCGCCGCGCGAGATCGTGATCGAAGGTGAATTCGAGGAAATCCGCCCGGAACAAACACATGGGCAAACACATGGGCCATCAAGTGGGCAGCCGAATGGGCCGGCCAAGCCGCTGAATAAGCCGACACAATATACTGACGTGGCCGACGACCAGACCGGCGACGTTGTACCCAAACGCGAATGATGTTACCCAGGCGCCGGCCACGAGATCCGGTGAGGAGAGCATCATGAGCGACGAAAGCCCCAGCCCGAGCGAACGTTCCACGCCGGAATCGGAGGCGGGCCAACAGCCGCAGCAACCGCCGCTGCTCATCAACGGACAATATGTGAAGGATCTGTCCTTCGAGGCCCCCAACACACCGCAGATCTTCAGCGCCATGCAGGGCGAGGCGCCGCAGATCCAGGTCGATATCGACGTCCAGGCCGATCAGAAGCAGCAGGGTATCTTCGAGGTGGTCCTCAAGGTCCGCGCCGAGGCGCGCGGCAAGGAGCAGCTCGCCTACCTGCTGGAAGTGGAATATGCCGGCATTTTCACGCTGAACGTGCCGCCGGAACATTTGGGCCCGATCGTACTGATCGAATGCCCGATGATCCTGTTCCCGTTCCTGCGCCGCATCGTGGCCGACATCACCGGCGACGGCGGCTTCGCACCGCTGATGTTGTCGCCGATCGATTTCGCACAGCTCTATCAGCAGCGCGTGCAAGCCGCACAGGCTGCCCAGGCCGCGCAGGCGCAACACGCCGAGGCGTAGGCCTTACGACGCAACCGTAAAGCTTCGTATCATTCCCGCGAAAGCGGGAATCCACATCAGCATCAGGTGACGGGCGGAGGGTGCCCGCGACCGACTCACGCAGCCGGATCGGTCCGCTGTGCGTCGGCGCAGCCAGATCGGCCTGCTGCGCGTCAGCGCAGCCAGATCGGATTGGTGAGTCTTTTGAGGAATTCGGCGTGGGACGCGAGTTCTGCCTCGGTGGCTGCGTGCGGGCGGGCGACGCGATGCACGACCTCGACGGCAACCAGCGCGGCCTCATTCTCGCTTTCAGCCAAGATCAGATCCGGCTGGCGGCCGCCGATCAGTTCGAGATAGACCTCGGCCAGGAGCTGTGCGTCGAGCAGCGCACCGTGCAGCGTGCGCGCGCCGTTATCGATATTGAAGCGCTTGCACAGTGCATCGAGGCTCGCCGGTGCGCCGGGGAATTTGGAGCGCGCCATCATCACGGTATCGATCGCGCGCGCCGCGGCGATCTTGACGAGGCCGCATTTGCCCAACTCGAAATTGAGGAAGCGCATGTCGAATTCGGCGTTGTGCGCGATCACCGGCGCATCGCCCAGGAAGGTCACCAGGTCTTCGACGATGTCCGCGAACAGCGGCTGGCCGCGCAGGAATTCCTCCGACAGGCCGTGCACGGCAAAGGCCTCGGACGGCATGTCGCGTTCCGGATTGATGTATTTGTGGAACGTCTTGCCGGTCGGCACGTGATTGACGAGTTCGATGCAGCCGATCTCGACCACGCGGTGACCCTGCGCAGGATCGAAGCCGGTCGTTTCGGTGTCGAGAACGATTTCGCGCATGCACCTATCTAGTCAGATTCGCAGCATTTTTTCAACGCGACGCGAGGTTGCTTTGCGTTTTCAACGCGGCGGCCAATGGCGGCCATGCATCAGCTTCGCGGTGGCGACGATGTTTTTCACATGGCCCAGACTGAACGCCTTGCCCAACCCGGTGGGTACGACGAAATCGGCGCGGCGGCGTTTTTCCGCATCGGGCATCTGGCGCGCGAGGATAGAGGCGAGGCGTTCCTCGCTCATGCCTGGACGGCGCAAGACGCGCAGACGCTGCAGATAGGCAGGTGCGCTGACCACGACGACGGCGTCGCAGAGCGCATCGGCACCGACTTCGTATAACAAGGGAATGTCGTAAACCGCGATGCGGGCACCGCGCATCATCTCGCGGCGCAGGAATTTTTCGCGGCTTTGCCCGACCAGCGGATGGAGGATGCGTTCGAGCTTGCGCAGTTCATCCGGTTTGCCGAACACGCGGGCACCCAGCGCGGCGCGATCGACCGCACCGTTTTTCACCACACCGGGGAAGGCCGCCTCGACCGCGGCCAGCGCGGCACCTTTCGGGCCCATCAGCTTGTGCACTTCGGCATCCGAGTCATGTACCGGTACACCCAAGCGGCGGAACATGTTCGCGATGGTCGATTTGCCCATCGCGATGGAACCGGTGAGGCCCAATATGACCATGTCTAGGTTCCGGCTCCGGCCGCAGTCAGCACATAGGTGGTGAGCGCCTGGTCGACCGTGGGCTCGATCCCGAACCAGGCGGCGAAACCGGGGCGCGCCTGATGCAGCAGCATGCCGATGCCGTCGATCACCGGATGGCCGGCGGCTTTCGCTGCTTTCAACAATTCGGTCTCCAGCGGCACGTAAACGATGTCGTAGACGGCGGCGGCTTTCGGCAGGTGTGTGAGATCGAGATCGAGCGGCGGCTGACCGGTCATGCCGAGGCTGGTCGTGTTGACAAGAAGCATGGCGTCTTCCAATGCGAGGGCGCGCGTTTCCCAATCCCGGATTTCGACGTTCGGCGCTTTCAGATCGCGTGCAAGCGTCTCGGCGCGCGCGCGCGAACGATTGGCAATGCGCACGCTGGGCACACCGGCATCGAGCAATGCGACCACGATGGCACGCGCGGCGCCGCCCGCACCGATCACTACAGCCGGTCCGGCCGCCGGATCCCACGCGGGATATTTGCTTTTCAGGTTTTCGATGAAGCCATAGGCATCCGTGTTCGTGCCCCACAGGCGCCCATCGCGCCGCACCACGATGGTGTTCACCGCGCCGATGCGCACCGCCACGTCATCCAATTCATCGACGGCCGCAAGGACGGCTTGTTTGTGCGGGATGGTGACATTGGCGCCGGCAAAACCCAGCTTCGGCAGCATGCGCACGGCCGCAGTGAAATCTTCCGGCTTCACCGCGAGCGGCACATAGGCACCATCCACCGCATGGGTGGTCAGCCAATAACCATGGAGCAAAGGCGATAGGGAATGGCCCACGGGCCAGCCCATCACGCCTGCCAGTTTCGCGCGCCCGGTCGTCATGCTTAACCTGCCATCATGAAATGAGTAGACCTTGGGTGCGCAAGAATGCCAAGAGCGGCAACAGCGGCAGGCCGAGGATGGAGAAAAAATCCCCATCGATGCGTTCGAACAGATGTGCCCCCAGTCCTTCAAGCTGATACGCACCGACCGAGGTGAGCACGCCATCGCCGGCGCGGGTCAGATAATCCTCGATGAAAGCATCATCGAAGTCCCACATGGTGAGCCGGGGAATCCTCGTCTGGTGCCAGATCTCATCCACACCGCGATGGATCGTGCAGGCGGTGATCAAACGATGGGTCTGGCCGCGGAACGCACGCAGATGGGAGGCCGCTTCGATACGGTTCTTGGGTTTATCGAAATACCGTCCATTGCATTCCAGAATCTGATCCGCACCGATCACCAGCGCATCCGGATGATGCATCGCGACATCATGCGCCTTCGCGCGCGCGAGCATCATCGCCAGTGATGTGATGCCGATGTCCTTTTGCGTAGCTTTGATCACGTCTTCATCGACGTTCGAGGGGATGACCTCAACGGTGAGGCCTGCATTCTTCAGCAACCGCGCGCGGACTGCGCTGCCCGAAGCGAGGATGACACGTGGGCTCAAGCGGCCGTCCCGCTGCCGGCTTCACCGTTCGATGGATTTATCACTTCCTGGCGCAATGTCCGCAGGTTCATGATCGCTGCTGCGGTCTCCTCGATGGAACGGCGGGTCACGTCGATCACCGGCCAGCCATGGCGCGTGAACAGGCGCTTGGCTTGCGTGACTTCGGCTTCCACCGAGTCGGGATCGGCATAGGGCGTGTCGTCATCGTTGTTCAGCATCTTGAGCCGATTGCGCCGCACCTGGACAAGGCTTTTCGTATCCTTGGTGAGCCCGACAACGAGCGGCTTTTTCAAGGTGAAGACTTCATCCGGGATCGGCACGCCGGTTACCAGCGGGATATTGGCCGCCTTGATGCCACGGTTGGCGAGATAGATACAGGTCGGCGTCTTGGACGTACGCGACACGCCGACCAGGACGACGTCGGCTTCCTCGAGGTTCCAGGTCGCTTGCCCATCGTCGTGGGCCATGGCGAAATCCATCGCAGCGATACGAGCGTAATATTCCGAGCTGAGGACGTGCTGACGGCCAGGTTCGGCATGGCCCTCAGCTTTGAGGAAATGGCCGAGCGCCATCATGATTGGTTGCAGCACGGAGACACATGGTACACCGATGCGGCGGCAAGCATCCTGGAGCTGATCGCGGATCTCTTCGTCGACGACAGTGAACAAAACCAAGCCCGGACTTTTTTCAATGCCAGTAATGACCTTTTCGACCTGACGCTCGGTCCGCACCAAGGTCCACAGATGTTCGACCGGAGTGACATTCTCGAACTGCACCAGACAGGCGCGCGAAACCGATTGCACGGTTTCGCCCGTCGCATCGGAGATCAGATGCAGATGAAAGTCAGCCATAACAATCGCATTTCGCGGCTATGAGAAGTCGTGGATAGAATCTGGATAAGTTAGACGCTCGGTGCAAACCCGGATTCGATGCACGAGCACCGAGATTCAACCCCAGCTTTATACAAGCTGAATGTCATATTCGGGAACCCGCGAAGAATGGGGATATCTCATGCCGATGCTTTTTGCCGCAGGCTTTGTGCGGAACCCAAATGGTGAAGCAATAGGGGAAAACGGATAATCCCCCGGATCAAGCGCCCAACAACAACTACCTCTTTATTCTTTTATTTTATGATTAGTGTTGTAGGAATCCCCTAAGGAAACGCCGTGCCAGAAATTGATCCCATCACCGGACCCGATCCATCCTCCAGTTTGGAGACGAAACCAAAGCTCTTGCGTGTCCTGGAGCGCGAAAACGTCAACCCGCCGCCCATCTGGCTGATGCGCCAGGCCGGGCGCCATCTGCCGGAATACCGGGCTTTGCGGGCCAAGACGGCCAATTTCCTCGAATTCTGCTACACGCCGGAATTGGCGATCGAGGCCAGTTTGCAGCCGGTGCGGCACTATGGCCTCGATGCGGCGATCCTGTTCAGCGATATCCTGGTGGTGCCGGATGCCCTGGGCTATCAGGTGGGTTTCACGGCGGGCGAGGGGCCGAAACTTGACCCGGTGCGCCCGGGTGACGTGCTGCCGGCGTTTGAGGAAGACCGTTTCCACGCCAAGCTGACCCCGGTTTATTCGACCGTGATGGGTCTGCGCGCGGCATTGCCGGAAGATGTTGCTCTGATCGGGTTTGCGGGCGCGCCGTGGACGGTCGCGACCTATATGATCGAAGGTGGGAGCAGCCGTGATTTCCAGAAAATCCGCCGCTGGGCCTATACGGATCTTGGCGGTTTTGCGCGCCTGATCGACCTGTTGGTGGATGCGACGGCATCCTACCTGATCCGCCAGATCGAGGCGGGCGTCCAGGTGGTGCAGATTTTCGACACCTGGGCGGGTATCTTGCCGCCCGACCAGTTCCGCCGTTGGGTGATCGAACCCACCGCTGAGATCGTGCGCCGAGTGCGCAAGGTCTGTCCTGAGATCCCGATCATCGGGTTCCCGCGCGGTGCCGGGCAGAATTACATTGCCTATGCGTTTGAGACCGAGGTCAACGGTCTGTCGCTGGATGCGACCGTATCGGCTTCCTGGGCGGCGCATGCCATCCCTGAACGCTGCGTGATCCAGGGTAATCTGGATAATCTGGCGTTGCTGGCGGGCGGTGCGGCACTGGATCGCTCGGTGCGCGAGATTCTGCAGCACTTCGGTAAACGACCATTCATTTTTAATCTCGGCCACGGCATCCTGCCTGATACCGCACCTGAACATGTCGAACGATTGATTACATTGGTGCGCGGTACAGCCTAGGACTTTATGTGGGGATCTGAGGGGGATCTACCGGCATGAAACGCGCCGTCGTTCTGTTCAATTTGGGCGGCCCGGATGCACCGTCGTCGGTCCAGCCGTTTCTGTTCAACCTGTTCAACGATCCGGCGATCCTGGATTACGCCGGGCCGATCCGCTGGGCCTTGGCCCAGACGATCTCACGGGCACGGGTGAAAACCGCGACCGCCATCTACGCCCGGCTGGGCGGCAAGTCGCCGCTGCTCGATCTTACCCGGGCTCAGGCCAAGGCGCTGGAGGTGGAACTCAACGCGCGCGACCGGCAGATCACCAACCGGGTGTTCATCGCCATGCGCTATTGGCATCCACGCGCAGGCCAAACGGCGGCCGAGGTCGCGGCCTTCGCCCCCGACGAAATCGTGCTGCTGCCGCTCTATCCGCAATATTCGTCGACCACGTCGGGATCCTCCATCACGGAATGGATGGATATCGTGGAGCGCTGGCACCTGCAGGCAGCCGTCCACACCATCCGGTCCTACCCGGCGGATTTGGCTTTTGCTGCTGCCCAGGCCGATCTGTTGCAAAAGACACTGGCCCAAGCCGGTGGAGCCCCGGTCCGCATCCTGTTTTCCGCACATGGCCTGCCGCAGAAAATCGTCAATGCGGGCGATCCCTACCAGGTCGAGGTTGAGATGTCGGCGATCGCCGTGGCACGTGCTGCTGGCCTCACACGTGCCGACTGGACGATGTGTTTCCAGAGCAAAGTCGGCCCGATGAAATGGCTCGAACCGTCGCTGGATCAGGAGCTTGTGCGCGCCGCGGCCGACCGTGTCGGTGTCGTGGTCCTGCCCATTGCGTTCGTGTCCGAACATTCCGAGACTTTGGTGGAACTCGATATCGACTATCGCCACCGTGCGGATGCATTGGGGATTGCGCCCTACCTGCGTGTGCCGGCACTTGGCACCCATCCCACCTTCATCGCGGGCCTGGCCGACTTGGTCGGTAACAGCACCAGCGATGCCGGAATGTCCCATTTGGTGAGTACCTCCAAGGAGAGCCTGTCATGAGTGAACCGCTGATCGAACTGTCGGGGACCGCGATCCTGTGGATCAAGGCGCTGCATGTGATCAGCGTGATCGCCTGGATGGCCGGCATGCTCTACCTGCCGCGCCTGTTCGTCTATCACGTGGCGGCAGCGCCGGGCAGCGCACAGTCGGAAACCTTCAAGGTCATGGAGCGCCGCCTGATGCGCGCCATCATCAACCCGGCGATGATCGCCACCTTGATCTTCGGCCTGCTGCTGCTGTTCGCCCAACCCGACTTGATGCGGCAGGGCTGGCTGCACGCCAAGCTTGCCTGTGTGCTGGTCCTATTCGCGCTGCACGGCATGATGGGCGGCTGGCTCAAGGCCTTTGCGGCCGACCGCAACCGGAAATCGGCCAAGTTCTTCCGCATCGTCAACGAAGTGCCGACAGTGCTGATGATCCTGATCGTGATCCTGGTGATCGTAAGGCCGTTCTGATCCACAAACTCGACGTGCGCGCCCTCGCGCGGCCTGTAGCCTGTTGTTGCCACAGAAACGCCATTTGACTTGAAAATACCGATAGGGTACCAATTTGGCACTTGGCCCCTCTCGATCGAGACCCGGACCTCTCTTTCATATTGAATATAGTTCCGCAGGCGCTCCCGCCTCGTATGAACCGATTGCCGTACCCAACGGCCCCTTCAATCCATATTCCTGGCGCCCCCCGTGACTCAAAACCTCAAACTTCAAGACATGAATCTTCAGGACCTCAAGCGCAAGAGCCCCGCCGAGCTTCTGCAGTACGCCGAAGAGCTGGAGATCGAAAACGCATCGAGCTTGCGCAAGCAGGACATGCTGTTCGCCATCCTCAAGCAGCTCGCCGAGCGTGACATCGCGATCTCCGGCGACGGCGTGCTCGAGGTACTGCAGGACGGCTTTGGCTTCCTGCGCTCGCCGGAAGCCAACTACCTGCCCGGCCCCGACGACATTTACGTCTCGCCCAGCCAGGTCCGCCGCTTCGGCCTGCGCACCGGCGATACCGTGGAAGGCCAGATCCGCTCACCCAAGGACGGCGAACGTTACTTCGCGCTGCTGAAGGTGAAGGAGATCAACTTTGCCCAGCCCGACGATGTGCGCCACCGCATCAACTTCGACAACCTGACGCCGCTCTATCCCGACGAACGGCTGAAGATGGAGATCGAGGGTGAGAAGAGCGATCCGTCGGGCCGCGTCATCGATCTCATCACGCCGATCGGCAAGGGCCAGCGCGCCCTGATCGTCGCACCGCCGCGCACCGGTAAGACGGTGATGTTGCAGAACATTGCGAAATCCATCGCAGCGAACCATCCGGATACCTACCTGATCGTTCTGTTGATCGACGAGCGACCGGAAGAAGTGACCGACATGGCGCGTTCGGTGAAAGGTGAAGTGGTCAGCTCCACTTTCGATGAGCCGGCGGTACGCCACGTTCAGGTCGCTGAGATGGTGATCGAAAAGGCCAAGCGCCTGGTCGAACACAAACGCGACGTCGTGATCCTGTTGGATTCCATCACGCGCCTCGCACGCGCCTACAACACTGTGGTGCCGAGCTCGGGCAAAGTGCTGACCGGTGGTGTCGATGCTAACGCATTGCAGCGCCCCAAGCGCTTCTTTGGCGCCGCGCGCAACATCGAGGAAGGCGGCTCGCTCACCATCATCGCGACCGCGCTGATCGATACCGGCTCGCGTATGGACGAAGTCATCTTCGAAGAATTCAAAGGCACCGGTAACTCGGAAATCATTCTCGACCGCAAGCTCACCGACAAGCGTACCTGGCCCAGCATGGACATCACGCGCTCGGGCACGCGCAAGGAAGAGCTCTTGGTCGAGAAGGCGACCTTGTCGAAGATGTGGGTGCTGCGCCGCATCCTCAACCCGATGGGCGTCGTGGATTCGATGGAGTTCCTGCTGTCGAAGCTCAAGGAGTCGAAGACGAACAAGGATTTCTTCGACGCGATGAATACCTAAAAACGCAGGTCGGTCGGGGATGGCATGGTTGGCCGACCGACCGTCTTGGTTCGCTTCACGAAGGGCCCGGCGAGGCGGCGCGCGCGTCTGCGTTCGCTTCAAAGATGGTTCAGTTGGCCGCGTGGGCGTCTGAGTAAAACTCAATCAAGATCGTCGTGGCCGGACCCACGCGCGTGAGCGCACGGCCTTGGCCATCCATCTTTTAGGCATCAGACATTGCAAGATGGATGCCCGGATCAAGTCCGGGCATGACGGTGGTGCTCTAATTCAAATTAGAAAACTAGACGCTGGCACCTGTGCTCGACATGCGGTCGTCGAGCGGTGGGACGTATTGCAACGCAGCCTTGGTCTCGAAGCCCTGCTGCGCGAAGAGTTGCGCCTGCAAGAGCATTGAGGGATTGGCAATCGTCTGGCGGTCCTGCACGTCCGAATAACCGCGCTGTGTTTCGGGCGCGGCCGGGCCCTGCGAGGCGCCGGGTGTGCCGGCTTGCTGCGCCAGCCATTGCGCCTGGTCGATCGCGCTGTCGGCTTTGACGATCTCGCCGCCTGCGGCGGCGGCCAAATCCTCGGCGCGCCTTTGCGCAAGCTCCGGCCCCTCAGACCCGTTGGAACGATCTCCGCTCAGCTTCGCCTTACGCGCGATGGCGTTGGAGGTTTCGGCCGCGCCGGAATTGTAGATGGTGGCGACAGTTTTGCCGTTCACCTGGATCTCGGCGTAGATATTGCCGGGATCGTTGTCGGCGCGATTGTCGGTCTCTTGTTTCGACGACGCGCTGGGCGCCATCAAGCCCTGGATCATGCGCAACAGATCGGCCGACGGTGCCTCGACGGGAGTGCCCTCATCCGCCTGTCCCTTGGACAAGCGATCCTTGAGCGGCTTCACATGGGTGAAGTCGTACGGTGCAGAACTGCCGAAGATCGACGACGCGACGGACACGAAGACGGCTCCAAACCAGGGTGCCCATATGGGCAAGATAGGTGCGTCCGCACACGCAAGAGTGATGCCAAACAGAAAAGCCCGGTTTCCCGGGGCGTTTTTGCGATCGTCCGATGGGCAAGGATACCGAACGGGCCGGTTCTACCCGGCAAAAGAATCCCGGTTAAGGGATCAGCACCGTCGAACCGGTGGTCTTGCGGGCTGCCAAATCGAGCTGGGCCTGGCCGACATCCTTGAGCGGATAGGTCTGGCCGATCTCGATCTTCACGGCGCCCTTCGCCACCACGTCGAACAGATCGCGCGCGGCGGCACGCCGCACGGCCGCATCGGCGGTGTAGGTGAACAGCGTCGGGCGCGACAGCGTGAGCGACCCTTTTTGTGTGAGCAGCAGCGGCGTGATCGGATCGACCGGGCCCGACGCATTGCCGTAGGTCACCATATGGCCGAAAGGTTCGAGCGCATCGAGCGAACCCATGAAGGTATCCTTGCCGATGCCGTCATAGACCGCCGACACACCTTTGCCGCCGGTGATCTCTTTCGCGCGCTTGGTGAAATCTTCCTTGGTGTAATCGATGACGTGATCGCAGCCGTGGTCGCGCGCGAAGGCGATCTTCGCAGCGCTGCCCGCCGTGCCGATGACGGTGCAGCCGAGATGCTTCGCCCATTGCGTCAGGATCGCGCCGACACCGCCCGCCGCGGCATGCACCAGGATGGTGTCGCCGCGTTTCACCGGATGGACCTTGAATAACAGCATGTGCGCGGTCATGCCCTTGAGCATGATGGCGGCCGCGACCTTATCGTCGATGGCATCGGGCACCGGCACTGCGACCTCGGCCGCGATAATGCGCGCTTCGGAATAGGCGCCCATCTGCCCGCCGGCGTAAGCGACGCGTTGACCGACTTTCAGATCCTTCACGTTGCTGCCGACTGCTTCGATCACGCCCGCACCTTCGGTGCCGAGTACGATGGGCAGGTTGAGCGGATAAAGCCCCTCGCGATGATAGATGTCGATGAAGTTGAGTCCGATCGCGGTATGGCGCAGGCGAATGTCATCGGGGCCAGGTGCCGGCACATCGACGTCTTCCCAAGTGAGCACGTCGGGCCCGCCGTTCTTGTGGATGCGGATCGCTTTGCTCATGGCCGGTATTTCCTTTGACATGATATTGTCGTCACAAAACGCGTATCAAATCGAACCGTAGACACGCAAGTTCAGGGGCAAGGTTCAGCGGATAGCGGGGGCCGTCATGAGCATCGTCACGAAAATCATCTTGGGCATGATCGCACTGATCGTCGTCACCTTCGTGATCTATCAGCTGGTGATCGCCCAGGCGATTCTCGGCGCGTTGGTCCACGGCGTGTGTACGATTTTTCCGGTCTGTCCTGAGTGACGAGCCGGACGAGTCAGAGCAAATAATCCGACCCTTCGAGACGCAGCAGAACGCGCTTGGTGTTGAGCCCGCTGCCGCCCGAATAACCGCCGATACCGTTGGAGCCGAGGATGCGATGGCACGGCACGATGATCGGAATCGGATTGGTCCCGCAGGCCATGCCGATGGCGCGCGGGCCGGATTCCAATTCACGCGCGACCATGCCGTAGGTCACCGTCTCGCCGTATGGGATGCGGTTCATGCGGTCCCAAACGCTGCGCTGGAACTTCGATCCCTTCATCACCATGGGCAGGTCGAAGCGTTTCAGCTTGCCGGCAAAGTAAGCATCGAGCTGGCGACGGGCTTCCTTCAGCAATTTGGTCTCGCCGCCGCCCGGTGCACGGCCCCATTCGAGCGCGACCAGGGCACCCTCTTCCTCGAGGATGGTCAGCTCGCCGACCGGGGAGAACAACGACAGATGAGCCACGATATTCGTTCCTCGTTCGTTCTGGCCTGCTCTTTTTTCTATATTGTCGCGAGTTGCCGCTGCAACGCCAGCTGATCGGTGACCGGTAGTCCGCAGGTCTGGCCGACGCAGACATACGCGGTCGCCCGGCCTTCAACCATCTCCTTGCCGGCCGCGGCGTGACCTGACGGCAGGTTCACGCCCGGTTCGATCTGCAGCAGCACCATGGCGGCGATGCCCGATTGATAGGCCGCGCGCACCAAGTGTTCGCGCGCCGGATCGTCGGCTTTGCCGATGATGACGACCTGCGCAGCCTTGGCCAGCATCTCGAAGCCCATCATCACGCACGGCATGTTGAGATAATTCTGCGGCGGAAGGCGCGAGAAGATATCGACGATGGTGTCGGCTTTCGTGCGATAGGCTTCATCGCCGGTGAGATAGAAAAGCCGCGCAAGATTTTCGACCATCGTGCCGTTGCCCGATGGTGTTGCGTTATCGAACGCAGTGCGCGTGCGCGCCATCAGATCGGTCGCATCGTCGGGGCTAAGGAAATAACCGCCCGCCTCCTTATCCCAGAAATGCGCATCGGCCACCTCTTCCCACGCGATGGCTTCGGCGAGGTAGCGTCCCTCGCCGGTTGCCTGATGCAGCGCAAGCGCGGCGCGGATCATCTGCGCGTAATCGTCGATGACGTCGCGCATCGTTGCCACACCGTCGCGATAGGAATGTCGTAGCCGCGTCTCCTCCTTCACCACCGCCTGCATGTGCGTGATGACGAACAGATAGGCGCGCTTGGCGGCGGCGAGCCAGGTCGCCTCATCGAACAGGATCGATGCGGTGGCGAGTGCGGCGATCATCAAGCCGTTCCAGTCGGCGAGGATCTTGTCGTCGAGTCCCGGGCGCACACGATGGCTGCGTTGGTCGAACAGCTTGGCGCGCGCGACGGCGAGCACCATCTCGTCCTCATCGTTGCCGAGTTCGAGCGCGTTCAGGCGATTGAGGATGGTGTGGCCTTCCCAATTGCCGTCGCGTGTCACGTCGTAGATTTTCTTGAAGTGCGGCGCGGCGTCGCCCAACACGCGGTCGATCTCGTCCTCGCTCCATACATAGAAGCGGCCTTCTTCGCCTTCGCTGTCGGCATCCAGCGTTCCGGCAAAGGCGCCCTCAGGTGTTGCGAGTTCGCGCAGGCACCATTCCACCGTCTCGCGCAGGCGGATCTCATACAGCTTGTCGCCGGTCGCGGCCCACACGAGGCCGAGCAGATCGATGAGCTGCGCGTTGTCGTACAGCATCTTCTCGAAATGCGGGGCGAGCCAGCGCGTGTCGGTCGAATAGCGTGCGAAGCCGCCGCCCAGATGGTCGTAGAGTCCGCCCTGGCACATGTGAGTGAGCGTGACGGTGACGGCGCGCTGCATCAGTTCGTTGCCGGTGCGAAAGCCGGTGCGCCACAGGAAGCTGTACCACATGGGCTGCGGGAATTTGGGCGCGCCGTTGGTGCCGCCGTCTTCGAAGTCGATGATGCTGAGCGCACTCTCGGCGACGCCGTCCAACTGGTCGAGCGCGTAGAGCCCGGCATGCTGCTTCGCCGGCACGCCCGCCTGGCGGTTGAGCGCATCGGCGATGGCGATGACATTGTTGGTCACCTTGTCACGCTCGCCGGCATACAGTTTCGAGATGGCATTGAGCACATCGGGAAATGCCGGCGCGCCGTAACGCGGGGTCGGCGGGAAATAGGTGCCGCCGAGGAACGGCTTTCCGTCCGGCGTCAGGAACATGGTCAACGGCCAGCCGCCGTGTTGTCCCATCGAATGCAGCGCCGCCATATAAAGCGCATCCACATCGGGCCGCTCCTCACGGTCGACCTTGATGTTGACGAACTGCGCGTTCATCTGCGCGGCGATGGTCTCGTTCTCGAAACTCTCGTGCGCCATCACATGGCACCAATGGCAGGCGGCGTATCCCACCGACAGCAGGATCGGTTTATCCTCCGCCTTGGCTTTGGCGAAGGCCTCCTCGCCCCACGGATACCAATCGACGGGATTGGCCTTGTGCTGTAACAGGTAGGGACTGGTTTCTTTGGCGAGGCGGTTCAATTGATGATTGGACGCCTGCCCCGTTGTCTGATTGCTCATGGACCACCTTAACGACACGATTTTCGCTCTGGCAAGCGCACCGGGCCGTGCCGGGGTCGCGGTGTGGCGCATATCGGGTCCGTCTGCGTCTGCTTTGTTCAAGCAGGCACTGGGACGACCGGTTCCCCCGCCCCGCATGGCGGTCCGCGCGCGCCTGATCGATCCCGCTACGGCCGAGATATTGGATGACGGATTGGCGCTGTGGTTCCCGGCGCCGCATTCTTTCACCGGCGAGGATGTCGTCGAGCTGCATCTGCATGGCGGTGCCGCGGCGATCGCGACGGCGGCGCGGGTGTTGGGCGGGCTCACCGGGTCCCGCCACAAATTTCGTTTGGCCGAGCCAGGTGAATTCAGCCGCCGCGCGTTCGAGAACGGCAAGATGGACCTGACCGAAGCCGAAGGCCTGGCCGATCTGGTCGATGCCGAAACCGAGGCGCAACGCCGTCAGGCGCGCCGTCAGATGGCGGGCGAACTGGGCGATCTTTATGAGCGCTGGCGTGCTGCGCTGATCGGCGCACTCGCCCACTTCGAGGCCGAGATTGATTTCGCCGAGGAAGACATCCCGCCCGATCTGCATAAGCGCGCGGTCGATGAGGTGCGCGCCATCGCGTGCGAGATCGCGGCACATCTGGACGACAGGCGCCGGGGCGAGATTCTGCGCGGCGGTGTATCGGTCGCCATCGTCGGCCCGCCAAATGCGGGCAAGTCGAGCCTGCTCAATCGTCTGGCGCGTCGCGATGCGGCGATCGTGTCCGCGACCGCCGGTACGACGCGCGATGTGATCGAAATCCATCTCGACCTCGCGGGCTTCCCGGTCGTGCTGGCCGACACCGCCGGGCTCCGATTGAGCGCGGACGATATCGAACAGGAAGGCGTGCGCCGTGCGAAGGTGCGCGCCGAGGAGGCGGACCTCAAGCTCGCGGTGTTCGATGGCGCCGTCTGGCCAGCGCGCGACGCGGCGACTGAGGTGCTGATCGATGCCGATACGATCTGCGTTGTGAACAAGATCGATCTCGTGGCCGTACCGGTCGCCCCCCTTATCGGTGTCTCGGCCAAGACCGGGATGGGCCTCGATGCGCTGGAGGCTGCTTTGGCTGAGGCCGTGCGCGCGCGTTTCCAGCCGACCGCCGCACCCGCGCTCACGCGTGCCCGCCATCGCGACGCGCTGATCGAATGCCAGGCCGCCTTCGGCCGGTTCCTGGCCGCCCAGGATACGGCGCTGAAGACCGGCACGCCGGAACTGGCGGCGGAGGATCTGCGTCTCGGCGCACGAGCTTTGGGGCGCATCACCGGGCGTGTCGATGTCGAGGAAATCCTCGGACGTATCTTCGCCGAATTCTGCATCGGAAAATAACGAAACGCCCTCGTATTGAGAGGATTCTAGATTTGGGGTCGAATGTTTCACGTGAAACACCGGTCCTGGTAGGCACTCGTCGCCATTTGACCGGCGAACCAACCCCTCCTATGTTCCGCCGCAATGAACGCTCCTGATAGCAGCTACGACGTCATTGTCATCGGCGCCGGCCATGCCGGCTGTGAAGCGGCGGCTGCGTCGGCGCGCGTGGGTGCGCGCACGGCGCTGGTCACCCATTCGCGGGCCACGGTCGGCGAGATGTCATGCAATCCGGCCATCGGCGGATTGGCCAAGGGCCAGCTCGTGCGCGAGATCGATGCGCTGGACGGCGTCATGGGTCGCGCCATCGACCGCGCCGGCATTCAGTTCCGCGTTCTCAACCAGAGTAAGGGCCCCGCGGTACGGGGCCCTCGTGCGCAGGCCGACCGGGCGCTCTACCGCAAGGCCATGTCCGAACTGCTCGCCGGGCAGGACAATCTGGAGATCGTCGAAGGCGGGGTCGAGGATCTAAGCCTGGACAAGGACGGCCGGGTATCCGGGGTCGTCCTGGCGGACGGACGGAGCCTTGCCGCCTGCTCGGTGGTCATCACCACCGGCACCTTCCTGCGCGGCCTGATCCATATCGGCGAGGTCCAGATCCCGGCGGGCCGGGTGTCCGAGAAGCCGTCCATCGGCCTCGCCCGGACCATCGAGCGTCTGGGCTTCCGCCTCGGCCGGCTCAAGACCGGCACGCCGGCCCGGCTGGATGGCCGGACCATCGATTGGGCCAGTCTCCAGATGCAGCAGGGCGATGATCCGCCTCGTCCCTTCTCGTTCCTGACCGACAGGATCACGACGCCGCAGATCGCGTGCGGGATCACGGCCACCACGCCGGCCACCCATGACTTGATCCGGGCGAACCTGCACCGCGCACCGATGTATTCGGGCCAGATCGCCAGCACGGGGCCGCGCTACTGTCCCTCGATCGAGGACAAGGTGGTCCGGTTCGCCGACCGGGAGCACCACCAGATCTTTCTCGAGCCAGAAGGGCTGGACGATCCGACCGTCTACCCCAACGGTATCTCGACCTCCCTGCCCGAGGAGGTCCAGCTCGCCCTGATCAAGACTATTCCGGGTTTGGAACGAGCCCACGTCATTCGCCCGGGCTATGCTATCGAATATGACTTCGTCGATCCCCGGGAATTGGAGCCGAGCCTGGAGACCCGCCGGGTGCCAGGCTTGTACCTGGCCGGCCAGATCAACGGGACGACCGGTTATGAAGAAGCCGGCGCCCAGGGCATCGTCGCCGGGATCAATGCCGCCCGTTCGGCCGGCGGGTTGGATGCCTTCACCATCGATCGGGCGGATGCCTATATCGGCGTGCTGATCGACGACTTGGTGACGCTCGGGACCGAAGAGCCCTATCGCATGTTCACCTCGCGCGCCGAATACCGCCTCAAGCTGCGGGCGGATAATGCGGACCTGCGGCTCACGCCGATGGGGCTCGCGGCGGGATGCGTCGGCCCGGCTCGTGCGCAGGCTTTTGCCCGCAAGCAAGAAGACCTGGATCGCGCATTCGCCCGGATCGCCGCCAGCACCGTCAGCCCCAGCGAGCTGGCGCGCCTGGGCTTTGCGGTCAATCAGGATGGCGTGCGCCGTTCCGCCTTGGACCTGCTGGCCAATCCGGAGATGGGGTTTGAACACCTCACGCGGGTCTGGCCGGAGCTCGGCGATTGGAGTCCGGACGTTCGCGAGCAAGTGGAAATCGCCGGCCGGTATGCCGGCTATATGGATCGCCAGGATACCGATATCCGACTCTATCGGAAGGATGAGGCGCTGCGCCTTCCCGCCGATCTCGATTATGCCGCAGTCGGAAGTCTCTCCACCGAAATCCGTACCAAGCTGAGCAAGGCCCGACCGGCCACCCTCGCGGCTGCCGCCCGGATCCCGGGCGTGACCCCGGCCGCACTCACGGCGCTGCTGGGGCATGTCCGCCGGGTATCTTCGGCGGCCTGATGTTTCACGTGAAACAATGTCAGAAGAAACTTTAGAGAAATTGACCCCGGAAGGGTTTCGGGACCTGGTCGATGTTTCACGTGAAACATTGATCCGGCTTGAGGTCTATGCCGAACTCCTGCGCGAATGGCAGGGCCGGATGAATCTGGTGGCCAACTCCACTCTCGAAGATGTGTGGCGGAGGCATTTCCTGGACTCCGCCCAACTCTTTCGCCTGCTGCGGCCGGAATCGTCCGGCGGGCCGTCGCCGCTGTTCGACCTCGGCTCCGGCGCGGGATTTCCTGGAATGGTTCTGGCGATCATGGGCGTCCCCAATGTGACCCTGATCGAGTCCATTCAGAAGAAGGCTTCATTTCTGCGTGAGGTCGCCGCCCAGACCGGGACGGAGGTCACGATCTTTGCCGACCGGATCGAGAAATTCGTCGGTCCCTTCCCGGCCCGGACTATCGTCGCAAGGGCATTGGCGCCGTTGGAGAAATTGATACCCCTGGCTCGGCCGCTGCTCGCGCGGGATGGCGAATTCCTGTTTTTGAAGGGCGCGCGTGCTAACGAAGAATTGACGGAGGCTTCAAAGGTGTGGCATTTTGAAGCCGAGCGCATTCGGTCTTTGTCGGACGACCAAGCGACGATTTTAAGGATCACGCAGGTAAAGCCAAAGTCCAAGAGGAATTGACGCCATGACCCCCGATAGCCTTTCAGAGATGGGCGACGCCATTGCCGCGACGGGTCCTCACCGCCCCCGGATCATCGCCGTCGCCAACCAAAAGGGTGGTGTGGGCAAGACGACGACGACCATCAATCTGGCAACGGCGCTCGCGGCAGTCCGCAAGACGGTCCTGGTGATCGATCTGGATCCGCAGGGAAATGCCAGCACCGGTCTGGGCATCCCGGCCAACCGCCGGACGGTCAATACCTATCATGTCCTGGTGGGTGATTCCGATATCGAACAGGCAACAGTCGAGACGACGATCCCCGGCCTGTCGATTGTCCCCTCGGGCCTTGATCTGGCTGGTGTCGAGATCGAGCTGGTCGACTTCGAGGATCGGTTGCATCGGTTCAAGAAAGCTATCGTTGATAAGGTGGATCATTTCGATTACGTATTGATCGATTGCCCACCGGCGCTCGGCCTTCTGACGGTCAATGCATTGATCGCGTCCCATGCCGTGCTCGTGCCGCTGCAATGCGAGTTCTTTGCCCTTGAAGGCATCAGCCAACTCGTGCGGACCATCGAACGGATCAAGACCGCACATAACCCGACACTCGATCTGCAAGGCATCGTGCTGACCATGTACGATCAGCGCAACAACCTGTCCAACGCGGTCGCCACCGACGTGCGCGAATATTTCGGCGACGTCGTTTACCAGACCATGATCCCACGCAATGTGCGTATCTCCGAAGCGCCGTCCTATGGCAAACCGGTCCTGCTTTACGATACGGCGTGTGCCGGCTCGCAGGCCTACATCCATCTTGCGAGCGAAGTGCTGAAGCGAGAGACGCGGATCGCTGCCTGATGGCCGACGAAGCCAGGCGGCGCAATCTCGGTCGTGGTCTCGATGCCCTGCTCGGTGAAACACGGGGCGGTGGTCGGAGCGGTGCGAACAATGCTGATCTGGGCTCGGGCGCCGGCGGCGTGCTCACGCTGCCCATCGAACAGGTTTATCCCGGCCGTTCGCAGCCGCGTACGGTTTTCTCGCAAGCCGAGATCGATGAGCTTGCGGACTCGATCCGCCAGCTCGGCATCCTGCAGCCGCTTATCGTGCGGCCGCATCCGACGCGCACGGGATCGTACGAGATCATCGCCGGCGAACGGCGTTGGCGCGCGGCACAGCAGGCGCGCTTGCATGAAGTGCCGGCGCTGGTGCGCGAACTCAGCGATGGCGAAGCACTCGAGATCGCGCTGGTCGAAAACCTGCAGCGCGAAAACCTCTCCCCCATCGAAGAGGCCGAAGCCTACAAAAGGCTGATGGACGAATTCTCGCATACGCAGGAAGCGTTGGCGCGCATCGTCGGCAAGAGCCGTTCTCATGTCGCCAACATGCTGCGCCTGTTGCAGTTGCCTGCGAATGCACGCGAGATGCTGATGGACGGTCGCCTCACCGCGGGCCATGCGCGGGCACTGCTCGGTGCGACCAATCCATCGGCGCTTGCCGAGACGATCGTGAAACGCGGGCTCAATGTGCGCCAGGCCGAGAAGCAGGCGCGTGGTGCCAAGCCTGCGCAGACGCGCGACCGTGCGCGAGGCGAAACGCAGCCGGCCGCGAAAGACTCCAACACCAAGGTGCTCGAGAACGAGATCACCTCGATCCTCGGCATGCGCGTCAACATCGAGTTCGACGATCCGGGCGGGCGTGTCATCATCGATTACAATTCGCTCGAACAACTCGACTATCTTCTGCATCGCTTGACGCTCGGTGAACATGGCAGTCCGCACCGCCATCCGCATCCGCCGGCGCGGCGTGAACGCGAAGACGCAGGATCGAAACCATCCGCCGAACGCAACGCGATGCCACGCACGGTCGACGATGCGATCCGTCAATTGGATGAAGGTGCGGGCTGGGACGAAACCGAACCGTTCGAGTTCGACAATTCGTCACTCGACGACGATCTCGATCAGCTGATCGCCGACACCAAGGTCGACGAGTTCAAGCCGTAGCTGTCATTCCCGCGTTGCCGCGCATAGGCGCCGCCGACCGCGCAATGGGAATCCAAGGACACAGTGAAACCGGAGTCCGGCTCGCGCTTCGCTTGGCCGAATGACGGCTTTCCAATCGGAACTCAGCGCGATCTCCGCGCCGCAAGGCAGATGCGCATCAGCGCACGATGACAGACGGCCTCATCAGGCATGCCGGTCGATTTGCAGTCGCGTTCCGCTTCACTGATCAACGCGAGTGCGGCGCGCGCGCGTTCGACGCTCCATAGCCGCAATTGGCGGCGGAACTTTTCTTCATGCAGGAAGATCACCGGCGGGCGCAGCGCCTTCATGGCTTCGTCGGCCGAGCGGCCTTGCTGCATGTAGCCCAAAGCCAGATGCAGCCGGTGGAAATGACGCAGCGCCGCACGCAGGATGCCAATCGAATTCTCGCCTTCGCGCAATGCACGTTCGATGGTCTTGTCGAGTACGCCGCCGTTGCCCTCACCCGCCGCAAAGGCGATATCGTCCAACGACAGTGCGCCGGAATCGCCGACCGCGGCGACGGCGTCCTCCAGGCTCACGCGCTGCTGTCCGCGCACGTATAACAAAAGTTTGTCGAGTTCGGAGCGCGTCACCATGCGGTCCGATCCCAGATGGTTCACCAGGAATTCGCGCGCCTCGCGGTCCACGCCGATTCCGGCTTCGGCGAAGGTCGCATCGACGATCGCGCCGACATTCTGTTGGTCGTCGGCATAACAGGGAATGGTGACCGCGTTGGGCGAAGCCTCGAAGGCCTTGCGTACCGGCGAGCGCGTCGACAGATCGCCGGCTTCGACGATCAAGAGCGCATCACCGGGCGGCGGCGCATCGAGGACCGGTTGCAATCGTGCCGCGACGTCCTCGGCGTCCATGCGCACGAAGACGACGCGCCGTCCGCCAAGAAACGAGATCTGCGCAAGTTCGTCAGCAACGCGCGCACCGTCGGAACGCACGTCGTCCACGGTCAGTTCGGTCACGCGGAATGCGTCGGTGAGGTCCTCGACCGCGGTGTGTGCCAAGGATGTCGCGCGCTCGCGCACCAGGCCGCGATCGGGGCCGTGAACGAGGATCAGGCGAAGCTTCGGATCGGGGGCGCGGAGGAACGCAGCGGTGCGCGATCCGGAGAGCTTCACCGTTTTTGCGCCGTCGCGCGGTTACGGAAGAAGAGCGCCAATTGGCGGGTAATGTCTTCGCTGAGATCGTGGACGCCGCGTTCGCGCACGTCGGCTTCATTCGCCAAGGTCGCGAACTCATTGGACAACACGTTGTAGCTCGCCGAGACGGTCGATGTCCGGGTCATGACGTAGGCTTTGTTGCTGATGTCGAGCAGACGATACGTCGCGGTCAGAACCATGTTGGATCGTGTCGCCAGTTCGGATCTCTGGACGGCAACTTCCTGTTTGATTTCGGTCACGATGACCTGAAGGCGATAGGCGGCATGCGGCGGCTCGCCGCGTGTATTCAAGGAATCGAGCAACTGGTTCCGCAATAATTGCCCGACGCGCTCTTCGATGGGATCGATCCTGATGGTCGCGAATTCGGCGGCCGTCCCCGCATCCTGTCTCGCGCCGTAAACCGGCTCAAATCCGCATCCGGCGAGCACCAGCGCGCAGAGCACGAGCCCGCCGACCGCGGCGGCAGCTTTAGACCACGATATTGTAGATCTTATTGGGGACATGGATGACCTTGCGGATCGCTTTACCTTGAACGGCATTCGCGACGGTGTCGAGCGCCATCGCTGCGTCGCGTACGGCGTCTTCATCGGAATCCTTCGACAGCTCGATCGCGCCGCGCAGCTTACCATTGACCTGGACGGCGATCTTCACCCGATCTTCGATCAGAAGTGCCGGATCGTAAGTCGGCCACGGCGTTTCCACCACGATCGTCGTATGCCCGAGCGCGCGCCACATCTCCTCGGCGATGTGCGGCAACATCGGCCCAATGAGGAGCGTGGCGGCCTCAAGACCCTGGCGCATCACCCAGGCGATATCATCGCCGTCACCGTCGAGATCCTCGAGCTGGTTGGTGAGCGTGCGGATCTGCGCAACGGCAACGTTGAAGCGGAACGTCTCCAGGCTGTCGGAAACCGCAGCAATCGTCTTATGGATATTGCGCCAGACGGCTTCGGCCTCGGCCGACAATGTTGCGGGCTTCGCCGCCCCGATCGGCGCGATGGGAACCTTGGGTTCATCCACCAGGCGCCACAAACGATTGAGATAACGCCACGCGCCGTCAACGCCGGCTTCGGTCCATTCGAGGTCGCGCTCGGGCGGACTGTCGGACAGCATGAACAGCCGCGCGGTATCGGCGCCGTAGGAATCAATGATCAGCGCGGGCGCTACGACGTTCTTCTTGGATTTCGACATCACCTCGCGCCGCCCGATGGTGACCGAGCGACCCTTGGCGTCGACGGCGGAGCCGTCGGGGCGTTTGATGATTTCTTCGGGATAGAGCCACTTGCCGTCTTCGGAACGGTAGGATTCGTGGCAGACCATTCCTTGCGTGAACAGTCCCTTGAAGGGCTCGTCAATGTCGAGATGGCCGGCGCGCTTCATGGCGCGCGTGAAGAAACGCGAATACAGAAGATGCAGGATCGCGTGCTCGACACCGCCGATATACTGATCGACCGCGAGCCAATAATCGACGTCGCTCCTGTCGACCGGATCGTCGTCGCGCGGACTGCAGAAGCGCGCGAAATACCAAGACGAATCGACGAAGGTATCGAACGTATCGGTCTCGCGCTGCGCCGGCTTGCCGCATTTGGGACAATCGACATGCTTCCACGTCGGATGATGATCGAGCGGATTGCCCGGCTTGTCGAAGCTGACATCGTCCGGCAGCAGCACAGGCAGCTGATCGCGCGGCACGGGAACGATGCCGCAGGCGGTGCAATGGATGACAGGGATCGGGCATCCCCAATAGCGCTGGCGCGAGACGAGCCAGTCGCGCAAGCGCCACACCGTGGTCGGCCGGCCGGCATTCATCGCGGCGAGGCGACGCCCCACCTCCTTCTTCGCGTCCTCGACCTCCATGCCGTCGAGGAACTCGGAATTGAAGATCACACCGTCGTCGGTGAAAGCCTCGGTGCCGATGTCGATGCCGCTCGCATCAAACGGACGCACGACGGGGCGCACCGGCAGTTTGTATTTGAGTGCGAAGTCCAGGTCGCGCTGATCGTGCGCGGGGCATCCGAAGATCGCGCCCGATCCGTAATCGATCAGCACGAAATTGGCGACATAGACCGGCAGCTCGCGGTCCAGGAACGGATGCCTGGCGCGCAGCCCTGTGTCGTAGCCGAGCTTCTCGGCTGCTTCGATCGCGGCTTCGGATGTGCCCTGGGCGCGGCATTCGGCGAGGAACGCTTTGAGCTTGTCATCCTTCGCCGCGAGTTCGTCGGCCAATGCGTGATCGGGCGAGATGGCGAGGAATGATGCACCGAAGATCGTGTCGGGCCGCGTCGTGAAAACGGTGAGACGATCTTGTCGGCCCTTGATCTCGAAGCGGATCTCGGCACCGGAAGAGCGCCCGATCCAGTTCTCCTGCATCAGGCGCACTTTTTCGGGCCAGCGTTCGAGCGTCGTCAACGCATCGAGCAGATCATCCGCGCATGCCGTGATACGAAAGAACCACTGCGACAGTTTGCGTTTCTCGACCGGCGCGCCGGAGCGCCAACCTTTGCCGTCGATGACCTGTTCGTTGGCGAGCACGGTGTGATCAACGGGATCCCAATTGACGAAGGCTTCCTTGCGCGTGACCAGATCGGCTGCGAGGAAATCCAGGAACAGCTTCTGCTGCTGGCCGTAATAGCCGGGATGGCAAGTCGCGATCTCGCGCTCCCAATCGAGCGACAAGCCCATGCGCTTCAATTCGCCGCGCATGGTTGCGATATTGTCGTAGGTCCATTTCGCCGGATGGACATTGTATTCACGCGCGGCGTTCTCGGCGGGCAGCCCGAACGCGTCCCACCCCATTGGATGCAGCACATTGAAGCCGCGCGCGCGCTTATAGCGCGAGACCACATCGCCGAGCGTGTAGTTGCGCACGTGACCCATATGGATGCGCCCCGACGGATACGGAAACATCTCGAGCACATAATATTTGGGACGCGCGGGATCGGCGCTCACACGGAACGATGCGCGTTCTTCCCAGGTCTTCTGCCACTGTGCTTCGGATTGTTTGAAATTGTACCGGGCCATTACATGAATCTTCTGAGTGGTCCGCCGCGGGCTGGGCTCCGAGGCGGGTTCTAGAACATGATCTTATGAAAGGGAAGCGCCCCACAGCCGCACGTGCTGTGGGGTCCCGGGCGCGACTATTGCCCGGCCGCCGTCTGATTGCGCATCTGGCGCGCGCGCATCAGGATCGCATCTTCGAGCTTGGTCGCGGTTTCCTGCTGGACGGGAGCGTCCTGCCAATCGCCGTTGACGGTCCGCACCTGGCGGAAAACCGCGACGCGGATGCCGTCGGCACGCAGCGCGCGGTCAATAATATAGACGTTGAGTTTGAAACGTTCCGACGGGGTCTGCGGCGGGGCATACCAATCGGTGATAACCACACCGCCATAGGGGTCGGCCGAGGTGACCGGCCAGACCGAAACCGTGTCCAGCGTCGCGCGCCACAAGAAGGCATTGACGCCGAGACCTGCCCCGCTTTCCTGGCTGGGGGCCGGACCGCCGAACAGGCCGCCCGGGCCCAGAATTCCGCCGCCCGTGCGTTCCATGACCTCGCCCCGGCGGCTCGTATCCGGGATAGGCTCATTTTTGACGTCCATGCTGTCGCACCCTGCGACCAGCAGGCAGAGCGCTGTGGACATAACCATGCCGCGTGCGAATCGGAAGGTAAAGCGATGGGCGGGGGGCACGGAACTCTCCGGGAATGCTGAAAAAGCGGCGTCAACCAAAGCTGCGCGACTATAGCGATTCGCGGTCCAGGCAACAATCAATTGTCGGGAATATCCTTAAGAACATCCGCGGCAAAGAACACGCTTTAAAAGGGCGGTGGGCTCAAGCGAACCATAAACATTGTTACATTATTGACACAATAATATAATAATATGTTATTTTTATTACAGAATTATGCGTTGCCGTTGCGCAACATCAGATGATTTTCGACACAGTTCGAGGCCATTCACCGTTGACCCATTTGGGGGGGCATGGCTTTATCCGCCCGCCACGCTCTTCAGCTTTTGGGGGGCTTGGGCGCAAGTTCTTTGAGTAGGGGATCATCCATGAAAAAGACTCTTTATGCTACAACGGCCCTTGCGGCGGCCGGGTTGCTCACGCTGGGCGCGAGCGACGCGTTTGCCCAGGCAGCTGCGCCGGCCAAGCCGGAAAAGCTGAAGATGGCCGTTGGTGGCTTCTTTACCGCCTATGCCGGCTATGCCGACCAGAGCGGCAGCTTCGAAGATGCGACGGGCAACCATTACAGCGGCTTCGACATCAAGAACGACTCCGAAATCAAGTTCTCGGGCTCGGTCGCGCTCGACAACGGCATGAAGGTGTCGTTGCAGGTTGAATTCGAAACCGACACGGCCAATGCCGGCGGCGGCTCGAGCTCGCCCAACACTTTCGGCCTCGACGAAAGCTGGCTCGGCCTCGACACCAACGGTTTCGGTGAACTGCGCATGGGTACGCAGAGGCTGGCCAACTACACCCTGCACGCCGGCGCCCCGAACTCCGGCGCTCTGAATCCGGCCAACGCCGATACCTCGCTGTGGGTCGTGAAGCCGGGTGCCAACTCCGCTTCGGTGCAGGGCGGTACGCCGAGCAACTCCGACCAGATGCGCATCGTCTACATCTCGCCGTCCGTCGCGGGCTTCCGCTTCGGCGCGGGTTACCAGCCGTCGCAGACCGACCAGGACGCTCAGCCGATCGTCGGTGGTGACAACGGCAACACGGAAACGCAGTCGGCTGAAGCGGTTATCCAGTATGCCGCGACCCTCGGCGCCGTCGGCTTGCGCGCGTCCTTGGGCTATATGGGCCTGGAAGGCGAGAACGACACCTCCAGCAACACCATCATCCCGGGTGTCGAACTCAAGTTCGGCGACATCACGGTTGGCGGTGCCTATCGTCGTCAGTGGGGCAGCATCAACGATCGTAGCTTCGTTGTTCCGACCAACAGCCTCGAGATCGAGGGTTTCAGCGCCGGCGTCGCCTACGCGCCGGGCCCGTGGAAGATCGGTTTCACCACCACGCAGACCTTTGCCGAGGGCAACCGCGCCCAGGAAGGCGAAGACAAGGCGATCCTCTACAAGCTGGGTGCCAACTACACGCTCGGCCCGGGCGTCCAGTTGACCGGCGATCTGTTCCACCTGGAATTCCAGGACGATGCGGATGTCGCATCGGCCGAGAACAAGGGCTGGGCCTTCGTCGGCGGCATCGCCGTCGCGTTCTAAGGTTTCGACCTTATGGATCGGAAGGGGGGCGAGCGATCGCCCCCCGCCACCATAAACAAAGCGCCATGGGAATAGTCAGACCGCGTGCGAATCGGGGCGCGAAGTGACGAGCGGAGGGCACCGGACCCTCCAGGAATACTGAAAAAGCGGCGTCAACCAGAGCCGTGCGGCTCTCGCTAGTCGCGATCCAGGCAATAATCGATTGTCGGGAATGTCCTTAAGAACGCCTCTATGAAGAACACATCTTAGAGGGGTCGCAGACTCGGGTGTGCCATAGACATTGTTATATTATTGATACGCTAATATTCTAATATACTACTTTTATTGCAGAATTGCGCGTTGCCTTTGTGCAACACCGGATGATTTTCGACACAGTTTGGCCCCATTCCCCGTTGACCCATTTTTGGGGTCATGGCTTTAATCCGCTTGTCACGCTCTTCAGGTTTGGGGGGCTTGGCCGCAGGTTCTTTACTAGGGGATCAAACATGAAAAAAACTCTCTATACGACAACGGCCCTTGCGGCGGCCGGGTTGCTCACGCTGGGTGCGAGCGACGCGTTTGCCCAAGCAGCTGCGCCGGCCAAGCCGGAAAAGCTGAAGATGGCTATCGGAGGCTTCTTCAATTCGTTCGTCGGCTTTGCCGACCAGAGCGGCAGCTTCGAAGACGCGACGGGCAACCATTACAGCGGCTTCGACATCAAGAACGATTCCGAAATCAAGTTCTCGGGTTCCGTACCGCTCGACAACGGCATGAAGGTGTCGCTGCAGGTTGAATTCGAAACCGACACGGCCAATGCCGGCGGCGGCTCGAGCTCGGACAGCCTCTTCGGCCTCGACGAAAGCTGGCTCGGTCTCGACACCGGTGGCTTCGGTGAAGTGCGCGTTGGTACGCAGAAGCAGGTCAACCTGACCCTGCACACCGGCGCCCCGAACTCCGGTGGGATGAACCCGGCCAACGGCGATACCACGGAGTGGATCGTGAAGCCGGCGGGCATCGTGGGCAACGGCCAGCCGCAAGGCGGCAACCCGAGCGGCGCCGACCAGATGCGCATCACGTACATCTCGCCGGTCCTGGCGGGCTTCCGCTTCGGCGCGGGTTACCAGCCGTCGACGGCAGACCAGGACGATCAGCCGATCGTCGGTGGGGACAACGGCAACACGGAAGCGCAGACGGCTGAAGCGGTTGTGCAGTATGCCACGACCCTCGGCGGCCTCGGTTTGCGCGCGTCCGTCGGCTACCTCAGCCAGGAAGGCACGGTTGCCCAGGCCAGCAACACCATCAACCCCGGCCTTGAACTCCGCTTCGGCGACGTCACGGTTGGCGCCGGCTATCGCCGCGTGTGGGGCAGTGTTGCCGACCGTAGCTTCAACCCGGGCACCAACAGCGCCAACGCCGAAGGCGTCAGCGCCGGTATTGCTTACGCGCCGGGCCCGTGGAAGGTCGGTTTCCGTACCTCCCACACGTGGCTTGAAGGCAACCGGGCTGACAGCGACGACGACAAGGTCACCCTGTACAAACTGGGCGCGAACTACACGCTCGGTCCGGGTGTCGAGTTGACCGGCGATCTGTTCCACCTGGAATTCGAAGACGAGGGTGACCTTGCGGCTAACAGCAACAAGGGTTGGGCTCTCATCGGCGGTATTGCCGTCTCGTTCTAAGGTTCCGGCCTTACAGATCGGAAGGGGGGCGAGCGATCGCCCCCCTTTTGTTTTGGAGGCCCTTTAGCGTGCTGGGCGCCGCGTCTCGAAAGACTGTGGCAAAAATAGCACCACAGTTGATTTTCTAATATATCAAACGCGTGATTTCTTGACCCCATAACGGAGCTATGGCTCCATCCGCACATCACTAATTATCTAATATTCTAATGTACATTAGATAATTTGCTTTTAGTGATGAAAAAATAGCGACCCCAAACCTACGGGGCGGGGCAATGGTCAGGAGATCTCGTATGAAAAAAACACTTTATGCTACAACGGCCCTTGCGGCGGCCGGGTTGCTCACGCTGGGCGCGAGCGACGCGTTTGCCCAAGCAGCTGCGCCGGCCAAGCCGGAAAAGCTGAAGATGGCCATCGGCGGCTTCTTCCACGCCTTCGCCGGTTATGCCGACCAGAGCGGCAGCTTCGAAGATGCGACGGGCAACCATTACGGTGGCTTCGACATCAAGAACGATTCCGAAATCAAGTTCTCGGGCTCCGTACCGCTCGACAACGGCATGAAGGTGTCGCTGCAGGTTGAATTCGAAACCGACACGGCCAATGCCGGCGGCGGCTCGAGCTCGGACAGCCTCTTCGGCCTCGACGAAAGCTGGCTCGGCCTCGACACCGGCAGCTTCGGTCAGGTGCGCATCGGTACGCAGAAGCAGGTCAACCTGACCTTGCACACCGGCGCCCCGAACTCCGGTGGAATGAACCCGGCCAACGGCGATACCACGGAGTGGATCGTGAAGCCGGCGGGCATCGTGGGCAACGGCTTCCCGGCAGGCGGCAACCCGAGCGGTTCCGACCAGATGCGCATCACGTACATCTCGCCGGTCCTGGCGGGCTTCCGCTTCGGCGCGGGCTACCAGCCGTCGACGGTAGACCAGGACGATCAACCGCTCGTCGGTGGGGACAACGGCAACACGGAAGCGCAGACGGCTGAAGCAGCTATCCAGTATGCCACGACCCTCGGCCCTGTCGGTTTGCGCGCCTCCGTCGGCTACCTCAGCCAGGAAGGCACGATCGCCCAGGCCAGCAACACCATCAACCCCGGCCTTGAACTCCGCTTCGGCGACGTCACGGTTGGCGCCGGCTATCGCCATGTGTGGGGTAGTGTTGCCGACCGCAGCTTCAACCCGGGCACCAACAGCGCCAACGCCGATGGTGTCAGCGCCGGTATTGCTTACGCGCCGGGCCCGTGGAAGATCGGTTTCCGTACCTCTCACACGTGGCTCGAAGGTGCGCGGGCTGACAGCGACGACGACAAGGTCACCCTGTACAAACTGGGCGCGAACTACACGCTCGGTCCGGGTGTCGAGTTGACCGGCGATCTGTTCCACCTGGAATACGAAGACGAAGGTGACAATCCGGCTAACAGCAACAAGGGTTGGGCTCTCGTCGGCGGTATCGCCGTCGCGTTCTAACCGAACGACCCTTAGTAAAAACCTGCGAGGGGAGCGATATGTATCGCTCCCCTTTTTTTCTTAGACGGTCAATCGCCGAGCCTTATTCGGCTGGGCCGTCGAATTGGTCATTCACATAAATCCGCCGATCCCCGCGATCCCAACCACATTTCGTTCGCGCACGCGTGCCACGTTGGCGCGATCCATGCCACCCAATGCGTAAACCGGCAATGCCGCCGACCGGCAGAGCGAAAGAAAGCGTAACAGTCCCAAGGCGTGCCCACTAGGATGGCTGGCGGTCGCGAACACGGGTGACAACAGGGCGGCGTCGGCGCCGAGCCGGGCGGCGCGTTGCAGCGCGCGCGCATCATGTGCCGCGCAGGTCAACAGACCGGACCAACGCCGCCGCACCAGGTGCGCTTCGAACGCAGCGGTGCGTTGTTCCGGCAAATGCAGGCCATCGGCGCCGATGGCTTGCGCAAGACCGATATCGTCCGAGATCATCAGCAAAAGATTGTGTGCCCGGCATACCGGCACGAGGCCTTCGGCCAAGGCGCGCCGCGCGGCATCATCGCTGTGACGCACGAGGATCGCGCTGCCGGCCGGAAGACGTTCCGCCGCCGCGCGCGGATCGGGAAGACGCCGTTCGTCGCTCATCAGGATGAGCGGCGGCAAGTCATGCCGGCCGCTCGCGTAATTGAGCCGTAGTGCCCGCTCTGCTAGTGTCACGCGCGTTACCGTTCCACGAAAATGACTCGACATATCGAACGGACCATGTCGGACAGATCGGACATCGCACGAAACCTGGCAGACGTCAAAGCGGCGATCGAGCGCGCAGCTGAAGCGGCGCGACGTCCCGCTGCCGAGATCCAACTGGTTGCCGTGTCGAAAGGCCACGATGCGGCGGCCGCCGCTGCCTGTCTTGCCGCCGGCCATCGCCTGTTTGGGGAAAACCGCGTTCAGGAGGCCGAGGCGAAATGGCCGGCACTCAAGACGCAATATCCTGACGCGCGCCTTCACCTGATCGGTCCGTTGCAAACCAACAAAGCCGCTGCCGCCGTGCGTCTGTTCGATGCTATTGAAACCGTCGATCGCCCGCGCCTCGCCGAGGCCTTGGCCCGCCACATGAGCGAGATCGGCCGCCATGTCGATTGTTTCGTCCAGGTGAATACCGGCAATGAGCCGCAAAAGGCGGGCATCGCGCCACATGAGGCCGATGGATTCATCCGTACCTGCCGCGACGATTACAAGCTTCCGGTTGTCGGCCTGATGTGTATCCCGCCGGTCGATGAGGAACCTGCGCTGCATTTCGCATTGCTGCGCGAGATCGCGCGGCGCAATGGGCTTGCCGGGCTGAGCATGGGCATGAGCGCCGATTATGAGATCGCGGTGGAGTTCGATGCCACTCTGGTCCGTGTCGGCACGGCGATCTTCGGCCATCGCCAATCGGCAGCCTGACTCACGGCGTGATCTATGGCTTGGCGTTCAGCGATCCAGGATCCTGATTCTCGTTGTCGCATCGCATAGCGCGATGACATGCACGAGGTCGTCGATCGCCAGGGCGACGCAGCCCTCGGTCGGTGTGTAATCCGCAGCCGCGACATGCAGGAAGATCGCGCTGCCCAATCCCGGCTTCACGGGTCGGTCGTTATAGCCGATGACGCCGATGATGTCGTAGAGCGCATCGTCGCGCCACAGCTTCTCGTGGCGTCCATCGAACGGCAGCGGAACGAACGTGTTGTATTCGGGGCGGGTGGGATCGTCGCACCAGCCGTCGTTGGGCCGCAAGGCCTGGAGAGCGAGGCCGCTCTTCGGCGGCGCGATGCGATCGGCGCGATAAAATAGCCGCCGTAGCGCGAAGTCACCGGCCGGCGTTGCACCGTCGCCTTCGCGTTTGTCGGCGCGCACGCCACCGCGTCCCAAAGCGCAGCGCAGCGGGCTTCCATCAAACCGCAGCGTTCCATCAGGCGTGACGATGAGATCCATGACGTGACTATAAGATACGGCTGTCCATCACGCGAGATGACGCCGCGATTGCTCAGTGGACGACCGCGAGGCTGTTTGTCTGATCGTTTGCGGCAGTGCGCAATTTCATGCTCGCTTCGTATTTGGCCATCGCGCGCTGCATCGATTCGAGCATCCAGTCGTTTTGTGCGCGAGCGGTTGTTTTCTCGACGTCGTTCGCCGTTGGTGCACCCAATGCGGTACCTTGGGCATTAGCGGCCATGATCGCCTGGGCGCGTGCCTCGGCAGCCTGGGCGCTTGCGATCTGCTCGGGGGTACGTCGTTTTGCCATGCTGTTGGCATAGGCCTTTGTCGCACCGCGCGATAGTGAGGCGGAAGCGCCGCGTGGGATATCGGAGGGCAGCAGCGCCATATGATGGCGCGGTGTATTGCGTGCTCCGCTTTGCGCCAGCTCGGCAACCGCTGCCGTCGTCTGCGAAGTAGGCATTGCGGCCAAGGCGTTGATCGCCTGGGCTTTGGCCGCGTCCGACGGCATCGGACGTTCGACATCGATGTTGGTCGCCTTCGGCGCGGCGGGACGGCCCGCTTCGTCCGTCATCTTTTGTGCCGCGGCAAGGGCCGCCGTCGCGGCGGGGACCGTGAAGGTTCTCGCCAAGGGCTTCGCTTCGGCGTTCTGCACCGGCAGCGGGATCGAATCGGGATTGATCCAGGGCTGTGCTGATATCGTCGGTTCGGGTTCGATTGGCGTCTGATCTCGTCCCTCACCCCGACCCTTGGGCTGAGCGGTAAGCAAGGGGTGTTGCCCGGTCGTGACCGTGAGTTCAGCAAGCGCGCCGAGATCGGGCGCTTGCGGCGCGACGAAGGCCGACCGTGCCGCGCTGCCGCTCGTGCCGCCGCCCGATAAGGCCGAATGCATTGCGACGTAATCGGCATCGGACATCTTGTCCGGATCTCGCCACAAGCTGGCATTGGGGCCGCCGGTATTGGCGGCGGCTTTGGGCCCGGCGTCGGCAACGGCCGTCCCGGCCTGTGGAATGGGCCCGTCGTCGCCGAACATCGCGGCATATAGATTGTCGCCGGTATCCTGGCCGGTTTCGTATTCGACGATGCTGTCCGCTACGGCCAGCGCCGTGCCGATCGGGCCGACGAACAAGGTCGCGCCGGCAACCCGCGCCGCGGGCGACAATTCGTCGCCGGTCATACGGCGATAGATGGTCGAAATCACCGGGATATGCTGAAGCGGATTGACGACATCGAGAAGGTCGAAGAAGTCGAAGCCATCCTTGCCGAACAGCTTGAATTCCTTGGTTTTGGAATCGGCCGTGGAATCGGTTTGGGTCGATTCGCCGGTCACGCTGACGGGCGGCGTGTCCGCCGACGTGGATACGCCTGCGTCAGTTGTGCGAACGGGCACACGCGACGGCAACGTCTCCAGGACGTGATTGCTGGCTTCAATCATCATATCTTCCCGTATGGCGGCATTTGCCGCTTCTGACCAAATATAACGCAAGTCTGATGCCAAGTGCCTGGGGGCGGAAATCCGCGTTTTTCCGGCCGTCCGACCGGCCGCCGACGGTTCCGCGCGGCAGGATTTGCCGGGGAACCTTAAATCCGCCCTGCGGGGCTCGGCGGTCAAACCGTCCGTCCGGTCCTTTTGCGAGTTGTGATCATTATGGATATGCCAGAAATGCCACAGCCTGCCCCGTTTACAGAGAGGTTCTGGCGCTCATATGATTGATCGCAAGTTCGTTATGGGGCTGGGGGTGCGGCAACAATTATAGAGGACGGAAAGCCCCCTATGACCATTAAGCACAAGATCCTGATGGTCGTCGCCGATACCGACCTGCGCGACCTTCTTGCCGAACAGCTGCGCACCAACGATGAATTCATCACCGAAGATGTCGCGACCGCGATGGATGCGCTGGCCAAGGCGCAGGACGGTTACTACGACATGATCCTGCTCGACCACGAATTGTCCGATATGAGCGGGCGGGCGCTTTGCGGCCAATTGCGCGAAGCCGGGATCAAGGCGCCGATCGTCATGTTGAGCGCCGCCAAGGAACCGGCGAGCGCCGATGAGGAGACCATCCAGGCGCTCGACGCCGGGGCCAACGACGTGGTGATCAAGCCGTTCCGCGTCGCGGTGCTGCTGGCGCGCATCCGCGCGCATCTGCGTGAACACGAACAAAGCGAATATGCCGTCTTCACCGTCGGCCCCTACATCTTCCAGCCGGCGGCCAAGCTGCTGCATGATCAGGAGACCGACGCCAAGATCCGGCTCACCGACAAGGAAACGGCGATCATCAAATATCTTCATCTCGCAGGAGAAAAGGTCGTCGGCCGCGACGTACTGCTGGGTGAAGTCTGGGGATATAACGCAGGCGTGACGACCCATACGCTGGAAACCCACGTCTACCGGCTGCGCCAGAAAATCGAGCGCGATCCGACGAACGCCCAGCTTCTGGTCACCGAGCCGAATGGCTACCGCCTGAATTCCTGATCTGAATTCTTGGCCTGATTTCCAAGCGAATCTCCGCGCCGAATCGCTAATCTTTCAGGGTCACACTGACCGGCACATGGTCGGAGGCGAGGTCCCAGCCGCGCGCGGCGCGATGGATATGCGCATCGACCAAGTGCGGGCGCATCGCCTCGCTGATCCAGATGTGATCCAGCCGCCGCCCCTTGTCGGCCTCGTCCCATTTGGGCGAGCGATAGCTCCACCATGAATATAAACGTTCCTCAGGCGGAACGATGTCGCGGACCGCATCGATCCAGCCGCCTGCTGCCTGGGCGGCGGTGAATTTCTCCACCTCGATGGGGGTATGGGAGACGATCTTCAGCAGTTGCTTGTGCGACCACACGTCGGTCTCGAGCGGCGCGACATTGAGATCGCCGACCAGGATACGCCGCGCTGTCTTGGCGTTCGGCGCGTGCGCGAGGGTGCGGCTCCAGGCCGCGAGATCGTCAAGGAATTGCAGTTTGTGGGCGAATTTCGGATTGGCCTCCGGATCGGGGATGTCGCCGCCCGCCGGGATATAAACCGAATGGATCTCGGTACCGTCCGGCAAGGTCGCGTGGACATGGCGGCAATCCTCGCGCCCGCACCAGCTCCGCGTGCTGACATCGGCGAGCGGCAGGCGCGAGAGGATCGCCACGCCGTTATAGCTCTTCATGCCGGAAATGGCCTGATGCGGATAGCCGAGCGCCGCGATGCCGATGGTCGGGAAAACGTCGTCGTGTGCCTTGGTTTCCTGCAGGCAGATCACATCGGGATCGAGCTCCTCCACCAGGCGGCCGAGATTGCTGAGCCGCAGCCGCACGCTGTTGATGTTCCAGGTGACGATTTTCATATCGATTCGCTCTTTTTCATGTCGTTACGATTCCGCAGCTCCCGCCGGCCGGGAGAGGGCGGACTTGGCGCAAAAAGCGCAAAAAAACCGCGCCTCTCCGGCCCCTCGGCAGCGCGCCAAATGTGTCTTAAATCGGGCAGTTTTTTGACTTTTCGCACCAGATATAGTGTTATTTTGCGCCGAATCTACAAGAATGTAGATTCTCGTAAGTAGCGTTCAAACGGTCGAAGGAACAGGACATGCCTGGTTACTATGACAGTGTGAAACGTTTTCTGGTGCAAGTTACGGAAATGGGATTACTGCTCATCGCGCTCGCGGTTGTTGCGGGCATTTTGTTTGGTTCTTCCCTTCCGTTCGTCGGCAATGTTGTATCGAACTTGCTGGCGCTGATCAGATCCCTCGGTGAAAGCGGGCTCGTCGGCCTGATCGCCGTCGGCATCATCTTCTGGCTTCTCTCCAAGCGGAGCCCGGCCTAAAGCGTAATCCGCGGGCGGCCGGCTCGGCCGGCCGCCGCATCCTTCAGTCCATTTGGTTGACCCATTGTTTGGTTTGGCGGCCGTCCCGTCACTCGAGAGACTGGGGGCGGCTTTTTTGCAAGGGCTGTCTTCGATCGTCGGTGTTGTAGGCGGCAATGGCGTTGTCGGTATGCCAATGTTCGAGATCGACGACGATGATGTCGGACAACCGCTGAGCGCCCGCCCAGACCAGATGGAACGCGTCATAAAAATCTTGCGAGACGAAGCCGGCGTTCTTGTGCATGTCCGAGACGAAGGTCGTGTCGGGTACTCGTTTCTGGACCTCCGCGATCACGTGCGTGAGTGCATCCACTGATGCCGGAAATTGTTCGCGATATTCCGGATGGATCGGCGTGAAGATGACCGCCAGGTCCTTGCCGCGCTGATCGAGATCTTCGGCGAACCTCACCAGAGCGTCGACACAGGCCGGGTCGATATCGATCTCGCCATAGCGCAGCCCGTAATCGGTGCCTTTGCGGACTTTGACCGGGCCCGATCCGAATTCGTCAATATAGATATCGCCATAGAACGGCGTGCGCCGCTCCTCGAATTCCATGATGCCGCGCACATAACGCTGTGGTGAGAAATAACGCAGATAATAGAAGACCGCCGGATAACGTTCGAAGGAAAATCCACGCGCGCTGTCCGGGTCCAGCATCGGCTCACGCTGCGACGAGCAATCCTCGAAATCGGGCAGCCCCGTCAGCATCAGGACCGTCCGCACGTGCGGGTAATTGTCCAAATAGAAATTGGTCAGATCCTCGGTCTCGTCGATCTGCAGATGCACCACGCCGCCGTTCAGGAAATGCAAACGCCCGCCTGCCACATTGCGGAATGCATTACCGTTCAGGTGCCGGAACGTGATGGAGGAGCCGACGGCGAGGATGTGGGGATCGATCTGCGGATTGTTGCGGATGAAGTTGAGCTTCTCGTCGATCTGCACGATCGGCGTCAGTGCCGGCGCGGGCAGGCGGTCGCGTGCGAAAATATAAATAATGAAGAAGACGCCCGCGATGCCGGCGATCGTACCGGCAAAGCCGGTCAGAATGCCGAAGCCGAATTTTTTCATCGACCTCGCTCCTAGAAGGTAAAGTAGAGGAATTCGGTGGGTGCCGCGGACAGGACGCGCAACACGGCGAACGCCATCAGGATGCCGACAACCGCCCCCTGCAGGAATTCCCCGTAACGCGGCACGATCGCATCGCGCAGCCGGCGGACCAGGTGCAGCGGGAAGCGGACGATGTGGCGCACCGTCTGTTCGCCCATGGTACCGGACAGGGTCTCCAGATAACGCGCGGTATTAGGCAGGCAATAGACGATCAGGAACGCGGTTGCCATCAACACGCCCTGCACGGATACGACGCGCCATTGCAGATAGTCGAGCAGGGTCATGGTCGTCGGATCTATCTCCCGCGATGCCATGAGCTCGACCTCGTCGCCGATGCCCGCCATACCGCGCAGCACGGCAAAGGCCTGCTCCATGCTGGTCGATTTGAAAAAGACCAGTCCGATCACGACCGTGACGAAGGTCACGATGACGGCGATCACCATGCCTGCCGGTCCGTAGCTGCGGTCCATGTGCGTGACGCGTCGTGCCGCACGCCAGCCGTGATTCACGGCAAGTGCCGCGCCATGCCACAGGCCGAAGATCAGGAATGTCCAGCCCGCGCCGTGCCACACGCCCGCCAACGCCATGGTGGCGATGGTGGGGAACGCGACCATGGTCATGAAGGGTTCGAACTTGGGCTTGCTGCGGCTGAAGGTGGGTTTGCCCGCCGCAAGCCGGCGCCGCGTCAGCGCCATGGCGATGGGATTATAGATATACCCGGTGAGGAAGCGTGTGAGCGTCATGTGCCAGCGTGACCAGAATTCGATGATGCTGGTGGCACGATAGGGCGAGGCGAAATTGATCGGCAGCACGATGCCGAACATCAGGCCAAGCCCGACCGCCATGTCCGAATAGCCGGAGAAATCGAAATAGATCTGCAGCGTGTAGGCAACGGCGCCGTACCATGAATCGATGAAGGACGGCGCCAATCCGGTCTCGGCGGCGACAAAGGCGATATCGGTCTGGCTCGCCAACGGATCAGCGATGCAGACCTTCTTGAACAGTCCGATCCCGAACGCGGTACAGCCGAGGACAAACGTGTTGAGGTTGAACCGATAGGTCTCCGGCTTGGCGAACTGCGGCAGCATCTCCTTGTGGTGGACGATGGGGCCTGCGATCAGGTGGGGGAAGAACAGCACGAACAGCATGTAATTGACGAAGCTGCGTTCGCGCGCCTCACCCGAATGGACGTCGACCAGATAGGCGATCTGGTTGAAGGTGTAGAACGAGATGGCGAGCGGCAGCGTGACGTTGGGTGCCGGTACGCCCAGATGGGTGAGTTCGTTCACGATCTCGGCGAAGAAGCCGGAATATTTGAACCAGCCGAGCGCCGCCAGATTGACCGCGATGCCGAAGATCAGGATCGGCTTGGATGGTGTGCGCGTCAGGATCAGGCCCATCGCGAAGTTGAACAGCATGGAGGCCAGCAACAGCGGCACGAAATCGGCACGCCACCAGCCGTAGAAAACGAACGACGCAGCGACCAGCCACGCGGCTGCCCAGGACGGCCTGGCAACCTTGCTCAGCACCAGGAAGCCGGCGAGCGTGAGAGGCAGGAACCCAAACAGGAACTCTGACGAGTTGAAGAGCATCTTTTATGCGGCTCTTAAGCCGCCTTATTGGTTTTCCGCTCGATGAGAGCGATGAGGTCGCCGACATTGCGCAGGCCATCGACCTCGGTCGTGTTGAATTTCACGTCGAACTTCGCTTCGGCCGCGACGATAATGTTGATGTGGTTGAATGAATCCCATTCGGGATGATCCTTGGCGCGCAACTCCGGCGTGACGACAAGCGCGTCGTCGTTCAGCGCGTCGCGCAGAATCTCCGTCAGATCCGCAATGATCCGATTTCTATCCATCGCTGTAGTCAATGCTCCTTCGTGAGTACCAGTTGGATATGGGCGGGTGCTTGCATGGGCTGGGGTCCAAGCGAAAGCCGCCATAATTCATCGTCACCGTCGTTTTCCCCCGTATCGAATGGATGGAACCCCAGTTTCCGGTAATGCTGTTTCACCATCGCGTTCTTGGGCGTCGGCCGATAACGCCCGATCAGATGCGCCGCGCCACGTGCACGTGCCTCGTTGGCAAGCGCGCAGAGCACCGCTTCTTCGACGTGGCGGCCCAACACGCGGCAGCTCATCAGCCAGGTGTCGATCTCGATCGCGCTTTCGCCATTCTCGCCGGCCGGCCGGCCGATCAGGATGCTGGTCAGTCCGTTGTCGCCGAATTTGTCGACCAGCCGTCCGGTGACCGTGACCACGTCCGGATTGTTCATCAGGGCTTCGACCTCGGCTTCGGTATAGCGCCGCGTGGTCAGGTTGAACTGGTTGGTCTTGTTGATGAGCTGGGTAATGCGTGCGAGATCGATGCGGCGAAACGGCGCGACGGTCAGCACCATCTCCAGATCGCGCAGGAAGGATTCGAGATCGGTCGAACTTGTCTGCAGCGATTTGCGCGCGCGGTTCGCGACATATTGCCGGTTGCGCTGAGTATCCTCGGCGGTGAAGGCGACTGCTTCGAAATAGCCGGCATCGGCGATGCAGCGCGCGTAAAGCTCAGGCGCAGCGGGTAGTTCGGGAACGGCAACCTGTGGCAGGGTCTGTCTCATGAGCGCTCGTTCGACGGGATTGTCGTCAATGAAAACGAAAGACTCCAATCCAAGTTCCAAATCCTGCGCGATGCGGACGAGCGCGGATGGTTTGTCGTTCCAGTCGGCCTCGAAGGCGGCGAAATCTTCCAGACGCAAAACCATGTCGGGATGCTCACGGAACGGCAATTCCGCCACCGCGCGGTCGTTCTTCGAACTGACCGCCAGCACGATGCCGCGTTCGGCGAGCCGTTTGACGTAGCGCTGGAAGGCGGCGAAGGATTCGCCGGCCGCGCTGCCCTGGCCGATCACGATCCCGTCCAGGCCGTCGTCTCCGACCACGCCGCCCCACAAGGTGTTGTCGAGATCGAGCACCAGGACCTTCCTTGATAGGCCCCGCAATGCCGCGAGGATGCGTCCGACCTGATCGCCGTACCATGGCGCCGCCACGGGTGAGATCGCCTGCTTGGCGTGGTGCCACAGCGCGATGTCGCCGATATGACGCGTGCCTGTCTCTGCCGCTGCCGCGTTCAGATCCAGCAGCAGCACGCCGTCGGCCTGCGCGGCGGCTGCCAGTTCGATATCCAGCCGTGCTGCAATGCTGCGTGGCGCGGCTGGCAGCGAACGATCCATGTGGCCGAGCAGCGGCGGATCGATCCGCCACGGCGTCTGCTGGATCACCACGGCGTTCGCGCGCTCGCGGACAAGCGCCCACAACGCGCGCAAATCGCGCACCGCATCCCCGATCGCTGTCGCGACATCGGCATCGGTACTCGCAAGCGGCTGTTCGGAAATGAGCGCGGATATTTCATGGCACAGCAGCACCGCATCGGGTGCGAAGGCATAAAGATCGGAGATGGGATCGAGGATCGCCTGACGCCATTGTCCGTAATCGCCGATCTGGATTTCAACGAACAGGCCGCGGCGCAATGCCGCCATGCGGATGGCCGGCGCCAAATGATCGAGGGTCGAGCTGCCGATGATCGCAAGCTTCAGGCGCGGCAATGCAGGCGCATCGCGCTCGGCCAGCATCTGAACGGTGCGATCGAGTTTGCGCGTCTGCATGAAATCAAGTCGCCGATCGGCGAGATCGCGCGCGAGCGTCCAGCCTTCGATGCCGCTTGCATTTTGAAGTTCGCGGACGCGTTCGGTGAAATCACCGCTCGGAACGAGCCAATGTAACTCAGACCCGCTGCAGTTCGACACGGGTTTCCCTCCGACCGTTGCCGCGATGCGCTCGCCATACCGCTGTATTTGGCGCTGTGTTTAACGCAGCGCCCGACGTCTCGCGAAATTTATTGAGCTTGTAACGGGCATTATCGCGCCTCGTTCCCGCGCGGGATGTGAGCAAGAAAGGGCAAGAAACGGGGAAGACGGCGGGATATGCGCGGAATTGCTTCGAGAATCAGAATCGAACCGGAAACAATCCGTACATATACTATGAACCCAAATGATCACAGCCAATCCCGGTACACCCGGCTACTATCTCAGCTATGACGTTCGCCAATCAGCCGGCTGCCGCGTAGGGGCCGTTAGGAGATTGACGTGCCAAAGCCCAGACCCCGACCGACGCTGGATTATTTGTATTCATGGGGAAATGCGATTCGATTCCTCTGGCACGTGTTCACCTCACGCGTCCACGTTCGATCACAGAATTCCTCCTGGATCCGCGAAAACGCCCGTGAACTGAGCCTGTCGAGTTCGACCGTGAAGGACCAATAAGACCATCAGCGGTCTGAAAAAGGTTCCGTGACGGCCTGGACGGTTCCATGTGACGATAACGGGCCGTGTGTGGAGAGACGGAACTCGCGATCGCCGTATCTGGTTTAGCGCCCTGACGTCCGGTCCGTCGCGGGCGATCGCGGGACTTGAGTCGAAACGTGCTATTCAATTCGCATATATTCATCTTCGCCTTTCTGCCGCTGACTCTTCTTCTCTTTTATGCCGCGGCGCGTCGTTCGGCCTATCTTGCACTATCTGTTCTAGTGCTCGCCTCGCTGATTTTCTATGCGTGGGATTCGCCGCTCGAACATTTCGTCGTGCTGGTTGCCTCGATCAGCATGAATTTCGTGTTCGGCCGCGCCATCATCCAGGCTTATGAGTCGCAACGCCCGGCACGCCGGCGCGTTCTGCTGGCCGCAGGTATCGCCGCCAACCTCTGCGTGCTCGGCTTCTACAAATACACGGGCTTCCTGTTCAACACGATTGGCATCCCCTCGCCGTTCGCCGACATCTACCTGCCGCTCGGCATCTCGTTCTTTACCTTCACGCAGATCGCTTATCTGGTCGATGCGTCGTGCGGGCGGGCGAAGGAATACAGCCCTATCCATTATGTGCTGTTCGTCACCTATTTCCCGCACCTGATCGCCGGCCCGATCCTGCATCACCGCGAAATGATGCCGCAATTCGCCAACCGGCGGATCTTCACATTCCGGGCCGAGAATCTTTCGATCGGGCTGTCGATCTTCGTCATCGGGCTCGCCAAGAAGCTGCTGCTCGCCGATCCGGTGGCTCCGCTGGCGGATGCAGCCTTCAACGCCACCGCGAACGGGATCGCGCTCACCATCGCGGAAGCCTGGCTCGGCGCGCTCGCCTACGCCATGCAGATCTATTTCGATTTCTCCGCCTACAGCGACATGGCGATCGGTATCTCGCGCATCTTCGGCATCCGGCTTCCGGTCAATTTCGCCTCGCCCTACAAGGCGGCCAGCATCGTCGAATTCTGGCGGCGCTGGCACATGACGCTCTCGCGCTTCCTGCGCGACTATCTCTATATCCCGCTCGGCGGCAACCGCCATGGCCTCACACGGCGTTATCTCAACCTGATCATCACCATGCTGCTTGGCGGGTTATGGCACGGGGCCGCCTGGACCTTCGTGATCTGGGGCGGATTGCATGGGATCTATCTGTGCATCAATCACGCCTGGTCTCACTTTGGGGCGAAGTTCGGCTACGCGCTGCCGCGTGCGCTGTCGGTCTGCATCACCTTCATCGCCGTGGTGATCGCCTGGGTGTTCTTCCGCGCCGAATCGGCAATGCATGCCAATGCCATGCTGCACGCCATGCTCGGCCTCAACGGTATTTCGCTGCCGACGACGGTTTTGCGCATCCTGGGCGAGCATGTGGGCGACGGACCTGTCGCGCAGCTGCTCGGATTGCAGTTCGACGGCATGTTCCACAACGGGATCTATGAATATCCGGGCGAACTGCTGACGGGGATCGGCGTCCTTCTGGCGATCGTCTGGTTCCTGCCCAACACGGCGCAACTGTTCGCCCGTTACCGCCCGGCATTGATGCCGTGGCGCGATGCCGCAACGAAGCTCGTGTGGCGCCCGACGCTCGCCTGGTCGGTGTACGGCGCGGTTCTGTTCGTCGCGGCGATCTTCGCGATCTCGCAAGACTCGCCTTTCCTCTATTTCCGGTTCTGACGGCAAGACGGCGGTAAGACTATGAAACGTTGGCCCCACAGCCCCTGGCCTAAATTCCTATCGGCCTTCGCCGCGAGCGCCATCGCCGTCGCCGCCGTCGGGATCGCGGTCAATTACGAGGTCGATATCGCCCATGTCTACCGGTCGAATTCGTCCGAGCAGGCAACGTTCATCAAGAAGTACGTCGCCGGCCTGAACGCCAGCAAGTCGGGTCGGCCGCTGCCGCCGTTCGAGCGCGACGTGAAGCTTGAACTGGTCGCGGCGGGGCATGCCGATTGTTTCGTCACCGGCTCCAGCCATGAATTGAAGATCAGCCGCGATGGTCTCGCCGGGTTGAAGACGCGCTGCCACGAGCTGGTCAACCTCGCAGTCTCGGGCGGCTCGTTCGAAGATTTTGTGATCATGGCGGCGGTGCTGGCAGAGCGGCCGGAGACACGGCGCATCTATATCGGCATCAGCCCCTGGTTCTTTCGTCCCGACGCGGACAGCCGCTACAAGACCTATGAGAACGACTATGCCGAGGCGCGGCGCTTCTTCGGGCTCGCCGATCACGAAGTGCGCACCGGCTCGAGCGCCAAGCTGCTCAATCTGATCAACGGTCAGTATTTCGCGCGCAACGTGGCGGAAGTGGTGAAGACGGTCGAGGTCGGCGTGCTGGGAATGCGTGATCCCGACGACCGCGAAAAGGATTGGCAGATGCTGCAGCCCGACGGCAGCGTGACGGAGAGCAAGGCCGAGTTGCGCCGGCTCAACGCGCGCAAGGGTCTCGATATCGGCCCGACGCAGAAGGATATCGGCACCTACAAGTTCGAAGGCCAGAAGGCCGACGCCGCTCTGATACACGACTTCAAGACGATTGTTGCCGCGTTACAGCAACGCGAGATTGCGGTCGATTTTGTCCTGTCGCCGTATCATCCGAGCGTTTGGGCCTGTAACAATGCCGCCGTCTGCCAATGGCTGGAACAGATGGAACAGCATGCCTGCGCCATCGCCCAGGAGCTTCATGTGCGTGTGATCGGCAGCTTCAGCCCGGCCCCGTTCGGACTGACCTGGCGCGATTTCAGCGACGATCATCACGTGGTGCGCGCATCCATCCCGCGCTATTGGCGCACGGGGTGTGGCGCCGAGACGGATCTGCGGAAATTCAATAACTGACCGGCCCACTGACTCACCTGAATACTTGCGGTTTTCGGTAACAGGAAAGCCAGGAAAACGGGCGCGCAAACGAGTGCACAAAAAAAGCGCCCGGCTTGGGGGGAAGCCGGGCGCCTTCGTACGTCGGGAGTGCATGAGACAACCGGGGGGAGTTGCCCATGCGATCACCATTCATTGCGAATGTGATCTTTCCGTCAGGCCTTATATGGGAAGGGGGTGCTGAGACCGCAATGGCAAAACGGCAAATCAGCTATGTGATGGTTGTATTGCTGGTTAATCGACCCGCCGGTCGGGCACTTCGTAGCGGAACATCTCGGGTTTCACCGGCACGCCGTATTCCAGATCGTCCAAGGTCACGGAGGTTTGTGCGCCCTGCCCATCGACCACGATCCATTGACGCAGCGTCAGCGGCTTATCCGCGAACACCAACGTGATCGTACCTTCCTCGGGATCGTCGGTCTTGGCTACGGTGACCCGGATCACACCGGGCGCGCGCTGGAATCGGGTGACTGTGAGGGCGCCTGACAGTTTGACGTTTTCCGAGACCAAGACACCGACCGGCGTGTTGCGCAGCAGGACGTGCGTCACCTGCTCAAGCCGACGGTCGATATAGATCAGGAAGGTGCCGTCGGCGATCAGCATCATCGGTTGCGGCGGATCGTATTCGAAGCGCATGCGGCCGGGCCGCGCGATGGTCAATTCGCCGCTCGCCGTGTCGCCGTTTTGGGCGACCTGCAGGAAGCGGGTGCGCAGCGTCTTGATGCCGTTCAGATAGGCCTCGATGCGGGCGATGTCGGCCTTGGCGGCGGCGTCCAGCACGGCCGGCTTGGCCTTGTCGGCCAGCGCCGGGGTGGGAAGGCCGGTAATGCCCAAACCAGTTCCAAGGGCGGTTGCAACGGCGAACGCCGCGGCGAAACGCCGAGCTGATCTGGAAGCTGATCTCAGAAACGTGATCATCGAGGTCATGGTCGTCAATGTCGGCGTCTCGCATTGTTTTCGCAAGTGGACTTGCCGCGTCTTTTTTGGCGCGGCATAAATTCGTTCATGGAACGTCTCATGAATATTTCCAACGATCATGGCCTCGGCTCCATCTCGCCGACGCCCGGCCCATTGCCGGCGGCCGATATTTGCCGGGGCGTGTGCCGTCATCTGAGTGATCTCGGCTATAGCGTGCTGACCGAATTCCGGCTCACGTCAAATCGGCGTGTCGATGTGATCGGCGTCAACAAGGGCGGCGTTTTCATCGTGGTCGAGGTGAAGTCGTCCGTTCCCGATTTCCGGGCCGACGAGAAATGGCCGGATTACAGAAATTTTGCCGACAAGCTTTATTTCGCCGTGGCGAACGGATTCCCCGTCCAACTGCTGCCGCCCACCTGCGGCATCATGATCGCCGACGCCTACAACGCGGTGATCTTCCAGGATTCGCCGGTAACCAAAATGAATGCGGCGCGACGGCGCACGCAAATCCTGCGCTTCGCGCAGACGGCGGCGGATCGTCTCCATCGTCTGCGTGATCCGAGATTGTGAACACCGCCGCGCCACGTCGCAGATCAGTGCAAAGCGACCTCGCGTCGCAGATCAGTGCAAAGCGACCTCGCGTCGCAGATCAGTGCAAAGCGGCCTCGCATCGCAGATTAAATAAGTTCAACGGTCCGCTGGTGTGGCGACGCGCTCCAGCGACTTCGTCGCGGCCCTTTCTTCATCCAGTAGGCGCTTCTTGCGCGCCACGCCCCAGCGATAGCCGCGCAAGGTGCCATCCGATCCGATGACGCGATGGCAGGGCACGGTGACCGCGACCAGGTTGTCGGCACAGGCGCGCGCGACGGCGCGTTGTGCGGTGGGCTGGCCGATGGCACGCGCGATGTCGCTGTAACTGCGCGTTTCGCCCATGGGAATGGCGCGCAATTGCTGCCAGACCTGCGCCTGGAAGGCGGAGCATTGCACATCGAGCGGCAGATCGACGAGGCGCGTATCCGATGCGTCGATCATGCGTGCGATGGCGGTGGCGAGATCTTCGATATCGTTGGTGCCTTCGCTGACCTCGGCTTTGGGAAATTCGGTGCGCAGCAAATCACCTAGCCCGCCGTCATCGTCGCCGAAGGCGATGCGGCATACGCCGTTCTCCGTCGCCGCCACCATCAGGCGGCCCAACGCGCAGGCGACGATCGCATAGGAGATCACCGCGCCCTGACCGCCTTTGCCGTAGCTTGCCGGCGTCATGCCGAGACGGCGTGACGCGTTTTCGTAGAGGCGCGAGGATGAACCGTAGCCCGCCTCATAAAGTGCACCCGCCACCGTGCCGCCGGCGCGCACCGCCATCTTGAAACGATCAAGCCGTGTGGCCTCGGCATATTCGCGGGGGCTGACGCCCAGAACCTTCTTGAAGGTCCGCTGCAGATGGAAGGGCGAGACGCCGAGCTTCTCGCCCAGATCGTTGAGCGTCGGCTGGGTCTCGTCGGCTTCGTCGATCAGCGCGAGGGTCGCGCGGACCAGTTTCTCTGTGGGGGCGATGTTCATATCCATGAACGGTAATTTAGCCCCCTCCCCGCGGCAATCTATCCGATCCTTGTTCTACACAAATTCGTCATGGCCGGGTCGAGCCCGGCAATGACAAAAGGTGGAGCGTTAACCGATCCGCTGCAGCCGTTCGGCATGAACGTCGAGCCAGGCGCGGGCCTGTTCGGGCCTCACGCCCAGCGATTTGACGGTCTGCCAGAATTTCGGCCCGTGGTTGAGATGCGCGAGATGGGCGACCTCGTGCGCCACGACGTAATCGAGCACCCATTCGGGCGTCAGGATCAGCCGCCAGCAGAACGACAATTTTCCATCCGGCGTGCAACTGCCCCAGCGCGAGCGCGTGTCGCGTACGGTGAGACCCGTGATGGTGCGCTGGATGCGCTCGGCCATGGGCTGCGCGCGCAACGCGATCTCGCGCTTGGCTTCGCGCCTCAGCCAGTCGCTCACGCGGCGCGGCAGATGTTCGGCCGCACCCGAGACCCATAATTGGTTGCCGACATGCTGCACGCCGTGGCGCGTGCCCGGTGCGTGGCGGATCGCGGTATCTCGTCCCAGCAGCGGAACGATCGCGCCGTCGACGAACGGGATGCGCGCGGGCAATTTGTCGAGGCAGCGGATCACCCAGTCGGCGCGTTCGTGCGCCAGCGCCAATCCTTCGGCGAGTGCTGTGCGCCCCGGCAGCGTCAATGCGATGCCGCCCGCCTCCACATCGATGCGCAGCACGACGCGGCGCGCCTGGCGATTGCGCCGCACGAGCAATGGAATCTCGCGGCCCGCCAGCGAAATGATGTCGCGCTGCTGCATGTTGAGTTTAGCCGCGCGCACGTTTTTTGCTCCGGTTGCGCTTGGCCGCTTGTTCGATGGTGTCGGCGGGCCAATCGACGATATGATCTTCGATGTCATCCACGTCGCGTTCGGAAATGATGCGCCCATGCGCGGAGATGCCTGCCTTGCGCACGCTGTCCGGATCGCCGGACACCAGCGGATGCCAGTCGGGCAGATCCTTGCCCTGATGGATCAGCAGATAGGCGCAGGTCGGCGGCATCCAGGCGAGGTTCGGCAAATTGCGCGGCATTAGTTCGACACAATCGGGCACGAGCAAAGTACGTTCCTGATAGTTGCTACACTTGCACGTCCCGGTGTCGAGCAGATGACATGCGACGTTGGTGAAGGCGTATTCCTGATCGTCGTATTCCAACTTGTGCAGGCAGCACTTGGCGCAGCCGTCGCACAACGACTCCCACTCGTCGAGAGTCATTTCGGTAAGCTTCTTGCGTTTCCAGAATGGCAGCTCGTTATCGGCCATGGCGGGAGTCTAGCCAGTGTCGAGGCCAGGGGCCAGTGTCGCCGGTGTGACAAATATTACAGGTATTCGCGGATCTTCTCGGCCATCTCGTCGGGGCTCATATTCTGCTGCAGGAAGGTGCGGAATACACCATCCGGTCCCATCAGGTAGACGAGCGCCGTGTGGTCGACGAGATAGTCGGAGTCCTTCAGCGCCCATTTACCCCTCGTGGCATCTTCCGTGGCGGCCTTGGCATAAACGGCGAAGGCGCGCTCGACGGACTCGATCTGCCGGCGCGTGCCGGTGAGCCCGATGAAACGCTGATCGAAGTTCGAGATGTAGTCGGCGATGAGCTCGGGTGTGTCGCGCAACGGATCGACGGAGATGAAGACCGGCTGGATCGCGCTCCCTTCGTGGCCCAACAATTCCAGCGTTTCGGTCAGGCGCAGCATGGTCATGGGGCACACGTCCGGGCATTGCGTGTAGCCGAAGAAGATCAGGAGCGGGTGGCCGCGCAGGTCGGTGTCGCTGACGGCGCGGCCGTGATGATCGGTGAGCTGGAAGCCGCCGCCGATGCGGTCAAACATGTTTCTTGGGATACTCGATGACGTGCTCGGCGCGCCGGCGAAGGTCCCGGTCTCGACGCGAAGCGCACCGTCATCCAACATCGCTTGTGACAGGAACACAGCGCTGCCGGCCGCGGCTGCGACCAGGACGAGGATCAGGAAAAGGTAACGCCGTGACACGGTAAGGTGTGGTCTTCCACCACCCGTTCTGTGATCGGTTGCGCGACTCAGCTACTCGGCTCAGTTAGTCAACTGGGCCTTCGATCAGTTCTTGGCCGTTTCGTTCTTCACGTGCTCGTAGATCTTGATCGCCTGCTTGGGCGTCTCGTTCTGGTGCACGACCGCGTTGACCGCCTGGATCATGCCGACGGGGCAATCGGACTGGAAGATGTTGCGCCCCATGTCGACGCCGGCAGCGCCCGCCTGGCACGCGTTGTAAGCCATCTCGAGCGCTTCGAGCTCGGGCAGCTTCTTGCCGCCGGCGATCACGATCGGCACCGGACAGGCCGCGACGACGTTTTCGAAGCCGGGTTCGAAATAATAGCTTTTGACGTAATGCGCGCCGATCTCGGCGGCGATGCGCGTTGCCAGCAGGAAGTAGCGCATGTCGCGCTTCATCTCCGCGCCGACGCCGGTGACCGCCAGCGTCGGAATGCCGTAGCGCAGGCCGGTGTCGATCAGCTTGGAGACGTTCATGATCGATTTGTGTTCATACTCGGCGCCGATATAGACCTGCGCGGCCATGGCGCAGGCGTTGAGCCGGATGGCATCTTCGATGTCGACGTTGATCGCCTCGTTGGACAGCTCCTTCAGGATCGACTGTCCGGCAGAACAGCGCAGCACGATCGCCTTGGTGTTCGACGCCGGGATCGAGGTGCGAAGTGCGCCGCGCGTGCACATCAGCACGTCGGCATAATCGGCGAGCGGCTTGATGTTGATGTCGATGCGTTCGAGCCCGGTGGTCGGCCCCTGCATATAGCCGTGATCGAAGGCGAGCATCACCGTGCGGCCCGACTTCGGATTGAAGATGCGCGCGAGGCGGTTCTGCATGCCCCAATCGAGCGATCCCGAACCCTTCAGGAAGAACGGATCGTTCTTGGCCGGCACGTCGACATAGAATTCCTTGCCTTCCTTGATGTCGTCCTTATCGGCCATACGCGCGGTCCTCTCAAAAACGGCCCCACAACCGCTCCGAAAAACGCCTCCAAAACGTCTCTGGGCGGGGTGAAAGTGCGCGCACTCTAATCCCATCGCGCGCACGTTTCATGCACAATTTCGTCCACAGAAATGCAAACTTCCGTGGATGAAATTCGGGTCTCATTTCAAAAGGATAATGGACTTATTCACACTATCCCCACAATTCATCCAAAACGATCCACGAACGGTCGGGCGTGCGGTCCTGCTTGGTTCCCGATTCGGTCCCGAGAACGCGCTTGGGCCTTGGGGAAAGGCGACCTACCAGATGTAGCGTCTGGTCGCGGTGTCAGTCGGGCGGCCGCTCAATCCTCGGCGGGCGAGATGCGGAACTCCAGGATATTGGGCAGGCCCGACAGCGTGTGCGCGAGCCGGCCGAGGTTCTTGCCGTCCAGCGTGAAAATGGTCATGCGGTATTCGAAGATGCGACCCTCCTGATCCAGGCGGTAGCTGATGTTGGCGATGCCGAAGCCATGATGCTGCAGCAGCGCGCGCACATCATCCTCGTGCATGGCCTGGTCCCTGGCGAAGCGCAGCTCGTGCAGCGCGTGGATCTGCATCGGCATGCGGCCTTCGACCCAACGCAGCCCGATCAGCGTCACCAGCGTGATCACCGTGGCGAGGACCGCCGGATAATAAAAGCCGATGCCAAAGAGGATACCGAGCGCCGCCGTCACCCAGACCGAGGCTGCCGTGGTCAGGCCGCGGATCACCAGGCGATCGCGGAAGATCGCGCCCGCGCCGATGAAGCCGATGCCGGTCATGATGCCTTGAGCGATGCGTTGCGGGTCGGCGCGCAGCGTTTCCATCGGCACGTTGCCGATCCACTGCCATTGATGGGTGGTGACGATCATCAGAAGCGCCGAGGCAAGGCAGACCAACGAATGGGTACGAAAGCCCGCCGGCTTCGCATGGAAACTGCGCTCGATGCCGATGATGCTGCCGGCCGCCCAGGCGGCCAGCAGGCGCACGGTAATATCGATCAGGTCGTTGTCCATCGCTGTGCGCCCTCGCTTGGGAATCCCGCGATGATTAACTTCGCTCTATCTGAAATGTTTCGAAAGCTTCAGGCCTTGCGCCTGATAGTTCGATCCGATGCCTTGGCCGTATAGCCGTTCGGGCCGCGCGGTCAGGCGTTCGTAGATCAGCCGCCCCACCGTCTGGCCGTGTTCGAGCACGAAGGGTACGTCGTGCGAACGCACCTCCAGCACGGCGCGGCTGCCCTTGCCGCCCGCCGCGTCGTGGCCGAAGCCAGGATCGAAGAAACCCGCGTAATGGACGCGGAACTCGCCGACTAGGGTGTCATAGGCGCGCATCTCGGCGGCATGGTCGGGCGGCACGGCGACCGCCTCGCGCGAGGCGAGGATATAAAAATTGTCGGGGTCGAGGATGATGTGACGCTCGGGCGCGGTGATCGCTTCCCAGAAATCGGCGATGGCGTATCCGCCGACATTGTCGACATCGACGATGTCGGTATGGCGCTTGGCGCGATAGCCGATGATGCCGCTCGTATCAGTGCCGATCAGATCGGCGCTCAGCGCGAGGCCGCTTTCGATGTCGGCAACCCCGACGTCTCCATTGGCTTCCGCGATCAGTGGCGAGCGTTCATGCAGGCGGCGTGTCGCGGTATCCGACGCGGTGGAGGCGCCGCGGCGAAGGCGAAGCTGGGCAAGACGCGATCCGGTGCGCACCTTCACCGAGAAGGTTCGCGGCGAAATCTCCGCATAAAGCGGCCCCTTATAGCCGATGGCGATGCGATCGAATTCCTCCGCGCCGTCGGTGATGATGCGGGTGAAGATGTCGAGGCGGCCTGTCGAGCTTTTCGGATTGGCCATGGCGCCGGTGCGCGCACGCAGGCGCAGGCTTTCCTGCAGCGGCACGATATAGACGCAGCCTTTCTCCAGCACCGCACCGTCGGTGAGCGGAAAGGAATGCATGGTGAAGTCGCTGAGGCGCGCGGCAATGGTCCGCTCAGCGCCGGGCAGGAAGCTCGCGCGCACGCGGTAGGCCATGGTACCGAGCCTGAGATCCAGGCTCGCCGGTTGGATGAGCTCCGGCCCGATCGGCTGTTCAGCGGAAATTTCGCCCGCCGCGATGCATTGCGCCAACGCCTGGCACGGCAGGATGCCGGTCGAATATTCGGTCTCGGCGGGTGCGGTCTCGTCACGCCGCAACGATGCAGGTTCGGACATGGCTTCTGTTTACACCGCGTCGCGCACGCGCGCTAGGGCGCGCTGGGATCTTATCCCGTCATCCTCATCCGATTGCCTTGAGCGAGCGGAAGGCGAAGGCCACCATGCGCAGCAGGCGCAGCCCGTGGCGGAAACGCTGGATCTGTGTCTCGCCATAGGTGCGGGTGGTGTAGCGGATCGGGATCTCGACGAATTTGAGATTCAGCTTGGACGCGCCGAAGATCAGGTCGAAATCGCCGAACGGGTCGAAGTCGCCGAAATAACCGCGTCCCGCCTCGATGCGTTTGTAATGCGTGCGCGTGATGGCCTTGGTACCGCACAAAGTGTCGGTGATGCGCTGGTTGAGCAACCAAGAGAAGGCGTACGCGAAGAATGCGTTGCCGATGAAGTTGAGGAACCGCATCGCGTCGCTTTCCATGGGGTAGACGAGGCGGCTTCCGTTCGCGAACTCGCCCTTCCCACTGCTGATCGCCTCAAAGAAACGCGGCAAGGACTCGGGCGCCACGGTGAGGTCCGCATCGAGGATCATCAGCACGTCGCCGCGCGCCATGGCGAATCCCTTGCGCACCGCATCGCCCTTCCCGATGCCGTCCTGCACGGCGTAGTTCAATTTGAGCGGACCGTGGTAGCCGGCGATAACACGTTCGATCTCGGCCAGCGTGCCGTCATTGCTGTGGCCTTCGACGAAGATGACCTCGAGCTGCTCGCAGAACACGGGCAGACGTTCGATCGCAGCGGCGATGTTGCCGCGTTCGTTGCGGCACGGGATGATCACGCTCGCGCTGAGGTCGCGCCGCGGCGGATGTGCGCTCGATCGCGCCACGGTGTAGTGGCGCAGGCAGAGACGGCGGATGCCAGGCAGCGGCGCGATATAGCGGTTGATCCACGCGCCGAGGCCGAACAGCCGCTTGGGCACGAGCAGGCGTTGTTCCTGCTTCACCACGTCGAAGCCGGCGAGATCCAGCAGATTGGCGATATCGTCGAGCGGCAGGCAGTTCCGGCGCAGTTGCGGCATCTTCAGCCCGCACGCTTCAGCCATGCGCAGCACCGGTTCCCACAGGTGGGAGTAATAAACGAGGATGATCCGCGTGTCGGCATGGCACAGCGGATGTAGATTCTGCAGCGTCGCCTGGACGTCATCGAGGCTGCCGACTGTGTCGGACAGCAGGATGTAGTCGAACGGCCCGTCGGCGATCAGTCCGGCGAGGATCGGACTAAGCTCGACATCGCCGACATGGAACGCCAGGTGCGGATGGGCGGCACGCGCCAGTTCGACCACGCGCTCGCTCAGATCGATGCCGACGCCGTGTGACGGCTTCAGCGCGGCGAGCAGATCGCCGGTGCTGCATCCGACATCAAGAATGCGGGCACCCTCGGGAATCAGGAAACGCAGGAAGACGCGATCGGAATGATGGAAATATTCGTTGCGCGCGGTCCATTGGCGGATTTCGCCCGCCATCTTGTCCATGTGGGCAAGGACCGCATCCTTCCGGTGCACGTTGCTGTCCGGCGCAGTCATCGTGGTTTTGTAACCCAAGTCGATTCACGACACCAGCGACGGGGCCATTCGGGCCATCCAGGATCAGGTACGGATCAGGCCCTCTGCCGGACGGCCCGAGATGCCGCCGGGGAACAGGATCGCGCCCGTGCGCGCCGGGTCGAGGGCGAAACATTCGGCGGTCGCGCCGGCGATCAGTGCGTCGAGGCCCGTCGTTGGTTTGAGATCGCGTCCTTCGTAGAGCGCGCGGCTGCCGAGCCCCGGCCAGTCGGTGAGGATCCGGCCACCCTGTACCGCGCCGCCGATCAGCATGGCGAGTGAGCCCGTGCCGTGATCGGTGCCGGCGGTACCGTTGCTCGCTGCGGTGCGTCCGAACTCGGTGGCGATCAGGACTGTCGTCTGCGCCCACGCGGGGCCCAGATTGTCACGCAGAGCGGCGAGCATCGCATCGAGCCCGCTCAAGAGCTGCGTACTGCGGCGCGCCTGCTGATTGTGGGTGTCCCAGCCGTTGGTCTCGATCATGGCAAGGCGCGGACCGTCGGATTTCTTCAGGAAGGTCGCGGCGAGTTTGCCGATGGTGGCCGACGAACGGTCGGACTTTTCGTTGCTGTCGGCGATGCCGCGTGCATCCAGTGCCGCCGTCCACATGGCCTGGAGCTGCGGATCGTATTGATAGAGCAGCTCGACGCGATGCAGCAGGTCGTCGCCCGCACCCGGCAGGCGCGACGGCGCATAGGACGTCACGCGGTGAGCCCCACGCAGTGCCATCGGCACGGTCGGCGCGAAGGCGGTGGGCGGCGTGTGCGTTTTGGGCAGCAGGCCCGCCAGCCGGTTCATCCATCCATCGCGTAATGCGTAAGGGGCCGTGCCGCCGCTTTCCATCACGTTCTGTCCGTCGAAGTGCGAGCGGTCGCGATAGGGCGATGCCACCGCATGGGCGAACAGGGCTTCGCCGCCGGCATACATCTTGGCGGTTTCGGCCAGCGACGGATGCAGCGCGAACGTTCCATCGAGTTTTGTCGCGGTCGCGGGATCGAGCGCGAGGTCGTCACGCAGGCGCGCATAGTCCGGATCGCCGATGGGGGCCAGTGCCTCCAATCCATCGGCCGCACCACGCTGGATGATGAAAATGAAACGCCGTTCGGTCCCCGCCGCTGCGGCAAACGCGATGCGCGGAGCAAGTGCGGACAATGCGGCCCCGGCGGCTGCGCCCGCGAGGAAGGTCCGGCGATCGAGATTTTTTTGCATCATCGCTACCTCCGCAAGAACTCGGGTGAGACGAGCAGCAGCGTCATGCCGGCCGCGCGCGTATCCGCGCCGTCGATGGCCATGCGTGTGCCTTCGCTTGGGGTCTGCGCCAGCAATTTTGGGGCAAGCTCGCGCGGATCGAGCTTATTGGGAAAGTAACGTTCGAGACGTCCTGCCGCTTCGACGCGGCGCAGCAGCGCGTCAGGCGCTGCCCAGCGCGCGGCGACGTCGTCGTAACCGGCGGGCGAGCCCGGCTCCCACAAAGGCTGGCCCAGTTCGCGCAACAATGGTGCTGGCTGCAATTTCTGGAACGTGTGTCGCCCGGTGCCGCGCAAGAGCGAGACCGTCCATTCGTAGGGCGGCTTGAACTTCAAGGGCCGCGCGACCCAACATTCGGGCGCATCGATGAGTGCGCGATAGAGCGCGGGCAAATCGCCTTTGCTGTCGATGAAGGTCTTGGCGAGCCGGTCGATCAAGCCTTGCGGCGGTTCGTCGCCCGCGAAATGGCGCGCGAGCTTGGTCGCGATGTGCGTTGCGGTCTGCGGCGCTATTGCCAGATCGTGCATCACGGCGCGCGCTTGCATCTCGCTCGTTTGCTGATAGCTGCGGTTCAGGATGGTGCGTGGACCCGGCTCGTGCACGTTGTCGCGGAACACGAAAGCACCGGGCGCGATATCGGTCCGTGCATCCGCCGCAGCGCCGGTATTGACGCTCCAGCCGGTCAGCGCGCGCGCGAATTCGATGACGTCAGCCTGGCTGTAGCCGCTGCGCACGCCGAGTGTATGCAACTCCAGGATCTCGCGCGCCAGGTTCTCGTTGAGCCCGATGTCGCTCTTGCCCTTGCGTTGCATGCGCCGCACGGCGGCCATGCTGTTGGGTCCGACGGAGCGTGTCTGATCGAGGAAATAGATCATCGCCGGATGATGCTCGACCGCGAGCAGCATATCCTCGAAACGCCCCATGACGTGCGGACGGATCGCTTCGGCCTCGAACGAACCGGCGAACGGCGTGACAACGCCCTTTTCCGCCGAAACCGCGAAATGGTTCGCCCAGAATTGCACCAGCCGTTCGGTGAACGGCGCGTCCGTGGTGACAGCGTGCAGCAGACGCGCCTCGACGGCGTCGCGATACAGATCGCGCGCCTCCTTGCGCGATTCAGCCTGCGCCGCTTTCAGTGCATCCTTGCCGCCCGGGCGCGCGGCGTGCGCGCGCTCGGCGAATTTGGTCGCGATCTGCATGGTTCCGGGAAGGGCTGCGATCAGCGCGGGACGCGGCTCGTAGATGTCGATCTGGCGGCGCAACCAGGCGCGCGCATCGGCGGGGACTTTGTCCTCGGGGCGTGCGCCCAGACCGAACCGGTTGAGCGCGATGGCAGGATCGAAGCTCATGGCGCCAGTTTAGCATCCGCGCGCGACGCGCGGGATACCGGGCCGGATTTTGTTACAGCCGGTTACACTTTTTTCTGCGATGTGAGGTCGCTTTGCTTTTTCTGCGACGCGAGGTCGCTTTGCTTTTTCTGCGACGCGAGGTCGCTTTGCTTTTTCTGCGACGCTCATCCTCGCATTGCGAGGACGCGGGTGACGTCGCTTTGCAGAAAAATCAGCGCAGCGTCTTGGTGAAGAACGCCATCGTGCGTTCACGCGCGATGCGGGCTGTCTCGGCGTGATAACGGTGCGGCAGGGTATCGTTGACGAAGGCATGGCCGATGCCGTCGTATTTGTGGATCGTCATCATCGGCTTGTGGGCCGCGTCGATGGCGGCCTCGTCTTCCGGCGGGATCCATGGATCGGCGGTGCCGTTGTGCAGCATCACCGGGCATTTGTTGGTGTGCATCAGGAGCTTCGCGATGGCGCCGCCGTAATAGCACACCGCCGAATCGAAGCCCTGCATACAGGCGCCGGCCCAAGCGATGTCGCCGCCCAGGCAATAGCCGACGATGCCGACCTTGGTGGATTTGGTGCGCAGGTAATCGCGCGCCGCGGCGATGTCGTCGAGGATGTTGCCCCACGACACCTTCTTGCGGATCTCGACACCCTTGAGCCGTTCTTCCTCGGTGGGGCCGAGCTGCACACCGCGATCGACGCGATCCCAAAGTGCCGGAACGACGGTGAGGAAACCTTGGCCTGCGTAATCGTCGGCCAGGCCTTTGACGTGCGGCGAGACGCCGAACACCTCATGCGCGATGACGATCGCGCCTTTCTGTTTGCCTTTCGGTGTTGCGAGATAGGCGGACAGACGATGCCCGTCGGCTGCAGTAAGCTCGACCGTTTGACCATTCGTCTGGCCGCCCATGTTCGCGTTCCTTCCGTCTTAAGCGGACGAATCTTACATCCCGTTCATTTCGAGGAAGGCGAGCGTACGCTTGCGCGCCAGATCGGTGGCTTCCTTCTGGAAGGACGGGCGCTCGTCGCACACGAAGCCGTGGCCGGCGTTCGGATAGAGGTCGATGATGGCGTAGGGCTTGGCTTCCCTCACCTTCGCGACCTTGTCGAGCGGGATGCCCTGGTCCTTTTCGCCGAAATGCATCAGCACCGGGCACTTCGCATCGGCGCCCAGCATGTCGGGAATGCCACCGCCGTAATAGCAGACCGCGGCGTCGAACGGGCCGGACTGCGCGCCCTGCCAAGCCACCGTGCCGCCATAGCAATAGCCCATGATGGCGACCTTGCCGGCATCCTTCACCGCGGCGTAGGCCGCCTGGTAGTCGAGCACATGGTTCTTAGGGTCGAGCTTGGCGCGCGCGGCCATGCCCTTCTGGCGGGCTTCTTCGTCGTAGCCCACCTCGAAATTCTTTTCGGCGCGATCGTACATGGCGGGTGCCACGACCTTGTAGCCCTGGCCCGCCCATTCATCGACCAGTGCGCGGATGTGCTGGTTGACGCCGAAAATCTCCTGGATCAGGACGATGCCGCCCTTCGCCTTGCCGCTCGGGCCGGCAGTGTACGCATCCAACGTGAAGCCGTCGCTCGCCTTGAGCTGGATTTTCTGGCCCATCTGAATTCCTCCCTACTTGGTGTGTGGAAAATCGTTGAGCCGAAGGATGCCGGGCCGGAACATGGGGAGTCAATCCGGCCCGTGGCCCGCCACGGCTGAATTTGTCGTTTTCCGTCCAAATGATCGGTTGTACGGTTCTGGCGGGGAAACGGGGGGACGATTCATGCACCATTTCAAGCTGGGTTCGGTAGGCGCGTGCCTGCTGGCATTGCTGTTGACCGGTTGCGTTCAGTCGTCGGTCGTTGTGAAGCAGGTTCCGGATCGGCCGAAACTTGCGATGTCAGCGGGGCAGCAACTCGCGACGATCAAGTTCGAAAAAGCAATTTTCGCTATGGAGCGTGGCGAGACGATCGGGACGTATTATTTGAACTTCTTGCCGGTGTGCCGGCTGAACTCCAACCTGACCTGGGGAACCAGCCGCGTCGTGACATCCGACAGCGAGATTGCGTCGCTATTTTACCAAGCTGCAACCGCCGCGAATCTCAATGTCGTCGGCGATCCTCGCGCCCTGTTCGAATCCCAAGGATCCGATGACGCGCGCCGACCCGACTACCTCATCGGTGCACGTATCGACCAATTGCGAATGAACATGTGCAAACGGGACGACGTGCAAAGCGGGTCGGCATCCCTGCGGGTGACCTGGCAGGTTTATGACGTTCTTGCGCGCAAGGTCGTCCACGAAATGGTTTCCGAAGGCTTCTTTCAGACGGACGAGGCTGCGCGTGACGGCGAGTTGCGCCTGATGTACGGCGCGTTCGCGGCCGCGGCGCGTAATTTCGTTTTCGACCCCACGCTGATCGCAGGGTTGTCCCTGCCTGTCGATGGAATCACCAATGTCCGCAATGTCGATGCCGCACGTCTGCTGATCGCGCGCCAAACCCGCCTCAGAGATCCGATCGCCAAGAATATCGATGCCATCCGTCTCGCCACCGTCACGGTGGATGCGGGCACGTGGTCGGGATCGGGCTTCTTCATCGCCCCCAATCTGGTGATGACCAATCATCATGTGGCTGAAGGGCAGAAGTTCCTGAAGGTCCGGTTGCTCAACGGGCGCAATATCCTGGGCGAGGTCATGCGTGGGCATCCGCAACGCGACGTGGCGCTGATCCAGGTCGAAGCGGTCGGCATCAGGCCGTTGCCGATCCGCACCGAACCGGTCCGGATCGCCGAGGATGTTTTTGCGATCGGGTCCCCGATCGACAAGGAATTCGAGGGCACGGTGACCAAGGGAATCGTGAGCAAGTTCAGCCGCAATGAATATGGCCTCGAAGATATCCAGGCCGATGTCGACATCCACGGCGGCAGCAGCGGCGGTGCACTGCTCGATGCACAGGGCAACGTGGTTGGGATATCCTATGCCGGGCGTTTAATGGGAGTCGGCAAGACATCGGTTGGATTGAATTTCTTCGTCCCGATCATGGACGCGATGCAGAAGCTGAACATGGATTTCGCACAATCCGAAGCGCGCAAGTGAGGCCGATAAAAACTGCGTGAGCATTGTGACTGCATCTCGATTCCCCGCGGCTTTCGCGAAGGTATTTCGGCCGAACCCCACTACTGCGCGAATTGTCCTGCCGCTATAGTCGACGGCGGGTGAAGGCAAATTGGGGCACCCAGGGGGATTTCCGTGCGTTCGATGCGTAGATTCGCGCCGCTTGCAGCGTGCGCCGCGTTCATCGCAGCCTGCGCGCCGGCATCGCAAATGCCGGAGATCGCTAATAGCGCGGTTCGTGCGGAATCCGAAACCATGCGTCGCCTGGTCGTCGAGCAGCATCTGGCCGACGTCGAGCGGCTGCATCGTGTCGTTTATCCCATTCTTGCGGCGAATGCGCCCTTGTGCGGCCAGCGTGTCGCGCTGGCGTCGGGTTTCGTGGTGGAAAGCCGCTTCGATCAGATCTTCGATTACCGCGCTGCGAGCGAGGCGGCCGGCCTCGACGACCGGCTGTCCATCGTTGCCGTTGCGCCCAACTCGCCGGCCGCCAAGGCAGGTCTTGCCTTAGGTGATCGCCTAGTCGCGGTCGATGGCGCGGTGCTCGCACCGACCTATCGCGGACGCGACGAGATGGTGGAGAAGCTGAACGCGTTGGGAGCGTCCGTTACGCTGACGCTGGAGCGCGCCATGGCGTCTGGCGCGTGGGTGCGCCGCGATGTCACCCTCGCGCGCGAACCGATCTGCGATATGCAGCCGCGCGTCATGGTCACCGAGATCGTCAATGCCTACGCCACCGGGTCCGAACTGGTGGCGACAACGGGCCTGCTGCGCTTTCTGTCCGACGATACCGAGCTCGCCGTCGTCGTCGGCCACGAGATGGCGCATAACGTCCAGCATCACATCGGCACGGGTGCGGGCAATCCGCACATCGCGGCGCTGCTCGATTTCTTCAACAGCGTGTGGAACGCGAACCCGAAGGACCCGGGCGCGGCGCAGGCATCGATCAGCCAGGCCTATGAAGCGGAAGCCGATTACGTCGGGCTTTATCTCATCGCACGCGCGGGATTTTCCCCATTGGCGGCGCAGAACGTCTATCGCCGTTTCGCCGTCTTGACGCCGTCGAGCATCCTGGCGCGCCAGAATTCCTCGCACCCCGCTTCGCCCGCGCGTGTCGTCCTGCTTGCCGAAGCCGCGCGCGAGATCGAAGCCAAACGCGCCGCCGGCCTGCCGCTCCTGCCCGAGCGGAAATAAAGAAATACCAGACGGCCTGTAAGCCGGGTTCTGTACCTGCGAAGCAGGTGATGACCATTCATCTGGGATGCGCGTTGCCGCGCACCTCGTGCGACCGACCCGGACGGCGATGCGGAAATGCACCCGTGTCGCGGCGGACCGCGGCACCTGCCGTCCCTATTTGGTCTTGCTCCCGGTGGGGTTTACCTTGCCGTTCCCGTTACCGCGAACGCGGTGCGCTCTTACCGCACCCTTTCACCCTTACCTGCCTTTGCGCCTTTTGGACGCGGCGGGCGGTTTGCTTTCTGTGGCACTGTCCCTGGGGTCGCCCCCGGCGGGTGTTACCCGCCACCGTATTTCCGTGGAGCCCGGACTTTCCTCCCTCCGGTCCACTGGAGGGCGGCCATCCGACCGTCTGGCGAAGCGAAAATAGGGCATTTGACGTGGCGACGCGAGGACGCTTTGCGTTGGTTTGCTACGCGAGGCCGCTGCACTGGTTTGCGACGCAAAGCCGCTCGGGTCGTGGATGAGAAGGCAAAGCCACCTGGCGGCGCCAATCGGCTCGTGTGCGTCAGTAAGCGGCCCGCAAGGCGATGATTGTTCTGTTTTCAAGACGTAATGTCGCGAAATACCTATCTATTCGTCGTTTCGTTGCAGTCATATAACCCTTCTCCAACGGCGGGGCATGGTGTCACGCCAAACTGAGAAGAAGGATTACGTGCCATGAAATCGATGAAAATGAATAAGTCTGCGTTAATGTTTGGCGTGCTGGCCCTGGGTGGTCTGGTTGCCCTTTCGGCGCCGGCGCGCGCCGGGTCCGACGATTACGATCACGGCTCGGCTGTCGAGCAACAGATCACGCCCTGGTTCTTCGACCAGACCGCCAATGCCCAGCCCCGCGAAGTCCATGCGGTGAACGCGACCCAGGCCGCGGTTGAGAGCGTCACCCAGCGTCGCGCCCGCATCGCCGCGGAAGCGGAAGCCAAGCGCCTCCAGCAGTAACGCCGGGAGTAACATCCGGCCGCTCTTGATCCTTCGATCGGTTCGGGATCTCCGGCGGGGATCGCCTTCCCCGCCGGGGCCCTGAACGACCGCCCGAACGATCGGATGATATGACGAAGCACCTACGGCAACGGCCCGCCCTGCGGGCCGTTTGCGTTTGACCGAACAGGATCGGAGAGATCGCCGGACGGGATCAGACCAGATCAGGCGGCGCGGGTGACGCGGTTGCGGCCTGCCCGCTTCGACGCATAAAGCTGCTTGTCGGCCGCGTCGATCAATTGCGCCTTGGTGAGCGGTGCCTCCGGCGGACAGATCGAGGCGCCGATGCTGACCGTGATGTGATCGGCGGCGCGCGCGGCCTTGTGCGGGATGTTCAGCGCCTCGACGCCGAGGCGGATTTTTTCCGCGAGCATCGCGGCGGCTTCGGGCGGCGTGTCGGGCAGCACGACTGCGAATTCCTCGCCGCCGTAACGCGCGACCAGATCGGACGGACGGCGCAGATAGTTGCGGATTTCCTGCGCAACCGTGCGCAGGCAATCGTCGCCTTTGGCGTGGCCGTAGGTGTCGTTGTAGCTTTTGAAGTCGTCGATATCCATGAGCAGCAGCGACAACGGCGCCTTGTTGCGCGAGGCGCGGCGCAATTCCTGTTCGACGTGATCGTCGAAGCGGCGGCGATTGGCGATGCCGGTCAGCCCGTCGATCATCGACATATTGGCAAGCTGGTCGCGCTGGCGCTTCAGCGTCAGATGGTTCTGGATGCGCGCGCGCACGATCTGCGGCACGATCGGCTTGGCGATATAGTCGATGGCGCCGAGTTCGAGTCCCTTGAACTCGTCTTCGGTCTCGATGCGCGCGGTCAGAAAGATGACCGGGATGTCGGCGGTCTCCGCCATGGATTTGAGCTGGCGGCAGGTTTCGTAGCCGTCCATGTCGGGCATGCGCACGTCGAGCAGGATCAGATCCGGGTTCTCCGCGCACGCCATCTCGATTCCCGACCGCCCGTTGCGCGCGGTCAGGATCCTCAGATCACCGTCAAATACGGTTTCCATGATGTCGACGACGATTGGATCGTCATCGATGATCAGCACCGTCTGCTGCCTAAGCTGGATGGCCTCGATCGGCATCTTCTATGTGTTCGCCCCGATTCCGGGGCGCTCAAAAGCGTTCGTCCCGACGGGCCGAAGCATACCGGTTTGGGCGCGCACGGCAAATACGGGAAACTACGCGAAACCGAGGGGTGGCCGAGGGTTTCCCTGGGTCGAACCTTCGGTCTGCGGTGGACTATTTTCCGTTTGGTTTGCAGCAAATGGCAGGGCGCGCGCAGCGTTTCAGAGCGTATCGGCGTGGCGGATCGGCCGTGGCGGAGTTGTATCGCCGTCGCCCAATACGCGCTGCATCATCACGGAATCGACCCAGCGCCCGTGCTTGAACCCGGCCGACGGCAGAACGCCGGCATGGGAAAAGCCCATCGCGAGATGCAAGTTGATCGACGGATGGTTGGCGGAGTCGCCGATCACTGCGATCATGCGCCGGTAGCCGGCCTGCGTGCAGTTTTCGATCAGCGCGCCGAGAAGTGCCCGTCCCAGTCCGCGCCCCTGATGTTCGGGCGCGATATAGACCGAATCCTCGACGGAGTAATCATAGGCCGCGCGCGCCCGGTAGGTGCCGGCATAGGCGTAGCCCGCTACCGTGCCGCCGACCTCGGCGACGAAATAGGGAAAGCCGCGCGCCTGGATCGCCTCGAACCGTTTGGTCATCTCGGCAAGGTCGGGCGGGACGATTTCGAACGAAGCGGTGCCGCCCTCGACGTAATGCGCATAGATCGCCTGGATGCGGACAAGGTCGCTGGCGCGTGCGGAACGGATCGTTGGGGGATCGTCGAACATCGAATCCGGATCGGCTCTGGTTGGCGCTTCATCGGGCGAGCGGGCCGGACTGTCAAGCCACTGGTCTAGACCTGTGGGTATCGTGCCTGTCCGGACCGGCCGTTTCCGGTCCCATCCCGGCCCCAAATTCGATTCACAATCTGGTAATTCTTGCATGTTTGGATGAGGTCACCTGAACGATCGGCCAAAAGGCCGGCACAGGCATATCAGAACGAGGCGCTATCCAATGCAGTACGTAGTCAAATTCCATAAGGACAGCGGTGAGTGGCTGGTCTTCGACATGGGCGATGACCTCGAACTCATCGGCATGTTCCCGAACAAGGACGATGCGGTCGCCGTGGCCAACCGGCTTGAGGAACGCGCGCAGCGCCGCAGCCGCTGGTCGCGCACGCAGGCCCTGCACGCCGCCTAATTTTCCTTGGCTGCGGCGGCTTCGACGGCCGCCATCACCCGGGCCAGGATCTGGCGCGTTTCCAGATCGGGAACGCCGTCCAGCCGATGTGGCGCAAAGCGCCGCTGGAATGCAACAATCGCCGCCCGCACATCGGTGATGTCGTAGCCGATCTGCGCCAGCCGGTCGCTGACCTCGTCCTCCGCCACCGGATCGACCACAGCGCTGGTCGGCCACACGCCAATCCCCACCACCGCCAATCGCCGCCAATCGAACAATTCGCCCGGATCGCACTTGCGCGTCGGCGCCACGTCGGAATGGCCGACAACATTGATCGCCGGGATGGGATGACGCGCGAGGATCGCGCGCGCCAAAGTCTCCAGCGCCTGCATCTGTGCCTCGGGGAACGGACGGTAGCCGAACTCGTGGCCCGGATTGACCAGCTCGATGCCGATGGAGCGTGCATTCACGCCTGCGGCCCCGCGCCATGACGACACACCCGCGTGCCAGGCACGCTTGTCTTCCGCGACCAGCCGTACGACCGAGCCGTCCTCGTCGATCAGGTAATGGGTTGAGACCTCCGCCGCCGGATCGGTCAGCCGTTCGAGGGCGGTGTGCGCGTCCCTCATGCCGGTGTAATGCAGGACCAGCATGTCGATGGCTTGACCAGGGGGGCGGTCGTCGAAGTTGGGGGACGGTCGTTCACGGATCATGCGCGCCAGATTACAGCGCGCGCACCGGCACGCCTAGGCGGCGCGCACGCGGTCGCGGCAGATCGCTTCGTAGGCCGCGTTGATGGCGGCCACTTTCTGCTGAGCGTGCGCGACGTCGCCCGTCCGCCCGCTCGCCATTACCGCATCGGGATGATAGACGCGCACGAGGCGACGCCACGCGCGCTTGATCTCGTCGTCGCTCGCCTGCGGCGAGATGCCGAGCACCGTATAAGGATCTTCCTGCGTCGCCGGTGTTTCGAGCTTGGCGCGCAGCCGTGCGAAGCTCGGCTTGTCGAGCGTGAAGGCCTGTGCGACGCGTTCGAGGAATCGTGTCTCATCGGCGTTGATCGGCCCGTCGGCGAGCGCCAGATGCAGCAGTGCCGTCAACATGTTTTCCTGCAGTGCGCGATCGCCCGCGAACAGGATGGCGAGGCGGTGGGCATAGGGTTCAAACCCGCGCGCGTCGCGTTTCGCCGCTGTCCAGATACGTCCGACATCGCTGACTTCGTCGGGCGGGATCTTGAAGATGGATTTGAAGGTCGCGATCTCGGAGCGCGTGACCGGTCCATCGACCTTGGCGAGCTTGGCGGCGAGCACGATGGTCGCGACGCTGTAGGATTGACGATGCGCGGCGCGCGAGGCGCGCTCCGCCACACGGCCGAGATAACGGTCGGTCCATTTCTGGGTGCGCCGCTTGAACCAGCCGCCGATCAAGCGCGCCACAGCTTGTCCGAACGTCTCGGGCTCAATCTCGGGACGCGCCCGGTAATTCGGTTTGAAGCCCGTGCGGGGCGGCACACTCTTGCTCCAAGCGGTCATGGCAGAAATAGTACGGTTCGAAGCCTAATGACGTTACAGCGTCCGTGGTATGACCTTTTTGCGTCTTTCGAGAAGCACAACTTGACCTCATCCGACGACATCACCGCATTGAACCAATTGGGGCGCGATGAGCTGGCTGCCGGCCATGCGGAACGCGCGGTCGCGATCTTCGGTCAAGCGATCCTCGAAGCGCCACTTGATCCTCACACCCATGTGAACATGGCGGCTGCTTATCTCGCGCTCGACCGGTTGGGTGAAGCGCGCGCGCATGCGGAGCGCGCGACGAAGCTCGCGCCTGCGCTGCCAGAGGCGCATCATAATCTCGGCAACGCGTTGTTTGCCGCCGGCGATGCGGATGCGGCGCTGGTCGCGTTCCAACGCGCACGCACGCTCGATCCCGACAACGAGGCGCATTGGACCAATTTGCTGTTCGCACAAACATTCTGCGAAGGTAGCAACGAAACGCCGATCGGTCGCTCGGCAATTTTTGCCGAGAATAAAGCGTGGGGCGCGCGCCTCGAACAAAGCTTGGGCGCGCCAGTGCGCGCACCGATCCACGATCTTGATCCTGAGCGCACGCTCAATCTTGCTTATATTTTGCCGGAGTTCGATGCGCATGTGACCGTGCGTTTCCTCGCTCCCGTGCTGCGCGCGCACGATCGCGATCGTTTGCGCGTTTCGCTCTACGGTCATCGCAGTGTCGGCGGTCCTGCGCCATCGCTGCTCACGCCACCAGGTGTGCATTGGGTCGATACATACGGATTGAGTGCGGCAGAGATCGCGATGCGCATGCGCGACGCACGCATCGACGTGTTGATCCATCCTTGCACCTTCAAGGCGCGCTACCGCACGATCCTCGCCCATCGTGCGGCACCCTTGCAGATCGCGGGTATCAACTTCGTTTCCACCACGGGACTCACGGCGACCGACTACGTGGTGGGCGACGATGTGTTGACGCCGCTCGGCGACAGCGATGCCTTTTTCACCGAACGGCTGCTGCGTTTGCGGTCGTTCAATTGTTATGGCGTGCCGGACTACGCGCCACCGGTTGGCGAACTGCCTGCGCATCGCAACGGCTTCCTCACGTTTGGGTCGCTCAACAATCCGGCGAAGCTGGGTGCGCGGGCGATCGAGACCTGGGCGGCCGTGTTCGCCCGTCTGCCGACAGCACGACTGCTGCTCAAGCATCGCGCTTTCGATGATGCGGCGGTCCGCAGCTCATTCGTCCGGCGGTTCGCGTCATACGGCATCGCGGATACGCAGCTCGCCTTCGCGGGTTTCACCGCCGATCCCGGCGGCTATCTGGCGTCCTATCACGAGATCGACGTGGCGCTCGATTCCATGCCGTTCAATGGCGGCACGACCAGTTACGAGGCGATCTGGATGGGTGTGCCGGTATTGACGCTGGCTGGTGACCTGTTGATGGCGCGCCAGAGCGCGAGCCTGATGACGGCGGCCGGGCATCCGGAATTCGTTTCGGATACGGAACAAGCCTTTGTGGACAAGGCGTTGGCTCTGTCCGAGGACGTGGCGGGACTGGCCAAGATCCGTGCCGGCCTACGCGCGTCGGCGGCGCGTACGATCTTTAATGCGGAAGCTTATACACGCGATTTGGAGGCCGCCGTACGTGCCGCCTGGCGGACACTTTGTAGCGCCCGCCCATGAACGGAATTAGGGGGCTGCGGAGGTCTTGCCCGGGGCCTCGCTTGCAGGTGTTGCGAGGGCGCGCCGTGCGACGAATTCACTGCCGAGGCGTCCGATCATCGGCAGCTTGAGCGCGGGCTCAGCGGCGTCGATCCCGAAGGTCAGGCCGAGCAGGTTGAATTCCAATCCTTCCTCTTTGGCGAGCGTGAGGCCGAGCAAGCCGAACAGCGAAAACTGATACCCAGTGCCCGAGGCCGCGCGCGCCACGAGGCTGGGCCCCAGATAATCCTTGCCGATGGCCGTCGGCGGCAGGTCGAGCGCAAGCTCCGGCACCTGACGTGCGACGAACGCGACGAAGGTGTTGGAATTCGGTCCCGGCCAGATCACGTAGGAATCCGCGTAAGGATAATCGGCGACCGCTTTTTCGATGCGGTCGATGATCCGCTCCACGCCGGGTCCACGCAGATCGCGCAACAATTCCGGTTCGGCGCCGAACCAGCGCCCATCCGGCGGGCGGCTGTGAACGACGACGGCCGAGCCGCCGCTGTAGAGGCGCCAGCCGATCACCTCGTAGACCTTGTATTGATCGGCATTTTCGCGCTTCGCCGAGATCCAGGTGTGGACGCCGAAATAGCCGCGCCAACGCACCGCGCGCGCGGCGTAGACCTGTACGACCGCTTCGGGCGTCGTCGCGGGGTCGGGTGCCAGACCGGCCGAGGCGCGGCTCGCGGTCCGCCAATCCTGCGTGAACCCGTTTTTTATGACCGAGAAAAAAGTCATCGCCGCGAGGAAGGAAAAAAAGACGAGCGCAACGCGCCTAAGCCGCTTCATCGCGGAACCATAGGATGCGCGCATTCACGCGGCAAGTTGCGCCCATACAATCTGCATAAAGGGATGAAGGCATCGCACGCCGTTGTCTCATGAATGAAGTGTCCTCGCGTCGCCAAAAGCGACGTCATTGCGCCCTCGTAGCGCGAGGATGGGCGTCGCCAAAAATCTGTGACCATTCGACGGCGAACCTCCGTCAGTCTTGCCGAACGTGCATGCGCGCACCACATCATCGAGCGGATCGTCCGTCCTGTGTCGAACTCACAGAGTCACTCGTCTGCGGAGCATCTTGCGGCACCGTGACAAAAAGAGGGCAACGCCCAAAAAAGGCGTGAAAGGCTTGGGTCTGGCGGATTATTTGGACATACTTAACGAACTTTCGAACTGAGGAGCGACTATGAGCACCGGCACTGTTAAGTGGTTTAATTCGACGAAAGGTTTCGGCTTCATCGCGCCGGAAACCGGCGGTAAGGACGTTTTCGTACATATTTCGGCGGTGGAACGTGCAGGCCTTGGCACGTTGCGCGAAGGTCAGAAGGTGAATTACGAGATTACCACCGGCCGTGACGGCCGACAGTCTGCGGACAACTTGACTTCGGCCGAATAAGTACGGGGGCGGGCGGTTCATCGCGGGGTTCGGAAACCGCCCGCATCATCGGATAATCAGCGACCGGATCGTCATCCGGCGATATCCAGACGGCCGGGAAGAATCCCGGCACACGTGACCTAACCCAAAACCCTCGGTATCGTCGCCCGTCGCAATCGTGCGCGTGGGTGAGTTCGAGGCATGACAACGAACAACGACGGTATCGACATCGCCGAGGCGCATCATCGTGCCGGTCGGCTCGATCTCGCCGTGCCCATATACCGGCGAATCGTTGCCGCCGATCCGTCTCACGCCGAAGCGCATAAATTGCTGGCTATCGCGTTGTTCCAGGCGGGCGGGACGGCGGAAGCCGAAATATTCGCGCGCCGTGCGCTGGCGCTGAAGCCCACCTCGCTGGATGCCGTCAATATCCTGGCGGCAATCCTCGGCCGTTCGGGACGTTATGCCGAAGCGGCCTCCGTGTTGCGTCCGTTCGGCGAGCGGTTGTTTAAATTCCCCGGCATGTGCCTCAATCTCGGCCTTGCACTCCGAGGTAACCGCGATTTCGCCGAAGCTGCCATCTGGCTGCGCCGCGCCATCGATGCGGACCCGAAGATCGCGGGCGCGCACGAAAATCTTGGCACGGTGCTCGCCGATCTCGGCCGCAAGGACGAGGCTGCCGCCGCGTTTCGAGCGGCGCTTGCGCTCAATCCGGACAACGCCAACGCGCGCCACATGCTGGCGGCCCTCGAAGGGATTAATCCCGATGCGCCACCCGCCGATTATGTGCGCGCGCTGTTCAACGATTACGCCGGCCGCTTCGAGCGCGAATTGACGGACGATCTCGGCTACCGCGTACCGCAACATTTGCGCGCGATGGTCGATGAGCTGGGCGGTGCCCCGAATGACGCTAAGCGCGAACGCCGCTTCACGCGCGCGCTCGATCTCGGCTGCGGCACCGGGCTTTCGGGTGTTGCGTTCAGGGATTGCGTGGATGAAATGGTCGGCGTCGATCTGGCCAAGGCCATGATCGCCGAGGCGCGCGCCAAGAAACTCTACAGCGCATTGTTCGCGATGGAGATCGGCGCCTATCTTGCCTCCAACGACGCGAGGCGCAAGCCGTTCCACCTGGTGATCGCCGCCGATGTCTTCATCTATGTCGGCAAGCTCGATCATGTGTTCGCAGCACTTGCCGAGCGTATGGCGCCGGGCGGGTTATTCGTCTTCTCGATCGAAGACGGCGGGACGGAGGATTTCGTCCTGCGCGATTCGGGTCGTTACGCGCATGGCTCCGCTTCGATCACGCGGCTGGCAGGCGCACATGGCTTCAAGATCCGCGCCCGTGATGAAATCGCGATCCGCAAGGCGACGGATGGCAGCGTCGATGGTTTCGCCTTTGTCCTGGAGCGCGCCGCATGAACGCCGCGAAATCCTGGCAGATCTGGATCGATCGCGGCGGTACCTTCACCGATCTGATCGCGCAGGCCCCTGACGGTGCGATCCGTACCGCGAAGCTACTGTCCGAGGATCCCACCCATTACGCCGACGCGGCGCTCGAAGGAATCCGCCGCCTGTGCGGGCCCGGCACGCCGGTCGAGGTCAAGATGGGCACGACGGTCGCGACCAACGCGCTGTTGGAACGCAAGGGCGAGCCGACCGTACTGGTGGTCAACCAGGGTTACGCCGATGTCCTGCGCATTGGTACGCAGAACCGGCCCGATCTGTTCAAGCTCGCCATCCAACTGCCGGAGCCGCTCTATACGCGCACGATCGAAATCACCGGACGGATGGACGCGCAGGGACGCGAGATCGCGCCGCTCGATGAGACCCGCGCCCGCGCGCAGCTTGCGCAATTATATGCGGACGGCTTCCGTGCCGCGGCCATCGTGTTGATGCATGCGTATCGTGCGCCCGCGCATGAGGTGCGCATCGCGATGATCGCACGCGAGATCGGCTTCACACAGGTCTCCGCCTCGCATGAGGTGAGCCCATTGATGAAACTGGTACCGCGCGGCGACACCAGCGTGGTCGATGCGTACCTGTCGCCCGTGTTGCGCCGTTATGTGGACCGCGTGGGCGCGGGCTTGCCGGTGGGGACCCGGCTCACCTTCATGCAATCCAACGGCGGGCTCACCGATGCCAATCTGTTCCGCGGCAAGGATGCGATCCTGTCGGGTCCGGCGGGCGGCGTGGTCGGTGCGGTGGAAACGGCAAAGGCTGCGGGCTTCGAGCGCATTATTGGGTTCGACATGGGCGGCACCTCGACTGACGTGTCGCATTATGCCGGCACTTACGAGCGCGCCTTCGACACACACATCGCCGGGGTGCGCGTCGCCTCGCCGATCCTTTCCATCCACACCATCGCGGCGGGCGGTGGATCGATCCTCGCGTTCGACGGTCAGCGCTTCCGCGTCGGGCCGGCCTCGGCCGGTGCCGATCCGGGCCCCGCTTGTTACGGCAGGGGCGGGCCGCTCACGGTGACTGATGCCAATATCATGCTCGGGCGCATCCAGCCCGACTATTTCCCCAAGGTCTTCGGCCCCAATGCCGATGGGCCGCTCGATGCGGATATCGTGCGCGCGAAATTCGCCGATCTTGCGCGCGAGGTCGGTCGCGATGCCTATGAGGTCGCCGAAGGTTTCTTCACGGTAGCGGTGGAGAACATGGCGGCCGCGCTGAAACACGTCTCGGTGCAGCGCGGCTATGATGTGTCCAAATACACGCTCGTCTGTTTCGGCGGCGCGGGCGGCCAACATGCCTGTCGCATCGCCGACGCGTTGGGCATGGAAACCATCTTCATCCATCGCCTCGCCGGCGTTCTGTCGGCCTATGGCATGGGGTTGGCACCCCTGCGCGCGCATCGCGAGGCGACGGTTTCGCGCGCGCTGGATGATGATGCAGTTGTTGCCATTGCTGCGCTCGCCGCGCCGTTGGAAGAATCCTGTCGCGCCGAGTTGGCGAGCCAGGGCATCGCGGCCGCATCGATCGACATACTGCGGAACGTGCAGGTGCGTTATGTCGGGACCGATACGACGCTGGAGGTGCCGTTAAGTTCGGCCGCGGAGATCGCGCGCGCGTTCGAAGTCGCGCACCGCGTGCGTTTCGGCTTTGTCGATGCGACGCGCGGGCTGGAGGTCGAGGCTGTTCTGATCGATGCGTCGAGCCGACCATCCGCGACCGGTCATGCCGCCTGCACCACTGCCGCAGATGTGTCGGCACCTCTGCCCGAACGCATCGTTACGGTGCGCTTTGAAGGCGCGGAGCTGGATGCCGGACTTTACCTGCGCGGCAGTCTGTTGCCGGGCATGAGCATCGTGGGCCCTGCCATCGTGGCCGAGGCCAACGCGACGAATGTGATCGAACCCGGCTGGCGGATGCGCCTCAATTCCACAGGCGATATGGTGCTGACACGCGACGTGCCGCACGCGCGACGTTCAGCTATCGGCACCGACGTCGATCCGGTGATGCTCGAAGTCTTCAACAACCTGTTCATGTCGATCGCGGAACAGATGGGCGCGGTGCTGGCCAATACGGCATCGTCCGTGAATATCAAGGAACGGCTCGATTTCTCCTGCGCGCTATTCGATGCAGGCGGCGGGCTGATCGCCAACGCGCCACACCTGCCGGTCCATCTCGGATCGATGGGTGAATCGGTGCGCGCCGTGTTGCGCGCCCGTCGGAACACGATCCGTCCGGGACAGGTCTTCGCGCTCAATGCGCCCTACAATGGCGGCACGCATCTGCCCGATATCACGGTGATCACACCGGTGTTCGATGATGCGGACGAAGAATTGTTGTTCTTCGTCGGATCGCGCGGCCACCACGCCGATATAGGCGGCATCACGCCTGGCTCCATGCCGCCATTCTCGAAGACCGTAGGCGAAGAGGGCGTGCTGATCGACGATTTCCTGCTGGTCGAAGAGGGCACGTTACGCGAGGCGGAGCTGCGCGCTCTTCTCGCGAGCGGGCCGTATCCGGCGCGCAATCCGGACCGCAACATCGCTGATTTTCGCGCCCAGATCGCGGCGAACGAACGAGGTTCGAGCGAACTCAAGCGCCTGGTCGCACAATACGGGCTCGATGTGGTGCGCGCCTACATGGCGCATGTAAAGGCGAATGCGGCCGAAGCGGTGCGCCGCGTGCTCGACCGCTTGCCCGATGGTTCATTCGTCAACGAGATGGATTTCGGCGGGCGCATCCAGGTCGCGATCCGCATCGACCGCGCACACCGTACCGCCGAGGTCGATTTCACCGGCACATCGGCGCAGACGGAGACCAATTTCAACGCACCGCTCGCGGTCACGCGCGCCGCGGTGCTCTACGTCTTCCGCTGTCTGGTTGCCGACGATATCCCATTGAACGACGGCTGCCTGGAGCCGATCCGCCTGATCGTCCCCGAAGGATCGATGCTCAATCCGCGCTACCCGGCCGCCGTGGTCGCGGGCAATGTGGAAACCTCGCAGGCTGTGACGGCGGCACTGCTGGGCGCGGCGGGCGCGGCCGCCGCTTCGCAGGGCACCATGAACAACTTCACCTTCGGCAATGCCGCGTATCAATATTATGAAACGATCTGCGGCGGCGCTGGTGCGGGGCCGGGCTTCGCCGGCGCCTCCGCCGTGCACACGCACATGACCAACACGCGCCTTACCGATCCCGAAGTGCTGGAATGGCGTTTTCCGGTGCGGCTCGACCATTTCGCCGTGCGGCTCGGCTCGGGTGGCGCGGGGCACTGGCCGGGCGGCGACGGCGTGGTGCGCCGCATCCGGTTTCTTGAGCCCATGACCGCCGCCATCCTGTCCCAGTCACGCAAGATCGCACCGTTTGGATTGGCGGGCGGGTCTACGGGCGATGTCGGGCGTACATGGGTTGCGCGGGCCGATGGACGCTCCGATCCGTTGGGGCCTGCCGACGAAACCGAGCTCGCCGCAAACGATGCCATCGTGATCGAAACGCCGGGCGGCGGCGGATATGGTCCAAAGATATCGTCGAGAACGTCGTCATGAATGCGGCCGACGAACGCACTCCTCTTGAGGACGCTCTGGTCCTGCTGCGCGCGGGAAAGATTGCGCAGGCCCGCGCCATTCTGGAAACCCTGGCGGCGCGATTCCCACGCGATCCCGAAATCGCGCTTACGCTCGGCAGCCTCCTGATGCACGATCGGCCCGCGGATGCCTTGCCGCTGTTCCAACTCGTCACCGAGGGCGCGCCGCATCTGGCGATCGCGCATCTGAATATGGGCCTTTCCTTGCGCGCGCTCGGCCGCTGGGCCGAGGCATCGGATGCGTTCCTTGCGACACTTCGTCTCCAGCCGGGCGACGGGGTAACCCTGTTCCATGCCATCAAGACGCTGGTCGATCTCGGCAATCTGGATGCCGCGATTGCATTGCATCGTGACAGTGTTCCATTGCTCAGCGATCCCCAGTATCTGCCGTCGCTCGCGGTCGCGCTGTTGCCTGAGGTCGCAGCGAGCGCCGCCGATCTGCATCGTGCGCGCGCGGCCTATGAGGATGCGATCGCAAATCTGGGTGTGCCCCGCGGACGTGTCGGGCTTAACGCCCTGCTGGACGTCACGGGCCAATTCTTCGCAGGCTATCAGGGTTATCCCAATCGGGCCCAGCAATGTCAGATCGCCGATTATTATGCGGCGCTGTGTCCCGACCTTGCGTTCACGGCGCCGATGCGAGCGGGAGGAGCGGAGCGGCTGCGTGTCGGTTTTGCCTCGGCCAATTTCTACAATCACACGATCGGCAAATTGATGCGCGGCCTGATCGCGCGTCTCGACCGCAGCCGGTTCGAGGTCTTCGTGTTCTCGACACGGCCGCCGACCGATGCGCGGGGTCGCGAGATCGCGCGGAGTTGCGATTCCTTCACAGTGCTGCCGCGCGACATCGCCGATGCGCGTAGGCTGATCGCGGATGCTGCGCTCGACGTGCTGGTCTATCCCGATATCGGCATGGAATCGTTCTTCTATTTTCTGGCGTTTGCACGATTGGCGCCGGTCCAATGCGTGACGTGGGGTCACCCGGTGACGACCGGGATCCCGGCAATCGATTATTTCATCTCGAGCCGCGATCTGGAGGCGGATGAGGCGGCGCGCGCGCAGGATCATTACAGCGAACGATTGGTGCGCCTGAACGCACCGCCCACTTATCTTTATCCGGTGCCGGCCAGTACCGCTGATATGTGTCCCGATCTGTCCTTCGCGCGCGGGCGCACGATTTATACCTGTGTGCAGCACCCGTTGAAGTTCCATCCCGACTTCGATCGCGCGCTGATCGACATCCTACGGCGCGATCCGGACGGCATTCTGATCCTGCTCGATCTCTATCCGCATCTGACGGAACGGCTGCTGGCGCGCCTGGCGCGTGGCGATGGCGAGGTTCGCGCGCGCATTCATATCCTGCCGCGCCTCGAGCCGGGCGCGTTCTTCGAACTGCTCAAGGCGTCGCACGTCATCCTCGATACCTTTCCTTTCTCGGGTGGCATCAGCAGCGCGGAGACGCTGGGGCTGGGCAAGATCGTTGTGACCTGGCCGCATCCCGACCAGATGCCCGGCCGCGTCAGCTATGCCTATTATCGGCAGATGGGTCTCGATGTCGGCGTGGCACGCGATCTCGACCATTACGTCGATATCACGGTGCGCTTCGGCACGGATGCGCATGCGCGCGAAGACGCGGAACATTCGATCCGCGATCGTGCGCAGCGCCTGTTCAACGATGACAGCGTGCTCCGCGAATTCGAGGCATTCTTCCGCGACGCCCGATCCGCCGTCTAGTCGGACCAGGGCTTGCTCGTCACCATGGTGATGGGAATGTCGCCTGCCTGGGCGATGTGCTTCATATAGAGCGTCGCCAGCGGCAATCCGCCTTTTCTTTCGTATGCTTCAAGGAGCGCGGCACACAGATCGATCGAGGCATAAACGTCGTGCAGGATCAGCGCGAGGGTCAGAAGCTGTTCCGCTGTCAATATGTCCAGGCGTTCGAACGATGGGATATAGACGGCATCGGCCCACAAGATCTGGCTCAACGGATGGCCCGGATTGCCGGCGATCTGGAAGGGCAGGTAGGCGCGCCCCGAAACATCCAACAATTTGTGCAGCACAAAGCCGTGGGCGCGCAGGAAAACGTCGATGTCCGAAAACAGGGGTTGTCCGCGATAGATCGGCAGGAATTCGACTTCGAGCTGGATCAGGAGAATCCCGTGGAGCAGTGAAATCGCGCCGGTCAGGGCATCGAGTTCGGCCCCTTGGATGTCGAGTTTCAGGAAATCGCATCCGCGGGCGCGTACATCAGCGATGTCGTCGAGGCGCCTGGTTTCCACACGCTCACGTGCAAGTACCTCGAAATTGCTCCCTGGTCCGGTGGAGATGCCGGCAAAACGGCCGATCATCTCGGCATCGGGCTCGTACAGCGATGAGCAGCCGGGGTAACGGCAGGTATGAAACGTCCGCGTCGTTCCATCACCGATCACGTAGGGCAAGACGTCGATATCGGGCCGTGCGGCGTTCAGACGTCGGCGTTGGGTTTCCTGCGGCTCAAAGCCGGTGACGTGGCAGGCCCCACGCGCCAGAAGCGGTGCGTAGATCTCATCCCCGGTCCACATGGCCCCGACATCGACGATCCGGATCGGCGGATGCGTACGCGGCAGCAGATCGAGGAGCGAGAACATCGTCGCTTCAGCCCTTGACGGCGTCTTTGGCATCCGGTTCCGCGGGCATCGTCTCCATATGCTGCGCCAGCATCTTGAAGCGCGGAATCATCGCGAGGAAGATGATCGTATAGATCACGGTCGCGACGATGAACACCGTCTGCAGGTCGATGAATTCAGCGATACTGCCCAGCACCCAGGCGCCGACCGGCGGGCCCGCGCGCATGATCAGGCTCCAGACGCTGACCACGCGGCCGCGCATCGCGGCATGGATCGAGCTTTGTACCAGCACCTGGCTGCCGATGCCGCCGGCCGCCACCGTGAGGCCCAACAGCGCGGTCGCGCCGACCGCGATATTGAAGGTGGGCGCCAATATGAAAGCGAATTGGAAGACGATGCCGAGGCCGAACACGATCATCACCAGGCGCGTCATGCCTTTCACCTTGGTCGTGTTGGCAACGACGAGCGCACCGACCAGCGCGCCGGCGCCCACGGCGGAGGTCAGCAGCGCAAGGCCTGCCGGACCCTGACCGAACACGCCATCGGCGAAACCCGCCAGCAATTCGCGGAAGGGCCGCATGATCAGGGTCGTGATCAGCATCAGCGCCATGTAGAGACCGAGACCCGGCTTCTGGAAGATATAAAGCAGGCCGTCTTTCATCTCGGTGACGAAGTCCGCGGAGCCCGCGCGGCGCTCCTCGTAATGCAGTCTGACGATATACAACGCGACCAGGTAGATGAGATGCCCGATGGTCGTGATCACGAACAGCATCCCGATGCCCAGGATGTGGTCCTCGAAGGCGGCGATAATGAGGCCGGCGGCGGCCGGGCCCAGGAGCTGCGCCAGGTTAAATAAGGATGCGTTCATGCCGATGGCCGCGGGCAGATCCTCGCGCGGCACCAGCGACGGTGACATGGCAAGCCGTGCCGGCGCCCAGAAGGCATTGATCAAGCCGTTCAGCGCCATGGCGGCGACCACGATCCAGATGGTCATCCAATGCATGAGCGTGAACAGCGCGAGCAGGACGACGAGCCCGGTCACCAGTTCTTGCGCGAGCCGCATCATCTTGAGCCGGTCGGACCGGTCGATCAGGGTGCCGAAGAACGGCATGCAGACGATGACGCCGATCGCGTCAACGAATGCGATGGCGCCGAGCCAGGCATAGGAATGGGTGAGTTCCCAGGCGAGCCATTGCACGCCGACACGCTGGACCCAGATGCCGATATTCGCGAAGAACCCCGAGAAGGTGTAGATCACGAAGTCGCGATGGCGAAACGCACGGCCCATTCCTTGGCTCGTGAATCGCTGCCATCTGCTGGACGAATCGGTCATCGCACTCTGGTTGGGCGCGACCCCGTCGCGCAAGGATGAGGATGTGGGTGAGGATTTGGCATAAAGCCCGGTGCCGCCCGCGAGAACAAGCCGAAAGAGGCGGAGCGGCCGCAATCTCACCAGATTCGCGCATTACGATGCGCATTTTTCGAAAGCTGCGGCACCGCCGGTCAAATCGTCCGTCCCGTTTGATCGGCGATTTGATTGGATTGAGTCCAATACTTAGGATGACGCCGCCCGCGCAGGCGGGGACAAGGCCAACCTGATTTGTGAATCCCGCTGCGTGGATCGGGACCGTGAACAACAGGCGGGGCCGGGCGCGGCAAATGGGGTGGATTGCGTGAAATATATCGTACGGAGCATCGCGGGGCTGTTCGTCGCGTTTGTCGCGGCATTGCTGATCATTCCCGCTGTCATCGACTGGAATGGCTATCGCAGCGAGATCGCCGGTGCGGCCTCGCAGATCCTTGGCCGCCCGGTCGAGATCCGTGGCAATGTCGAATTTACGCTCCTGCCGGTTCCGAAGGTCACGCTCGATAAGGTCCAGATCGGCAACGTCGAAGGCGCATCGAATGCCGACATGCTGTCGCTCGACGCGCTGGAAATGCGGATCGCCTGGTCGCCGCTGATGATCGGTAATGTCCGCGCCGAGTCGGTCAAGCTCGTGCGCCCCGTCCTGAATATCGAAGTCTTCAACGACGGCACATCCAACCTGACGATGCGCCCGCGCGAAAGCAAAGCGACCACGCCTTCTTCCGGAGCGGCGCCGTCCAATACATCTCCCGGTGCATCGTCCGACGCACCCATATCCTTGCCGATCGACGGGATGCGGGTGACGCCGAAGGTCGGCGGCGGCTTCGATATCGCGGTGGAGAATTTCATCATCGAAGATGGTACCGTCGTCTATCGTAATGCCGCGCATGGCATCGAGGAACGGCTCACCGATCTCAGCGCGCGTGCTGCTTTCGCCAGTCTCAAGGGGCCGATGGATGCCTCGGCGCACGCCACGATCCGTGGGGTACCGGTGTCTTTCGATCTGTCGGCGAGTGAGATCATCCAGGGCCGCACTGCTCCGTTCAATCTCAATGCGACGATCGCGCCCGGCGCCGTGAAGGCGCATTTCTCGGGTTCGCTCAACGGGCTCGATGATGCGCTTCGTTTGCGCGGCAGTCTGACCGGTGAAGGGGACAATCTGAAGGATTTCGCCACAGCGCTGGGCTTACGCAACGTTCCCGATGTGCTGCGCCGTCCGTTCGGTCTGCAGGCCAACGTGGCCGTCTCGGCTGCTGCCGCCGAGATTGCCGACCTCACGCTCAAGCTGGATGGGACGCAGGCGCAGGGGCAGCTTACGGCAACGTTCGACGGCGAGCCCACGATCGATGCGAGCTTGAGCGCCATGCATATCGATCTCGATGCGCTGCTGCGCGCGCCCCAGGCCGCGCCGGTCAAGTCCGAACCTCGCGACAAAGCGTCTGCGTCCGCACCCTCACGCACACCTCCGCCGACGGCGTTGGGCCTGCCTGCACACACGGCCAACCGCATCTCGCTCGAAACCCTTCCGGCCGATCTGACGGCAAATCTCACGGTCGATGTCGATGCGATCACCTGGCGCGGCAGCGCGTTCCGTCAATCGAAACTTGATGTGTCGCTCGCCAATCGCGAGGTGACGGTGAGCCAGCTCTCAACCCTCATGCCCGGCAACACCGACCTCGCACTGTTCGGCTTCGTGACCGAGAAGGACAACTTGCCGCAATTCGACGGCACGCTGGAAGCGACCAGCAGCGATTTGCGCGGCGTGATGGATTGGCTCGGCTCGCCGGTCAAAGGCATCGCGGGCGATCGGTTGCGCAATGCCTCGCTCAATGCCCGGCTCTCGGTGCGGCCCGATCTGGCGACTGCCCGCGAGTTGCGCGCGAAGGTCGATGCGACCCAGATCGATGGCGCGTTGACAGCCAATCTGTCCGACCGTCCGTCGTTCGATATCGATCTGTCGATCGATCATGTCAATCTCGACGCCTATCTGCCGTCTGACGAGGTCGCTTCGCCGGCCTCCGCCGCGCCGGCTTCGTCCGCCGATGGTGCCCCTGACACGCCCACGGCTTCGTCGCAGACGCCGCCGGCAGACGACGTGCTTTCCATGCTGGCGCTGTTCGGCGGTCTCGATGCCAATTTGCGCGCGCACATCGGTGCCGCGACATTGAAGGGCCTGCCATTCAACGACGTGCGTGCCGAGGCCGCACTCGCCAACGGCACGCTGGATATCAAATCGGCCAGCATCGGTGATCTCGCCGGTGTCACGGCGTCAGTATCGGGCGTGATCGGTGGCCTCGATGCGTCGGCGAGCGCCGATGCGGCCGTGCGTGACCTGGTGATGGAGGCCAAGGGCAAAAGCCTCGCCAATCTGTTCCGCCTGGCAGAGGTGAAATCGCCGGTGCCGGCCGAGGCACTGGGGCCGGTCGCAGCGACGATCCGCCTCAACGGTCCGGTGAAGTCGCTGGACGTGGCGAGCGAGATCCAGGCGGTGGGCGGGCGCTCCACCATCACCGGACAGATTGATGCGCATGAATTCATGCCGCGCTTCGACGTCCGCGCCGAGCTTGCTTATCCGGACGCGGCGCGGTTCGTGCGGGCGCTCGGCTACGATTGGCGGCCTCGCGGTGCGAAGGGTGGTATCGATCTGGCGGCCAACATCACGGGCACGCCGCTCGAGTTGGGGATGAGCGGGCTCGACGGATCTTTCGCCGGCGTGCATGTGAGCGGCAGTGGTGCCACGCGCCTGCCGTTCCCCGGCAGCGGAGACAAACCGTTGGTGGCCTTGAAGCTCGCGACCGGCGATCTCGATCTCGATTCCTTCCGCCAGCTGAAGCGCACGGCCGCACTCCATATCGGTGATGAGACGGGACGTGTGCGGCGCGCGGGTTTCCATCCCGCCGGCCGAACGCCGTCATCCGATATCATCGCGATCGCAGAGGCGCGCGGGACCGCGAAGCCCACGTCGAAGGACAAAACCAAGGATGGCACCAAGAACGACCCCAAGAACGGCACCAAGAACGGCGTGTGGTCGAACGAGCTCTTGGACCTGTCGGCGCTCACCGCGTTCGACGGTTCGTTTGCGGTGAAATCGGATTCGCTGCGGTTCGGTGGGCTGACCGTAGCCAATGCCGATCTTGATGCAGAATTACGGAATGGGTTGTTCGAAATCCGTCATCTCACCGGCAAGACCTTCGGTGGTGCACTGACGCTCGACGGCGGTTTGCAGGCGGAGGCAAATGGCGGGCATTTCGAGGCGCGTTACGCGCTCGCCGATGCCGATGTCGGCGCGGCCGATCGTGCATATGGTGCAACGGAAACCTCGAAGGGTCGCGCGACCATGGACGGCCATTTGTCCGGCGGTGGCAAAAGTGCCGCCGAGATCGTCGCCTCGCTCAACGGCGAAGGCTCGCTCGCTTTCAAGGGTATCGACAGTTCCGACGGCAAGCACTCCATGCTCGCCGCTATCGGCGGCATCGCCCAATCGCTGGAACGGCTGGGCGGGCTGCGCGGGCGGTTGGAGCCGATCCCGATCAATCTGTCCGGTCCCTATCGCATCGAAAAGGGCATCGTCAGTTTCGACGAATTCGCCTTCACTTCGCCGATCGGTGACGGCGCCCTCAAAGGCCGCGCTGATCTGCCGAAATGGCAGATCGCAGCCACCGGTGAAATCCACCTTGCCAAGGATTTTGTGATCGGCGGCGGAGCCGCCAAGCCGGTTCCCTTCTCGCTCGACGGTGCGCTCGATGCGCCCCGGCTCAAGCTCGACATCGCGGCCTTGCCGGGTGGCGCTATCCAGATCCCGCTCGACAAGCTGACCACCAAGAAGGGCGCGACCGAGGTCCTGAAAAGCCTCATCCCCAATCGTGCGCCGAAACGCGAGGCGCCGACGGTCGAATCCCTGCCGCCGCCGGGTGCTGCGCCAAACCGGTCTTCTGCGCCGTCCTCTGGGCAACAATCCGATGCGGAGGCCGACACGAACGCGGCCCCGAAAGTCGAGCCTAAAAGCGACACAAAAAAGGGCGAGCGGGTCGAGGATATCCTGAAGGATATCCTGCGTGGTGTAGCGCGTTAGCCGGACGTATCGTCGCGCGTCGTGCGTATTTCGTTGGTCCTGTTCGTCTGGCGAACTTCATTCAAAATGAAGACGCGCACGGCGCTCGACAGATTGCCGCCGCGTCCCGCATCGATGGCAGCGATCAGGGCGTTCAGCGACTGACCGCGTGCGTCGGCGATCTTCGCCAATTCATCCCAGAACGCATCCTCGAGCGAGATGCTGGTGCGATGGCCTGCGATGCGTACCGAACGTTTGCGTACGCGATGCGAGTCCGCCTCATCCGGCTCGATTTGGGGCTTGTCTGTCGTGTCGCTCACATCAGGCGTCCGAGTGCGGCGCCCGCGACCAGGGTGCCGTTGAGCAGGCAGGCAACCGTGAACAGGAACAGCGCGCGCCGCACGTCGAGCGGTGTGGCCTGCGCGGTGCCCGCGTCGATCCAGGCCTGGCTTGCGTAGGTTCCGCGTTTCGGCCCGGCAAGCGCCAAGCCCAAGGCGCCGGCCACCGCGCCCACCGGCCAGCCCATGGCGCGCGACCGGTACGGCCCGTTATGTCCCAGCATGGCGCGCGCGGCACGCCCCGGTTTGGCCGTCGGCACGAACAGGCTCGCGATCAGCAGCAGCGCCCCCGCGATGGGCGCGGCGATCATCAGAAGTGCTTCGTTGAACCGCGCGGCGGCGAAGCCGAAGGCGCGGTTGCGTTCGGTGGGCTCGCCGACCACATCGTCGATCACGGCGGCCGCCCGCAGCACGCACAGGCCGGGCAGGCCGAAGAAGGCATACCAGAAAGCGGGCGCCACCACGCCGTAGGCGAAAGAGCGCGCGGAAATCTCGATCGCGGTGCGCGCGATGGCGAAGGCATCCATCCGTTCCGCGCCACCCCCGCCGACCGCGTTCAGTTTCTCACGTGCCGCGCCCAGACTTTCGCTGGTGAGTGCCGCGCCGACGCGCCGCACATGTTCATGCACCGCACGTTGATCGATCAGCAGCACGATGGCGACCAATTCCAGCAGAAAGCCGTGCGGGATCTGGCGTGCCGCGAGCGCGACGAGCCATCCGGCGAGGCCGGCGATCGTGACCAGGATGGCGACGATCAGCGCGCCGCGTCCGGCGCGCGTGGCCGCACTCCTGCGTTCGCGGTTGAGCTTGCGATCGAACCAGCGCACCAGGTTCGCGAAGCCGTTGAGCGGATGGATGGAGACGGCGCGTGCCGACAGGGACGGGCCGACCAGCGTATCCACGATCAGGGCCAGCAGCAGAAGCAGCAGGGGATCGAGTCCGCTGGGTCCCTTCACTAGGCCGAACAAGAACATGCTTTTTCCCCGTGACGCACCCGCCGGGCGGGCTGCGCCGTTCGCTACCTCAACGCCGCCTCGATATTGCCGCCGTCGACGGTGAGCACGGCCGCCGTCGTCTTGGGCGACAGCGTCAGATGCAGGAAAGCGCGCGCCACGTCGTCTGCGGTCACTTCCTCGCCCAACAGGTTACCGCGCATATAGCTCGCTTCGCTCACTTTGCGCGCGGCGGAACGCTGCGCGATCATCGTGTCGGTCAACAAACCGCTGCGGATGCGATCGGCGTTCACCGCATTGGCACGGATGCCGTCCTTGCCATGATCGAGCGCGTATTGCCGCACCAGGAACAGGGTCGCCGCCTTGGGCAGGCCGTAGGGGCCGAAATTGGCGCCCGGATTGACCGCCTGTTTCGAGGTATTGAACAGAAGCGAACCGCCGGTCTTCTGGCGCCGCATGATTGCAACGGCTTCCTGCGCGACCGATTGATGCGCGAAGAAATTGAGCTCGAAGCTCTTGCGCAGGATATCGTCGGCCACGGTGCCGATCTCGCCCTGCCAAGCCGCGCCTGCGTTGGACACCACGATATCGACGCCGCCGAAACGTCGCACCACGGCGTCGAACGCACGCTTCACCGCGCGGCGGTCGGTCACGTCGCAGGCGAGCCCGATGCCGCCGATCTCCTTGGCGACCGCTTCGGCGCTGGCAAGACCGAGATCGAGCACGGCAACGGCTGCACCGTTTGCCGCGAACATGCGCGCAGTGGCGGCACCGATGCCCGAGGCCGCGCCCGTCACCACCGCGATCTGGCCCTGCAGCGGCGGAACCCCGCGCGCGGCGGCGCGTTCACGCTTGGCCTGTTCGGGACCCCAATATTCGATGTCGAACAGATCACCCTCGGTGACCGGGGTGAATTTGCCGATCGCCTCGGCGGCCAGGATCACGCCAACATTCGCTTCGGCGAGATCAGCGGCGATCTTGGCTTCGCGCGGACTTCGCCCCAAACCGAACAGGCCGTGGCCGGGCACGAGGGCGACGCGCGGTAGAAGGTCCTGTGCCTTGCCCACCTCGGCGCGTCGGCCGGCGTGGCGGGCGACATATTTCTGGTATTTCGTGCCGAATTCAGCAACCGCACTCCGCACATAGTCCTGCATCTTGGCGGGATCGGCCGGCAGGGAGTCCAGGATCAGCGGCGCGGGCTTGGTCCAGATCACGTGATCAGGGGTCGCCGGCCCGGCGGACGCATAACGTTTGAGCGCCTTGCCGCCGACGAAGGCGCGGATCTGCGCGCTGGTGCGGAAGTCGCTCACCATGCGCTGCCAGGTATCGTCGGCATTGCGTGTCGCGACCGCGCCGCGCAGCACGGGCGCGATGTCCTCGATCGGCGCGAGATCGCGTGACGGCTTGGCGGCGGCGATCTTGCCGCGGCCGCGGCGCAGGCGGCGTTCGGCTTTGGCGACGGCCTGCGTCATGCGCTCTTCCGCCTCACGTACCGTGCGTCCGAAGGTGAAGATGCCGTGCTTCAGCACGATCAGGCCCCAGGCGTCCGGCTGCTTTGCGATCAGGCGGCGGGCCGTTTGCGCCAGCGGAAAACCCGACATGGCATAGGGCGCGATGGCGACGTCGGGGCCGAACACCTGGCGGCACAATGCTGCGCCGTTCGGCTGATTGGTGAGCGCCATGACCGCGTCGGCATGGGTGTGCAGCACGAATTTCGCAGGCAGGAACACATGCAGCAGGGTTTCGACCGACGGTGTCGGCGCATCGGGATCGAGGCGCGCGGCATTGAGCGCCTGCACCATCTCGGCATCCGATAGGGACTTTAGGGATTGAAGTGCGAGCAGTGGTTCCATCTGCACGGCAGGAAAATCCTGCGCTTCGACTTCGGCGAGATCGCGCCCGCTGCCCTTGACGTAAAGGCCGTCGAGCATGCGGCCCGCGACATCGCGCGCGCGCGTCTTGACGGACGAATTGCCGCCGCCATGAAGGACGAGTTTCGGATCGGCACCGAGCTTGCGTGACGCGGCGACGAGTTGCTTGAGTTCCTTGGATTCGATCATGGCGGGAGTGTGCCGGATTCACCTTGGGAGAAAAAGACTGTGCAGACGATTATCGCGCGGAGGCGTTCGGTAATGTGACATCCGGAGAAATGGTCCGGCTCTTGTGACGAGCCGTCGCAGCGCCACCATGATCGTGAGATTGGGTGGCGTGTCTAGCACCTTCCGAGGATGCGACGAAAGAGGCTCGTCAGCAGCCGCTCACTGCGATCGGGAGCGACCTCCATGGACGCATGTGTGCACCTCATCCCGTCGAAGATCTCGGCGCTGACAGGGCAGGGAACCCGATCCATACTCAGGACCAGCCTTGGATTTCCGGGAGATTTTAGGGTGCGCCTGTTAAAGGGTTCGTTAAATCCGTTCGCCTAGACTGGATCGGTCAGAACGGATCAGAGTGGCGCGCCTGTCGGCGTGGACGGAAGAAATCGTATGCAGGTATTCGTGGCCGGGGGGTCCGGCTTCCTCGGCAGTTACGTCGTCGATCAGCTCGTCGAGCGTGGTCACAACGTCACCATTTTCGATGTGCGCCCACCCGCCCAGGCATCGTCGCGTGTGCGCTTCGTCCAGGGCAGCATCCTCGATGCGGCGGCGGTGAGCGCGGCGGCAGCAGGTTGCGAGGTCGTCTACAATTTTGCAGGGCTGGCCGATCTCAACGATTCCATCGACAAGCCGGTCGAGACCGTCAGCCTGAACGTCATCGGCAACCTCAATGTGCTGGAAGCCGCGCGTGTGCACCGCGCCAAACGCTTCATCTATGCAAGCTCGATCTATGTCTTCTCGCACAAGGGCGCGTTCTACGGCGCATCGAAGAAGGCGTCCGAATTGATCATCGAGCAGTACGGCGAACAGTACGATCTCAATTATACGATCATCCGCTACGGATCGGTCTACGGCGAGCGCGCGGATACCAACAACCGCATCTATCGCATCCTGCGCCAAGCGCTGCTGGAAAAGAAAATCTCTTTTCCAGGCGATGGGTTGGAGGAACGCGAATACATCCATGGGCGCGATGCCGCCAAGCTGAGCGTCGACGTTCTGGAAAACGACGCCTACCGCAAACAGAATGTCATCCTCACCGGCATCGAACGCTTCAAATATTCCGAACTGCTCGCGATGATCCGCGAGATGATGAACAACGACGTGCAGATCGAAATGCTGGGCGACGAATACAAGGGCCACTACGTGCTCACGCCCTATTCCTTCAGTCCGCGCATCGGGCTCAAGCTCGTCAACAATCCCGGGATCGATTTCGGCCAGGGGCTGCTCGATTGCCTCAACCACCTTTATCAAGAGCTTCAGGACGACGGCCTGATCGACGGCGCGCCGGTCCCAAAAGCCTACAGCGAGTAACCACATTATGGCTTTCAATATCCTGATCACCGGCGGTGCCGGTTATCTCGGGTCCATCATGGCGCCGGCGCTCCTGGACGCCGGACATCGCGTCACCGTGCTCGACAATTTCCTGTTCGCGCAGAATTCGCTGGCGCAGCTTTGCGTTTTGGACGGCTTCGATGTGGTGCGCGGCGATGCGCGCAACATGAATGTGGTGAAGCCGTTGGCGGCGAAGGCCGACATCGTCATTCCGCTCGCGGCCATCGTGGGCGCCCCCATGTGCGATCGCGACCAGGTCGCCGCGACGAGTACCAATCTGGATGCCGTGCGCGATCTGACGAATCTGCTGTCGCGCGATCAGCGTATCGTCATGCCGATCACCAATTCAGGCTACGGCATCGGCGAGGCGGGCAAGGAATGCACCGAGGACTCGCCGCTCAAGCCCATCTCACTCTATGGCCGCACCAAGGTCGAGGCCGAAAAGATCGCGTTGGCGCGCGGCAATGCCATCAGCTTCCGGCTCGCCACCGTCTTCGGCATGGCGCCGCGCATGCGCATCGACCTGCTGGTCAATGATTTCGTCCACCGCGCGGTAACGGATCGCACCGTGGTGCTGTTCGAGGCGCATTTCAAACGCAACTACATCCATATCCGTGACGTGGCGCGCGCCTTCCTGCACGGCATCGAGAATTTCGATGCCATGAAGGACATGCCCTACAACGTCGGCCTGTCGGACGCCAATCTGTCCAAGGCCGAATTGTGCGAACGCATCAAGAAGCACGTTCCGAACTTCGTTTATCTCGAAGCACCGGTGGGCGAGGATCCGGACAAGCGCGATTACATCGTATCGAATGCGCGGATCGAGCAGACCGGTTTCCGCCCATCCTATTCGCTGGATGACGGCATCCGCGAATTGATCAAGGGCTATCGCATGATCCGCAACAACGTCTACGGCAACGTCTAGGCTCTCGCGGTGATCATTACGCGCACACCGTTCCGTATCTCGTTCTTCGGCGGCGGCACCGATTATTTCGATTGGTTCCGCGAGCACGGCGGCGCGGTGCTCGCAACGTCCATCGACAAGTATTGCTATCTCACGGTGCGCCATCTGCCGCCGTTCTTCGAGCACCGTCATCGCATCGTCTGGTCGCAGGTCGAGCTTCCGGGCTCGGTGGGGGAGATCAAGCATCCGGCTGTGCGCGCGATCCTGGGCGAGATGAACGGCGAGGACGAATCACACGGTTACGAGATCCATCACGACGGCGATCTGCCGGCGCGGGCCGGCCTCGGGTCCAGTTCATCCTTCGCGGTCGGCCTGATCCATGCCATGCACGCGCTCCAGGGGCGCATGGTGTCGAAACAGGACCTGGCGAGCGAGGCTATCCGCATCGAGCGGGATGTGCTGTGCGAAAACGTCGGCTGCCAGGATCAGGTGACGACCGCGCATGGCGGGTTCAACCGCATCGATTTTCATCGCAATGGCGCCATCGATATCAACCCGGTTCTCATGCCGCGCGAGCGGCTGGAACGTCTGCAGGATTCGCTGTTGCTGGTCTTCACCGGCGTGTCGCGCTTCGCATCCGACGTCGCGGCCAAGCAGATCGAGAATCTGAAATCGCGCGCGAACGAACTGTCGGCGATGCGCCAGATGGTGGATGAGGCCATATCCATCCTGTCTTCGCCTGTCGATCCGATCGAGCCGTTTGGCCGCCTCCTGCACGAAAACTGGCTACTCAAGCGCAAACTCGCCCAAGGCGTGACGACCAGTCGAGTGGATGAGGTCTATGAAGCCGCGCTCGCGGCCGGTGCCTACGGCGGCAAGCTGCTGGGGGCGGGCGGCGGTGGCTTCATGCTGTTCGTGGTGCCCGAGGATCGCAAGGATGCGGTTCGCACGCGCCTCAGCAACCTGGTCGATGTGCGCTTCCGGTTCGAGACCGGTGGCAGCAAGGTGCTCTACGCCGAGCGTGACAGTTGGGACAATGGAGGCTGACCCGTGAGAGAACGCCGCGCCCGTATCCTGTCGCGGCGCATCGCCTGTACCAATCGGGTCTGGAATGTCTACTTCACCCATGTGAAGGACGGCCCGGTCGAAGTGCCCGATTATCTGGTCATGGAGCCGAAGACACGCACCGCCGGCGACGTGACCGGGGTCGCCGTCCTACCGGTCGTCGAAGGCCGGATCGGGCTGCTCACGATCGAGCGCATCGCGCTCGACGCGCCGGTCATCGAATCGCCCAAGGGCTTTGTCGATCCCGGCGAGCAGGCATCCGCCGCTGCCTTGCGCGAATTGACTGAGGAAACCGGGCTCGTATGCGCGGCCGCGGACCTCGTCGATCTCGGCAGCATGACGCCGGAAGCGAGTACGCTCGCGGCGCGGGTCCGCATGTTCGTGGCCCTTCGCTGTCATCCCCGCGGGACGGCACTCAATGACGAGGTCGGCTTGGCTGCGTTCGATTTCGTGCCCGTGGATCGCGTGCGGTCCATGATGGCCGATTCAGAGATCGAGGATGCGGCAACCCTGATCGCACTCTATCGGCTGTTCGCCATAGCGGATGCCAATCCGATGGTGCGCGCCGCCTTGATGGGCTAACGCGGCGCAGTCCGGGGGGGAGGCGTGATTTCATCTAAAATCGGCGGCATCAACCGAGTTTTAAGGTCTAGGGTATTTCCTGGCGCCAGATGATCCCCAAAACCATCAGGGTCGGTTACGACAACAAGGTCACCTCCGTCGCCATTGGCGGCGCGGAGTCGCTTGCCTTCCTGGGTGGGCCGTGCGCCATCGAGGACCGGGATCATGCCATGCGCATGGCCGAGGCCATCGGCGCGGTCTGCCGCAAGGTCGGCATGCCCTGGATTTACAAATCCTGCTACGACAAGGATGGCCGCTCGAGCCCCGATTCGTTCCATGGCCTCGGCATGGACGACGGTCTCGCCATTCTGGCCGAGGTGCGCGAGGCTTTTGGGGTTCCTGTCGTCTCCGATTTCTCCGACGTTGCCTGGGCTGAGGCGACCGGCGAAGTCTGCGATCTGATCCAGGTTCCGGCCTATCTGTGCCGCCAGACCACGATCCTGCGGGCCGCCGCAAAGACAGGCCGGCCGGTGCATCTGAAAAAGGGGCAGTTCATGAGCCCCTGGAACATGAAGAATAGCGTGCGCAAGATCGAAGCGGCCGGGAACGATCAGGTGCTGCTCGCCGATCGCGGCACGTTCTTCGGCTACAATATGCTGGTGAACGATTTCCGCAATTTTCCGATCATGGCCGAAACCGGCTATCCGGTCTGTTTCGATGCCACGCATTCGGTCCAATTGCCGACGTCGATGGGCGACATTTCCGGTGGCCAGCGCGAATTCATTCCGTATCTCGTGCGCGCGGCCGCCGCGTGCGGAATCAACGCGCTGTTCATGGAAGTGCACGACGATCCGCCGAACGCGCTGTCGGACGCCAATACGGTGCTCGATCTCAAGCATCTGGAGCGCGTCCTGGCGCATGCGAAGGCCGCGCACGAATTGCGTCTCGAACTCTTGGCCAAATGGGGGGAAGACGATGTCCACCTCCCGCGCTGACATGCGCGTCGGCGACGTGCTGCTGCCGTTGGACAAGGTTCCGGTGGTGGCACCGACGACGCTGCTCAAGACGACCTTGGAAACCATGGCGCGCTTTCGCCTTGGCGTCGCTGCGATCGTTGACGATACCGGCCGGCTTCTGGGTGTCTTCACCGATGGCGATATCCGCCGCATGCTGCTGCGCGACCAGAAACCATTTCCCGCCCTGTTCGCCGACGACATCATCGTCCATGCAACACGCCAGCCGACCGTGATCCGCCCTGATGAAAAGCTCGCGCATGCCATCGCTGTGATGGAAGACAAAGGTATCTGGGATCTGCCGGTCGTGGACAACGACGGTCGTCTCAAAGGCCTGTTGCACTTGCATCCCGCGATCAAGGCGGTTCTGGATCTTTAAGCCATGCCGCTGCCTGATCAGATCGTCCTTAAACAGCTCGACCTCGAGCTCAACGGCGGATGCAACTATTCCTGCACGATGTGTCCGCAGGCTGCGGGACGAGAAAAGAATTTCCTGCGCAAGTTGCCGTTCCCGGTTTTCGAGAAGATTCTCGACGACGCCATGCAGTACGGCCTCGATACTGTATCATTGCACGGATCTGGCGAGCCGACGCTGAATGCCGACATGCCGGATTTCGTTGCGGCGGTGAAAGCGCGCGGAGTGCGCTGCATGTCGTTCACCAACGGTTACCGGCTCGATGAAAAACTATCGCGCCGCTTGATCGAGGCTGGCATCGACGTCCTGCGCATCTCCGCCATCGGCTACGACCGCGAAAGCTACGCCCATTGGATGAGCATGGACGCACTCGACCGTGTGCGCGAGAACGTACGCCGCTTCGTTCAGCTCAACGAACAAATGGGCGGCCGCTCCGAGGTCCATATCCATCACCTGATCACCAATGTTACGCGCAAGGATGAGGAAACCGCCCTGTACCGGAAGAACTGGGGTGAGTTCACCGGCGCGATGAGCGAGATCTGGCTCATGCATAATTGGGCCGGCAGCGACATCGAGCTCGGCTACCATCGGGACGCTCTGGTCGCCACGCGCGAGACGCGCCGATCCTGCGGGCGGCCGTTTTCACCGCTGCTCCAGGTTCGCGCAGGCGGGCTCGACGGTCATACCGGCGCGGTCGTCGCCTGCTGCATGGTGTTGGGTAAGGACAGCCAGGGCGTGCTTGGTCATCTCGATACCCAGTCCATCGCCGACGTGGTGCGCGGTGGCGAATATGAGGCGTTGCGCACCGCGCACCGCGCCGGCCGTTTCGACGACATTCCCTATTGCAAGGATTGTGACCAACTTCTCGACGTCACCGAGTCGCTGGTCTGGAGCGACATCCCGGGGCGAAGCTACGGCCAATCCAAGATCGTCGAAGGGCTGGATCATCGCGCGTTTGTGACGATCTGACGGGCATGTCGCCCCCAGTATCGGATTGTGCGGTTTGGCCGAGGTGAGCGCTATGATGCGCTCTTCGTGCGCCGCACGACGGTGACGGTTACGGCGGCCGTCAGGCCCAATGCTGCCAACCACCACGCTTGCCATATGCCGAAGCTCACATTGGCCAACATCAGGCCGACGATGATCTCGCCGCATATGAGCGCCATGGCCGGCCCGCTTCTCAGCGCCAACCAGAACAGGGCTCCCACGAACAGCAGATAGGCGAACAGTCCAGGCAGGCCGAGTTCCAGCCACAATTGCAGCACGGTATTATGCGGATGCAGCGGGAGCGTCTCGCCCATCAACGTGCCGTCGTTCCGGTAAAGCATTGTCCGGCCGCCGGGTAGGTCACGCGCGGAATTCATCCCCCAGCCGACGAGGGGGCGTTCCACGATCTTCTCGCTCGTGAACGTCCAGATTCCCATGCGATGCTGTGCCGAACTCGGTAGCCACTGCGTTTTCGACGCGGCATCTGCCGGTGTTCCATAGTACGACGGCAAGATCGGCAGGATGACGCTGAGGATGAGAACCAGGGCGGCCAGCACGTAAACCGCGCGCCTGCCGGCCGCGGCCACGGCGAGGGCGATCACGGCGCCGATGGCCAAGGCAATCGATGCCGTGCGGAATTCGATGGCGGTCGTAACTGCCCAGATCGCCAGGAAGAGCGTTGTGCCGAGAATCCATCCCCGCGTTCGTATGAACGTATAAGCTATGGGCAGAGCCAAAAGGGCAACCAGACTGGTCGCTGTATTGAGCCAGTAGGGACCACCGGGGTCGTGCGGCCGATATTCCGCTCCGCGGATTGCCATATAGATCACATTGCCGAATGTCACCTCGACCGCCAGAAGCAAGCCGACGATGCATGTCCCGACAATGACGGCTCGGACAAGGAAAGCCTGTTCGGTCGGTTCCAGTACAAGCACGACCCGGATGACGCATATGCAAATGACGATGTTGCCGATCAGCTTTAGGGCGCCGAACAAAGTGTTCTCTACATCGACGGCCCATAAGGTGCTCAGCAGGGCCCAGGCGCAGAAAGCGGCTAATCCGGCGAGCAGCATTCGCGGCACGCGCGGAAGCGTGCGATGAGACAGACGCAATCCGACGATACCGATGAGCGCGAAGACGATCATCATCGGCGTGGGCGACTTGGGCATAAAAAAGACGAATATCGGTACGCTGCCTGCGATGAGGCCGAGCGTATGACCCAGCAGTGGCCTATGCGCTACGGGCGGGGCGACCGACTGCATAATCTCATTCACGCACGGTATTCTTTGCCGGGTTGTATCTGGAAGGATCGCACGGAGGGTTGTATTAAGCTAAATTCAAAGGTGGGGCAACGTTTGCCGGGCGATTCTGCCGCTTTGCGGCTGTGATCATTGGGGCGTTGGTCCCGCCCATGTTTTCGATACGCACTGATTTGCCGACCGTGACATCGCAATCCCGCCGCCGGACATCCTGCCGTCTCTGTAACGGCTCTAGATTGACATGCGTGCTTTCGCTTCCCGCGACACCGCCTGCGAACGAATTCGTCACCGCCGATAGACTTGATATCGCGCAGGATCATTATCCGCTCGATTTATATTTCTGCTTGGATTGTTCGCATCTGCAGCTTCTTGATGTTGTCGATCCGGACCTACTGTTTCGCAATTATGTCTATGTGTCGGGAACGTCTTCTTCGTTCGTGCGCCATTTTCAACATTATGCAGAAGACTGCATCGCGCGATTTAATCCGTTATTGGGGGCGCTTGCAGTCGATATCGGTTCGAACGACGGCTCCTTGCTCCAGTTCTTCAAGGCGGCCGGGATGTCGGTGCTCGGTATCGAACCGGCCCTCAAGATCAGCGATGCCGCGAACGAGCGCGGGTTGGAAACATGGCCGGATTTCTTTGGTCTGGATATCGCCGAGCGAATTCGCGCGGAAAAAGGTCCGGCCGCGCTGGTGACTGCCAATAACGTGTTCGCTCATGTGGACGATTTGGCGCATTTCACCGAGGCCGTTCGGCGCATTTTGGCGCCGGATGGGGTCTTCGTCTTCGAGGTTTCCTACGCCGGCGCGGTCCATGCCAATGTGCTTTTCGATACGATCTATCATGAGCATTTGGATTATCACACGGTCGGTCCGCTCGTTGCGTTCTTTGTCGCGCATGGCATGGAGCTTTTCTCCGTAAAACGAGTGCCCACGCATGGTGGCTCGCTCCGCGGTTTCGCCCAATTGGCCGGCGGACCGCACAGGGCGGACGGGTCGGTCGCGGCGCTTATTGAGGATGAACGCGAACGCCATCTTGATCGCGTGGAAGGATGGATCGAGTTCGCCGATCGGATCGATTCAATCGGCCGACAACTGACCGGGTTGCTGGCGGAACTCAAAGGCCAGGGCAAGCGTATTGCCGGGTTCGGCGCTCCGGCAAAGGCGACAACATTGATGTATAAGTTCGGCTTGGATCGAACCGTTATCGATTACATCGTCGACGACAGTCCGTTGAAGCAGAATCTGTTCACGCCGGGGCGGCACATTCCCGTTGTGCCCTGGGCGCGAACCGCGGATGTTTGGCCGGATTATCTGCTTATACTTGCGTGGAATTTCAGCGACGAGATTATTGCGTCCCATCGCGATTATCGGGATAAGGGTGGGCATTTCATCGTGCCGTTACCGGGAGTGAGGGTGATCTGATGGAGTCTGGCCTGCTTCCCGGCGACGTCGACGACGTGGTCGGCCGTCTCGGCCCGCTTTGCAACGCCTTCAGCGGCAAGAGCGTTCTCGTTACCGGCGGCAATGGTTTTCTCGGCAGATATCTCGTCGCCGTCTTCATGCGGCTCAACGAAACCGTCCTGGATCGGCCCGTCACGGTCACCGTTCTCGACAATCTGATCACGTCAAAGAACGGTATTGAGACGACATCGGAGCATATCCGTTTTGTTCGTCACGATGTCATCCAGCCCTACGACCATCCGGGGCCGGTCGATTACGTGATCCATGCAGCCGGCATCGCGAGCCCGTTCTACTATCGGGCCTATCCGCTCGAAACACTCGACGTCGCCATCAGCGGCACGCGTAACATGTTGACATTGGCCGAAGCCAAAGGTGCGCGTTTCACGTTCTTCTCGTCTTCGGAAATCTATGGCGATCCGGACGCCAAGCATGTTCCGATGCAGGAAAGCTATCGCGGTAATGTTGCCAGCCAAGGGCCTCGCGCATGCTATGATGAAAGCAAGCGTATCGGCGAAACGCTGTGCTACATTTTTCATACAAAGTACGGCACGCCGACGACGATTATCCGCCCGTTCAACGTCTACGGTCCCGGCATGGGAGAGGCGGACTATCGCGTACTTCCGAACTTCGCCAGCCGCATCAAGGCCGGCCTGCCGCTCAATGTTTATGGTTCCGGCGTTCAGACACGGACCTTCTGTTATATCACCGATGCGCTCGTCGGCTTTTTGCTGGTGGTACTGAAGGGCGTTCCCGGCGAGACCTATAACATCGGCAATCCCAAGCCTGAGATTTCGATGGTCCAGTTGGTCGAGGCTTTGCAGACCGCCGTCGGCCGGAAGGTGACGTACAATCTCATCGAATATCCGGATAGCTATCCGGGGGACGAGCCGATGCGCCGCAGCCCCGACATTAGGAAGGCTCGGCTGCAGCTCGAATTCGAACCCCAGGTCACGCTCGACGACGGGTTGAAGCGTTTCATGAATTGGGCGCTGGCGACATATAAGGGAACGCCCTAGCGTGCAGGCAACCGCCTTTTACGCATAGGCCGGGGGCCGACTCTCAGTTATACAGGCGGCATGAACTGGATGGTTCTTGCCGCTTATTTTGTATCCGCAGCGTTGCTGAGCCTTGCCGCCATCGCGGCACTTTTGCCGTTGCTCAGACGCTCGCAGGTTCTCGACCTTCCCAATCACCGTTCGTCGCATCAGGTTCCTACGCCGCGCGGTGCCGGCTTGGCGCTGATCCCCGTTGTGGCACTGTTGTGGTCGTCGATCGCTGTGCTCGAACCGGTGACGGCGAATGTCGCCTTGATGTGGGCCGCCGCCGGCGCCGTGTTGCTCTGTGCATTGTCGTGGCTGGACGATCTCAGAAGCCTGTCGCCTCTATTGCGCTTCGGTGCTCACATCGTTGTTATCGCCGCGCTTCTCTACAATGTGCCGCCTGACGTCTCGTATCTGCAGGGAGTGTTTCCTCTCTGGGTAGACCGGTTGATCGCGGGTTTCATTTGGCTGTGGTTCATCAATCTGTTCAATTTCATGGACGGGATCGACGGTATCAGCGGGGTTGAAACGGGGGCTGTCGCTGCCGGATTGATCGCGATCGCCGTGACGGTTCCGGCGTTCTGGCCTATCGGGTTGCCTGCGGCCGTACTCGCGGGTGCGGCTTGCGGTTTCCTGGTTCTGAACTGGCACCCGGCGAAGATCTTCCTGGGCGATTCCGGCAGCATCCCGCTCGGCCTGTTGCTCGGTTGGCTGCTGTTGCAGCTTGCCGCCGCCGGCCATTGGGCGGCGGCGCTGATCCTGCCGCTTTATTATTTGGCCGATGCGACCATCACGATCTCGCGTCGTCTCCTACGCGGCGAAAAGATATGGCAGGCGCACCGGCAGCATTTTTATCAGCGCGCGGTCGCGGGCGGCGCGTCGCATAGCCGCGTCTCGCTCATGATCGCGCTCGCGAATTTTCTGTTGATCGTCTGCGCGCTCGTTTCGATCATAACGCCATGGCCTGCTCTTGCGGCGGCCGTTCTGATCGTTTTCGCTTTATTGACCGTTCTGAAGAGCCGGGCACCCGCGCCGTGAACATCCTGTACCTCGTGTTGTCAGCCAAAAGGTTGGCGCGATGAGCCGTATCCTGATTACCGGCGCGACCGGTTTCGTCGCCCAGGCCGTGATCCGCGTGTTGCGCGCCGGCGGTCACACATTGTCCGGCACCACGCGACAGGCCGACCTGGCGCAAGGTCCGGACGGTGTTCCGCTTTATCGCGTTCCCGATTTCTCCGACGATTTCGATTGGGCGCGCATCGTCGCGGGTGCCGATGTCGTGATCCATTTGGCAGCACGCACGCATATGACGCACGAGCGAGGCTTGGATGCGATCGCACAGTATCGTGCGACCAATCGCGATGGGTCGCGCCGCCTCGCCGAAGCTGCCGCGGCCGCCGGTGTGAAGCGGTTTGTCTTCATGAGTTCGGTGAAGGCGGCGGGAGAAGAATCCTTCGATCACCCGTTGAACGAAGCCGATGCTCCCGCGCCCGAAGACGCCTACGGTATCTCGAAATGGGAGGCCGAACAGGCCGTGGCCGATGTGTCCGCGCGCAGCGGGCTCGAATTCGTCATCCTGCGTCCGCCGTTGGTTTATGGACCGGGCGTGGGCGGGAACTTTCTGACGCTGCTCAAGGCTTGCGCGCGCGGCTGGCCCCTGCCGCTCGGCGGCATCGACAACCGGCGCAGCCTGATCTCCACCGTCAACCTTGCCTCGGCGGTCGATCTGTGTGCGTTCCATCCGCTTGCGGCTGGGGCCACGTTCTTCGTCGGCGACGGCGAAGACGTTTCGACGCCTGAATTGATCCGCCGCCTCGCCCGGGGCATGGGACGCGATACGCGGCTGCTGCCGGGGGTGAAGTTTCTCCTGCCGGCGATATCACGAGTGCCAGGGATCGGGCCCCGGGTACGTCGCCTTGCAGGCTCCCTGCAGATCGATTCGCGCGCCATCCGCGACCGGCTCAGCTGGACGCCCCCGCAAAGCTGCGAGGCCGGTCTTGTCGAAACCGGGGCCTGGTACAAGACCGCTTATCCGCACGGTTGAACGGGGCCGGTTCGGCTGGAAGCTATGACAATATATGGTATCTTCTGAGCCTCATCATGGCATTAGGTGCCGTATCGCAGTGCTAGCTAGATTATTGAGCCGGGGAAACATCGTTTTCGCCCATGACGTCGTCATGGCGATGGCGTCTTTTGTCATCGCGCTTTATCTGCGCGTGGGTACCGTCGAGTTCCTGCCCGCCGATCGCTTCTATACCGCGCTCGTGGTCTTCACGCTCGTTGCGGCCATCGTTTTCCGCCTATCGAACATGTACCGGGGCGTCTGGCGCTATGCGTCGCTCAACGATCTGTTCACGATCACCAAAGCGGTGACACTGACGATCCTGTTCTTCCTGGTCTTGATGTTCACCATCACGCGCCTGGACACGCTGCCGCGTTCGCTGCCGCTCATCAATTGGTTCGTGCTGATCGCGCTGCTCGGCGCGCCGCGCTTTGTCTATCGCATGTTCAAGGACCGCCGCATCGAGCTGAAATTCGAACGCGACGATCGTCGGCGCGTTCCGATCCTGCTGGTGGGGGCCGGCGACGCGGCGGAGTTGTTCTTGCGCGACGTCGCGCGCGGTGAATCCAGCTATTCGGTCCTCGGCATGATCTCGACCACGCCCTCACGGGTCGGACGCAACATCCACGGCACCGATATTCTCGGCCTGATCGAGGACATCCCCGTTGTCGTAGAACGGTTGAAACGCAATGGCCGCGCACCGCAGAAACTGGTGATCACGTCCGAGCGGGCTGCGGCGGGGGAAGTTCCCCATCTGCTCGACATGGCTGAGAAGCTGGGTATGACGCTCGCGCGCTTACCCTCGCTCAGCGATTTCCGCACCGGGGCCGCCGATACCACGACGATCAAGCCGGTCGAGGTCGAAGACCTTCTGGGCCGCCCGCAGACGCCACTCGATCGCGACGCAATGCAGCACCTGATCCAGGGCCGCCGTGTGCTGGTCACCGGATCGGGCGGCAGCATCGGCAGCGAACTGGTGCGCCAGATCTCGGGGCTGAAACCGGCACGCCTGACCTTGCTCGACAATTCCGAATACAATCTCTTCAAGATCGACCGCGAGGTGGCGAAGCTCGCGCCGGACCTCGTGCGCGATGCCGTCCTCGCCGACGTGCGCGACGCCGAGCGGATCGAAAGCGTCTTTCGCGACGTTCGGCCCGATCTGGTGTTCCATGCAGCCGCACTGAAGCATGTGCCCATGGTCGAAGCGAACATGTTCGAAGGTTTCGCGACCAACGTGGCCGGCACGGTCAACGTGGCCGACGCGGCGCGGGCGGCCGGCGTGGGCGTGCTGGTGCAGATCTCGACGGACAAGGCGGTCAACCCGACAAACATGATGGGCGCGTCCAAGCGCATGGCCGAGATGTATTGCCAGGCGCTCGATCTTGCCCAGGGACGCATGGGCGAGGCGGGTACGCGCTTCGTCACCGTGCGGTTCGGCAACGTGTTGGGTTCGACCGGTTCGGTGGTCGAACTGTTCCGCCAGCAATTGCAGGAAGGCGGCCCGCTCACGGTCACGGATCCCGCCATGACGCGCTATTTCATGACCGTGCGCGAAGCGGTCGAGCTGGTCTTGATGGCCTCCGCCATCGGCGCGCAGAAACCGTCGGGCGGCGGCGGCATCTACGTCCTCGATATGGGCGAGCCGGTCCGCATCATGGATCTCGCGCGTCAGATGATCCGCCTTGCCGGCTTCGAGCCCGGCCGCGACATCGAGATCAAGATCGTCGGCGCCCGTCCGGGCGAAAAACTGTTCGAGGAAGTCCTGCACGGCAGCGAGGATCTGGTGCCCACCGAACAGGTGGGGCTGTTGTTCGCCCGGCCGCGCGCCGCGGAACTGGACGTGGTTCGCGCCGAGTTCGCGCGCCTTGCCGGGGCTTGTGGCGTGCGTAACGAAACCCTCGCGCGCGCGGTGATTGCGGCGCTTGTGCCGGAATACGCGCCGCCCGAAATGGTTGCTGGGCGACTGGTCGCGGAATAATTCGCTTCTTAAGGCGTCATTATAGGCGATGATTTCCAGATCCGAGTGGCAGGCCCGGCGCGCCCGCATGGAACAGACGCCCGGTCGATCCAGCGTCCTTGGCCTGCGGCGCCGTGGACTTGTTCACCATCTCCTGCGTGTCGGCGGGTGGATTTCGCGCACCAGCGGGCTGAGCCGGCCATTGGCGGCGAAGGCGATGAAACTCGGTATATCGCGGCTCGAACTGTCATGTCCGGCCCTGCCCGAGGCACTCGACGGCTTCACCATCCTGCATCTGTCGGACCCGCATCTTGAGGCGTTGCCGTCCTTTGGTCCCTCGGTCCTGTCCGAACTGGAGGGCCTTGAGGCCGATATCGCAGTGGTTACCGGCGACTTCCAGATCGATGAGGATCTCACCGATCTCGATCGTACGATGCATCTGGTGAGCCCGCTTATCGCGGCCATGAAGACGCGCCTGGGTGTCTTCGCTACCCTCGGCAACCACGACAGCTGGCGGGTCGTGGAGCCGCTTGAGGCACTTGGCGTGCGTATGCTGATCAACGAACACGTAATGGTGGGCGAGGGTGAGCACGCGCTTCAGCTTGTCGGCATCGACGATGTGCACACCTTCTTCACCGAAGACGCGGTGGAGGCGGTGCAATCGGCCGATGGCGGTTTCCGCATCCTGCTCGCCCACACGCCCGAGATCGCGGGCCTCGCCGCGGCGGCTGGCTATGGCCTTTATCTTGCCGGCCATACCCATGGCGGGCAGGTTTGCCTGCCGAACGGCCGTCCGCTGCTGACCGGCCTCGATACGCATCAGGATCTTGCCTCCGGCCATTGGCGAATCGGCGCCATGCACGGCTACACCAATCGCGGTCTGGGGGTCGCGAGCACACCGTTGCGGATCAATTGCCCCGCAGAGATCGCAATTTTGCGGCTGCGCGCCGCTCGTGGCTAGCCGCTCGCGAACCGCTCTGCTATAGAGCGGCCATGCCAAATCAGCCCATCCGCCGCGCCCTCATTTCCGTCTCCGACAAGACCGGTCTTCTCGAACTCGGCCATTTCCTGGCCGAACGGCAAGTCGAAATCCTGTCGACCGGCGGCACCGCGAAAACGCTGCGCGACGGCGGGATCAAGGTGGTCGAGGTTTCCGACCATACCGGCTTTCCCGAAATGATGGACGGCCGGGTGAAGACGCTTCATCCGAAGATCCATGGCGGGCTGTTGGCGCGCCGCGCCAACCAGGGTGATCTCGCGGCGATGTCGTCGCACGGCATCGCGCCCATCGATCTGCTGATCGTTAATCTCTACCCGTTCGAGGCGACCGTGCTGTCGGGTGCCTCCGTCCAGGATTGCATCGAGAATATCGATATCGGCGGGCCGGCCCTGATCCGCGCGGCCTCCAAGAACCATGCCGATGTCACCGTGATCGTCGATGCCGTCGATTATGGGCGCCTGATGGATGAAATGCGCGCGCACAACGGTGCCACCACGCTGGAATTCCGCCGCGCCCTAGCCGGTCGCGCATATCGCCGCACGGCGGCTTACGACACGGCCATCGGCAATTGGTTCGCCGGTCAGACCGGCGAGATCTTCCCCGAACGGCTGGTCGTCGCCGGCACCCTGCAACAGACGCTGCGTTACGGCGAGAACCCGCACCAATCGGCCGCCCTCTACATCGGCGCGGAAGAGCGCCCGGGTGTCGCCAGCGCCATCCAGCTCCAGGGCAAGGAATTGTCGTTCAACAACCTGAACGACACCGATGCGGCGTATGAGCTTGTCGCCGAATTCGACGAAATCGCCTGCGCCATCATCAAGCACGCCAATCCGTGTGGGGTCGCCATCGCCGCGACTCAGGCCGAAGCTTATCGCAAGGCGCTGGCCTGCGATCCGGAAAGTGCCTTCGGCGGCATCGTTGCGCTCAACCGCCCGATCGACAGGGAAACGGCTGAGGAAATCGCCAAGCTGTTCGTCGAGGTGATCATCGCGCCCACCGTGACCGAGGCGGCGCGCGCGATCTTTGCCGCAAAAAAGAACTTGCGCGTGCTGGAGGCGGGCGGCTTGCCAGATCCCAGGATCGAGGGGCCGACCGTGCGCACGCTGGCCGGTGGCTACCTGTTGCAGGGGCGCGATGCGGCCGTGGTGGGTGGCGATCTCAAGGTCGTTACCAAGCGTGCGCCGACCGCCCAGGAAATGGCCGATCTCAAATTCGCGTTCACCGTCGCCAAACACGTGAAGTCCAACGCCATCGTCTATTGCAAGAACGGCGTCACCGTCGGCGTCGGCGCGGGCCAGATGAGCCGCGTCAATTCCTCACGCATCGCGACGTGGAAGGCGGAGGATGCGTCAAAGGCCGCCGGTGAGAGCGTGAGCCGCGCCAAGGGCTCGGTGGTCGCATCGGACGCCTTCTTCCCGTTCGCCGACGGGTTGATCGCGGCGGCCGAGGCCGGTGTGACAGCGGTGATCCAGCCCGGCGGCTCGATCCGCGACGACGAGGTGATCGCTGCAGCCAACGAGCGCGGTCTCGCCATGGTCTTCACCGGGATGCGGCATTTCCGGCACTAAAGCGCAAGCCGTGCGGTCGTCTTCCGCTTCAGTTGGATCGGTTCCGGCTTAACGTCTGGGCGCGGGAACAGCGCTGAGGAGCAGCGCGCCCACCAGGAAAAACACCAGGATCGTGGCCATGCCGGCCCGTGCGCTATCGAACGCCGCCGTGGCCAGGCCGAACACCCCCGGCCCCAGAAAGGCGGTCGCTTTGCCCGACAGTGCGAACAGGCCGAACATCTCGGTCTCCTTGCCCTGAGGCACGATGCGCGCCATGAGCGAGCGGCTGGCCGCCTGGGCGGGGCCGAAGAAGATGCCGAGCGTGGCGCCAAGCACCAGGAACATCGTCTTGTCGTAGACGGTGAGGATGACGCCCCCGATGACGGTCAGCGCGATCAGTGCGATCTGGATGGTGGCCTTGGGGCCGATCTTGTCGTCGATCCAGCCGAACAACGCCGCACCCAGCCCGGCCGTCACATTGATCAGCACGGCGAATTGCAGAACCTCGTTGGTGGTCATGCCATAGGCGCTTTGCGCGAACACGCCGCCCATGGCGAACAGCGTGACCAGTCCGTCACCGTAGATCATGTGCGCGATCAGGAAGCGCACGATGGTGCCGTGCCGGCGTACGTCGCGCAGCGTGCGTCCGAGCATCGTGATCCCGTCGTGGACGGCCCGGCCGATCGAACGGCCGCTCGACGGCTGGTCGGGAGTCCAAAGGAACAAGGGGATCGAGAAGACCGCGAACCACACCGCGACCAGAAGCGAAGTCGCGCGCAGCTGGAATCCGTCGTCCAGATTGAAGCCGACAAGGATGATCACCAGGCACGACAGCCCGCCGACATAACCCAGTCCCCAGGCCCAGCCAGATAGCCGGCCGATGCGTCCCGCGGGCGCGATATCGGGCAGCATGGCATTGTTGAACACCACGCCCATCTCGAAACCGATATTGGCGATGGCGACCAGGATCAGCGCCGGGGCGATATAGGCGGGATCTGGCAGGATGAAGGTCAGCAGCGCCGTCGGGATCACGCACAGGATCGTGCACGCGGCGATCCATGGCTTGCGCCGGCCGCCTATGTCGGCGATGGCGCCGAAGATGGGAGCGAGCAGCGCGATGCTGAGCCCCGACAGTCCCATGGCGTAGCCCCAATAGGAGGTGCCGAGGTTCTCGTCGCCGACTACGCCCTTGGCGAAATAGGTGGCGAACACGAAGGTGATGATCACCGTCGTGAAGGCCGAATTGGCCCAGTCGAACATCGCCCAGCCGATCAGGCCACGGCGCGTTGCGGGCGTCTGCGGCCCGGATGCGGGGTCAGACGAAGAGGCCGGCAAGGTTTCAGCCACCGTGGGACATGCTCACTGGGAGAGGCTCAATGGGAGAGGGCACTCAAATGGCGGCTGGCCACCGCGAGCATGGACAGATCGACCGGATCGGCGGCTTTCAACTCGTTCAGCATCTGCCTCATCTGGTCCATCGCGGCGGCATTCTTGCGGCTCCAGATTTCGAGGGGATTGCCCGATTCATTTGTTTTTGCGGCATTCATCATCCGGAGCGTCAGGTTCTTCTGGTGTGCATATAGTTCCTCGATTACGGCCGCCGCGGCAAGCTTCTGCCAATGGGTGTCAGCCGGCAATTTCTCGGCGCTGTAGCGCAGCCAGCCCAGGCCGAAGGTCTCGCCGATCTGGAAATAAAGCCGCGCGATGTCGGCGAGCGGCATCTTGCTCGCCGTGTCGGCGCGGATGATGTCCGGCGCGGAGATCAGCAGGATCGTATAGGCGATCCGCCTGGCAAGCGTCGCCGGCACACCCTGGTCGGCGTAGCGTTTGACGCGGAATTCGATATTGTCGGTCACCTCGCGGGGGACGAGCTTCTCGACAGTCTGGGCGAGTTCGCGCACGCCCGGTTTGAATTCGGCGATCGCCTTGCTCATGTCGATGGGTGCGGGAAGATTGCGCAGCAGCCACAAGGTGGCGCGTTCGACCAGTTGCCCGATATCGCCGAACAGTTTCACCTGCACATCGGCGTGGACCGTGGCATCCAAACCTTCGATACCGGCCCAGATCGAGCGCAGATCGAAGGCCTCGCGCACCACGATATAGGCGCGCGCGACGTCGGCCGGATCGGCGCCGGTCTTTTCGATCAGGTTCATGCAGAACGTGCCGCCGACCCGGTTGATCATGCTGTTGGTGGCGACTGTCGAGATGATCTCGCGGCGCAATTGATGGCCCAAGATCTCCTTGCGGTATTTGGCGCGCAGCGCCCTCGGGAAATAGCTGATGAGATCGTCCTCGAGCAGCGGATCGTCCGGCAGGCCGGATGCCAGCAGCGTGTCGTACAGCCACATCTTGGAATAGGGCATGACGATCGCGATCTCGGGCCGTGTCAGACCGATGCGCGCCTTGGCGCGCTCCGCCCAGGTCTCGTCATCGGGCAGGAATTCCACCGCGCGGTCGAGCCGGCCGTTGCGTTCCAGCATGCGCACGAAGCGTTGTTCGATATCGAGCAGACTTGCGCTTTTCGCTTGGGCGAGCGTGATCGCCTGGCTTTGCATGTAATTGTCGCGCAAGACCAGTCCCGCCAGCTCGTCGGTAAGCTTGGCGAGCTGGGCATTCCTTTGCGTATAGGTCAGCTTCTTCTTGGCGACCACCGCATCGAGCAGGATCTTGATATTGACCTCGTGGTCGGACGTATCCACGCCCGCCGAATTGTCGATGGAATCGGCGTTCAGCCGTCCGCCCGCCAGTGCATATTCGATGCGTGCGCGTTGCGTGACACCGAGATTCGCTCCCTCGCCGATCACCTGCGCGCGGACTGTATCGGCATCGATGCGCACCGCATCGTTGGAGCGGTCATCCGCGTCGGCGTGGGTTTCGTGCGACGCCTTGATAAAAGTTCCGATACCGCCGAACCACAGAAGCTCCACATCGGCCTGCAGCAGGATCTTGATCAGTTCGTTGGGCGTGACGCTTGCTTTCGTGATGCCGAAGCGTGCGCGCGCCTCAGCCGATAGCGAGATGGATTTGGCCTTGCGGTCATAAATCCCGCCGCCCTTGGACAATGCCTTGGTGTCGTAATCGGACCAGGACGAGCGTGGCAGGTTGAACAGGCGCACCCGCTCCTTGAGGCTTTTTTCCGGATCGGGATTCGGGTCGATGAAGATGTGCAGATGGTTGAACGCGCCGATCAGCTTGGTGTGGCGTGACAGCATCATGCCGTTGCCGAAGACATCGCCCGACATGTCGCCGACGCCGGTGCAGGTGAAATCCTCGCTCTGGATATCCTTGCCCATCTCGCGGAAGTGGCGCTTGACCGATTCCCAGGCACCGCGTGCGGTGATGCCCATCTTCTTGTGGTCGTAGCCGACGCTGCCGCCCGAGGCGAAGGCATCGCCGAGCCAGAAGCCGTATTCGAGCGCGACCCCGTTGGCGATATCGGAAAAGGCCGCGGTGCCCTTGTCGGCCGCGACCACCAGATAAGGATCGTCGCCGTCGAGGCGCACCACGTCCCGGGGTGGGACGACCTTGCCTGCTTTCAGGTTGTCGGTGATGTCGAGCAGGCCCGACATGAATATCTTGTAGCACGCGACGCCTTCGGCGGCATAAGCGTCGCGCCCACCTGTCGCTGGTGGGCGCTTGACCGTGAAGCCGCCTTTGGAGCCGACCGGCACGATGACGGCGTTCTTCACCATCTGGGCCTTCATCAGGCCCAGGGTCTCGGTGCGGAAATCCTCCGGCCGGTCGGACCAGCGGATGCCGCCGCGTGCCACCAGCCCGCCGCGCAGATGTATTGCCTCCACGCGTGCGCTATAGACGAAGATCTCGCGTAACGGGCGGGGCAGCGGCATCTCGTCGATGAGCGTCGAATCGAATTTGACCGCCAAGTACGGCTTGGGCTGACCATCCGCGCCCATCTGGAAGTAGTTGGTGCGAAGTGCGGATTCGACCACGTTGAGGAAGCGGCGCAGCACGCGGTCCTCATCGGCGCTGGTCACCGATTCCAACGCCCCCAGGATCGATTTGCGCAATTTCTCGACCGTCGCCTCGCGTCCTTTCGCGCCCTTGGAACCAAGGTGGGGATCAAATTTGGCGACGAACATCCGCGCGATATCGGCGGCGATCCTCGGATTGTTGTTGAGGGCGAGGATCATGTATTCCTGCGAGAACGGCGCCTTTATCTGACGCAGGTAGCGCGAGAAATGACGCAGCACGACGATCTCGCGCCCGCTCAGACCCCCGTTGATCACCAGCGCGTTGAGCCCGTCGCTTTCCATCTCGCCCGACCAGGAGCGCGCGAAGACGTCGTGGAAGTCGGCGCGCACGGCCTTCAGATCGAAGTCGCCCCTCGTTTTGCCTTGGGCGCGCACCATCAATCCGAAATCGTGGATCATCACCACTTTATGGGTGTCGCTCCTGGGTCGGATGGCGTGCGGCGCCTCGTCGATGACTTTGAGGCCCATATGTTCGAGCATGGGCAGCACATCCGACAGCGGCAGCGGCACGTGCGGGTGATAGACCTTGAAGCGCAATTCGCCCGGTTTGGCGTCGCCCGGCTGATAGAGGTCCATGGCAAGGCGGTCGTGAGCGATCGCGTCGGCGAGGTTGGCGACATCGTAGATCGCGTCTTCCGCGCTGTTGCGGTCGGTGTAGCTCGCGGGGAAGGATTCGCTGAATGTCTGGGCCAGCGCCTCGGCGCGCGCCGCATCGTGCGCACCCGACAGGGCCTGGCGCAGATTGTCGCTCCATGAACGCGCGGTGTGCGCGATCTCAGCCTCCAGTCGCTTGACGTCCACATCCGGATTCTTGCGCTCGGTCAGCGCGATGGTCATGTGGATGCGCGCGAGCGGGGTTTCGCCGTATTCGGTGTTGTAGCTGATCATGGTGCCTGCGAAGGCGCGCTCCAGGATCGCCTGGACGCGCTGGCGCAGATCGTTCGAATAACGATCGTGCGGCACATAAACGAAGCACGAGGCATACCGCAGGAAATCGTCGATGCGCACGAACAGTGCCACGCGTTGATGATCCTGTGTATGCAGGATGCCGAGGCTGATCTCGAACAGATCGTTGTCGCGGATCTGGAACAGCTCATCGCGTGGGAACGTTTCCAGGATATGTTGCAGCGCCTTGCCGTCGTAGCTGGCCGGCGCGAAATCGGCTCGCGCGAAGACCTTGTCGATCTTGCGGCGGAGCAGGGGAATGGTGCGCGGGCTCGCCGAATAGGCGGTCGAGGTGAACAGACCGACGATCAGTCGCTCGCCGCTCACCTTTCCCCTGGCGTCGAATTTCTTGACGCCGATGGTGTCGAGCGTCGCCGTGCGATGCACGGTCGCCCGTACATCCGCCTTGCTGACGATCAATGGATCGGGTCGGCGCACAAAGGCCTGGATGTCTCCCGGCATGCTGCCGAGATGGCGCAGTTCGTTTATCACCAGGCGTGTGGGATCGCGCAGGATGCCGAGGCCCTTTTTTGCGTCCACGCGCACCTTGGCGGCAGCGCCGTTGCCGACGAAATCGTATTCGCGATAACCGAGGAAGGTGAAATGGTTGTCGTGTGCCCATTGCAGGAAGTCCTGGGCTTCCGCGACTTCGCTGGTGGTTCCTTCGGCGAAGCGCAGCTTCAGGTCATGGATGACCGCCTGCACCTCGTCGCGCATGGCGGGCCAGTCCTCAACCGCGGCGCGCACGTCGGCATAGATCGCCGCCAGGTTCGCGCGGATTTCGTCCCGTCGCGCTTCGCTTTGCTGACGCGCGATGGCGAAGGTGACGACGGAGTCAGCGCGCACGTCGCCCTTGCCGCCTCCTTTTCCATTTGGGCCCGCTCCGCTGCCCACGATCTCCTGCAGGGTTCCTGCGCCGTCACGGCGCATGCGCATGATCGGATGGACCAGCAGGAAAATACCGATGCCCAGCAGCGCTAGCGCGCCGGAGGCCGAATCGATCAGGAACGGCATGTCGTCGGTCGCGATCTCGACGATGGTATTACTGCTGGTCCAGCCGTCGCGCTTGGTCTCGGGATTATAGACGCGGATGTTGGTCCGGCCGTCTTTGCGCGTTTTCGCGTTGTCGAAATTGGAGAGTGCGATGGCCGCCAATTCGCCGGCGGAACGTTCGGCGAGGTCCTGGACGGGCACATTGGCGTAGAACGCATCGACGAAGGCATCGAGCAGCTTCTTGGGCCGTTTGCCCGCCCGGCGGGCGGCTTCGGCGCGTACAGCACGTAAGATCGTGGCTTTGCGGGATTCGATGGTGTTCATCAGCGCGTTTCCCCAAACTCTTGGACCGCTCGGTCCTTGAATCGTTTGGTCGTGACCTGTGTACGCCGGCCGCCATTGCGCCCGATGCGTTCGCCGTTGACCCGTCGGGGTGCTCGGAACCGATACGAATCATTCCGGTGCAGCATATTAGCTCCGTTACGGAATGATTTTCCAGGTCGAGGGAGAGCATCGTTCTATCGCGCAGGCGTGACGGAACGCCTTGTGGTCACACGGGTTGCACGGAGATCGGCGTGCCGTGAAACGTCGATACATAACCATAACGGAGGATCATCATGGCGAACGAAAAGCAGGAACGCGACCAACAACAGCAAGCTCAACAAGGCCAACAACAGCAGCAGCAGGGCCAGCAAGGTCAACAGGGCCAGCAGGGCCAGCAACAGCAGCAGGGCCAACAAGGTCAGCAAGGCCAGCAAAAGGATCAGCAGCAGCAGGGCCAGCAACAGCAAGAGGGCCAGCAGGGCCAACAAAGCCAGCAGCGTCCTCAAGGCGGTCAACAGGGCAGCCAGCAAGGCAGCGAAGACGAAGACATGGAACAGCGCACCGGCCAGCAAGGGGCCGGCCGCACCACCGGTCAGCAGGACCAGGACCGGCGTTAGGATCATTCGAAGCGGGTCGGGACCCGTGAATCGGCTGTGCAAATCGACTATAAGTCGAGACGATGGTTCCGCCCGCCGATCCTGCCCCAGGCCTGGCCCCAGGCTTAGCTTATAGCCATATCAAACGCGCCCAGGATTTGTTGCGCGCGCGCGACGCAGTTGGTGCGCGCCGTGAGGCCGAGTTGGCGCTTCAATTGCCGCCTGCGGATTTCGTCGCGCGCAATGTACTGGGCAGCGTGCTTTACGAATTGGGCGATCTGCATCGTGCGCGCGCTCTGTTCCAGGATGTCCTCGCCGAAAGTCCGCGTTACGGCGATGCGCTCAACAATCTTGGGAATATTCTCGTGCGCGACGGTAAGCCGCGCGCGGCGGTCGAATTCTATGAACGCGCGCTGGCCGGTGCCCCCGACAATCCGGATTGGTGCGCCAATCTCGGTGGTGCGCGCCAGGCGCTGGGCGATCTGCCCGGTGCGCTTGAATGTTTTGACCACGCGCTCGCGCTCGCTCCCGGCCATGCGGACGCACGGTGGAACCGTGCGCTCGCGCGCCTCTTGAGCGGTGATCTGGCGCAGGGCTTCGCCGATTACGAAGCGCGCTGGTCCTTGCCGGAATTCATCGCGCGCCCTTTCACGCAACCGCAATGGACGGGTGGGGACGCCACAGGGCAGACCATCCTGATCCATTCCGAACAGGGTTACGGCGATACGATCCAGATGGTGCGGTTCGCTGCGAGCCTGGCGGCGCACGGCGCTCGCGTGCTGCTTGAAACCCATGCCGCACTGGCTCCGGTGATGCGCAGGGTTTCTGGGATCGCACAGGTGATCGTGCACGGAGATCCGCTGCCCGCGTTCGACGCGCATATCCCGGTGATGAGCCTTCCTCATGCGTGCGGTGTGGCATCGCTTGCCCAGATCCCGGTGCCGCGCGCGTATATCCATGCAGCCGAAGGGGCGACCGTTACTTTGCCGCCGCGCAGAGGAAAAGAACGGCGCATCGGCCTGGTCTGGGCAGGCCGGCCGACGCATAAGAACGACCGCAACCGTTCGCTCGATGTGACCCTGCTGGCTCCTGTCGCATCGGTTCCGGATGTTTCTCTCGTCTCATTGCAGATCGGCGCGCGCGCCGGCGATCTCGCAGCACTTCCCGGCATCGTCGATCTTGCGCCTCAACTCACCGATTTCGGCGCGACCGCGCGCATCCTCGAACAATTGGATCTGGTCGTCACGGTCGATACGGCGGTGGCGCACCTCGCCGGTGCGATGGGCAAGGACTGTTGGGTGATGTTGCCGTTCGCACCCGACTGGCGTTGGCTGTTGGGGCGTGACAGTTCCGTCTGGTATCCCAGCCTGCGTCTTTACCGCCAGCCCAGGATCGGCGATTGGACGAGCGTCGTCGCGCGCATCGTCGCGGATCTCATCTCACGGTGATCCTTTAGTTCGTCGTGCGCCGCACGGTTTCCTCGGCCTGATCGGCTTGTGCATCAAAGGCATCGAGGCCGGCTTGCAGATGGTCGGACAGGTGCGGCATGCCGAACAGGTATTCGGCCGTGCGGTTGTTATGCGCTTGGCTCGCGGTGCGCACCGCCTCGCTCCAATCCTCGATCGTGTAGTCGCCGCGCCCGAGCCAAGCCAGCGCCACCAGTTCGCATTGTTCATCGATATTCATGGACTGGATATGGCTGCGCGCTTCGCTGAAGGCGGGATCGTCGATCCGGCGACGTGCGATATCATCATATTCGACGGACGTGGCGGGCGACGGGCCGTAGGCCTCCCCCACCCGCGGCGTCTGGTCAGGCACCGATTCCTCGTCTTCGGGCTGCAGTTCGGGCGTCTCGAATTCGAGGGCCTTTTCGATGATGAAGGACACCTTGTCGTGATCGATGTTGAGCTCGGCCATTGCGCTTCCTCCTGGCCGCGTCCTCCTGGCGGCTTCCTCCGGGGTTCATCTGATGGAACCTCCGGCAGGCCGAGGGGTTCCGCCCCGGGTGTGTCCGCGGCCCGCCTGCGTGACAGGAGCTTTGGCGGGGGTATAGACTGACGCGAATGAGGCTCGCTGGAGACGTCCCCGGATGTTCGACCTGCAGAAAAAAAGCAATTTCCATCGGATGCGTCTGCGCAACGTGGACCGCGAGGTCGAACCGTTCTTTTCGACCCTGCTGGTGATCATGTCGTGTTTCATGTCGGTGCTTCTGTTCGGCGCCGGCAGTTTCTTCGGCGGCATCGTATTCCTGTTGCCTCTCGCCGTGATGGCGTTTCTCTATTGGGACGAGGTGCTCGCCCCATTGGACGACGACGCTTTCTGAAATCAGCCGCCAGAAATCATCTTTCTGAAATCATCTTTCTGAAATCATCCAGTTGGGTCCAGCCTCATGACAACGCAACGCGAAAACGAGATCCTCACCCGCGTCGGCCCCGGCACGCCCATGGGCGAACTGATGCGCCGCTATTGGATACCGGCCGCCATGTCGTCGGAATTGAAGGCCGACGGCGATCCGGTCCGCCTGCAGATCCTGTGTGAGAAGCTGATCGCGTTCCGCGATACGAACGGCAAGGTCGGCATCATGGACCATCGCTGCCCGCATCGCTGTGCGTCGCTGTTCTTCGGCCGCAACGAAGAAGGCGGTCTACGCTGCGTCTATCACGGCTGGAAGTTCGACGCCGACGGCAATTGCGTCGATATGGCGAACGTGCCACCGCATCAGGATTTCAAGCATAAGGTCCATGCCAAGGCCTACAAAACGTTCGAGCGCAACGGCGTCGTCTGGGTCTATATGGGTGATCAGGCCAAGGTGCCGGCCATGCCCGACATTCCGGCGACGCTCCGTCCCGACGAGGACATGAAAATCTGGGCGGCGCACCGCTCGTGCAACTGGCTGCAGGGCTTGGAAGGCGAGCTCGATACTTCGCATCTCGGCATCCTGCATCTCGGCAATGCGCACAAGGGCAGCGACTTCCTGCAGGAAACGCACAAATACGCGACCGCCAACCGCGCGCCCGATTACGAGATCGCGGATACCGATGTCGGCTGCATGTACGGCGCCTATCGTCCGGCCGAACAGGACTCGCTCTATTGGCGCGTCGGCCATTTCGCCATGCCGTTCTGGGCGATGATGCCGATCCTGCCGATCGAACGCTGCGTGCTCGCGCGCGCTTATGTGCCGATCGACGACGAAAACACTATGATCATGATCTGGAGCGACAAACGCGGCAATCCGCGTACCCAGGACAGCAAGGGCGGCGACTTCATCGTCGGCTACACCCATAATCCGCAGTTCCATCCCAATACGACCGATTGGCAGGGCCGCTTCCGCCTGAAGGCCGAACTGGAGAACGATTTCTTCATCGACCGCGCGGTGCAGCGCACGCAAAGTCCGTCGGGCATCGACGGCGTGGTCAACCAGGACGACGCGGTCACCACCAGCATGGGCGCCATCGCGGATCGCACCTTCGAACATCTGGGCCCCAGCGACCTGATGATCGCGCGGGTGCGCCGCCGTCTGCTTGCCGCGGCGACGGGCCTGGAAAAAGACGGCACGTCACCTCCCGGCGCCGACCGGCCGGATATCTACGCCAATATCCGCTCGGGCAATTATGTCTCGGAGGGCGCACCAAAGGATTGGGAACGCGTCTATTGGGACAAAGTCGCGTGGGCGCGTTCGATCCTCGATCCGGTCCCGACGGCAGCCGAATAAGCCTGCCGTCAAATCGTTGGCTATTTTAATCTTTGCTGATCGCCAGGGGCGGCGTCAGATGCAGGCCCATCTCGGCGGTCTCGATCCAGCCGTTTGCTTCGTAGAGCGGCTGGCCCTGACGCGTGGCGTGCAGCACGACATAATCGAGCTCCAGCGCCTTGGCCTCGGCGTGGACCAGTTCCATTAGGCGCGTCGCCAGCCTGTGGCGACGGTGGCGCGGCTCGACGAATACATTCAGTACATAGCCGCGGCGTGACTGCGTGAGGTGCGAGGGATGCGGCGGCCAGTCGATGATCATCATGCCGGCGCCGGCCACGGGTTTGCCGTCGTGTTCGATGATCCAGCCGAAATAGGATCGGTCGGCGAGGCGGGGGCGCAGCCATTCGCGGAAAGCATCCGTCATGGGTTTGAGCGAGGCGCGGTCACGTCCCGATTCAGCGAACATGCGCTCGCGATGTTCGCAGATCAGTTCCAGGTCCGCCGGCGAGACGGACCGTATCCTTTCGTTCATCTGTCGTCTGCCCCAGACCTGTCCTTATATTTTGGCTGTCCTTATCCTGATTGCTCCCTGGCAGGCTTTTCCGATTGGTGTTCACATGCCCCCGTTCACATCGAGAATGGCGCCGGTGACGAAGGATGCTTCATCCGACAGCAGCCAGGCGATGGCGGCAGCCTGTTCGCGGGGTTGGCCGATACGCCCCATGGGGACGCGTTTGCCGATGGTATCGAGATAGGATTGCGGCTGCGGGTTGCCGCCTTCGCGCTGCACCGGGCCGGGGCGGATCGCGTTCACGCGGATGCCTTGCCCCGCGACCTCGCGTGCGAGCCCGATGGTGAAATTGTCGATGGCCGCCTTCGAGGCGCCGTAATGGATCGTCTCGCCCGCGCGGCCCGCCTGCTTGGCGGCGACGGACGAGACATTGACGATCGCGCCGCCGTGGCCGCCGCGCAGCGTGGACATGCGCCTGATGGCCTCGCGCGAACATAGGAACGTGCCGAACACATTGGTGGCGAACACGGCCTGGAGCCGCTCGAATTCGATATCGGCGATGGCAGTGCCTTGGCGCGCGATGCCGGCATTGTTTACCAGCGCGTCAAGCCGGCCGAATTCACGGTCGATGACGGCGAAGATGCCGAAGATATCGTCTTCCTTGGCAACGTCACCCTTGACCGCGATGGCTGCCCCGCCACTCGCGCGAATGTCGGTCACCAGGTCGTTGGCGTAGGATTCGCTATGCGCGTAATTGACCACGACCGCGTAACCCGCCTTGGCGGCTGCCCGCACGGTGGCGCCGCCGATGCCGCGCCCGCCGCCGGTGACCAGGCAGACCTTGTCCGCTGCTGCCATACGCGATCTATTCCGCCGCCGACTTGATCTGTCCGCCGGCCAGCAGCCAGGCTGCACCCTGTTGCCAATCTGTGTCGCGCGGCAGCACGGTGGCGCAGGAGCGCACGTTGTACCAGTCGCCGTGGGCGGCGGCGTCCGGCTCGATGCCCTTCTCCAGATCGCGCGCCATCTTCATGACCATGCGGCGCCATGCGATGACGGCGGAATCCGACTGGCCCAGATGTTCGCGCGACCGATCCATGCGCGGGCCCATGCTTTCCTGCACGGCGGCATCCTGATTGGGGATGCCGCGGATGCCGGTGAAGCTCACCTCGCGCTGCAGCTTGCGGTCGAGCAGGTAATCGTTCTCGCGATTCTGTTTGGGGAAATACTTCTCGTCGGTGGGACCCCACATGCCGTTCCGCCCGCCGTGCCAGGCCAGTTCCTCGTCGGTGTAGTCGGCGTGCGGGTTGGCGCTGAACGACCAGGTCCAGGTGTTCTCGTCATCGATCGGCACCCAGGCATGACCGGAATAGGGTGCTTGGCTGGAATCGCGATCGGGCACGACCGGCGGGATCATGGTGTAGAACGGCGCCAGGCATTGCGTGATGCGCCAGTAATATTCGCTTTCGCTCGCGCTGCGGCGCGCGCCGATCAGCAGGCCATGCGGCACGCTTTGCACATCGAACACCGGGTGGCGATCCATGGCGTTGAACCTGTTGCGCTGCACGACATTCGTCGCGGCTGCGTTGCGCTTGTGCTGCTCATCGGTCGCACCATGCAGATAGGAGATGTGCGACGAATCGATGCCGCCTTCCACCGCCTGGGCCCAGTTGCATTGCTGCACGCGCTTGGTCGCGGTGCGGCGGCGTTCCGGCAGGTAGGACCATTCGAAATCGGGCAGCGCGGGCATGCGGTCTTTCGGGCCCATATAGATCCAGATCACGCCGCCGCGGATCGCGGTCGGATAGGCGGTAAGCTTCACCTTGTGGGCGAAATTGGTCTCCGGCGGCTCCGACGGCTGGTCGACGCAATTGCCGTCCACGTCGAACTTCCAGCCGTGATAGACGCAGCGCAATCCGCAGTCCTCGTTGCGTCCGAAATAGAGATGCACGAGCCGATGCGGGCAATAGGCATCGAGGATGCCGATGCGCCCGTTGGTGTCGCGGAAGGCGACGAGGTCCTCGCCGAGCAGACGCAGCCGTACCGGATCGCAATCCGGCGTCGGCAATTCTTCCTCCAGCAAGGCCGGCATCCAGAAACGGCGCAGCAATTCGCCCATCTGGGTGCCTGGGCCGACACGGGTCAAGAGTTCGTTGTCTTCCTTCGACAGCATCGGATGCTCCCTACTTCAAATCTGTCTGTGTCATCGTCGTTTCTGCGGTACCCGCCTATTTCCAGCGGATGCCCTGCGGATTGATGCTATAGGCGCTGAAGGCGCCCGGTTCGACCGTCAGATCGGTCGTATGCACCACCAGCGCCGGGCTCGGCCCCACCGGGGTAAAATAGGCCATTTCGGTCGAGCGGTCGAAGACCTTGCGGCCCGCAGCCTTGCGCGCCTCCGGGTCCATGATGGACAGGGTCTTGAAGGCGTTGGCGATCATCTCCCTGTCGCCGGTGTAATCGCGCGAGTCCGGCACGGCGTAGATGAATTCCATGGTACCTTGAACGTCGGGATTGCCGCCGCCCGGCCAGGCAGCGACGATGACCTGGATATTACCGTCGGCCTGCTTCTTGCGGTAGGCGCCGATCTCAGCCGGCTGCACGGTCGCTCTCACGCCGATGGAATTGAGCTGGTTGGCGACGATCTGTGCCGTGCCCTTGATGCTTTCGGCGGTGAAGGTCGTGATCTCGAGATCGAAACCATCGGGATAGCCGGCTTCGGCGAGCAGCTTCTTCGCGCCCGCCGGATCGAACGGATAGGGCAGCTTGGTGTAGTCACAACCCGCTTGGAACTTCCAGCACATGGCTTCGGGTGTACGTATGTCGCGCCCGTTGGTGAGGTAGGCGAGGATGTCCTTGCGGTCGATCGCCATCATCAGCGCCCGGCGCACGCGCACGTCGGTGAGCGGCTTGACGCCGGAGCGGCCCTTGGCGTCGATCGCCATGTACATGTACGAGGTGCCTTGGCCCATGGAGAGCGTTACACCCGGCGCCTTCGCCATGTCTTCGGCGTTGGCGAGGGTGGGATCACGCACCAGGTCCAGGTTCTTGACGAGGAACTGCGCGATACGCGTGCCGCTGTCGGGGATGAACAGCAGGTTCATCTTGCCGATGTTGGACGCGGTCTTGGCGGCGGTGCCGTGTTTGAAGTCGGGATTCTTCTCCAGGAAAATCCCCTTGTTGCGGTCGATCTCCACCACCTTGTACATGCCGGTGCCGACCGGCTTGGTCGCGCTGTAGACGACTTTATCCTTCGCCTTGCCGTGTGCGTGCGCCGCCTCGATGGAGGTGAGGTAGGCGAGCCGCGTCAGCGCGTAGGGCGTCGGTGACTTGGAGATCACACGCACCGTGTAGGGGCCGGTCTTCTCCACCCGGTCGATGAAGGACCAATTGCCCTTGAAGCGGATTGTGGTGGTTTTCGGATCGGTCACCCAATTGAGCGTCGAGATGACATCGTCGGCGGTGAAGGGCTGGCCGTCATGCCACTTGATGTCGTCACGCAGTTGGAATTCCAAGGTGTTGTCGTCCATCTGCTTCCACGATTTGGCGAGCAGGGGCTCGAACTTGAAATCCTTTTCGTTGAAGACGATGAGGTTGTCGAAGACCGCCTCAGTCTCGAACACCGTTTCCGGCTTGGGATCGAGATAATAGCTGATGCCCTGGATCGGGGCGGCGAGTGCGAGGCGCAGCGTATCTTTTGCTTTCTGCGCGGCCGCGGGTGCGGCGGCCAAACCAATGGTCAGGGCCGCGGTCATCGCGGTCGCGCAGAGCAATGTGGTCTTCGTTCTCATTATCGGTTCCTCCCTGTCTTTGTTTCCTGGAAATCACATATGGATATCTACTTCCATCTGATGTCCTGCGGATTAATGAGATACGCGTTGAAGGCGCCGGGTGTCACGGACAACTCGGACGTATGCACGACGATGGAGGGGCTGGGCGCCACCGGCGTGAAATAGGCCATCTCCATCGAGTGGTCGAAGACCTTGCGCCCCGCCGCCTTGCGTTTTTCCGGATCCATGATGGTGAGGGTCTTGAAGGCGTCGGCGATCATCTCCTGGTCGCCGGTATAGTCGCGCGACTCCGGCACGGCGTAGATGAACTCCATCGTGCCCTGAACATCGGCATTACCGCCGCCCGGCCAGCCGGTGACGATGACCTGGATCTTGCCGTCGGCCTGCTTCTTGCGGTAGGCGCCGGTATCGGTCGGCTGGACCGAGGCCGCGATGCCGATCTGGTTGAGCTGGTTGGCGACCATGTTCGCCGCCGCCTTGTGCGACTCGTTGGTGAAGGTCGTGATCTCAAGCGGGAAGCCGTCGGCATAACCGGCTTCGGCCAGCAGCTTCTTGGCGCCGGCCAGATCGTACGGGTAGGGCAGCTTGGTGTAGTCGCAACCCGCCTGGAACTTCCAGCATAAGGCTTCCGGCTCACGCAGCTTGCGGCCGTGCGTCAACAGCTCGAGGATGTCCTTGCGGTTGATCGCCATCATCAGCGCCTTGCGCACGCGGATGTCCTGCAGCGCCTTCACGCCGGAGCGGCCCTTGGCGTCGATCGCCATATAGATGTAGCCGACGCCCTGGCCCACGGAGATTTCCACGCCCGGCGCCTGCGCCATGTCTTCGGCGTTGGAGATCGACGGATTGCGCACGATATCGATGTTGCGCACCAGGAACTGTGCGATGCGGGTGCCGGCATCGGGAATGAACGGCATCTGGATGCGGCCGATGTTGGAGGGCGCCTTGGCGGTGCCGCCGTGCTTGTAGTCGGGATTGCGCTCCAGCACGATGCCCTTGTTGCGGTCGATATCGACGACCTTGTACATGCCGGTGCCGACAGGCTTGGTGGCGGCATAGATCACCTTGTCCTCGGCCTTGCCGTGCGCGTGCGCCGCCTCGATGGAGGTGAGATAGGCAAGGCGCGTCAGCGCATAGGGCGTCGGCTGCTTGGAAATCACGCGCACCGTATGCGTGTCGACCTTCTCGATCTTGGCGATGAAGTTCCAGTTGCCCTTGAAGCGGATGCCGTTGGTCTTCGGATCGGTGATCCAGTTCAGCGTATAGACCACGTCGTCGGCGGTGAAGGGCTGGCCGTCATGCCACTTGATATCGTCGCGCAGCTGGAATTCGAGCGTGACGTCATCGACCTGCTTCCAGCTCTTGGCGAGCAGGGGTTCGAATTTGAATTCCTTTTCATCGAAGATGATCAGGTTGTCCATCACCGCCTCGGTCTCGAAGACGGTCTCCGGCTTGGGATCGAGATAATAGCTGATGCCCTGGATCGGCGAATCGAGCGACAGGCGTAGCGTATCCTTCGATTTCTGCGCGGCGGCCGGCATCGCAGAACAAACAATCGCGCAGGCGCCAAGGCCGAACGTAGCGCCAAGCAATAGGTTTCTGATCACAAAGAGACTCCTGTAGTGGTAGGCTTGAATTCTTGCAGCACTTACTCGGCCGCGTGTTTCGCGATGGTGCCGCCGTGGCGGTATTGCTCCGCCCCTTGCTGCCAATCGGCGTCGGGGTCGATGACCACCGAGACCGAGCGCACGTTGTACCATTCGCCGTGGTGGGGCGCGTCGGGCTCCTTGCCGCGCTGCAATTCGCGCACCAGGCGCAGCATCAGCTTGCGCCACTGGATGATCGCGCTGTCGGACGAACCGAGATGCTCCTTCCAGCGCGGCACGATCGGCCCCATGCTTTCCTGTACCGCGGCATCCTGGTTCGGGATGCCCTTGATGCCGGTGTAGTTGCCGACGCGCTGCACCTCGCGATCGAGGCCGTAATCGTTCGCGCGGTTCTGGCGCGGCTGGTACCTTTCATCGACCGGGCCCCAATAATTCTCGCGCCCGCCGAAGAAATCGCGTTCCTCTTGGGTCATCTCGCGGCCCGGATTGGCGCCGAACGACCAGGTCCAGGTATTTTCGTCGTCGATCGGAACCCAGGCGTGGCCTTGGAAATAAGGTGCCGGATTGTCGTCATCGCGCATGCCGCCCGGGATCATCGTATAGAACGGCAGCAGGAACGGCGTGATGCGCCAATAATGTTTGTTCTCGCTCTTCAGTTCGCGGCGCGCACCGATCAGCAGGCCATGTTCGACCTCCCGCACGTCGAACACGGGATGGCGATCCTCGCCCGACAGGCGTCCGCCCGGCATACCCTTGTTGACGGGGTGCGAGCGGTCGAGCCCGCGATGGAGATAAGAGATGTGCGAGGAATCGATGCCGCCCTCGACCGCCTGTGCCCAGTTGCAATATTGCTGGCGTTTGACGGCAATGCGCCGCGTCGGCGGAAGGTAGGACCATTCGAAATCGGGCAAGGCCGGCATCTTGTCCTTCGGGCCCATATAGACCCACACCACACCGCCGCGCACCGCCGTCGGATACGAGGTGAGCGTCACCTTGCGCGCGAAGTTGGTTTCGCCGGGCTCCGACGGCTGGTCGACGCAATTACCGTCCACATCGAACTTCCAGCCGTGATAGACGCAGCGCAGTCCGCATTCCTCGTTGCGCCCGAAATAGAGGTGCGCCATGCGATGCGGACAATAGGCATCGAGGATGCCGACGCGACCCTGCGTGTCGCGGAAGGCCACGAGGTCTTCGCCCAAGAGGCGCAGCCGCACCGGATCGCCGTCCGGCGCCGCCACTTCGTCCTCCAGCAGCGCCGGCATCCAGAAGCGGCGCAGCAATTCGCCCATGGGCGTTCCCGGCCCGACGCGGGTCAGGGTTTCGTTGTCCTGTTGCGATAGCATGATGACGTCCCGATCGTTATTTCCAGCGGATACCTTGAGGATTGATGCCATAGGCGCTGTAGGCGCCGGCCTCAACCGATACTTCCGATCCGTGCACGTACAGGCCGGGGCTCGGTCCGAGCGGCGTGAAATAGGCCTGATCGAGGCTGCGGTCGAAGATCTGCTTGCCGAGCGCCTTGCGTTCCTCCGGGTCCATGATGGTCAGTGACTTGAACGCCATCGCGATCATGTCGGCATCGCCCGAATAGTCGCGTGACGGCGGCACGGCGTAGAGCCCTTCGAAGGTACCCTGCACGTCCGGGTTCCCGCCGCCGGTCCAGGAAGCGACCATCATCTGCAGCTTGCTGTCCGCCTGAAGCTTGCGGTAGGTCGCGGTCGGATAGCCTTGCACCGAGGCGCGGATGCCGATCGCGCGCAACTGATTGCCGACGATCTGCGCGACCGAGTTGGGGTTGTCACGCACGAAGGTGGTGATCTCCAGATCGAAGCCGTCCGGATAGCCGGCTTCGGCGAGCAGCTTCTTCGCCGCCGCGGGATCGTATGGATAGAGCGGCTTGGAATAGGCGCAGCCCGCCTGGAAATCCCAGCACATCGCCTTCGGGCCCTTGATGTCGCGACCGCCGGTGAGGAAGGATTGGATGTCGTCGTGATTGACCGCCATCATCATAGCGCGGCGCACGCGCACGTCGGTCAGCGGCTTGTTGCCGGTGCGTCCCTTGGCGTCGATCGCCATGTACATAAAGGCCGTGCCTTGGCCCATGGTGATCGTCACGTTCGGCGCCTTGGCCATGTCTTCGGCGACGGCCAGCGTGGGTGCGCGCAGCATGTCGATGTTGCGCACCATGAATTGCGCGGTGCGCGTGCCGCTGTCGGGCAGCGAGATCATCTGGATCTTGCCGATGTTGGACGGCGCTTTCGCGGTGCCGCCGTGCTTGTAGGCCTTGTTGAGTTCGACCGTGATTCCCTTGTTGCGATCGATTTCCAGCACCTTGTACATGCCGGTGCCAACCGGCTTGGTCGCGCTGTAGACGACCTTGTCTTCCGCCTTGCCGTGGGCGTGTTTGGCCTCGATGGAGGTCAGATAAGCAAGGCGCGTGAGCGCGAACGGCGTCGGCGTCTTGGAAATCACGCGCACCGTGTAGGGACCGGTCTTCTCCACCCGGTCGATGAAGGCCCAATTGCCCTTGAAGCGGATGCCGGTGGTCTTCGGATCGGTCAGCCAGCTCAGCGTATAGACCACATCATCGGCGGTAAACGGTTGGCCGTCGTGCCATTTGATGTCGTCGCGCAACTGGAATTCCAGCGTGTTCGGATCGATCTGCGTCCAGGATTTGGCGAGAAGCGGTTCGAACTTCAGTGTCTTCTCGTCGAAGATGACGAGATTGTCGAACACCACCTCCGTCTCGAAGACCGTTTCCGATTGCGGATCGAGGTAATAGCTGATGCCTTGGATCGGCGCGTCGAGCGCCATGCGCAGGACGTCTTTGGATTTCTGCGCCGACGCGACGCCGGGACAAGCAGCAACACCGATCGTCAGAGCCGCGAAAAGACCGCCGGAAATAAACGCGCGGGCGGTCGGGATGGAAAATGCCACGATTGATCGCTCCCAAATTGGTTGTCGGGATTGGACCGTCCGACGGGATCGGACGCTCGTTACCCGATTTATTGAAAGGTCAACTTTATTCTACCGGTTGCGGCACGTCCATGGCGGCTGTATCTCGTGGGTATGGCCGGTCTTACTCTTCCCGGCGGCCTTGGCCGCGCACTCAGACATCGTGATCTGCGGCTGTATCTGGTTGCCAACCTGCAATCCAACATCTGCACCTGGGCCGCGCGGCTCGCCATGTCTTGGCTCACCTGGCACCTGACGCAATCGACCAGTTGGCTCGGCATCATGGTGTTCGCCGAGCTGGCGCCCATGGTGCTGTTCGCGCCCATGGGCGGCGCCATCGTCGACCGTCACGGCGCCATCACCTGTTCGAGGATCTCGCAGGTGAGCCTCACATTCATCGCGCTGGGGCCCACCGTCCTGACCTTCACCGATTGGGTCACGCCGTACTGGCTGCTCGTTTTCGCCATGATGCAGGGCGCGGTGGCGGCGATGAACAATCCGGCGCACCTGTCCATGCTGGGTGACGTGGTGCCGCCAGAGGATATGCGTCCCGCCGTGACGCTGCAGGCCGGTATCGTGCAGACGTCGCGCTTCCTGGGGCCGGTGGTCGCCGGCCTGATCATCCCGTGGGGCGGGCCCGCCTGGGTATTCGCGTTGAGCGCGGTGGGCTTCTTCGTCTATTGGCTACTGTTGCTGCCGATCAAGGGCGGTACCATCGAGCGCGGTGAGAAGCGGGGCCTCGGCGCGGAATTCATGGAAGGGGTGCGTTATGCGCGCTCCAACGCGATCATCGGCTCGGTCCTGTTGTTCTCAGCCATCCTGGCGATTCTGATCCGGCCCGTGATCGATCTGTTCCCGGCGTTTTCCGACCGCATCTTCGGGCGTGGCGCGGAAGGCCTGTCGATCCTGCTTGCCGCCATGGGCATCGGCTCGATCCTTGGCGTCGTCACCATGGCGGTGCGTGACCGCTCGTCCGGGCTCGACAAGATCTTCACAGTGAGCTCGGCGAGCAGTGCTTTGTTGCTCGGCGCCTTCGCCTTCACCACCGACTTCTGGGTCGCGGTCTGCGTCGTCGGCCTGTTCGGCTACAGCAACAACATTTCGGGCATCTGCGGCCAGACGCTGGTGCAATCCGAAGTCATCCCGGCGATGCGCGCGCGCATCCTCAGCATGCTGGGCCTCACCTTCCGTGCCGTTCCCGCCATGGGCGCCTTGATCATGGGCTTCGCAGCCGAACGCTTCGGTCTTGCTCCGCCCATCATGACCGCGGCGATCGTCTGCCTGCTGTGCTGGCCGCTTTTGTCGGCCAAGCTGCGGCGTGCGGGCAGCACGGTGCCGGCCGAATAGGGCTGCGCTCGCCGCCACGGCCTGATGGATGATCCGCCCGGCTGAGGCGTTTCAGTCGCCTGTTCTCACATATCCCTTGGCGCGCATGCAGGCGTCGATCTGGTCCTGTTCATAGGCGAAGCGCCGCTGGCTGAGGGTTTGCTCCCGCCGGCGGACCCACTCGCCCTCAGGGCCGGGTCTGGATCGTTCGATCACCGAATAGGGGTTCGGAAACCGTTGCGCGCCTCTGGCGAACGCATCTCGTGCGCAGGCTTCGCGATCGGCATCCCATTGCGCAGCCGGCAGGTGCGGGTTCTCCCACCGCCCCGCACCGCAGGCGCAGAATAAGAGTGACATGGAAACGACCGCGATCCGTTTCATCGATGTTACTCTGCCGAACCGGGTTGAAGCAGGGCGATCATATCATGCCGTGCAGCGCTGATGATCCATGACCATTGCGTACGGCGGTCCGATTCGGTCAGAACCGCGGCCTAGAAGAATTTTTTTAGGGAAAAAAATGGAGCGGACGATGGGATTTGAACCCACGACCCCAACCTTGGCAAGGACGCGCGCACGGTCGAATTTTCGGCGGTAACCTGCGACTCTCTATTCTCGGGTCGGGTCCGCCGACGTGTACCACCAATGTACCTGCTTAGTCTTTCGCGCGAGGCTTTGCCGGCGCCGCTGTGCCTGCCAATATCGACCCATGCCCAGGAAGAGAAAATCGGGCTCGTCCGATATGGTCGACGCCAATTCATTGTCGTTCGACGTCCAGAAACAAATCTACGACAACCGCGTTCAAAAGCGGCAACGCGCGCTCGACTATCTCGTCGACGAGGCGGTCAAATACTTGGAGGAGGGCCAGCGATTATTCCCGACCTAAACCCTTCCTCCCTGGTGAACTTGCGAGCCGGGCCCGAGCGATCGGGCTAGGCTTTTTTTGTGCTAGAGATCAGGATCGCTCCGGTATCAATCAAGACGTTGCTCGATTTGCAGCGTCGATTGCCTCGGCAACCCTGTTAAGCCTCCGGCGAAGCGTGCGTCTCCATGCTGCTCCGTTGGAATCGATCGTCGCTCAACATGTCCTTCTTTAATCCGCGTGTCCGAATGTTGTATATTTCCGAATGGATCGGTTTTCCGAGATGATGTCCGTCGCAGTGCGCGAAGATCCTGACGGCGCCTTCGAACTGGCCGTTGAACCGGGCGCAATACAGCCGCGCGGCACATTGAAAGCGCGCCATATTTTCGTGCAGGCGGCTGGTCATGCCATGTATGAGGGCGATTGGGTGGCACAGATGGCACGCGATGTGGGTTTCGCATCGGGCGATGAAATCCGAAAGTACGTGAGTGGCGAATTTACTCCGTCCTTCCGCTTCTGCCTGCGCGTGCGCGATTTGCTGATCAAGCGTCGATCGCCCCGTTAAATCAATGTCGGTGCTGGCGTTGTCGGGCGTGACTTAAGGATGATCCGTTGATCAGGAACCTTAACACGCGACTGGTGGTTCCGATCGGGCGCCCGCCAATGGAGAAGGCAATGACGGACGAGCGGATCAAACGCGACGAAGCTTATGAAATCCAATACTGGTGTGAAAAATGGGGCGTGAGCAGCCAAAGGCTACGCGAGGCCGTCGCCAAAGTTGGTCCTATGGCTAAGGACGTAGCGCGGGAGCTCGGCAAGCCGTCGTGACGAACTTCCCTCGTTCGTCGCGGCGCGCAGCCAAACCCTTGTCCTTGGTCAGGGACCAGCCGCGTCCATCTTTCGGTGCCGGGCCTTTTTGTTACTTGCCATCAGGCGTCGATTTCGACGCTCTCGTCTCCGTCCTTCGCAAGCTTGTGGATCGCTTCAATCTGATCGAGCCCAAGCACCCCATTATTGTAGGCGATCGACGCTAGGTATGTGTCCTCTGGCAATTCGGTCATTGCAAAACGAACTGCGCGTAGAACCGTCTCGCATTCGCATGTTTTACTACCTTCCGCCCGTCCAGGGACGAAGGAATGTCGCGCCCACCTCACAGTCGCGGGTGCAGTCAATTCTACCTTCATCGTTCTATCCCTTCGTAACCAACCCTGATCGCGCCTCGGCCGGGCGCTCGCGCGGGTCTGGTCTTTTTGTTTGGGAAAGGTGCGCGCCGGGCTTTATATCGGCTAGGGGACGGAACCTTTTAGGCCGGACTAACCACTACCCCGCTGCATCCGCAGACCGCGTGTCCGTCCACGCCGCCACACTCAAGCGATGATACATCTTCCGGCCTTCACTTGGAAGGTTTGACCGACGGAGCTGGACCTCCCCTCGGGATGCCCAGCATTTTTATGTCTTTCGGCTGAGGACCGGTCCACAATGCGGCATGGCAAATATCAATGTTAATCACGTACACGCGATGTACGAAGCCATCGCCAAGTGCGCCGCCGATTCTGAAATGAGCCTTGAAGAGATGGTTCTGGCCGTAGCCGCTAATCTCGGCCGATCCACTGTTCATGCCTCGGCGGAGATGGCCCATGAATTCTCCGAGGGCGGCCCGCAACAGGAAGGCGATGAAACGCTCAGCCTTATGATCGGCTATGCCATGCGCGCGTTCTGGTCTGGTGTTCGGGCTGGTGAGGCGGGCATGGCGGAAGACGAGCCCGTCAGCTGACAGTCATCGCTCAGCTTTTTTTATTCACTAAGCAGCGGGCTCGCGCGCCAGAAACCAAAGTCATTCTTTGGGCTCACCTATTTTCCGCGAACTGCCTTTTGGTGTGAAAGGCGCGGTATTTATCGGTGCCCCGTACTCTAATGCCCAGCAGGCCAGGGCAACAATTCGGGGAATCTCAAGCGTGCCATTAATATATCGGACGATACTTTTCTGGTCCGCCTCCAATGCTTCAGCTGTCGCGGACGCAGACAGACCAAGGCGATCCATCCATATCCGGAAAGCATCCTTTGTCATCGCCGGCGGTCGAGGATGGGAGTTCATAGTGATGAGCCTAATCGCCTTTGGATGATGCGCCCACCCGGTACCACGGTTCTGATAGAATTCACCCGGAGCGCGCCGATGAATGTTGCTTGGTGCTGCTCCAATGCTCGTAAGTCAGACGACCGTGAGCTGCAACCGTCATCTCGTCTGAAATGGATTCCCGGGGTTAGCCTGCAAACCTCCGCCTCATCGCTGGTGCCATGCATATAAGCGCAACGACGTTATTTTGGCGCGCCCTGAGCCATTCTTGTTTGGCATAATACCGAAGCGGAGATACGACACATCACGAGCTTCAACCTTGATGTCTTGCTTCTCGTACGTTGCGCCAGTGGGACTAAAAACGTATTCCTGAATGAATATCCTGTGAAACACGTCTCCATCTGCAGATATTTCGATCTGCACCTCTTGTGTGCGTGCACAGCTCCTTTCAATCACCTCGTAGACGATCCTGTTCAAGGATTGGGGCACATCGAACGCAATTACGATACACTCTGCCATATCTGCTCGGCCGCTCGACCAGTAGCTTTCAAGGTCTGCGTTAAACAGGCTCTCAACGGGATGTGCGGGATCCTCGCTCGAAAATCCGATTGTACAATTCGCGAGACAATCGATTTCTCGCACCGACGAAGACGCGATTTGCGCTTCATCTAATATATACTTTCGCATGCTGTTCCTCATTTTGCCCCCACGCCATCCGATCGCGATCAACGATGTTTCGCTTCGTCAGTAATAGCGTGGGCAGAAGAAGTGCGTGGGGATGAACGCGCACAGCGCATCTATCGGTAATAAGCGAGTCGGGATCTGAAATGTTCCATTGAGCGGCGAACGCATACAGCTCGCAGAAGTCGATCCCCGAAAACGAGTCAATGAATGATAGCGCGCCGTAGGTAGAGATGGACGGTTGTGCCTCGGCTGCGGCGCGCAGTTACACGAACTGCACCACCCCAGCCTTCTAGATTCTCGGCGACTCCGACTAACCCTGACCGTTTATCACGTGCACCAGAGTCCCTAAAAACATTAGCTAGGGCCGCTACAGAGAAACCGATTCCCTTATCTCTAATCGACATTCTCATGTAGTCGCCGTCGTGAAGAAATATGTCTTCTTTGATCACCAGGGGCACAATCGTAAATGTGACCGTCCCGCCGTTTGGCATTGATGTTCGAGCATTTATAAGAATCTCGAAGAGAGCCAGCTGAAGCATAACCGTTTCAGCTAACACCTTGAAACCGCGGCCATAGTCATTCACGACGATCTTTAGATCTGGTCCGACGGTATCGGTCAGGAAGTCCATTTGCTCACCAATAAAGGCGAGAAGATCAAGAGGGGCGGTAACGACGCGTCGGTCCGCCGCAGCGCAGAGCCGACCCTCAAGGTCAAAATTAGAAGATTCCATTGCCAGCTCCGAGCCGTTAGGCGGGAGCATTGGTGCTGCGAGCACCCATCTCTCAGCCGCCGACGCCCAAGGGGATCAGTCGACGATGCGAATAACATAGGTCTTTATACACCCGGTTGCTAGGTAATTGATGCTCTGCGATTTCGCGTATTGCCGGAGGGTCCGCATTCATGTCTCCGTGCTCTGCGAGCCGGACGGCCTCCATGGGGAACCGACACGATCGCGTGTGCGTTCCCTGAGATGAACACAATACTGTGGGAGTGCATGTATGTTCAAATTTATTGGTGGAACAATCGGAATCATTTTTCTGATCGGATTGCTGGTGGTGATCGCCGTCCTCGCGCTCATTTTTTAGGCCGGAATGACCGCTTGGTGCTTTCCTGACCAGCGTAATCCCGAGCAGCTTGCATGGCGTGTTCGGATGATTTCATTTCTGAGCAATTAGCAAAGCGGCGCGACCGGCTCGATCAACTCGCGGCCGTTATTGGCGACACTTCCCACGGCACGGCCAACCGGCCAGATATACAGTAGGTCCGGATCACAAGGCTTCAGAAGCGCGCCGACGTCACCCAGATCGGCGCCCTCGATCTCACCTAGCCAGAGGGACCAATCAGCGCGATCGAGTAGCACCGGCATGCGGTCATGAATTCGCGCCGCCGCTTCGTTGGGCTCGCAGGTGGCGATGATGCATGACAGAACGGCCTGCCCGCTCGCGGGGTCGGCTTTCCTTTGCCTCGGAGTCGATCCCGATTTCTATCAACCTCACCGGCGAAGACGCCGCACATAGACGAGACCCCACGCCAGACCGATCAGCGCGGCGGTCAGGGAGCCCAGCAGTACGCCGAGCTTTGCCGCGCTCAAGAGCGCTTCATTCTCGAAGGCGAGCATGGCGATGAAGATCGACATCGTGAAGCCGATCCCGGCGAGGAGGCCGATCAAGGTGATCCCGCCCCAGGTCACGCCGGGCGGCAGCCGGCACCAGCCCAGCCGCACCATGAGCCATGTGATGGCGATGATGCCGAGCGGCTTGCCCGCGACAAGGGCGATGCCGACGCCCATCATGACCAGTTGCGTGCCGCCCGCGCCGAGATCGCCCCCTTCCAGACTGATGCCGGCATTCGCGAGCGCGAAGATCGGCATGATGCCGTAGGCGACCCAGGGGTGAAGTGCGGTCTGCACGCGCAAGACCGGCGGCAACATCTCGCGGTTTGCCAGACGTAATTGCCGCAAAGGCCGCGACAAACGGTTCATGTCCTTGGCGGACACCGCCTCCTTGTCGCGCAACTCGTCGGCGATGCGCGACACGACCTCGATGGGATGCTCCCGCATCGGGGTCGAGAACACAGGCGTCATCAGGCCAAGAACCACGCCGGCCAAAGTCGGGTGAGCGCCAGTGACCAGCAAGCCGATCCAGACGACCGCGCCTGGGACCACATAAACGTAAGCCGATCCCATGCCCATCCGTTGCAGGGCGATCACCATGATGATGCCGGCTCCTGCAATCGCGAATCCGCTCAAGTCGAGTCCGGCGGAATAGAAGAAGGCGATGATCAAAACCGCGGTCACGTCGTCGATGATCGCCAGGGCCAGCAGGAACACCCTCACATTGGGGGGGATCGAGCGTCCCAGCAAAGCCAGCACGCCGACGGCGAAGGCGATATCCGTGGCTGTCGGCACGGCCCAGCCACGCACGCGCTCCGGATCGCCATTGAACGCCAGATAGATCAGGGCCGGAGCGATCACCCCACCGATTGCCGCCGCGATCGGGAGTATGGCCTGATCGAGCTTACTCAGCGCGCCTTCATGGATCTCGCGCCGAATCTCCATCCCGACGACGAGGAAGAAGATCGTCATCAACGCATCGTTGATCCAGAAATGCAGTGATCGGGAGAAGGTAAACTCGCCGATCCCGATGGCGACCGGCATGTGCCATAGATCGTGATAGCTGTGGGCGAAGGGCGAGTTCGCCCAGATCAGGGCCAGCGTCGCGGCGACGAGCAAGGCGATGCCGCTGACGGCTTCAATATGCAAAAAACGCTGGACCGTCGCGAATGCGCGTTCGGCCAGATATTGGGTACGAGACGGATTCCGGGTGGCAGCAGAATGGTTCACAGGCGCGCATACTCTGCGCGGCGGCCCGACCAAACGCATTCCCTGCCCACGGCCCTATGCGCGTGGACACCCGCGCGGAAAGTATCGAAGAGCCTCCCGCAGCGCAACATGCGTTCGTTCACGATAGAACAACGATCTAAAAGGTCAGTTCGATTCGCGACTGCCTTTTCGTTGGAACACAGCCCGAACATGGTGTGCGAGATTTGTACCACCACGGCCGGTTTGTTCGCGTCATGTTTCGACCGCGAACGACCGTCAGCGCGAAAGTCGCTCGTCAAAAAAGGCTGGAATCCTGGGAGAAATTGGAGCGGACGATGGGATTTGAACCCACGACCCCAACCTTGGCAACCGCCTAATTACGTTGTCGCGCTGTTAAACAGGATTCGCCGGGAATGAGCCCGAGTGGCGGGAAATCGCGGTTTTCCGGGATCCGTACAAGTTCTTATGCCTGCGCCGACGTAAACTACAGCGGACGGAGAGGAACTGGCGTGAAATGTGACAACTGTATGGAACGCTTCGCTCCGCATTCGATCAGCATTCTCTGTCCGTTGAGCGGATGAAAGAACTCAAGGCATTGGGCGGCGAGGGCATTCCTCCAACCGACATCAAATTTCCGGACCCTTAGGTTCGGGGGAAGTATTTCTTAGCCCGCCGCGCGATATTGCGCTGGTCGATGGCCATCGACGCACACCTAACTCAAAGGAGCGTCGATATGACGAATAAAATTGTTGAAAGCACTGAAGTCTCACCGGAGATCGTCGTCTCAGCGTTTCAGCATTGCACATGAGCTCGGGCATTATTGCCTCGAAGGCCATCCAGACGCGCTCCTATCCAACGGAAGGCATTATTCACGAGCGGGTTTTGTTTCGTCAGATCCGTTCGAGCAGGAAGCCGATCACTTCTCCCACTATTTCTTGAGGCACTACAAACGAGGAGGCCGTCGAGAAGCCGAAGAAGAAGTCGCACGCGTGATCAACGCTATTATCGATGGAGAGATTGACCTGCCGTCCGGTTACGACGTGGTTTGGTTCGAAAGCTTCTTAAAGCTAGATGACCCTAACGCTAACGATTAAGGGTGGAGGTATTAGGGAAGGATCGGAAAGGCCGGAAGGTTCGGATCTGGTTCGAGGGTGAACAGGAATAAGGTCTGCACCGCACCGGGCACTATCTTGCATAGCTAGCGGCGGAGAGGTCCTTCCCTGCTAGCGCCGCCGCTGGCTGGCACCCGGTGCGCCACCACCACCACCACGCCGTCACCTTTCCTCACCGCGACTTCAACCTCAATGGGCATGGATTCCGAGATGCTGAAAGCCGCGTCGTCTCGCGACATCGGTGCCCGCTCCCGGTCCGAGGTTACACGCGCGGTTACCGCTGAACGCCGTTCGAGCCGCCCGGCGACCATCTTGCGATTACTTGTGCGGGTTACGACGCCGTGTTTTTTTCAGAATTTTTTCATTTGATGCGACCACGTTATGACCGACTTCAAGATTTCGATCACGAACACCACCCGCCGCCGCAGGCTGAAGGACGGCACGCTGGCATCCTACCCGCAGTGGTACTGTGAATACCGCGAGCCCAAATCCGGGAAGCGCCGCCGCCGTGCCTTCAACCGCAAGAAGGACGCCGAGGCGTATCGGAACAATTTGATCGTCAAGGTGTCCGACGGCGCTTATGTCGATGAGCGCAAAGCCCCGACCGTCGCCCAGGCGATTGATCACTGGCTCGCTGACCGCGCGCCCAAGGTGAAGACATCGACCTTGAAGGGGTACAAGGTGGTCGTGAACGGCGCGATCCGTGGCCCGCTCTTGATCGGTATGCCGAAGGACCGCGCCGACTATACCGGGGGCCGCATCGCCCCCGATGGCGGCCGCTTCATCAAGCTGCTCGGTCACATCAAGCTCACCGAGTTAACGACGGCGATGATCCGCGTCTGGCACAAGACCGTCGTGGACAATTGCGGAATCTATACCGCCAACCGGGCCAAGAGCCTCCTGAAATCAATCCTCGCGTTGGCCGAGGAAGATTTTTCGATCCGCGCGCCGTCGATGCCGACGGGGCTGGCCAAAAGGCGGCATAAGGCGAAAAAGACTATCTTGTCGCCCGAGGCCATCGCCACGTTGGTCGCCGCCGCGAAAGCCGATCCCGAGCAGGGTATCTTTTACGCGTTCCCGTTCCTCGCTGGCACCCGTCCGTCCGAGCAATTGGGTCTGCTGTGGAGCGAGGTGGATTTCGAAAAGAATGTGATCCGCATCCGCCGCATCCAGGAGCGTGACGGCTCGCTGACGGAGATGACCAAGACCGAGGCGGGCACGCGCGAAATCCCGATAGGCGCGGCCCTGCGCGAGATGCTGCTCGCGTGGCGTCTGCGCTGCCCGCGCCTGGAGAAGGAGCTATACCGTGTCTTCCCCGGCCCCGGACGGCTCCAGGAATGGCCGAAGCCGCGATCAGGCGGGGGTGGGCCGCTAATTTATCAGAACTTCCGCAAGCGCTATTGGGTGCCCGCGTTCAAGAAGCTCGGCTTGCCCTACGTGACACCGCACTCGGCCCGGCATTCGTTCATCTCGACCTTGCAGGCGCAGGGCATTGAGGTGGGGCTCGTCGCCCAGATCGCGGGCCACGCCAACCCGACCGTGACCCTTGGCCACTATACCCAGGCCGTGCGCGACGGCAGCGCCGCCGTCGAGGCGTTGGATCGGGCTTATGGGGCGTAGGGGTACAGGCATGGTGTCACGGCTACACACCCCCGCCGTGACCAGGGAACAGTACGCGCGGAAGCGCGGGTATAGGGAGTGCTATCCCTATAGCGGCCAGCCCCATGGCGCTTCCGTGAGCCGCTCCTGCGGCGGGAGGGCACATGCCATGTGGCAATGAAACTCTTGGCCAAATGCGCCCTCGGCACGTCATGATCCGGGATAAGCGCAGCGGCATCGAGGAATGGATACCGCTGGATCGGGCCGAGAGGCTAATGGGCTTGTCCGCCGATGAGATCGAAGCGGCGCTGTGCGAATTCGGCGAGTGCGAATCGGAGCATTTCATCGCCCTGGAACCCGAATAGACATCATCGCCTTCGCGGGAGGAGGATCGTTCGACCCTCCCCCTTCGCAAGCATATAGGTAAGTGGCATCCGAGGACCCATTGGGGCCTGCGATTAACTCCAAACGCATACGCGATACGCGTCGCACACCTATTGCACGACGTAATCGACTGATGTGGGAGAAACACGGATGACACGGAGTGTTCGGCCTTCCATGGTCACGCTTTGGCCGTCCGATATGCGGATCTGAATTGGCCGTTCCGCCATAGCGTATTCCGATGCGCCTTGAGGTGGCACGACCTGATAGCTGGTTGTCGTCGATGATCCCGAAATCGGCGTTGTGCCGACCGAGCCGGTCATGGTTGTGCTGGACGTCTGCGGGATAACGAACGGCGACGAATTCATGGTGGTCGCGTCGCTGGCAACCGCGATGCCGGATCGTTCAAAGATCGCCTGCGAATCCTGGGTGCCCATATAGCGGACGATGGTCCGGCCGGCGTTTGTCGTGCGTCCAAAAATATCGGCATGGCCGAAGGCATTTGGTAGGGAACGCTGCATCTGGAACGCTATGACCGTATCGCCAGGACCGGCAGAACGCACCTGGCCGTCCGCTGGCGTTAATAGCATGGTCTTGGTTTCGATAGGCGCGCAGGCGGCAAGGGCTGGCGCTAGCAGAAAGATTGTAATGCGGATGAATCCCCCGACAGTCATTTGCCGTCTCCAGTAGTTTGGCAAAATTCAAAAAAACACAGCCTAAAATTCATGGTCAATTATTCGACTGCTCCAACGCACCCGAGATACCTGCCAGTTATGAAATTTGGGTCCCACCGTTCACATGTCTCTACCGCAGCGACGGCCAAGCGAGCTGCGCTGTCCGGATGTATCAGCAGGAAGAACGCAACGTGGGCGGTGCTGAAGACCCAGATGGCCGCCCCCGAAGCGGCCCGCCGGAGCCGGTCTGCACACGAGGCTACGAAAGCGCTTCGTTCGATTCGCGGAAAATGCTGGTAGATCAGCAGAGACTTAGTCGAGGCGTAGAACGCCGCCACTTCATCGAGATAGAGATACTTAGATGAGTTCTTGCGGCCCTTCGGCAACGACACTTCCAGTCCATTATCTGGATCGAAGAACACAAGATCGACATCGCGAAAGGCTTGAGCACAATGCGCCATGAATATCTGTCGGCCCGTTGTGTCGTCTGGCAACAGCTCGTTGTGATAGCTGACTTTCGCTAACGCGCCGCTTTCCTCGATGACGTGGAGCCGCCGCCGATCCGGTTCGTTGGCGGTGTGCGCTAGCAGGTCGAATAGGGCAGGGTCATAGTGACGCTGCTCATGCGGCCGTCCGAGATACGAGAGCTTGTTCCCGTCGGAACTTCCGTCCGAGGGCGTGAGCATCCAGCACACGCCGATCCGATTTGTGCCGCTCAATGAGAGGGCTCGGAGCAACGCATACTTTCGATAGTCGTTGATGTCCCCGACGTATTGATGCTTCACGCCGCCCCTCGTCCCCACGATGGCGAGTACGGGCCATTTTTCGCAATTTCAGGCCGACTTCTCGCATAAGTCGCCACAATATTGCGAATTATTGAGAACTCGCAACATGAATTCCTTAGCTTCTGCCGCTCAGCCTTCGAGTCTGTTCCCGGAGGTGCGCCGTGTCGCTTGCAGGAACGTTCGGGTCAAATTTGCGCAATCATCGGAAGTCCAAGCACCTCACGCAGGACGCGCTTGCCGAAGCGGTCGGATTGTCATCGGAGATGATCAGCAAGATTGAACGGGGAATCGCTACACCATCCTTCGCCACTGTCGAGAAGCTTTCGGAGGTCCTTGAAGTACCCGAAGCAGCTTTCTTTGGTGTGGGACTGGTTGTTGCAGCTAATACTGCGCGGACGAAACAGCTCCTAAAGATTCAAACGCAATTGTCGCGTATGAATGACGATCAGTTGGCTCGTGCGAGTAAAATGCTTAGCGCCTTAGTGGATTGAGGCAGCCGACATCGGACGCGTCTAAAGCCCCCAATATTGTTTGGCCGCAGCTACGGCTACATCAGTCAGCACGTCTTTGCCGATGCCCCATGCACCGCTCGCTGCTTTGCTTAACCAGGTCTTCGCCTTTTTGCCGAGAGGCGTCGTGGAATCCGTCGGCTTCTCGCCCTCGATGATGGTAGCGAGTTCCGCCGCCTCCAGTTTGGGGATGCCCCTCTCCGTTAGAGCTTTAATCAGGCCTGCGCTATCGCCTTTCGCAATTTTCAGGCTGATTTGTGCGCCGTCACCGGAATTGTTGATGTTCGTAACGTCGCCATGAAAGATGTTTTGTACTATTTGGGCTACTTGAGCCTTCTCTGAGGCACCCATCGCCTCGACAGGTTGACCGACAATGATGTGTGCGGCCGCTGGCACGCTTTTCTCCAGTTCCAGCGTGAGATCCAGCATCTTCGTTCGAACCGCGTTTTGAATGCGCGTGAACGCGCTCGCATCGATGCGCCCGTGCAATTCTATGCAAGGTACACCTTCGTAGATCTTGTCCTGGATGATTAGCTTTAAGTCGCTAACATCAATGCCGAAATTTCGATCTTCCCGTGCGAGCATAGTATCGATGACTGCAATGCTGTCGCGTATCGTGAAATCGACCCAATGATCGCCAGCCTCTTTCCTGATGAGGTACGGCGCTACCGAAACCTTACTCAATGTCTGGTAGCCGTTAGAAAAGGTTCCGGTGTATGACAAGGTTGTTTTACGGTAGTCGGGGGCAGCCGCATCACGCGGATACCCTTCGGCTTCGTTTTTGACCCAGTCCTCAAGGTTGTTCACGCCTAGCTTCGACGCCAAGAAGCGTAATTTTAAGAGGATTGCGCCGACGCCTACCTTTTCGTCGAGCAGCGCCGCTTGAATGTCGTGAAGGAGTGCCATCCCACGGTTCCCAGTATAGCCGCCCCGTTGGTAACCCGCAGGTGACCGCCGCCGTTATCGCGTTTTTCCGGCCATTATCGCCAGAGCCGAAAATACAAAAAGCCGCGGAATTCCGCGGCTTCGATCAGCTGGAAAATGGAGCGGACGATGGGATTTGAACCCACGACCCCAACCTTGGCAAGGTTGTGCTCTACCCCTGAGCTACGTCCGCGTGTCGCGCCCGGTTTGCCCGGCGCGGGGCGGATCATACTCATAAGTGAGCGCTTTTCAAGGTGCTAACATGGCCCTAGGGTCCGGCCATGTCAGATAATCCATCCGCGCCCTCCCAGGCCGCGCTCGAGGGCACAATCAAGGCCACGCCCGACGATCTGTTCCGCCGTTTTGCCGAGCTGGGCATTGAGACCCAAACCGTGCGCCATCCGGCGGTTTTCACCGTCGACGAGGCCAAGGCGCATCGCGGCGAGATTCCCGGCGGGCATTGCAAGAACCTGTTCCTCAAGGACAAATCGGGCAAATTGTGGCTGATCGTCATGCTGGAAAGCAGCCGTCTCGACATGAAGGCTGCCCAGGGCCGTCTCGGCTCGCAGCGTCTGTCGTTTGCGAGCCCCGATCTGATGCGCAGTGTTCTGGGTGTCGATCCCGGTTCGGTCACACCCTTTTCGGTGATTAATGCGACCGCAGCTCCGGTTCAGGTGGTGCTCGATGCGGCGATGATGCGCGAATCGCTGCTCAACTATCACCCGCTGACCAACGAGGCGACCACCACGATTGCGGCCGTCGATCTGCTCGCGTTCCTGCGTGCGCAGGGCCATGACCCTATGACCGTCGATTTCTCCGAGGTTCCGGCGGCGTGACGGATATGCAACCGCTGGTGACGTGGTCGAACGCTTGAAAACCACCTCCACGACCCTCGAAAATCGGCCGAATCCGGCTGGTTGATCCGCTCAAGCCTTGCCTTGGCCGGGTCGGCTGCCAATTATTGGCCAGAGATGAACACGCGCCGCCACGGCGCGGCGTAATGATCACGATCGGACCTGTATTATGGCTTTGTTGAATATGGATGGAACGTCCGACGGCGCGTCGCCGGCTGCCGCCACCGACTTCATCGGTGAGACCGATACCCCCCGCTTCAAGGCCGATGTCCTCGACGCATCCAAGCAGGTGCCGATCATCGTCGATTTCTGGGCACCGTGGTGCGGCCCGTGCAAGACGCTGGGCCCGATCCTGGAAAAGCTGGTGCGCGAATACGCCGGCCGCGTGAAGCTGATGAAGATCAACGTCGACGAGAACCAGGAGCTTGCCGCGCAGATGCGCGTGCAGTCGATCCCGATGGTCGTCGCCTTCAAGGACGGCCGTCCGGTTGACGGGTTTGCCGGCGCCTTGCCGGAAAGCCAGGTGCGTTCCTTCATCGAACGGCTGACGGGTGGCGGTGGATCGCCGATCGATCAGGCGCTGGTCGAAGCGCAGGCGGCGCTCGAAGAGGGCGATCACGAAACCGCCATCGCCATCTTCAGCGAAGTGCTGCAGCACGACGGCGAGAACGCGACCGCGCATGCCGGGCTCGCGCGCACCTTGATCGCGTCCGGCCAGATGGACGATGCGCGCGAATATGTCGATGCGCTGACCGACAAGCTGCGCGCCACGACGGAAGTGAGCGCGGTAGTCTCCGCACTCGAACTCGCCGCCGAAGCCGGCGATACGGGAGCGGCGGACGAACTTCGCGCCAAATTGGCGGCCGACGAGGACGATCACCAGACGCGCTACGAACTGGCGCTGGCGCTTTACGGTGCCAACAAAAGCGAAGAAGCGATCGATGAGTTGATGACGATCATCCGGAAAAAGCGCGACTGGAACGACGATGCGGCGCGCAAGCAGCTCCTGAAGATCTTCGAGGCGCTCGGCTTCACCAACCCGATTACCGTCGCGGGGCGGCGCAAGCTATCGACGGTACTGTTCTCCTGATGCGTGATCCGTTCGCCATCCCTTACAAGGATTTGCCGAGCGGGCTGATCGTATTTCCGCTGCCGGGCGCGCTCCTGCTGCCCAACGGGCGACTGCCGCTCAATATTTTCGAGCCGCGTTATATCAACATGGTCGAAGATGCGCTCGGCGAGCAGCGCCTGATCGGCATGGTGCAGACGCGCGATCCATACGAAGGCCTGGTGCCCGAAGGCAGCGATCTGTTCGAGGTCGGCTGCGCCGGGCGCATCGTCTCCTTCGCCGAGACCGCGGATGGCCGCTTCATGCTGACGCTCGAAGGGGTGTGCCGTTACCGCATCGTGAACGAGCTCGAGGGTCGGCGTGGCTATCGCCGCATGAAGGTCGATTTCTCATCCTTCAAGGACGACCTGCTCGATACGGATTGGCGGCTCGACCGCGAAACCTTCCTGCCGACGCTGCGCCGCTATTTTGAGGCGCGCGGCATCGGTGTCGAATGGAAGGCGATCGAGGCCGCGCCCGATCATCTATTGATCGCCTCGCTCGGCATGATGTGCCCGTTCGATCTCAAGGAAAAACAGGCCTTGATCGAGGCGCCGACGGTGGCCGATATGGCGGAACTGATGCGCTCGCTGATGGATATGGCGACACTCGGCATCGAACAATCGAGCGCGAAGCACTGAACGGATGAACCCCATGGCGAACCACGAAGTCGATCCCAAATTGCTGGAAATCCTGGTCTGCCCCATGACCAAGGGGCCGTTGCGCTACGACCGTGCCGCGCAGGAACTGATCAGCGATCAGGCGAAGCTCGCCTATCCGATCCGCGACGGAATCCCGATCATGCTGATCGACGAAGCGCGCAAGATCGACGCATAGGGTCTCGCGACCATTGCAAAGCGTCCTCGCGTCGCTCGGATGGGTCGCTTTGCTCGATCTTTAAAGGGCTTCGCCTCTTAGCAGGCGAGGTAGTTGAGAGCTCCCGCCCTGGGTCAGCCCCATGGCATGACGCATGAAAAAGCGCTTCGCAGGCTTTGCTGCATTCACCGCCGCCAATCCGAGATCGCGAAGTGCGCGCACTGGCCCGATGTTGTTGGAGAACAGCCGGTTGAGCGAATCCGTCACTCCCAGCATCACCAGCGTGTCGAGGCGGCGCCAATCGGCGTAGCGCTGCAGCATCGCGGCGTCTCCGATATCGAGACCGAGCCGCGCGGCATCGGTCACCACCTCCGCCAGGGCCGCCACGTCGCGCAGGCCTAGATTGAATCCCTGGCCCGCAATCGGATGCAGGCCGTGCGCGGCGTCGCCGACAAGGGCAATCCGCGGGCTCACCGCGCGATGCGCCAGATGCATCGATAGCGGATAGGTCCAAACCGGGCCTTCGCACGTCAGTGTACCCAGGAAATCGCCGAAGCGGGCTTCGAGCTCGCGCATGAATTGGTCTGGTGCCGACTTGTCTTGTGCTAGGACGACGATGCCGGGCGCCAAATCGGCGCGCTCGGTCCACACCAGCGAGGAGCGATTGCCTGCAAGCGGCAGGATGGCGAACGGTCCTGCCGGCAGGAAATGTTCGTGCGCGACATTATGATGCGGTCTCTCGTGATGCACTGTGCAGACGATCCCCGTCTGCTTGTAATTCCATTCATCGACACCGATTCCCGCTTTCGCGCGGATGCCCGAGGTGCGGCCGTCGGCGCCGACGATGAGCGACGCAGTGACGATGTCACCGTTCGCGAGATGCGCGCGCGCGCGTCCCGTGCCGGTTTCGATGTCCACCACTTCGGCTGGTGCGATCAGCCGGATCGCCGGCGTTGCCTTGATCGCTTGAAAAAGGCCGGCGCGGATATGGCGATTTTCCAGCATATAGCCCAGGGCGGGCGTGCCGACCTCTTCGCTGTCGTAATGCAGGAATAGCCGCGAGGAACCGTCGGCGACGCGGATGTCGAGGATCGGCGTGGCATGGTCCGCGAGAAGCGGCCACACGCCGATGCTCGCCAGCATCTGCTGCGGCGCCAGCGCGATGGCCGAGGCCCGCCCATCGAACGTGGCATCGATTTGTGCGGACGGGGCCAGTCGTTCGATCAACGCGACCTCGAGGCCGGCGCGGGCCAGGGCTACGGCCAGCGTGCCGCCCACCAGGCCGCCGCCGACAATGGCGATATCGACGCGCAAATCGGCCTTCGTGTCAGTCATGCGGGTGTCGCTCATGGTCGCTACCTGCGCCCGGATCAGGGCGCTTGTCCAGCGCGCTTCGCCGTTTATGGGGATGTCGCCCGAACAGCTCACGATTATGATTATTTTATAATCATTTAATTATTTTGCCTATGTTTTGAACAAAACCCCTTGGGCTGGAATCTCATTCGTGGCAGCCCAACCCCTTGGATTCCCTCGATTCTCCGGTTTGGCACGAAACTTGGACTAAAGGCTGATGGGCCGGTTGCCGAAACGATGAGGCGTGGCGCGGCCGGGTCACAGACCGGAAGGGGGATTAGATGAAACTCATCACTGCCATCATCAAGCCCGCCAAACTGGACGAGGTGCGTGAAGCGCTTCTGAAGTGCGGCGTTCAAGGTCTGACGGCGAGCGAAGTCTCGGGCTTCGGCCGTCAGAAGGGGCATACGGAGATCTATCGTGGCGCGGAATACGCCATCAGCTTCGTGCCCAAAACAAAAGTCGAAGTCGCGGTCTCCGACGCTCAGGTGAGCGGCGTGATCGACGCGATTCGCGCTGCCGCCGCAACCGGCAACATTGGCGACGGCAAGATTTTCGTAACTGAGCTCGGCCACGCGGTGCGCATCCGTACCGGCGAAACCGGCGATGACGCCCTATAGGAGGACGACGACGATGACTAAACTGAGTAAATTCCTGTTCAGCACGGGGGCGCTCGCGGCGTCAGCCGTCGCGATGGCGGGTCCCGCCTTCGCAGACGAGGCGCCCGCGCCGGTGCTGAATACCGGCGATACGGCGTGGATGCTGACCTCGACCGCGCTGGTTCTGCTGATGACCATCCCGGGTCTGGCGCTGTTCTACGGCGGCATGGTGCGCAAGAAGAACGTGCTCGGCACGCTGATGCACTCTTTCGCCATCACCTGCCTCGTCACCGTCATCTGGGCTGTCGTCGGCTTCTCGCTCGCCTTCTCCAAGGGTGACTCGGATTACATCGGCAACCTCGACCAGTTCATGCTGAATGCGATCGGCGTCGCCGATCTGTGGGCGCCGCTCAACATTCCGACGTCGGTCTTCATGATCTTCCAGATGACCTTCGCGATCATCACGCCCGCGCTGATCACCGGTGCCTTCGCCGAACGCATGAAGTTCTCGGCACTCCTGTGGTTCACCGGTCTGTGGTCGATCATCGTCTATGCACCCGTGTGCTTCTGGGTGTGGGGCGGCGGCTTCCTCGGCGGCGCGGGCGTGCTCGACTTCGCCGGCGGCACGGTCGTTCACATCAACTCCGGTATCGCGGGTCTGGTCGCGGCGATCATTATCGGCAAGCGCAAGGGCTACGGTGTCGAGAACCTGGCACCGCATAACGTCACACTGACGCTGATCGGCGGTTCGATGCTGTGGGTGGGCTGGTTCGGCTTCAACGCCGGTTCGGCCGGTGCGGCCAACGGTGCGGCGGGCATGGCCATGGTGGTCACGCAGATCGCCACCGCGGGGGCGGCGCTGTCGTGGATGCTCGTCGAATGGATGACGCACCGTAAGCCGACCGTCCTCGGCATCGTGTCGGGTGCGGTTGCCGGTCTCGTGGCGATCACACCGGCTGCCGGCTTCGTCACGCCGGGTGGTGCGCTGCTTATCGGCATCGTCGCCGGCATCGTCTGCTTCTGGGGTGCCGCCTGGCTCAAGCCGAAGTTCAGGTATGACGACGCGCTCGACGTGTTCGCCGTGCATGGTCTCGGCGGCATCACCGGCGCGCTCCTGACCGGCGTGTTCGCGGCCGAAGCGATCGGCGGCAAGGTCGGCGTGCTCGAAGGCAACATCGCGCAGCTCGGGCTGCAGATCGAAGGCGTGCTCGTCACCCTGATCTGGAGCGGGGTGTGCACGGCGATCCTGTTGTTCCTCATCGACAAGACGATCGGCCTGCGCGTCGAGAGCGACGCCGAGTCCGAGGGTCTGGACATCAACCAGCACGGGGAGATGGTCCACTAAGCGCATACACGAATGGCTCCGCCGGTTACCCAGCCGGCGGAGTCTGCAGGCGGCGGAACAGGCATGTCCTCCACGTTCAACCGCCCGTTTGGAGCCGCCCCGCACTGCCACGCCGTGGGGCGGCTCCTTTCTGTTTCTAATGCTCAATATTTAGGCGTTTGCCAAAAGGCTCGCCAAATACGCAGCAGGCCGGAACAGCCCGTTTTTCCCTAACCTATTGATAAAACATATAGATCGCTTCTGGCGTCGATCGGCACGTTTATTGAAGGAGCGCGGCCGCGTGGCATTCGTATGGATTGGGGCGATTGGGGAAGCCTCGAAGCGTCCTCCCCTGTCGTCTCACTCCGAGCGGACTCGATACTGGAGGACAAACATGCGCTCGGCACCCTCGCCGTTGACACCCAATTTTGCCCATAGGCTTACATTGGGACTCGGTCTCTTTCTCTCCCTCATCCTTGCGCTGGCGCCTGATGCGGCGTTCGCCCAAGAAACGTCCATGGTAGCCGCCAAGACATTCGATAGCGGCGACACAGCCTGGATCATCGTCGCAACGGCGCTCGTCCTGTTCATGACCATGCCCGGCCTGGCACTGTTCTACGGCGGACTGGTGCGGTCCAAGAACCTGTTGTCGGTGCTGATGCATTGCTTCGCCATCACCTGCATCGGCTCGGTGTTGTGGCTGGTGATCGGCTATTCGATTGCCTTCGGCAGCAATGACGCGATCTGGGGCGGGCTCGAGAACATGTTCTTCGCCGGCATCGGCGACCGGTTGCGCGATGCGACGAGCATTCCGGAAAGCGTCTTCTTCATCTTCCAGATGACGTTTGCGATCATCACGCCGGGCCTGATCGTTGGCGCGTACGTAGAGCGCATTAAATTTTCCGCCGTCGTGATCTTCACCACATTGTGGCTGCTCCTGGTCTATGCGCCGTCGGCGCATTGGATCTGGGGCGGCGGCCTGCTCTCCGACATGGGCTGGATCCATGCCTCGCTCGATGGCGTGGCTGCGATGGATTTCGCGGGCGGCCTGGTGGTGCATGCCAATGCCGGTGTCGCGGCACTTCTGCTCGCCAAGATCCTGGGACCGCGCGGAGGCTTCCCTAACGATCTGCGCCCGCCGCACAATCCGGGCCTCGTCATGGTCGGCGCGGCCATGCTGTGGGTCGGCTGGTTCGGCTTCAATGGCGGCAGCGCCCTTGCGGCCAACAACGGCGCCGGCATGGCGATCCTCGTCACCCATATTTCGGCGGCGACCGCCTGCATCGTGTGGAGCGCCATCGAATGGATCAAGTTCGGTAGGCCCTCGCTCGTCGGTATCGCCACCGGCGCTATCGCGGGCCTTGCCACGGTCACCCCGGGTGCCGGTTTCATCGGACCCGCCGGCGCGCTGGTCTACGGCGCCCTCGCGGCTGTCATCTGCTTCTACGCCATCAGCCTGGTGAAGAGGACCATGGGCATCGACGATTCGCTCGACGTTTTCGCGGTGCATGGCGTCGGCGGCATTCTCGGCATCCTGCTGACCGGCGCGTTTGCCGATTCCAGCTTGGGCGGCGTCGGTCTGCCCGAAGGCCGCACCATCGTGGTCTCTGTTTTCGGCCAGATCGCGGCCCTGGCAGTGACGGTGGTGTGGGCAGGCGTGGTGAGCTATATCCTGATCAAGGTCACGCAGGTCCTGGTTGGGCTGCGCGTCGGCGCCGAGGAGGAAAGTGAAGGCCTCGACATCACGTCGCATGGCGAACGCGGTTACGACCTCTAAGGGAAGGACAGCTCCGATGAAAATGATTATGGCAGTCATCAAGCCGGCCAAGCTCGACGCTGTACGTGAAGCCCTGCTCGGGATCGGCGTGCAGGGCATGACGACCACGGAGGTCCAGGGCTTTGGGCGCCAGCGCGGCCATACCGAGATCTATCGCGGCTCGGAATATACGATCAATTACGTGCCGAAGACCAAGATCGAGGTCGCGGTGGAGGATGCCATCGCCGACCGCGTGGTCGATGCCATCCGCACGGCGGCCAACAGTCAGGCCATCGGCGATGGCAAGATCTTCATCTACGACCTCGGCGAGGCGGTCCGTATCCGCACCGGCGAAACCGGGGCCCAGGCATTGTGATGTAGGCCGCGCGCCAACCGCACCATCCCGCGCGGACTATAGACCTTGGCGTTACCGCCCGCTATGTAAGCGGCATGCACAACGATGCCCTCGACCGCCTGACCGATTATCCGTTCGATCGGCTGCGCGCGCTTCTCAATCCGGTGAGCCCGCCTGCCGGCACGGCACAGATTCTGATGCAGCTTGGCGAGCCGCAACATCCCGAGCCGCCGATCATCGCCCAGACCATCGCCGCCAAAGCGGGCGAATGGTCGAAATATCCTCCGGTCTCGGGCAGCGAGGATTTCTTCAACGCGGTGGGCGATTGGCTGACGCGGCGCTACGGCCTGCCCAAGGGCATGGTCGATCCCGCGCGTCATATCGTGGCACTCTCCGGCTCGCGCGAAGGCCTGTATATGGCGAGCGATCTGTGCGTGCCGCGCACCAAGAACGGCAAGCAGCCTGTCGTGTTGCTGCCCAATCCGTTCTATCAGGTCTATCTCGGCGCGATCATCATGCGCCATGCCGAGCCGGTCTATATGCCGGCGACCAAGGACACCAACTTCCTGCCGGATTTCTCCGCGCTTGATGAGGAAACGCTTTCGCGGACCGCGATGGTGTATCTGTGCACGCCGTCCAACCCGCAGGGTACGATCGCAAGCCTTGATTATCTCGTTCATGCGTTGGAACTCGCGCGCAAATACGATTTCGTGCTCTGCTTCGATGAGTGCTACGCCGAGATTTACGACAAGATCAAACCGCCGGGAGGGCTCGAGGCCGCGGCCAAGCTCGGCGGCTCGCTCGACAATCTGCTGGTCTTCCATTCGCTGTCGAAACGTTCCAGTGCGCCGGGCCTTCGCTCGGGCTTTGTTGCGGGCGATCCGAACCTGATGCGCCGGCTCAAGATGCTGCGCAACTACGCGGGTGCCTCGCCCGCGCCGCCGATCCTCGCGGCCTCCGCCGCTTTGTGGCGCGACGAGGCCCATGTGGAAGCCAATCGCGAGCTGTACCGGCGCAAGTTCGATGTCGCCGATCAGATCATGGCCGGACGGCTCGGCTATTACCGTCCCGACGGTGCGTTCTATCTGTGGCTCGATGTGGGCGACGGCGAAGCGGCGACGAAAGCGTTGTGGGGCGAGGCCGGCGTGCGCGTCATCCCCGGCACCTACCTTGCGCGCGAGATCGACGGTGTGAATCCGGGCAAGCCCTACATCCGCGTCGCTTTGGTGCAGGAACCCGACGTGATCGCCGAAGCCCTGCACCGCATTGTCGAGACGCTGAGTTAGCCAGCCACTACGACCTCATTCGGCTGATTGGTTCAATTGATGAACTCGTTGGTGAAGAGGCCCTTCAGGTCCTTCACCGAATCCTTCGGGTCCTCCAGCTTGGCATCGACGCCGAATTTCTGCGCGTTGGCGAGTGCCTGTTCGGTAAGCGCCATGGTGGCGGGATGGGCGGCAACGACCACCGGCCAGGCTGCATCGAACACCTTCTGATCCAGGTTCTTGTAGCGCGGACGCAGGATCGCCTTCGCCTCGTCGGTCTTTTCCTTCATGAATTTGTTGGCGGCGTTCAGCGCCTTCACCACGCCCACGCATTTCGCCCGGTTCTGCTGACATACTTCGGGGCGCGTCATCAGGATCAGGTAGGCCATGGGATTGTATTGCGGCAAGTCGCCCATCGGCAGACTGGCAAGGGCGATCGCCGTGCCGTCGACCAGCGGTTGGGTGGTGAAGGGCAGCGAGGTCGCGAATCCATCGACCTGCTTGGCTATCATCGCCGGCACCATGGCGGGCGGATCCATCGGCGTGATGCGCACGTCGTTTTCGACATCGAGCCCGCCTTGCGCAACGATCAGGCGTTGGCTTGCATGCACGGCACTTCCCACACCTTGAATGGCGATGGTCTTGCCCTTGATGCGTTTCGCGCGCTCAGCCAACGGCATCTCGCGCGTGATGCCCGCGGCCTCCGCTACGTCCTTGCGGATCACCAATTCGACCATGGGCTTATCCACCAGCACGCCGAGCGCGATCAGCTTCTGACCTTGCGCGACGGCACGCGTCATGGATGGACCCGCGCTGATGGCGAAATCGGCGCTGCCTGCCAGCACGGCGTTGACCGCGCCGACGCCGACGATCAAACGATCCTCCATCTCGATGCCTTCTTTGGCGAACAGGCCGGAATCTTTCGCGATGAAGAAGGAACTCAACGACAAGGTCGTCGTCGGAATGGTGAGCACGACCTTTTCGGCCGCCTGCGCGACCGATGCCGTTAAGTTGACAATCTGGAACAAAGCGAGCAGGGCGCCTGCGGCGCAGAACGATTTGAACATGAATGCCTCCTGTTACGGATCGCTTGTGCGGACGCGATCCTGTGGCGGTCATTCTATCGCGGAGGCATTGCCTGTCTACGTCCTGAAACGAAACGGGCGGCCCCTCTTCTTTTTGAGGGGCCGCCCGCGTTCTTGATCGGGTGTCTGGATTCCTAGTTTTTGCCGGAAATCAATCTAGGCGTCCTCGCCGGAAACCAATAACGCATCGACGGCCACCACGCCCTCGCCCTCGGCAAGCACGATCAGCGGATTGACGTCGATGTCATCCAGCTCCGGCGTTGCGATCATCAGCGCACCGATACGCGCCGCCGCATCCGCCAGTGCCGCCACGTCACGCGGCTTCTCGCCGCGGAAGCCCTGCAGCAGCTTGGCCCCGCGCAGCTTCATCAGTTCGGCCGCGATGGTCGTCGGATGCGAGTCGGCGGGCAGGAAGCGTACGTCCTTGAGCGCCTCGGTGAACACGCCGCCCAGTCCGATCATCAGGGTCGGCCCCCATGACGGATCGCGGCGTGCGCCGACGACGATCTCGACGCCCTTCTTGCCCATCTTCTCGACCAGGATGCCGTCGAGCGTGAGATCGGGTCGCGCCTTCTTTACATCGGCCTGCATCTTCTTCCAGGCGTCCGCCAGTTCCTTGGGCGTCTTGATGTTGACCGCCACGCCGCCGGCATCGCTCTTATGCGTCAGCGCCGCCGCCTGGGCCTTAAGCACAACCGGATATTTGATCTTGGTCGCGATCGCCTTGGCTTCGGTCAGCGTCTTGGCGAGGCTGCCCGTGGGCACCGGAATGCCGGCTGCCTTGAGCGCGGCCTTGCCTTGCACTTCGCTCAACGCGCCGCCGCCTTTCGGCATCTTCGCGGCCGGAACCTTGATGTTCGCCTTCTTGCGCGCGGGTCTGCGGATCGCATCGCCGTATTTGTTCGCGCGTGCGAACGCACGGATCGCACGCTCGGGTGATTTGAAGAAGGGAATCCCCTTCTTCGCCAGGTTCGGCTTCATCTGCGGATCGATCACCTGATCGCCGCCCATGAAAGCGCAGAGCAGCGGCTTGCCGTTCTCCACCTTGCCGTCGGCGACATAGCCGGAGCGCGCGAGACCCACCTCAGGCGAGCCCGAAATGACGGAAGCGACCACGCCGCCCACAGTCGGATCCTCCATCAGCGCATTGATGGATTTGGTGTAGAGCGTTGGATCGAAGATCGCCTGCGCGGTGACATCGACCGGATTGGTCGCTTCGACGAATTCCGGCACGGTTGCGCGTAATTGTGCGCGTGTCTTGGCCGTGATGTCGGCGATCGGCATGCTGACGAAGTCGGCGTAATCCAGGCTGAAGCCCTTGCACGCGCCCGAATCGGTGACGACGCCGAGATCGCCTTTCGGCGGGTTCGGGTAATGCGCCAGCATCACCATCACGTCCATCAATTCGTCCAGGCTGTCCACCAGGACGACGTCCTGCGAACGCACGAAGGATTCCATGATGTCGTAATCGCCGGCCAGCGCGCCGGTGTGCGACTTCGCCGCCTCGCGCGATTGCTGGCTGCGTGACAGGTGCAGCAGGATCACGGGCTTTTTTCTGGCACGCGCGGCAGCCGCGTGTTTCAGGAATTCCGCAGGCCGGCGGATCGTCTCGGCCAGCATGACGATGGCGCGACTTTTGTCGTTCTCGACCGCGAAGGGCATGTAATCCTCGATGCCGAGGACCGCTTCGTTGCCGGTCGTGATCGAATAGGTGAAGCCGATGCCTTCGTTGGCTGCCGCGACGCGTAGTACGCCCGCCATGCCGCCCGACTGGCAGATAATATCGACCTTGAGGTCGGTCGCGGGCGGCACGGGCATGCGCGCGTTGGAGAAGGTGATCTGCACGCCGTCGATGAGGTTGGTGTAGCCGAGGCAATTGGGCCCGGCGAAGGCGATGTCGTGGCGGTGCGCGATGTCGGTCAGGCGCTGTTGCGCCGCCAACCCGTCCGCCCCCATCTCCGCGAAGCCGGAGGCAAAGCACATAATGCCGCCGAGCTTCTTCGGCGCCAGGCTTTCCACCGCGTCCAGGATGCCGGCACCCGGCACGGTGAGGACGGCAAGGTCGATCCCGTCGGGCAGCTCGGCCACCGAGCCGACGGCCTTGCGGCCGTCGAGTTCGGTGAGCCCTCGGCTGACGATATGGATGTCGCCTTTGTAGCCCATGTTATCGAGCGTGGAGATGCAGTTGCGGCCCGCCGTTCCGGGCCGCTCTGACACGCCGATGACTGCGACCGACTTCGGTTTGAGAAGTCGGGCGACTTGCGGGCGCGGGACCGCCCGCGGCGCCTTATTTGCCGTCACGGTTGAACGCGCCGAGACCGGGACGGAATTCCTTCTTGTCCAGGAAGCTCGCCATCGCGCGTTCGCGGATGCCTTCCTTGTCGGCCAGGCGCAGTGCCGACGAACGGCCACGCAGCCATTCACCGGCCGTGTCCCAATCCATCAGGTCGATGTAGCTGAACGCGACCTTCGCGGCGTAGAACACCGCCGGGCCCTTCGCCATGATCACTTCGCACAGCTTGCGCGTCTCGGCCTTCAGATCCTTCAGCGGATAGGACTTGTTGACCACGCCCATATCGGCCGCCTGTTTCCCGGTGAAGGTCTCGCCGGTCAGGATGTACCAGAGCGCGTCGCGATGCGTCATCAGCACCTGCAGCGCCTTGGTCACCACGCCGCCCGGAATGATGCCCCAGTTGATTTCGGAGACGCCGAACAAAGCTTCGTCGGCCGCCAGAGCCAGGTCGCAGCACGCGAGCGGGGTGAACGCACCGCCGAAGCACCAGCCGTTGACCATCGCCACCGTCGGCTTCGGATAATTGCGCAGCTTGCGCCACTGCCACACTTCGCTGGAGCGGCGCTGGCGGATCTGTTCCTGCGGAGTTTCCGTGTCGAGCGCGCGGAAGAATTCGCGCAGATCCATGCCCGCCGTCCACGCATCGCCGGCACCCGTCATCACCAGGACCTTGCAGCGATCGTCGAATTCCAACAGGTCCAGCACTTCAACCATGTCGTCGTTGAGCACCGGATTCATCGCGTTGCGCTTCTCCGGGCGGTTCAGGATCACCCACGCGATACCGTTTTCCTCGAATTCGACTTTTACGGCCTTTCCCTTAGCCTCGTGAGTCGCGATGATCTTTCCGTCTGCCATGTGTGCTCCCCCTTGGGATATATGTGGACAACTGAGCTAAGTTTAAATATCAGGATACCTGATATCCGGTCAATAGGATCACGTCGGCTTTCGGACCTGCATGGCACGCGTTCCCCGTACCTTCTATCTGCTCAACCAAGTCAGCTCGGCCGTACGGCTGAAGCTGGAACGCGCTTTACGCGAATTCGACCTCACGGCGACGCAATATACGGTGATGAGCCGGGTGAAGGGGCGTGAGATCCTGTCCTCGGCGCGGCTGGCGCGCGCTCATCACGTCTCGCCGCAGACGATGAACGAACTGATCGCAAACCTCGAAGGACGCGGATTTCTTTCGCGCAAGGAAGATCCCGAGAACCGCCGCGTGCTGCTGGTGTCGCTCACCGATGCGGGGCGCGACTTGCTGGCGGCGTGCGACCGCAAGGTCGATGTACTGGAGGGCGACTTCTTCACCAGCTTGAACAGCGCCGATCACGGCCAGTTCCGGAAATTGCTGGAAGTGCTGATCGACGATATCCGCCGCGCCGGAACCGACTAGGCGGTGCTCTTGGCGGGGGCTTGGTCCTCGCGACGACATCAGGGCCGTCGCGGCGCGGACGCTGGATTGGTATGTAGCGGATTGGATCGGTGCGCGGGACGGCGGAAATCATCCGCGTCCCGCTCACCGTATTTCAGGCAACGATCTTAGTTCTCGGCGAAGTAGGTGAGCGCCGCGGTGACGCCGCCCTTCTGGATCTTCATGCCGGCGAGGTCCATGCCGACCTCGACGCCGGCCAGCACGCCGGTCAGCATCGTCTCGTTGAAATCGCCGAGATGGCCGATGCGGAAGGACTTGGCCGCCAGATTGCCGAGACCCGAACCGAGCGAGATGTTGAACTTGTCGTAGATCACGTTGCGGACCTGATCGGCATTCACGCCGTCGGGCGTATAGATCGCGGTCACCGTGTTGGACGCGTACTTCGGATCCTTGCACACGGCCTCGAGGCCCCAGCCCTGCACGGCGCGGCGTGTGGCTTCGGCGAGGCGCGCATGGCGGGCGAACACCGCCTGCATGCCTTCTTCCTGCAGCATGACGAGCGCCTCGCGGAGCGCGAACAGCATGTTGGTGGCCGGCGTGTAGGGGAACATGCCGTCCTTGTTCTGCGCCAGGATCGGCGCCCACTTCCAATAGCCCTTCGGCATCTTTGCAGTCTTGTTGGCTTCGAGCGCCTTTTCGCTGACCACGTTGAAGGACAGGCCCGGCGGCAGCATCAGGCCCTTCTGCGAGCCGCCGATGGTGACGTCAACGCCCCACGCCTTGTGTTCGTAAGGCAGCGAGCCGAGTCCTGAGATCGTGTCGACGAACAGAAGTGCCGGATGTTTCGCCGCGTCAATCGCCTTGCGCACGCCGGCGATGTCACTGGTCACGCCGGTCGAGGTTTCGTTGTGGACGGCGCAGACCGCTTTGATCTTGTGCTCTTTGTCCGCCTTCAGGATGGATTCGAGCTTGTTGAGATCGATGGGCGAGCGCCAGTCGGTCGGTTCCTGATGAAGCTCGAAGCCCAGATCGGCCACCATCTCCGCCCACAGGCGGCCGAAGTGACCCGTCTCGAAGCCGAGCACCTTGTCGCCCGGCGACAGCGTGTTGGAGAGCGCGGCCATCCATGCGCCCGTACCCGAGGCGGCGTACATGATCACCGGAGCGCCGAAGCCGAACACCTTTTCGAAGCCGGTGAGGATATCCTTCACCAGCTGTTGGGCGATGGGACCACGATGGTCCACAGTCGGCGTGGCGAGTGCGCGCAGCACGCGGTCGGGTACATTGGTCGGTCCGGGGGGCTGTACGAGTTGACGTCCGGCAACGCGGGTCATGGCTTCGTCTTTCCGTGAAATGAGTTTCCGATTGGGGGTCCCCTTCTAACGGGTCAGGGCCAAAACGGCAAACCGAATTGCGGAAATTGGGCTTTTGCCCATATACGTCTTGGCGGGACTGCCCGTCGGCGCACTTCCGCTTGGCCGGATGATAAACGGGCTGCCCCATCTATTTGGTTTTATTGATAGATTCCTCCCGTTCACACACGAGCAGGGCCTGTTCATAATGTGAACGTAATGCTTGACGTTCATCCACTGAACGACCAATGATGATGTCGGATCAGGAATGCAGGCGCCGAATGGCTGACGCATCGCGCGGTAATGATATTCAGGAGGCCCGCATCATGCTCGGGCTTCTCGCCTCCGTGGAAGAGGATGGCGCCCAATCGCAGCGGCGGCTTGCAGCCGAACTGGGCATCGCGCTCGGTCTCGTCAATGCCTATCTCAAACGTTGCATCAAGAAGGGGTTGGTGAAGGCCCGCCAGGCGCCGGCGCGCCGTTATGTCTATTATCTGACACCGCAGGGCTTTGCCGAGAAATCACGCCTCACCGTTGAATATTTATCCTTTTCGTTCGGGTTCTTTCGCCAAGCGAAGGAAGATTGCGCCGCGCTGTTTCAGCATGCGCAGGCACGGGGATTTGAACGTATCGCGTTGATCGGAAAATCGGATCTCGCGGAAATTGCGACGATCTGCGCGGTCGAAAGCGGGATCAAAATCGTCGCCACGGTTGACGCGATGTCGGATCGCGGCGGCAGTTTCATCGGATTGCCGCTGGTCAGCAGCATTGACGAGATCGAGGAACGGCCGGACGCGGTCGTGATAACGGATCTCCTGAGATCGTATGAAGTCTCGGAGCAGGCGTTGGCGGTATTCGGCGAAGATCGCGTGTTGATTCCGCGGTTGCTCCGGCTGCGGTTGCGTGAACGAGGCGAGGCAGCGCAATGAGCGCGCCAACTCCGACCGCCGCGCGGTGGTACATCGTGCAAACGCAACCCAATGCGGAGCGCAAGGCGGTTGCCCACCTTGAACGTCAGGGATTTGCGACTTATCTGCCGCGCTATCGCAAGCGGCGTCGCCATGCTCGGCGGACGGAAATTGTCCTGGCGCCGCTGTTCCCGCGCTATGTGTTTGTGTCGGTCGACATGGAAGCACAACGGTGGCGCTCGATCCAGTCGACCCTTGGGGTGTCGCACCTTGTTTGTAATGGCGATGTGCCGGCCATGGTGCCGCCATCGGTGATCGAGGCGCTGCATGGGCGGGAAAGCAATGATGGGATCATCGACGTTGATATCCAGCCGCACTTTGAGCGTGGCGACAGAATTCGCGTCACCAGTGGGGCGTTTGGTGACTGTTTTGGGCTTTTCGAATGCATGACGGACGGCGAGCGGATAGCGATCCTCCTCGACCTTTTGGGCCGCCAGGTCCGCGTCGTGCTTGACGCGGAAGACGTCGTCGCGGCATAGCCGCGACGTCGATCTTCGAACGATGCCAGCGTGACTGGGTGATGCGAGTCACCCGGACTGCGGTAGCGTGCCTGATTGGATGGGCTCGCGAATATGGATTTTGGGAATTAGCGACATCTGAATGTGCGGCATTACGGGATTCTGGTTGCGCGGCGGCGCTGACGCGCAACAGCTTCAGCGCACGGTTACGGCGATGGCGGGCACGCTTCTGCACCGTGGGCCGGACGACGGTGGCGCATGGGTGAATGCCGAGGCCGGCATTGCGCTTGCGCAGCGCCGGCTATCGATCATCGACCTTTCCCCGGCCGGTCACCAGCCGATGGCCTCGTCGAACGGCCGCTATGTCATCACCTATAACGGCGAGATCTATAACTTCACCGATCTACGATCGGATCTGGAAGCACACGGCGTGTGCTTTCGTGGCCACTCCGATACGGAAGTGATTGTGGAGGGATTGGCGCACTGGGGCGTCACCGAAACGCTTTCGCGACTCAATGGCATGTTCGCGATGGCGATCTGGGACAACGCGGAGCGTTCGCTCTATCTTGCGCGTGATCGCATGGGCGAGAAGCCGCTGTATTGGGCGCAGTTCGGCCCGCTCGTTTTGTTCGGTTCGGAATTGAAGGCATTGCGCGCGCATCCGGGCTGGCAGCCACGGATCAATCGCGACATCGTTCCCGCATTTCTGCGGCACAACTACATCCCGGCACCGTTCACGATCTACGAGGGCGTGTTCAAGCTGCTTCCGGCCGGTTTTGTCCGTATCCGGCACAACAGCGATGCCGAACCGCTGAGCTACTGGGATCTCGGTAAGGTCGTATCGCGGGGCGGACAGCAGCGTTTGACAGGCTCTGAAGATGAGTTGGTCGAAGAACTCGACGCATTGCTTCGCGATGCAGTATCGCGCCGCATGGTCGCGGATGTGCCTGTCGGTGCGTTCCTGTCCGGCGGATACGATTCCTCCGCGGTGGTTGCACTGATGCAGCATGTATCGTCGCAGCCGGTCCGGACCTTCACGATCAGCTTCGACAATGCGCAGTTTGATGAATCCAAGCATGCAGAAGCTGTTGCGCATCATCTCGGTACGGATCACATCACATTTCCGGTGACGGGCGCCGAAGCGCAATCGATCGTCCCCGATCTTTCGCAGATGTATGACGAGCCGTTCGCCGATTCATCGCAGATCCCGACGCATATTGTCTCCGCGCTGACGCGTCGCAAAGTGACCGTCGCGCTGTCCGGTGACGGTGGCGACGAGCTGTTCTCAGGGTACAATCGCTATCAATGGGCTGAAAAAGTCTGGGGTTCGCAATCGCGCTCGCCGCTTGCCCTGCGACGGATGGCGTCGCGCCTCATCCAGTCGGTTCCCCCCGCCGGCTATGATAGGGTTTCGCGCCTGCTGCCGTATTTCCGTAATATTCCGCAGGTTGGCCATAAGGCGCACCGGCTTGCCGAAACGCTGACCATGGGCACGATCGACGACGTGTACTACCGGCTGGTCTCGCATCACGAACGGCCGGTGGAATTTGTCCCGGGTGCCTCCGAGGCGCGGGCGGATTCGTGGTCACACGACCTTACGAGATTGCTTCCGGATGCGATCGATCGGATGCGCTATCGCGACATGTGCACTTATCTGCCGGATGACATCCTGACCAAGGTCGACCGGGCATCGATGCGGATTGCGCTGGAGGTCCGGGTTCCCTTTCTTGATCACCGTGTGGTCGAGTGGGTCTGGCGCTTGCCCTCGTTGCACAATGCGCGCGCGTCGCGGCCGAAACATTTGTTGCGCCGTGTGCTGGCGCGCTATGTGCCGGATCGGCTTGTCGATCGGCCGAAAATGGGCTTCGGCGTTCCGCTCGCGGACTGGCTGCGCGGCCCGTTGCGTCCGTGGGCTGATGATTTGATGAACGAACGGCGGATGGTGGAAGAGGGCATCTTCGATGCCGTCGCGATCCAGACGCTGTGGAGAGCGTTTGTCGAAGGAACCAATCACCAATCTTATTTCATGTGGAATATTCTGATGTTTCAAGCTTGGCTGCGTGAATGGAATAATCGATCGACGATGCTGTCGCGGGCTGCAACTCGCAGCGAAACCGCCTATGTGTCGGCGTAGTCGCTAGAGGCCTGGACGCTCATGACCGATCAAACACGATACGAGTTCGGCAAGAACTGGACCCGCTTTGTCAAAGAGAACGCCAATCGCGAGCGGACCGAGATCGCGAAGAAACATCTCCTGGCGTTCATCAAGCGCGATGACCTCAAGGGACTCGATTTCCTCGATATCGGTTGCGGCAGCGGTATCCATTCGCTGGGCGCATACGAAGCAGGCACTGGAAAGTTGCACAGCTTCGATTACGACGCGGATTCTGTCCATGCTACCAATCTGATCCGGGGGCAGGCTGGGCAGCCGGGGAACTGGACCGTGGAACGTGGGGATATCCTGAGCGATGAATATGTCGCTTCGCTGGGCAAATGGAATTTTGTCTATTCCTGGGGAGTGCTACATCACACCGGCGATGTCTGGCGCGCGATCGATAACGCAGCGAAGACGGTTGCCGATGGCGGACTGTTTTATATCGCGCTTTATTCCGAGGACGTGCAGACAGATCCGGACTTCTGGCTGCGGATCAAACAGGAATACAACAAGGCTTCACCTGCCCGGCGGCGCCGGATGGAGTGGTGGTATGTCTGGGTTTATGTCATGAAGCGAAATCCGCTAAGGTTGCCGTATGTGTTCTGGCGGATTGCACGCCATCAGCTCACTCGCGGCATGAGCTTCTTTGCCGACATTCGCGATTGGCTCGGTGGTTGGCCGATGCAGTTCACGCGAGACGCTGAGGTGATCAAGTTTCTCGAGGATCGCGGCTTCGTGCAAACGAACATCAAAACCGGCGAAGCTTGTACGGAATTCTTGTTCTCGAAGAATCGTTGACTGAATTTCGTTTTAAGCGCCTCCCCAATGTCATTGCCTGCTGACCATGTTCTAACCGCACTAGCGGAAACGGATACGCGCTGGGACGTCATGGCCTTCATCGGTTCGCTCGACGTGGGCGGATGTGAACGGCATCTCGCAACAGTCTATCCCCAGCTCGCCGCGGCGGGTCTGAGGGTGGGGGTCGTCACATTCCGGCGCGGCGGACCGCTTGAGACGGAGGTTCGAGCAGGGGGCGTTGATGTCCTTTGTTTTGATCGTGAGCGGTCGGGGCGAATTTTCGGGTACGATCTCAGCAGGCTCTCGAGCTACACGACGTTGGCGTGCGTCGTGTCGGATGTTTTCAGACTGCTGCGGAGTGGCCGTGTCGGGGTCGCGCATTTCTTCTTACCGGGCGCTTATATTTTGGGCGGCGTTGGGTCGGTTCTTGCCCGGCATTCCAATTCGGTCATGAGCCGCCGTAGTCTGAACAATTATCAGGTTGGCCATCCGATCGCGACGCGTATCGAACATTTTCTGCACCGCAGGATGCGCGTTGTTACGGCGAATGCTGCTCCGGCTGCGGCGCAGTTGATCGACGAAGGCGCGCCACCGGATCGTACGTTCGTCCTTCATAGTGGGGTCGATCTCGAACCCGTTGACCGTGCGCCGGATCGCGATACGGCGCGGAGAATCTTCGCGATCGAACCGGATGATCTTGCGATCGCGATCGTCGCTAATCTTATTCCCTATAAGGGGCATGCTGATTTGATTGAAGCCCTCGGACGGATCAGGGCGCAATTGGACCGAAAGTGGGTATTGTTGATTGCAGGGCGTGACGACGGCCCGGGACAGGCGTTGAAGCAACGCGCGGAACAACTCGGTATCGCGTCTAATATTCGCTGGCTTGGACTGATTAATAATGTTCCGGCGTTGTGGCGCGCGGCCGACATCGGCGTTTTGGCATCTCATCAGGAAGGGTTGCCAAACAGCCTGCTTGAGGCCATGTCGACGGGTACGCCGATGGTGACGACGAATGTTGGCGGCGTTGCCGACATTGTCACTAATAACGTCGATGCGTTGATTGTGCCGCCGCGCGATCCTGAAGCGATGGCAGGGGCCTTGCTGCGTCTCGTTGAATCGGCTGATTTGCGCGAGCACATTGGCATTGCCGCCGCAGCCCGCATCCGCAATGCGTTCTCCCTGGATGTATGTATCGGAAACTACTTGCGCCTCTATAGGACGATGTTGTCTCGGCCGACATTATCGGGCGCGGAGATCGCGCGCCAATTTCAAACCGAATTCTTAGAGCCCGCGAGGGTCGCCAGTCTGTGACCAGAAATTTGTCTCCATACCTACGAATGCTGGAGTCGCACTCGATCACGATCCTGCGCGAGGCAGTTGCAGAATTTCGTAAGCCCGCGATGCTGTATTCGATCGGCAAAGATTCGAGTGTGATGCTGCATCTTGCGCGTAAGGCATTTGCGCCGGGGCCGCTACCGTTTCCGTTACTTCATATTGCTTCGACATGGGATTTTCGCGACATGATCGCGCATCGAGATCGTGTCGTGCGCGAGTACGACCTCGAATTGATCGTTCACATCAACGATGAGGCGATTGCGAAGGGCGCCATTCATCACCGAAGACTGCGCTGGCAAATCACCAGTTCGATGCGGCATTCGGTGGAGCGCGCCGCGACGAGGAAAAGAGCCGCGCGAAAGAGCGGGTGTTTTCCGTGCGCTCGAACCAAGTGTGGGACCCGCGCCAGCAGCGGCCGGAATTGTGGAGCCTATTCAATACGCGTCTCGCGAACGGGCAATCGATGCGCGTATTTCCGCTCTCCGATTGGACGGAGATCGATGTCTGGAACTATATTGGCGCTGAGAATATCCCGATCGTACCGCTTTACTTCGCCAAGGAGCGGCCGATGGTTGCGCGGCAGGGATCTCTCATCATGGTCGATGACGAGCGCATGCAGCTCGAGGCCAACGAAACGCCGCAGATGAAACTTGTGCGCTTCCGTACGCTCGGCTGCTATCCCTTGTCTGGTGCGATCACGTCTTCTGCAACGAGTGTCCCTGAAATTATCGCCGAAACGCTCGCTTCAACGATGTCCGAGCGTCAGGGGCGTCTGATCGATACCGACCAAACGGCGTCGATGGAACGCAAGAAGCGCGAAGGCTATTTCTAATGCGCGCCCTGTCAGTCGCCGAAAATACGCCGTCCGCTGTCCCTCCGCGGGAGCCTGATGCGCAGAAAGCGAGACATTTGCTGCGTTTCCTAACCTGCGGCTCGGTCGATGATGGTAAATCCACGCTCATCGGCCGAATGCTGTACGACAGCAAGCTCGTTTTTACGGACCAGATGACGGCGCTGGCGGCTGATTCAAAAAAGCAAGGGACGACAGGGGCGGACATCGATTTTGCATTGCTGGTCGACGGCCTGGAGGCTGAGCGCGAGCAAGGTATAACCATCGACGTTGCCTGTCGATTCTTCACCACGCCGAGACGGTCATTCATTGTCGCCGACGCGCCGGGCCATGAGCAATACACGCGCAACATGGCGGCCGGTGCATCGAACAGCGATGCCGCGGTTATTCTCGTCGATGCCCGCAAGGGCGTGCTCGCACAGACCCGGCGGCACTCGTATATCTGTTCGTTGCTCGGCATTCAGCATGTCGTCCTCGCGGTCAACAAGATCGATCTGGTCGACTATTCCGAGAAGGTATTCCGCGAGATCGTTGCAGATTATACTGCTTTCGTGGCTTCGTTCGGGTTCTCCGTCGTGCAGCCTGTGCCGATCTCGGCACGTTATGGCGACAACGTCACGAGACGATCGGAGAATACGCCGTGGTACGACGGGCCGACGCTGTTGGATTATCTAGAATCGATTGATCTTGATGCCGTTTCATCGGAACAGCCGTTTCGTTTCTGCGTGCAATGGGTCAACCGCCCCGATCTCGATTTTCGCGGATTGAGCGGAACGATCGCCTCCGGCCGTATTCGTCCGGGCGATGACGTGCTGATTGCTCCGTCGATGCGCCGCAGCCGTATCGTGCGGATTTACACCGCCGATGGTGATCTTGAACAAGCACAGGCGGGACAGGCCGTGACATTCGTTCTGGCGGATGATCTGGATGTCGAGCGCGGCGATGTCCTGAGTTCTCCGGAAATACCTGTCGCTGTTGGGGGCCAGTTTGCTGCTCACGTCATCTGGATGAGCGAGCATGCGTTGCTGCCAGGTCGCTCCTATCTCATGCGGATCGGGACACGTTGGGTGCCTGTGTCCGTCAGCACGATCAAACACCGGGTCGATGTCAATACATTGGAACACGCGGCGGCACGCCAGCTTGCGATGAACGAGATTGCATTTTGCAATCTTGTGACCGGTTCGCCGGTAGCGTTCGATGCCTATAAGGACAACCATCACACCGGCGCGTTCATTCTTGTCGACCGTTTCAGCAACGAGACCGTTGGTGTCGGCCTTATTGATTTCGGTCTGCGCCGCGATCAGAACCTTCATCTCGAAGAACTATCGGTCAACAAGCAGTCGCGCGCTGCGATCAAGCATCAGAAATCGGCAGTCTTGTGGTTCACCGGCCTCTCGGGCTCGGGCAAGTCGACTATTGTCAATCTCGTTGAGAAGAATCTGCATGAGCGCGGCCGGCATACTTATATGCTCGACGGCGATAACGTTCGCCACGGCCTGACGAAAGACCTCGGATTTACCGATGCTGACCGCGTGGAAAATATCCGCCGTGTCGGTGAGGTCGCCAAGCTGTTCGTCGATGCCGGGATGATCGTGATCTGCTCGTTCATTTCGCCGTTCGAAACGGAGCGTCGTATGGCGCGCGATCTCGTGGAAAGCGGCGAGTTCATCGAAATTTTCGTCGATACGCCGATTGAGGAATGTATGCGGCGTGATCCAAAGGGTCTCTACGCCAAGGTGAAAGCCGGCACGATCAAGAACTTCACCGGTTTCGACAGCCCTTACGAGGCGCCGCATGCGCCGGAATTGCGGTTGGATACCTCTGCGGAAAGCGCTGAGACACTGGCTGAACGAGTCATCGCGCACCTACACGAGAGTGGACGGATTGGATAACGCAATGCATACACCTTTGAACCGCCCTGCGGTGGTTGTTTGATGTCCGTGACGCCTGCATCGTCCGAAGAACACGTCATTGAGGCCGGCCATCGCGGCATCTCATTAGGGGTCAGTGCCTTGTGGGCGCAGCGTGAGCTGGGGTGGATTTTTATCCGTCGGCAGATTTCGCTTCGCTACCGACAGATGGCGCTGGGCATATTCTGGGCTGTGCTGGAACCGCTGGCATTTCTGCTATTGATGTCGGCGGTGTTCGGAATGTTGTTGCGGGTCGATACCGGAAACTATCCATATCCGATTTTTGCATTCTCCGGTCTCATGCCGTGGCTGCTATTCAACAAAGCGACCATGGCAGCAGCACAAAGCCTTGTCGACAATATGGCGCTGATCTCAAAAGTCTATTTTTCGCGTTTGCTGCTACCGGTCGCAGGTGTAGTGCGCGAGACCTTCGACAGCGCAGTGGTCTTCGTCATTCTTGTCATTCTGGCGTGGATGTTCGGATATACGCCCGGTTGGAAGTTGTTGTTGGCGCCAATTTTGTTGATTTATGTTGCAATAAATGCGCTCGCGGTCGGGCTCTGGCTTGCGTGCGTCATGGTCCCATTTCGAGACGTGCGACCGCTTTTAACACTCGTGTTGCAGGCCGGAATGTATGCGACGCCGGTTCTCTATCCGTCGACACTCGTTCCGGAACAACTTCTTCCTTATTACCAGCTTAATCCAATGTACTGGTCCGTCGAACTGTTTCGGTGGTTACTGCTCGATAAATCGATCGAACTTTCCGGGTCGTTCTGGATTTCTCTGATTTTGGTCGTGACCATGTTGTTCAGCGGGTTGGTCGTCTTCGACAGTGGTGAGAAGAAGGTTGTCGATGTCCAGTGATGTTGTGATCCGTGTCGACGGGATCGGAAAGAGGTATGTGGCTCCGCACAAATTCGGTCGCGATAACTTAAGATCGCGCTTGATCGGTCATTTGAAGGAATTCATTCCGTTCTTTCGTCAGAGCGAGGAAGATTATTTTTGGGCGCTGAAGGATGTGTCTTTTGAGGTAAAGCGGGGTGACATCGTTGGAATTCTGGGTAGGAATGGTTCCGGCAAGAGCACTTTACTCAAAATTCTTTCTGGGGTCACGCTGCCGACGACGGGTCGGGCCTGGTTGAAGGGGCGGGTGGGTTCCTTGCTTGAGGTTGGTACCGGTTTTCACCCAGAAATGACCGGGCGTGAAAACGTTTTTTTTGCCGGTGCATTTCTTGGCTTAAGTCAGCGAGAAGTTCGTGCAAAATTCGACGAGATCGTCGATTTCTCTGGCATCGAAGATTTTATTGATCTCCCGGTGAAACGCTATTCCAGCGGTATGTATGTACGTTTGGCCTATTCGGTCGCATCCATGTTGCGTTCCGACATATTGATTCTTGACGAGGTGATGGCGGTAGGAGACTCAGCCTTTCGGGAGAAGAGTCAGAAAAATATAACCAGGGCAGCTAGTGACGGCCGCACGATTCTATTTGTCAGCCACAATATACCGGCTGTAAAACAGCTCTGCCAAAGTGGATTTCTTTTGAATCGGGGTAGCATTACCCGCACGGGGAATATTGCAGAGGTAGCATCGCAGTATCTGCGTGAGGTGCAGAAGATCCAGGATAACATTGATGTTGTCTGCTCATATCGTGATCTGGTAGACGCGCCGCGATTTGATGAGTTGCGCAAGGTTATTCTTAAAAGTGTAGAACTATTGAGTGAGCAGCTCGAGCCAGTGAATGCGATCAAGTCAGGTGATAGCTTGCGCATTCGCATCAAGATCGCAAACACCAGCGTTCAGGAACCGTATTTTACCGTATTCTTTTTGAATGACGTAGGTGAACGGGTCATGACCCTTTACAGCACTCATAACTTTTATAAGGTGCCGACTGGCGAAGTGATTGCTGAATGCAAAATCCCCTCAGTACAATTGGTTCCGGGACTGTACCGACTAATGATTGACTTTGGTTCGTTTGCATTGGGTCAATTCCATTCCGTTGATTGTGTCCCAAACGCCATTGCGTTCAATATTGATCATCCGGGTAATCTCGGCCCGCCGCGACTTGTTGCAAATCAAGGGTACCTTCTGCAGCCGGCAAGTTGGGAGACGGTATCGGCCTCTTAGGCCGATTTAGTCATATGACCTTTGTACCATTTAAGAGTTGCATGCCCCAACATTGGGATGCACTCGTTCACGCTTCTCCCGATGGATGGCCGTTTGCGCTGACCGCTTGGCGGCGAATAATCCTGTCAGTGACGGAATGGGAATTGGAAGATCATTCCTTCGCCCTCGCCGATGAGGAGGGGCTTTCGGTTGTCGTTCCGCTGCAGATCGACCGGCGTTCAGGCGTGCTCGGCATCACCGGGTGGGGTGGTTGCGGTCCGATTGTTGCGGATCGACTATCCGGCTCCGCGCGGGGTGCAGCGATCAACGGGGCATTTGCCCAAGTCGACCGTATAGCGCGGCAAATTGGTGCTCAGGCGCTGCGTTTCTGGTTGCCGACGGTGACGCGGTCCGTTCTCGAGGAGAAAGCCGCTGTCCTCGACGATTCGGGCTTCATCGATCGATCGGGCGTTGCACAGGTGATTGACCTTGCGCTGGATGAGGCAGCGCTACGCAGCGCCGTTTCGGAAACCGCGCGCCAGACCATACGCAAGGCGGAGCGTACAGGTATCACGGTTGCTCAGGAGCCTTGGTCGGACTTAATCGATGCCTACTACGAAACGCACCGGGAAAATTACGCGCGTACTGGCGTGACGCCGCATCCGCGAGGCTATTTCGAAGGGATCGCAACAGAGATGGCCCCCTTGGGGCATTCAATGCTTTGGGTGGCGCGCGATCGTGACGGTGTTCCGATTGCGTTTCACAACGATATGCAATTTGGCCACGGCGCCTGGTACCATACTGGGTGTTCCACGGCAGCGGCATTGCAAAACGGCGCCAATTATCTGTTGTTCTGGCATGCAATGCTGGGTGCCAAAGTAGCTGGCCGGCGCTGGTACGATTGTGGCGAGATCTTTCCGAACGCCGACGACAGAAAACAGAAGGGCCTGACCTTGTTCAAGACTCGCTTCGGCGGTGCGCCGCGCCGTTTCGTCAAGGCGGAGAAAATCTACCGGAATGACGCTGGCCGGGCTGTACGAGCATTTCACCGACTGAAGCAACTCGCCGGACTTGGCAGATGACTGATCTTCCTTCCATGCACGACGATAGCGCGATGTCGTCGCTGCAACCCGATCCGATCCTGCGATGCCCTCGGTGCGGACACAGTGGGCAGATGCGATTGCATGCCGAGGCGGCGGAATGTCTGGCTTGTCAATCGTCATTCCGTTCGACGAACGGCATTCCGATTCTGGTCAAGAATGACGCCGAACTCGTACGGCAGATCGAGCAAGCGCGCCGTGTGAACCCGGACTGGTACGAAACGGAGCAGCCGCCGGAACAGGCGAGCCCCTGGCGCCACCATCTGCGCAAGCGCAGGCTGTACGTTCAGAATGTGCTCAAGCGGGAACTGGCGCGGCGGGGGATACAGCGCGTGGCACGGTTGCTCGATCTCGGCTGTGGCGACGGCACCAATCTCGGCTGGCTCGGCGCTTTCGCCGAAAACATGTATGGCAGCGATTACAATCTCGTGCGCCTCGCGCGCGCCCGTGCCCGCGATGCGGAGGTGAGGCTGATCCTCGGTGACATTCTGGACTTCCCGGCGGCCGACAACGCGTTCGACATCGTTTTCTTCAATCACGTGATCGAGCATATTCCCGACGACATGGCGGCGCTTCGCACTGTGGCGCGTATTCTCGCACCGGGCGGCATACTCGTTCTCGGGACACCGAACGAAGGGGCATGGTGGTGGCAGCTTGCCTATCGCCGGGCGCCAGATGTTCGCGCAACGACGGATCATATCCATTTCTATACGGCCGATAGTATCACGGCGCGGATGCGAAATGCCGGTCTGCAGATCGTCGAAACGGAACATATGGGATGGGGTCCGCCAGATTGGCAGCTTGATGGACGTATCCGCAAATACAAATTCGTGGATGATGCTCTTGAATGGTTTGGCCGCCGACTGATTCCCACTCAGGCATCATCACTGTATGTCATCGCGACCAAGAGCATTTGATCGTGGCCACGTTTTCTAACAATGCTCGAAGATTGCGACGGCTGCCCGATAAAGTCAGGGAAAGATTCTATGATTGGCGGGCACCTCGCTATTCATCGGGAATAAAATTTCATCTATGGCCCTGGTCATTCTCGGATGTCGAGCATCTTGCTGCAGATTCGGTCTCATCAGATCGAACCTATAAATCGCTGCTCGAAGCTGAACTCAGGCAGAATTTAAAGCTTTCCAAAGGTCTGGGTGTTGCATTGGTGGGAAGTGGCCGGTCGGCATTGCGATTGGGCCTTATAGCGTTGAGGCGGCTAAGACCGGACCGTTCAAAAATTGTTTTGCCAACTTATTGCTGTGGCTCTGTGTATGACGCCGCGGTGTCCGCGGGGCTGACACCGATTTTTATCGACACAACCGAGTCGTTGAATTCAGTCGCGGCCGACTATCTGAAGGCTTTAGATGGCGAAACGCTGGGTGTTATCGTTGTCAATTTGTTCGGAAGATGGATGGCGGAGGACGATCGTCAGAAGATTTTTGAGACGTGCCGCCACAAATCCATGTTTGTGCTGGAAGACAATGCGCAATGCTACCGTCCTTATCCTGAGGACAGCGCCACAACTCGTGCTCGGGCGGATATCGAGATCCATTCCTTTGGCTTCGGTAAATTGGGCATGGCCACGGCAGGTGGTGCGCTTGTTTTCGATCAAGCGGCGCACGAGATATGGGAAGAGCTCAAGAGTTATCATCCCGGATCGGGTGCTTTAGCGTTACGGCGATTCCGCTACTTTGAGGCCGGTTTTGGGACGGCAGAGCATCTGAAAAGCGATCCAGATACGGTTTCGAATACGACTGAGCAATACGGCGCTGAAGAAATATCAGAGCTTGATGCGGCTCTCGCACTTCAAAGCCTGCGTGACAGCGAAAAGATCCTCCGCCGATCCATCGAAATCGGTAGGCGCTACGCGGAGGTGATTAAGAAATTTCCAAAGGTTTATCGGTTTCACGACAGTGAGCGGAATATATTCTTCAGGTTTCCTGTAATCTTGCGCGACGTGGAAGCGACCAATGCATTCTGGGCTCATATGGCCTTATATAAAATCGAGCTGGAGGGGATGTATGTTCCGCTTCACCTTCGTTACCCCCGGAATGGGCAACCTCCGTGCGTAGTTTCGGAGGAATTGTATCGTTATGTCTTCAACGTTCCCAATCGTGTTTCGCTGCTGCCTTCGGAAATTGACAGAATTGTCGGCGCATTGGCTGATTTTGGAAAGAGGCGGAGCCGATAACGTAAATGCTTGATGCGCGCGCCAAATACAGCGATGTCAATATCTACAATCCAGAGACGATTACGACATCTATTTTTGCGCAGGGACAAACATTCTCATCGATGTTGTTGCGCGCCAAGCGCGATCTTTTGCTGAAATATTGCAAGGGGCGTTTAGTGCTTGATCTTGGCTGTGCGGACGGGAGGCATCTCAATGAAATCTCCGATGCCATTCAATTCGGAATAGGTATTGATTTCAGCATTCCTTTCATCCGAAGGGCGGTTGGGGGTCAGGAATCTGGGACACATAAAAATATATTTCTTGTCGGGGATGTGACGCGGCTTCCGTTGAAGGCGAATTCTATGGGATGCATCTATTCGTTCGCGACGCTTTATTATATCGACGAAATCGAGCGGATTTATGCGGAGATTTCCCGGGTTCTATCGCGCGATGGGGTTGCTCTTCTCGAGGTGGGAAACAGCAGATCGTTTGCAACGCTTGTCTCGCGACATTTCCCTGATTTGGCCAGCCACAGCCGCATGCGTATCTCGGATCATTTGTGTGCGATCAAAGAGAACAATCTTCGTATAAAGGAATGGCGATCGTTCCAGATTCTGCCCTTCTGGGGCGATCGTCCAGGGTGGTTGAATATTGTTTTTCGGCGGCCATGGCTTGAGCGTTTGGCGATGATTGTTGTCGGCGGGAGAATGCTCGATGAATGGATCAGCAGCAGTCGGTTATTCCGACGATTTGCGTTCCGTCATCTACTGGTTCTTGAGCGTGAGCGATGATTGAAATTTACGCGATGTCGTTAATCCTTCGACCATGACGGCGTCTTTAAACGACTGGATGCTTTCGCCGGATGAACGGCAGGACATCCATGCCTATTTGACCGGACTTTACGCTAACGTCTTCACCGAAGCGGCGATCAATGCGCATCTGGAGAATCACGTCGGTTTCGCCGCGTCCGACTATGCGATGGCAGTGATGGGGTCGCGGGTTGGTCCTGGCATGCGCCTGCTTGATGTTGGCTCAGGGTTTGGAAGCTGCGTGCTTGCCGCACGCGATAAGGGTGCGGATGCGGTCGGTATCGAAATCTCATCGTTCGAGGTAGAGTTCGCCCGCCGACGATTGCGGCAGGTTCGCCCGCAGGATGATGCCGAGCAGGTTTATCACGCTGGGGATTTTCTCGCATTCAACGCGCCGGAGGCGAGCTTCGATACGCTGACATTCTGGAGCGTGCTGGAGCATGTGCCCGACTTGAACGCGACGTTGTCGGCGGCGCAGCGGCTGCTCAAGCCTGGGGGCGTGCTGTATATTGTTTGCCCAAACTATTTCGCGTGGCGATTGGAGGCGCACTACCACGTGCCGTGGAAACCCAATCCGCTGCTGCCGCGCGACAAGGCGGTCGCTTATCTGAAATCGCTCGGCCGCGACCCATCGTTTTTCGAGAACGCCATCTTTTGCCCCACGAATTGGGACGTGCTGGGGACGTTGCGGCGACTGCGGTTCGAGCCGTGCGATATCGCAACGCTGCGGTCGATGGACCTATCGCTACGCAATCTGCCAGCGATGCTGATCCGGCCAATGAAGTTCGTGCGGTTCTACAATCCGTTCTGCCATTCGGTGGTGCTGGCCGCTACGAAACAATAGAGCCTTCGTTTACGACATGCCGCGTCTTCTCGTTCTCATTCCCGACTGTATTTCTGATATTCTGAGCAAGGGAGAATATCAGCCGCTTTATTACAACCCGGGCGAGGTCTTCGACGAGGTGCACATTCTGAGCACTGCCGCGGATTCGCCGGATGTCGCGGCGCTGCAACGCACCGTCGGCCGTGCGAGATTACATCTGCATTTCCATCCGACGGATCTCGCGTTGACCACACGGCGGCCGGATTTCTTGCGTCGTCACGCCTTGCGGCGCTGGGCGCGCGGCGGCATCGACATTGCGCGCAGAATCAAACCCGACCTGATTCGCTGCCACGGTGCCGACTGGAACACGTATCTGGCCAGCCGCATCAAGCAGGAACTGGGCATTCCTTATGTGATGTCGCTGCATATCAATCCCGATGTGAATTCCGTGCGCCGCTACCTCGGGCAGGATCTGTCACCGGCACAACGCCGGCACAATCAATTCTACGAGCATATGGAGCACGAAGGCTTGCGGCACGCCGACCTGGTGATGCCGGTTTACAAGCCCATTCTGCCCTATGTCGCGCGCCATGGCGTCGCCAGCGTCCGGGTATGCTACAACGTCCTCAATTCCGACTATCTGCGCCGGAAAACCAGCTACGCGCTCAACGACCCGCCGAAGATCATCTGCGTTGGGCGATTGCTGAACGAAAAGGACCCGACGCCGATCATTCGCGCGGTTGCGTCCCTGCCGAAGGTCGAACTGCTGATCGTCGGCGATGGGCCGAAACGTTCTGAACTGGAAATGTTGACGGGGCAGCTCGGCGTTGCCGACCGCGTCCAGTTCGCGCCGGCGATCGCCAACGACGAGCTCTGTCGCATGCTCCCGGATTTCGATCTGTTCGCGGTTCACACGGAATATTGGGAATTGAACAAGTCGGTGCTGGAAGCGCTGCTGACAGGCCTTCCGGTCGTCATCAATCACCGGCGCGGCGAGCCCGTCCCCGAATTGATGGAAGGCGACTTTGTCAGGATGGTGGATAATACTGAGGCCGATTACCGTGCGGCCATCGCCGAACTGCTCGGGGACGATGATGCTCGGCGTGCGCTTGGCATGCGCGCCTATTCGCATGCCCAGGCCAACTGGGCGCCGGTACAGACCGAGGCCGTCTACGCTGGCATTTATAGAAAGTATCTGGCACAAGCGGGTGACAGGACGGCCTGAGGGTCGTCACGCGCATCGACAGACCGTTCCAGGCAATCGGCATGCAATTGCATCTTGGCGAATTCGGACCGCCGCATATTTTCGGACGCACACTCGTCGTCCTATGCTCCTATCGTGGTGGCACGAGTGGGCGTGAGCCCTGGCGTGCATCATCATATCTGCCGCGCGGACTGCCCCGGCTCCTCAATCTCCTCACGTTGCTACCACTACGGGCGCATATCGCGGCGATGCGAGACCATTACGCCAATCCGCGGTCGCCAGCCACCCAGGTCGAACTCGCGAAAGCGGCGCTCGCGGCAGGCCGGCCCGAAACGGTGCGTCTCATTGTCGACGAACCGCTTGCGTCGCAAATTGAAAGCCCACCGTTTGATGTCGAGGCACAGGAAACAATGATCCTCGCTCGCGCGACGCCGTCGATTTCCGGCGTCGATACGGTCGTTCTGGTTTATCCTGATGCTCTGGGCCTGACGTTCGGTCGCCTCGAGCGGCAACTGAAATCCTGGGGCGCCGATAACGTCGTCGTTGTAACCGGCCGCCGCCGTTTCTTCTCATTGACCGAAGCCGCACGGCGCACCTTGCGCTGGCGACGAATGCTGGCTTCGACACGATTTGTCGAACTTGCTGGCGCTGTTGCCATCATTCCAGTAGCCGCGGTTCTGGCCATCTATGATCGTTTGCGGGGGCACGCCTGATGTCGACGGCTCAAGATGATGCCGTGTTGAAGTCGGAAATTCGCGATTGGTGGGCAGCCGCGCCGATGACCTACGGCGAGGATCACGGGACGACGACCTATCACCGCCCCGATGGCCAGGTTGAGCAAGTCGAAATCGGATCGAAACGTTTTTTCGAACTTGCTGACGAGACATTCTATCGCTGGAACGAGCCCATTCGCGGTGCTGCTGGGCCATTTGCCCGCATCTTCGATTACGAGCGCTATCGCGGCCGCCGTGTGCTCGAAGTGGGCTGCGGCATGGGCTGCATGGCGATGAATTGGGCGATGCGCGGGGCCGATATGACTGCTATCGACCTCAACCCGGTGGCGATCGCGCAAACGCGCCGGCGCTTTGAACTGTTCGAACTCAACGGCGATATCCGGGAAACCGACGCCGAAATATTGCCGTTCGACGCTGACAATTTCGATTTCGCCTATTCATGGGGCGTGATCCACCATACGCCGGGCATCCGGAAGGCGGCGCGCGAAATGCATCGCGTGCTGAAGCCGGGCGGACAGATCGGCCTGATGCTCTACAATCGTCAATCGTTTCTGTACCGCTATACGGTGGGTTACGCGGAAGGCATCATCAACGCCGAACGTTGTTTCCTCGATGAGTTGGCGCTGGCCAGCCGCTATGGCGACGGCGCGCGCGCCGACGGCAACCCGCATACATGGCCGGTGACGATTCGCGAGGTGAGGCGCGATCTGTTGCCGATGTTCGACGATGTGAAAATCTCGATTCTCGGAACCGATATTCCGGATATCCTCAATAGCTGGTTCCCGTATCTGACCGGTTTCATGACCACGGGCATGCTGAAGGCGCTGGCCCGACGTTGGGGGTGGAGCTTGTGGATCACCGGTACGAAACCGGCGGCATGATCACGTCCCGCATGCGGCAGATGGCATCGCGTGCACGAAGACTCGTGGGGCACGTGCTCGGCCGCCCGCCGGTGTCGCCGGCTGACCCCCTTGCGGCGTTTGAGCGGTATCGCGAAAGCGCGACAGCGTCCGGTCTGTCGGGCTTGACGCTGTTCTTGTCTTTCGATTGCGATACCGATTGGGATTTTGAAGTCGTTGAGCCGCTCGACAGTTTTCTGGCCGAGCGCTCCATTGCCGTGACTTACGCGGTGCCGGGGGCTCAATTGGAACGGGGGCGTGACTACTATAAGGCTGTGGCGGCACGAGGGCGTGAGTTCCTGAATCATGGAGCGCGGCCGCATGCGGAATGGCGTCAGGATCAGGATCAATATGTGCCGATCACCTTCTATCAGGAGATGAGTTCGGAACAAGTGAGTGCCGACATTCGCTGCGGACACCAGATCGTGCAGGACGTCACGGGGCAACGTGCTGTCGGTTTTCGTGCGCCGCATTTCGGCAGCTTCCAAGGTGCGGACGATCTCGCACTGATCTACCGCACGATCGAAGACCTGGGATACGTCTATGCGTCCACGACGGTGCCCGAGAAAGGATTGAACCACGGGCCCGCTTATCGCAATGGCGGGATCATGGAGTTGCCGACGTTCGGATCGGCGCGCGCACCGCTGAACATACTTGACACGTGGACGCATCTGACGGACCGGCGTCGCTACGCGTTGGGTGAGACATATTATGAATTGTTCGTGGAAACGCTTGATGTTCTGACCCACAACCATATTCCGGCATTATTGACCTGGTATGGCGACCCGTCGCACGCTTGGCAGCAGACTGCGTTCATGAAAGCCATGGATCTGATTGCGTCGCGCGGCATTCCGTCCGTCTCTGGCCGAGAAGCCGCAACCTTCTTCGGCGCCGCACCCTCGGCACCCGCCCTCTGACTAAAGCAACAGGTTTGGCGAAGTAAGAGATGTGCGGCATCGTCGGCTGGGTGAACCTTGACATGCCTTCGGACGCGGCGATGCGGGTCGTGTCGCAGATGTGCGAGACGATCGTGCATCGCGGTCCGGACGATCGTGGCTTGTTTGTCGACGAGCGCGTCGCACTTGGCATGCAACGGCTGAGCATCGTCGATCTCGACGGCGGGCATCAGCCAATGGCCAGCAATGATGGCCAAATCCAGATCGTTTTCAATGGCGAAATCTACAACCACGACGATCTGCGCGATCGGTTGCGCAGCCGCGGTACATCGTTCAGGACGCACTCGGATACGGAGGTCATCCTTCGGACTTATGAATTGGATGGCGTTGACGGTTTTGCATCGTTCAACGGCATGTTCGCCATTGCCGTCTGGGACGGTCGGCACAAGACATTACATCTCGTTCGTGATCGTCTCGGCGTCAAACCGCTTTATTACGCGTGTGTCGGCAAGACGCTTGTTTTCGGCTCCGAGATCAAGGCGATACTTGCGTCCGGCCTTGTCGAGCGGGTCGTGAATCCACATGCCGTCTGGGATTATATGACGTCCCGCTATGTTCCGTCTCCGGAAACCATCTGGCGAGGTGTCTTTAAACTACCGCCCGCGCATCGGTTGAGCATAGGGCCGGATGGCGAACCGGCGGTCGAGCGCTGGTGGGACGTGCCGTTTGGCGAGCCGCAACGCAGCAACAACGGCATCGACTTCGACACGGAGTTTGCCGAACTGTTCGACAGTGCTGTCGATCTGCGCATGATCGCGGATGTGCCCGTTGGCATTTTGTTGAGTGGTGGTCTCGATTCGTCTGCGGTTGCGGCTGCCGCCTCGCGCAAGGGTGCGCATGTTGAAACGTTTTCCGTCGCTTTCGACGGAGCCCCGGACATCGACGAACGAGCTTATGCGCAGCAAGTCGCGCGTCATCTTCAGACACGCCACCATGAGATCGTGATTGGGCGGCGCGAATTCGTTGATTTCCTGCCGGATTTCGTTCGGCTCAGCGATGAACCGCTCGCCGATCTTGCATCCATTCCGCTCTATCACGTCAGCAGGCTCGCGCGCGGCTCGGTGAAAGTCGTTCTATCGGGGGAAGGAAGCGACGAAATCTTCGGCGGCTATACGTTCGACCGTTGGGTGAGAATGTGGGATCGCTCTCGCAAGAGTGGCGCCGGCGTAACAGGGGCATTGATGCGTAGCCCGCTCGGCGCTGCTCTTGGTCGCATTTCACGAGATTTTGCCACACGACGAAACGATGCATCGGTTGACACCGATCTGCGGCGGCTCGCCGAACCCTTGACGATGACCAATCTCGCCACGAGCGGTGACAAACGGGTCTGGCTTCGCGGCGAGACCTTATATCCCGATACGTTGGATTCCGCGCGACGAGCCCTGCATCGCATCGGCGCGCAGGATCCACTGAATCAGGCACTTTACGTCTATTGTCAGGATTGGCTTGTCGAAGATCTGTTGATGAAGGCGGATCGGATGTCGATGGCCAATTCGCTGGAGTTGCGGACGCCGTTTCTCGACTATCGGTTGGTCGAATGGGCGTGGCGCCTCCCGCCCCAATGGAAAGTGGGTGCCGAGGGCAACGGCGCACCTGTGACCAAGCGCGTGCTGCGCCGATATGCACGTTCGCGTCTTCCGGCCGAAGTGATTGATCGCCCTAAACTTGGATTTCCAGTTCCGGTCTATGGCTGGCTCTCGAATGAATTGTCCGGCTGGGCACACGACATTTTGGGGCCAGGGGCGCATGTCCGCAACTGGTTGCACGATGCTGCCGTCGATGGCTTTTTGACGCAAGGAACGAACGCCAAAGCGGATTCATCCGCACGACATCGCCTGTGGAACGTATTGATTTTAGAACATTGGGCGCGTCAGTGGCTGAATTGAAACCTAATCTCCTCGCGATTTCCTGGGCAATGCCGCCGATGGTGTATCCGCGCGCCATCCAGGTTGCGCGAAGCCTGAAGGAGATGGCACGCCGGGGCTGGTCCATCGATGTGGTCGCTCTCGACGCCAACTCCGATGAGGTGGTTAGGGACGGGGCGTTTGCAGCGCTTTATAGTGATCACTATCGGTTGCATACGATCGACGTGCGCGACATTCTTGAATCGGGACGGCGCAAATGGCCGTTCAATTATCGTTTCAAGATCCTTGAATTCCTGTATCCGCGTGTTCCCCCGTCGATGACGATGTGGATGCGGCGTGCCCGGGCCCATGCGCTGAGATTGATTCGCACGCAGGAGCCGCGCGTACTGATCACGTTCGCCCAACCATGGGCGGACCATCTCATCGGATTATCGTTGAAGAAAAGACATCCTGCTTTGCCATGGATCGCACACTTCAGCGATCCATGGGTCGATAGTCCATATCTTGCCGATACCAACCCCGATGTGCGGAGAATCTGGCAGGAGCAGGAACGGGCAGTGATCGAGCATGCCGACGCGGTGATTTTCGTGAATGCTCCAACAGCCGATCTCGTGATGAAGAAGTATCCGCGTGAATGGCGCCGGAAAATACACGTCGTTCCGCATGGATATGATCCCGATCTGCGCGATGCAGTGGTCGAACCATCGCAGGATGCGGGTCGGATGCGACTCGTCTATACCGGATCGATGTTTCCGGGATTGCGCGATCCACTGAAAATCCTTGAGGCCCTTGTGTGCCTGAAGCGGATGTTGCCGCCGGAGCGCATGCCGATCACGGAATTCGTCGGTATGGGAGTTACGTCCTACCGTAAGAAGGCTGAAGATTTGGGGCTTGACGAACTGACTCGCTTCGACGAACGCGTTGGATATCTGGAGGCACTGCGGCTTGCGGCGCGCGCCGATGTGCTGCTGATGATCGATACGAATACGGAGCATAGCGTCTTTCTTCCCAGCAAGATCTCCGACTACCTGATGTTCGGTAAACCGATCTTCGCGTTGACGCCACGCGATGCGGCCAGCGTGGATGCGCTGCGGCCGCTCGGACATATGTGTGTCAATTCCAACGACCCGGAGGTGATCGCAGGCCATCTTGCCGATCTATTGAAACAGGCGGGATCGCATGGTCAGGAGGAGTGGCTGTCGGCCAATCGCGTGTTCGATATTGCAAGGACGACGGATGCTCTTGAGCAGGCCATTGATATGGCGACCAAGCGAGAGGCCGTCGGTTGACCGCTAGAATCCATCTTGTGGCTGGTGCGCGTCCGAATTTCATGAAGATCGCACCGCTTTATCATGCGCTTGCGAGAACCGATTGGGCCGAACCGATCATCGTTCACACCGGTCAGCATCATGACCGGCTGATGTCGGACGTATTTATGGACGATCTGCGGCTGCCGAAACCGCATGCTAACCTTGAGGTAGGGAGCGGCTCGCACGCTGAGACGACGGCGGCAGTAATGATTGCCTATGAACGCTTCTGCCGGGAGATGCGGCCGGATTATGTTGTCGTGGTCGGTGATGTGAACTCGACCGCCGCCGCAGCCCTGGTGGCGAAAAAACTGCTGCTGCCGGTCGCGCATCTCGAGGCCGGGCTGCGCAGCTTCGACCGGACGATGCCGGAGGAGATCAACCGGCTCGTGACCGATGCGATCTCGGATCTGCTGTGGACCCCGAGCGAAGACGCTGACGAAAATCTCGCACGAGAAGGGATACCGACGCAGCGCATCGACCGCATTGGCAATATCATGATCGATTCCTATGAGATACTGCGTGAGCGTATCAAGGAGGCGAATACACCGGCTACGTTCGGACTGAGGGGCGGGAACTACGGTGTTGTTACCCTGCACCGGCCGTCGAACGTCGATGATCCGAAAAAGCTGCAAATGATCATGACCCAGCTCGCGGCCGTCTCCCGTTCTCTTCCTCTCTTCTTTCCGGTGCATCCGAGAACTCGGAAGATGCTGACGGGCTCGTCGTCAGATTGGGAGAGCTCGTCTTTGGGGGCGACGGGTTCGCTTGCGACCTCCCATATCCACCTGGTCGAGCCGATGGGCTACATCCAGTTCATGAGCCTGGTCGAAAACGCGGCGCTGGTGATCACCGATTCGGGCGGATTGCAGGAGGAGACGAGTTATCTTGGTATCCCCTGTCTGACCGTACGCGAGAACACCGAGCGGCCGATCACCATCACGCGTGGCACGAACAGGCTCGTAGATGCTTCCGAACTGGCTGCCGCGGCGGCGGATGCGCTCGCGGCAAAGCCGAGCGACCATCGTCGCGTAATCCCGCTATGGGATGGCCACACAGCCGAGCGGGCTGTCGAGAGTCTACGCTCGCATCTGAGCCGATAGCCGGCCTCGGAATTCGATGACTGCACCCATCCTCCTCTATCTCGTAACCGAGGATTGGTATTTCCTGTCGCACCGTCTTCCGATGGCGCAGGCGGCGCAGGCTGCCGGATACGAAGTCCACATTGCCACCCGCGTGAACGGTGGTGGGGCGGAGATCGAACGCCACGGATTTGTCCTGCATCCGCTCGATTGGCCGCGCGGCAGCCTCAATCCGTTCCTGCGGCTTGCTCTCTGGCGTGACGTGCGGGCACTCTACCGCAAAGTATCGCCCAAGCTTGTCCACCATGTTGCGATCGAGCCGACGATCATCGGATCGCTGGCGGCGATCGGTCTGCCGATGGCGACATTGAATGCGTTGGCCGGCCTCGGCTTCGCGTTCACGTCGCGCACGCTGAAGGCGCGCCTTGTCGGTTGCATCATCGGCTGGACATTGGGCTGGCTGCTGCGGCGGCCGCATGTGTCCGCGCTGGTTCAGAACAGCGACGATCGCAAAGCCCTCATTTCGCTCGGCGTCCCGGCCGACCGGATTTTTCTGATACCGGGATCCGGTGTGGATACGCAGGCCTTGGTGCCGTTGCCGGAGCCCGATGGAGATCTCATTACCGCCGGATTCGTCGGTCGTCTCCTCGACGATAAAGGTATCCGCATGCTGGTTGACGCGCATGACCAGCTGGCGCGCAACGGGCTGCAGCTTCGTCTGCTGATCGCAGGCAGTCCGGATCCTGCGAATCCCGCGTCGATTTCCGCCGGCGAGATCGAAGCCTGGCGTAGTCGTCCGAATATCTCCGTGTTGGGGCACGTCACCGATATCCGCGAGGTATGGGCGGCGGCACATATCGGCGTTTTGCCGTCTCGTCGCGAGGGTTTGCCCAAGAGCTTGCTGGAAGCCGCGGCGTGCGGCCGTCCATTGGTCGCGACCGATGTTCCGGGTTGCCGCGAAGTGGCGCGGGAGAATGTGAATGCGCTGCTGGTGCCGCCCGACGACGCAGTGGCACTTGCCGACGCCTTGGCGGTGCTGATCGGCGATCGCGAACGCCGCAGGCGATTCGGCGTTGCCAGCCGCGCGCTGGCCGAACAGGAATTCTCGGCGATCCGCATCGGCCAGGCCATTGTTGAACTTTACGACCGATTGTTGAGCGGTGACCCATTGCGGCGGCCGTCGGCATCCGGCTAAAAGGTGAGCGAACGAAGGGGGATTTTGCTTGTCGCACGGACGTAAGATTGCCGTTATCGGCTTGGGCTATGTGGGTCTGCCGGTTGCCGTGGCCTTTGCACGCGCAAAAGTGCCGGTCGTCGGTTTTGATATCGATGCGACTCGCGTCGCAGAACTGCGTGTCGGAAAGGATCGTACCCGCGAGGTCGAGCCGGATGATCTGAAGCACCCGACGCTCGCTTACGAAAGTGAGCCAGCCAAGCTTGCGGATTGTGATTTCTACATCGTCACGGTGCCGACTCCGGTCGATGAAGACTGCAAACCGGATCTTGGCGCGATGCTGAAGGCATCCGAGACGGTCGGCCGTGCGCTCAAGAAGGGCGATATCGTCGTCTATGAATCGACCGTCTATCCGGGCGCGGTGGAAGAGGACTGCGTCCCGGTCCTGGAAAAGGTCTCCGGGCTGTGCTGCGGCACCGATTTCACGGTCGGCTATTCGCCGGAACGCATCAATCCCGGCGACAAGGAACACCGTTTTGAAACCATCACGAAGGTGGTGGCGGGCCAGGACGCGCGGACGCTCGACATCGTTGCCGAGGTCTACGGTTCGGTTGTCAAGGCCGGCATTCATCGTGCTCCTTCGATCAAAGTCGCGGAAGCGGCGAAGGTGATCGAGAACACCCAGCGCGACATCAATATCGCTTTTATGAACGAGCTATCGGCGATTTTCGACAAGATGGGCATTGATACCGCCGATGTGCTCGCCGCCGCCGGAACGAAATGGAATTTCATAAATTTCCAGCCGGGGCTTGTCGGCGGGCACTGCATCGGTGTCGATCCGTTTTATCTGACGCATCGCGCGGAACGCATCGGCTATCATCCAGAGATCATTCTGGCCGGCAGGCGCATCAATGACGGCATGGGCAAGCGTATTGCCACTGAATGCCTGACGCGTCTTGCGACCCGGGGCATTCATTCGCCGTCCGTCGTGATCCTCGGCATGACGTTCAAGGAAAACGTGCCGGATATCCGCAATTCGAAGGTTGTCGATATCGCGCGTGCGCTGACCAGCGCCGGGGCGCTGGTACAGATCCACGATCCGCTGGCATCCGCCGACGAGACCAAACACGAATATGGAATCGAACTGTCGGCGATGTCGGGGTTGAAACCCGCCGACGCCGTTGTGCTGGCGGTTTCGCATCAGGAATATCTTGATCAGGGCTGGTCGTTGGTGCGGCAGCTGCTCAAGGGCGGTTCGGGCCTTCTTCTCGACGTCAAATCGAAGCTCGATCGTCAGTCCAAGCCGGATGAGATTGATCTTTGGCGCCCCTGAACGGCGGGTGCGATCTGGAGAAAATCAGAGCCTGAAAAGCCGCTGCGCTGTGCCGCCCAGCACCATGTCGAGTTCGGGTTCCTTCAGCTTCGCCGCTCGCACGACCCTGCACGGATCCGGATCGCCGATGGTGAAGGGATAGTCCGAACCAAGCATCACTTTCTCGGGTCCGACCACCTTGGTCAGGAAGCGCAGCGACTGCCAGCTGAACAGCACCGAATCGAAATAGAGCTCCGCGAAGCCTGCCACCGGGTCGGCGTATTCGCCGGGATGGATGTCGCGATTGCGTCCGAGCCGGCCGAGCATGTAGGGCAGCGCGCCGCCGCCGTGTGAGAGCACGAAGGTCATGTCGGGATATTTGAGGAAATGGCCGGAGAACAGCATGCGCGCGACGGCCGTCGTCGTATCGACGCCGCGGCCCACCGCGTTGATCATGTCGTAATCCTCAAGTCGCGGATCGCCGCAGCCGAACATCGGATGCAAGTAGATGACGGCCTTCAGCGACGATGCCGCCTCCCAAAAGGGATCGAGATCGGGATCGTCGAGCGTGCCCGAATTGCCCTTGGGCTGTGTGCCGATCATCGCCCCGACGAAACCCGCCTGCATCGCTTCTTCCAGCACCTTTGCCGCGAGCTTGCCCGATTGCAACGGCACGGTGGCAAGCGGCGCCAGGCGCCTGGTTACGTTCGTGCCCATCATCAGGTGTTCGTTGACGAAGCGCGACCAGTTGGCGCCTTCCTCAGGCGGCAGTTCGTAGCCGAAGGAATCGAGCCAGCCGCCGCATACCTGCGCATCGATGCCCGATTGGTCCATCCAGGTGAGCCGCTCTGCGGTTTCGCGCAGCTTAGGTGCGACAGGGCGCGTCGGTGTATTGCCGGCGAAGGCCAGGCGGTAGGTTTTGTCCTGCGCCAACAATTCGACGTTCGGGAACCTCGCGTGCGCGCCCTCCAGCGCTTTGAGCATCGCTTCGGGCGTGAAGTGCGCGTGGGTGTCGATGATCACGGTTCAGCCGTTCGTAGAGAGTTAGGGAGAGATCAGGCGGCTTTCACCGGCTGCTGCACGCGCGCCTGGGCCTCGGATTCTGAGACCAGCGGCACGTTCCACGCATCATAGCCATAAAGCCAGGACGTATCGCCGTCGCCACCCGACATCCAGGTATTGGCGCTGGAGATCGCCTGCACCAATGCCGTGCGCGGCTTGCGGTTGGCTTCGTACAGCTTGAAGGCGGGAATCAGATCCATGTCGCACTCTTTGATCGCCCGCGCGAGCACGGCGGCGTCCTCGATGGAGGTTGCGGCACCTTGCGCCATGTAGGGCGTCATGGGATGGCAGGAATCGCCCAGCAGCACGACATGGCCGTCGCTCCAATGCGCGAGCGGATCGCGTTCCAGGATCGCCCATTTGTGGCAGTCGGGGCAGGCTTCCAGAACCATGCGTACCTGCTGATTGAATCCGTCGAAGGCGGCGCGCAGTTCGTGCACGTCACCCTTGGCCGACCAGGATTCTTCCGTGATCCACTCCGCGGGCTCCGGCACGCTGGTGACGAAATAAAGCTGCGAGCGATCCTTCGCGGTGTAATAGATGACGATGTGACGATCGGGGCCCCACCATTTGGTACGTGACGGGCCGATATCGCCGCCGTTGAGCAGCGCCGAGTCGAACACCGCGCGATAGGCGATGCGGCCGCGATGGATCGGCTTGTCGGGCCCGACGATGATCTCGCGCACGATCGAATGCACGCCGTCTGCGCCGACGACCGCGTCATGCTCCGCCTTGGTACCGTCCGCGAAGGACAGGGTGACCCGACCACCCTTCTGGTCGAGGCCGGTGAGCTTCTTGTTCAGATGGATGATGCCGTCGGGCAGGACCGACAGCAGGCCGTTATGCAGATCGGCGCGATGCATGCAGAGAAAGGGCGAGCCATACAGGCTTTCGGGCATCGGCAATTCGCGCTTGATCTCGCCGGTGTCCCACACGCGATTGAGATGCGAATAGGGTTCGAACGCGATCTGGCGGAGCTTCTGCTCGACGCCGATGCCGCGCAGCACGCGCGTGGAATTTGGCAGCATCTGAATGCCCGCGCCGACGCGCGCGAACTGGCGCGCCTGTTCGTACACCGTGACCTCAACGCCAACCTGGCGGAGCGTCGCCGCAGCGGCGAGGCCGCCCATGCCGGCGCCGACGATACCGATTGACGGGGTTTTCTTGGTCATACGTTTCTCCCGGGCTGAGCGTACACAGTGGATCGACTGTCTACACTTTTACGTCAGTTTGGCAATCAGGGCCCGCGCCGCGGCGGGGTTGCGTACCTTGGCGCCGGCAATGAAATAGGCGAAGACGTCGCCGCGTTTGGCCCAGGCGTGCGTCTGTTGCGCGTAACCGTTGAGTTCCTCATCGGTTACGCCGACTTCCAGGTGCTCGTGGCTCGACATGAAACGCGCATAGGTGAAATCGGCGGTGGGTTCGTCGATCTCCGGCCAGCGCTCGTCTTCTTCTTCGGTCTTGGCGTAGACGATGGCGACGTTATGCGCGGCGCAGATGTCGTAGAAGGCTTGGGTGGCGAAGCTCTGATGGCGCACCTCGACCGCATGGCGCAGCGGCACGCCGTCTAATTCAGCGGGCAGCAGGTCGAGGAAGGCGGCGAAATCCTCGGCCTCGAACTTCTTGGTCCCCATGAATTGCCAGTTGATGGGGCCGAGCTTGTCGCCCAACTCGGTCAGGCCCTGGTTCAGGAACTTGGCGACTGAGTCGCCGGCCTGCCCGAGTACCTTGCGGTTGGTGCAGAAGCGCGATGCCTTGACCGAAAAGACGAAGCCGTCCGGCGTCTCGTCGCGCCACTTGCGCCAGCTGTCGGGCTTGAAGCTCGAATAATAGGTGCCGTTGATCTCGATGGAGCTGAGCGCGCGCGAGGCGAATTCCAGCTCGCGGCGCTGCACCAGATCGGCGGGGTAGAACACGCCCCGCCAGGGTTCGAACGTCCAGCCGCCGATTCCGACCCGGATGGCCCCGGTTGCGGATTTGGCGGCTTTTTTTGCCATGGCTATTCGGCCGCCTGTTCCGCCGCTTGGCCGGCGTGCGTCAGGCGGCGCAGCGTGATCTGGCCGAGTAGGAAGGCGCACAAGGCGCAGATGGCGATGGTCGTAACCATGGGAAGCGCGGTTCCGTCAAAGAACAGGCTGACGATCACGATCATGATCGCTCCGAACACCATCTGCAACGTCCCGCCCAAGGCGGACGCCATGCCCGCGATGGGACCATGTTCCTCGAGCGCCAGGACCATTGTGGTCGGGATGACTAGGCCGAGGCCCCCATTGGCGAGGAACAAGAGGACGATGATCATGGCCAGGCTGTCGATGCCCGCCAGTGTGAGCGCGAACAGCGTGATGGCGAAGAAGGCGAAGACCGATACCGCCCAGCGCACCACCCGCGCCATGCCATAGCGCGTTCCCAGGCTCGCCGCGAACTGCGAGGCACCGATGAAGGCGACTGCGTTGATCGAGAAGGCGAGGCTGTATTGTGTCGGCGTCAGGCCGAAATGATCGATATAGATGAAGGACGAGCTCGCCAGGAACGTGAAGAAGCTCGACATGCCGAAGCCGCCGATGAAGGTGAGCCCCAGGAACTGCCCGTGGCGCAGCAACTGGTTGAAGCCGGCGAACGCCGTGCCCAGGCTGGCGTTCAGCCGCCGGCTGGCGGGCCGCGTTTCAGGCAGCGACGTGATCATCAGGATGAAGGCGAGCACGGCCACGATGCTGACCGCGACGAACACCGCGCGCCAGCCGAATGGCACGATCAGCGCACTGCCGGCGAGCGGCGCCAGGATCGGTGACACGCTGAGCACCAGCATGACCAGGCTCATGAGTTTGGTCGCCTCGATACCGGTATAGAGGTCGCGGATGATGGCGCGCGGAATCACCATGACCGCAGAGCCGCCGATGCCCTGCAGGATGCGGAACGCGATCAGGCTTTCGATGCTGGATGACAGGCTGCAGCCGATCGAGCCCGCGATGAACAGGGTCAGGCCGAAATACAGCGGCGGCTTGCGCCCGACCATGTCGGACAACGGTCCATAAATGATCTGGCACACACCGAACGCGATGAAAAACGCCATCAGGGTCATCTGCGTCGCCGCGGTCGTGGCGTGCAGATCGCCGGCGATGGTGGGCAGCGCCGGGATGTACATGTCGATGGCGAAGGGGCCGACGGCGGCGAGCAGGCCGAGCACGACGGCGTTTTTGGTATAGGTCGAGATCATGGGATTCACTCTTGCGAGTTGGGGGTGGTTTTTCGGCGATGCGGAATAAAATGTCCAGCCCAATCCTGTGATTTTTTCATGTACCCGGCCGCTGCCTTGATCCGGCGCGCGGGGCAACCGACATTAGGCCGATGGACGCACCCACCCTCAAAAGACCGCCTATCGCCGCGCGCAAACCGCACCCCGTCACACGCCATGGTGATATGATCACCGATGATTACGACTGGCTGCGCGATGCCGATTGGCGCGCCGTCATGCGCGATCCGTCGAAGCTGACGGCGGGCATCCGTGCGCACCTGGAGGCTGAAAACGCCTATACCGCTTCCATCATGGACACGACCCGCGATCTGCGCGCCGAGCTGGTGGCCGAGATGCGGGGCCGCATCGCCGAGGACGATGCCAGCGTGCCGCAGCCCGATGGCCCGTTCGAATATTATTCGCGCTTCGAGACCGGCGCCGAATATCCTATCTATGCCCGCCGCCTGCGCGGGGCCGAGGCGGGCGAGCAGGTCCTGGTGCACGGTCCGCGTGAAGCGGAAGGGCGCAGCTATTACCGGGTCGTGGGGCTCAGCCATTCGCCGGACCATAAATACGCCGCCGTCGCCATCGATCCCGACGGGTCGGAGGAATGTGAGTTGCGCGTGCGCGAGATCGACGGCGGACGCGTCCTGCCCGATCTGATCCGCCGCGCCAACGGCGATACGGTCTGGGCGAACGACGGCGTGACGCTCTTCTATACGCTGCTCGACGACGAACACCGCCCCAACCGCGTCTATCGCCACAGGCTCGGCGACGATCCCGCCGACGATGTCTTGGTCTACGAAGAAAAGGACAATGGTTTTTTTGTTGGTATCGACAAGAGCGAAGGCAACAAGTTCATCTTCGTCAACGCGCACAGTCATTCCAATACGTCGGAAATCTGGCTGATCGACGCCGATGCGCCGGACGAGGCGCCGCGTCTCTTTTCGGCGCGCGAGACCGGGCATGAATACGATCTCGGCCATGTGGGCGATCTTTTTTTCATCCGCACCAACGAGGGTGGGGCGAAAGACTTCAAGATCATGCAGGCGCCTGTGGCCGATTTCGCGCGGGCGAACTGGCGCGAGGTGGTGGCGCACAAGCCGGGCCGGCTGATCCGTTATATGAGTGTGTTCCGCGATTACCTGGTGCGCATGGAACGCGAGAACGCGCTGCCGTCCATCGTCGTGCGCATTCTGGCGGACGGTTCGGAAAAGACCCTGGCGTTCGATGAGGAAGCCTACGAGCTGGGTATTTCGCGCGGCTATGAATTCGCGACCGACATCCTGCGCATCTCCTACGCCTCGATGACCACGCCGGAACGCATCTACGACGTGGACCTCAGGACCGACGCGCGGACCTTGCGCAAGGAACAGCGCATCCCAAGCGGCCACGATCCGGCGAACTACGTGACGCGCCGCTTGTGGGCGACGAGCCACGACGGCGTGAAGGTACCGATCACACTGCTGCACCGGAAAGGCCTTGTTCTCGACGGTGCATCACCGATGCTGCTTTACGGTTACGGCGCGTATGGGGCATCCATGCCGGCATCCTTCGGCGCCAACCGGTTGAGCCTGGTCGATCGTGGCTTCGTCTACGCCATCGCGCATATCCGGGGCGGTAGCGAACTCGGTCAGGATTGGTATGAAAGCGGCAAACTTGAGCACAAGACCAACACGTTCAAGGATTTCATCGCCTGCGCCGAACATCTGATCGGGCTTGGCTACACATCGAAGGGCAGGATCGTCGCCGAAGGGCGCAGCGCCGGCGGCATGCTGGTGGGCGCGGTTGCCAACATGCGCCCCGATCTGTTCCGCGGCATCATCGCGGGCGTGCCCTTTGTCGACGTGCTCAACACGATCTGTGATGCGAGCCTGCCGCTCACGCCGCCCGAATGGGTCGAATGGGGCAATCCCATCGAGGATGCGGATACCTATTTCCGTATGAAGGCCTATTGCCCCTATACCAACGTAACCGCGCAGTCCTATCCGCACATCTTCGCCATTGCCGGGCTCACCGATCCGCGGGTCACCTATTGGGAGCCCGCCAAATGGGTCGCCAAGCTGCGCGCGCTAAAGACCGATCAGCGTCTCTTGATGCTGCACACGGTGATGGAGGCGGGCCATGGTGGCGCGTCGGGGCGTTTCGCGCGATTGGAAGAAGTGGCGCTCTCGCACGCGTTCGCCATCATGGCATCGGGCTTGCCGGACTAATTAAGAAGATCCTCATGCTGAGCTTGTCGAAGCATGAGGGGGTGCCGCTTGCCCATCCTTCGACAGGCTCAGGATGAGGGGGGATTCATGGTGAAGGTAAGGGATTTGCTGCGCGCACGCTTCGGCGTGGCCGACAACGTGACGGAAGTGCCGCTCAACATCACGCTGGAAGGAATTCTCGCGCGGCGCTCCATCCGCAAGTTCCAGGATAGGAATGTGCCCGACGCACTGCTGCGCGTGCTACTGGCTTGCGCGCAATCGGCGCCCGCCAAGTCCGATCTGCAGCAATATTCCATCATCCATGTGACCGATGGACAGAAGAAGGCGCGGCTCGCGAGGCTCGCCGCCACACCGTGGATCGAGGCGGCCCCTGTGGTGCTGGTCTTTTGCGGTGACGGACGGCGCGCGCGGCGCATCAGCGAATTGCGCGGCAAGCCTTATGGGCAGGACAATCTGGATTCCTTCATGAACGCGGCGGTGGATGCAGGCCTCGCGCTCCAGGCCTTCATCGTCGCGGCCGAAGCCGCCGGGCTCGGTTGCTGCGCCATCAGCCAGGTGCGCACCGCCATCAAGCAGGTCGCCGAATTGTTGGAACTGCCGGACAATGTGTTCCCCCTGGCCGGCCTGGCGGCGGGCTGGCCGGACGAGCCGCGTGAGGTGACGCTGCGCCTGCCGCCTGCCCTTGTGGTGCATCGCGACCGCTATGACGATTCCAACTTGGAGGCCGAAATCGACGGCTACGATCAACGCCGCCACGCCGCCTTTCCCATTCCGGCGCGCGGGCAGTTCCACAACGATCTGTACGGTCAGGCCGAGTTCTACGGCTGGTCGGAACATGTGGCCCGCCGCCTGTCGCGCAACGAGGGACGCGAGACCTTGCGCGCCTTCCTGCAGGCGCACGGCTTCGCCCTGGATTAGGCGCTCGCCTAGTTCTTCTCCGGCAGCGGCGGCAGCGCGCCGCTGCGGCGCAGCACGGTCACCATCGTGGGCGAGGCGATCATCACCAGGATGTAGCGCACGAGCTGGTGGAAGATCACGAAGGTGAGGTCGGCGCCCAATCCGAACGCGACCAGCGCCATCTCGGCGAAGCCGCCGGGCGCGAAGGCGAGGATCAATTGGGTCGAGGGCAGATCGGTGATCCAGTGCGCGATCATTGCGCAGCTCACCCCTACGCCCAGCATGATGAAGCCGGCGGCCACGCCGGTCATCAATCCGTGCGCCACCGCGCGCACGCGCAAGCCGCTGAAGCTCGCGCCCACCTCCGCCCCGATGGCGACCTGCGCGGCGGCGATCAGCGGGTCGGGGAATTGTAGATGGAGCAGGCCCGCCAGGTTGACGGCGGCCACCCCGATCATCGGGCCGAACATGTGCGGCGACGGTATGCGGATCAGCTTGCCCGCGTAATAGCCGCCAAGGCTCGCTGCGATGCCGATCAGCACATCGCGAATGCCGACGTTGGCGTTGGCCAGTGTCACTGCGATGGCGCCGCTCGGATGGTAGTCGGCGAACAGGCGGAAAGCGATGGGGATGGTGAAGACGGTGACGATCATGCGGATCGATTGGGTGAGCGAGACGACGCGCACATCGGCGTGGTAGGACGAACTCATGGCGATGGCGGCGATCATGCCGCCGGGCGTCGCCGAGAAATAGGATGTGACGATGTCGTAGCCGACCGCGCGCATGAACAGTGTGACCGAGGCGACCGCGAGCACGACGAAGAGCGCGATCAGCAGCATGGTCGGCCACCATTGCGGGATATGGTGGATCAGGTCCGGTGTCACCGTCATGCCGAACAACGCGCCGATCACCATCAGCGAGATCAGCTTCAGCCAGGACGGCACCCATAGCTTCACGCCGCAAAGCGCCACCACCATATTGGCGAACATGGGGCCCACGACGTAGGGCAGCGGAATGCGCAGACTGAGGAAGACGACCGCACCGATTGAGCCGATCACCAGCGCGAGGGCGAGCGGTTTCCAGTGGGTACGGAGATCGGCGATGTCCTCGGCGATACGCGACGTCAGGGGCAAGCGGGAACTCTAGCTAGAAGTGCCAGGAGAGATTGACGGCGCCGAACTCGTCGTGGCCGTCCTGTCCTTCGAATTCCTTGGTGCGCCAGATTTGTGCGAAGGACAAGCGCGCCGAGCCAAAGGCGATGGCGAGGCCCGCCTGGAAATCGGCGACGAAAGGCTTGCTGTTGACGCTCTGGCTGTCGCGGAAGGTATTGCCGTCGAGAAACATGTTGCGGCCTATCGCACGGCCCTGGGTGCCGGCGAAGAAATACCACGACAGGCCTTGATGGGCCGCCATCAGCGCCGGGCCGGAGAGCGCCGGCTGGATATGCGCGGGGCCGTAATCGATATCGAGCCGCTGGCCGAGGCGCAGTATGGCGCCCGCCGCGCCGAAGATGAAGACGTTGCCGACGGCGGCCCCCACCGACGGGACTGCATCGGCCTCGAGCCCAAGGAACCTCGCCGGCGCCGGGCGCCAGCGCCGTTCGACCATCAGGTTGACCGTCGGCTCGTCCTTCAACTGGTTGTCCCAGCCATGGGCGCGACCGACGCCGATCAGGTCGTGGAAATTGTTCTGCACCTGCTCGCCGTAGGCATGCGGACCGACGATGCCGAGCGTGAGTTCGACCGTATCTATCGTGTCGAGCGGCGTGTTGGGGATAAAGGACGGCTGGTCGAGCGCTTCACCGTGCAGCGAGGCTCCGGCGAACAACCAGCCGGCATAGGGCCGATCATCGGGAATCAGCGCGCTGGTCTTGATATCGTTGGGTGTAAAGATGGTCTGGCCGAACGCGAAGCCGATGCGCGAGCCCTTCATCGGCGCGAAGGGATAAAGGAATTCCAGCGTGCTGCGCAGCCAGTCCGGTCCCTTGTCGCTGCGGTCGGAGACCCAGCCGACGCGGAAGCCATTGGTGTAGTGCCGGTCGGTATTGTTGATCGTGTCGTTCTCGATCTGGATCGAGAAGGTGCCGCCAAGGATGACATCTTCCGCCACGTTCCGTGCGGGATCTTTTGTCGCGTCTGCCGGATTCCGGGGGCCTTCCTGGGGCACGCTTTGTGATGTTTGGGGCGATATGGTTTGGGCCAGGGCCGTGCCGCACATCAACAGTGAAACGAAAGTCGATGTCAGAAACGCGCCGCGCATCGCGTTCACTCCCAGCGGATCGGCTCGCGGTCAACAGTGACGTCGCCGTTGACCTTGAAGCGGATGAGGTTGACCGTGTTGGCGTATTCGGGTGAGCCGGAATAATAGGCGGGCACACTGCCTGCGCCGACCTTGATCGCCTGGTTCCAATGGCCGAGCGCTACATAATCGGCCTTGGTCTGTTCGATATGCGCATCGCCGAGCAGCCAGGCGGGGCGCGGCGGCGTGATGCTCATGGGGTCAGGATGGTAATGGCCATGCGCCATCGCGATGTGCCAACGCGCCTTGCGTGCGCCGGTGTGGGATTCGAGCGGCATCATGTCGCCGTAGCTGCGGTGCGCGCGGCCCCACACTTCGAGATCGAGGTCGGGGAGCGAGATCACATCGTCGTCCGCGCCCAGGATGTGGAAATTGTCGGGCTCGGCGAGCACGCCGCGATAGAAGTCGGACTCGTCCAGGATCGGATCGTGGTTGCCGGGCAGCATCACCACCGGCATGCCGGCGTCCGCCACCAGTTGTGCGGTGACGGAGATGAGCTCATCGGGCAGGCGATTATGTTCGAACACGTCGCCCGCCCACAGCACCAGATCGGCATTGACCGCGCGTGCGGTCGCCATCACGGCGCGCACGCCCATATTGCCGTCACCGCCATGGGTGCTGGCGGTGAAGACGTTGTCGACATGCAGATCCGACGAATGGACGATGACGATGTCGCGCTGCGCGGCGGAGATGGCCATGGCTGACTTTTGGCTGAAACCCGGCCGTTTGTCCAGCATCGGACCCTTAATGTCACAGCGTCGGGCAGGTCTTAAGGGCTACCGATTTCTATGGCTTTCAGCGGTCGGAGAGGGCGGGCACGTCGCGGTCCTCGGGTCCTTTATAGGCCGATAGCGGCCGGATGAGCTGGTTGTCGGCGTTCTGCTCCAGATAATGCGCGCACCAGCCGGTGATGCGCGCGGCGACGAAGATCGGCGTATAGAGATTGATGGGAAAGCCCATCAGGTAATAGACCGGCCCGGACGGGAAATCGAGGTTGGGATAGATCTTCTTCTCGCCGACCATGACGCCCTCGAGGACGTCGGATATCTCCATCCAGCGCGCATCATCTGCCCAGTCCGACAATTCTTCCAGGCAGCGGCGCATGATGGGCACGCGCGAATCGCCCCAGCGGTAGACGCGATGACCGAAACCCATCACGAGCTGCTTCTTGGCGAGGCGTGCGCGCAGCCATTTCTCGGCGCGCTTGGGTGAGCCGATGTCTTCCAGCATCTTCATCACCGCCTCGTTGGCGCCGCCATGCAGCGGTCCTTTGAGCGCGCCAATGGCGCCGGTCACGGCGGCGTAGATGTCGGCACGGGTGGAGGCGATCACGCGGTCCGTGAAGGTCGAGGCATTGAAGCTGTGTTCGGCATAGCAGGTGAGCGAGATGTCGAACGCCTTCACCACGTTGTCAGGCGGCACTTTGCCGAAGCACATATGGAAGAAGTTGGCGGCGAACGACAGTTTCGGATCCGGCTTGATGCGCGGCTTGCCGGAACGGAAGCGGAAATCGGTCGCGATCATGGTCGGGATCTTGGCCAGCAGATCGAGCGAACGGGTAAGATCAGCCTTCGCGGGTTCGCCGCCCCAGGCCGTTTCGCGCGTGCCGAGATAGCTCACCGCCGTGCGGATCGTATCCATCGGGTGGGCTGACTTTGGGAACAGCTTGATCATGGCGATCTGATCGCGCGTCAGTTCGCGGGCATCGCGTTCGGCTTTTTCGAACGCGCGGAGCTTGGTGCGGTTCGGCAGTTCGCCGTGCAGCAAGAGGTAGGCGACCTCTTCGAAGGTGCAGTTCTCCGCGAGCTGATCGACCGGATAGCCGCGATAGGTGAGCCTTTTCTTTTCCGGCACCACCTTGGAGATCGCCGTTTCGTCGGCCAGCACGCCGACCAGGCCTTTATGGACGACTTCGTCTGCCATTTCGTGCCCTCCTCCGCGATCGTCATGCCGGGGCACGACGGTGTTGGTGTTATGCGTCGCTACAGTTTGAAATTATATACCGACTGGTCGAACGCTCCGTAGTCCTCGTAATGCAGCACCTCGTAGAGGCGCTTGCGGGTCTGCATGTCGGACACAATATTCGCGTTGGTGCCGTCGTGTTTGAGGGTGGTGTAGCCGTCCTCGATGTTCTTCATGGCGAGGCGCAGCGACGTCACCGGATAGATGGCGATATTGTAGCCCAGATCCTGCAATTGTTTCTTGGTGAGCAGCGGCGTCTTGCCGAATTCGGTCAGGTTGGCGAGCAGCGGCACCTTGAACGCCGTGCGGAAGGCGGCAAAATCGGCCTCCGAATGCATAGCCTCGGGAAAGATCACGTCCGCGCCCGCATTCACATAGGCCTTGCAGCGTTCGATGGCCGCCGTCAGCCCTTCGTTTTCCTTGGCATCGGTGCGCGCCACGATGACGAAGTTGTCATCGCGCCGCGCCGACGCCGCGGCCTTGATCTTCTGCACCATGGTGCGTGTGTCGACCAACACCTTGTTGTCGAGATGGCCGCAGCGTTTGGGGAGTTCCTGGTCCTCCAAGTGGCAGCCCGCGAGTCCCGCATCCTCCATCTCGCGGATGGTGCGCGCGGCATTCATCGCCTCACCGAAGCCGGTATCCGCGTCGCTGAGTGCCGGCAGGTCTGTCACGCGCGCGATCTGGCGCCCGCGCATCGTCAGCTCGTCCAGCGTGATCAATCCAATGTCCGGCAGCGCCAGATCGGCCGACAGCGCGCCGCCGGAAATATAGACGCCGTCGAAACCCTGCTCCTCGACGATGCGCGCGACGATCGGCGCGTGCGCGCCGGGGAACTGCAAAAGCTCGCCGCTCGCCAGTTTCTTGCGGAAATCGGCGCGCTTTTCGGCCGGCGTTTTCTTGGTGAAGATCATCAGAAGATCCCCTTTCGCCCCAGATTGGCGTCGATCAGCGGGACGGCATCGAGCGTGACGTTGAGGGCGCGTACACCGGCCGCATCAAGCTTGTCGAGATTCTGCACAAGCCCGAGAAAACGTTCGGCTTCCGCCATGCTGATCAGTCCTTCGGTGAGGGCATGAAACTTGCCGATATAATCCGCGCGCGCGAAGGGTTTGGCACCGGCGGGATGAGCATCCGCCACGGCCAGTTCATCGACGAGCGTTTCACCCGAGGCAAGTTTCACTTCGAGGCGTCCGCCGAAGGCGCGCTGATTGGGATCGGGATGATGGTAACGCTCGGTCCAGGCTTTGTCTTCGGCCGTGGTGATCTTGTGCCAGAGTTTGATGGTGGACACGCGCTGCGCGCGCTCGGGTGCATAGGACCGCACGTGATGCCACGCGCCGTCCTCAAGTGCCACGGCCAGGATGTACATGATGGAATGATCGAGCGTCTCGCGCGACGCTTTGGGGTCGAGCTTTTGCGGATCGTTGGCGCCGGTGCCGATCACATTGTGCGTGTGATGGCTGGTGTGCAGCACGATCGATTGAACGTCATCCAGATTCTTGATCCTCAAACGCATCTTGAAGGCGAGGTCGATGATGGCCTGGGCCTGATACTCCGCCGAGTGTGCCTTGGTGTAGCTTTCCAGGATCGCACGTTTGGGCTCGCCCGCCTCGGGCAGCGGCACGTGATATTGCGCCTTGGGCCCGTCGAGCACTTGCGCGATCACGCTGTCTTCGCCTTCATAGATGGGCGAGGGTGCGCCTTCGCCCCGCATGGCGCGGTCGACCGCTTCGATGGCAAGCTTGCCGGCATGGGCGGGCGCGAAGGCTTTCCAGGACGAGATCTCGCCCTTGCGCGATTGGCGCGTCGTCACAGTCACATGCAGCGCCTGCTGGACCGCCTGATAGATCGTTTGCGTGTCGAGACCGAGCAGCGTGCCGATCCCGGCGGCGGCCGACGGGCCGAGATGGGCGATGTGATCGATCCTGTGTTCGTGCAGGCAGATAGCTTTGACCAGATCGATCTGGATCTCGTAGCCGGTGGCGATGCCGCGAACGAGGGCCGCGCCATCCTTGCCCATCTGCTGGGCGACCGCCAGGACGGGCGGGATATTATCGGCCGGGTGCGAATAATCGGCGGCCAGGAACGTGTCGTGGAAATCGAGCTCGCGCACCGCGGTGCCGTTGGCCCAGGCTGCCCATTCGGCATCGACCGTGACATCGCCATGCGCACCGAACACGGTGGCGCCGCCTTTACGCGGATGGGCCAGGGCTTGTGCGCGTGCGGCGGCGACGGGGGCGCGGTTGGCGGATGCGATGGCGACGCTCGCATTGTCGATGATGCGGTTGCCGATCATCTCGATCACGTCTGCCTCGACCGGCACCGGATCGGCCGCTATGCGTGCGATCTTCCAGGCGAGCTGGTCTTCGCGGGCGAGGTTTTCCTTGGACGGATAAACGCGGACGAGATGGCTCTTCATCGCAGGGCTGCACTCCCTCTAGGGGAAGTGTAGCGGATCGATGGATGAATCCAAGGCGTTCTAGCCCATAGACCGTCATGCCCCGGCCCACGCGCGCGGCAGACCGCACGACCGGGGCATCCATGCCAATATTGTGCGGGCTCCCTAATGGATGCCCCGCATAAAGCGGGGCATGACGTATTAGTGTTAAGGGCAACGATACCTAAATCACGCCCTTCGTCTTGAACGCCGCGATCTGGTCCTTGCCGTAGCCGAGCGCGGTCAGCACCTCATCATTGTGCTCGCCCGCTTCCGGTGTCGCGGTGGCGAGCTTGGACGGTGTGCGCGACAGATGGATCGGCTGGCCGACGATCTCGAACTCACCGATCGCGTCGGATTTCACCTTCTGCGCGATGCCCGAGAACTTCACCTGCGGATCGGCGAAGGTCTGATCGATGGTATAAATCGGCCCGCACGGGATGCCTTCCGCGTTCAGCCGTTCGATCCAATAGGCGGTGGTGTTCTTGCTCGTCAGATCCTCGATCATGCCGACCAACTTGTCGCGGTTCTTGCGCCGTGCACCGCCGGTCGCGTAATCGGGATCGTCCTGGATCGCTTCGAGGCCCATCGCCTTGCAGAAGCGTTTCCACATGGCGGGCGTCGGCGCGATGTTGATGTGACCGTCGCTCACCTTGTAGCGGCCCGTGGGCACACCGGTCGGATGGTCGTTGCCGACCTGCTTGGCCACGTCCTGCTTCATCAGCCAGCGCGACGCCTGGAAATCGAGCATGAAGATCTGCGATTCCAGGAGGTTCGCCTGCACCCACTGGCCTTCGCCGGAGGTCTCGCGCTCCAGCAGCGCCGTCATGGCGCCGATGGCGGCGAACAGGCCGGTGCAGAGATCGGCGATGGGGATGCCGACGCGCATGGGCCCGCGGCCCGGCTCGCCGGTGATGGACATCAGCCCACCCAACCCTTGCGCGATCTGGTCGACGCCGGGGCGCTCGCGATACGGCCCATCCTCGCCGAAGCCGGAGATGGAGACGTAAACGAGGCGCGGATTGACCTTCTTCAAGGATTCATAATCGATACCGAGGCGGAATTTCACGTCGGGGCGATAGTTTTCCACCAGCACGTCGGCATTGGCGACCAGCTTCTTCAGGATCTCCAAGCCTTCCGGCGCCTTCAGATTCAGCGTCAGGCTGCGCTTGTTGCGGTGCAGGTTCTGGAAGTCGGGATCGTGACGGCTGGAGAAATCCTCCGAGTCCGGCATCTCGACCTTGATCACGTTGGCCCCCCAATCGGCGAACTGGCGCACGCAGGTCGGACCCGAGCGCACGCGGGTCAGATCGATGACGGTGAAACGGTTCAGCGCCTTGGCGGGCGGGGGCAGCGTGCTGGCAAGGGCGTTCGACGGGGCCATGGGATACTCACCTGATGTGCGATTACGTTGTCTGTATCGCATCATAAACAGGCGCGCGGATGGCGCAAACCGCACGGAGCCGAATTCCATCAGGCGGTTCGTATACAGGCAGGCCTGATCAGTTCCCGTAGAGGAAGTCCGGCAGCCACAGCGTCATGCCCGGCCACAGATACATGATGGCGAGGCACAGGATGACGATCAGCATATAGGGCATCATGCCGGCGAAGATCTGGTTCAGCGTCACGTGCTTGGGCGCCACGCCCTTCAGGTAAAAGGCGGACATGGCGACGGGGGGCGACAGGAAGGCCGCCTGCAGGTTGACCGCGACCATGGTGCCGAACAATACGGGATCGACGTCGAAATGCGCGAGCAGCGGAATGAAGATCGGCACGAAGATCACGATGATCTCGGTCCATTCCAGCGGCCAGCCGAGCAGGAAGATGATGGCCTGCGCCACGATCATGAATTGCAGCGGCGAGAGGTCCAGGCCCAGCACCCAATTCTCGATCAGGTGCTGTCCGCCATGCAGTGCGAAAACCGCCGAGAACAGTGCCGAGCCGACGAACAGCCAACACACCATGGCGGTGGTCTTGGCGGTCAGGAAGGTCGATTCCTGCAACATGCCGAGCAGGCGCCGTTCGGTGAGCAGGTCGCGGAGCCAGGGCGTCGCGGCCCCCAGGAACACGCCGCCCAGCGATCCCGACACGACGATGGTGACGGCATCGCCGCGCATGGAGCCCAGGCTCATGCCGATGACGGCGCCGATCAGTGTCGCCCAAAGCGTGACGCGGCGGTATTTTTCGAAGGTCGCGAGATAAAGCGCGCCGATGGCGCCGATGCCGGCCGACTCGGTCGCCGTCGTGATGCCGAACAGGATGACGGCGAGCACGATGAAGGTGAGCACGCCCAGCGGCACGACCGAGGATTCGAGGAGCTTCAGGATCTCGATATGCTCGCCGTCGAAGCCGCGATAGTAGGAGATCAAGACGAGCGCCATGAGCGCGGCGAGGCCCCAGAACCATTCGTCGAAGTATTCAGGGACGTGGCTGCGGTCGGGCGCGCGGGTTGTGTCGGTGCCGAATTCCTGCAGCGGGCCGTCGGCGCCGTCGTCCTGAACCGTGGATCCGCCACCAAGTTCTTCGAGGACGTCCTCTTCGGCGCCCGTCGCTCCGCCGTCCTCAGCCGTCGGTTCGGCAAGACCGCCCCCGTCCAGCGGGCTGGACTGTTCCATGCCGATGGGCAACGGCGCATCGGCGCTTGGCGCACTGTGGATCACGACATACCACCAGGCGGTGGCGAACAGCAGCACGGTCATGACGAGCGGCACCAAGGCGGCGGTCAGCGCTGTCACGATCTCGCCATAGGCGACGCCGAGCCCACGCGGTGCCACGAGGCCCTTCAACAGGCCGACCATGATGCCGCCCGGCGTGCGTTCCATGGCGATCATCCAATCGGGCACCGGGATGCGATAGGCATCCTTAGGCAGCTTGGGCGCGACCTTGGGGTCGAGCATCGACCAGCCGATGATGTAGACGAGATAGAGGAAGGTGAGGAAAAAGCCGGGCAGCATGGCCGCGGCGTAGAGCTTCACGATCGATTGGCCGGCGACGGCGGCATAAACGATCAGCATGACCGACGGCGAGATCAGGATGCCGAGCGTACCGCCCGCCGTGATCGCACCCGACGCGAGGCGCACATCGTAGCCCGCATTCAGCATCGGGCGCATGGCGATGACGCCCATCAGCACGACGACCGCGCCGACGATGCCGGATGCGATGCCCCAGAAGGCGCAGACCAGAAGCGTGGTGACGGCGAGCGATCCGGGCATGCGCCGGAAGGCGAGCTGCACGGAATAGAACATCTTGTCGACCAGCGCCGCGCGCTCGATGACGTATCCCATGAAGACGAACAGGGGGATCGAGATCAGCGTCTCGTTGTTCATCGCGCCGTAGGTGCGCTGCACCATCAGATCGAAGATCTGGTTCTCGTACCAGTGGCGCATGGGATCGTAGAAGGCGAGATAGCCGAACACCATGCCGAGGCCCATCATGGTGAAGGCCGTCGGAAAGCCCATCATGATCGCGATCACAATGAGGCCGAGCATGGACAAGCCGAGGGACGGATCGCTCACGGTTTGGGATCCGATTGGTCCGCGGTGCTGCGTGTCCGCGCGGCATCGTGGATTTCCTGGCCGCGCGACATGGCTTCGCGGCGCGAATCATCGTCGATGAATTCGCTATGCGCCAATTGTTCGCCGACCACGTCGATCTCCTCGACGTCGCGGAGCCGCGCCGGCCACGCGCCTCTCTTCAGGCAGACGACACAGCGCACGATCTCGGCCGCGCCCTGGATCATGACGAGGATACCCGCAATGGGGATGATCGTCTTGAAGTGATAGACCGGCGGGCCGTTCGCGGTGACGTTGGAGTGTTCGTTGATGCGCCACGACAGCTCGGCGAAATGATAGCCGGCATAAATGAGGGCCAGGATGCCCGGGATGAAGAACAGGAAATAGAGCGCCAAGTCGAGCGCCGCCTGTGTGCGCGGCTTCATGTTGCCGTAGAGGAAATCGCCGCGCACATGCGCGTTCTGCGACAGGGCATACGCGCCACTCATCATGAACAGCGTGCCGTAGAGCATGTTCTCGGCATCGTAGATCCATGCCGTCGGCGCGTTCAGGATGTAGCGCTTGAAGACCTCGACCGCGACCATGATGGCCAGGGCAAGAATCAGCCATGCGAAGGCCTTGCCCGACCACTCGCTGAACCGATCCACCCGATAAAGGAGCTTCTGTACGTCCATTCGCTCTTGATCTACGCGAAAAGAGAAAAGCGAGGCATCCGGGAGATGCCTCGCTCGCGTTCGGATCAGCCCTTCTTCGCGGGGGCGGGCTTCTTGTTGAAGTAATGATTGTAAGCCATGCGGCGGTTGGTGACGGTGTCCATCTCCCACTGCACGGTGCGTTCGGCGTAGCGGCGCTGCGATTGTACGATCTCGTTGAACAGCGGGTTATCCTTCGATTTCTCTTCCACCACTTCGTCGTAGACATCGAGCGTCTTTTGCAGGATCGAATCCGGCGTCTTGTAGAAGCGGACCTTATCGACGCCCTTCATCTCGGCATAATCCTTGGAATACCGATCGATCGATTTCCAGGTCATGTCCTGAGACGCAGCCTCGGCCGCGTTCTCGATGATCGCCTTCATGCCGGCCGGCAGGGCGTCGAACTTCGCCTTGTTGAACAGGATCTCGAATTGCTCGGCGTTCTGGTGAAAGCTTTGCAGCATGCAGATCTTCGAGACGTCGGCGAAGCCGAGTGCGCGATCGGAGGATGCGTTGTTGAATTCCGCCGCATCCAGCAGGCCGCGATCCATGGCGGGCACGATTTCCCCACCGGGCAGCGCGTTGACCGCCGCGCCGAGCTTGGTGAACAGGTCGATGGAGATGCCGACGGTGCGGAACTTCAGACCTTTGAGTTCCTCGGCGCGGCTGACCGGTTTCTTGAACCAGCCGAGCGGTTGCGACGGCATCGGGCCATACAGGAACGAAACGACGTTGGCGCCGACCGAATTATAAAGCTTCGTCAGCAATTCCTTGCCGCCGCCGTATTTGTGCCATGACAGCAGCATGTTGGCGTCCATGCCGAAGGCCGGTCCCGAACCCCAGAGCGCCAGCGCCGGGTTCTTGCCGTAATGGTAGACGACGACACCGTGGCCGCCGTCGAGCGTGCCGGACGAGACGGCGTCGAGCAGGCCGAAGGCGGGAACGACGGCGCCGGCCGGCAGCACTTCGATCTTCAGATCGCCGCCGGTCATGTCGTTGACCTTCTTTGCATAATCGCCGGCGAATTCGTGGAAGATGTCCTTGGACGGCCATGTGCTCTGGAAGCGCATGGTGATCGGGCCGCTTTGCGCCTTGGCGATGTTCGGCGCGGCAAGTGCTGCGGCACCGCCTACGGCGGCGAAAGATGCCTTGGTCAGGAATTCACGGCGCGACGACTTCGCGGGCACGGGACGCATTTTATCGATGGATTTCATGTGCATGGTACTCCCTATGTCGTGGAACGGAAGCCCTCACGGCCTGCACGACAGGACGCTCCAATGGATGTGCTCCATTCGAGCGAACAGCGACGGCAAGCCTACCCATAAAAACTCTTTTTAATTGATTCGATTTTCCTTCGGATCGATGGACGAAGGCAAGGAGTTTCAAGGGACAAGACGAGGCAGGGAGATATGAATACGCCACCGGCATATCGTTGCCGGGGGCGTTGAACAGGGCATCAAACAGGGGCCGTTAAGGCGTGCCGAACGTTCGCGGGCTCCGCTTACGCGGCACGCGCCGTGGGCAGAGGCGGCGGCAGGGTCGCCTTGATCGTCGGCCGGTCGAGGTGACGCCGCAGATAGGCCGAAAGGGCTGCCCGGCTTGCCAGCAGCTCGGCGGCCTCGGGCGCCTTGCTCATGTAAAAGAGAATGGGAACGAGAAAGATATCGGCGAGCGTGAAACGTCCGGCGGCGAGATGGCCGTTCGCCACCGCGCGGTTCAGCATCTCGAATTGCGGTGCCATGCGGGGCAGCGCACCCACGATGGCCTCGCGGTTGGCCGTGCCGTCGGCACCCGTCGGGAAGACGTATTCGCGGAAATAGGTTCGTACCCACAAGGGATCGATCGCCGTATTGATGATTGAGATCCATTGTTCGGTCTCGGCCCCTTCGAGCGTGCTGTTGGGCATCAAGGCGGGGCCGTCGAAGGTGCGCTCGATGTAATGGCAGATCGCGCGCGACTCGCAGATCGTCACGTTACCGTGACGCATCACGGGGATCTTGCCGAGCGGATGGATCGCATCCACATCGGGCGTATGCGGCAGGGCGGGAAGGTGCGTGTAGGGGATGTTCTTCTCGGCAAGCAGGATGCGGCACACCCAGACATAATTGCTGGCGGCACCACCGATCAGTTCCACTTGTGGCTGTTCCAGTTGCGGCATGATGTGTCTCCCTCGGTTTCGTCTAGCTTTCGGCGTCGGAATCCCGATCTTTGAAATTCTGGGTGAACAGGCCGAGCAGCAGCGGCCAGCCGGAATTGACCGCACCGCGCATGGCTTCGGCCCGTTCACCGAAGCGCTCCAGGTTGCGGTGTTCGAGCGACACGCGCGTGCCGTCGCTCTCGGCTCGGAAGGTGACCTCGACCTCGGTCAGCAGCTCGGGATCGTATTGGAAATCCGGCGTGATCTGCCAGGCGAGCACGAGGCGGTGCGGCGGCTCCCACACCAGCACCTTGCCCCATTCGCAGGTGCTGCCGTCGTCGTCGATCTCGTACCAGCGCCCGCCGGCGCGCGGCTCCAGCACGATAGTGTCGAGATTGGCCGGCCCGATCTTGTGCGTCTTCGCCCACCAGCGGCTCATGCCCGCGGTGAAGACGTCGAACGCCTTGGCTGTGTTGGCCTTCACGAACACGCTGTGGCGCACGGGTGCCGGCTGGATGGTTGGCATGGTCATGGCTGGGGCTCCCGATTGTGATCTGGTTCCGGTTTTTCGACCTCGGCTTTGAAAGCGTCGAGCGCGGTACCCCAGAATTGATCGAGCCAGGCGCGAAGCGCGCCGAGCCCGTTGGGATCGATGCGATAGATGCGTTTGGTTCCATCTGCCTGGTCGGTCACGAGGCCTGCATCCTTCAGCGTGCGCAGATGCTGTGACACCGCCGGCCGGCTGACCGGCAGCCCGGCGGCAAGGCTGCCCACCGATTGCGGCCCGGCGCCCAACCGCTCGAAAATCTGACGTCGGGTGGGGTCGCCCAGGGCATTCAAAGAGAGGGCGGTTAGAGAATGGGCCGCCGAAGAATGTGAAATGCGCGCAGTTGAATAGTTAGTCATTACTTACAGTAAGCAATCACTTACGTAATGTCAACGGCAAACGTCGATAGGCATTTCACCGGGGATTTTGCGGCCGTTTCACGCGTTCTTTTTTTTGACGGATTTCTGGCTATAAACGCAGACATCAGTGCGGCCGCCGCCGGCCGTCGTCCAGCCCAAGGGATTGTAGTTGCGATGAACCGATCGACGGCTTTCTTCGGCCTAATCCTGTCCGCCCTCGTCGCCGCCGGCGCGTCCTATGGTGTGTGGTCGTGGCTCGGCAAGCCGGTGACCCTGCCCGACGTGCCGAACGCGCACTTCCAGTGCCTCTCGTATACGCCGGCCAGCGACTACGGCTCACCGCTGACCGAAAAGGACGGCGTGTTCGAGGTGCCGCCCGGCCTGATCGAACGCGACATGAAGATCCTGTCGAAATACACCGATTGCGTTCGCACCTATTCCACCAACGGCCCGCAGGGCGAGGTGCTGCCCGCTGCGGCTGCCGCCGGCATGCAGGTGCTGCTCGGCGTCTGGATCAGCACCGATGACGAGCGCAACCAAGTGGAGATCAACCGGGCGCTCGAGATGGCCAACCGCTATCCCGACAATGTGCGCGCCATCGTGGTCGGCAACGAGGTGCTGCTGCGCCGCGAAATGCTGGGCGATCGCCTCGCCGCCACCATCAAGGCGGTGAAGGCGCGCACCAATCTGCCGGTCGCTTACGCCGACATCTACGAATTCTGGCGGCGCAATCCACAGGTGGGTCAGGCGGTCGATATCGCGCTCCTGCACATCCTGCCCTACTGGGACGATCCGCATCCGGTGTCGATCGACGACGTGTTCGAGAAGGTCGTCCATCCGGTGATCAAGAACGCGAAGGAAATTGCCATCCCGGGCAAGCCGATCATCATCGGCGAGATCGGCTGGCCGTCGGCCGGGCGCACGCGATCCGAGGCGGTGCCGACGCTGGTGAACCAGGCACGCTTCACGCGCACCCTCGCGGCCAATGCCGATGCGCTGGGCGTCGGCTACAATCTGATCGAAGCGATCGACCAGCCGTGGAAGCGCATCCCGGAAGGTACCGTCGGTGCCTTTTGGGGCCTGTTGGACAAGGACCGCAACCTGAAATTCCCGCTCACCGGTCCGGTCCGTGAACACAGCGATTGGAAGACCGGTGCTGCCTTCACGTTCGGCATCGCGCTGGCCGCGCTGCTGATCGGCCTGCTTTACCAGTGGCGCCAAAAGACATCCATGGGCGTCGGGCGATGGATCGCGCTCGGCCTCGCCGGTGTCGCCATCGGCACAACGGCATGGATCCTGCCGACCACCATCGAACAGACCGCGGCGGGATTGCTCTTCGGTACGATCAAGGCGTCGAGCTGGATCTTCCTGTTCGTCGTGGGCGTGGTGCAGCTGTTGGGCCGCGTGATCATCGGCTCGGGCTGGCCGACCCGCGCACCCGCCTCTATCGCACAGGTTGCGACGACGATCCGCACCAAGGGCAAATGGGACTGCGCGACGCTGCTCGGCGCGCTCAATTTCACTGTCTTGTTCATCGCGACGCTGACCGCGTTGCTGCTGGCGGTCGACGGGCGGCATCGTGACTTCGCGACGCTGGCTTTATGGCTGCCGGCGCTCGCCTTCCTGCTTGGTGGGTTTGTGCGTGTACAGGGCGTGCGCTTCGCCGAGGAAGGCTGGCTCGCCCTCGTGCTGATCGTGTCCGGCGTGTGGTCGATCGATCATTACAACAATATCGAAGCCTGGATCTGGGCGCTCACCTGCTGGGCGGTGGCCGCACCCTGGACCGGTGCGATCCGCGATGAACTGCGGCACCTGAAAAGCGCGCTGACGGCGAAGGTTTCGACGGCGAAGGTTTAAGCCCGCGCGCTTTGCGCGCACTTGAGCAAATTTGCGCTCGGCGCACGTCTGAGCGAATTCACGCGATTAAGCGGATTGGCGTTCCGGTGCGCGCACCAGCATGATGACCGCGACCAGCACGGCAGGCGTCGAGACCGTGGCATCGTACAGGATCATGCCGCAGCCGCCGATGATCACGGCGGCCCAGCACAATGCGTTGGCCGATTTGCCGCGATAAAGCCGCCAGCCCGCGATCGCGACCAGCAGGATCGACGTCCAGCCGAAGCCGTAATTCTTGCTCGTCACCGCGATGAAGTTGCGGAACACGCACCACCAGGGTTTCTCCGCGTAGCAGATCGCGCCGAAGATGTCGGGCTCGTAGAACTGATAGCGGATGGCCGCACCCACGGCGGCCGCGATGGCGGCGACGAGGATTGCGAGGAGCGCGGGGTTCTGGCGGAGCAGGTTTTTCATCACGACCACGGATTCAACATGACCTTGCATTGGTGGGTACGTTCGCGCAACGCCTCGAACGCAGTCGGAAACTGCGCCAGGGAAACCGTGTCGGTCACCATGGCGCGGGGCGCCACATTGCCGCGGTCGAACGGATCGATGGCATGTTCGAATTCGCGTGCGCTGTAGAAGCCGGCGCATTGAATACGAACTTCCTTGCCGACCGCAAGGCCCGGCGTGAAAGTATCCGGATCCCAGCAGAGTCCCAGCACGATCACAGTGCCGCGCCGGCGCACGGCGGTTATCGCGTTTTCGATCAGGCCGGGTGCTCCGACACATTCGAACACGATGTCGGGAGGCCCATCCAAGGCCTCGGCCGCGGCCTGAACCATGTCGCGCGCGGGATCGAGGAAGATATCCGCGCCCATGTCGGTGGCGAGGCTTTCGCGGCGGCGCGAACTGGCGGTCACGGCGATGGTCCCTGCGCCCAGGCGGTGCGCCCAGAAGATGGTGGCCAACCCGATGGGGCCCGCGCCGATCACCAGCACGCGCGCACCCGGCTCCATGCCGGAGATGGCGACACCGTGCAGGCCGACGGCCATGGGTTCGACCAGTGCCCCGTCCTCCAGGGACAGGCTTTTGGGAAGGGCGAAACATTGGCGTTCATGCGTCTTGGCGAATTCCGCGTAACCGCCCCCGTCGATGGCGCGGCTCGCGCACCAGGCGGGTTCGCCGGCGAGGCAGCTCGCACACTGCCCGCAGGAGGACAGCGGCAGGACCGCGACGCGGTCGCCTTTTTTGATGCGGCTTACGCCGCGCCCGATTTCCACCACTTCGCCCGCCCATTCGTGGCCGAGAATTTTCCCGCTCGGCGCCAAATGATGCGGATTGCCGGTGAGGTGCAAATCGCTGCCGCAGATGCCGCAGCGCCCGACGCGGATCACCACTTCGCCCGCCTCGGGTGCCGGATCGGCGACGGTTTCGATGACCAGCGGCTTGCCCAGGTCCTTGAACAATGCGGCTTTCATCGTGCGGTCCCTCCCACGGTTCCGCCGGCGGTGGCGCCGAGACACCAGCCGCCATCGATGGCGAGCGCCGCGCCGGTGACGTAACGCGATTCATCGGAGGCGAGATACAGGATCAGGTTGGCAACATCCTCGGGCTCGCCGAGCACGCCCATGGGTACGCGCGCGAGCGAAAGATTGCGCGACTCCTCGAACGAGATGTTGCGGCTGCGTGCCCGCGTCGCATGGATGTCGTCCAGCATGCGTGTGCGGATCAGGCCGGGATGGACGGAGTTGCAGCGGATACGGTCGGCCGCGCCATGCACCGCCACCGATCCGGTCAGATGCTTTACGCCCGCTTTTGACGAGCCATAGGGTGCGCTGAACGGCGTGGCCATCAATGCGACGATGGACGAGAGGTTCACGATCGAGCCGCCGCCCGCGCGCCGCATCGCGCCCATCACCGCCCTGCAGCCGAGGAACGTGCCGTCCAGGTTGATGGCATGCACGCGCCGCCATTCTTCCAGGCTTGCATCTTCCGGTGTGCCCTGGGTCATGTCGCCTTCGATGCCGGCGGCATTCACCAGGATGTCGATGCGGCCGTGTTTTGCCTCGGTCTGGGCCGCGATTTCCGTCCAGCGCGCTTCGCTGGTGACGTCGTGGGAGAAGAAGTCGCCCGCGATCTCGCGCGCCAGGTCTTTCCCGTCGGCGATATCGGTGACGACCACGTGCGCCCCTTCACGCGCCAGCAGCCGACAGGTCGCGGCCCCGATGCCGCCGGCGCCGCCCGTCACGATCGCGACCTTGTTGTTCACACGGTCCATGTGGGGCGCGCCATGGCTTCGCCTCTTTAAAAAGATAGGGCGGCCCGTCGGCAAAGCGACCTCGCGTCGCCAAGCAAGTCGGGCCGCCCTGGTTCACATCCGGTTACTTCCAGAAATAATCGTCGATGTAATTGTCGCTCGCCGACAGCAGGTTCGGTTTGATCTCGATGTCCTTGCTGTGGACATAGAGCGTCGGCAGCGACGAGAAGGCCATGACATAGTTCTTGGTGTTGTTGAGATCCATCGCCTTCGTGTAGATCGCCGTCCGCTTGGCGTCATCGAACTCAGCCAGGCCCTGCTCGATCAGCTTGGCCATTTCGGGATCGTGGGCATAATCGCGCGGCCCCACGAAGAACACGTCCAGGATGTTGCCTGCATCCGGATGGCCGGCCGTCGGATAGAAGATGCTGGTCATGTTGAGCTCGCCGTCGGCCTGTTTCTTGCGGAACAGGTTGATGGTGACCGGCTCGACCTGCGCTTTCACGCCGATCTTGAGCAGATCGTTGGCGATCGCCTCGCATTCGGGACGGATCGGGATGAAGCACGAATAGGTGAGCGTGAAGCCGTCGGGATAACCGGCTTCGGCCAGCAGCTTCTTGGCTCCTGCCGGATCATAGGGCGGATAATCCACCGTATGGCCGCACGCGATCGTGCTGTCGAAGCAGATCATGTCCATCTTCTTGGCGATACCTTCCTTGCCGCCGGGCACCAGGCCTTTGATGATCGCGTCGCGGTTCATGCCCATCCAGATCGCCTTGCGCACCCGGTTGTCGGTGAGCGCCTTGACGCCGGAGCGGCCCGCCGCGTCGAGCACGATATAGATGAACGACGCCGTCGGCAGGGTTGAAACGGTGAGGTTCGGATTCTTGGCAAGCGCGGCCGCGTTGTCGGGCTGCACGTTGCGCAGCATATCGACGCCGCCGGTCATGAGCTGCGCGATCTGCGTCTGCTTGTCGGGGATCGGAATGCCCTGGATATGGCCGATATTGGCGCGGAAGTATTTCGGATCGAACTGATTCTTGGCGCGTTCCACCATGACGCCGGTGTTCTTGTCGATGGAGGTGACCTTATAGGGGCCGGTGCCGTACGGCGTCAGGCGGCCGTAGTCGCACTTGTTCTCCAGCGTGTCGAAGGATTCCTTGTCCTGGATGTAGGTGCGATAGCCGAGCAGGCCGAGATCGGTTGCGTTCGGTTTGAAGGATTCGATGCGCACTTTATACGGGCCGAGTTTCTCGACCTTCTTCACCCAGGTGTAGCGCGATTTGAACGCGAACACCTGCTTGGGATCGGAGGTATATTGCAGGGTCGAGACCACGTCGTCGGCATCGAACTTGTTGCCGTTGTGGAAGGTGATGTCGTCGCGCAGGTCGAATTCGAGCACGGTCGGGCTGACGCGCGTCCAGCTCTTAGCGAGCGCGGGCACGATCTTCTTCCCATGCTCGTCGAAGCTGATCAGCGTCGAATAGACGCGGCGATAGAAGTTGCCTGCCTCGTCCACAGGCACGCAGTAGCCCGACAGGACTGTGAAGGGGTCGTTGATGGCGAGGCGAAGGGTATCCTTCGACTTCTGTGCCATGGCGGGACTGGTGCCGAGTGATGTCGCAACCAGCAGGGCGGCTGCGGCAGAGGCAGCAATCTTCAAGGATGTCATTTACGTCTCCCGTTAAGAGTCATGTTCCCGATGAACGTCTTGCTCGCGTCCTTCATTCGGAGTTTAGCGTAAAAGACGCGTCCTCCTATGAGAATTTTGAGCGGACTATTTGAAGGAATGTCCGGTCATTCGCCGGATTTTTACGGCATCATTGCGGCGGAATTTCGGCCCGGATGTCGATGGGTGGAAGGGGATTTCGCCCACGCAGCGCATCGGCCATCTTTTCCGCGATCATGATGGTGGGCGCGTTGGTGTGTCCGCCCGGAACGGTGGGCATGACCGAGGCATCGATGACGCGCAAATGCTCCACGCCGTTCACGCGGCAAGCGCCATCCACCACAGCCTCCGTATCCGCGCCCATGCGGCAGGTGCCGACCGGATGATAGATCAGCCCTGCGGTCTTGCGGATATAGGCATCGATCTCGTCATCGCTTTGCACGCCGGTGCCGGGCCAGACCTCCGCACCCAACATACTTTTGAGCGGCTCGCTCGCATAAACCTCGCGCGCCGTCTTCACACCGCGCCGAAGTGTGATCAGATCGGTTTTGGCGGACAGGAAATTGTGATGGATGCGCACCTTCGCGGCCGGATCGGCGGAGCGCAGGCTGACGCGTCCCCGGCTTTCGGGATGCAGCAGGATGACACGGCAGCCCATATAGCCGCCCTTGGGCGCGCGGATGCCGGGGAACCAGATATGGGCGTCGGGATTGACGCGGTTCATCAGGAATTCGATGTCGGGTGCCATCAATCCCGCTTTGGTGCGCAAGTACGCCATGGCGCCGACGGGAAGCGAACAGAGCGGACCCTTGGCGAACAAGGCCCAGTTCAACACATTGTAGGTGAGGCGATCGGCGCGCAGTTCGGTATCGAAGCTCTTCATGGCTTCGGTCGTGTAACCGACGCCCACATGGACGTGGTCCTGCAGGTTGCGGCCGACATTCCTCGCATCGAACACCACCTCGATGCCGTGCTCGCGCAAGTGGTCGGCGGGCCCGATGCCCGACAGCATCAATAGGTGCGGTGAATTATAGGCGCCGCCTGAAACGATCACCTCGCGTTCGGCATAGGCGACATGGTCGATGCCGCCGAGATTGTAGGCGACGCCGACGGCGCGCCGTCCATCGAACACCACGCGTTCGACCACCGCCGCCGTCACCAGCGTCAGGTTGGCGCGGCGGAGCGCCGGTCGCAGATAGACGCGGGCCGCGCTCGCGCGCCGTCCGCGCGCAATGGTGTAGTCGCAGCGCCCGAACCCTTCGGGGTTCGACCCGTTGAGGTCGTCACTGCTGGCGAAGCCGGCGGCCTGTCCCGCGGCCAAATAGGCGCGATGCGCGATGCTGTCGCCGTCGCCTTTGGACACGGTCAATGGGCCGTTCGCGCCATGATGCTGGCTTTCGCCGTCGCAGAAGCCTTCCGCCTTCTTGAAATAGGGCAATACGTCGGCGTGGCTCCATCCGGCGAGGCCCAACTGGCGCCAGTGGTCGTAATCGCTGGGATGGCCGCGCGAATAGATCATGCCGTTGATCGATGACGATCCGCCGACCACGCGCCCGCGCGGCACGTAGATGGAGCGATTGTCGAGGAATGCTTCGGGTTCGGTGTCGTAGCCCCAGTTCCAGCGCTTGACCGTCATCAGATCGCGGAATTTGAGCGGCAGAGAGATCCACGGATGGCGATCGGACCCGCCCGCTTCGAGTAACAGAACCTTGCAGTGCGAGTCCTCACTCAGGCGGTTGGCGAGGACGCACCCCGCCGACCCCGCGCCGACGATGATGTAATCGTAGGACTCAGCATTGGTGATTCGCGACGCCATGCTTTTGTTTCGGCCTCACCCGCGACGTTCTTATGCGCGCACGCTGACGCGTGCTCTTGTTTCGCCTCATGGAAACGGTGCCGGGAGCACGAGTCAACCGGCATGGTGTCTATGTGGCAGGGGGCGCAATTGTATGAATCGAGGGCAGCCGCGTCCGCCGTCCATTTCCCAATCCTGTCATTTTGTGGCTGTGGTGTGCTACGCTCCGTCACCGCTTACGCGCAACAAAAACCAAAAGGGAGGTATCATGCGCGCGTCTAAATTATCGGTGGCTTTGTTCGGCGTTCTGGCTTTAGCGCCGGCCGCGTGCCTTTGGCTCACCCAACCCGTCGTGGCACAGAAAGCGAAAGATACGCTTCGCCTTGTTACCATCGATCCGTTCAATTCGGTCGACGCCTATTACACCGGCGGCAACGAGGTCGCTTTTCTCTCGCGCGAACTCTACGGCCGCATCGTTGTGTTCGATGAATATAACGGCAAGTTCATCCCCGAACTGGCGAAATCCTACGAACGCGTCAACCCGACAACCATCGATTTCGAATTCCGCGACGACCTCACCTTCCATTCGGGGAACAAATTCTCCGCCGATGACGTGAAGTACACGCTCGACTGGGCAATCGATCCCAACGTTAAGCTGCGCAACAAGGAACGCTATTCCTGGGTGAGTCGCGTGGAAAAGCTCGGGCCCAACAAGCTGCGCCTCATCGGCAAGCAGCCGTTTGCCGCCGACATCTTCACCATCGCCTATCGTTTCTACATCGTGGATTCGAAAATCCACAGCGCGATGGCGAACAGGGCCGATTACGGCCGCGCCAATCCGTCGACCACCGGCCTCTACAAGGTCGTCTCGGTGGACGAGAACCAGGGCGTGAAGCTCGAACGTTATGAGCCGAACGTCACCAAGTTTGTGCATCGCCGCGCACCGATCAAAAACATCCAGACCGTGCCGTTGCCCGATCGCCAGACCCAGATGGCGCAGCTGATCACCGGCGGCGTCGACATGGTGCGCGAGATTTCCTCCGACATGGCGGAACAGCTCGCGGGCAATCCAAATGTTGCGACGACGCCGATGCAGTCGAAGCTGCTCGCCTATGTCAATTTCGATGCGCTCGGCCGCTCCGGCAATCCGGCGTTCAAGGATATCCGCGTACGCCAGGCCTTCATTCGCGCCATCCCGCGCGACCAGATCGTGAAAACCTACGTGGCGGGCGCCGAGGTGGCCGAGACACCCAAGGCGATCTGCTTCGAGAAGAACGACGCCTGTTCGCCGTCCACCCGGCCGTTGACTTACGATCCGGCCGCCGCGCGCAAACTGATGCAGGATTCGGGGCACGCCGACGGCATCGATTTCGAATTCTCGGTCTTCGCTCCGTACCGCGCCATCGCCGAAGCCATGGCGGGTGAGCTACGCAAGGTGGGCCTACGCGCCGGCGTGCAGCCCTATACGCAGACGGTGCTCACCAAGAAGCGGGATGCGGGCGAACTTACTGCGCTCTTGCAGGTCTATCCGACCTTTGCCCAGCCGACGACGGACAATATCCTCAATCACTTCTTCGAAGGCGGGCGCGATTACGCCAACGACCCGGTGATCGAGGCGGCGGCCAAAGCGGGCTACGGTGAAACCGATACGGAAAAGCGCACCGCGATCTACCGCACCGCCATCGACCGTGTGAACGAGATGGCCTACGTCTATCCGTTCAGCGAACAGCCGACCGTGTACGCGCACGCCAAGGACGTGAAGATCGAACCCAACCAGTTCTCCCTGTCGGAAGTGCGGCTGGGGGATTTCTTCTGGCGGTAGATCATTTTCTGCGGCTCAGAAAGGATGAAAGGTTCAGCGGGTTCAGTGGACCCGTTGGAAGTGCTTTATGCCGAGATCGTACCTTAAAGAGATTGTTGATCCGGATTTCCTCGTTGCCGAGATGGATCGACTCAAAATTCCTTAGATTTCTCTTGCGCTCGATTAACCCTTCTCGGCCGCACTCTTCACCCGTTCCAGATCCGGTACCAATCCGAATCCCGGTGCGTCGGTGAGTTCCAGCCAGCCGTCCTTGATGGTGGGCAGGCCTTCGTACAATTGATCGTAGGCGCCGAAGCCGCCGACATGGCATTCGATCATCGAACCGTTGATCACGCCCGCTTGTAGGTGCGCGTTGTGCGGCGCGTGTCCGCCGCCGTTTGAGATGGGCACGTTGAAGGCGGCCGCCATGCCGGCGACCTTGAGCGCCTGCGTGACGCCTGAACAGATCGCTACGTTGGGCTGGGCGTAATCGATCGCTTCGGCGGCGAGCAGCTGCTTGAAACGGAACGGCAGGCCCTCGTTCTGCCCACACGCCAGCGGCACACGGCTGATCCGTCGCATCTGCGCCATCAGCGCGGGATCGTTCTGGGTGATCGGTTCCTCGAAGAAGGCGATGTTGTAGGGCTCGGCTTCTTTCGCAAGTCTGATCGCATTGGGATAATCCAGCCGGTTGCCGGCATCCAAGGCGAGGGCCACGTCCGGCCCGATGGCGTCGCGCACCGCGGCAATGCGTTTGATGTCGGCGCCGACGATGTCGTCCATACCGGGTCGGTCGGTGCGGCGCGACAGGCCGGGGCGGCCGACACGCATCTTCAGGCGCGTATAGCCTTTCGCCACGATGTCCTTCGCGACCGCTTTGGTTTCTTCGAGGTCGAGCCGTTCGGCACCGAACGTGATGTAGATCTGCAAACGCCGCCGTGCACCGCCCAACAGGCGCCAGACCGGCGCGTTGAACACCTTGCCGCGGATGTCCCACAGCGCGATGTCGATGGCTGCGATGGCATGGCTCGCATAGCCCGTCTGGCCCCACGGGCTCGCCGCCCAATACATGAGGTGTCCGAGGTGTTCGACATCGAGCGGATTATGCCCAGCGACCACGGGGGCGAGGGTGTTGTTCACGCAGGCGGCCACGATGTCGGTCTGGGTGATGCCGGTCTGGCCGTAGCCTGTCACGCCCTCGTCGGTCTCGACCGCCACAAAGCAGGTCGTATCCTCGCGATCGAGCCCGCCCGCTGCATGACGTGCGGACATATTCAGATGCGTTGCGGTGACTCGTGTGATTTTCATGGCGTGATCTTCATGCTGTCATCCGTTCACGCCATCAAAGCGGATCCGGCGGATTGTGATCCGGATCATCCAGCAAGGCGGCGATCAAGCGCAAGCCGAAAGCCGGTGCGCGCGTTGCCTGGCCGGAATGACAGGAGCAACTCTCAATCCGTGGAGGTGGAGGTGTTCTTGTCCGCGGGCTCGTCGGCGCGCGGGCGCGAAGCTGGTCGGAAGGGGGAGTCCTCGCCGCGCGGATCGCTGATATAGACCAGCCGGCGCGGGATCTCGACATTGTTGGCGTCGAACGCCTTCTTGAGGCGGCGGTCGAATCGTGGCGCAGTCCTCCTGCCCACCGCTCTCCCGCGGGACCCGCGTTGAACCTTCAACCTATTTGGGCAATACTCCATAGCCAAGGCCCGGACATATATCGGGCCGCCAAGCATATTTTGGGACGCTTCGTCACAGAGACCCGTGCGCATCGCCCGCATGCGCAAAGTCATTGGGAGATATGACATGAACCGCTTTGCTGTCGGATTCGTATCCGTCGTCGCGTTCGCCTTCTCTGTTCCCGCCGTTCAGACCGTTCAGGCCGCCGACGTCACGCTCAAGGCCTCGCACCAGTTTCCGGGTGGCAAGGGTGACGTGCGCGATGAAATGGTGCAGATCATCGCGCGCGAGGCCGCCGCTGCCAATGTCGGCCTCAAGATCGAGGTCTATCCCGGCGAATCCTTGTTCAAGGCAGCCGAGCAATGGCAGGCGATGGAGCGCGGCCAGCTCGACATCTCCGCCTTCCCACTCGATTACGCCAGCGGCAAACACGGCGAATTCGGTGCGACCTTGATGCCCGGCCTGGTCAAGAACCACGACCATGCGAAACGGCTCAACGCGTCTCCGTTCATGCAGGAGATCAAGGCGGTCATGGAAAAGGCCGGCGTCATCGTGCTCGCCGATGCCTGGCTCGCCGGCGGGTTCGGCGCGAAGGAAGATTGCATCCGCGAACCGGCGGATGTGAAAGGAATGAAATTCCGCTCCGCCGGCAAATTCTTCGCCGAGATGTGGAAGGGCGCGGGTGCCTCGATCGTTTCGGTCCCGTCGTCCGAAGTCTATAGCGGCATGCAGAGCGGCGTCATTCAGGGCACGGACACATCGTCCAGCAGCTTCGTCTCGTTCCGTCTTTACGAACAGATCAAATGCCTGACCGCGCCTGGCGAGAATGCGCTGTGGTTCATGTATGAGCCGGTGCTGATGGCGAAAAAGAGCTTCGACGGGCTTGATGCCAAGCAGAAGGACGTGCTTCGCGCGGCGGCCAAGAAGTCGGAAGCCTTTTTCGACAAGGAGACTCGCGGCCTCGACGATCAGATGGTCGAAGCCTTCAAGAAAGCCAATGTCGAGGTCATCAACCTCACGCCCGAGCAGTTCGCGAAATGGCGCGAGATCGCGCAGGCAACCTCCTACAAGGTCTTTGCCCAAAACGTGAAGGGTGGCGATGCGCTGATCAAGAAGGCGTTGGCGGTTCAATAGGCCGGCCGGCCGGGACGTTCGGCATGAGCGGCTTCTTCATGGGCGGCTTCCGGGGCGCCTTCGTGCATGTCGTTGCCTTCGCCTCGCGCGTCGCCGGGGTGATCGCGGCGGTGCTCATTGCGCTTTCCGTCTTCGCGGTCTGTGAACAGATTTTCCAGCGCTCGGTGCTCGGCAATCCGGCGATCTGGCAAAACGAGTTCGTCACCTATTCGGTCATCGCGGCGACCTTCCTCGGCAGTCCCTACGTGCTGCTGACGCGCGGTCACGTCAGTGTCGATGTCATACCCGCGTATCTCGGCCCGCGCGGGCGCGCAGTACTTGCGGTCGTCGCGGGTTTTTGCGCGCTCGGGTTCTGCGTGGTCATCTGGTGGACCAGCCTCGATTGGTGGTGGGACCGCTTCGAGACCGGCGAAACCAAGAATTCGATCTGGGCGCCGCGCCTGTGGATTCCGTCGCTTTCCCTGCCGGTCGGATTCGGGCTTCTGGTCCTGCAATATATATCCGAACTGTGGCAGTTGCTCGCGGGTGCGGCCGAGGCGCCGAAGCCCGACCTCGGCGCCGGCGACGAAACGCGGGGCGTGTGAGGACGATATGAACGATCCCCTCGTCCTCGGCATCATCATCGGTCTGATAACCATGGTGATCCTGTTTTCCGGTATTCCGGTCGCTTTCGGACTCGGGCTTGTGGCCTTCGTGGTGCTGTGGATATCGAAAGGCTGGCTCGCCGTCGCCTTCCTGTGCGAGAAATTGTTCAACGGGCTCGAGGATTTCACCCTCGTCTCGATCCCTATGTTCGTCTTGATGGGCGCGGCGGTCGCGGCCTCGCGCGCCGGCGCCGATCTCTATGAAGCCTTCGCGCGCTGGTTCCATCGTCTTCCCGGAAATCTGGTCGCCGCCAATATCGGCGCCTGCGCGCTGTTCGCTGCCTTGACCGGGTCTTCGCCGGCCACCTGCGCCGCCATCGGCAAGATGGGCATTCCCGAGATGCAGAAGCGCGGTTATGGCGACGACCTCGCGACCGGCGCGATTGCGGCGGGCGGCACGCTGGGCATTTTGATTCCACCCTCGCTGACGATGATCCTTTATGGCATCGCCAGCGAAACCTCGATCGGGCGCTTGTTCCTGGCCGGGGTGGTGCCCGGTCTCATGCTGACGCTGATGTTCATCTTATGGTCGACCTGGCTCTGCTGGCGGCGCGGTGATGGACGCGCCGCGATGACGTTGCGTTATACGCTGCACGATCATCTTGAGATGCTGCCGAAGATCCTGCCGTTCGTCGTGGTCATCGTCGGCGTCGTTTATGCGATGTACGGCGGGCATGCGACGCCCTCGGAAGCGGCGAGCGTCGGCGCACTTCTGTGCCTTTTGCTCGTCATGCTTCTCTACGGTGCGTGGCGGTGGTCGATGCTTGTGCGCATCTTCCGTGAAACGACACGCGAATCGATCATGATCCTGCTGATCATCGGCACCTCGATCCTGTTCGGCTACATGATGTCGAACCTGCGCATTACCCAGGCGATCGCCGAAGGCATCGTCGGCCTGGGGCTCAATCCCTGGATCCTGATGCTGTGGATCAACATCTTCTTGCTGGTGCTCGGCTGTTTCCTGCCGCCGGCTGCGATCATCCTGATGACCACGCCGATCATACTGCCGATCATCACCAAGCTTGGATTCGATCCGGTGTGGTTTGGCGTGATCCTCACCATCAACATGGAACTCGGCCTGATCACGCCGCCGGTGGGACTCAATCTTTACGTCATCAATGGCATCGCGCCGCAGGTCAGGCTCGGCACGATCCTCTGGGGCTCGCTGCCGTTCGGTCTGCTCATGGTGCTGGCGATGCTGATCCTGAGCGTGTTCCCCGGCTTGGCGACGTGGCTGCCCGATGCGGTGATGGGCGCAGACCTTTCGATCCGCAAACCCTAGGCAAACGGCAGCCTGACAGCCTCAATCCGTGGATGTGGACGTGTTCTTGTCCGCAGGCTCGTCGGCGCGCGGGCGCGAAGCTGGTCGGAAGGGGGAGTCCTCGCCGCGCGGATCGTTGATATAGATCAACCGGCGCGGGATCTCGACATTGTTGGCGTCGAACGCCTTCTTGAGGCGACGGTTGAATTCATGGCCGACGCGCACCTGCTGGCCGACGCGGGTGCGGATGCGCGCGCGCAGGATGACCGCGTTGTCGTCGAAGCGTTCGACGCCGTCGATCTCGACGGGGCTCAGGACGAGGTTCTTGTACTCTTCATCCTTGTCGAGATCGGCAGTCACCTCGCGGATGATGGCGGCGATCCGGTCGGTGTCCTCGTTGTACGAAACGCTGATGTCGATCTGATAGAACGAGAAATCGCGCGACTTGTTGGTGATGGCGTTGACCGTGCTGAACGGGATCGTGTGGATCGCGCCTTCGCCGTCGCGCATCTGGATGGTGCGGATGTTGATGCGTTCCACCACGCCGGAATGCCCGCTGCCCAGATCGACCACATCGCCGACCGAGATCGTATCCTCCATCAGGATGAACCAGCCGGTGATGACGTCCTGCACCAGCTTCTGCGCGCCGAAGCCGATGGCGAGGCCGATGACGCCGGCGCCCGCCAGGAGCGGCGTGATGTTCATGCCGATCTCGGCCAGCACCACCAGGGTGACCAGCACGATGAGGACGAGGCGCAACGCGGTATGCGCCAGCGGCAGGAGCGTCAGCGCACGTGTGCTGACGCGGCCCGTCACGGTCAATTGCCGCTCGATCAGCGAACTCACCAGTTCCCAGGTGATCAGCGCGAGTGCGATGATCAGGCCGATGCTGACCACGGCCGAGGCGACGCGCTGGCCGAGCGGGCTCGCGATCCAGGCGAAGATCTCGAGACCCCAGGCCTCGAGGATGGTGGCGATCGCGAGCAGGGCGATGAAGGTGCGGAGCAGGATCGTGATCGCCACGGTGTAGCGGTTGACCCGCGTCTGCAGGCCGGGGAAGCGTGTGCGCATGTCCTCGGCGATGGTGAAGCCGCGCAGCATCACCGAGCGCGCCGCGTTGTCGAGCCCCCAGACCAGCAGCAGCACGATCGCGGTCAGCACGCTGCCACGGATGATGTAGATGGTGCCGTCGTCGCCGCGCATGGCGAGCACCAGGTAGAGTGCCACGACATAGAAGATGGCGAGCAGATGCCATACGGCGGCAAGCGGGCGGCGCAGCGTCATCCAAGGCTTATCCACTTCGCCCGCGCCGCGGATATTGTTGGACCAGCTTTCGCGGTTCTGCAGGATGAAGATGATCAACAGCAGCGCGATCACGAGGCCCAGCATGTTGATCAACACGCCGTAGGACGATTTCGGCATGCCCATCAGTAGGCCGGCCTCCAGCGCGAAATAGCCGTAGAGCGCGATGTAGCCGATGCGGCAGACCCAGATATAAAGATAAGACGCCGTCTCGTCGCTGAACGGCGGCACGCGCAGGTTGGGCGCGCGCGGCGCCAGTATAACACGCGCGGCCATCATCAGGGCCTCGCAGGCGACCAGCGCGTTGATCAGCGCGAGCGCGATCAGTCTTGAAATGTGTCGCGGCTCGATGAGCCCGGCGACCGCGAGCGCCACGCCCGCACCCGCCGCCAGCGGCAGCACTTCGAGCATGAACCGCAAAAGCGCGAACAACACGCGCGACAGGACCGAGGCATAGACCCGTTCCTCGATGATGCGTTTGGGCCGCGTCATGGTGAAGGCGACGATCATGTGGGTGAGGATACCGGCGCCGAGGATCGCCAGGATCTTCACCAATCCTTCGAGCCCGACGCGCCGCATGGCGGGATCGGCGATCGCGGTGCGCAGCCAGGTGGCGATTTTCTTGAGATCGATCTGGGCGCCCAGCGCCGCGACGCTGCCGACCGCGTTGCGCAGCTGGCTCGAGAATCTGGCGAGCCAGTTGTCGCTGGTCGCCTTTTCCTCCGCGCTTTCCACCTTGCTCTGGGCGTTGCGCAGCGCCTTCAGCTTGGCGATGAAATCGCCCCGGCTCTGGTCGTTCTCAAGCGTCTGGATCAGCTGCTCGAGCTCGCGTGCACTTGGCGTCTCCGGCTCGGCCGCAGGTACCGGCGACAGCACGTCGGGGATATCGGCCGCATGCGCCACCGTCCCGGCGCTGATGGCAACGAGCAGAACGAAGAATAAAGCAAGGAGGGCGCGCGCCGGTTCGCGGCGCGGCCTCAGGCGCGCAGAGGCGAGATCTGAGAGACGATCAGCGGCCGCCCGTGGGGAATTGCAGTCGTTTGCCGACAACGCCCAGGCGTTCCATCAATGCGACGTCGATCAACCCGTCAGCGGGCAAGCCGATACTCTGCTGGTATTCGCGGATGGCTTGAACCGTCTTCGGGTTGGTGCGCCCGTCGATGCTGCCCGGATCGTAGCCGCGCTCGCGCAGCTTTATCTGGACCGATTGTACGAGATCGTTGGCCGCGCTGACCTGTTCGATCTGGTCGTCGGCGTTGACGGCGGCGGACTGCGGCGCGGTGCCCGTGCTGATGGCCTTGTTGACCATCGACAGGAAGTCCTCCTGCGGCGCGGCCTTGGCGACGACGGGCTTGGCTTCGGCCTTCGGCTTTTCGGCCTTCGGCGGCGTGACCTTCGCAGTCTCGACCTTCTTGGGTTCGGGCTTGGGTTCGGGTTTCGCAGCCTCAGCCTTCGGCGCTTCCGGCTTCGGCGTTTCAGCTTTGGGCGCCTCGGCCTTGGGAGCGGGCGTGACGGCGGCCGATTTGGTCTCCGTCTTCGGCGCTTCGGCCTTCGGTGCTTCAGGCTTGGGTGCCGGTGCGGCTGCCTTCGGCGCCTCGGTCTTCGCCGCAGTCTTCGACTCGCTCTTCGCCTCGTCCTTGGCTTTGCTCGGCGGCACGTCGATTGGCTTCAGGTTGCGCGTCGCCTGGCCGAGATCGACGGGTTCGGCGCCGGATCCCTGATAGTGCGGTGCCTTGGGATCGGACTTGATCGGGCCGCCGAACTTGGCGGTCCCCACATCCCTGGCTTCGTTCGTGACGTTGCCGCCCGGCAGCTCGCCCGGCGCGTCGACGGAAGCCATTGGTCCGGTATCGGATGACGTTCCTGACGGCGTAAGGCCGCCCGGATTGGTGTTCGCGACCTCCTTCACCTCAGGCTCCTGCCAGAAGGCGAGCTCCGGCGGAACCATGCGCGCGAGCGTCGGGCCCAGCACGAAGACGCCTGCCGTGAGGGCGACGGCAACGGCACCGGTGGCAAACAGCTTGCCTGCGATCGGGCGGTTGCGTGCGCGGTCCGAATCCGGATCGACCGACAAGGGTGCGCGCATGCGCATATCGCCGCCATATTGGGGCGCGGCCTGCCCGGCGTGGTGTGCACCAATGCGATCGAACGCATTGAGCATGAATTCATCGGATGACTTGTGCGCGCGGCCGTGATCGCCATGAGGCGTAGACCCTGAGGGCGCGAAGCTGGGCTCCGCGCGGGTCTGTCCCGAATGAGGCGTGCGTCGCTCGAACATGTCGTGTTTCGGTTCTAGTCTCGGCTCTGGTCTGACGTCCGGCCTGATATCCCGCTTCGGTTGCGGATTCACGTCCGGTTTTGGCGTCTCATAATTATCTTGCGTCGCACGGTATGCGTCATTTCGCGCCGCATTATCATTATAATGTGTCTCGTAACGTGCTTCGGCATGATGTGCTTCGACACGTGTTTCGGCTGGCGCAACGTGGGACGGCGCGGTGTTTTGCGGCACCCCAATGGGGGTTTCCGCGGGTGTTTCCGGCAGCGCTTCCGGTTGGGGCTCTCGTTGCACGTCTGCTCGGGGCGTTTCCGGGGGCGTTTGCGGATGTTGCGCCACGAACGGTGCGCGCGGCATCGCGTGGGCGGCTTCCCTGAGAGGTTCCTTCGGAACGGTCCATTGAACGTCCCGCGGCACTTCCCTTTGCGCTTCCCTCTGTACTTCCTTCGGCGCCTCCTTCAGCGGTTCCTTCGGTGTCTCCCTTAACGGTTCCCTCGGCATATCCTTGGGTGCCTCGCGGTATGCCTGTTGAGGCTGGCGTTGAGGTTGGGGCGCCTGCGGACGGGCCTGCGAAGCCGCTTCCTGTTGGCGCTTGCCTCGGCCGACTATAGGGCGCTGATCGTTAACAGATTGACTCTGAATGGCGTTACGGATTTCCGCCCAGACATCGTCATCGTCGTCACGACGCGGTGACACGATCAGGATATGGGGGAGCGCGATCGGCGCGGCCACGGTGCCATAGATCGCCCAGGTAAGCGGGGATCGGCCCTTTTCGCGTGCGAGATAGGCGACAATGGCGCCCATGCCGAGCGCTGCTGCTGCGATCAGGAAAATCATGGGATTTATAATACCTCGTCAAATCACGAAGGGGCTGTGTCCGTTTCGAGATCAGGGACGCGATTTGTGACGATTCGCGTACACTGGCGTTCAAAAATGGCCGTTTTGAGGCGCGGCCCTCTCGTCGTCCGACGCCATCTGAGTATGCATGTCCGGAAAATCAATAACATCGCGGCGATGTGAAGCGCCGGGCGTGAGTTCGATCAATCAGGTTGATGTTCGCTCACTGCGTACACGGCATTTGCGACGCCACTCGCGAACACCGGATCGATCTCCCTCGTGACGCTTTGATGACTCGAATGACGATCTTGATGACGAGCTGGGATGACCGTGCCGTCCGACTGTTTGGGTTGAAACAGGGCAGTGTTACTGTCCTTTCGAGGGGCCGGCTGCGTCTCGACCCCCCCTTCCGCAGGATGGCAGTGCTGGCGCTAAGGGCGGCCCGCATGAGTTGTGTTCTTTGACAGTTTGCCTTTAAGACCTTGAATAGGAACGGCTTTTTCCGGTGCCGACCTTCCTCGGTTTAGATACAGTTTTTCCGTGCTTGTGGTCTCCCGCAACGATCATGTGGTTTATACGTATTTTTGATTTGACGTATCGATAGTTGTGCCCGTAAAACACCGCCCTACGCCGTCAAGGGGCCCATCAAATGAATATTTTTGATGCGCGAAAGGCCACACGCGCGCCACGGGTTTTACAGGTCCTGCAGGATTCCTATCGGGTCTCGAACGCCGTTTGGGATGAACTGCCGGTTGCCATGTACATCTGCGAGGCCGATGGCCGTCTGGTCCAGTTCAATCGCCGCGCATGCGATATCTGGGGGTATAAGCCGGACCTGTCGTCCGACGTCGCGCGCTTCGGCATCGCGTGCAAATTGTACCGCACCGACGGCACTCTCGTGACGGCGGATGACTCGCTGATGCGCGAGGTGCTGGCGACCGGCAAGTCGAAGCGCGATGTCAGCGTCATCATGGAACGCTCCGACGGCAGCCGCGTCACCGTGCTCGGCAACATGGATCCAGTGATCGACGACGACGGCAAGATCGTCGGCGCGGTCAATTGCTTCCAGGATGTGACCTCGCTGAAGGAACCGACCTTCAATCTCGGCGCCGGACACGACGAAAACGGCGATACGCTATTTGAAACGGCGCAGCGTCTCGACGCGATCTGCGATCATGCCAAGATCGGCATCACGGAGGCCGACGCAGCCGGCAAGATCATCAGCGTCAATGACGCCATGTGCACGATCACCGGGTTCAATCGGGACGAACTGGTCAATGGGACGATCTATACCCGCACCCATTCCGACGATGTCGCGCGCGACCGCTTGAACTACCGCCAGCAGGTGACCGGCGGCTACGACCGCTACGCCATCGAGAAACGCTTCGTGCGCAAGGACGGCGCGGTGATCTGGCTGTCCGTCCTGTCGTCGTCGGTGCGCGGCCGCGACGGCAATTTCCTCTATTGCCTGCGCGTCATCCAGGACATCACCGAACGCAAGAACGCCGAAGACGGCATCTAGCGCTTCTTCTTCGGCATCACATCACGCGACCTGAGCTTCTGCATCGGGGAAGGCGCGGGCGACCATGGCGCGCGCGATCTCGCGTTCGCCCATGATGATGATATCGGCACCCAGCTTCTGCAGATGATCGACCTCGGCGTCCGAATGCGCGCGCGCGATGATGCGGATGGCGGGATTGAGCGCGCGTGCCTGTTCGGCATATTGGCCGGCCTCAAACGCATCGGGGATCGCGATGAACAGGTACTTCGCACCGGTGACGTTCGCCGCCGCGATCAAGGCGCCGGGTGCCGCCGGCCCGAGGATCGTATCGACGCCGTCGGCGCGCAGCCGATCGACGATGTCCTTATTCTCCTCGATCACCGCGTAAGCGCGGTTCTGCAGATGCAGCGCTTCGCGGATCACGTCGCCGACACGCCCGCAGCCGATCAGCACCGCATGTCCGGTCAGCGTCGTGGCCCCCAGCGGCACCTCGGCCGACGGCGTGGCGCGATCGCCCGACGGCGGGCCCTCGCGCGCTTCAAGCCAGGGCCTGAGCTTGTCGAGCGCGGCGAACACCAGCGGATTGCAGAGGATGGACAGGATCGATCCCGCCAGGATCAGGTCGCGGCCGCGTTCGGGCAACAGATCGAGACTGACGACCAGGCCCGCCAGGATGAACGAGAACTCGCCGATCTGCGCGAGGCTCGCCGCGATGGTGAGCGCGGTCGACAGCGGATGGCGGAAGGCGAGCACGATCAGCGCAGCGGCGGCCGACTTGCCCACCATGATGATGAAGAAGGTGGCGAGCAACGGCCAGAAGTCGCGCACCAGGGTGGCCGGGTTGAGCAGCATGCCGACCGCGACGAAGAACAGCACCGCGAAGGCGTCGCGCAGCGGCAGTGTTTCCTCGGTCGCGCGTTGGCTGAGCGGCGAGCCTGCGAGCACCATGCCCGCGAAGAACGCGCCCAATGCGAAGGAAATGTCGAACAGGACAGCCGAGCCATAGGCGACGCCGAGGGCCAGCGCCAGCACCGACAGGCGGAACAATTCGCGCGATCCGGTATGCGCCACCCAATGAAGCAGCCACGGGATGAAGCGCCGGCCGACCACGAGCATGATGGTGACGAAGACCGCCACCTTGCCGATGGTGAAACCGAGCGTGGAGAACAGATCGATGGCGCGGTCGGGATCGGCGAGCGTGTCCGCCGTCACGTCGCCGCGGATGACCCCGGCGAGCGCCGGCAGCAGGACGAGAGCCAGCACCATGGCGAGGTCTTCGACGATCAGCCAGCCGATCGCGATCCTGCCGCGCTCGCTCATCAGCAGACGGCGGTCCTGAAGTGCGCGCAGGAGCACCACCGTGCTTGCGGTCGATAGCGCCAGGCCGAACACGATGCCGCCGCCGATCGGCCAGTCGAGCAGCCAGCCGAGCCCCATGCCGAGCAGGGTGGCGATGGCGATCTGCACGACGGCGCCCGGAATGGCGATCAGACGCACCGACAAAAGATCTTCGAGGGAGAAATGCAGCCCGACGCCGAACATCAGGAGGATCACGCCGATCTCGGCCAATTGGGGTGCCAACGAGGCGTCGGCGACGAAGCCCGGTGTGAACGGGCCGACCGCGATGCCGGCCATCAGGTAGCCGACGATAGGCGAAATGCGCAGCCGGTTGGCGAGTGCGCCGAAGATAAAGGCCAGCCCAAGGCCGACGACAATGGTGGCGATGAGGGGAGAATGATGCGGCATCGGAGCGGGCTTCCAAAGGCGGGGCGGTGTCGCGAAATTTATTATTGAACGAAGCGCCCGGTATTTGAACCCACTTCTTTTTTTGTCAGGCGCTTTTTTTGTGCTTCGCGCCTGCAGAGAGTTGTCAGCGCGCCCGCGCCTGTTCAGCTGTGTCCGTTGGCGTGTCCGTTATGGCCGTGCGGGGTCGCGCGCAGATTGCCCATCGGCGCGGTCAGTTCGCATCGCAAGCCTTCGGGTGCGTAATCCATGCGGACCTCGCCGCCGAAATCGCCCGCAAGTGCCCGTTCGATCAGGCGCGAGCCGAAGCCCTTGCGCATGGGCGTCACAACGGGCGGTCCGCCCAGTTCGCGCCAGATGAAGCGGAAGGGTTCATAGGAGTCGGGCGCACCCGGCGCCCAGGTGATGGAGATAGTGCCGCTCGCGCATGACAAGGCGCCGTATTTCATGGCGTTGGTGGCGAGCTCGTTGACGGCAAGGGCGAGCGACAGTGCCTGGCGCGCCGTCAGATCGAGCGCGGGCCCCGTGATGGAGATCTGCTCCTGGCTGCCGCGCAATGGCGAAAGCGCGGCGCGCACCACGGCGTCGATGGGGGCGGCGTTCCAGCTCGACCGGCTGAGGATCTCCTGCGCCTCGGCCAGGGCCATGATGCGTTTGGACAAGGCCTCCTTTGCATCGTCCTTCGTGGCGGAGGTACGGAAGGTCTGATCGATGATGACGATGATCACGGTCAGCAGGTTGCGTACCCGATGCGCGAGTTCGCTGTTCAGGAGCTGGTTGCGTTTCTCCGCGCGCACTTTCGCCGTCGTTTCGATGACCGTGTCCAGTATGCCGGTGATGCGGCCGGCCTCGTCGCGAATGGGGCTGTGGCAGAAGGTGAAGTTCACCTCTTCCCGATGGCCATAGCGGTCGATGATCAGCGGGTAATCCTCGATGAAGGTCGCTTCACCATTGTAAGCTTTCTCGACCAGCGGCCCGGCGAAATCCCAGACCTCCGCCCACACAACATGGAACGGCCGGCCGAGCGCCTCGGGCTTGTGTCCCAGGATGGGCCGGTACGCGTCGTTATAGAGCGTGATCCGTTCCGGGCCCCAGATGATGGCGCTCGGGAACTTGGAGGCGAGCATGGTGGTGACGGCGATCCTGAGGGCCGGTGGCCAGTCGCCTGGCAGCCCAAGCGGATTGCCCCGCCAATCGAAGGTGCGGATCGCCTCAGCCATCCGGCCTTGTTCATTGAGGAAAGCTATCGAACCGTTCTCGGTCAAATCCACGTGCTCCGCCGCGTGTGCTACGCGTCACGGTGCAAGATAACGCGTGGGGCCGGACAACTGTTCCCGCCGCGCCAGCTTGACTCCGTGCGCGGATATGGGACGCTTTGAATAGGGATGGACGCAGAGGTACAGATGGCCTGGTTCATCGCAAGGGCGGCACAAGCTTCACGCCAAGCTACGGCCGCACGCATCGCCTTCATCGCTGCTGCTTTTTTCGCGCTGCTCTTTACCGGATGGGCGAGCGTCCCGGCGCGCGCGCAACAGGGCGAGGCGGGGCTGGAAGAAGTCGATCTCGAACTCGTCCTCATGGTCGATGCCTCGGGCAGCGTCGATGCCCAGGAATACCGCTTGCAGCGCGTCGGCTACATCCAGGCCTTCCGTGATCCGCGCGTGCTCAATGCGATCCGCAGCGGCTACTTGCGCAAGATCGCGGTCGCCCTCGTCGAATGGACCGGCCCATTCCGTCAGACAGCGATCGCCGACTGGACGGTGCTGTCGGACGATGACTCGATTGCCGCCTTCGCCGCCAGGCTGCAGGAATCACCGCGCGTGCTGTATGGCGGCGGCACCGCCGTCGGTGCGGCCATCCAATATGGAACCGAGACGATCGACGCCAATCGCTTCACCGCCCAGCGCCGCGTCATCGATGTGTCGGGCGACGGCTCCGCCACATCGGGTCCGCCGGCGCGGCTCGAGCGCGATCGTGCGGTGGCGAAGGGCTTCGTGGTCAACGGGCTGCCGATCCTGACCGACGAGCCTAACCTCGATCGCTATTACCAGGATGAGGTCATCGGCGGGCCCGGCGCCTTCATGATCGTGGCGAAGGACTTCGAGGATTTCGCCAAGGCGATCGAGACCAAACTGATCCGCGAGATCGCGGGCGGGAAGGGTGAGGGAGGAGAGACGCGGACGGCGGAGGGACGGTAGCTCGCAGCCGTCATTCCTGCGCCATATGTGCTGGCGCGCGGAAGCGCGTGATGGGGTGGAAATCAAGTCGCCTCATCGCTACCCAATTGCCTGAACAAGGTCCGGTAGACGTCCAATGCAAGGTCGGGTACGGCCTGTGCCTCTTCATATGAGAACCATCTCGCCTGCGAATGTTCATCTCCGGCAAGCTTGATCTCTCCGCCCGTCCACTGCGTGACGACGTAGATGTGGTATCGGACGCCATCATCATTTGGATCTGAGACTACGGCCGCCTTGCGATAATCGGTCGGCCGGACGGTTGTTTCTTCTTGGATCTCTCGTACAAACGCGTGCTCCAAGGTTTCTCCCTGTTTGACATGGCCGCCTGGGAAACTCCACGTGTTCGCATAATTCCGCCGATGCGAGCTGCGCTTCGCGAGCAGCACACGATGGTTCTGCACAAAGATGGCATTGACGATATCGACCATGCTCGGGACGCCCTCTTATCCGGGTGTTATGGCACCAAACCCTCTGTCGGCCCCGGATATTATAATCTATTTCCATTTCCCTTGCATTCACACCTTGAAATTAGATATAATTTCCATTTCCAGATTGCGAGGGAAAGATGCTCCTTCATCCGAAACACGAGGCGTTCTGCCGAAAATACAACGCCCGCGGCAACGCGACCGAGGCCGCGCGGGACGCCGGCTATTCCTACGAGAATTCCGCGAGCCAGGGTTACCGCCTGCTCAAGAAACCCGAGATCCAGGCGAGGCTTGCCGAACTGGCGGCCCAGGATGCGGAGGCCGATGCCGAATGGGAAGCCGAACGCGCGGCGAGGCGCGCCAAGCTCGATGCCATGGCGGCGACCGAAGCGGCGACGCTGCTCGCCAAGCTCGATCCCGTTTATGAGGATCGCCTGGAGGCGGGCGATCACGAAGCCGTCCTGAAGGTGATCGCGTTGCAGGCGCGCATCTGCGGCTTGCTGGCGATGGACGATGCGGCGGCACGGTCGCGCGGGGCGCGAAAAGGACGCAGTGGACTGACCGTCGATGGGCTGTCGCTCGACTGATCTCGACATCGAATGTCGAGAAAAGCCTATTTTTGTCGAGACATGTCGAGAAAGCCTAGACGCGCACAACGGTGGTGCGTTGCCCCATCACGGCCGAACAAAAAGGCCGGGACCATGCCCGGCCTTCTGATAACCTGCGCCGCAAAGCGACCTCGCGTCGCAGATCAATAAGTCTACCTCCACGTGAAGTCGCCGATATTGGTATTGGTGTCGGTGATCGGGTTGGGAAGGATCTTCACATCCTTGGAATGGATGTAGACCGACGGCAGCGTGTGCACCGCCATCATGTAGGCCTCCTGGTTGATGCGGTCGAAGATCATCTTGTATTTGTCGGCCCGCATCTTCGGATCGAAGATGTGCAGGGCTTCTTCCGCCCAGGTTCGGATCTTCGCGTCGTCCCAATAATCGCGCCGCTTGTCGAAGAAGAAGATGTCCATCGGGTGCGAGGCGTCCGCCGTGGTGTAGGGGCGCTCGCCGATATAGGCCTGCAGCTTGCCCTCGGCACGCGCCTTGTCGAGCGCGCTGATCTGCAGCAGCTGCACGGTCGTCTTCACGCCGATCTCGTTCCAGTATCCGGCGAGGCCGACGGCGGCATCCTTCGACGGATTGCGCGAGACCAGTTCCAGCTCGAAGCCGTCGGGATAACCCGCTTCGGCCAGCAGCTTCTTCGCCTCGGCGGGGTTGTAGGCATAGGGCGGCACGGCCGGGCTTTCGCAGCCCTGCATGAAGGAACGGCACATGGAATCGAGCTTCTGCGCCGCATGGCCGCCGGCGGCCAGGTGCTTGATCAATTCGTCGCGGTTCACCGCCATGATCAGCGCCTTGCGCACGCGCGCGTCGGTCACCGCCTTGTTGCCGGAACGGCCCATGGCGTCGAACTGCAGATAGATCATGGTGTCGCTGTCGAAGGCGGAGATTTCGAGGTTCTTGTTCTTCGACATCTGCTCCATGTGGTCGGGCGACGGATCGCGCATGATCTCGATGCCGCCGGTCATGACCTGGGCGATCTGCACGTCCTGGTCGGGAATGAAGATGGCCTCGATGCGCTTGACGCGCGCCTTCTGACGGTAGTCGGAGGAGACGAATTTCTCGTTCGGCACCACCACGACCGCCTTGTTGGATTCGAATTGCGCGATCTTGTACGGGCCGGTGCCGATCGGGTTGCGCCCGTAGGACGACTTGTCCTCGAGCTTCGAGTGAACCTTGGAATCCTCCTGCCAGGTGTAGCCGCCCATATCGAGCAGGTCCTTCGGCGTATGCTTCACCATGCGCAGCCGAAACTTGTAGGGCCCCAGCTTCTCCGCGCCCTTGGCCCACATGTAACGCGGCTTGTTGTGGATGCGCACGTCGGGGGCGATCATCCAATTGATGAAATAGACCGCATCGTCGGCGTCGTATTTGTCGCCGTTGGAGAAGACGATATCGTCGCGCAGCTCGATGTCGTAGACGCCATCCTCGACCATGGTCCAGGACTTCGCCAGCATCGGCACGACCTTGTGGTTGCGCGAATCGTAGGAGACGAGCGGCTCGTAGATCGTCTCGTAGATCGGCGATGCCTCGAAATGGGTGAAGAAGTACGGATCGAGCAGCTTCACCGCTTCCGTGGTGACGTAGCGGATCGTGTCTTTCGATTTCTGTGCGTCGGCGGGTGCGGCGTTGATGGCAAGCGCGATCGCGCCTGCGACGCCCAACGCGCCCAGCTTTGGTCTCAGTTTCATGGTTCGTCTCCCTGTTATTTTTCGTCGTCTGTCTTATGTCGTTGCGTGGATCGCGTTTAGTTCCAGCCGAATTCGGTCACGTTGGTGTCGTAGTCCACCAACGCGTTCGGGAATATCTTCACGTCCTTCGTATGGATGTAGACCGACGGCAGCGTGTGGATCGGCAGCATCAATGCCTCCTGGTTGATGCGGTCGAAGATCTGTTTGTAATGCTGTGTGCGTTTCTCGGGATCGAAGATCGAATAGCCTTCGTTGGCGAGTTTCACGATCTTGTCGTCCTTCCAGTAGTCGCGGCGCCGGTCGAGGAAGAATATCTCCATCACGTGCGAGGCATCCGCCGTGGTGAGCGGGCGTTCGCCGATATAGGTCTGCAGCTTGCCGTCGGCGCGCGCCTTGTCGAGCGTGACGATGGTCATGAGCTGCACGCTGGCCTTCACGCCGATTGCGTTCCAATAACCGGCGACCGCGACGGCGTCGTCCTTGGACGGCTGGCGCGAGGCAAGCTCCACTTCGAGCCCGCTGGCATAGCCGGCTTCGGCCAGCAGCTTCTTCGCCGCCGCCGGATCGTATTTGTACGGCGCGACCGGTGCCGCCTCGCAGGCCAGCATGTCGTCGAAGCACATGGAATCGAGGCGCTTGGCCGACGAGCCGCCCGCCGCGATATGCTTAGTCATCTCGTCGCGGTTGATCGCCATGGTCAGCGCCTTGCGCACGCGCACGTCGCTCAGCGCCTTGTTGCCGGCGCGGTTGGCGGCGTCGTACTGCAGATAGATCATATTGTGCGACCCCATGGAGGTGACGCGCAGGTCCGGGTTCTTGGTCAATTCCGTCACCTGGTCGGGCGTCGGGTCGCGCATGATGTCGATGCCGCCGGTCATGAGCTGCGCCATCTGCACCTGCTGGTCGGCCATGAAGACCGCTTCGAGGCGCTTGACGCGGGCGGACGGGATGGACGCTTCGCCTGCTTTGTATTTCTCGTTGGGCACCAGGACGATGGCCGTGTTCGGGTCCATCTCGGCGACCTTATAGGGGCCGGTGCCGATCGGGTTGCGGCCGTAATTCTCGCTGTCCTCGCCCAAGGCCTTATGGAGCTTGGAATTCTCGCCCCAGGTATAGGAGGCGATGTCGAGCAGGTCCTTGGGCGTGTTCTTCGCGACGACGACGCGGACCTTGTAGTCGCCGAGCTTCTCGGCGCTCTTGGCCCATTGGTAACGCGGCTTGTTGTGGATGCGCGTCTTGGGATCGATGGCGAAATTGATGAAGTAGACGACGTCATCGGCGGTGAATTTGTCGCCGTTGCTGAATACCACGTCGTCGCGCAGTTCGATGTCGTAGGTTCCCGGCTGCGGCTGGGTCCACGATTTGGCGAGGATGCCGACGAACTTGTGGTGGCGCGCGTCGTAGCCGATCAGGTTTTCGTACATGGTGCGGTAGATGGGTGCGGCTTCGAAATGGGTGAAGAAGAAGGGGTCGAGCAGCCTGATCGATTCCGAGGTCGAAAAGCGGATCGTGTCCTTCGATTTCTGCGCGGCGGCCGGCGACGCGACAACAACTGCGGCGGCCAAGGCAGCGCCGATCAACCCCTTATACATATACGACTCCCTGTTATCGATTGGGGGAAAAAAGCCCACCGAACATTAGCCCATCTCGATTGGGCCTCAAAGTGTGGTTTGGGACAGGAATGGGCGATTGCCCGTTCCGCTTGGTGGAAGGTGGATCGTTTAAGAGTCAACGACCCATCCGGCTCGCGCCGGACGTGCCGGGGGTGCCGTCGCCTAGATCGTCATCCCCAGCACGCGCGCCGCGTTGCGACCCAGGATGGCCGCCTTTTCCGCATTGCCCATTTTCTTGGAGCTTTTGATCATCGCCACCGCGCCCCAATCGCGATAGGGAAAATCGGTGCC